>Ga0315336_1000045_pt1:0-505000 | contig 736292 bp, 500 predicted proteins | sample ASW5metaG_FD_204512 | JGI IMG/M metagenome (GOLD analysis project Ga0315336, IMG submission 204512) | Ammonia-oxidizing marine archaeal communities from Monterey Bay, California, United States - ASW #5 | ecosystem: Environmental > Aquatic > Marine > Intertidal zone | place: USA... | reverse complement strand
TGATCCGGCCGGCGCCGAGCGTCATCGTCGTGCGTGAGGCGCCGCCATGCCCAGGTACGCATTCCTTCTGAGTCCATCGTTCAACCGCGTGTACGCGAAGGCCGCTCCGCCGCTTGCGCTCGCGGAGCTGGATGTCGTGCGTGAGCATGCGCTTGGCGACCCCGACTGGACGGCCGGGCTGACCGAGTTGGCGGGCAACGACTACGTGACATTCGAGTGCGAGCCACTCGATGACGTGACGATCGCGGTGCTGTCTGATCTCTCGTCCGTCTACGCGCTGTTCGAGCAGTGCGCGGGCGGCGTCCTGCGACCCGTGCAACTTGCGGATTCAGACCTCTTTGATGACGACCTGATCACGATCCAGCGCTACAGCGGCAAGACGAACGAACAGTTCACGAAGCTGATGGTGAACGTGGCGCGTGCGTGCTGTGCGACTGGCGCCGCTACACGTCTTCTCGACCCGCTCTGTGGTCGAGGAACGACGCTCAACCAGGCGCTCATGTACGGGATCGACGCGTCGGGCGTTGAGGTCGACCGCCGTGACCACGACTCGTACGCGACATTCATCCGCCGCTGGCTGAAAGACAAGCGACTCAAACACTCCGCGCGGGAAGCGCCGGTGACGCACAAAGCGGGTCGCGCGCGCCGCCTCGACGTCGACATCGGCAGAGACAAGCAGAGCTACAAGGCGGGTGAGTACATCGTCCTGACTGTCGTCAACGACGACACTCGCAATGCTGCCGAACACTGGGGCGGTGCGAGCTTCGACATGGTGGTGACGGATCTTCCCTACGGTGTTCAACACGGTAGTCATCGTACCGGTGAGCTGTCGCGCAAGCCGCTCGCGCTACTGGAGGATGCACTGCCGGTCTGGTCACACCTCATGCGCGAAGGCGCGAGCCTCGTGCTCTCCTGGAATACGCTCGTGATGAAGCGTGCGCAGTGTCGGGCCGCGCTCGAGCGCGTGGGCCTGCGGGTCCTGGACTCGCATGCCTTCGATCGCTTCGGACACCGCGTCGGGCAGGCGATCGAGCGCGATCTCATAGTCGCGCGGAAGGGCAGCTGACACATCCACGCGGTTCAAGGGTGGTGAAGGTGGAACCCAGGTGCGCTGTGCATCGGTTCATCCACGGAACGCCCTTCCAGTCGTTGCTCGCCACCGTCATAATCGGGGTCTTGCTGCTTTTGCGGTGACCTTCGCCGCACGTGGGCTCGATGCAACTGGAACTAAGACGTCACGCCCTTCGAGGGGTCCTCGCCGCTGCGGCCATCGGTGGTGCGGGGGTCGCATCTGCGGTCGTGATGCTGCCGGATGCGATCCGTGCGCGCGTGCAAGCGATGGCTGAGCAACGCGTGGGCCTGCCCTTGAGTGTAGGAGACGTGCGGCTCACTGCCAGAGGCGCCGAGCTTCGCGAGCTCCATCTTGGCGCAGAGGGCGATGGACTCGATGTTCGAGTTCACAGCGTGCGCGTCAGCGTCGATCCCTGGCGGTTGCCGTTCGACGCGCGCGCATCGATTCGTCAGTTCGACGTGGGCCAGGTCGAGGTCGTCGTTAACGGACCGTCGGCGGCGCTCGGTCGCGTGTTGCGTGCGAGGTCGCCCAAGGTCGACACGAGTGCCGAGCTTGGCGCGTCGAAGATGCTGCCGGCGTTCTCTGTCGACGGCGTTCGACTCCGCGTGAGGGATGACCTGGGCGCTCTGATAGACGCGAGCGCGGGTGCGATCCATCACGTCGACTCCAGGCTGAACATCGACGACGCCTCACTAACCCTCGGCGACGCATCATCGGGCAGCATCGTCTTCGATTCTGTCGCCCTTGCGGCGAGGCGCACTGAGCGATGGCGGCTCACCTCTGCCATTGCGGCCGTGGCACGCGTGGAGTTGCCGGCGCGTCGCGAAGCCACCGCCGCGACCGGGGGCGACCGACCCGCCCACGACGCGCCGGATCCCGCCCCGCAGGCGGACCTCGTCGGGACGATCGGGGGAGGAAAAAAAGCGAGTAATTCGGAGCGATTAGATGCCCTCGCTCCGCTCCATCGGCTGCGGGCTCTGGTCGCCCATGCGGGCGCTCAGCCTGCGTCGGTCGGGCGCGACGCAGACGATGTTTCGGAGTCCACGGTCGCACTCCTACTCAGATACCTCTCCACGGATGCGCGGCTCTCGCTGGACAAGGGTTCGGTCGCGGGGGTCATCGGCGACAAGCGTGAGCCGATGCTGCGAGCCTTGCAGCTCGGGCTGTCGCGCGGTGACGATGGCAAGTGGAAGTTCGAGGGCGGCGCGCGCGGCGCCAAGGGCGGTCGGCTGCAGTGGGCGTTCGCGATCGATGATGATCCGATCGCGGCCAACGGCAGGCTCGACATCGAGACGATGCCGCTTCCGTTGGTTGCGAACCTGCTGCCCGCGATCCCGTGGCACGCGCCGGAGCACAGCCATCTCAATGCGCGGCTGGTGCTCGAGACGCGTAGCGTCGACCGAGTTGGTGTCAGCGGCGTAGTCGAGCTCGTCAACGGCGCGATCGCTTCCGATCGCGTTGCACCGGTTCCAGTCGAGGACCTCAACCTCACGCTCAGCGGCCAGGGATATTTCATGCCGATGCAGCGCAGGCTCGAGATCGAAGCCGGAGGTCTTGAGATCGCGGATGCGCGCATCGACCTCCAGGGCTCGGTTGCCATGCGTGACGGGAAGTACGCGGCCGACCTCAGCATCGCGCTCGACGAGACATCGTGTGACAAGGCGATCCGTGCCATATCGCCCGCGCTGCTGGGTGATCTCGTGCACGCGAGCTGGGACGGAACGATCGCGGGGAAGATCGCGCTGCAGATCGACTCGGAGAAGCTCGACGAAACAAAGCTCGAGATCGACGTCTCCGATCGGTGCGGCTTCGTGACGGTGCCCGCGATCGTCGACCTACGTCGCTTCCGACTCCCGTTCGTGCACACGGTGCTCGAGCCGGACGGCAGCGTGGTCGACCTCGAGACCGGACCCGGCACGACGACCTGGACATACCTCGACGACATCAGCCCGTTCCTCGTACACGCAGTGCTTTCGCACGAGGACAGCCGCTTCTTCACGCACGGCGGCTTCTCGCCGCCGCACATCCGCAATGCGCTCGTGAAGAACCTCGAGCAGGGTCGCTACGTGGTCGGTGCCAGCACCATCACGATGCAGCTCGTCAAGAACGTCTTCCTGCGTCGCGAGAAGACCCTCGCGCGCAAGACTCAAGAGGTCCTGCTGACGTGGTGGATCGAACGCGTCATGGAGAAGCGCGACATCCTCGAGCTGTACCTCAACGTCATCGAGTACGGCCCGGGCGTCTACGGGATACGGAACGCGGCGATGCACTACTTCAAGCGGCTCCCTTCAGATCTCTCCCCGGCGGAGGCGGTCTACCTGTCCACCATCCTGCCCAACCCCAAGAAGTACTATGGCGCCTACGAGCGAGGCTCCATCTCGGAGCGATGGGCAGAGCGCATGCGTAAGATCTTCACCCGCTTGCGTGCGCGTGGTCGGTACACCGAGGAGGCGACGCACTTCGGGCTATCTGAGCTACGCGAGTTCCGCTTCGTCAAGGAGGGCGAGTTCGCCAGCGCGCGGCAGGTGCCTGGTGGCACCTCTCCGCTGCCCTACATGAGCGGCGTCGTCCCGTGGGACGACGAGGCGGGCGAGCCCAAGGGGCATGCGGCACCCTCCGGCAACACGGACGAGTGGGGCGACGCGGCCCCCGACGGCGTCGGTATGGGTGCAGGTGACGATGGCGCGGTGCCCTGACTGACCGAATGGCATCCGGCAAGCGCAACCCGCGTCGGCGGGCGCCGATAGGTGGGCATCAGGAGGAACCCGATGCCGACCAACTCAAATGACCCTGCCGTTGTGCCCGCCGATCCGCGCCACAGTGATGATGCGCATCCCGAGGACGTGTTCGTGACCGCATTCGTGACCCACGTGCGTGCGTGCGCGGGCGATGGCCCCCTCACCCGCTCCGCGCTGCCGTACGCGCAGGACGTGCTCGACGAGGTGGCCGAGGCGATCCCGCTGCTCGACCTCCGGTCGCCGCGATTCCGTGCAGCGCTGCGAGACTACGCCGCCGGGAGCCACGACATGCTTGCCGTGCATCTGCGGCGTTTCGCGCGCGAGCCATCGCACTCGCCCCCGGCGCGAGGCGCCGCGCTTGCACAGCAACGGTCCGCCGCCTGAGCCGCGGCGTGTGGGCGTTCAGTGAATGCCCTTGCGGACGCGGTGTTGTTCGAGGGGCGCGTGTGCACCTTCGGTCATCGCGTCGCCCATCTTGAGACCCGGCATCGGCTGCCAGCTGTCACCGCGATCGCGGGTCTCGAGCACCTGCAGGTTGCCAGCCTCGCGGGTTGCGAGCAGTACGCGGTCCCCGTCTGCCAGCAGGCTCGGGGCGCCGCACATGCCGTCGCCGTCCTGCCAGCAAGCCGTGGCGGCGAGGGGTCTCGTCGTATCTCCCGCTTTCGGGACCCGAAGCGTCTTCACGCGCTTGTGGTTGCGGCCGCCCGAAACAGCCACCAGCAAGCCGCGGTCGCCAGCGTTCGCGGCGTCGAAGTGGATCACGTTGCGCAGCAGTGGCGCGCCGCGGCTGCACCCCGCCGGAGAGCACCGCGCATGGTGGAGGCTCAGCTTGCTGTCGAGGTGAAGTACATGCACGCCCTCGTCATCGCAGTGCAGCTGGACCGCAGCATGCGCTCCGCCTTCGGCCTTGGTCCGCACGTTGACAGGCATGTTGCGAACCTCGGCCGGAGCTCCCGTCTGCTCGAAGTGACTGATGCGCAGGGTGTAGGCGTCGCCGTGTGCGATCCACGTGCGTGCGCCGTCCGTGCAGGCCTTCGCCCACGGACTGTCCTTGCCGGTTGGGCTCAGCGTGTGGGTGGCGCCGTCCGCGAACATCAGGTGTGGTCGAAGCCCTGACTCGGTGGCCCGCGTGAAGTAGAGCGGGGGCGGCCGTCCCTCGAGCAGCATCGCGCCGACGGCAACGGCCCCCTGGGGACCGTAGCGGCGTGAGGCCGACTGCGGCGGTGCGCCGTCGACCGCGTGCTCCGGAAGCTCGAACTGGCGCACCTCGACACCGCCCTCGGCGTCGCGGCGTGACAGGAGCCAAAGGCGCCTCCCCTCGACACGGATCGACCGTGACAGCTCGCCCGCGGGATGTCCCGCCAGCCAGATTGGCACCGGGAGCTTGCGAGCGCCGAGCTCGTAGTGCGCCACACCGGTGGCACGACGCACGCAGCGGTCCTCGCGCTCGGCGCAGCGCTCTTCGGGCGTGGCCCATAGGACCAGCGGGACGCCGCCCTGAAGAACTGTGCCACGTACCAAGCTCGTTCGCCTCACGCGGATGCGGTCGACCTCGCCCTGCGCGACGCGCAGCCACGTGATGCCCGAGCCATCGGTGGAGAGCGCGTCGAGGCCGTCCTCGTGTGTCCAGAGGTCCAGGCTCGCGCTCGCCGTCGTGTTCAGCGGGAGGCTGGTGGGACGGGGGGGGACGTCGCCCCGCGGAATCGTGATCGCATTGCCATCGAGGTCCCAGTCATTGCCGGCGGCCTTGGCCTGCAGCGTGAGGGCCGCGCGGATCTTCTGGATTGCCAGCAATGGCCGCACCGGGATGTCGTCGCTGTCGCCTCGCTGGTCGGCCATCATCTCCAGCTCGCGACGGGTCAGTCGCACGGTGGCTCGGACGTCCTCGTCGGCCTGCTTGACGGCGGGCCACAGGAAGATCGCCGGCTCGGGGGCCACCGCGTCGAGTGCGGGCATGCAGCGCGCTGGCCAGTTGGGGTCGTCGGCCATGTAGCGTGATGCGAAGCGTGCGGTTGTGCCTGACGGCATGCTCAGCCCCGGCCGGGGGCTCGCCTTGCCGCCCAGCAGACAGGCGGCGAAGCTTCCGAACTGCTGTCGGCTCTCGTCAGCGCGCAGGCGGCCACGCACGTACGGGGCTCCCAGGCACGTGGCTGCCAGCGTCGCGTTGACGACGACCGCCGCGACGATCCGGCGTGCCCGTGCGCGGAAACTCCCGGCGACCTGTTGTAGCTCCCGGTCCGCCCGCGCGTTCACGCCTACTGCTTCCGGTAGCCGAGCGCGAACTCCGCGATCATCTTCGTGTGCAGCTCGCTCGTGCCTTCACCGAGCTCGAGCGACTTCGCCTCGAGCAGCAGGCGCCCCACCTCGTACTCCTCTGCGAGGCCGTAGGCTCCGAAGATCTGGATTGCGTCCAGGGCGTTGTCGACCGCCGCCTTGCTCGCGCCGAGCTTGGCCATCGATGCTTGCAACGAGGCGCGACCGCCGCCAGCATCCTTGAAGCGTCCTAGCTGGTAGACCAGCGCGCGCGCCTGCTGCGTGCGCATGACCATCGAGCCGATCTTCTCCTGGATGAGCTGGTAGCGGCCGATCGGCTGGCCGAAGGCTTCGCGCTCGCCCGCCTGCGGGATGCTCAGGTCGAGCGCTCGCTGGGCCTGCCCGACGCAGCGCGCGGCCACCGAGAAGCGGCCCACGTCGAGCGCCGAGCCCAGGATTGGGAAGCCTCCGCCTTCTTCGCCGAGCAGGGCCTCGGCGGGGACCTCCGCGTCTTCGAAGACCACCTCGGCGAGGTTGTCGCGCCGTAGCGTGCGCATGGGTATGTCGTTAATCGTGATGCCGTCGGTCGTCTTCGGATCGACGAGGAACGCGGTGACACCGCGGTGCTTCTTCTCGCGGTCGAGCGTCGCGACGACGAAGAAGAGGCCGGCGTGGGCCGCGTGCGAGATGAACACCTTGGTGCCGTTGAGCGCGTAGCCCTTGTCAGTCTTGCGCGCCGTCGTGCGCATGTTGCCCAGGTCCGTGCCCCCGCCGGGCTCCGTGAGGCACGCCGATGCGAGGCACTCGCCACTCGCGATTGCTGGCAGCCATCGCTCCTTCTGCGCGTCGGTGCCGTGGGCGAGGATCGAGCTCCCTGCGAGCGAGTTGCCGACGGAGATGACCGACGCGACCACCCAGTCGATGCGCGCGATCTCCTCGCACAGGATGCCGTAGCTGACGATGTCCGAGCGGCTGCCTCCGTACTGCTCGGGGATCATCGGGCCGAGGAAGCCCATCGGGCCGAGCTTCGCGATCAGCTCCACGGGATACTCGCCCGCACGCTCGTAGCGCTCCACGTGCGGAAGCAGCTCCGACTCGGCGAATGTCCGCACCACGCGCCGCACCTCGCGCTGGTCCTCGGTCAGGTCGGCGTCGAGCAGCGAGCTGAGCGTGTCCACTACTCGTCCTCGCCGCGCAGCTTGGCCAGCACGCTGATGTCCTCGAGCGTCGTCATGTCGCCCTTGGTCTCCTTGCCGGCCGCGATGTCGCGCAGCAGCCGCCGCATGATCTTGCCGCTGCGCGTCTTGGGCACCGCATCGGCAAAGCGGATCTGCTTCGGGCGCGCGAACTTGCCGATCTCCTTGGCGACATGCGCCATGAGCTCGCCGTTGAGCGTCTCGCTCGGCGTCTTGTCGCCCTTGAGCGTGACGAATGCCACCAGCGCCTGGCCGGTCATCTCGTCGGGGACGCCGACCACCGCCGCCTCGGCGACGGTGTCGTGGGAGACGAGTGCGCTCTCGATCTCCGCGGTACCCAGACGGTGGCCGGAGACGTTGACCACGTCGTCGATACGGCCCATCACCCAGAAGAAGCCGTCCTCGTCCGTGCGCGCGCCATCGCCCGTGAAGTACAGATCATCGAAGCGCGAGAAGTACTGCTCCTTGTAGCGCTCGTCATCGCCCCAGATTGTGCGCAGCATCGACGGCCAGGGCTTGTCCACGACGAGCAGACCGCCTTCGTTGGGGCCGGCCTCGCTGCCGTCCTCGCGCAGCACCTTCGCCGAGACACCGAAGAAGGGCAGCGAGCACGAGCCCGGCTTGGAGGCGATGGCGCCTGGCAAGGGCGTCAACATGATCGCGCCGGTCTCGGTCTGCCAGTAGGTGTCGACGATCGGGCAGCGGTCTCCACCGACGACGCGGCGGTACCACATCCATGCCTCGGGGTTGATCGGCTCGCCGACGGTTCCCAGCAAGCGCAGCGAGGAGACGTCGTGCTTGGTCACCCACTCGTCGCCCCACTTGACGAAGGCGCGCACCGCGGTGGGCGCCGTGTAGAAGACCGTCACGCCGTGGCGCTCGATGATCGACCAGAAGCGACTCGGGTCCGGTGCGTTCGGCGCGCCCTCGTACATCATCACCGTCGCCCCGTTGGCGAGCGGGCCGTACACGATGTAGCTGTGCCCCGTGACCCAGCCGACGTCGGCCGTGCACCAGTAGGTGTCTTCCTCGCGCAGGTCGAACACGTACTTGCTGGTGAGGTAGGTGCCAAGCATGTAGCCGGCGGTGCTGTGCAACACGCCCTTGGGCTTGCCGGTCGAGCCGGACGTATAGAGGATGAAGAGCGGGTGCTCCGAGTCGAGGGCCGGCGCCTCGTGGCTGGGCGAGGCCTCCTTCATGAGGGCCTCCCAGTCGTGGTCGCGGCCTTCCTTCATGGTGATCTCGTTTTCCGTGCGGCGCAGCACGATCACATGCTCGACCGTCGGACACTCATCGCACGCCTTGTCGACCTGCGCCTTGAGCGGCACCACCGAGCCGCGCCGATAGCAGCCGTCCTGCGTGATGATCGCCTTGGCGGTGGCGTCGTTCATGCGGTCGCGCACCGCATCCGCCGCGAAGCCACCGAAGACCACACTGTGGACGGCACCGATGCGCGCGCAGGCGAGCATTGCGATGGCCGCCTCCGGCACCATGCCCATGTAGATGCCGACGCGGTCGCCGGCCCCGATGCCGAGCGACGTCAGCGCGTTGGCGCAGCGGCAGACCTCGCGCCAGAGCTGGTAATAGGTGAGCACGCGCACGTCGCCGGGCTCGCCCTCCCAGATGAGCGCGGCCTTGTTGCGGCGCGGGCCCTCCAGGTGCCGGTCGAGGCAGTTGTAGGCCAGGTTGGTCGTGCCGCCGAGGAACCACTTTGCGAACGGCGGCTTCCACTCGAGCGTCGTCTTCGGCGGGGTGAACCAGTGCAGGGCCTTGGCCTGCTCGGCCCAGAAGGCCTCCGGCTCCTCGATGCTGCGTCGGTACATCGCATCGTACTCGGCGCGGCTGCCGATCGCGGCCTCCGATGCGAACTCCTGCGGGGGCTCGAAGACGCGGTGCTCGTGTGACACGCTCTCGATCGTGTTGTCTGCCATGAAGTCCCCGTCGTGGATGATGGACAGCTCGCATACCACACGTTACCGGCGGCTGTCCTGACCCCCTGACGAGCCGAAAACGGCCGAGGATTCGTGCTCGATTCGCTGATCGAAAAGTACGCGCAGATGCTTCGAATGCGCGAGCTCGACCGCGACGACAGCGACCGCGATCCACGCGAGCAGATGGCGTCGCTCGCACGGCGCTTCCCCGGTGCGCTGCGTGAGATCGACGAGCGTCCGATCGACGACATCAGCGCGCGTCTGCACGAGCTGCGCGAGGCGAGTGCGGGTCGTCGCGAGGTGCCGGCATGGGCGCAGCTGCAGTCGGCCTACCACGGCGCGATGCGTGCGTTTCTACGGGTGCGTCCGCTGGCGCGTGGTGGCAGCGAGCAGCAGGCGCGCGACGCGGTCGCGGACGGGTATCGGCAGACGTCGCCGGACGAGCCGACGCCCGAGGCGGTGCTCGGCGTGCTGCCGCAGCTGCGCGATCCACCCAAAGGGCGTCTGAACCCGATTGCATTTAGCTACGTCGCCGAGCTGTACGGCGTCACCGCGGACGAGGTCACCGCTGCGCTGTTCAAGTCGGCCGACTGCCACTAGCCGTTGATCGACGCGGTCGGGCTCAGGTGTGTGAAACGGGCCATACTGAAAACCGCACCTCCGACTTTAGTGAGCGTTTCGTCGGTAGTGTGCTTGATTCGTACAGCTGTCCGCAGGTAGGGTCAGAATATGCGCACACTGGTGCTGTTGACGGGTGTGTGGCTGGGGCTGGGGCTCGCGTCCCCTGCGCTCGGCCAGTCCGTGCTGCGCGATGGGCAGCCGGACGTCGCGCGCGTGCCCGCTCGCTCTACCTTCACCCTACGGCCGAAGCCCGGACTCGAGGCGCTCGCCGCCGAGGTGGCCGCAGTGCTCGAGCTCCGCAGCGGTGCGCGCGTCGAGGTTGGCGCCGCCCCGCCACCGGGTCTGCTCGAGGCCGTGCCCGCGGGCCACATCGCGATGGCGCGGACCCCCACGGGCGTGCGCCTGGTCCTCGGCGCCATCGGCGGGCGCTCACTCGGCGCCGAGATCGAGATTGCACCCGGCGCGAAGGAGGCCGACCCGCGCTCCATCGCGCTTGCAGCCGAGTCGCTCCACGACGCGGCACTCGACCACGTCCACGCGGAGCAGGCGCCGGCGGAGGTGGAGACGTCGCCCCAGTCAGCCCCGCCTTCGGAACGCGGGCTGTCGTCGCGCCACCGGGAGCGCTTCCATGACGAGGGAGCACTTGGCCCCGGCGGGTTCGGGCGCCCGAACTTTCTCGAGGACGTCCAGCTGCTCACGTTCGCACGCGCCTACAGCGGGGCCGCGACCGCCAGCACCTCGCTCGAGTCGGGCATCGGCGCGGGCATTGGCCTGTGCGCCGTGCGGCATTGCCTGTACATCGCCGGCGAGCTGCCGCTCACGACGGCGTCCGCGATGGACATTCGATACCGCTACCCGACGTTCTCGTCGGTCTTCTACAGCCGTCCGTTCACCTTCGGCTCCCTGACGCCGGGAGCCAGCATCGGCCTGCTCACGCGGGTCGGACACTTCCGCGATGACATGGGCCTCGCCGACAACGGTCTCGACACGGACTTGGGCGCCCGCGGCTCGGTCGAGCTCGCCTGGGAAGCCTATGCACGGCTCGATGTGATCGCGGAGGCTGGCGGCGACTACGCACTCGATCGGTTCTTCCTGAGCAGCGGCGACGCGGAGGTGGCCCGTGGCGACCGCCTCTCCCCGTGGTTCCAAGCTTCGGTCCGGTTCCGCCCATATTGAGGCGAGAGCTGGAAATTGGGTCCCCCACGGGCGACTCACGTGTGGCGAAATCAAGGCGATGCGACTCGTTGGAGAACAAAAGCAGGGGGAAATCCGCCCCGATCGCGAGATGCTGCTCGAGGCGGCCCGTGGTGACCAGCGCGCTGCGCGGGAGCTGTTCCGCTGCCACGCGGTCCGGCTGAAGCGACAGGTCGCTCGCATTCTGGGCCCTGACGACCCGGATGTGGACGACGTCGTGCAGCAGGTCTTCCTCGCGGCGCTGGCGGGGGCCGAGCGTTTCGATGGCCGCTCGAGCCTGTCGACTTGGCTGTTCGGCATTGCCACGCGGCGCTCGCTCGACGCGGCGCGCGCACGCTGGCGCAGGCAGCGCTGGACGAAGCTAGCCGAGCGCGTCGGCCTGGGCTCGGCGTTCGCGCAGCCGGACCAGAGCCTGCAAGTCGTCTCTGAGGCCGAGGCGATGCTGGGCAACCTCTCGCCCGATCAGCGCATGGTGTTCCTGATGCACGATGTGGAGGGCTATACCTTCGCCGAGATCTCCGGCATCAGCGGTGTCGGCATCTCCACGCTGCATGGGCGCCTCAAGGCGGCCCGCGGCCGGATCGAGCGCATGGCGCAGGCGGAAGCGGAGGCCGACCATGCGTAACCGGGTGCCGACCGCACGCAACGCACCCCTGGTTGACGGCGCCGCAGGCCGCCTCGCGCAGCAGCTGCGCCGTGAGGCCGAGGAGCGTGGCGACGAGATCTCGCAGGCACGCCTGGAGCGCTCGCTCTACGAGGCATGGCGTGCGGGTGGGGGCGCAGAAGTGCCCTTGCAGGCCGAGCGCGCCCAGCGCAGGCGCCGGGCACGTGCGGTATGGGGGGCGTCCGTTGCGGTTGCCGCGGCCGCCGGTGCACTGATCGCCTTCGGCGTGCTCGACGAGCCGGCGCTCGCCCCCTACGCCAGCGGAGCACACTACGAGCTGCGTATCGGCGATGGAGGTATGCAGCGCGGTACCGTGCACGCCGGCGAGGTTCTGAAAGCCGGCCCGCGTGGCCACATCGACGTCGAGCTCGGCTACAGCCGCCTGGAGATCGCGCGCAGCTCCGCGGTCCGCTTCGATCGCATGTCGGCCGAGACGCTCGAGCTGTCGGTGGTCGACGGCCGCATCGACGTGGACTTCCACCCGCCTGGCAAGGGCGTCCAGACGCTGGCCGTGCAGACGCGCGCCGCCCGCGTGAACGTGGTGGGCACGCGCTTCTCGGTCGAGGTCGACGCGCGCGGTGACACGCGTGTCGCTGTCACCGAGGGCGTGGTCGAGGTCGTCGCGCGCAGCGGCGGCGAGACCACGCGAGTGCCCGCAGGCGAATCACTAAGCGTGCTGGCCAACCCCGGCGACGCGGTCGAGCAGGCGGTGCGCGACGCGCTCGCGAACGAGCTGGCCGAGCCGGACATGGACCTGAGCGACGGGCCCGATGTGCTGTCCGATACGCAGGCACCGCTCGAGCAGGCCGAGGAGCCGCAGCGTCCGTCCCCGAGGGTGCTCGCCCAGCGCTCGCAGCGTCTGTTGCGCTCGGCGCGTGAGCAGCTGCGCGCGGGCAAGCACCAGGCGGCGCGCCGCTCGCTGATGCGTGTGGCGGAGGGTGACGGGGCGGCGAGCTTCCGCGCCGAGGCGCACACGCTCGTCGCCGAGTCCTTCACCGCCCAGGGCGACATTCCCCGCGCCATCGGCGCCTACCGCGACGCGGCGCGGGTCGCCCCGTCGCTGCCGGTCGGTCACAACGCACTGTTCGCGCTCGGCCGCGTGCTCGAGCGCTACCAGCAGGACCGCGTGGGCGCGAGCGAGGCGTTCCAGGTGTATCTCGAACGCGCACCCCGCGGCGCGCTCGCATCGCAGGCCCGCGCCGCGCTCTGCCGCCTCGGCGAGCCGGCGCACTGCGCGCAGCCGTAGAGTCGGTGAGCTGCTCTACGACTCGAGGCGCGCCTGGACCGAGCGGCCGAAGCGGCCGTGCGTGTCGTAGTGCAGCACCTGCGAGATCGAGATGCCGTCGCGCTCGGACTGGATGTCCGACTCGAGGCAGCTCCACTGCCCCACCGGCGGCCGCTCCAGGTAGAGCGTCGTGTCGGTGTTGATGTGCCCCACGGCCCTGCCATCCTCGTATCCGGCGATGCTGCTGACCGCGTTGTTGAAGTCCGCGAGGATCGCTGCCGCGACCGTCGCGTCCGTGTCGACGCCGGCTATCAGCGGCATCGGGGTGCGCATCCAGATCGCGCGGTGACCGTCGCCGCGCTCGGGGCGCCGCGTCTCGACTGCAAAGTGGAAGCCGGGCGGGTGCTTGTGCGCGCGGTGGGCTCCGATCAGCGACTCGGTCTCGAGGCCCTCGGGGCCGTCGGGGTGACCGTCGTGCAGGTGACGGTGTGTGCCCTCGCTCGGCTTGAGCATCAGTGCGGTGGCGCGCGTCACCTCGCGCTCGTCGGCCCACACCGAGACCTGTGTCAGCCGCAGCCTCCGCCCCGCGCGCAGCACGTCCACGCGCGCCTGCAGCGGTGCGTTGGGCACCGCGCGGAAGAGGTCCACCGTCAGACGGGCGAGCTGCAGTGAGGCGCCGTCGGCGTCCTGCAGCGCGGCGTGCGTCACGAGCCCCAGCACGGGCCCCCCGTGCAATCGGTCCGAGCCCCATGGGCTCAGCGCGTCCTGTGTCGGGACGAAGCGATCGCCATCCATCACGAAGAGGCTGCGTGCGTCGTCGTCGGACATGGGGGTCGGATTGCCACAGCTGCACGGCGAGCGCAACGGGTTGCTTTGGCTGTCGGCGGCGGGTATGCCCGGGGCATGGATGGCTTGTTTGTCGTGCTCGAGGGCGTCGACGGCGCGGGGACGACGACGCACACGAAGCGGCTGGTGTCGTCGTTGAAGGGGTCTGACATCCCCGTCCATCTCAGCCAGGAGCCGAGCGGTGGTCCGCTCGGTGCGCTGCTGCGCCAGGCGCTGTCGGGCCGGTTGATCAGCAAGTCGCGGGTGGGCGACGGCCCGCCGGCGTGGAACACGATGGCGCTGCTGTTCGCTGCCGACCGCCTCGACCACCTCGACGTCGAGCTGCTGCCGAACCTACGTGAGGGCGTCACGATCGTGTGCGATCGCTACTACCACTCATCGGTCGCCTACCAATCGCTGACGGGCGGCGGCGCCAAGGTGATCGACTGGATCCGCGAGCTCAACCGCTATGCACGCCGGCCGGATCTGACGATCGTGCTCGACGTGCCCGCCAAGGTGGCGGCGGAGCGGCGGCGGGAGCGTCACGGCAGCGAGGACATCTACGACGACGAGGGCCTGCAGGCGCAGCTTGGCGACTTCTATGCGCGGCTCGAGCAGCACTTCCCCCAGGAGCGGGTGGTGCACGTCGATGCGGACGGACCGGTCGAGCAGGTCGCCGACGCGATCCGCGCCGAGGTCGATCGCGTCATCGGCTGAGCGCTCAGTCGACGATCAGGTAGCGCACGCGGCTGCCGCGGCCGTCGCGCACCACGTCGATCGCGATCTCGCCGGCGCTCGCCAGGCTCTGCCACACGCCTGCGAATTGCTCCGGACGCTCGACCGACTGGTTGTTGACGCGTAGCACGACATCGCCCTCGCGCAGCACGCACGCGGCGCGCCAGGTCGGCTGCTTGGTGAAGAGCGCTTGCAGCATCCAACCCTCGAAGCGACCGCTGGGCCGGTGGGCCTCCATCGAGACCTTCTGCAGGAACATGCCGATGCCCTCGTCGAGCACGCGCTTGAGGTCGGCCCGCGAGATGCTGCCTGCGTCGAGGGACTCGGGCAGCGGCTCGGCGGGGGAGGGCTCCGTCGGCGCGGTGGCTGTCGTCGCGGTCTGCGGCGGTGCCTCGCCCTCGGACGTCGTTGCGGGGGCGGTCTGCGCCGCCTGCTCTCCACCTGCGCTCGGCGCGGCGGGTTCCGTCTCCGTGGTGACGGCTGCGCCGGCTGCGCACCCCACGGTCAGTGCGGTGATGAGTGTGGCGAGGATCGAAAGTGGACGCATACCTTCAGTAAGGCGCGTCCTGCCCGGCGAGTCCAGTTTTCGCACCGGCCACCTCGCGCACGCGGAGCCCGACGACGCCCTCCACGTCCACGAGCTCGCCCGTCGCCACGACATGGCCAGCCGCCACGAGGGAGACCTCGGCGCCGATCGCCCGCCCGGTGGATAGCAGCTCGCCGGGCCGCAGCTGCAGCAGCTGCTCGAGCGGTACCTCGAAGCGCGCAATCTCGAGCTGAAGAGCGACCGGCGCATCGCCCGACAGCTCCGACAGTGCCCGTCCATCGCGCTGCTCCGCCGCGTTGCCGTCGTCGTCCTGATCGCCCATGCCCTGCTCCTGTAGTTCGTGTGTGGTTTGGATGCGGATGGTGTCGCCCGCGAGGGCGCCCGTCACCATCGCGCGACTGCCGCCCCTCGGCCACAGCTCCGCCTCGCCGCTGCCGTCGACCGCCATGTTGCACGTATCGGGGATCACCACGTCTCCCACTGCGAGCGCTCGCAGCGCACTTATGGGCAGCACGGCGTGGCCTACGACTGCGTGCAGTGACAGCGGGACGCGGCGTAGCGCTGGGCGCAGCTGCGCCCCGTGCCAGCGGTGCGCTGCGGCGGGCGGGCACCACAGGAAGCACACACCGGTTGCATCGCCGAGACCGACTGACACCGGCCTTGCAACCGCGCCGCGCGCGCACACTTGCTGCAGCGTCGCAGCATCGGCGAAGCCATCGAAGGTGAGCCCGGCGCCCAGGCTCGCGAGGATGCGTGACAGTGCGTAGGCGAGCGCGCCGGCGGACAGCGGATCGAGCGCGGGCTCGCGCGGCACGAGCGCCGCCGCGGCTGTGGCCTCCCCCGTGCCCCCCAGTGCGCGATCGGCGACGGCTGCGGCCATCGGTGCGGGCACGGTCAGCAGCCACGGCAGCGACTCCACGTCCGGGCGCAGCCGCACGTGGACTTGAATGCCGGACAGCTCGGGGTCCGGGCCGGGTAACCCCAGCTGCAGTGAGGGCACCTCCCCCAGGAGTCGGCGCGCGGTGGCCCGCCCAGCTGCCCACCGGTCGGCTCTGACCCGCTCGCCGGGATCGGGCGCTCCCGCGAGCTCCCGCCGGGTGGCTTTTGGCCAGCTTTGGTAGGGGTAGGGGCGCGTCATCGAGCGCCGGTGTAGTCGCTGGCCGTGGCCGCGTCGACCCCGGCGCCGGCGCCCGGACAGCGTACGGGGCAGGAAACTCGGCTTCGCCCACGACTCTGATAGAATGCGTGCCGTGGCGGACGACATGATCGGCAAGACCGTCGACAACGGCGAGTACCGCGTGGTCGACCGCATCGGCACGGGCGGCATGGGTTCCGTCTACAAGGCCGAGCAGCCCAGCATGAACAACATGGTGGCGATCAAGGTGTTGCACGCCAAGTTCGCCTCGCGCGACGACCTGGTCTCCCGCTTTCGGCGCGAGGCGCGGGCGATGAGCCAGCTGACGCATCCCAACACCGCGCGGGTCTACAAGTTCGGTCTGCTCGACGATGGCTCGTCGTACTTCGTGATGGACTTCCTCGAGGGGCGCAACCTCGCACACGCCGTGCGCCAGGACGGACCGATGGCGGTCAATCGCGCGCTCAAGATCATGGTGCAGGTGTGCGGTGCGCTGCACGAGGCCCACGAGGCGGGCATCATTCACCGCGACCTCAAGCCCGAGAACATCTTCCTGACGGAGCAGGGCGGGACGCCCGACTTCCCCAAGGTGCTCGACTTCGGACTCGCGAAGGTGAGCGACGCGCAGCTGGGCGACGGCTCGATGATGCTGACGCAGCAGGGCATGGTCTTCGGGACGCCGGAGTTCATGAGTCCCGAGCAGACCCAGGGCGAGACGCTGGATCGCCGCAGTGACATCTACGCGCTCGGGCTCATCCTGTTCGAGCTGCTGACCGGCAAGCTGCCCTTCAAGGCGAAGAAGCCCCTCGACATGATGAAGGCGCACGTGAAGGAGCCGCCGATGAGGCTCGCCGAGCGTCTCGCCGGCGTGACCTTCAGCGAAGAGCTGGAAGCGGTGCTGCAGAAGTCGCTCGCGAAGAAGCCCAACGACCGCTACGCCGATGCGACCGAGTTCGGTGCCGCGCTCGAGGCGTGCATCGGCGACGACAGCCAGGATCAGCCGCCCGGGCGAGACCGGGTCAAGGCGTCGGACGTCCCTGCGGTACGTCCGTCCGGGTTGCACGGTGGGGAGCCGCAGGGCTCGCTCGTGCTCATCGGCCTGGGTATCGGGATCGCGGTGGCGGTCGTGGCGGCCGTCGTGATGAAGCTGCTGTAGCTCGCAGCCCCGCGATTTGTTCCTTTGATCTCGCATAGCTAGGCGCGCCGCTGCAGGCTTCGTTCGGGCGCTTGACCGGGGCGGGCGATTCCTCCATAAATGCGCCCAGCCCGGAACTTTCGGGCGTGCTTCCGGGTTTGCCCCCGGGCCCGGCACGACCCTATGGCGAGGTACTGGCCATGACCACGGCAACCGCGAGCATCCCGGTCTCGACGACCGTCAAGGAGCTGGTCTCCCTGGCCAAGCCGCGCGTGAGCAGCCTCGTGATCCTGACCGCCGCCGCCGGCATCGGTCTGTCGCCGGGTCGCATGGGTGCGCTGGCGGCCACCGTGATGCTGCTGTCGACCGTCCTCGTCGTCGCTGGCGCCAACGTGCTGAACTGCTGGATGGAGCGCGAGTCCGATCGGCTGATGGCGCGCACCCGCACTCGCGCGCTGCCCGACGGACGGCTCGATGCACAGCTGGCGCTCGTGTTCGGCCTTGCGCTCTCCGCGGTGTCGTTGCCCGCGCTCTATCTGTTGATCAATCCGGTGACCGCTGTGCTCGCCGCGGTGGCGCTGCTGACCTACGTGCTCGTCTACACGCCGCTCAAGTCGGTGACCCCGACCGCGCTGATCATCGGCGCCGTGCCCGGCGCGCTGCCGCCGCTCATGGGCTGGACCGCGGTGACCGGCGAGATCCAGGCCGGCGGGCTGGTGCTGTTCGGCATCCTCTTCCTGTGGCAGATGCCGCACGTGATCGGGCTGTCGTGCTATCGCGCCCTCGAGTACGAGGCCGCGGGCATCAAGGCGCTGCCGGCCGTGCGAGGGATGGTGGTCGCCAAGCGCCACGCGGTCGCATGGGGCGTGCTGCTGTTGCCGGTCAGCCTGCTGCCCGTCCCGCTCGGCTTCGGCGGGCCGATCTACCTGGTCGCCGGTGGACTGCTGAGCCTGACGTATCTGGCGGCCGCGCTCTACGGTTACCGCAGCGATCCCGGCCCGGTGTGGGGGCGTCGGCTGTTTCTGGTCTCGCTCGTCTACCTGCCCGTGCTCTTCGCGCTGCTGATGCTCGACCCCGGCGGGGCATGAGCGCAGCCGCCGAGCCGGCCGCGCGCGGTGACTCCGTGCAGGCGGGCCACGACGATGCCGCACCAGCGCCCCTGCTCGAGGTGGTCGGGCTGCGCCACGCCTTCGGTGATGTGCCGGTGCTCGACGGCCTGTCATTCACCGTCGGGCAGGGCGAGATCTTCGGCCTGCTCGGACCCAACGGCTGCGGCAAGTCCACCACGCTGCGCGTCCTCATGGGCCTGCTGCTGCCCGACGCCGGCGAGCTGCGCTACGGCGGTGAGCCGATCGCTCCGGGTGGGCGCTCGCTGCGGCAGCGCATGGGCGTGGTCTTCCAGGCACCGAGCCTCGACCAGCGCCTGACGGCGCGCGAGAACCTGACCTTCGCCGCGCAGCTGCACGGCATCGGGCGAGCCGAGATCGCAGAGCGCATCGTCGAGCTGCTGCGCTTCACGGAGCTGTCGGAGCGCGCCGACGAGCCCGTCGCGAACTACTCCGGCGGCATGCGCAGGCGCCTGGAGCTGGCGCGCGCGCTGCTGCACGACCCCTCGCTCGTCGTGATGGACGAGCCGACCACCGGCCTCGACGAGCGCTCCTTCCGTCGCACCTGGGAGCGCGTCGAGCGCATGCGCAGCGAGCGCGGCGCCACGGTGCTGTTCACCACTCACCGTGCGGAGGAGGCCCAGCTGTGCGACCGGGTGGCCGTCGTCGACGGCGGCCGTGTCGTGGCACTCGGGACGCCTGATGCGCTGCGCGCGCAGGTATCCGGTGACATCCTGACGCTCGAGGCCGAGGCGCCCGAGGAGCTGTCGCAGGAGATCGCGGCGCGCTTCGAACTCGAGGCCCGCGTCGTGGACGGCAAGGTGGTGATCGAGCGGGAGCGCGGGCACGAGCTGATCCCGCGGATCGTCGAGGCGCTGCCCGTCGGGCGCATCGCCTCGCTGTCGATGCACCGGCCGACCCTGGCCGACGTCTTCGTCAAGATCACCGGTCGCTCCCTGCGCGACGATGTCGAGGCGAGCATCGCGGAGAGCGAAGATGGTTGAGCCCGCCCGCGTTGCGCAGCCCGCCGGGGTGGGGCGCTCGGTCTTCGCACAGGAGCTGTCGACGATCGACGTGCTGGTGCGTCGAGACGTCAAGCGCTTCTTTCGAGAGAAGAGCCGCGTCGTCGGCGCGCTGATTCAGCCGCTGGTCTTCTGGCTCGTGATCGGCTCCGGCATGTCGTCCACCTTCCGGCTGCCCGGGGCCGACGGCGTCGACTACCTCGAGTACTTCTATCCGGGTGTGGTCGTGATGGTGCTGCTCTTCACCGCGATCTTCACGACCATGTCGGTGATCGAGGACCGCAGCTCCGGCTTCCTCCAGGCGGTGTTGGTCTCGCCGGGTTCGCGCACGTCGGTGGTGCTTGGTAAGTGCTCGGGCGCTGCGGCTGTGGCGCTCGTGCAGGGGCTGCTCTTCCTGCTGCTGGCACCGGTCGCGGGCTTCCCCTTCGCGGACATCAGCTGGGCGGTCGTGCTGCCGGCGCTCGTCATGACCTGCTTCTCACTGTGCGCACTCGGCTTCGCGGTGGCGTGGTGGCTCGATTCCACGGCGGGCTACCACGTCGTCATGAGCCTCGTGCTGTTGCCGCTGTGGATCCTCTCGGGGGCGATGTTCCCCGGCAGCTCCGGCGCCATCGAGCTGATCCAGCGCTGCAATCCGATGGCGTACGCGGTCTCCGCGGTGCGCCGTGGCCTGTACGGCGGTTCGGCGCCCGAGGCGTCGTTGCTGTCAGGCTCCAACGTGGTGCTGGAGCTGTCTGTCCTCGTCCTCTTCTGCGTGGTGGTCGCACTTGCGGCCGTACGCGTGTGCCATCGGCAGAGGTAGCGTGCGCCGTGCCCTGCCATCGGTCGCGTGCCTGCTCCTGGCCGTGACGGCCTGCGAGTCTGACCGCGAGCTGCCTACTCTGGTGGAGCTCCCCGACTTCTCGCTCGTGGACCAGCACGGCGAGCCGCTGGGTACAAAGGCGCTGTCGGGGCGTCCGTACATCGCGAACTTCATCTTCACGTCGTGTCCGGACATCTGCCCACTGCTCACCGACCACCTGCGCGACGTGCGGGCGCAGGTCGAGGCCGAGGCCGCCGGTGTTCAGTACGTGTCGTTTTCGGTCGATCCCCAGAACGACACGCCGGAGGTACTGCTCAAGTACAGCCGTGCGCGCGGCGCCGATCACCCGGACTGGCACTTCCTGACCGGTCGTCTCCGTGCGGTGAAGCAGACCGTCAAGGACGGCTTCAAGCAGGCGATGGACCCGATGCCCGATGAGCCCACGAACATCATGCACGGCAGCCACTTCGTGCTGGTCGACGGGCACGGCTCGGTGCGCGGCTACTACCGCACGGAGCCGCAGGGCCTGGCGACGCTCGTCGAGGACGCCATCGCGCTTGCCCGCGCCAGCGGCGGCACCGCGTCCCGCTGAGCTACGAGGTGCAGTAGCCCGCGGACGCGCCCTTGATCGCCTTGATGAGCGCGTCGGTCCGCTGTCGCAGACCCTTCTTCGGCTTGCGCTTGAGCAGTGCCTTCAGTGCGTCCTGCGCGTCGGAGCACGCGTGCAGCCGGTAGAACGCGTCGCCCATGCCGTAGAGCGCCACGTTGACCGCGCCGCTGTCGCCGTGCTGCGAGATCACCTTGCGGTACTCGCCGAGGGCCGTCGCGGGCTTGTTCTTCTGCGTGTAGGTAGCCGCGATCCAGTACTGGGCGTTGCCCGCCTTCGCGTCCTTCGGGTGGCGCTGGACGTAGGCCCGGAAGAGTGCGCGCGCGCGCTCGTAGTCGCCCTTCTTGTACACATCGTAGGCGGTGGCGAAGTGGCTCGGCGGGTCCGCCGGGATCTCCTCCGCCTTGAGCTGGACACCGCGCTTGGCGGTCGCGAGCTCGGCGAGCTGGGCTTCGAGCGCGACCCGCTTCTCCGCGGTCTCGCGTGTCAGCTGCTGCAGCGCGTGCTGCAGCTCGGCGATCTGCCCCTCGATCGCGCCCTGCTGCTGCATCAGCCCCTCGACCTGCGCGCCGACGTCCGCGCTCGAGCGGTGCAGCACCTTGGTGGCCCGCTCCAGCACATCCTCCAGCTGCGCGATCTTGCCCGCGAGCTGCTCCTGGCTCATCCGCGCCTGATCCTCCAGCTGCGCGATGCGCTGGTCGCGCCCCTCGGCGGCGGTGCGCATCTCATCACCTTGCTTGGCGGTCACCCAGCAACCGCTGCACAGCGCCGCGGCGAGCATCGCGACGGCGGGCAGGCGCAGGGTCTTCAGGTGGCCGGGTGGACTTCTACGAGGTGCGCCCATGGATGACTAGCGCGGCTTGAGGTCGACGCGGCGATCGCGGGCCCAGGTCTGCTCCTCGGTACCCGCCGCGTACTCCTCCCCCATCGAGGAGTAGGACAGCTTCGCGTTGACGCCGAGCGACTCGAGGTAGGTCTGCGCCGAGCGCGCGCGCCGATCGCCGAGGGCCATGTTGTACTCCTCGGTGCCGCGCGGATCGGTCAAGCCGGTCAGGTGCACGCTCTGCAGCGCCTTCTCCTTGATGCACTCGGCGGCATCGCCAAGCTGGTCGCGCGCCGAGGTCTCCACGCTGCTGGAGTCGTAGCCGAAGTAGATCGCGTCGAGCTGGCAGGGGCCGCCGTTCTGGGCCACGACCGGCGCCGGTGCCGGCATGCTCATCGCCTGCGCGGTCACGCAGGCGTTGTTCTCGCAGTTCTGCCCGTCTCCGCACTCGCCGTTGCTCGTGCAGTAGCCATCGACGGCCTCGCATGCGCCGCTCGCGCAGGACTGTCCGGCGCCGCAGTCGTCGTCGCCGCGGCACTGCTGGCACATGTCGTTGATGCAGAACTCGCCGTCCTTGCAGTCGGTGTCCGTGTCACAGGCGGGATACTTCGGGCTGCAGCCCGCGAGCGCGCCCAGGGATAGCAACGTCGTGCAGAGCCAGGCCAGTCGGTGTTGGGTCAGGGTCATTGTCGGCACCATTTTCCTTGGGCGGATCCTCGTGGTTCCAGTCGGTACCGCCATCCGCGCCGCGGCGACACCACTTCACCCGCACCAACGATGGCCGCGGGCTCCCTATTCCGGAAAAACCACAACAGCCGCGAGTGTGCGCAGGTGACCTACCTGTTTAAAGCCAGGCGTACCCCGGTTTGTCAATCTTGTGACAAGGGCCGGGCCGCACCTTGCAGATACCCGTAACGTTTGTGTTACGAGGCCCTGTCATCCGATGTCCGCTGCGCTGAAAGAACCGAAATACCGGCGTGCCCTGCGGTACTACTACCACCGGGTCTTTCCTCGCCATCAGGCCCCCCTGCCGGTCGCGATGTCGGTGTTTTTGGGGGTCTTCATCGGGGTCCTGCCCACTTTAGGGGTCGCGATCGCGCTGACGCTGGCCGCCACGGCCATGTTCAAGCTGCCGAAGACGCCGGGGGTCGTGGCGTCGTTCATCGCGATCCCGCCGACGCTCTTTCTGTTCTTTTACCCGGTCGGCTACTTCCTGGTCGGCGTCCCGCTGCTGCGGCCCAAGGCGATCGACTTCGACTTCCTCGAGGTCATCGGCGGTCTCACGCTCGCCAATGTCGGTGAGGTCGGCGGCAAGCTGTGGGCCACGGCGAGCGATCACGTGCTGGCGTTCCTGGTCGGCATGACGATCATGGCGGCGCTCACCGGCGCGGTCTGCTTCGCACTCACGTTCGTCGTGATGAAGCAGCGCCGAGCCACGCAGCTGAAGCTGCGCGCCGAGCGACGGGCCGCGCGCCTGGCCGCGGAGCAGGCCGAGGCGAATGCGGTCGACCCCGTGGGCGTGGCCGACACGCAGCCCGAGGTCCAGGGTGGCTGAGCGTGGCTGAACGTCTCGCGGCCCGCATGGCCGGCGTGAGCCCGTCGGCCACGGCGGAGATCTTCGCCCGCGTCGCGGAGCGCATCGCCGACGGCGTGGACGTGGTTCGCCTGTCGGTGGGGGAGCCGGACTTCGACACCCCGGCGCACATCCTCGAGGCGACCAAGCGAGCGCTCGACGAGGGGCACACGCGCTACACGCTGGTGGCCGGGACGCTCCCGTTGCGACAGGCCATCGTCGAGCAGTCGGCTGCGCTTCGCGGCGTCGCCCACGAACCGGCCGAGGTGGTGGTCGCCGCGGGGGCGAAGCACATCCTGTTCAATCTCGCGCAGGTCCTCTACGACCCGGGCGATCGCATCCTCATCCCGACGCCCGCCTGGGTGAGCTACTCGCAGCACGCGCAGCTGTGCGGGGCGCAGCCCGTCATGCTGCCGACCCGGGCCGCGGACGACTTCGCGCTCGATCCCGAGCAGCTGTCGCGGGCGCTGGGCGGCGGTGCGCGGGCGCTGGTGCTGTGCATGCCGGGCAATCCCACGGGCGCCGTGGTCGACGAGTCGCGGCTGCGCGAGCTCGCGGAGGTGCTGCGCGGCCACGACTGCCACATCGTGCTCGATGAGATCTATGCGCGGCTCACCTACGATGGTGCGCGCCAGCTGTCACTGCTGCAGGTCGCTCCCGACCTCAAGCAGCGCATCGTCGTGGTCGATGGCGTCAGCAAGACCTACGCGATGACAGGCTTCCGCGTGGGCTGGGCGCTGTGCAACCGTGAGATCGCGCGGGCGCTGACCACGGTGCAGAGCCAGGCCACCACCAACATCGCGAGCTTCGCGCAGGAGGCGGCGCGTGCTGCCCTGCAGGGCGATCAGGACTGCGTGGAGATCATGAAGGCGCGCTACGTGCAGCGGCGCGACCGCATGCTCACGGGGCTCCGGACGCTGCCCGGCGTCACCTGCAACACGCCCCGTGGTGCGTTCTACGTCTTCGCGGACGTGTCCGGGCTGATCGGGCGTAGCGACGGGGGGCGTACGCTCTGCAGCGACATCGAGGTGACGGACTGGCTGCTTGACGTCGCGCGCGTGGCCGTGGTGCCGGGCACGGCGTTCGGAACGCCGGGCTTCGTTCGTCTCTCCTACGCGGTCGCCGAGGAACGCATCGACGAGGCCATTGTGCGCATGCGCAGCGCGATCGGTCGCCTCCGTGACTGACGACCGATGGCTGGCGCCTAGCCGGCCGCGGCCGGGGTGCGTGTCGGCTGCCAGGACGAGGCGACCGCGCTGCGCGCGATCAGGCAGGTGGCCAGCGTGAGCGCCATCAGCCCGCCAGGCGCGCGCGGTGCGTAGCCGGCCGCCAGCAGCAGCAGCATGCCGGTGCCCGCCTGCTGGCGAATGCGGTCGGTTCCCAGCGTTGCAGCGACCGCCGCGCCGACGGCCGCGCAGATAGGCAGCGCGTACACCTGCGGTATCGAGTCGATGAGCAGCCGCACGCGCTGCGTGTGGTACAGCAACATCTGGTAGTCGTTGGCCGCGCGTGTGATCGACAGCATGAAGCCGCCCGCAGCGATGGCCGTCACCGACAGTCCGATCAGGCGCGCGACGTGATCGCGCGTGCGCGCTCCGCGCGGCACCAGCCAGTATGCGCCGAGCACGAGCACGACGAGGTAGCCCAGCTCGCCGGCCGCCTCGAGTCCGTCCCGTAGCTTGATGACCCAGCTCGTGAGCGAGACCGAGATGCGCTCGAGCACCCGCGCGGTCAGGCCGAAGAGCACCATGCAGGCCGTCGCCAGCGTCAGCCATCGGGCGTGGCGCCTCGGCGCCATCGACAGCGCGCTGACCGCGAGGATGACGCACAGGACGTTCGCCTCGCCGAGCGCGAGCCACACCAGCTCGGCGCTGGTCCAACCGCGATCCATGACGGTCGCTGTGCCGATGGTGCCGACGAAGACGATGTTGAAGAAGAGCAGCAGGAAGCGCTTGCCGCCGGGCAGGTGATGGTTGTGCGCCACGAAGCCGCGCACGCCTGCGGTCAGCGCGACGATCCCGCAGACGGCCGCCAGGTTGGCACCGAAGTCGCCCCAGCGCTCGATCTCGAGCCAGAGCATCCGCTGGCTGTCCTCACTGAACGCCGGGACCAGCAGGCGGTGCAGCAGCGTTGCGAGCATCGCACCAAGCGCGGCAAGGGTGGAAAGCACGGGCGCGTCGCTCAGCGGGTGGACGGGGACCGCGTGGCCCGGCGGCCCCGGGTCGTCCGGTGATTCGACCGCCACCGGGTCATCGTCGCGTTCACTCGGCGCGGCGTCTTCGGTCGTCGTGGAGCTGTCCATGGGCGGGGCGGGGCGGGTCGGGGGCCGGTCGGGCGATGGCCGAGCGCGCCCGGTCACCCGCTCGCGCAGGGCGTGATTGTACTCGCGTCGTCGCGCGCTGTCGCGCACACCATGTGCATTGGCGCAGCCCGGTCGCTGGCGGCGCTAGAGCTTGCTCTGCACGAGGGCGACCACCGAGTCGAGGTCGCTGACCTGCTCGAGCTCCTCCTCGGGGACCTTGATCTTGTAGGTGCGCTCGACGTCCGAGATGATCTCGATCGCCATCATCGAGTCGATCCCGAGGTCCGCAAAGGGGGTGGTATCCGGAACCTCATCGAGCTCCGCGACCTCCGCGACGATCTCGCGGATCTTCTCTTTCAAGTCATCGGCCATGCTGTGTCCTGTCGGTGGTCCCGGCCCGCGGGCACGCCTCAGTTGGGCGGTGAGACCTTCGTCTCGACAAGCGTCAGCAGCTCACCGACGGTCTGGATCCCGACCAGCTGATCGTCGGGGATGCGTACGTCGAGATCGCGCTCCAGGCTGCCGATCACCTCGAGCAGCTCGAGCGAGTCGATACCCAGGTCTGCGATGACCCCGGCTTCCTCGACGGCGCTGAAGTCCCGTTCGGCGATTTCCGTCGCGGTGGTTCGGAACCTCTCAAGCAGCTCGGCACGGGTCATGGTCCTGGCGGTCTCCCTCTTGTTGTGGTGCTTAATACGCACATTCGGTGGTCACGTCCACGACGTCAGCCACCGTGCGGTCACGGCGTCAGGTGATGGCTGCCCCGGCGGGGTGCTCTTCGAGCTCGCCGGCCTCGAACAGGGCGCGGGTGCGTCGGCGCTGGACCTTGCCGCTCGATGTCTTGGGTAGGCTGCCGACCCGCACGACGGCCACGTGGTGGGTGCGGATGCCGGCTGTTTCCGAGACCTTGGCCGCGATCGTCCGACGCAGTTCCGCGGCATCGCCGGAGTTGCCCTCGGCGGCCACCACCAGCTGCTCCTCACCGCCGCTCATCACACTGAAGGCGACGACGTTGTCCCTGCGCACGCCCGGCACCTCGGCGACCGCCCACTCGATGTCCTGCGGGTAATGGTTGGCGCCGCGCACGATGATCAGGTCCTTGAGCCTGCCGCACACGTAGAGCTGACCATCCGCGACGAAACCGAGGTCGCCGGTCTTCAGCCAGCCATCGCCGAAGCCCTCGGCAGTTGCCTCCGGGCTCTCGTAGTAGCCGGCCGCGATGCCCGGGCCGCGGCTGTGGATCTCGCCCACGCGGCCGTCCTGCATCCCGTGGCCGTCCTCGCCGACGATGCGCAGCTCGCTGTCCGGGAAGGGCCGTCCGCAGCTCACGAACTCGAGCGACCTCTCGCCGTCGCGCGGCGGCTCGGCGCGGCCCGCCTGCATGGCGGCTGCGTCCACGGTCCGCGTCTCGACCGGCCCGTCGTGTGGCGCGAACGTGATCGCCAGCGTCGCCTCGGCCATGCCATAGCAGGGCAGCAGCGCGCGCGGGTCCAGGCCGACAGGCCCGAGCTTGTCGCAGAAGGCGCGCATCACGTCCGCGCTGATCGGCTCGGCGCCGCAGCCGGCGATGCGCAGGCTGCTCAGGTCGAGCGTCTCGAGGTCGCGCGCGCGCGCGCGCTTGGTGGCGAGCGCGTACGCGAAGTTGGGCGCGAACGTGATCGTGGCGCGCAGCTCCGAGATCTTCTCCAGCCACAGACCCGGCCGACGGCCAAAGGACTCGGTGGGCAGGAAGTGCACGGGGATGTCGCAGATGAGCGTTCCCAGCACGAAGCCGATCAGACCCATGTCGTGGTAGAGCGGCAGCCACGTCAGGCCGATGTCCTGTGGACGGCGGTCGAGCCCATTGGGCCCGAGGAAGTCCCGCGCGTTGGCGACCAGGCTTGCGTGGGTGACGACGACGCCCTTCGGCATCGAGGTGCTGCCCGAGGTGAACTGCAGAAAGCAGATGTCCTGTGCGGACACCGTCGGCAATTCGACCTCGGCGAGCGGGCCCTCCAGAAACTCCTCTAGAATTACAGCCTTTTCGAGTTCGGGCGTGCGGGCGATCGCGTCGTCCAACAGTGGCCGCGTATCGGTCGTCGTGATGACCATGCGGGCGCCAGAAGCCTGCAGAATATGGGCGACCGTGTCCGCGTAGCTGTTCTTCGCCTTGAAGCTGGCCCGCGGATAGATCGGCACCGGCACGACGCCCGCGGTCAACGCGGCGAGAAAGACCAGCACGAACTCGGCGGGGTCCGCGACCACGACGGCCAGCCGATCGCCCGGCATGAGGCCAATGTTAACGAGACGTTGCGCGCGCCGGCGGACCTCGTCCCAGAGCGGCCCCCAGCCGAAGAAGCGCTCCTCACCGGCGACCGACCGGAAGGTGAAGCCGCGCCCCTCGGTGCGCGGCAGGGCCTGCATCGACTCGACCACGGTCACGGCGTCCGAAAGCCCCATCTGGCGGGCGTTGTAGGGGGCCCGCGTCGACCATGTCAAGACGATGCGGCGCCCCGGATGGAGCCGCTCGATAAACTGGCCGACCGGCCAAATCCCCAGTGGTGTCAATAGCTTGCGACCCCACGGTCGCTCCGCTATAGCTCCGCACCATGGGACGAGTACTCGTCACCGGGCTAGGCGTCGTGAGCTCGCTGGGTTTCGGCCGCGACGACTTCTGGCGGTCGGTCACCGCGGGCAAGACGGGCTTTGCGCCCATCGAGCGCTTCGAGACGTCGGACATGGAGCGCAGCATCGCCGGCGAGGTGAAGGGCTTCTCCGCCCGCGACCACCTGACCGCCGCCGAGGCCAAGCGCATGGGGCGCTGCTCGGCCTACGCGCTGTCGGCGGCGCGCATGGCCGCACGGGACGCGCGCCTGGACGAGGGGCAGCTGGCCGGCGACCGCACGGCCGTCGTCATCGGCACCACGATGGGCGAGGCCGATGTCATCGCCGAGCTCGAGAGCAGCTGGATCCACGGCGGCGTCGACAAGGTCGAGGCGGCCAAGCTGCCGCTCTACGGCACGACGCTGCTGCCGATCCACGTCGCCCGAGCGTTTGGTGCGCGTGGCATCGTGACGACGCTGCCGGCCGCCTGCGCCGCCGGCAACTACGCCATCGCCTACGCGGCCGACCTGATCCGAGCCGGGCGCGCAGACGTGGTCGTGACGGGCGCAAGCGAGATCATCGAGCGCGTGCAGTTCGCGGGCTTCGTACGGCTCGGCGCGGTTGCACCCGAGCGCTGCCAGCCCTTCGACAAGAACCGCAAGGGGCTGATCGTGGGCGAGGGCGCCGGCGTCATGGTGCTCGAGTCGGAAGAGCACGCAGTGCGGCGCGGCGCCACCGCGCTGGCGGAGATAGGCGGCACCGGCGTGGCGTGCGACGCGCACCACATCACGCGCCCGCACCCCGAGGGGGAGGGCAGCCTGTCGGCGATGCGCGCCGCGATTGCAGCCAGCGGCCTGACGCCCGACGACGTCGACTTCGTCAACGCCCACGGCACCGGCACGCACCAGAACGATCGCGTCGAGTCGCGCGTCATCCACGACGTCTTCGGCGGCCGCGCCGTCCCTGTCAGCAGCATGAAGGGGATGCTCGGACACTGCATGGGCGCCTCCAGTGCGCTCGAGGCCGTGGCGTGCGTGATGTCGATCGAGACCGGTGTCTACCCGCCGACGGTCGGCTACGAGACGCCGGACCCCGAGTGCGACGTGAACCTGGTCGCCAACGAGGCGCGCACGGGGCCGGCGCGCGTGGTCGTCAACAACGCCCTGGCGTTCGGCGGCTACGATGCGGTCGTCGCGTTTGCCGCCCCGGATCGGCTGCCGCCCGTCCAGGCACGGCCGTGAGACCGTACGCGATCACCGGCGTCGGGATGGTCAGCCCCATCGGCGTCGGCTATGCCAGCTTCCGCGAGGCGCTCTCGACGGGGGCCCCCTCGTCCGACGTCTTCGTCGAGGCCCCGACGCCGCTGTCCACGGACAAGCTGCCCGGCGCCGTGGCCGCCGAGGTGGCGGGCTTCGACGCCGCCGACCACGTCGGCAAGAAGGGGCTGCGCACGCTGGACCGGTTGACGCGGATGCTCATCGTCGCGGCCAAGTACTCGCTCGAGGCCGCCGGCTTGCGCGGGGCGGGCGACCCGGCGGGCGAGGACGCGGGCGAGGCGCCGCCGCCTCCGCCTCCCATCGACGCTCAGCGGCTCGGCGTCTGCTCCGCGACCGCCTACGGCTCGCTCGACGTCATCAGCGAGATGGCGCAGGTGGCCGAGCTGGAGGACCCGCGCTTCCTCAACCCGAGTCGCTTCCCCAACACGGTCATCAATTCATCGGCGGGCTACGTCAGCATCTGGCACGACCTGCGCGCGCCGAACGTGACGGTCGTGGACGGCAACTGCGGCTCGCTCGACGCCTTCCTCACGGGCGACATGCACATCAGCAATGGGCGCGCCGATGCGTTCCTGGTCGGCGGCGGCGAGGTGCTCAGCGACTCGCTGTACATGGCCTTCCGCAAGCTCGAGGTGCTCGCCGACCCGGTATCCGACTGCGCGCCGGGGCTCGCCGAGAGCAAGGGCATGCGTATCGGAGAGGGCGCAGCCTACGTCTGCATGGAGCGGGCGCAGGCCGCCCGCGACCGCGGTGCGCGCGTGCTCGCGGAGGTGATCGGTTACGGCACGGCGTTCGAGCCCCCGGACTCCGAGGCCGCCATCGTGCATGCGTCGCAGCTCGCCGTGGAGCGCGCGCTGAAGCAGGCGCTCGACGATGCGGGCATCTCGCCCGCGGACGTCGATCTGGTGGTCTCGTCCGTGAGCGGTATCCCGCGCTTCGACGCGGCCGAGCTGGTGGGTATCGAGACGTGCCTCGCCGCGGTGCCCGTCGTCGCCCCGAAGACCTGGTACGGCGAGTCCTTCGGTGCCGGTGGTGCGCTGGCGCTGTGTGCGACGCTGTGCTTCTTCGACGGCGTGACACCCGCGCCGATGGTGCGCGGCGAGGCACCGGCGGACGCGTCGACCGCGGTGATCCTCAGCGTCGGCTACTACGGCAACGTGTCGGCGCTGGTCCTGCGCAGGCCCTGAGCGTCAGCGTGGCGCCGGCGCTGCGAGCAGTCGCTCGAGGTTGGCCGCGGCCGCCGCCCGGAAGTCCACGTCGCGCTCGTCGCTCTTCCACTGCACAGCGCCGGCCAGGTATGCGCGCCAGCTCGCGATCGCGGCCTGCCGCTCCGGCTCTGCGCGGTCCTCGTCGAGCAGCGAAAGCGCCTCGTGTCCGAGGGCCTCGTAGTAGTTGATCTCGTGGGGCGGCTCGTAGAACACATTGTCGGAGCGCAGCACGCGCATGCGGCCACCCTCTGCGCTGACCGCGCGTCTCGCGTGCTCCACCGCAGCGTCGTGCTCGCCGAGTCGATCGAGCGCCACCGCGAGTCCCCACACCGCTAGCAGGAACTCACGCCCACCGTCGGCGAGCTCGATCGCACGCTCGTACTGCAGCAGTGCCCCGTCGAGGTCGCCCGCGAGCATCGTGACCTCGGCGAGGTTGGTGCGCGTCACCGCCACGTTGTCATGGTCGAGCGCGAGTGCCGCCGCGCGCGCGTAGGCGACCGCCGCCTTGCGGAAGCTCCGTGCGCGCGTGTGGATGACGCCCAGCTCGAACGCCACGTCGCTCGAGAGGTACTGCGGGTCGATGCGCCGCAGATGCTCGAGCGTCTGGGCCGCCTCGGCGTCCCGGCGCTCCGCATCACAGCCCCACAGCGGCCCTGGCTGCTCCCACAGCGAGAGCACGCGCGTCAGCGTGAACAGCACGTCAGGGTCGTCGGGGCGCAGCGCGCGCGCCGCCTGCAGTCGGGCGATCGCGTTGTCGATGTGTGCCCGTCGCTCGAGCGCCTTCCGCAGGTAGCCACGCAGCGCACGCATTCGGCCGCTGCGGGCCCGTGCGCTATCCCCGGGCAGCGGCCTCGCGAGCGTGCGTCTGCAGATCGTCAGCCAGTCGGTGGACTGCGCGCGGTCCGCGAGCGCCACGTGGACGCGCGCCTGCGAGATGAGCTGCTTGGCGCGCGTCCTTCCCGCGTCGGACAGCTCGCTCCAGAAGGGCGCACTGGTGTGCTGGGGCGCCTGTGCGCTGACGCTCGCCGCCACGAGCAGCAGCCCGCCGCCGAGGGCGAGTGCGTGCGCAGCCGATCTCATCGCGCGACCGCCGCGTGACGGGCGTCGACCGTCGCCCAGGGGCCGTCCTGTGCAGCGAGCTTCCACGCCCTGCGTGCGCCGGAGCGGTCGCCGCGAATCTCGCGCAGCATCGCGAGCCGCGCGCGTCTCTCCGCCGGCGGCAGCGGCATGCGCCGCACCGCGTCCGACAGTCGCCCCTCACGCGAAGCGGCGGGCGTGCGCTCGAGGGCCTCGCTGCGATGTCCGGCGCGCAGCATCGCGAGGGAAAGGCCGAGCTCGAGCATCGCGTCCGGGGCGGTGATGTCGCGCAGCGCGTGCTCGTAGGCCGTGAGCGCGCGCTGCAGCCAGTCCGGCCCGAGCGCCAGCAGCACGTCGCCCTGGAGTGCGAAGAGCTCGCCGCGCGCTTGACCGGCCGGTACGTGCGACACGAGTCGGCGGAGGATAGCTGCCGCAAGCGCGTAGTCGCCGGCGCGACATGCCGAGCGCGCCGCATCGCCTCCCCGCACGGTCCCGTCGAGCGCGTCGGCCGACAGGGTCAGCGCCCGGCGGTAGGCGCCGCTCGCGTCGCTGTGGTGGGACATCACCGATAGTACCCGACCCAGGATCACATGGTTGCCCGCGCTATCAGGGTCCAATGAAATGATTCGTTTGGCGATTGCCAGGGCCTCGCCGTTGCGACCTTCGGCAAGCGCGTGGCGCGCGTCCCGTCCCAGTGCGCGCGCTGCGGCCCGCCCGGGGCGCCTGACGTCGTCCCAGAAGTCCGAGGCGTAGGCCGTGTTGGCTGCACCGATGGCCAGCACCAGCAGCGGAATCAGCACGCGCACCCAGGGAGCGTAGCCCGGGGGTGACACGTGCACCACGTCGGACCACCTGTGGGCACCCGAGGCTCGCCGGAATGCCGAGCGGCCCTGGTCGGGATGGTTCATACCCTGGCGTACGCTTTGGCTTTTCTCTGCGCGCACGCTTCATTACAATAGAGCGTTCACGTGTCTCTCTCGCAACATCCGCCGGACTCGCCGGCGCCCAGCGTCAACACCAAGCTGTTGCGCGCGCTGGTTGGGGAGGGTGCGCTGTCGAACAGCGACGCGGATGCTGCCGCGCTGTACGCCAAGCGGCGGAGCTTGCACTTCGAAGAGGCGCTGCTGCAGGCGGGCTACTTCGACGAGGCATCGCTGCTGAGGTTCCAGGCCAAGTACTACAAGACGAACTTCGTCTCGACGCAGAAGCTCGCGAGCGCGCCCATCTCGGACAGCCTGCTGCGGCTCGTGCCGCACAAGCTCGCCAACCGGTTCTGCGTGTTCCCTGTTCGCTACGACTCCAAGGCGGGCGAGCTCATGATCCTCACGGTCGCGCCCGACGACCTCGAGGTGCTCAAGAACGTGCAGTGGGCGACGCGCGTGCCGAAGGTTCGCGCGCTGGTCGCGCGGCCGGCCGCCATCCTCGCGGCGATCCAGGTGCACTACGAGGACGAGCCGCAGGCCTTCGGCAACATCAAGTCGACGGGGCCGGTTGGCGCCGACGTCGTCACCGAGCGCGACCGCTCGCGCAAGGTCACGCAGAACTACGATGGCGGTCCGGCCAGTGCGCCCGGCGCACCCGCACCGGGCGTGGGTGGACCCGGGGATCCCGCGCTGCCGAGCATGTCGATGCCGCCGATCCAGAGCGTTGGGCCCGGTCCCGTTCCGTCGGCGGCGCCGGCACCGCCGATGGGTGGTCCGCCGATGGCGCCTGCCCCGCCGCTCGGCGGCGCGCCGCTCGGTGGTCCGTCGCAGGCGCCACCGATGGGTGGTCCGCCGATGGCGCCTGCCCCGCCGATGCCGCCCCAGGCCGCTCCGGCCATGCAGGCGCCGCCGATGGGCGCCCCGCCGGTCGCGCCACAGATGCCGATGGCCGATCCGATGGCACTGCCGCCCGCGGATGCGACCTCGACCGGCACGATGGATGTGCAGCCGATGCCCCTGGGTGGACCGCCGCCCGCGGTCCCCTTCGGCACGCAGCTTGGACAGCCCGTCGGCGCCCCGCCTGCCGGCGTTCCACCCGCCGGCGTTCCGCCGGTCCACGCGCCTGCCATGGGCGGCACGGTCGCCGGATTCGGGGCGGGCATGCAGCAGCCGGCCGCGCCGATGCAGTACGACCCGATGGCTGGGATGCCCGGTGCGGCACCCGCGGCGGCACCCGCGGTGCCAGGTGTGGGTGCGCCCGACCCCGCGCAGATGCTGCGTGGCACCCAGGATGAGCCGGGGCTCGGGCTCGCGGTCCCCGAGGCGCGCGGCGTCGCGATGCACGACTACCTCGAGACGCTGAACGTGATGGTCGCGCTGCTCGAGAGCGATCGCGGCGACCTCCGCGGTCACTCGGTCAGCGTGGCGAGGCTCTGCCGGCGCTTCTGCGAGCGACTGGGGCTGACGCCGGTCGAGACCGACGGCATCGTGGCTGCCAGCTATCTTCACGACATCGGCAAGTCGTCTGCCTTTCACCTGACGGCTCTCAACGTCGCCCAGTACGAGCAGCATCGCACGCAGGCGATGAAGTCGTACCTCACGCCCGTCAGGATCTTCGAATCGGTGCGCTTGCCGGAGAAGGTCTCGCAGACGCTGACCCACCTCTACGAGCGACACGACGGGCAGGGCTTCCCGGACCATCTCATGGGCAAGGAGATCGGGCTGGGCGCGCGCGTGCTCTCGATCGCCGAGACCTATGCCGACCTCACGGGGCACGCGGGTAACGCGTTCCGCAAGAAGCTCTCCGCGCAGGAGGCGTGGGACGTGCTGTCGAAGTACAAGGGGAAGATCTTCGACGCCAACCTCGTTGACGTCTTCAAGCTGGTGGTGCTCGGCGACGACCTGCGCGCCAAGCTGCTGGCGGACGGGCGGCGCGCGCTGATCGTCGACGCCGATGCCGAGGAGACGACCATCCTCGAGCTGCGCCTGATCGAACATGGCTACGAGGTCACGATCGCGCGCAACAGCAACGACGCCGAAAACGAGCTGTCTGCGGAGTTCGACGTCGTCATCAGCGAGGTCGACATCAAGCCGCTCGACGGCTTCCAGCTGCTGGAGCGCGTGCGTTCCGAGGGCAGCCAGGTCCCGTTCGTCTTTCTATCGAAGGCATCCGAGAGTGAGACTGTTCAGCGCGGGTTCGATCTCGGCGCCGACGAGTTCATCTCGAAGCCCGCTTCGCCTGACGTGGTCGCGCTCAAGATCAACCGCGTGCTCGACAGCCAGAAGCGCAAGAAGCGCACCGGCGGCGTGAGCGGCTCGCTGACCGAGATGGCGCTGCCGGACGTCGTGCAGATCCTCTATCATGGTCGCAAGAGCGGGCGGCTCACGATCACGGCGCAGGGCCGCAACGGAGAGATCCTCTTCAACGAGGGGCAGATCTTCGAGGCCAAGTTCGGTGAGGTGCTCAACGAGGACGCCTTCTACGAGATGCTGTCGTTGGTCGACGGCGACTTCGAACTCGATCCCAACTTCTCGCCGACCGAGCGCCTTATCCAGATGAATCCCGAGAGCCTCCTGCTCGAGGGGATGCGTCGTCTCGACGAGGTCCAGCGCTGAGAGCTCCCCTCAGGGCGCGCGCGTGATCTGGTAGACAGCGCCGCCGAGCAGGGCGCCTAGCAGCAGCAGCGCGGCGCGCACGAGGCTAGGCGGCGCGTCCGGGCTGCGAGCGCTGCGCACGCCGCCACCCACGAGAACCGCGAGCACGGAGATGCCGAGCGCTGCGCCGACGACCTGCGTGAGCAGCGCGCCTTCCACCGCGGATTCGCCCCAGTGCTGGCGCGCGCGGGTCATACCGCCCCAGGCCGGGGCCCACAGGGCGATGCACATGGCGCCCGCTGTTGCGACGAGCAGGGTCGCCGTCTGCAGCCGCGGGGTGGGGGTCGCCGGGACGTCCCACGGCTGCGTAACGACCGCGCGCACCCGCGTCGGCAGCGAGTGGCGCACCGGCCCCAGCGCCGACAGGCTGGCGGCGCCGTAGGCCACCAGCGAGGCGACGGCGATGGTGAGCGGCAGCGGCCCCAGGGCCAGGCGATTGACGGCCTCCGGCTGGATGGCCATGCAGACGCCGAGCGCGCACGGGAAGGCGAGCAGCAGCAGCCACGCGGCGCGCTGTGGGGCAGCGCGCTGCGCCGAGGTCGGTAGGGTGGCCGCGGACGCTAGCAGCAGCGCAATAGGCAGGCTCGACAGCAGGCCCTGCCAGGCGGAGGGCGGCGCGCCGAACAGCCACGGCCAGACCACGCACACCAGCCAAAGGTTGGCGCCGAGTAGCAGAACCCGGCGTCTGGCGCTGTGAACAGGCTCTCTTTGGAGGCTCGGGGTGCGGCTTTGCGCTGGTTTCGAGACTTCTGCCCGCGCGTGGGTTCCGCTATGCTGAGGCCCGTGCAGCTGTGCCATCAGTGCGGTGCTTCACTTGGTGACGGGGACCGTTTCTGCCGAACCTGTGGTTCATCCGCCGTAGCCGACGAGGCCAAGGACGATCCGCTGATCGGGCGTGTGATCGCGGGCTCGTACGTCGTGCTCGATCTGGTGGGTGTCGGTGGCATGGGACGGGTCTACCGGGCCGAACAGAGGATGCTCGGTCGCACCGTCGCGATCAAGGTCGTCCATCCGCACCTGCTGTCGGACGAGCAGTCGGTGGCGCGCTTCTACACCGAGGCGCGTGCGGCGAGCCGGCTCAACCACCCCAACAGCGTCAGCATCATCGACTTCGGTCGCACCGACGACGGGGTTCTCTATCTCGTCATGGAGCACCTCAACGGCAAGGACCTGTCGAGGCTGATCCACGACGATGGGCCGCTGCCGTTCGTGCGCATCTGTTCGATCGTGGAGGGCGTGCTCGCCGCACTCGGAGAGGCCCATGCGCTCGAGGTCGTGCACCGCGACCTCAAGCCGGAGAATGTGATCGTCGAGACGATGCGCGTCGGCGATGACCTGATCAAGGTGGTGGACTTCGGGCTCGCGAAGCTCATGGGTGGTGCGCCCGTCGACACTTCGATCACTCTGCCCGGGCTCGTCTGCGGCACGCCGGACTACATGTCGCCGGAGCAGGGGCGCGGCGAGGAGGTCGACGGTCGCGGTGACCTCTACTCCACCGGCGTGTTGCTGTTCGAGCTGCTGACGGAGCAGCTGCCGTTCCCCGCCGACACGCCGACGAACGTCGTGCTGCGCCACATCCAGGACCCGATCCCCGACCCGCGCGAGATCGCGCCGGCGCGCGGCATCCCCGATTCGCTGTGCCAGATCGTGATGAAGGCGTTGGCGAAGGACCGCCTGATGCGCTACCAGACCGCCGCCGAGATGGCCGAGGCGCTGCGTGAAGCCGCGCGCGAGCTCTCGCCGGGTGCCGTCGCGGTCGAGTGCCCCGCGTGCGGCCACAACAACCCCGCAACCGCGCGCTTCTGCCAGGACTGCGGCGTCCCCGTGCAGTCTGCGAGTGCGCCGCCGCCGTCGGCGAGCGGGCCCATGATGTCGATCCCACCACCGATGCAGCTCGCGACGGGTCGCGGTGTGTTGATCGGTCGTGACGACGAGATCGACCGCATCGAGTCGGAGCGCACGCGCGCGGCCGGCGAGCTGCGCTCGGTCCAGCTGCTCGGTGAGGCCGGCATCGGCAAGACGCGGATGCTCGGCGAGATCGCGGACCGCGCCGCCACCTCGGGTGACCTGGTCGTCGGCTCGGGCCCTCACGCGACGGGCGCGCCGGTGCCGCTCTACGCGATCCGCGGGCTCATCGACGGTCTGCAGCCGATGGACGACGACGCGCTGCGCGCGCTGATCGACGAGGTCTCGGCGAAGGAGCCGGCCGTGGCGGCAGGGCTGTCGGAGCTGATCGAGCCACAGGGTCTCGTGGGCGTGGAGGGCGGGTCGAAGGCGAGTGCCGTGGCCGCTGCGCTTGCCTACCTGCTGCACGATCTGCTCGGTCGCGCGAGCGCTACTCGCGCCGTGCTGATGATCGACGACCTGCACCTGTGCGACGGGCTGTCCGCGCAGACGCTCACTGCGCTGGCGAAGCAGCACGCCGATCTTCCGGTGCTGCTGATCACCGCCAGCTCGACGCGACGCGATGCGCTGATCTCCCCCGACACCGTGCAGATCGAGCTGCGCGGAGTGACGCTTCAGGAAGCGGACGCCATCGTCAGTCGCCAGCCGAGCCCGTCAGCGCGCGAGCCCGACCCCGACGATCAGCTGCTGCTGCCGCTCTACGTCGAGTACCTGCGGGAGCTCGGGCTGCAGCCGAGCGGCTCCGGCGGCACGTTGCCACCACGCCTCGCGGATGCGGTGATGAAGCGCATCCAGAGTCTGCCCGTCGGTGCTGCGCGTCTGCTGCAGGCCATCTGCATCCTCGGCATGCGCTGCGAGCGCCCGATGTTGGAGGCGGTCGGCGTCGAGGTCGAGACGCACGCACTCGAGGTGTTGGCCACGCGCGGCCTGATCAACAACGAAGGCGACGGCATCGAGGTGGCCCATCCCTTCGTGCGCGACCTGGTCGAGGCCTCGATCCCGGCGGAGGCGCGCAAGGAGCTGCACGTCAGCGCGCTGGCTGCCGCCAAGGCAGCCAAGGCACCGCACGAGGTTTGGGCGCACCATGCCTACGGCTCGGGCGAGGTGCTCGGTGCGCTGGTGCTGCTCGAGCGCATGGGCGACCGCGGCTACAAGCTCGGCGATCTGCGCACGGCCGTACTCGGCTATCAGCGTGCGCTGGAGCTTGCGCGCCGCGAGCTGCTGATCTCGGGTGACATGTACCTCGAGGCCGCGATCGAGAGCGTCAGCAGCCGGCTCGGGCGCGTGCTCGCGAAGCGCGGCGACCTCACGGGCGCGGAGGGCGTGCTGCGGGAGGCGATGGAGTACTCGTCGCCGAGCAGTGCACAGCGCGCGTTGATCCTGATCGGTCTCGCGGGCGTGCTCGCCGACAAGGAGCGCGAGCGCGAAGCCTACCGCTGCCTTGGTCAGGCGCTCGAGATCGCGATCCAGTCGGACTCGGCCCCCGCCCAGGTGGATGTGCAGGTGGCGGTCTCACGGCTGCGCCGCGCGGATGGCAACCGCAAGGGTGCGACGGCGGCGCTCGCTGCGGCGCAGGCGCTGCTCGCCGAGGGTGATCCCGACGCGCTCAAGCTGGCGGTGGTCACGATCGAGCTCGCGAGCGTGGAGCTCGAGGCCGACAATCCGGCGGGTGCGGGCTCCGCGCTCGACGCGGCGGCGGCCGCTGCCGGCGAAGCGCATGCGCCGTTTCTCGAGGCTCGCGTGGCTGCCCTGCGGGCTGAGCGGGCCGAGGTGGTCGGGGATGCGGAGGCCGTGCGCAGGCACTACGCCGACGCCTCCCAGCTGGCCGCGGTCGCGGGGGCGGTCCCGGAGTCGCTCGAGTACCTCCGGCTTTCGGGCGAAAAATCCGCCGAGATGCAGGCGGCGGTCGGCGGCGGTGCCTGAGCGGCCGTTCGCGGACGTACGCTCCCATCGGTGCTATTAACGGCCCCATGCGGTCTGCAATCCCCGCCGTGCTGGGCGCCCTCGCGTGCTGCTTGCTGCCCGGCTGTGACGACCTCAGCGATTTCGAGACCGACGGAGACGTCTTCCGCGGTCAGGTCATCGGTACGGGCAGCGAGGTGTTCCGGCAGGGCCTCTCCCCGGGCACCTTCCTCGAGCTCGAGTTCGACCCCGATCGCGCCGAGGGACGCGGCGACATCGACGAGCCCCCCGGCCACGTCCATACCTACGTCTGCGAGGACGGCAACGCCGGCTGCAGCGAGCCCGAGCCGGGGCCGATCATGCGCAGCGCGCTCGAGTCCTTCCCGATCCTCGGCCACGACGTGCTCAGCGACTACAGCTTCCCGGGCGGTGGCCGGCTGCGCAACTACATCATGTCCGTACGGCTCACCGAGGAAGGTGCCGGCAGTGCGATGGTCTTCGTCTCGCTGATGGAGCACGGTGGCATCGAGGTGCGTCTGCTCGCGCCTGGCGCCGAGCCGGGCGTCGAGGGGATGTTCGGCGTCTTTCCGCTCTCGAGGCAGTCGCCTTGAACGTCCTGGGTATCGAGTCCTCCTGCGACGAGACCGCTGCGGCGATCGTGTGCGACGACGGTCGCGTGCTCTCGGATGTGGTCTCGAGCCAGGTGGCGCTGCACGCGCCCTACGGTGGGGTCGTGCCCGAGCTCGCATCGCGCGCGCACCTCGAGAACATCACGCCCGTCGTCGAACGTGCACTCGCCGGGGTGGACGGGGGCTGGGATGGCGTCGACGCGATCGCGGTCACGCACGGGCCGGGGCTCGTGGGCGCACTGCTCGTCGGCGTGCAGGCGGCCAAGGCGATGGCGCTGTCGCGGGGTCTGCCGCTCGTGGGCGTCAACCACCTCGTGGGCCACCTGTTGTCGGTGCACCTGCGCCGCGACGACGAGCCGGACCATACGCCGCCGTCGTATCCGTTCATCGCGCTGCTCGTCAGCGGGGGTCACACCGCGCTCTACGAGGTCGGTGGCCCGGATGCCATCGAGCAGCTCGGCCAGACGCGCGACGATGCCGCGGGCGAGGCGTTCGACAAGGTCGCGAAGCTGCTCGGGCTCGGCTATCCCGGTGGCCCGCGCGTGGACAAGCTGGCCGCACATGGCAACCCGCTTGCCGTCGCGCTGCCGCGCCCGATGGCCGGGCGCCGCGGGCTGGAGTTCAGCTTTTCCGGCCTCAAGACCGCGGTTGCACAGCACGTTAACAAGCATGGCGTACCGTCGGACGAGGCGGGGTTGGCGGATCTTTGCGCGTCGTTTCAGCACGCGGTGGTGGAGAGCCTGATCGGCAAGAGCATCGCCGCGTGTCGGCAGCGCGACGTCGCGCGCCTCATCCTGACCGGCGGCGTGGCCGCCAACCGTGGCCTGCGCGCGCGCGCCGCGGAGGCGTGCGCAGAGGCGTCGATCGAGCTGTGCGTCCCGTCGGTCCGCTCGTGCACGGACAACGCCGCGATGATCGCGTACGCGGGTAGCTGCAGACGTGCGTCGGGCCATGACGATGGCATGGGGCTGCCGGTCTTCTCGCGCAGCCCGATCCTCGGTGCCCCCGACGACTCTCCGGCGCGCAAACGCTATCGCTCCCAGCGGCTTCCGCGCGAGGGGCGCCGCTAGTCGCAGCGATTTCGATGGCGCCCCGCGGGTGCCGCTTCCATACTCGTAGACCTCTCAAGGGAGTCTTCGATGCGCGCGCATGCGAACATACTCGAGGCGATCGGCGGCACGCCGCTGGTCAAGCTGCGTCGACTCGGGGCCGACGTCGAGGCGAACTTCTACGTGAAGTGCGAGTTCATGAACCCCGGCGGGTCGATGAAGGACCGCATGACGCTCAACCTGGTCGACCAGGCCGAAGCGCGAGGAGAGCTGTTGCCGGGTGGAACGATCGTGGAGGCGACGAGCGGCAACACCGGTGCCGGTCTCGCCATGATCGCTGCGGTGCGCGGCTACCGCTGCATCTTCGTCATGTCCGACAAGATGTCGGAGGAGAAGATCGCTTCGCTGCGGGCCTTTGGCGCGCGCGTCGTCGTCTGCCCGACCGCGGTCGAGCCCGACGACCCTCGTAGCTACTACTCGGTCGCCAAGCGCATCGTCGGCGAGACCGAGGGTGCCTTCTATGCCAACCAGTACCACAACCCCGACAACCCCGCCGGCCACTACCTCTCGACTGGACCGGAGCTCTGGGAAGACACGGATGGCGAGATCGATGTCTTCGTGGCGGGCATGGGCACCGGCGGGACGATGGCCGGCGTCGGCCGCTACCTGCGCGAGCGCAAACCGGAGATCAAGCTGATAGGCGTCGATCCCGTAGGGTCGCTCTACTACGACTACGTGAAGAACCAGCGCATCACGAAGGCGTTCACCTACAAGGTCGAGGGCATCGGCGAGGACTTCATCCCCACGACGTTCGACGCGAGTCTCATCGACGACGTCGTCCGGGTCGACGACCGCGAGTGCTTCCTGACGGCCCGGGAGCTGGTGCGCTCGGAGGGACTGTATGCGGGCGGCTCATCGGGTGCGGTCGTGGCCGGCGCGATCAAGTGGGCGCGTGAGTTCGGCAAGGGGCAGAATATCGTCATCCTCTTGCCCGACGGCGCCGCGAAGTATCTCTCGAAGGTGTTCAACGACGAGTGGCTGCGCGAGCACGGGTTCCTCGAGGCGGACCCCGGGCTCGGCACGGTCGGCGACCTGATCGGTCCCGAGCCCGACCCGGTCATCACCATCCAGGCCGACGCCCGGCTGCGCGAGGTGATCGCGACGATGACGCAGCACGGCATCTCGCAGCTGCCCGTGATCTCGGGTGACGAGCTGCGCGGGGTCGTCGCCGAGGTGGACCTACTGCGCTACCTCGCGAGCGGTGAGCACTCGATGGGCGACCCCGTCGAGGCGCTGGTGGAGGGCGACTACGCGTCGATCTCGCGCGGTACGCCGATCGAGACCGTCCAGGGCCTGCTGGTGGATACCCGCTGCGCGCTTGTGCTCGAGGGGGGCAGGGTGACCTCGGTGATCACCAAGATCGACCTGATCGAGTACCTCGCCGGCCGTCGGGGCACCGGCTCGCTGCGGCCTGGCCCGTAGTTGCCCGTACACGACCGGACGCGACCGGGTGGGCTTGCGCGCGACGCTCGACTCGGGCAGATCGGCCATGTGACCCCGCGAGACGTGACCCACCGCTACGCGGACCCGCTCGACGAGATCTGGGTCGGCGCCGCCCGTCGACTCGGCGTCACCGTGCACCGCAGCGATGAGGCTTATGCTGCCTACGACGGGCAGGGGACGCTGGTGATTGCGGCCGGCGACCTCGACGGGGACGACAGCCTCGCGCAGATGATCTTCCACGAGCTGTGTCATGCGCTGGTCGCCGGGCCGGACGGGGTGTCGCGGCGCGACTGGGGGCTCGAGGACGAGGACCCGGACGATACGACCCTCGAGTACGCCTGCCATCGCCTCCAGGCGGCGCTCGCCGACCGCCACGGGCTGCGTGGCTTCTTCGCGGTGACGACCGACCACCGCGCCCACTGGGATGCGCTCCCCGAGCAACCGCTACTGGGCGACGGCCCCGGTGCGGAGCTCGCGCGCGCGGCGATGCTCGAGGCGACGCGCGGGAGCTGGGCCGAGACCCTCGAGGCAGCGCTCGGCGCGACAGCGAGCGTGTGCGCACTCACCCGCGACTGGGCGCAGGACGCGTCACTCTACTCGCTCAGCGAGCCACTGCACGCGAGCGGCTTTCCGCAGCACCCCGATGCCGCCGTGCGGTGCGGCCAGTGCGCCTGGCTCTTTCGCAGTGGCCCGGGGCCGCGCGTGCCGCGATGCCGTCAGAGCCGCCGTGCGGTCGACGGAAGCGCGCGTCGCATCGATCCGGAAGCACGCGCGTGTCGCCGCTACGAGCCCGCGTTCGACGAGGGGGCGTGCAGTGGCTGCGGCGCCTGCTGTCGCGAAGGTTTTCATCTGGTGCAGGTCAAGCCCAGGGAACCCATTCGCCGCGCACATCCCGAACTGGTGACACACGACGAACACGGGGCGCACCTCGAGCGCCCCGACGGGCGCTGCGTGGCGCTGGACGCCGACGGCGACTCCGCGCCGCAGTTCGCATGCAAGGTGTACGGCCTGCGCCCGCGCGCTTGCGCGGACTTCGAGGTCGCTGGCGACGCGTGCCTCGAGGCGCGTCGCCGCACCGGTCTCAGCTATTGAAAGCAATTCAACCCGCTGGTACTTGATCGACCTGTTCCCCACCTAGCGGAGGCTCCGATGAAGGCTGTAGTGGTTCACGAAATCAACAAGTTCTCGGTCGAGGACGTGACGTTGGACCCCCCGAAGGCCGGTGAGGTCAAGATCAAGATGCGCGCCACGGGCGTGTGTCACTCCGATCTGTCGGTCATCAACGGCACCATCCCGCTACCGCTTCCGGCTGTCATCGGACACGAGGGCGCTGGCATCGTCGAGGAGGTGGGCGAGGGCGTCACGAACGTGAAGCCTGGTGACCACGTCACGATGAGCTTCGTGCCCAACTGCGGCGAGTGCTTCCACTGCCTACGCAACGAGGGTCACCTCTGCATGAAGGGCAGCGGCGGGCGCATGCTCGACGGCACGTCGCGCGTGAAGTTCAAGGGTGAGGAGATCAACGTGATGACGCTGCTGGGCAACATGGCCGAGTACGTCGTCTGTCCCTCGATCAGCGTCGTGCCGATCGACAAGGAGATCCCATTCAGTGCAGCTGCGCTGATCGGCTGCGGCGTGACCACCGGTGTCGGCGCCGCGCTGTGGACCGCCGAGGTCAAGCCAGGTTCGACGGTTGCGGTCTTCGGCTGCGGCGGCGTGGGCCTGTCGATCATCCAGGGAGCGCGCATCGCGGGCGCGGCTGTCATCGTCGCGATCGACCTCGCCGACAACAAGCTCGAGATGGCGAAGCAGTTCGGCGCCACCCACACGTTCAATGCCAACGCGGACGTCGGATCCGAGATCAGGGCGCTTACGGAGGACCGCGGCGTCGACTACGCGTTCGAGGCCATCGGTGTGCCGAAGGTCATCGAGGCGGCTTACAACGTGACGCGCCCGGGGGGTATGACCGTGGTCGTCGGTGTAGGCAAGATCACGGAGAGCGTGAGCCTCAACGCGCTGCTGCTGTCGCTCCAGGGCAAGACGATCAAGGGCTGCATGTATGGCAGCGTCCAGGTCCCGGTCGGCTTCCCCGAGCTTTTGCGCCTATATCAGGCCGGCAAGCTCGACCTCGACGCCATGGTGACGGAGACCTACACGATCGATCAGGCCCCGCAGGCGTTTGCCGACATGGAGTCGGGCAAGAATGCCCGCGGCGTCATTCTCTTCGACTGACCGCTCCCCGGTCGGGTGAGCCCATCTCTGGCCCCGTCGGCCGCCGGGTCCTCAATCGCTCGGCGGCCTCGCGAAATTTCAAGTTGGTCGCCGGAACCTGATAGAATTCCAGCTGCTATGGGATCGTTGCGTTCGCATGCGCTGACGTTCGTGGCGGGCTTATTGGTGGGGGCAGGGCTATTCATGCCCAGCGCCGCGATGCCCGCCGCGCATGCGCAGCCCGCGGTTGGGGACGCCGACAACGGCTTGCCCGGGATTGCCCGCGTCGGATTTCCAGCCGTCGAGCGAACCGGCATCTCGCTGTCGGCCAGCGGCGGCTACGCGATGACGGAGGCGCAGGGCAGCGAGGACGGCTCGCACCACCGCGCCTTCGGCACGCTCGCGGGCGCCCTGTCCCTTCGCAACATCGTCGCCGCCTACCTCCGCATGGACGGGCGCTTCGACTCACACCCCGACGACGGCGAGGGCGCCGACAGTGGCGCGGTGGGCGACCCGCGGCTGGGGGCTCGCATGGGCGTGCGCCTATCGCCGATGGTCTCGGTCGGCGGCGAGGTCATCATCTGGATGCCCGGCGACGAGGCGCCGTCGGTCGAGCCATCGGCATCGACGGTGGATGGCCGGCTGCTGCTCGGCCTGGAGCCGAGCGCGGAGCTCACGATCGCGGCGCTTGGTGGGTTTCGGCTCGATAACAGTGGCGACAGCGTTCCCAACCCCGATCGCTTGCGGGCGGGCGACCGTCTCGTGCTCGGGGTGAGCGACTTCAACGCGGCCCTCGCGGGCGTCGGCATGGCGTACCGGCTCGACGCGCTCGAGCTGCTCGGGGAGCTGTCCGCGGACGTGTTGCTGGGTAGCGATGCGCCGAGCTTCACCGAGTCGCCGCTGCGCGCCACGGTCGGTGCGCGCTACGCGATCAGCGACGCGTGGCAGTGGACGACGATGGTCGACATCGGCCTCAGCTCGCGGCCCGACCAGGGGCCCAACGACCCGCTGGCGCCGGTGGAGCCGCGCTTCGGCGGCTGGACCGGCCTGCGATTCCTGCTTGCGTTGGACGCTCCGTCTCCGCAGGCGCAACCCGAGCCCGAGCCCGAGCCCGAGCCCGAGCTCAAGCCCACGGCGGAGCCCCAGCCCGTGCCGGTCGACCCCGCGGTTGCTGCACAGACGGTGGTGCATGGCGCTGTCACCGACGACTCGGGGGAGCCCGTGGCCGGCGCCCGCATCGTGCTGTCGCAGGACGAGGAGCAGCGCGAGGCCCTGACGGGTGCGGACGGGACCTACCGTATCGAGGACGCTCCGCCGGGGGCGGCGAGCCTGACCATGACGGCCGAGGGCCTCGAAGAGGTCACACGCCCGATCGATCTCGCCAAGGGCACCACCACGGAGACTCCATTCGTCACGCGGATCTCCGTTCCGCAGGGCCAGATCCGCGGTACGATCCGCTCGACCGGCGGCAAGAAGGTCAAGGCGACCATCACCATCTACCCGGGCAAGCAGAAGATCTCATCGAACGACGAGGGCTACTTCGAGGCGGACGTCGAGCCGGGCGCGTACAAGGTACGGATCCGCGCCTACGGGTTCAGCTCACAGAACCGCCAGGTAGTCGTCGAGGACCACGGCGTGACGGTGTTGAACGTGGAGCTCAAGGCCAAGTGACGCCACAGCGTGTGTTGGCGCTGTCGTTGCTCTGGCTGCTTGCCTCCTGTGACGGGTGCGGCGGCGGCGATCATCTCGCCAAGCTCGTGAGCCATGAGGGCGGCGCCGACCGCGACTACGCCGCCAGCATCGAGAAGTGGCAGGAGGCCGAGGACGGGGCCGTGTTCGACGAGGGCGATGGCCTGCGCACCGCCGACGATGGCGTGGCGATGGTGCACGTGACGGGCGCGGGCAAGGTGCGGCTCGAGGGCGACACGCTGGTGCGCTTCTTCGCCCACGGCAGGCCAGACGCCGATGCGCCGCAAGCCGCCGGCATCGAGGTGCAGACCGGCAGTGCGCTCGTCGAGGCGCTCGAGGCGGAGATGCCGCTCAAGACGAGCACGGGCATCGCCATCGTCAAGCGCGGCAGCAATGTGCGCGTGCGCAAGGCCGACCGGGGGATGAGCTACGAGGTCGAGCTGGGTTCGGCCGTGTTCACTGGTGTCGGCGGTGAGAAGCTGGAGGTCGAGCAGGGCCAGAGCATCGAGGTGGGCATCGGGCTGGCGGAGATCGGCGCCGTCTTCACCGAGGAGGAAGTGGCCGCCGAGCCGGAGCCGGAGCCGGAGCCGGAGGCTGAGCTCCCGGGTGCGATCGATGCCGTCGTGCGCGGTGTGGTCCGCAGCCGCGGTGCTCAGGACGAGCAGTGGGAGCAGCTCGAGCAGGGGCTCAACCGCGTGGGGGCCGGCGCCGAGCTGAAGCTGGAGGGCGACGGTCAAGTGGACCTGACCCGCGGCGACCAGCGCGCCACGCTCAAGCGAGGCAGCTACCGACTGGGGCAGGAGGGCGAGGCCCTGCTCAGCGCGGCCGACGGCACCGTGACCGTGACGGCCAAGGGCAGCGACGTTCGGCTGCGCGTTCCCGGTGGCGTGATCATCACCAAGGGTGGCAATGGCGGCTCCACGGCCGAGGTGAAGGTCGACGGTGACGAGGGGCGCACGCAGCTCAAGGCGACCTCCGGGCAGGTCGTCACCGAGGGCGAGGTGGGCGAGCACACCCTGAGCAATGGCGACGAGGTGACGCTCGCACGTGGTGACCGGGGTGATGAGGCCGAGGAGGTGGCAGGCTGGAAGCCCGGCCTCGCCCAGGCCGAGCTGGTCGTTGGCTCCGGGCAGTCATTCCGCATCTACGACCCATCGCCGCCCGCGGCGGTCGGATTCGATCCGCCGGACAAGTGCAAACACGGCGCGCAGCTCACCGTGGCGGCTGGCAACTTCCGCGCAGCGACCAAGGGTGGTTCGCTCAACGTCGCGCTAGCGAGCGGGCTGCACAAGTACCGCGTGTACTGCCTGCAGGAGGACGGCACCGCGAAGCGCAGGGCGACCCGCCGCGGCGCCGTGCGGGTCGTCAAGAGCCGCGGCACGCGCAAGCTCTCGACCAGCGCACCCAAGAATGACATCGCGGCCGACGGCCGCCGCTACACGCTGATGTACCAGGGCCGTCTGCCAGTCGTCACCGTTCGCTGGCCCCGCGCGCCGGCGGCACCGCGCTACGTGCTCTTCGTGCGCGGGCCCTCCGGCAAGACGCGCAAGTACAAGTCCAAGGGGCCCAAGGTCGAGCTGCCCGAGGACGCGCTGTCGAATGGCAAGCACACGGCCTACTTCACTGCGGTCGAGTCAGGCGGAAAGCGCTCCAAGGAGACGACGTTCCATGTGGCCTTCGACAACGCCGCGCCCACGGCGAGCATCGCCGATCCGCCGGTGGCCGGCTTCGCACCCGGCGCCGTGAAGGTGGCAGGTCTGGCGCTGGCGGGTACGGAGATCAGCGTTGGTGGACAGAAGATCCCGCTCGACAAGAAGCAGCGGTTCAACGCAAGTGTGAACGTATCGCCGGGGCAGACGACCCTGGCGATTCGTTTCAAACACAAGAAGCATGGGGTACGCTACTATCTGCGCCGGGTTTCCGGCGCAGGGCGATGACCACCTCCCCGATCGACTCAACCGTAGGAAGCACCATCCTCGGGCGCTACCGCGTGGTGCGGAAGCTGGCGCGTGGCGGCATGGGTGCGGTGTACCTGGCGCGCACCGAGGGCGCGGAGGGCTTCGCGCGGCCGGTTGTCATCAAGCGCGTGCTCGCGACGCTGATGGGCGACGACGAGGTCGCCGCGATGTTCGTGCGCGAGGCGCGCATCCTGTCGGAGCTGCAGCACCCAAACATCACGCCCGTGCTCGACTTCGGTCAGGACAGCGACGGGGCGTACGTGATGGTGCTCGACTACGTCAACGGCTACCACCTGGGCCAGTGGAGCCGCTATCGTCGCAAGTCGTCGGGCGAGATCCCGTGTGACATCGTCCTGTACATCATGGGGCGCGTGCTCGACGCGCTGCACTACGCGCACACGCTGACGCGATCGGACGGCAAGACGGTCCAGATCATCCACCGCGACGTCACGCCCTCGAACGTACTGCTCGACCTGCAGGGCCAGGTGAAGCTGCTGGACTTCGGCATCGCGCGCGTCTCCGGCGACGAGACGGTCATGGTCACCGAGACGCCGCAGGTGAAGGGCAAGCTGCCGTACCTGGCGCTCGAGATCTTTCAGGGCAAGGACCCCTCCGCGCGTAGCGATGTCTACTCCGCGGGCGTCGTGCTCTACGAGCTGCTCGCCGGGCACAACCCGTTCATGGGACGCGAGACGGCTGACATCTTCCACAAGGTGCTGACCGAAAACCTCTCGTCGGTGCATGCGGTGCGCGACGATGCGCCGGAAGACATCGACGTGGTTCTCGCCAAGGCGGTCAACCGCGACCCCGCCGCGCGCTATCAGTCGGCGGCCGAGTTCGCCGAGGCGCTGTCGAACATGCAGGAGCGCAGCGACGTGGCGGTCGCGGATGATCTGCGCAAGCAGGTCCAGCAGGACTTCCAGGGCGAGATGCCCAAGGCGCTCAAGCTCGAGCCGCTGTCGGTCCGTGACGCGGCGTGGCGTGGCACGATCGAGCCGCGCGTGTCGGACTTCGCCAGGCGCTCCTCGAGCGACCCCGGCGGTCTCGAGACCGCAGGGCTGCCCCTCGAGGAGATGGAGGTCGCCACGGTCCAGGCCGAGGTGCCCGCGGAGCTGCTGGGCCAGTCGGTCGATGCCGCCGATGGGCCCGACGCACGCGCCACCGTGCCACCGCCGGGTCGTGAGCGCCGAAGCCGCACGAGCGTCGACACCGGCTCGCCGCTCAAGGTCCCGCCGCCACCGCCGCTCGGCAACGCGGAGCTCGATCCGGCGGTGTTCGACCGCGTGACCGCTCCTCCCGATCCGGCGGCCGCTGGACTGGCCGATCAGGATCTCGTGGAGACGGCTCCGCCGCCCCCCAGTCCGATGCCGGAGCCCGTGGTCGCGGCTCAGCCCGCCGCCGCCGAGCGCGAGCCCAAGGCACGCGCGGGCTGGCAGATCCCACTGGCCCTGGTGGCGCTCGCGATCTCGGGCGCGAGCCTCTGGTTCAGCCTCAAGTCGAACGAGGCGGGCGGCGAGAAGGAGATCGTCGTCATCGAACGGCGGTCCGCCAGCGCCGTAGGCGAGGCCTCCTCCGCGCCGAAGCCGCCAGCGCCCGCGCCGGCGCCGCCCGAGCCCGTCGCGCCGCCCGTTGCCGAGCGGGAGCCCGAGCCCACCGAGCCTGCCGAGCCGCAGGCCGAGGGGGGCAAAGAAGAGAAGGCCGACACCCGGCCGCCCAAGCCGCCCAGCCCCAGGGCGTTGTCCCGTCGCTTCGGTCGCAAGCAGGGGCGCATCGAGGCGTGCTTCACCAAGCACGCGAAGGGCCTGGAGGGCCGCCCGAAGATGGCCGTCCACTTCGTGATCACCGAGGCGGGCAAGGTCAAGGAGGCCAAGCTCGATCCGCCGGCGATGGCTCCGACCCCGCTGGGCAAGTGCGTGATCGACGTCGCGAAGGGCACCTACTTCGGCAAGCAGCAGCACGAGTTCGCCTTCCGCATCCCCATCACGGCACGCGTCGTGGCGGGCAGCGACTGAGCGTGACGATGGGTCCGCCGGTCCTCCCGGCGACCACGGTGGCCAGCGGCCTGCTCACGGTCGGGCACACCTGGGCGGGGGATGCGGTCGACGCGACCGAGGTCGTGACGTTTGCGATCGGCCTCGACGACACCCACCTGCGCATCAGCTTCGACGCGCCCTACCACGGCGATCCGTCGCCCCCCGGCCCCCCGGGTCCCACCGATGGCCTGTGGGAGTACGAGGTGGTGGAGCTCTTCCTGCTCGGGGCGGACCGCCAGTACGTCGAGCTCGAGTTTGGTCCGGCGGGGCACTACCTGGCCCTGCGACTGCGCGGCGTCCGCACAGTCGTGTCTCCGGTCCCCACGCTCATCTACCGGTCGGCCCTCGTGGAGGGTCGCTGGAGAGGGGAGGCGAGCCTCCCTGTCCCGGAGCTACCCGCCGGCCTGCGTGCGTGCAATGCCCATGCGATCCACGGCACGGGCCGGGCGCGGCGCTACCTCGCCGCGGGTCCGGCGCCGGGCCCGAAGCCCGACTTCCACCGTCTGGACCGTTTCCTCCCGCTGCCCTGGGCATGAGACCCGTGTGATTTCTCAGCTAAAAACGGGTTGTTCGACAGGAATCGATCTTTTCTTCGCCGATCGATCACAGATCCCGTGACGCCTCGCATTAACCCCTGTGAATGCCAGCTGCGGCGACACCCAACACGTTCCCCAAGACGTCGTCGCAGTTGGCAACATTTTCCCCGGCCTCCGGGTCCGGCAAGCAGCTCACTAGGAACCTCCCCCCCGAGTAACTAGTTTTTCCAAGGCCGGGTGCCCCACGCACCCGGCCTTCTTTCTTTGGTGAGCGGCCGCCTGTCGCCCCCGTCGCGCTCGCCGGGCGCTATGCTCCGGCGCCATGTCCGCCGGGCGCCTCCACGACCCGACCGAGCACCAGCTCTCGCAGGCACGCCGCGGGGGCGACGTGCCCCGCAGCCGCGTCATGCCGCTCGCAGCCGTCGCGCTTGCCCTCTGCATGCTCGTCGTCTCGCACGGGCAGCGACTCGTCGGCGCAGGTCTGCACGTCTTTGACCTGAGCCTGTCCGCGGTCCGTGAAGGCCAGCGGCCGCTGTCGCTGCTGTCCGAGCTCGCGGACGTTGCCGTCTCGGCAGTGCTCCCCGTACTCGGATGGCTGCTGGTCGCCGCGCTGCTTGGGGCGATCGTGCAGCCGGGGGGTGCCTTCGTGGCGCGCCGCGAAGGCCGCCGCCCCACGGCCACCTCGCGTCTCGGCGCCCACGGCCGGCTGCTGCGTGCAGGTCTGACCGCCCTGTTCGCGCTGTCGCTGCTGGCCGTCCTGACACTCGTGTGCCTCGCCGCGCTGCGCGGCGTGCTGTCGGTGCCGATGGGTGACCTGGCGTTTGGGTTGCGTACGGCTGGCACGGTGATCGAGCACCTGCTGCGCTGGGCCGCTGGCGCCCTTGTCGTGCTCGCCGTGCTCGACATGCTCGCCCAGCGCGCGCTGCACAGGCGCGGGTTGCGAATGACCGATGCCGAGTTGCTCGAGGAGCAACGGCGCACGCAGCTCGATCCGGCGCTGGCCAGTGAGCGACGCCGAATGCAGCGCCGCACTCCGACCGCGTCAGATGCCCTGCTCGCGCGCGATGCGGACCTGATCGTCGTCTCGCGTGCGGGTCACCTCGTTGCCATCACGCATCGCGATGCGGGCGGCTCTCCGGCGCACCCGCGGGTCGTGGTCAGCATCCGCGGGCTCGCTGCGCAGCGCTTGCTGCAGGCCGCGTCCAGCGGTGATGTGGCGTCCGTGCTCGACGATGGGCTCGCGGAGGCGCTCGCGCGCTCGGAGCCGGGGCAGGTCGTACCCAGGCACCTCTTTGCATCCGTCGCAGCCCACCTGCGGAAGAGCTCCGCAGCGTGACGGGCGAGGGCAAAGGCAAAGGCTACGCCCAGGTTGCGGTGCCAGCGCCGCTGCGGCAGCGCTTCACCTACGCCGTACCGGAGGCGTTGTCCGATGCAACGGTCGCTGGCGTGCGAGTCGCCGTCTCCTTCGGGCGCAGGACGGTCGCAGGCTTCGTGCTGGCGCGGACCGACGAGGCGCCCGAGGGCACGCGAATCAAGCGCGTCGCCGGGGTACTCGACGTGCGCCCGGTGTTCGACGCCGAACTGCTCGGCTTCCTCGAGGCGGCCGCTACGTACTACTACCACCCGATCGGAGAGGTGCTGCGCGCGGCCGCGCCAGCGCTGCCGAAGGATGCGATCGAGCGCCTGAAGGCGGGTGACGAGGTGGACCCCGAGAAGCTACGCGGCGCGAAGCTCTCGACGCGGCGCAGCCTCTTCGTGTCGGCGGTCGACGCCGATACCGATACCGATACCGATACCGATGCCGACACCGACGCCGATGCCGGTCAGGCGACGGGCCGTCCGCTGGGCAAGAGTCAGCAGGCGCTGCTCGCGCTACTGGCCGAGCGCGGCGAGCTCTCCATCGACGAACTTCGGCGCCACATCAAGAACCCGCGGGCCGTCGTGCGGGCGCTCGAGGCGCGCGGTCTGTTGCGCAGCGAGGAGCGCGAGGTGCCCGCCGACCCCTTCTTCTCCGGCCCCGTCGAGCGCGAGCCCGGGCCGACGCCGAACGTCGAGCAGGCGGCGGCGATCGAGACGCTCGTGGGGGCACTTGGCGATGGCGGTGGCTATCTACTCCACGGAATCACCGGCTCGGGCAAGACCGAGGTCTACCTGCGTCTGATCGAGGAGGCGCGTACCCGCGGGCAGGGCGCGCTCATGCTGGTACCGGAGATCGCACTGACGCCGCAGCTCGTGGCGCGCTTCCGCGCGCGCTTCGGGGATGCCATCGCGGTGATCCACAGCGAGCTCGGCGAGCGTGCCCGCGATGATGCCTGGCGTGCGCTGCGGGATGGGCGCATCTCGATCGCGATCGGTGCACGCTCGGCGCTCTTTGCACCGGTCGCGAACCTGGGCGTCGTGATCGTGGACGAGGAGCACGATGCCTCGTTCAAGCAGGAGGACGGCTTCCGCTACCACGGACGCGACATGGCGCAGCTGCGGGCTCACCGGGCGGGCGCCGTGTGCGTGCTCGGCAGCGCGACGCCATCGCTCGAGACCCGGCAGCTCTCCAAGCAGGGGCGGCTCGGCTACCTGCGCCTCGAACACCGGGCCACCTCACAGCCGCTGCCCGAGGTCGAGATCATCGACCTCAATCGCTACCGCAGCAGTCCGGCCGGCCATCGGCTGCTCAGCGGCCCGCTGCACTCGGCGCTGACGGCCTGCCTGGCGGAGCAGGGGCAGGCGATTCTCTTTCTCAACCGTCGTGGCTTCTCCCCTGCGCTGCGGTGCGAAGGCTGTGGCGAGATCCAGCAGTGCCCCTCCTGCAGCGTCGGGCTGACCGCGCACCGCGCCGCCTCGATCCTGCGCTGCCACTACTGCGACTTCTCGACGCCGCCAGGGCGCGGCTGCCAGCACTGCGGTCACAAGCCGCTCGACGAGCTCGGCATGGGCACGGAGCAACTCGAAGGCGTGCTCAGTGATGTCTTCGCGGGCGCGCGGGTTGCGCGGCTCGATCGCGACACGGCATCGGGGCAGGGGGTCGAGGCGGTGATGGGCAAGCTCCGCCGTCACGAGATCGACATCCTCGTCGGCACGCAGATGGTGACGAAGGGGCACGACGTGCCCGGTGTCACGCTCGTCGGCGTGGTGCTGGCGGACCAGTCGCTCGCGTTCCCGGACTTCCGTGCAGCCGAGCGCACGTTCCAGCTGCTGGCCCAGGTCGGCGGTCGCGCGGGCCGCGGAGACAAGCCGGGGCGCGTGTTGCTCCAGACCTATCAGCCGGAGCATCCGGCGGTCGTATTCGCGCGCACGCACGACTACGACGGGTTCTGCGAGGCCGAGCTGCTTGCGCGCCAGGAGCTGGAGTACTCGCCCTTCGCGCACCTGGTCGCGATTCGCGTCGACGCCCCGCGCGAGGAGCTCGCGCGTGCTACCGCGCGTTCGCATTCGCACTGGGTGTCGGGTCATCCGGCGCTGCGTGATGGGAGCGTGGTGTTGATGGGGCCGGCACCGGCGCCGATCGCGCGCATCCGCGGCCGCTACCGCTTCCGCTTCCTGCTGCGCTCACCCGACCGCGCGCGGCTACGCGCCGTACTTTCGGAGCTGGCGCAGCGCCTCGATGCCGACACCAGCGGTGCCCGCGTCTTCATCGACGTCGATCCCGTGAACATGCTCTAGCAGCTCCAGGGCAGGCGCCAGACGGCGCCTGTTGCTTGCTGGGGTAGCGGGCCGGTGTTAGAAAATGAGGGCATGGCCGTACGCCCCATCCTCTTCTATCCGGACAAGCGTCTGCGCATCCCGGGTAAGCCCGTCGAGGTGTTCGACGATGCGCTCGCGGTGCTCGTGGAGGACATGGCCGAGACGATGTATGCCGCGCCGGGCGTGGGCCTCGCTGCGCCCCAGGTCGGTGTCTCGCAGCGACTCTTCATCATCGACGTGGCGACTGGCGAGGACGAGCCGAGTGACCTGCGCGTCTTCATCAACCCCCAGTTCGTCTCCCGCGAGGGAGAGATCTGCTTCGAGGAGGGCTGCCTCTCGTTTCCAGGCGTGCACGAGGAGGTCGTGCGCGCGCAGCGCGTCTCGGTGCGCGCCCAGGGCGTCAGCGGTGAGGTCTTCGAACTCGAGGCCGAGGGCCTGCTCGCGATCGCGATCCAGCACGAAAACGATCACCTCGAGGGCAAGCTGATGGTCGACCACCTCGGCATGCTGCGGCGGCGCCTCGTCCATCGCGCCATGGTCAAGCGCGCCGCGCAGGCAACGGCCTGAGGAGTCGTCATGTCCTGCCGCGCCATCTTCTTCGGTACACCGGACTTCGCGGTACCTTGTCTGCAAGCGCTCTGTGAGGTCGCCGAGGTGACGCTGGTGGTCACGCAGCCCGACCGCAAGGCAGGTCGCGGCATGAAGCTGACGGCGCCCGCGGTCAAGCTGGCGGCACAGGAGCTCGGCATCGAGGTCGCGCAACCGCGCAAGGTGCGGACCGAGGCCTTTGCGCAGCGCATGCGCGATCAGCGTGCGGATGTCGGACTCGTGGTCGCCTACGGTCGCATCCTGCCGCTTGCGGTGCTCGATGCGCCACGTCTCGGCATGCTCAACGTGCACGGCTCGCTGTTGCCGAAGTACCGCGGTGCGGCGCCCATCCAGTGGGCGATCGCGCGCGGCGAGACCGAGACCGGCGTGTGCCTGATGCGCATGGACGAGGGCATGGACACGGGGCCCGAGCTCGCACGTCGCGTCGTGCCGATCGCGCCCGACGACAACGCCGGTGAGCTGTGGCAGCGCCTCTCACGGCTGGGCGCCACGATCGTCCGACAGGAGCTGCCGCGCTACATGGCCGGTGAGCTCGAGGCGGTCGAGCAGGATCACGCCGCGGCCACGATGGCGCCGGTCTTGTCGCGTGCGGACGGTGAGGTGCGTTGGGATGCGAGCGCCCGAGAGGTGCACGACCTGATCCGCGGGATGACGCCCTGGCCGGGTGCCTACACGTTCCTGTCCGGCCGCCGCGTGAAGTTGCATCGTGCGAGCGTGCTCAGCGACACTGCCGATGCGGGTGAGGCGGGCAAGGTGATCCGCGCGGATGGCCACGGCATCGAGGTCGCCTGCGGTGGTGGCGTGCTGTCGCTGCTGGAGCTGCAGCTGGCCGGCAAGAAGCGAATGGACGCGGCGCAGGTGTGTGCGGGACGCTTGCTGGGAGACGACCCGCACTTCTCCGGGGAGGACGAATGAAGATCTATACGAAGAAGGGTGACGCGGGGCAGACGGCACTGTTCGGTGGTGCGAGGGTGTCCAAGAGCTCGCTGCGCGTGACCGCGTACGGCGAGGTGGACGAGCTCAACAGCTGGGTTGGGGTTGTTCGCACACACGCCCCCGATCCCGCGGTGGACGGCGAGCTCGAGCGCATCCAGTCGGAGCTCTTCGATCTTGGTGCGGAGCTTGCTCGCGACCCCGACAGCCGAGCCGACCCCGGTTCGGCAACGATCGATGCGGAAGCGATCACACGTCTCGAGATGTACATCGATACGTTGGAACGGGACTTGCTGCCGCTCAAACAGTTTGTACTTCCGGGGGGGTGTGCGTCGGCCTCGTTCTTGCACGTAGCGCGCACCGGCTGTCGTAGGGTCGAGCGCACTGCAGTTGAACTTGCGGCCGATGGTACGGTTCGTGCCGAGCTGCTCGGCTACCTCAACCGCTTAAGCGATCTTCTTTTCGTGATGGCACGCTACGAGAACCACGTGCGCGATGTGCAAGACGTGCCGTGGGTCGGTCGACGCGCTTGACCCACGAGTCTGCGGACACTACGTTTTAACCAGGTGTCCCTCTGTTGATTGCGAGGAGGTGTTGGGACAAAGAATCTCCGTACTCTGTTTTCTAACGGGGTTGAAACTCGTGTGCGGTGTGCCGGCCCGACGATCTTCATCGGGAAGCCTGATGCGCACGAAACGAAGTCCCACCTAGTGAGTGGAGATTCTGTTCTTCAACATACGTTCTCGACGGTAAGGAGACTGATAAAGCCGGTGTCGCTTCGATGCCGGCTTTTCGTTTAATGGACAAGGGGGCGCCGCGCGCCCCCTCTGCCGTCGGCGCTACGCGCCTCGGCAATCACCCCCAGCGGGTCGCGCCGTTCGGCGCTCCGGGTGGCGGTGTGACAAACGAATGGTCGATGGTTGCGCGCCCCCTCTGCCGTCGGCGCTACGCGCCTCGGCAATCACCCCCAGCGGGTCGCGCCTGCGGCGCTTCTGTCGGCGGTGTGATGAACGGTTGGTCGAGTGCCGCGCGCCCCCTCTGCCGTCGGCGCTACGCGCCTCGGGCTGAAGGACCTGGACTGCGACGTACTCACTCAGGATTCGGCGATGGGGACGCTGGCCGCGGTCGTTGCACACCGCCCGCACATTGCGCTCATCGAGATCAACCTCGCGCTGCTGGGTGGGAAAGCGCTCGCTCAGATGCTGGGCGAGAACCGCCACACGCAGAATTGCGCGGTCGTCTTCTATTCGGCTGGCGCCCCGGCTGACCTGGATTCTATCGCCCGGACGGTCGGTGCTCTGGCGCGATTCCGAAGTCGTCCGACGATGCCGCGTTCCGTCGCCTGTTCCTCGAGATAGCTGAGCGCTACCGGGCGAGTCGCGCCTAACCCTGCGGTCGCCTGGCGAAGATGCTGAGCTGGAGGCTGCACGTGCGATGGAATCCGGCGGGTAGGGCGGTCCAGGGGGAGGGGACCGTGTTGTCGCGATGGGTGTCGAAGAACTGCCAACCGGAGCTGTCGTATTGGCCGCGGTCACCCAGGTGCCCGCCATTGTGGTTGCAGATCACCGAGAAGTTGCCTGCAGCCTTGAGCATGCCGTGGAGCTCCATGGAGCCGTCCTCGAAGTTGCCATCACTCGCTCCACGTGCGCGACGACGGCAGGCACGTCTGCGTCGACGCTGCCCCGTTTGGGCAGTTGCACGCGACGATGCTGAGCGCAGGCGCGCACGCACCTCCCGCCGCGCCCTGCGCCTGCCCATACACATACCCGGGCTCGTCGTCGCAACCGGGTTCCGCCAGGGCCGCCATGGCCAATGTGCAGCGGACTACCCACGTCCGAAGAAGATCCATGGCTCGCACCTGACTACCCTTCATCGTTGTTGCGATAGCCGTCGGTGCGTCGGCCAGGCAAGGATTTACACACCCACGGACGACGGGGCGGCGCCGATCGATCGTCGGTCGGCTCTCACACCTGACAGTCGCGCCGCCTGGTAGCCGACGGCCGCAGCGTACCCTCCCGATGGAGGCCTCGCCTCGTGCGGAACACCTGGTGACCCGTCGCCCTCCCCATCGGGCGCCGGCCGCGTCTCCAATGGCCACATTCCTGGGGACTACGGCCATGGTCGTTCGACCGGAACCCCGGCACGTTGGCGCCTTGCCCGCCGGAGCCGCGATTGACGCCGTATCGACCCATCCTATTGGCCACTGGACTGTTGCTTGGCTGCCAGTCTCCGCACGCGAAGCCGGGGCAGGGTGCGCAGGTCGGCGTCGCACAGCTCGCACTGGCGGGGGACGCCGGGATCGCCTCGCGTCCCACCGGTGAGCCTGCGCGTGTTGGGCTCGGCGAGCAGTGCCTGAGTCCGGCGCTCACGCACATGATGCGCGGCACCTGCCAGCCGGAGGCGGACGCCTGCGAGGGGGGATATCCCGACGCGCTCATCCTCTCGGACATGTTCCCCGAGCAGATCATCCGCACCTTTCCCATCGCGCCGGCACCGCACACCGGGCCGCTGCCAGCGCCACCGCAGCGCGCGGCCAACTGCGGCGACGGCCTCGTCTGCTGCCTCGGAACCGATCAGTGCGATGGGTTTCGCAAGGAGTTCGCGTCCCAGCCTGGCCTCGACTTCCTCGTCAGTAGCGTGACCTGCGTGGAGCCCGGCCAGTGCGAAGGCGTCATCAGCGGTGAGGTTGCCCTCGGGTGTCCTGGAGGGCAGTCATGTTGCGTTCGAAACTTCTAGCGGCCGCGCTCCCGATGAGGACGCGCGTCGTCTTCGCATGGGCACTGTCGGCGTCATGCGGCGCACTCATCGGCTGCGGCGCCGTCGAAGACAGCGACGCCGGCACGGCCGAGGACGCGGCGCCGCGGGCGGCCGCGGCGGACGTCAGCGACGTCGACGATGGCTGCGGCGCTCCTCTGGAGCAGTCCCTCGACGCACCCTGGGCTGTTCCGCCCACCGGGCAGCGGTGCTGCTACGACGGGGGGCAACGTGTGGATTGTGCCGGGGTTGATTGCGGCGACGGCGCCAACGCGGCGCTGTGCGGACAGGATGCCCAGCGCGGGGGCAACAGTAGGCAGTTCGTATCGGAGACGGTGGACGGCGACGCGGTCGTGCACGACTCACTCACGGGTCTGGTATGGCAGAGCGACGCCCTCGATGGTGTGACCGCACAGGAGGCCACCGACCACTGCAGCGGGCTCGACTTCGCAGGTGAGTCCGACTGGCGAGTTCCGGAGATCCAGGAGCTGGCCACGCTCATCGACTACGGGCGCTACGCCCCGGCGAGCAACTTTCCAGCGATGATCCCCGACTCGTATTGGTCGAGCAACGTGGACCTCAACGAACCCTTCCTGCCATGGCTCGCAGACTTCAGCTTCGGCGCGCTGCGACGGCAGACGAACGCCGACGACACCCGACCGGTGCGCTGCGTACAGGGGCAGATGCCCACCTGGCCCGGCGAGCGCTACAGCATCTCCGGCGACAGCGGTCAGGAGGTCATGCGCGACCAGGCGACGGGGCTGCAATGGCAACAGACCCTCGATGATGCCTCGGCCCATCTGCGGTGGGAGGCCGCCATCGAGCACTGCGAACAGCTGGAGTACGGCGGCCACGATGACTGGCGCCTGCCCAACATCCAGGAGCTTCGTGGCCTGCTCGACTACACGCACGCGCAGCCGGCCTCGGCAGTACCGGGCATGATCGCGGACTACTTCTGGTCCTCATCCACAACCTATGCCTACCCGCAGACCGCGTGGCACATCCATTCCCACATGGGCAGCCTGCTCTACGCCCACAAGTCCTTCTCCGACATCAACGGCGAGGACTTCGGCATGGGTGCCAAGTGCATCCGCACTCCCGAGGCTCAGTAGCCTAGGGCGCGTCGTGCGCAGTCGCTGCTTGCCGACCACCGGCGTGTAGTGCAGCGCGCGATCTGGGCGCGTACGTAGGTGGATGTGCTCAGGCGTGTGCATCGGCTCGACTGGGGCGACTGCGACAACGACGATCTCGACTGCGAGACGCAGCTCAACAGTGCGAACGACTGCGGCACATGCGGCAACGACTGCGACTTCCCGTTTGCCGCCGGCTCGTGCAGCGGCAGTCCCGGCAGCCGCCAGTGCATCATCCAGCAGTGCGTGCCCGTGGAACCCGAGAACTGCGACGGCGACAAGGACACCGGCTGCGAGGCGGACACGCGCGTCGACGCGGAGAACTGCAACGGCTGTCGCAACGACTGCACGATGGGGCCGCAGGTGCAGAGCGGCAACTGCATCGACAGCGGCTGCAGCTACAACTGCGCGCCGAACTACCGCGGCTGCACCGGAGCCGCGGGCTGCGAGACCAACCTGCTAGACGCGGGTAGCTGCGGCGACAGCGGTAACGATTGCCTCGCCTTGGCCGAGGTCACGGGCGCCACCTGCCTGCCGGGCGGCGGCAACCCCGTCTGCAACATCACGACGTGCGACGGCGGCTTCGGCGACTGCAACGGCGATCCGAGCGACGGCTGCGAGGAGCCCACCAACACGAGCGAGGCGCACTGCGGCGCCTGCAGTGGCGATGGGGGGCACCAGCCGTGTACGAACCTGACGGGTGTCGACGACAGCACCTGCAGCGTCGGCCTGTGCGTCATCAATGACTGCGCGGGCAACCTCGAGGACTGCAACGGCGTGTCCTCCGACGGGTGCGAGTGGAACCCGGGGGTCGACGGCATGTGCTGCGATCCCAACATGGACGACGACAACGACGGCAGCGACAACTGCGCCGACGGCTGCCCGACCGACCCGGCCAAGGTCACGCCCGGTGTCTGCGGCTGCTTCGTCGCCGACACGGACAGCGATGGGGACGGCGCGGCGAACTGCATCGAGCAGTGCGACAGCGACCCCGGCAAGACAGTCCCAGGCACGTGCGGCTGCGGCACGGCGGACGTCGACGGAGACGGCGACGGCTTCCTCGTCTGCGAAGAGAGCTGCGACGGCGACCCCCTCAAGCAGGCCCCGGGGCTGTGCGGCTGTGGCGTCTCGGACGACGACTGCCCGGGCTGCCTGGGCGAGCGCAAGCCGCTGACCATCCAGGGCAGCCAGGTACCGTCGGCGCAGAGCGACTTCCCGGTGTTGGTCCGCATCACCGACGCCGAGCTACAGGCCAGCGCCGAGGTGAGTGCGACAACGGCGATTGTGCCTACGACGGCCTGATGGACGAAGTCCATGTCTCGAACGTCGTGCGCTCGGCCGACCGGATCGAGACCGAGTACAACAACCAGCGGCCCGGCTCGAGCCCGGAGCCGCCGGGTTAGACGCGACTCGCCCGGTAGCGCTCAGAAATCTCGAGGAACATGCCGCGGAACGCGGCATCGTCGGACGACTTTGGAATCGCGCCCAGAGCACCGACCGAGCGGGCGGCAGACTCCAGGTCAGCCAGGGCGCCGGCCGAATGAAAGACGACCCCGCAGCTCTGAGTGTGGCGGTTCCCCCGCAGCATCCGAGCAAGCGCTTTGCCGCCCAGCAGCTCGAGGTCGATCTCAATGAGCGCGATGTGCGGGCGGTGTGCGACGACCGCGGCCAGCGTCCCCATCGCCGAGTCTTGAGTGAGCACGTCGCAGTCCAAGTCCTTCAACCGACGCGTGGATGTCAGCAGTGCCTCGGGATTGTTGTCGAGCACCAGAACACGCAGCGGCCCGGTAGTGAGATCCTGGGTGTCCTGTTCGATCAGAACACCATCGACGACGGCGACCAGATCACGACGCAGGAACTTCTTTTCCACGATGGCGTCGCCGCCGGCTTGCTGGGCGAGCAGCGCCAGCTCCTCCTTCCCCTTCTCACCGGTCACCAGGATGAGCTGAACGTGATCGAGGCGGTTGTTTCGGCGCACGAGTGAGACGAACTTGTCACCTGTCATCATTGGCATGTTTACGTCGACGATCGCGACGTCGATCTTCTCGCGCACGAGCGCCGCTGTTGCTCCGACGGCGTTCTCACGCGTGCTCACCTGCAGCCCAGCGTTCGTGAGTAGCTCCCGCATTGTCTCCTGGGCGATCCGGCTGTCGTCGATGACGAGCGCGCGCTTCCCTCTCTTCGGGTTGCCTTCATCGTTCATTTTCGATCCCCCTCTTTGCACGTCTGTCGCGTTCGAGTTGCCCGACTCCGGGCGCCTCGTCCGATCGGCGCCTCGCTGCGCGGGCCAGCGTCTCAGGATCCACACCGTCGGCATGGACTGCGCGCGACTCCGCCTGCCCAAAGGCCACACGCGCCTGCGCCGTCTGTGCACGCGCAAGCATCACCTCACCCAGCAGGAACCACGCGACGGCGTCGTCGGGCTCCCCGTCGAGACGGGCGCGCAGCCCTTCCTCGGCCGCATCGAAGTCACCGCTGGCGAGGCGACGTGCTGCGTCCTCGCGGGTTGCGTTCGCGGTGTCAGTCCCTGTAGTGGCCGCCTGACGGAGCGGAGTCACCACCGAAGCCGCCGCATTGACGGGCTTCGGCGCACGCGAGCGCAGCCCTGGTGCTGCGACCTGTGTCCGCTGCAGCCACCCGATCGGAGGGACCGCCTGCAAGCTCTGGGGTTGCGGAAGCAATGCCTCCGTCGGCGCAACCACGAGCGCGCCTCCGGGCGCTAGCAAGTGGGCAAGTCGCTCGAGCAAGGCACCGGCCCGCACCCGGGAGTGGTAGATGAGCACGTTGCGGCAGAAGATGTAGTCGAAGCGTTCGTCGGTTCGGCGCGACAGCCCCTCATCCATTGACTCTACTTCGAACTTCAAGGAGTCCTGGATCGACGGACCGGCGCCGGACCCTTCTCCGCTCGCCTCGGGCAAGGTGGTAGCGTCATGGGTCGCGAACTCACCGGCGCGGGCCCTCGCGATGGCCACCGCGTCCACATCCGTTGCGAGGATCTCCACGTTAGCTGCAGCACGACGGGCGGTGAGCGCGAGTGAGTACGCCTCCTCACCCGTGGCACAACCGAGTGACCAGATGCGCGCGCTACCTCGCGTGGCAAGCTCGCCCTCCAGGCGAGCGAAGTGGTCGGCGTGACGGAAGAAGCGCGTGTGTCCGATGGTGGCGCGGGAGACCAACTGGACGATGATGTCGGAGCGTGGCCGCACCAGGAGCCCATCGAGCAGGGCCCCGACCGTGCAGGACTCGCGCTGGGCCAGCTCCTCGAGCAGCCGCATCAGCACGCGGGGCCATGGATCGAGCACATAGCCGATGCGCGGCTCGAGCAGCCTGTCGAGTCGTTGCTGGATCGCGGCGTCAGTCATCCATCACCGCCCTGCGGATCGTGGACGCGAGACCGGGCAGGGGCACCCTGCGCACGCGGGTCGACTCGGCGAGGGCCGCGCTGGGCATCGACGGGGCGATGCACTGCGTGGGGTCCTGTGCGAGCACCGTCGCTCCGGCCTCGACGAGACCGCGAATCGCCTCGGCACCGTCGCGACCCATGCCGGAGAAGACGATGGCGATCACGCGCGTCGCCATCGTGCTCGCCGATCGAAGCAGGCAGGTGGCAGATGGCATGTGACCGCCCAGTGGCTCACCGCGGGCGAGCTGAACGCGACCTGCGGAGGTGAGCTGCAGATGGCGTCCCGCGGGGGCGATCAGCGCGTGCCCGACGCGGATGGCGTCTCCCTGCCGTGCAACGCGGGCACGCCAGCCCAGCGACCCAAACACGCGCGCCAGGCCCTGCTCGCGCTCGGGGGGCAGGTGCAGAAGGACGACGAGGCCGGCATCGATGCCCTTGAGCTCCGCGGCGGTACGCTCCATCGCATCGATCGCACCCGTGGAGCCGACCATGATGACGGCACGGGTCGAGGCACGACCTTCCCTGGCCGGAGCGTCCTGGACCTCGGCTCGCAGGCGGTCGCAGCCCACGTCGCTCGCGAGGTCCCGCTTGCTGACGAATGTGCTCGCACCCTGCGCGATCGCCTCACGAGCGAGTGGAGAGTCGGGGTCGGAGTCGCTGACGATCACAACCGCACAGCGCTCGGAGATCTCGCGCACGACCGATAGGCCGGAGCGGTCGGGGAGCAGAAGGTCGAGCACCACCACGTCGGCGGCACGCAGGAGGTCGGACGCGAGGAGCTCGGTGGCCCCGACGAAGCTGCCGAGGATCTCGATCTCCGACGAGGCGCCAAGCACGCGTCGCACGTGCTCGGCTGCGATCTTCGAGTCCTCGACAACGACCACCTTCGTCGTCATCGGCCCACCAGGTTCGCGTCGATGAGCTCCCGAAGATCCGACTCGACGAACTTTTGCTTGGAGAGAAAGCCACGCACGCCAAGCGCCTCGGCGCGCGCACGTGTCTCGGGGTCGTCCCGCGTCGTGAGAACGAGCACGGGCAGTGAGCGCAGCTCCGGATCCCGCCTCAGCTCCGCCGCGAGCTCGAGCCCGCCGAGGAAGGGCATCTCGAGGTCCGTGATGATCAGATCGGGTGCAGCCTCGCGGGCCACACGCAGCGCCTCGCGCCCGTCCGCGACGTCGGTCACGCGCAACCCGAAGGAGCGCAGTATTCCGCACAGGAGCTCGCGCGCGACGGGTGCGTCTTCCGCAACGAGCACGTGTGCGACCGCTGTCCGTGCCTCGCCATTGAGGGAGGGCCGCGACGCGCTACCGCGGGCCATGGCAATGGTCGATGCCGCGTCGAGCACGAGCAGCACTCCGCCGTCTGCCGTCGGCGAAGCTGAGCTGACAACGGGCGAGCTGAACGCGAGCTGTGCCTGCTGCTGCAGCGCGACGGGGCGCGGGCTGTCGCACTCGTCGGTTGCGAGCGCGATCTGGTCGCCGCGTGCGGACAGGACCAGCAGTGTCTGGCCCTCCCGCGCTTCCCCGGGCTCGCCAAGGACCGCGGCCAAGGAGTACAGGGGCAGCAGCGCGGTGCGCCCGTCGAGGTCGACCTCTGCCATCGGGCCCGCGGCCGTCTGCTCGATGTCGCGCAAGCGGGTGACGAGTCTGACGACCGCGCTGGGAAAGGCGCAGCGTAGGTTGCCGACGCGGGCGGGCACCACGACATCGAGCTGCGTCGTTGCGGGCATCTCGAGCGAGAACCGAGTGCCCAGACCGTCCTCGCTCTCGACACGGGCTTCGCCGCCGATCGCGGCCATCCCCTGCGCGACGACATCGAGGCCGACTCCGCGTCCAGAAATCTCAGTGACACCCGCGCGGGTGGAAATCCCTTGTTCGAAGATCAGTTTCAGCAGCTCCCCTTCATCGAGCTCCCGTCCAGCGTCGCCCGCACGGGCCCGCAGCGCTTCGACATCGATGCCAGCGCCGTCATCGTCGACCGACACGGTGACCCGCGACGCGTGCTGCTCGATCAGGATGCGGAGCGTCCCGCGGCGGGGCTTGCCGGCAGCGGTCCGCGCTTCGGGCGCCTCGATACCGTGATCAACGGCGTTGCGGACGAGGTGGACGAGTGCCGCGTCGAGCCTCCGGATGACCGTGTCGTCGACGTAGGCATCGCCGACGACCGACAGCTCGACCTCCTTGTTCAGCGTCGCGGCCGTGCTGCGGGCGAGGCGGTGGGCGCGCGGGAGGATCGTCGACACAGCGACCATCGACGCACGCCGCAGGGCGTCCTCGAGGCCGTCCACGCCCATGCCAAACGAAAATTCTCCCGCCGACCACTGGGCGCGCACCTCCGTCATGCGACGCTCGACCTCCCATCCATACCCCAGCGTCTTGACGATTCTCTCCTTGAGGAGCTCGGCGGATAGCGACGGGTCGATCTCCGCGAGCACGGCGCGCAGCATCCGCTGAGCTTCCCGCAGTGAGCGCTCGACCTCCACACGCTCCCCCAGGAGGCGGCGCAGCTCGTGTACGAGCGGCCGCACCTTCTCGACCCGCAGCGCAGACGCCTCGTCGATCTCCGGCTGCGCTTGTGCTGCGGCCGCTGGCTCTTCGAGTGGAGCGGCCGAGGTGGGCGCCTCGGCCGTGGGTGCGGATCGGGCCTGTGACTCCGGGACGGAGTCCAGCAGCGACCGGAGCGCCGCAAGAATATCCGTGGCGTCCGCCTCGCGCCCCTGCTCCTGCTCGCTGCCCATGACGACCAGGAACTCGAACGCGTTCAGCAGCGTGTCGCCGATAGCGGCAGGGATGGTGCCGTCCGGCGGCAGTCGGTCGACCACGTCCTCCGCTAGCTCCAGCATATCGCCCGCGGCCTCGAGGCCGAGCATGTGAGCCTCTCCCTTGACGGTGTGGAGCAGGCGCCGCAGCTCGACCAGTGCGCCGTCCTGCCCCTCCTCGTGGGCGAGCCAGAGCTCGGTGCCCTTCGACGCACGATCGGCCGAGAGTCCCCAGAACTCCTGGGCCAGGTCGTCGTGCACGCCCTACGCCACGTCCCGGCTCGCGCCGGAGTCCGAGAAGCGGAATGCCTCCGCGGCCGTCTTGAGCTCCTGCGACAGCTGCAGCAGCGTCTCGGCCGAGCGCGTGCTCTCGGCACTCGCGGAGAGCGCCTCGTTGACGACGCTGACGATCTCGGCCGCCGCAGCGTTGACCTGGTTGGTTCCCTCCTGCTGCTGAGCCGCGGCCGTCGAGATGTTCATCGCGCTCGCGGAGGTCTCGCGTGCGAGCTTGATGCCGTCCTCGGTGGCGAGCACCGACGCATGGGAGGCCTCGCGGGTGTCAGCGACGAGCTTGCGGATGTCGCGCACCGAGTCCATCACGTGCTCCGACAGCCGCCTCATCTCGGCGGCGACCAGTGAGAAGCCGCGACCGATCTCACCGGCCTTCGTACCCTCGAGGGCGGCGTTGAGAGCAAGCAGGTCGCTCTTGTCGGCGATGTCCTGAATCAGCTGCAGGATCTGGCCGATGCGCTCCGAGTGCGTGCTCACGAGCTTGGTGTGCTCGGCGATGCGCTGCGAGCTGTTCAGGCTGCTCGAGGCCAGGTCGTTGACCTGTCCAGCATCGCGGGCGACCTCCTTGGACGCGTCTGCCAGCGTCTCGATCGTGCGGCGCATCTCCTCGAGGCTCGCGGTCTGCTGTGTGGCACTCGCTTCCTGTTCACGGACGGACGAGAACATCCCGGCTGCTGCGGCAGCGACCGCGTCCGAGCTCGAGGCCACGCGCTTCATCAGGTCGCCGAGGGTTGCGTGCATCTCGTTGACCCGCTCGCCGAGCTCACCGAGCTCGTCCCGGGTGGTCACCTTGACGGGCTGGGTGAAGTCCCCCTTGCCCATTCGCTCGAACGCCCTGGAGACGGTGCTGAGCTGGTCCATCGTGACGCGGATGGTGCGCCGCGACACCATGATCATCATCAAGAGGCAGACGGCGGCCACGCACAGGTAGATGTACATCGACAGCTGGTTGGCCCCCTTGGCAGCAGCGAACGCCGCCTCCATTGCCGCGCGGTCGTGCTTGGTGCCCTGCTGCAGACGCCCGTGAATCTTGTTGTAGCCGTCCGCCATCCGCTTGATGTTGGCGAGGCCGTCCTCGCTCAGCTGACCGGAGATCATCGCAGCGGTCGTGCGTCGCGCCAGGCCGTAGTAGGCGGTGAGCTCGCGCTGCAGCGACCTCGCATCGTCCGCGTCGCGCACGCCGTACTTCGAGCTCTCACCGAGCCGGGCGATGAAGCTGTCTCGCAAGCTATCGGTCCGGGTGAGCTGCGATGCATCCTCGGCATCGGCAGCGTCCTTGAGACCGCGCTGGATGTCGCCGAGCAGCTCCTGCAGGTCGCGGCTTGCTTCGAGGTTCGGTACGTAGCCGTTGCGAATGCGCTCGAGGTTGGTCTCGTTCTGACCCGCGAGGATCGGCGCGCACGCGAGGACCACCGCGAAGCCCGCGCTCGCGATGACCGGCAGCAGCATGATCTTGTAGCGAAACTTCAGCCTGCTGAGCATCAGAATCTCCCCCCGCGCGTCAGCGCAGCTTGATGACCTTGGCGCTCCCCGAGGCCCCGGGCTTCACGTAGCCGATGCCGCCAGCCTTGCGCAGGACGTGGGCGACAACCGCGGCGTCGCTCCTCTTCTGCGCCGGGGGCACGCCCCGACCCGAGAAGATCTGCTGGCTCCAGTAGGCCTTGATCGAGGGTGCGGAACGACCGAGCACGCTGCTCGAGAAGGCCCTGCGGACCGGACTCTTGACGGGATGATCCACCGGGGTGACGGCCGGCCCGTGTCCCCAGCTCGTCTTCTGCTTCAGAAACATCTTGGACAGGTTGCCCTTCGACAGCGAGGTCGTCGGGTTGCCCGGGTGGACGATGACGACGAACGCATCCTGGGCGGTCGATGGGGTCACCGGCAGCAGCGAGACCAGCAGGAGGGAGACGGTGGCGAGCTTGACTAGAGTTCTCATGGTGTGCTCCTCAGAACCCGAACGAGGTGCCAATTTCGAGGTAGTGCGTCTCGTCGTCGAGCTCTCCCATTGAGACGGTCTCGACGAGGTCGTCTTCACCGGGCTTCGAGAAGCGGTTGCCCTTGATGAAGTGGTAGGCGGTCTTGACGGCGAACTCGCGTGTGAACCAGTAGTTGACCCCGATCCCGAGATCGAGGTGCTTGCGCATGGAGTCGGGGCCATGGGCGGTCGCGTCGATGTCGAGTAGCAGCCAGTCGCCGAGGGCAGCGAGCTGTATGGAGTCGGTGACCCGGTAGCCCACCATCCCGTATGCGGTGTGGACGATCATGTCCTCGCCGTGGCTGTGGTAGAGATACTCCGCGCGGACCTCGAGCGCGTCGCCGAGGTATTCGACGCCGGTCGAGGCGACGAGGTGCATGAGATCCTTCGGTGAGGAGTCGCCGTGCCCCGCGTGGCCGCCGTGTCCACCCTGTCCCCCTTCGCCGGCGGGGATCGAGCCCCCGTAGCCGCCGACCCTCAGCTCCAGTCCGGGCACCGACGTCAGCAGTGCGATGGTGGCGCCGCCAATGCGTGGGATCTCTTCCTCGACCTCGAAGCTCTGCATCTCCGCCTCGCCCATCGCATCCATCGCGTCGGGGTCCGGCACGAGGGTGGCCGGGTCGGTGTAGGCGAGCCCGAAGCTGGTGTCGACCTCGTGGGACATGAAGCCACCGAAGAGGGTGGCGCGGACGCCCCAGCCGCTATCAGCGCGGCCCTCGATCTCGAGTGAGGCGCCGCGGAAGTTCTCGGGGATGAACCCGGACGCGCCGTACATGCCCGTCGGCAGCTCGTTGAACGGGCGCAGGATGCCGACGTCGAAGATCTCTCCGAAGAAGCCGAGCGGGAATGGGGACTGCCCCATGCGCACCGACAGCCAGTCGGTGAACGCCCACTCGCCGAAGGCGTAGTCGAGCTCGACGCTGAACTCGTCGCCCTCGATTCCCCAGAACTGTGAGGCAGCAAGGCGCAGCTGCGGATGTGGGGTAGCGATCTCGATGAGCGCGAAGTCGATGTGCTTGAACGAGTAGTCCTCCCCGCCCCGCAGGTAGCTGTTGCCGTCGGTCACGCCGCTGCCCCAGTTGCCGTAGCCGTGGATCTGCAGGACTTCGCCGAGTCCATCGTCGTCGTCCGCGTAGTCGTCGTCCCCGGCGTACTCGTCGGGTGCGGGGTCGGCTTCGGGCGCAGACGGCTCGATCGTGGACGCGGTCTCCGAGGGCGTCGGCGCCGGTGGGGGGGGCGCCGGCTCGGCGGCGGTGTCGCTGGCCGCAGCTGGCACCGCCGGGGCTGGCGCGTCGGCTGGAGGTGCGTCCGCGGAGGCGTCGACCTCAGCCGACGGCGGGGACGCAGTGTCGTCGGGCGCGTCCGCCGGCGCTTTCTCGGGGGCCTCGGCGGGCGGCTCCTGCGCCCCGGCAGAGGACCGGAGGGTCGCAAGCAGGGCCAGGGCCATTAGGCTTGAGTTGATTCGCATTCGTAATCGTCCTCACGCGGACCCGGGGCAAACTTGGCCTGAATTTACTATTCAGATCCACCGGGCAGTCGACGTGCAAGACTAACGCTCCGAGAAAGTACGACACAAGCATAACTTTCGCGTAAGAGTGTTAAGTAGGCGCAACAATCGGGGGCAACCTGCCGGCATCGTTCGGGAAGCGACCGGTCGCGAGGTGGCCGTCGACGGAGCGAATTTTGTTCGAAGGCGCGGCTCAGGGCTCGCGACGCTCGGGGTCGACCAGCCACGTCAGCTCGCCAGCGTGGAGCGCGACACCCACGACCTCCGGCCGCCGCAGCAACCTGCGCAGCAATGCGGGCTGAGGCCATACAGTGGCGGCATCGAGCTCGACCAGCGAGACACTGGAAGCGCCGACCGTACGCGGACCCTCGGGCGTCTCGATGAGCAGTGCGCGTTGCTGCGTGGCGTCGTCGCTTGCAACCGGGGCCAGGTCCCACAACGGCTGCGCCGCGGCGACCGCCTCCGAGCTTGCGCTAGCGCGCTGCGCCTTGTCGGCGGGAACTGCGCAGCGAACGCCCGCATGTGTGAACACGATAACCTTGGGCACGTCGACCGCATCAGAGTAGGCCGCGATGGGCGAGTTCGCCAGCGCGTGCCGCGGTTGCTACGCTAGCCAGGCATGGCCGCCGACGAAGAACTAGCGCCCTTCTTGCCCGATGATGCCGGGAAAGCTGCCGACGGCGATGCAGCGACGCAACACCTCGAGCGCGATCTGCTGGTCTTCTCGCACGGTGCGAATCGCTTCGCCGTGCACTCGCGCAGCGTGCTGACCGTCGTCCCATACCGCGCGCCCTCGCGCGTGCCGATATCGAGCCCGCACCTTGCGGGCCTCGTTCAAGATCAGGGGAGGCTCATCGCGCTGGCGCTCCATCCCACGCTGCGCTCGGATGCGGGTACTGCCACCCCGGCACGCATCGTGATCTGTGAGACGCCCAGGGGCTTCATCGGTCTGCCGGCAACGCAGACGCACGACGTCGCGGCCGTGAGGGTGCAGCGGACGCCCGAGCACTGCGATGTCATCGCACACCCGGACGGGGCCTTGACGTTCGTCGATGTCGAGCACGTCTCGCAGGTGCTGGTCGCCGAGTGACGGACGCCCTGCACGTGGCCATCGGCGGTGAGCTGTATCAAATCGACGCGTCTGTGGTGGAGTCCATCGTGGCGTGGCGCCAGCCGCTGTCCATCCCATGGCCTTGCCCGCTGCTGGGTCTGGTCATCGAGCGCAACCGTGTGGTTCCGGTATACGACCCCAGCATGCTGGGAGGGCGCAAGGGCGATGGCGCGCGGCTCGTCGTGTGCACCACCTCGGAGGGTCCCATCGGAATCCCGGTGTCTCGGATCTTCTCCAGCGCCTCTGCGGAGGACGCACCCGGCGACGCGGCACGCCCCCTCGATCCTGAGGCGCTCGTCGCTTCACTTCACGCCACGGACACGGCGCCACCGCGCTAACACGCGTGCGATTGGTTCGGGCAGCCGTCCTCAGCTGGAGCGCGGAAGCGTGAACCGGAAGGTCGCGCCGCGCCCGACCTCGCTTTCAACGCCGATCCGCCCGCCGTGGGCCTCAACGACCAGACGACAGAAGGCGAGACCCAGACCGGAACCGTTTTTGGGCCGACCGGAGGTCTGCCCAGTGCCTTGACTGTACTTGTCGAAGATCCGCTCTCGGTCCGCAGCCGCGACACCGGGCCCCCGATCCACGACGGCGACGCGCACGTGCTGCTCGGTCGCGGTAAGGCTGACACCGATGGGATCGTCGGGGGCCGAAAACGCCACGGCGTTGCTGATCAGGTTGGCGAGCGTTCGCTGCACCAGGGATCCGTCGCAGGAAGCCTCGAGCCCTTCACCGCGTCCATCGATGACGACTCGCTCGCGCAGCGCGGGATCTCCGAGCGAGGCAACCGCCTCCTCGATCAGGAGGACCAGCGAGTGGGACCGCACGTCGAGGGGCAGCTTGCCCTCTTCGAGCCGGGTCACGTCGAGCAATGAGGTGACCATGTCAGACAGGCGCCTGGATGCGTTCAGCACGCTGTTCAAACCAATCTGCTCATCTTGCATGGAGGGGTCGGCGGTCGTGGCGAGGAGCCGTTCGAGGGTCATGAGAATGCCCGTCAGCGGCGATCGCATGTCGTGCACCACCATGTTGATCAGGTCCTCGCGCAGCTGCTCTGCCTCCCTGAGACGCTCATAGCTGTCGCTCAGCTCGCCGTTCCTTCGCTGGAGCTGCCGCTGGAGCTGCGCGATGCGCAGGTGCGTCCTGACCCGAGCCAACACCTCGGGTGCACGCGGTGGCTTGACGACGTAGTCGATTGCGCCCGCTTGAAAGGCCGTCGCGACATCTGCGACCGCATCCAGGCCACTGAGAAAGATGACGGGCACATTCACCGTGCGCTCGTCGGCCTTCATGCGTCTGCAAATTTCGTAGCCGTCCAGTCCCGGCAGCCTGATGTCGAGCAGGCACAGGTTGGGCACCGCCTGCTCGAGCCAGGCGAGCGCGGCCTCACCATCGGCGGCGACGTGCGCCTCGTAGCCACCCGACTCGAGCATGGAGCGGAGCGCGCGACCGATGATTGGGCTGTCCTCGACGACCAGGATGGTGGCTCGGCCATCGTCGTGTTTGGAAAGTTCGCTCACAGTCCTCGCGACCCGGACTGCTTCGGGGGCCAGGAGCGATGCTACGTCCCCCCTCCACCGGGGTCCAGGGGAGGACAAGTACATGTCGGTTCGACCAATCGCACCCTCGCGCATGATGACCGCCGCCCTCGTGTTGCAGTCGAGCAAGTACAGCACCCAGACCGGGCCGACTACAGTCCGCGCAGTAGCGCGGCTTGGGCGTTCGGCAGACGCGACATCAAGGCGGCGTCGTGACCCAGGCAGGCTTGAAGTAGCTGCACCCAGGGGCCCAGCGGCTCCTCTTCGCCTCCCGCCCCACGGGCGACGAACACGACCGCCTCGTCGCGTAGCAGCCGTTGCATGCGCCGCGCCCAGTGGGTCTTCCCCATGCCGGCGTCGCCCTGCAACGCCACCAGACGCACCTCGCCGTCGGCCGCAAGCGCTAGCGAGCGCTCCACCGCGCGCTGCAGCGTCGGCCACGCGGCGTCCGACGCCTCTATGTGGTGGGGTGCCGGTGCCAGTGCCGCCGTCTGCCCTGAAGAATCCGCCAGCTCCGGAGGCACCACCTCGACATGCGCCACAAACTGATAGCCCACGCGGTGCACGGTACGAACCGGCGTGTCGGAACGCGGCGCTTGATCCAGCGATCGGCGAATACGCCGGATGCAGGTGCTGAGCGCATCGTCCACCACCACCGCGTCGTGCCACACCGCTGACAGCAGCTCGGTCCGGCTCACCGCCCGATGCCGCTGCTCGACCAGGTAGAGCAGCGCGGCGTACGCCTTCGGCTCGATGCGCACCGGCTGCTCGCCACGCGACAGCGCCCGGGCGCCCACGTCGAGCACGTGCTCACCGAAACGATAGCGGGTCGCCTGCCCCTCCAAACCTGGTCCCTGCTGCGCCACGATCGGCCCGTGCTGCAGACAACCACGCCTGGGGCGACCCGGCTACAGCGGTCGGCGTCGGCCTGCCTGGCCGTCGGGCCCGAGGCGTGAGGCCGCTCGGCCTGGCTTACGCATCCCGTCGCGTTTGGAACGAGGCACCTGGCGGACTCACACATGGGTGCCCCACACACAGGCTAGCCGGTGTGTGGTCGCCGAATGGTGAGGACTCTGCTACCCATAAAACGCCTGCAGGTCGCGGATCCACGCCGTTCGAATCGCCATGAAAGCTCAGTCACTCGCGCTCATTGCGCTGCTCGCTGCGGGCGCTGTCGCGTGCTCGTCCGTTGACGAGAAGCTGCTCGACGACAAGGTCGGGGACGACACCTCCGACGGCGGCGCAGGTGGCCTCGATGCTGGCGGCCGGGACTCCGGCGGCGGCATGATGATCGTCGACGACAACATGCCCGACGCGATGGTCGACGACCCGATGGACGAGGGCTGCTACCCGAACCCGAACACCGCCAACGAGTCGTGCACCGAGATCTGCCCCGAGGAGTGCAACGGGCTGGACGACGACTGCGATCTTCAGATCGACGAGGACCCGGCCGACGATTCCTGCATCATGCCGAACACCGAGAGCCTGTGCGCGGCCGGTGAGTGCGTGGTGCTGTCCTGCGGCGACGGCTTCCGTGACTGCGACGCCGATGCGAACAACGGCTGCGAGGTCGCACTCATCGAGGACGCGGACAACTGCGGCTCCTGCAACCGTCGCTGCACAGACGAGCTCGCCAACACGGAGTCGGCGCTGTGCGTCGACGGCCAGGACTGCGCCGTCGAGACGTGCGCGCCACTGTACGCGGACTGCGACGGGCTGGACGACGGCGGCTGTGAGACGCCGACCAACACCCTGACGGACTGCGGCGGCTGCAGCGCGGCGGGCAACTCGATGGCCTGCGAGGGCTTGCCCCATGCGGTCTCGACCGAGTGCGCGACGGGCGCGTGCGAGGTGACCGAGTGCGAAGCCGACTTCCTCGACTGCGACCTCGACGCGGAAAACGGCTGCGAGCGGCAGGAGAGCCTCGACGGCCCCTGCGCGCCGCATCCGAGCTGCAACCCGGGCGAGTACGGCGGGCACAGCTACTTCTTCTGCACCGAGGAGGTCAGCTGGGCGGACGCCCAGGTGCTCTGCGCCGCCATGACCGGCGGCGGCCTGGTCACGATCGACGACATCGACGAGGACATCTACGTGCAGTCGATGCTCGAGTGGGATGCGTGGATCGGCGCCACCGACGCGGGCGTCGAGGGGCTGTGGAGCTGGTCGAAGGACGGCGTGCCCTTTTGGCTCGGCGGCCCCGAGGCGGACGGCGGCAGCGCGATCGACAACCGCTACAGCCACTGGCGCCTCGACGCGCCGCTCGACGACGAGGACGCCGACTGCAGCCAGCTGGGCCCGGTCGACGGAGAGTGGAGCGCCCACCCATGCGTCGGTACCTTCGGCTTCGTGTGCGAGGTGCTCGCGGGTGACGAGTGCCCGGACGATCCGGGCAAGGACGAGGCCGGCCAATGCGGCTGCGACAACCCCGACACCGACATGGACGGCGACGGCTACGCGGTCTGCTCCGATCTGTGTCCGTCGGACGCGGGGAAGACCGCACCGGGCATCTGCGACTGCGGCACGCCGGACGGCGACGAGGACGGCGATGGCTTCCCGGTGTGTCAGGACGCCTGCCCGCAGGACCCGAACAAGACCGACCCGCTGCTCTGCGGCTGCGGCTTCCCGGACGAGGATGGCGACGGCGACGGCGTACTCGACTGCAACGACGGCTGCCCGGACGACGCGGACAAGACCGACCCCGGCCTGTGTGGCTGCGGCATCGCGGACACCGATACCGATGGCGATGTGACGCCGGACTGCAACGACGGCTGCGTGGACGACCCCGACAAGAGCGACCCGGGCCTGTGCGACTGCGGCACGCCGGAGACCGACAGCGACGCCGACGCGACGCCGGACTGCATCGACGGCTGCGCGGCCGACCCCGGGAAGATCGACCCCGGCGTCTGCAGCTGCGGCACCCCCGACATCGACACCGATACCGACGGCACGCTCGACTGCAACGATGGCTGCCCCAACGACGTGGGCAAGCTCGACCCGGGCGTCTGCGCCTGCGGCACGCCGGACGACGACAGCGACGGCGACGGCACCGAGGACTGCATCGATCCGTGCCCGGTGGACGGGAGCAAGCAGGACCCGGGCGTGTGTGGCTGCGGCACGCCGGACGCGGACCGCGACGGCGACGGCACCGCCGACTGCAACGACGGCTGCCCGGACGACGGCAACAAGAGCGATGGCGGGATCTGCGGCTGTGGCGTGAGCGACAACGACCGCGACGGTGACGGCACGCCCGACTGCAACGACGGCTGCCCTGACGACGGCGGCAAGATCACGGGCGGTGCGTGTGGCTGCGGCGTGGCGGATACCGACACGGACGCCGACGGCACCGCCGACTGCAACGACGGCTGCATCAACGACGCGAGCAAGACCGACCCCGGAGTGTGCGGCTGCGGCACGCCGGACACCGACAGCGACGGGGACGGCACGGCCAACTGCAACGACGGCTGCCCTGCGGACGGCAACAAGACCCAGCCCGGCGCCTGCGGCTGCGGCGTGTCGGACGTGGACAGCGACGGCGACGGCAACCCCGACTGCGACGAGAGCTGCCCGCTCGATCCGATCAAGGACGACCCGGGCGTCTGCGGCTGCGGCACGCCCGATGACGACACCGACGGCGACGGCACCGAGGACTGCATCGACCCCTGCCCCGCGGACGGCGGCAAGACCGACCCGGGCGCCTGCGGGTGCGGCGTGTCGGACGCCGACGCCGACGGCGACATGACACCGGACTGCAACGATGGCTGCCCGGCCGACCCGTTCAAGACCGACGCCGGCGTGTGCGGCTGCGGCGTGAGCGACATCGACGGCGACCTCGATGGAACGCCCGACTGCAACGACGGCTGCCCCGACGACCCGAACAAGCTCGCCGCGGGCGTGTGTGGCTGCGGACAGGCCGACACCGACACCGACGGCGACGGCACGCGCGACTGCGTCGATGCGTGTCCCTCGGACGCATCCAAGGTCACCCCGGGCATCTGCGGCTGCGGCATCTCGGACGTGGACAGCGACTCCGATGGCGTCGCGGACTGCGCGGACGGCTGCCCGGGCGACGCGCTCAAGGACGAGCCGGGGGCCTGCGGCTGTGGCGTGGCGGACACGGACACCGACGGCGATGGCTCGCCCAACTGCATCGACGGCTGCCCATCGGACGGGCTCAAGCAGCTACCCGGCGTCTGTGGCTGCGGCATCGCCGACACCGACAGCGACGGCGACGGCACCGCCAACTGCAACGACCTCTGCCAGGCGGATGCGAACAAGACCGCACCGGGCCTGTGTGGCTGCGGCATCGCCGACACCGACGGCGACAGCGACGGCACCCCCGACTGCAGTGACTCCTGCCCGGCCGATCCCGGAAAGAGCGTGCCGGGGCAGTGCGGCTGCGGCACGCCGGACACCGACAGCGACGGGGATGGTACGCCGGACTGCAGCGACAGCTGCCCCAACGACGGCAGCAAGACCTCGCCGGGCCTGTGCGGCTGCGGCGTCTCGGACATGGACAGCGACGGCGACGGCACGCCCAACTGCAATGACGGCTGCCCCGACGACGCCCTCAAGATCTCCGCGGGGGTCTGCGGCTGCGGCACCACCGACGCGGACAACGACGGCGATGGCACCCTGAACTGCAACGACGGCTGCACCAACGACCCGGCGAAGATCGCGCCGGGCCTGTGCGGCTGCGGCGTCTCGGACGTGGACACGGACGGCGACGCGACGCCCAACTGCAACGACAACTGCCCCGTCGACCCGGGCAAGACCGAGCCGGGTATCTGCGGCTGCCCGGTCGCCGACACCGACACGGATGGGGATGGGTCGGCGGACTGCAACGACGGCTGCCCCTCGGACGCCAACAAGGTCGCGGCGGGCATCTGCGGCTGCGGCGTGGCGGACACGGACGGCGACGGCGACGGCACGCCCAACTGCAACGACGGCTGCCCGGGTGACGCCGGCAAGACGGCACCGGGCGTATGTGGCTGCGGCGTCTCCGATGCGGACACCGACGGGGACGGCACCCGCGACTGCCAGGAGGTCTGCGACAGCGACCCAGACAAGACGGTGCCCGGTGCCTGCGGGTGCGGCACCGCGGATACGGACGGCGACGGCGACGGGACCCCGAACTGCAACGACGACTGCCCGGCCGACAGCAACAAGACAGCCGCCGGCGCCTGCGGCTGCGGCACGGCCGACACGGACAACGACGCCGACGGGACGCCGAACTGCAACGACGGCTGCGTCAACGACCCCGCCAAGACGTCACCGGGCACCTGCGGCTGCGGCACCTCGGACCTGGACACGGACGGCGACGGGACGCCCAACTGCAACGACAATTGCCCACTGGACGCGAACAAGACCGAGCCGCAGGTGTGCGGCTGCGGGGTGTCCGAAGAGGACCTCGACATGAACGGGGCACCGGACTGTCAGAACGCCTGTCCGGGCGACCCGAACAAGGACCTGCCGGGCGTGTGCGGCTGCGGCACGCCGGATGACGACACCGATGGCGACGGCACCGAGGACTGCATCGACCCGTGCCCCAACGACAGCACCAAGACCGACCCGCAGGTGTGCGGCTGCAACGTGGCGGAGACCGACGGCGACGGCGATGGCACGCCCAACTGCAACGACGGCTGCCCGGCTGACGTGAACAAGATCGCTGCCGGCGCCTGCGGCTGCGGCGTGGCCGACACGGACGACGACTCCGACGGGACGCCCAATTGCAACGACGGCTGCATCAACGACCCGGACAAGACCTCGGCGGGCATGTGTGGCTGTGGGGTGTCGGACGCGGACGCGGACGGCGACGGTACGGCCAACTGCAACGATGGCTGCCCCGCCGACCCCGGCAAGCAGGGCCCCGGCACCTGCGGCTGCGGCGTCTCGGAGGTCGACACGGACGGCGACGGCACGCGCGACTGCCAGGAGATCTGCGACAACGACCCCAACAAGACCGACCCGGGCGCCTGCGGCTGCGGCGTCTCCGACACGGACGGCGACGGCGACGGCACGCCGAACTGCAGCGACGGCTGTCCCTCGGACCCGAACAAGACGGTGACGGGGATCTGCGGCTGCTCCGTCTCCGACGTCGACACGGACGGCGACGGCAGCGCCGACTGCAATGACGGCTGCCCGAGCGACTCCCTCAAGACGGCACCCGGCGTGTGCGGCTGCGGCAATGCGGAGACCGACAGCGACGGCGACGGGACGCCCAACTGCACCGACGGGTGTGACAACGACGCCAACAAGATCGCCCCCGGCACCTGTGGCTGCGGTGTATCGGACGTCGACAGCGACGGCGACGGTACGGTGGACTGCAACGACGGCTGCCCGAACGACAGCGGCAAGCTCACCGGCGGCGTCTGCGGCTGCGGCATCTCGGACGCGGACAGCGACAGCGACGGCTACGAGGACTGCGTCGAGAACTGCGACAACGACGCGGCCAAGCAGGACCCGGGGACGTGTGGCTGCGGCGTGTCCGACGCGGACACCGACGGCGACGGCACCGAGGACTGCATCGACAATTGCCCGAATGACAGCAGCAAGACCGACCCGCTGAGCTGCGGCTGCGGCAACGCGGAGACGGACACGGACAGCGATGGCAGCGCCGACTGCGTGGACGGCTGCCCGATCGACCCGGCCAAGACCGTGGCCGGCATCTGCGGCTGCGGCGTGGTCGAGGGGACGTGCTGCGTGCCGGGCGCGGACGCCGACGGCGACAACATGGACGACTGCGACGAGGACGGCGACGGCGATCCGTGGACCCACCGCAACATCTTCAACGGCATGCACGCGGTGCAGCGCAACCAGTTTGACGGCTCGCCGAGCTGCGGGGAGATCGACACGCTGTCGGAGCTCAACTCGGAGGCGAGCAACGGCAGCATCCAGGAGCAGAAGGACCAGTACTCGGGCTGGAGCTGGGGCGACGCGGACGACGACATCTGCCACGCGGACTATGGCTTTGCGCCGAACTGGAGCAACTGCGACAGCACCTGGCAGGTGGAGTGGACGGGCTTCATCGACCTGAAGGTGGACGGCTACCACTGCTTCAGCATCACGGGCGGCACCGACGAGAACTGCACCGCGTTTACGATTGCCAATGCGCCGGCGCCGCTGATGCTCGGTGAGACGCAGTGCTACTACTTTGATGCCGGGGCGTACCCGATCCGCTGGTTCCACGCGATGGACGACGGCCGCTCCGGGGTGTCGATGGACATCCGGTACTGTGAGGGCGGCAACTCGCAGTGCACGCCCTCCGCGACAATCCCTGCCACCAAGCTGCGCGCCACCGACCCGTGCGGCAGCGGCTGCGGCGACTGCGACGCGGACGGCGACGGGGTGGTGGACTGCCAGGACGAGTGTCCCAGCGATGCCAACGCGGTCGCCGGCGAGTGCGGCTGCCCGTCCTCACCGACCGCGGGCGGCACCGCCTGCAACGACGGCCTGTGCGTCGCTGCGACGCAGTGCGACGGGGCGGGCAGCTGCGGTGCTCCCGCCGATTGCGCGCCGGTGGGCGGCACGTGCACGTTCAAGACGTACTCGGGCATGAAGTCGTCGGGCTACTGGTTTTGCACGGACGCCAAGAGCTGGTCGGGTGCGCAGACGGTCTGCCAGAGCGCGTCGGAGACCGACCTGGTCCACATCGACGACAGTGCGGAGAACGACTTCATCGAGGCCAACATCGTCTCCGACAGCTGGGCGGGCGGCAACGACTCGGCGGTGGAGGGCGCGTGGCGCTGGACCGACGACGGCACGCAGTTCTGGTCCGGTGCCGCGGGCGGCTCGGTCGTGGGTGGCAACTTCGAGTTTTGGAACGCGGGCGAGCCCAACGACTCGAGCAACGAGGACTGCCAGACGGTGCGCAACGGCGACGACGGCACCTGGAACGACGCCCAGTGCGGCAACACCGGCGACTACGTGTGCGAGGTGGCGCGCGACCTGTGCCCCGACGACCCGAAGAGCTCGCCCGGCGCCTGCGGCTGTGCGGTGCCGGACGACGACACGGACGGCGACGGCTACGAGGACTGCATCGAGACCTGTGACAACGACGCAACCAAGCAGGACCCGGGCCTGTGCGGCTGTGGCACCCCCGACACGGACCTCGACGGCGACGGCGAGGCCTGCAACGACGGCTGCCCGTACAACCCCAACCTGACGACCGCCTGCGAGCCCAAGCGCAAGAAGCTCACGATCCAGGGCGCACAGGTGCCCTCCGCGGAGACCGACTTCCCGGTGCTGGTCAGGATCGCCGCGGACCTGGACGTGGCGTTCTACGCCGACCCGACCGGTCGCGACATCTACTTCGCGGACGACGCCGGCGCGCCCCTGTACTTCGAGCGCGAGTCCTACGACTCCGGTACGGGCGCGCTGTTGGCCTGGGTGAAGATGGACCTCACGGGCGCCGACCAGGACTTCTACATGTACTACGGCGACGGCGAGACGAGCGAGAAGTCGACGCCCGCTGGCGTGTGGGGCAGCGCCTACCAGCATGTCTGGCACCTGGGTAGCGACCCCACCGGCACCAACGTCGACAGCACCGGCAACGGGGGCGACGCGACCGGGGTCAACATGGAGTCGGGCGACCTCGTGGGCGGGGTGATAGGCAGCGGCGTCGTCTTCGACGGATCGAGCGAGCGGCTCACGTACTCCAATGGGCTCACGGGCAGTGGTCCGAGCACCATCAGCGCCTGGGTGAGCCAGACGAACGACGGTGACAACAATTGCATCATCTCGTTCGGCACACCGGGCTCGAACCAGGTCCGCTACCTGTTCGCGACGCACGACTCGACAAGCACGATAAGGGTGGGCTTCAATCCCAACGCAATAAATACCGATGACGGCATCGAGGGCGCGGGCTGGAAGCTTGTGACCTGGGTCTGGAACGCTGGCAACACCGAGGTGTACGTCGACGGCACGTCCGCGTACGGGCCGGTGTCACACACGGGTGCGAACACGAGCGGCAGCGGGGGCAGGCTCGGCGGCAACGTGCTGGACAACGTCTTCCTGGACGCCATCCTCGACGAGGTGCACGTCTCGCCGGTAGTCCGGTCGGCGGGCTGGATCGCAGCCGAGTACGGCAACCAGCGGTCGGGCTCGACGTTCATCAGCGTGGGCGCTCAGGAGGATGTGCAGAGCCTCTCCTACGACGGCTTCGCGTCCGGATTCGACGGCTGGGTATACGACGGCTCCGGTGACTACACGATGAGCTTCGACGGGAGCGAGGGGCCTTCACCGGGCTCGGTGCGGATCGAGGGCGACACGTCCGTGCCGAGCACGCGCAACGGTCTGACCAAGACGGTCGACATCTCGGGCTGGTCCGCTTCCACCCTCGTGCTCTCGTTCAACTACCGCGCGACCTCGTCCACCACGGCGTCCACCGTCACCAACGCGCGCTTCATCTTGTACGACGGGGACACGGACGCGCAGATCCTCTCCGGCGCGGCCGCCATGGGGGGCATCCTCGACACGGGCTGGCAAGGGTTCGGCCAAGACGTCGCGAGCCAGGTCTCCAGCTCCGGTGCGACGTCGGTTCGCATCTACCTCTACGTCAATGACGCGTGGGCCTCGGACCACAGTGAGCTGACGTGGTTCGACAACGTTCGGCTGGTGGCGACCCCGTGAAGCGGACCATCTCGGCTACGGTCGGAGTACGACAACCAGCAGTCGGGCTCGGCGCTCCTGTTCGTGGGACCGCAGGACGGACGCCGCTGGGCCTGATGGCCTGCTTGATGCTGGCCGGATGCGCCGAGGGCACCGAGGCACCCGCGACTCCCGGTAGTGGAAGTGGAGGATCGGTGGTTGGAGCCGGTGACGGCGACATGCCCGGTGGAGCCGCTTCCGGCGGCGACGGCGACAGCGACTTCGCACGCGACGGTGGTGGCGGTGGTGGCGGTGGTGGCGATGGTGACGTCGCGGGCAACGGCGACGGCGATGTCACGGGTGACGGCGACGGCGATGTCGCTGGTGACGGCGACGGCGATGTCGCTGGTGACGGCGATGGTGACGGCGATGGTGGCTCGCGCAAGGCGCTCACGATCCAGGGCAGCCAGGTGCCGTCCGCCCAGAGCGACTTCCCGCTGCTGGTTCGCATCACCGACGCCGAGCTGCAGGCCAGCGCGGACCCGAGCGGTCTGGACATCCACTTCGCCGACCTCGACGGCACCACGCCCCTGCCCTTCGAGCGCGAGAGCTACGACTCGGCCACGGGCACGCTGGTGGCGTGGGTCAAGCTGAACCTCACCGGGGCCGACCAGGTCGTCTACCTGTACTACGGCGACGGCGAGACGAGCGAGAAGGCGACCCCGGCCGGCGTCTGGAGCAACGCCTACCAGTACGTCTGGCACCTGAATACCGATCCCAGCGGGAGCAACGTCGACGGCACGGGCCATGGGGGCGACGCGACGGGGGTCAACATGGAGCCGGGCGACCTCGTCGGCGCGGTCATCGGAAACGGCGTCACCTTCGACGGCTCGAACGAACGCCTCACGTACACCAACGGCCTGACGGGCAGCGGTCCGAGCACCCTCAGTGCCTGGGTAGACCAGTCGACCGACGGTGACAACAACTGCATCATCTCGTTCGGCACGCCGGGCTCGAACCAGGTCCGCTACCTCTTCTCGACCCACGACTCGACGAGCACGATCAGGGTGGGCTTCAATCCCAACTCCGTGAACACGGATGACGGCATCGAGGGCATGGGCTGGAAGCATGTCACGTGGGTCTGGAGCGCGGGCAACACGGAGGTGTTCGTCGACGGCGCGTCCGCGTACGGACCGGTGGCACACCCGGATGCAAACACGAGCGGCACCGGTGGCAGGATCGGCGCCAACGTGCTGGACAACGTCTTCCTGGACGGCACCCTCGACGAGGTGCGTGTCTCGACGGCGGCGCGGTCGGCCGACTGGATCGCGACCGAGTACAGCAACCAACGCGTGGCCGCGACGTTCATCACGGTGGGAGCCGAGGAGAGCCCGTAAGATCCGCTAGCGGTCGCGAATCCCGACGCCGGCGGGCCTACTCCAAACGCCCACATGTCCGCTATCGCCTTGGGCTTCTTGCGAGCACCGGTTGTGCTAGCTTGGTGCATGGCCCCGCGGGGCGACGTCGCTCCGCATCTACCTCTACATCGACAACGCGTGGCTCTCGCCACAATCATCTGACCTGATTCGGCAACGTTCGACTCGTGACAAGCCTGTGAAGCAGACCGTCTCGGCGATCGTCCCGGCATCTCGGCGACGGGCGGTGGGCATCGTCGCCCTCTTGCTCGGCTCGGCGATGCTCGGCGCGTGTGCCGAGTCCGACCCGCGGACATCGCCGGAGCCCGACGCGGGGGGCAGCGGTGGTGAGGGCGGCGGCAGCGGCGGCGTGGTCATGCCGGGCGATGGCGATGGTGATGGTGAGGGTGACGGTGACGGTGACGTGTCGGTCACCTGCCGACCCAATCCCGATGCTGAGGCAAACCCCGAGTGCCCGGAGATCTGCCCCGAGGCGTGCAACGACGCGGACGACGACTGCGACGGCCTCGTCGACGAGGGCGCGGACGACACCGACTGCGCGGTGGCCAACGCGACCAGCATCTGCACGCGCGGCCTGTGCATCCTGTCGGCCTGCGACGGTGGCTTCCGTGACTGCGACGGCGTCCGGGAAAACGGCTGCGAGGTCGACATTGCCACGCCCGAACACTGCGGGGCCTGCGACATCAGCTGCGAGTACGACAACACCGCCGCGGTGTGCGTGGCCGGCGTGTGCGAGCCTGGCGCTTGCGTCGAGCCATACCTCGACTGCGACGGCGAGGACGGGCTGTGTGAGACCTTCGCCGAGACGTTGAGCGACTGCGGTGGCTGCGCAGTGGCGTGTGAGACGCCGCCCCGCGCCACGCCCATCTGCATGGACGGTGCCTGCGCGGTCGACGAGTGCCTCGGCAACTTCGGCGACTGCAATGACGACGCGGCCGACGGCTGCGAGCTACCGCTCAACACGCCCACCCACTGCGGCGGCTGCGACGTCCCCTGCGCCTTCGCGGGCAGTGCGACCAACTGCGACAACGGCGCATGCATCGTGGACTCGTGCAGCCCCGGCTTCGCGGACTGCGACGGCAGCGTGCTGAGCGCCTGCGACTCGCTGGATTCGGACGACCACTGCGGCGGCTGCGGACGCGAGTGCACGGTGAACGCGCTCGACAACGTCACGACCGCTGGCTGCGACGCGCGCAGCTGCGACATCGACTGCGTCGCTGGCTTCGGCGACTGCGACGGCGAGCCGACCAACGGCTGCGAGACCCCGCTGACCGGCGTCAACAACTGCACCGGCTGTGGCGTCGCGTGCAGCCGGGACCACGCGGTCGGCAACTGCGACGGCGGCAGCTGCCAGGTCGGCGTGTGCGACGGCGGCTGGGCGGACTGTGACGGCGACCCCGACAATGGCTGCGAGACCAACACGGGCCGGCCGGAGAACTGCGGCGGCTGCGGTATCCAGTGCCAGCTCAGCCCGCCCATCGGCTGCAACGGCGCCCTCTGCACCGGCGTGCTGTGCCCGGAGGACGCGGCTGACTGCGACGGCAACGACAGCTGCGAGGCCGACCTGTCGAGCGACGCGACGTGCGGAAGCTGTGGCGTGCAGTGCGCCTTCGATGGCGGCGTCGACGGACACGGCGGCGTCACCTGCGTGGTGGAGAACGGCACCCCCGGTCAGCTGGCCTGGGGCTGCGAGGTCTCGTGCACCGACGGCTTTGCCGACTGCGACGGCGACTACCGCAACGGCTGCGAGGTCGACCTCACCGACCTGAACAACTGCGGCGGCTGTGGCAGCGTGTGCACCAAGTCGCGCGCCACGCCGACCTGTGAGAACCGAGTCTGCGAGGTCGGCAGCTGCGATCTGGACTGGGGCGACTGCGACAACGACGACCTGGACTGCGAGACCCAGCTCAACAGTGCCAATGACTGCGGCAGCTGCGGCAACGACTGCGACTTCCCGTTTGCGGCCGGCGCGTGCAGCGGAAGTCCCGGCAGCCGCTCCTGCATCATCCAGCAGTGCGTGCCGGTGGAGCACGAGAACTGCGACGGCAACACCGGCACGGGCTGCGAGGCGGACACGCGCGTCGACGCGATGAACTGCAACGGCTGTGGCAACGACTGCACGACGGGGCCGCAGGTGCAGAGCGGCAGCTGCATCGACAGCGGCTGCAGCTACAACTGCGCGCCGAACTACCGCGACTGCACGCCATCGGCCGGCTGCGAGACGAACCTGCTAGACGCCGGCAGCTGCGGCGACTGCGATAACGACTGCGACGCATTGCCGGAGGTCACCGGCGCCACCTGCCTGCCGGGCGGCGGCAACCCCGTGTGCAACATCACGACGTGCGACGGCGGCTTCGGCGACTGCAACGGCGACCCGGACGACGGCTGCGAGGAGCCCACCAGCACGAGCGAGGCCCACTGCGGCGCCTGCAGTGGCGACGGCGGGCACCAGCCCTGTACGAACCTGACCGGCGTCAGCAACAGCACCTGCACCGGGGGCCTGTGCACCATCAACACGTGCACGGGCAACCTCGAGGACTGCAACCGCGTCTCCGCTGACGGCTGCGAGTGGGACCCGGGGGTCGACGGCATGTGCTGCGACCCGGCGATGGACGACGACGGCGACGGCAGCGACAACTGCGCCGACGGCTGCCCCACCGACCCGGCCAAGGTCGCGCCCGGCGTCTGCGGCTGCTTCGTGGCGGACACGGACAGCGATGGGGACGGCTCCGCAAACTGCATCGAGGACTGCGACAACGACCCCGGCAAGACGGTCCCCGGCACCTGCGGGTGCGGGACGGCGGACGTCGACGGCGACGGCGATGGCTTCCTCGTGTGCGAGGAGAGCTGCGACGGCGACCCGCTCAAGCAGGCCCCGGGGCTCTGTGGCTGCGGCGCGCCCGACTCGGATTACCCGGACTGCGTGGACAAGCGCAAGGCGCTGACGATCCAGGGCGGCCAGGTGCCGTCGGCGCAGAGCGACTTCCCGGTGCTCGTCCGCATCACCGACGCCGACCTGCAAGCGGGTGCGGATCCGAGCGGACGTGACATCTACTTCACGGACGACGTGGGCGCTCCACTGTACTTCGAGCGCGAGTCCTACGACTCCGGTACGGGCGCGCTGGTGGCATGGGTCAAGATGGACCTCACGGGCGCCGACCAGGACTTCTACATGTACTACGGCGACGGAGAGACGAGTGAGAAGTCCGCGCCTGCCGGCGTGTGGGACGCCAACTACAACGCCGTCTGGCACCTCGACGACGTGGCCAGCGTCACCGACTCCAAGGGCGGCCACACGGCCACCGCCTACGCCGGGGTGGCCAACGCGAGCGGCGTCATCGGCGGCGGGGCCGACTTCCAGAACCTGCAGACCAGCTACATGGCCCTGCCCGTCGCATCGCTGTCCGGAGTCGGCGACCAGGTGACGGCCTCGGTGTGGACCTACGGGCAGGGCGCTTTCGGTCAACACAGCAAGCTGTTCCACGCCCAGCCGAACATGGTCATCAACGTCATCCTGCCGTACATCGATGACCAGGTGTTCTGGGACTCGGGCAGTGGCGGGGGCTACAACCGAACCCAGAAGCTCGCGACCGGGGCCGAGGTCCGGGGGTCGTGGACTCACTGGCAGTTCACCAAGAACGCCTCGACCGGCTTCCAGCGCATCTACCGCAACGGCGCCCAGTGGCACTCGGTGAGCGGCATGACAGAGAGGATGGATGGCACCGCGGTCACCAAATTCCACCTCGGCATCAACGGGGCCGTGGACCCCGACCCCGCCTACGACGGCATGATGGACGACTTCCGCTTGTCGAAGGTGGAGCGCTCCGCCGACTGGATCCTCACCGAGTACAACAACCAGCAGCCCGGCTCGACCTTCTTGACGGTAGGGGCCGAGGAGAACGTTCAGAACTTCTCCTACGACGGCTTCGCGGCCAGCTTCGACGGCTGGGTGTACGACGGCTCCGTCGACTACACGATGAGCCTCGACTCGAGCGAGGGGCCCTCCCCGGGCGCGGTGCGCATCGAGGGCGACACGTCGGTGCCGAGCACGCGCAACGGCCTGACCAAGACGGTCGACATCACGGACTGGTCCGCCTCCCCCCTCGTGCTCTCGTTCAACTACCGTGCGACCTCGACCACCACGGCGTCCACCGTCACCAACGCCCGCTTCATCCTGTACGACGGGGACACGGACGCGCAGATCCTCAGCGGCGCAGCCGCCACGGGGGGCATCCTCGACACGGGCTGGCAAGGCTTCGGCCAGGACGTCGCGAGCCAGGTCTCCTCCTCCGGGGCGACGTCGGTACGCATCTACCTCTACGTCAACGATGCGTGGGCCTCGGACCACAATCAGCTGACCTGGTTCGACAACGTCCGGCTGCAGGGAACGCCATGAACTCCGAGGTCGACATGTCAACGATCCGCTTCGTCCTACTGGTAGCCATCGCGCTCGCCGTCGCATGCGACGAGTCGGAGCCGGGGAAGCGCTCCGATGGGGGTGCAGGGGACGGTGACACATCCGGCGATTCCGACGGGTCGTCGCCTGATGGGTCGTCGCCTGACGGGTCGTCGCCTGATGGGTCGTCGCCTGATGGGTCGTCGCCCGATGGGTCGTCCCCCGACGCTTCATCCCCGGACGACGCGGGCACAGGAGGCGGCCTCGAGGATGCGTCGATCGCACCGAACATGGATGACCCACGGGCCGAAGCCTTTCTGGAGACCCTGGGGCGCGGCCACCTCGACTCGTTCGCCACCGGCACGCGACCGATCGTCTGGTCCGAGAGCGCAAACCTCGAAGCGCTCACGGTGGTCTACGAGGGCACGGGAGATACCCGCATCCTCGACGAGCTCATGTTCCACATCGACGCGATCCTCGCCAGCACCTCCGAGGCGCGTGGCATCGTGGACGAGCTGCGCGGTGCGCCGGTGGCGGCATGGCCAACCGACGGCTACTACTGCGACCATCTCTTCGCCCATGCGGTGCACACCGGGGTGATGACCTATCCGATGGCGCGCTTCGCGCAGCTGGTCCTCTCCACCCCCGAGCTCGTGACGACCTACGGCGATAGCGCGCGGGCGTACGTCGAGGCCGTGGACGCGGCCCTTGCGGTGCATGCCGGCCAGTTTCGCGTCACGGGCGACAGTGGACGCTACGATTGGCCCGACGAGATCGCACAGTTCGGAGTCTGCGATGGGACCGACTTCGCCGATCGGCCCGGCACGCCGCTTCCGTTCAACATGATGCTAGCCGTGGGCCGCGCACACATGGCGCTCGGGCGGGCCATGGAGACGCTCGACGACGGCCGCGCGGCAAACCACCTCGACCGCGCGCTGCGCCTCGCGCGCACCTTCGAGGACAACCTCACCGCCGTCGACGGCTACCAGGGCTACGCATGGGACTACATCATCGGCGGACGCCCCGAGGACGCCTCGCACGCGTCCCAGTGCGTTCGGTTCACGGCGCAGGCGCACAGGGAGGGCCTGTACTTCGACGACGCGCACATGCAGAGGCTGGTCAATACGTTCCTCGACTACCTGGCCCTCGACCCCGACCACGTCCGCTCCCACCTGGTCGAGGACTACGGGGGCGTGTACGAGAGGCGCTGGCAGCAGGGGGCGGTCCGCTGGCTCGCGCTCTCCGCGGTGACGCGCGACGTCTACGATCGGGGCCGGTACATCTACGACAACGCCGAGGGGGATTCGGTCCTCGGCCGAGCGCTGCTCCTCAAGTGGGACCCCGACGTCCCGTAGTCCGCAGCGCCTTGCGCAGCCGCAGCTTCCCGACCACCCGGCGTAGTACAGCGCGCGGCCTCGGGCGCGCCAGTAGGCAGATGTGATGAAGCGTGTGCATCAGCTCCGATAAGCGTCCGTCGTGTTTGACCGGGCACGCCTGCGAACGCACTCTCGTTCGAGGGCGAGCCGCAGCACTGGTTCGCCCACGTTTAGTGCCTTTGGGTGTCCAGCATGCGGTGCGCAGACAGAACATTGCCAAGTGAGAGAGCTTGGCATCGGCAACACCCATTGTTCGTGAGCGTCGTCCGGTTTGCGCTTGCCCTCGCAGTGCTGAGCGCGTGTGCGGAGTCCGACCCACGGACGTCGACCGAGCCCGACGCCGGAGGCAGCGGGGGCGAGGGTGGTGGCAGCAGCGGCATGGTCATGCAAGGCGACGGCGACGGTGACGGCGACATGGCCGAGCCCGATGCGGCCGTCACCTGCCGACCTAACCCGGACGCCGACGCAAACCCCGGGTGCCCGGAGATCTGCCCGGAGGCATGCAACGACGCGGACGACGATTGCGACGGCGTGGTCGACGAGGGCGCGGACGACACCGCCTGCGCGGTGGCCAACGCAACGAGCATCTGTACGCGCGGCCTGTGCATTCTCTCGGCCTGCGACGGTGGCTTCCGTGACTGCGACAGCGTTCGGGAGAACGGCTGTGAGGTCGACATTGCGACCCCCGATAACTGCGGTGCCTGCGGCGTCACCTGCGAGTACGACAACACCGCAGCGGTGTGCGTCGATGGGGTGTGCGAGCCGGGCGCCTGCGTGGCGCCGTACCTCGACTGCGACGGCGAGGACGGCCTGTGTGAGACCTTCGCCGAGACGCTGAGCGACTGCGGCGGCTGCGGGGTCGCGTGCGGGATGCCCGACCGCGCCACGCCCATCTGCATGGACGGTGCATGCGTGGTCGACCAGTGCCTCGGCAACTTCGGTGACTGCAACGACGACGTCGCCGACGGCTGCGAGCTGCCGCTCAATACGCCCTCCCACTGCGGCGGCTGCGGGATCCCGTGTGCCTTCGCGGGCAGTGCGACGAACTGCGACAACGGCGCGTGCATCGTCGACTCGTGCAGCCCGGGCTTCGCGGACTGCGACGGCAGCCCGCTGAGCGCCTGCGACTCGCTGGACTCGGACGACCACTGCGGCGGCTGCGGACGCCAGTGCACAGCGGGCGCGCTCGACAACGTCGCGGCCGCCGGCTGCGACACGCGCACCTGCGTGGTCGAGTGCGAGTCGGGCTTCGGCGACTGCGATGGCGAGCCCATCAACGGTTGCGAGACGCCGCTCACCGGCGTCAACAACTGCACTGGCTGCGGCGTGGCGTGCAGTCCCGACCGCGCGCTAGGCGACTGCGGTGGCGGCAGCTGCCAGGTCGGCGTGTGCGACGACGGCTGGGCGGACTGCGACGGCGACCCCGACAACGGCTGCGAGACCAACACGGGCCGACCCGAGGACTGCGGCGGCTGCGGGGTCCAGTGCCAGGTCAGCCCGCCCATCGGCTGCAACGGGGCCATCTGCACCGGCGTGCTGTGCCCGGAGGACGAGGCCGACTGCGACGGCAACGACACGTGCGAGGCTGATCTGTCCAGCGACGCGACCTGCGGCAGCTGCGGCGTGACGTGCGCCTTCGACAACAACGTCGACGGACACGGCAGCGTGACGTGCGCGGTCGACAACAGCACGCCCGGTCAGATGGCCTGGGGCTGCGAGGTGACGTGCACCGACGGCTTTGCGGACTGCGACGGCGACTACCGCAACGGCTGCGAGGTGGACCTGACGGATCTGAACAACTGCGGCGGCTGCGGCAATGTGTGCACCAAGACGCGCGCGACGCCGACGTGCGAAAACCGCGTGTGCCAGGTCGACACCTGCGACCTCGACTGGGACGACTGTGACAACGACGACCTGGACTGCGAGACCCAGCTCAACAGCGCCAACGACTGCGGCAGCTGCGGCAACGAGTGCGACTTCCCCTTTGCCGCGGCCGCGTGCAGTGGAAGTCCCGGCAGCCGCCAGTGCATCATCCAGCAGTGCGTGCCGGTCGAGTACGAGAGCTGCGACGGGCGGCTGGACACCGGCTGCGAGAGCGACACCCGCAGCGACGCCGACAACTGCAACGGCTGCGGCAACGACTGCACGATGGGGCCGCAGGTGCAGGGCGGCAATTGCATCGACAGCGCATGCAGCTACAGCTGCGCGCCGAACTACCGCGACTGCACGGGCGCCTCGGGCTGCGAGACGAACCTGCTGGCGACCGGCAGCTGCGGCGACTGCGACAACGACTGCCTGGCACTGCCCGAGGTGACCAGCGCCAACTGCTTGCCTGGGGGTGGCAACCCGGTGTGCGAGGTCACCGGGTGCGACGGCGGCTTCGGCGACTGCAACGGCGACCCGGGCGACGGCTGCGAGGAGCCCACCAACACCAGCGAGGCGCACTGCGGCGCGTGCAGTGGCGAGCCGGGTTACCAGCCGTGCGCAAACCTCACGGGCGTCGACACGAGCACCTGCAACGCCGGCCTGTGCGAGATCAACACCTGCACGGGCAACCTCGAGGACTGCAACCGCGTGTCATCCGACGGCTGCGAGTGGAACCCGGCGGTCGACGGGATGTGCTGCGACCCGAACATGGACGACGACGGTGACGGCAGCGACAACTGCGCCGATGGCTGCCCGACCGACCCGGTCAAGGTCGCGCCGGGCGTGTGCGGTTGCTTCGTCGCCGACACGGACAGCGACGGCGACGGCGCGGCCGACTGCATCGACGCATGTCTCCACAACCCGGGGATCATCGGTGCCTGCCAGCCGTCACGCGTGCCGCTCACGATCCAGGGAAGCCAGGTCCCGTCTGCCCAGACCGGCTTCCCGGTGCTGGTCAGCATCACTGTTGCCGACATGATCCTGGTCGCCGACCCCATCGGCATCGACCTCGCCTTCAGGACCACCGATGGAAGCCCCCTACCATTTGAGGTCGAGTCCTACGACACTGCTACCGGCACGGTCCGCGCCTGGGTTGGGATCGACCTTACCGGCAGCGACCAGACTTTCTATCTGCACTACGGCGACGGCGTACAGACCGACGAGTCCACGCCGGCGGCGGTGTGGAGTAATGGCTTCGCGGCCGTCTATCACATGGACTATGGGGGCGGCGGCGGAACCGAGCCCGACTCCACGGCCAACGCCAACAACCTGAGTCCGCCCATGCAGAGCAGCAATCCTTCAGCGGTCACGGGGCAGATCGGGGATGGCCTCTCGTTCGCAACGGCCAACGGAATGCTCAGGGCACCGGACCACGGCAGTCTGGACATCACTGGAGCGCTGACAATCTCCATGTGGGCGAACAAGAGCGGCACCAATCCCAGCTACTGGGAGACTATCGTCTCCAAGAGGATACCGCCGGGCGAAAACTGCAATTACCAATTCGGGCTCGGCAACGACGGCAGTCAACGCAACCTGATGTTCTTCGATGGAAGCACGATTCGCGTCAGCAACCAGACCATCGCCGCCGGGATCTGGAGCCATGTGGCCGTCGTCGTGGACGGCAGCACGTGCAACTTCTATAAGGACGGCGTCTGGTTCGCCAACGCAACGAGCTGCGACATGTCCGCCAACAGCGGGCCACTGTACGTTGGCGGTACCGACCAGGAGAAGGACGAGCCTTTCTATGGCGCGCTCGATGAGGTGCGCATCGCCGACGTCGTACGCTCCGACGACTGGCTGCTGACCGAGGTCAACAGCCAGAAGACGGGCTCGTCATTCATCGCCGTCGGCGCGGTGGAAGGTCTCTGAGCCCGATCACACGGCTATGCCGCTTCGCGCACACGCCAGCTGCGCCGACGGTTGGGGCGCGCAAATGCACACCCCCAGCTCCAGAATGTCTGACGCCGCAGCAGGGTTTTCGATTCTGGTGTCGATGTGGCGAAGGCCTCGCGGTGGGCGCCCAGCAGCCCTAGTGGTCCAGCAGCCTATCCACATCTCGAAGTTCCCCTGGAACCAATGCCAACGAGGGGGTATAGATATATACCCGGCGGGCCCAGGTGAGCCGGAGTGTCCCGCGATGACGGGTCAAGCCGAGTGTGCTCAACTCAGGCGAGGGCATCGGCGAGCGCGCGGACCCAACGAGGACAACCCATGAAGCATGCATTCGTTACCCCACTGACCCTGGGAACCCTGATGACCATGTCCGCAGTGGCGCTACTCGCCTGCTCGGACACCGACACGCCCGACCGCAGAACGGGCGGGGCGGGGCAGGGCACGGGTGGCGTGGGCACCGCCGGGGATGGCGATGGCTTCAGCAACTCCGGCGACGGCGACAGCAACGCGGGCGACGGGAGCGGGGGCGCCTCGCCGGGCGATGGGGGCGACTCGGGCTGCAACAAGGTCGACTTCCTCTTCGTGATCGACAACTCCAGCTCGATGGGTCCGGAGCAGGCGGCGCTGGTCGCGAGCTTCCCCGGATTCATCGACACGATCCAGTCCCTGAGCGGCGTCAGCGACTACCACATCATGGTCGCGGACACCGACGAGGACGGCAAGTGCACGCCCGGCGACGACCGATGCACGGGCGGCTTCCTCGCGCTCCCGCCCAACGACGTGTGCCTCGGCGGCGGTTCCAACGTCTGCCAGGTCCAGCTTGCGGGGTGCGACATCGCGCTCGGCGCAGGGGTGATCGGACCGCTCGGCAAGGATGCATCCAACCGCGACTGCATGTTGTCCGGCGGCTCGCGCTACATCCTCGACACCGAGCCCGACGTGTCATCGGCGTTCGCTTGCGTGGCCCAGGTCGGGCTTTCGGGCCACGCGGAGGAACGTCCGATGGATGCGATGGTCGCGGCGCTCTCGGTTCCGCTCAACGCACCCGGCGGCTGCAACGAGGGCTTCTTGCGCGAGGACGCGATCCTGGTGGTGACGATCATCTCCGACGACCCCAAGCGCGAGGACCAGGGCGAGCCTGCCGACTGGCTGGCAGCCGTCACGGCCGCGAAGGGCGGCGACGTCGCCGCGGCGGTCGTGCTGGGCTTGGTGATCGGAGTCGACGACCGCGCGGCCGGCGCTGATGAGGTCAAGGGCGCCCACTGGCAGGAGTTTGTCGAGCTCTTCGGTGACCGCGGCCTGGCGGCCGACGTGTCCGCCCCGGACTACACGCCCTTCTTTGCAGACGCCGTCAGCATCATCGACACCACCTGCCAGGAGTTCGTCGGCCCCGAGTGAGTTGCCCGCGGCAGGGACTCGCAAGCCCACCGGGACGCCAAGAGCTCCGCGATCTCGAACGATAGCGGGACCCTGGCGCCTCCGGCCGCTACGCCGGCGACAGCGCCCTCGGCGTGCCTGCTCAGCCGCGGTTCATGCGAGCGCGGGCCAGGCGGATCTCACGCTTGGCATCGATGTGGCGGGGCTCGGCCTGCACCGCACGCATGAAGGAGCGCAGCGCGGCACGGTCCTCGCCTTGCCACTTGAGGAGCATCCCCTTGGTGTAGTTGGCGCGTGCGTCGGCGTCGTCGAGCGCGAGGGCCTCCTCCACCGCATCGCGCGCGAGCTTCGCCGTCAGGACGTCGGCGGGTCCACTGCGGCGCATCAGCATCCAGGCGCGCAGCGAGCGGTAGCCGGGGCTATTGCCGTCCGCCGCGATGAGCTCCTCGACCAGCGTCTCCGCATCGGCGTACTCGCCGCCCTGGAAGAGCTTGGCCGCGTGATCCGCCTTGTGTCGCAGCGTTGGAAAGTGGGTCGGCGCGGCAGGTCGCGAGGGTCGCGTTGAGCGCGTCGAGCTGTTGGGTCGACTCGGGGGCCTGAACGGCCGGGACGAGCTGGGCCGGCGCGGCGGCGTCGATGAGTAGGCACCCGGTCCGCGCGCGGCCAGCTGCTGCCACGCCGGTGCCAGTGGCCCCGACGGTGTGACGTCGCGGTGCCGACGTGTGCCACTGGGCGACGGGCGGTCGCTTCCAGGTCGTGGGGATGCCGCGCGGACACGCGTGTTGCTCGCGCGTGAGGTCGGGGCCGGTGGCGCGGACGCCGGTCGCTCGGACGTGGCGCTCGACTCGAAGGGGGCGACGGCCTTGGTGACCGCGAGCACGTAGAGGATGCGTCGCACACGCTCGGGCTCCAGGGGTGACATGCGTGCGAGCTCGTCGGGGCGGGCGGGCTCGGCCATGAGCAGTTCGACCACGGCGCTCTCGCGTGGCTCCAGCGCGAGCCGCCCTAGCTCGAAGCCGGGCTGCATGCGCATGGCCCTGTGCGCGTAGGGCGCGAGGTACCTGTCCACGACGTCGTCGCGCGCATGCGTGCGCTGCGCCATGCTCAGCACCGTGTACGGATCCACGCTCCCGCTCACGACCGGTGCCTGCTCCGAGAGCATGTTCTCGTTGTAGAAAGCGAACCGCCCGGAGCGGATGCCGCACAGCGCCGTCAGGCCCCGGGTGATCGAGGCATGGGCGGGGTTGAAGACGGCGGAGACAGCGCGCCCGTCCTGCAACAGGATCGTCGCGTCGCATCCGTCCTGGTCGGCGACCATCAGCGTGCCGCTGGAGCGCTGCGCGTCGAGGTAGAGCAGTAGGTGGCCGAAGGGCGTGTCGGAGAGCTTGCCCTCGGCGGCGGGTGCGGACTTGAATGCTTCGACCATGTCGCTGGAAGCGAGTCTGGTGGAGCGCATCGCGTGAAACAAGGTGGTGTCAGATGCCCACCTTGCACACCATCCAAAGTGAGGGTCGTGCTGTCGTGCGAGCGAACATTTACACCGTCGTCGCCCGAGATCGCCGGGGGCGCGGAACGAATGCAGAAAATGGTCGTCAGTACAGGCAGGCGGTTGATGAGCAGGTCGAGCGCGTCGAATCGAAGCGGCCGGGATTGATCAGTGCTCCTGCGCGGTACGGCGTCACGAAGTCGAAGCGCTTTGGACACCACGAAACGGACAGACAGACGAAAGTCGCTCCGCGCGACGCGACTCGATCGGTACTTCGACAACCGGCTCCCACGAGCCGGTCCAATACGACCAACGCGACCAACACGCAGACGACGGACCACCTCAGGTGTGCGCGCACGCGACCGCAGACCCGGCCGACGAGCACGGCGGTGCGGGCCAGCGGGATGGCCCACACCACTGCGCGGCGGCTGCAAGCCGATGAACTAAATGCCACCTGTTCGGCAAAGTCCGAGCTGCTAGGTTCACTTCACCGTCTACGTTGGGCGGTCCAGGAAGGTTCAGGCCACACGCGTCATGCACACGCGCTTATTGATCGACGGCATCGTTCGGCAGACGACCGTGCTCATTGCTCAGCTCTCGACGGCGGCGGGTATCCGCGCACCGCTGGCGCATGTGGCCGACGAGATCTTTCTGCGCCTGGCAGCCGAGATCGAGGCCCAGGGAGTCGGCCGGAAGGTCGTGGCGGACATGTTCGGCATGGCGCTGCGCAGCTACCAGAAGAAGGTCCAGCGCCTGACCGAGAGCTCGACCGAGCGCGAGACGACGCTGTGGGAGGCGATCCTGGAGATGATCCAGCGAGAGGGGTCGGTGTCGCGCCGGGATGCCCAGCTGCGCTTCGGCCACGATGGTGAGCTGGCGGTCGCTTCCGTGCTCAAGGACCTGGTCGGCAGCGGTCTGGTCGGCGTCACCGGGCGCGGCATCACGGCGCGCTACTCGCCGACCAGCGAGCAGGATCGCGAGCGGCTGCTCGCGGATGCCGACGACGACGCCCTCGTCAACCTGGCATGGCTCGCGATCTACCGCGGAGCCACGACCGAGGCGCAGGTCGCCGAGACCCTCCGCATCGATCCGAAGCAGCTCCGGGGCGTCGTCGAGACGCTGATCGCGGACGGACGCGTCGACCGTGGCGAAGGCGAGGGCGAGCTCCTGGCCGGGACCCTGACCATTCCGGTCGGTTCGGAGCAGGGATGGGAAGCGGCGGTGTTCGATCACTACCGGGCCGTCGCCACTGCGATCGCCAACAAGGTGCGGCAGGGTCGCGGGCGCTCGGAGCTGTCCGACGTGATCGGCGGCGGCACGCTCAGCTTCGACCTCGAGCCCGGGCATCCCTTCGAGCAGCGCGTGACCTCGCTGCTCGACCGGATACGCAAGGACGTCAACGGGCTGTGGTCCGAGGTCAACGCGTTCAACCGCACGCACACATTCGATGACGACCAGCGCTTCCGCGTCTGGTTCTACTTCGGCCAAAACGTCGAGCGACCGAGCGATGGCGAGGAGCCGTCAGGAGAGTGAAGCGCATGATGACACGTGAACCACGGTACGTTGGCCAGCATCTGGCGTGGGTCCTTGCGGCGGCAGCGGTGGCGGTGCTGTGGGCCGGGGCCGGCTGCAGCAGCAAGCCCCAGGCGGACAGCACGACCAACTGGCTGCGAACGTGCTCGAGCACCTCGGAGTGCGGTGACCTCGAGTGCGTCTGCGGCAAGTGCACCGCGACCTGCGAGAGCGACGACGCCTGCGGTCAGTTTGGCGCGGGAGCCGAGTGCTCCTCCGAGCAGCCGGGTGCGGACGGGGCTTGCGTGAGTGGCGAGGTCAGTGCGTGCGTGCTCACGTGCAGCGAAGACGCGGACTGCGACCCGGGGCTCATGTGCGAGGCGGGGTTCTGTGTCGGTGCGCCGTCACAGAGCTGCGTGCGGTCGAGCGTAGTTGCGGAGATCTCGGTCACGAACGTCGACAAGGTCGACCTGCTGTTCGTGGTCGACGACTCCGCTTCGATGATCGAAGAGCAGCAGCTGCTACGCGACCAGTTCTCGAGACTCGTCGCGGTGCTCACCACGGGCGAGCAGCTTTGGCCCGACGGAACGATCCGCGCCACCTTCCCCGCGGTCACCGATCTGCACCTGGGCGTCGTGTCCTCGGACATGGGCACAGGTGGCGTCGAGGGCGTCCCGCGCTGTGACAGCGGCCTGGGGCAGGACGGCAGGCTGCGGAACTCGGGGGATCCCGCGGAGGGCTGCGCGGCGACCTATCCGCAGTACCTGAGCTACGTGGAGGGAGACGACGGCAACACGTTGGCTCGGGATTTCCAGTGTGTCGCGACGCTTGGCACCGGCGGTTGCGGTTTCGTGCAGCCGCTCGAGGCCGGCCTCAAGGCCCTGTGGCCCGCATTGGACATCGATCCGAGCACCGGCATGCAGTGGGTGGATCCGAACACCGGGCAGCCCAGCAACCGCATCACGTTTCTTCCTGACGGCAATGGCGACGGATTGTACGGCCACGGCGACGGCGCCAATGCGGGCTTTCTCCGCAACGACGTCCGCGGTGGCCTGTCGATGGTCGGCGTCGTGGTCGTGACCGACAAGGACGACTGCTCGTCCTCGGACACGATGCACTTCACGCCGGCGCAGGACTTGCCAGACGGCCATGTGCTCGCCGAACAGTCGATCGACCTGCGCTGCTTCAACAACAAGGCAAGCCTCTACAGCGTCGACCGCTACATCAACGGGCTGCGAGCGCTGCGTCAGGGCCAGGAGAACCTGTTCATGTTCGCGGCCATCGCGGGTGTCCCGAGCGACCTCGTCCAGCTCGTGGACGCCGAGGGCAATCCGACCATCGACGTCGACGACGACGCTGCACGCGACGCCTGGTACTCCGCGATCCTCGGCGACCCGCGGATGGCCGAGCATGTCGACGAGTCCGAGCCCGAGGTAGCCGAGCGCGCCCTGGTGCCGTCGTGCCAGACCGAGACGGCCAAAGCCTTGCCGCCGCGGCGGCTCGTCGAGGTAGCGCGGGGGATGGGACCCAACGGCATGGTGCAGTCGATCTGCGACGCCGACTTCTCCGGCGCGATGGACGGAATCGTTGGCATGCTGTCAACGCAGCTCGGTGCGGTGTGTCTACCGCGCGTGCTGAGGCCCAGCGACTCGGACGGCGCCGTCCCCTGTGACGTGCTGTGGGAGCTGCCGACAGCGGAGTCCGCAGGCCCGGGTGTCCCCGTGCGCTGCGACGAGCGAGACTTCCTGGCGACCCCCGAGGAGGAGCGATGGGCCGTCGGAGCACGGGGCGGGAACGTCTGCGTGGTCAGGCAGCTGAGCGTGCCGCCTGCCGCGCGCAGCGCAGCGAAGCGAGAGGGCATCAGCGATGCGCAGCGGGACAGCGTGGTGCTCGAAGTGACGTCGGCCGGCGATGGGTGGCTCTACGACGACTTCTCGTCCGAGGTCGTCTACGAGTGCCCACAGGCCACGCAACAGCGCATCACGTTCACGGACGCGGCCAAGCCACCCACGGGCGTCACGGTCCTGCTGTCGTGCCGCGAGCAGCAATGTACCGATGACTCGGTCGGAGCAACGGAGCTATGACGATGCGAAGCATGACCTTCACTCTATTCTGTCTGCTCGGCGCGGTCGGCGGCGCCTGTGACGCGCCCCACGATGCTGCCGCCAAGCTCGCGGTGGGCGTGGGCGACGAGTGCCTGCAGCCGGCGGCGCTCGCACCCGAAGGGGGCTACGACAGGTCCAGTGTCTTCGTCGAGACGGGCTCCGTGCAATGCCAGACGGGCGTGTGCCTGGTGTACCACCTCCGCGGCGACCCGAACCCCGAGACCTGCGTTGTCGCCGACGAGTGCAACGACCCGGAGACGGCGGCTGCCTGCGCCCAGGCGCGCTGCGTCGAACCGGAGCAGGTCAACGACCACGTCTACTGCAGCTGCCGATGCGACGGCGAGGACGGATGCGCCTGCCCGAGCGGATTCAGCTGCGAGGAGTCGCTCGAGTGGGATGAGGTGGAGAGCTACTGCGTGCGAGAGCGCACGGTGGCTGACTGAGTGCGCCCCACCCGTGTGACACCCCTGGCACCGAGTTGGGGTAGGGCGCTCAGGGGCACCTCGCAGAAGATCTCGCATGGCGACTACCGGACACGCTGCGTCTCCGGCAGGCAAGCCCGCCGGAGACGCGTGCGATCCCTATCGAGTCAGTCGCCTCACCAGGTCGGGCGGCAGTAGAGCTCGCCGCTGACCGTGCCTCCCGCGCCGTCATCGAGGGGCAGGTCCGTGAAGACGACCTTCATCTCGTCGGCCGCCTCCATGGTGACCGTCACGTCACCACTCTGGGCGAGCCAGCTGGTGACTCCGCCGGGGCCACCGATGATTCCCACCGAGGCTTCCGTGGCGGAGATGTCCGTGGGGGACCCGGTGGCGGCTGTGTAGGTGTCGGCGGCCGTTGAGCCGAGCCACGCAGTGAGCGTGTACGAGGGGTTGCAGCCGGAGGTGCCCGTCGCATATGCGGCTGTGGTGTCGATGCAGTCGCCCCAGAGGTTGAAGCACTCTTCGCCGCCCAGGCTGCTGAGGGTGAAGCTGTTGATGCGCTCCTTCGGGCACGTGATACGCGCTGACAGCGTCTGCGTGTTGCCTGGCTGCGTCGGGTGATCGTGCATCGTGACGTCCTCGATCACGATCGTGAGGAAGTCTCCGCTGACCTCGGTCGTGATGCTCCCGTCCTGCGAAAACCATCCGGTGCCATCGCTCTGTGAGACCGAGGCCTCGTCGGTCCCGAGTGCCTGGGCGTTCCACATCAGGCCGTAGCTGCCGCCCATTGTCGGGCGGTCGGAACCGGCCAGCTGGAACGCCACGGTGTTCCCGTCTGCATCGGTGGCCGTACCGATGTACGTGTTGGTCGGCCAGCTGGGTTGGCAGGCAACCGAGTCCCACGCGACCTTGCCGGAGCCGTTGTCGTAGCCATCGTCGGCCGAGGGGTCGCTGCCGTCGCCATCGCCATCGCCATCGCCGTCGCCATCGCCATCGCCATCGCCGTCGCCATCGCCGTCGCCGTCGCCGTCGCCGTCGCCGTCGCCGTCGCCGTCGCCATCGCCGTCGCCATCGCCGTCGCCGTCGCCGCCCATGTCACCATCGCCATCTCCGCCGCCACCACCGCTGTCGTCGCAGCCGCTGGCGGCCAACGCGGCGCTGGCCAATAGCAGTACCCAAATTCTTGCAAGTTGATTCATCGTGGAGCCCCTCCCACCGGCGTTTGGTGCCAGCGCAGTGAGACATCTTGCCATGCCTGCGCGCACCTCTGGTAGGGCGGGCGCAGCGAAAGCCGCGGAGCGGAGCCCGAGGCGCTCGGCCATGACGGTCGTGCGCCGCTGACGCAGGCGCTCACGCAGCGTCCACCGACGAGTTCCGGGTCTCCAGGACCGAGCGCTCGGCTAACTGGATCTCGCCTACACGACTGGCAGCTTGGGGCTCGCCATCGCCCGAGCTGACGTCCCGAGCAGGCGCATGTTGTCGTCGACGCCGACCAGCTCGCCCTCGGCCATCGGCTCCCAGACGTTCTCGCCCTGCAGCGGCTCGCTCGACAGCAAGAAGTGATTGACGAAGCCGGTCTGTGTGGGGGCCTCGCACTCCGGCGACAAGCTTGGGCAGTTGCCGCGATCCGAACACCGACCCTTGTGCGTCGAGCGGTAGAGCTCCTTGCCGCCCTGGTGGGCGACCATCGTGGCGCCGTTGGTGATCACCATCGTCAGCAGCGACTTGCTGTCCTCGTCATCACAGATTGCACGCACGTCCTCACATCCGAGGCGCAGCGCCGCGAGCACGTCGTGCGCGCTGTAGTTGCCGCTCAGCGTTCGCTGCTGCGCCAGGTGCGTCAGGACGATGTAGAAGATCACCTCGCTGTCCGTGTCGCCGAGGATGAAGCGACGCAGGGCAGGAGCGACGAGCTCGACGAGCGCGCTGCGGTGCTTGTCGAAGTTGGGGATGTCGCCGTTGTGGCAGAAGATCCAGCGCCCGTACTGGAACGGATGGCAGTTGAGCACGGTCAGCTCACCCTGCGTGGCCTTGCGGACGTGGGCGAGCACGGTCTGGCTCGCGACCACACCGCTGAGCTTGTGGAAGAGCTGATCGCCGAGCGCGGTGGTCGGGCTGCGTGTCACGTGCGGTGAACCGTCGACGTAGAACGCGACACCCCAGCCGTCCGGGTGCTCGTTGCTCTGTGTGCCCAGGGCGTTGTCCGCGTCGAGTAGCGAGCGGTGCACCTGGCTCGGTATGACGCTTCTGAATGCGAAGATCCTGCACATGATGGTTAACGCTCCGACACACACCCGGATCCGTCAACCGCCTTTCCCCAAATCGGTACAAACACGGGGTTGCGCGGCGGCTGCTGGTGACCGAACGCGCTCGCTCCGCAGATCCTTCCGGGCTAGGATGCGCGCATGCGAATCCTCATTACCGGCGCGGCCGGCTTCATCGGCAGCCACGTGGCGGACGCCTGCCTGGCTGCGGGGCACGAGGTGCTCGTGCTCGATGACCTCAGCTCCGGGCGCAGGCACAACGTCCCGGACGGCGCGCGCTTCGTCGAGTGCGACATCCGCGACGGCGCCGCCGTCGAGGCTGTCTTCGCGGACTACAAGCCGCAGGCGGTCTCGCACCAGGCGGCGCAGACGAGCGTCTCCGTCAGCACCCGGGAGCCCGTACGCGACGCCGAGATCAACGTCATCGGTAGCGTGAACGTCCTGCAGTCGAGTGTCGCCCACGGCATCGATCACCTCGTGTTTGCGAGTACCGGCGGCGCCATCTACGGCGAGGTTCCGGACGGACAACGGGCCTCCCTCGACACGCCGCCGAGACCGCTGAGCCCCTACGCATGTTCGAAGTTCGCGGTCGAGCAGTACCTCGGCGCCTACGCGCAGGAGTTTGGCCTGCGCTCCACCGTACTGCGCTACGCCAACGTGTACGGACCGCGGCAGGACCCGCACGGTGAGGCGGGCGTGGTGGCGATCTTCAACCAGCGCATGCTGGCGAACGAGCCGGTCAAGGTGAATGCACGCAAGGACGAGGGCGACGCCGGCTGCGTGCGAGACTACGTGTACGTCGGCGATGTCGTGCGCGCCAACATGGGCGCGATCGACGGCAGCCTCGATACCGGCGGCCGCGGCATGATCAACGTATGCACCGGCACGCCAACCACCACGCGTGAGCTGGCCGAGGCGATCCGTGAGCTGACCGCATCCAGCGGTGACATCGGAGTCGCGCCGCGTCGCGAGGGTGACGTCGAGCGCTCGGTGCTCGACCCCGGGGATCCGTGTCCGCTCGGGGAGCTCGTTTCGCTGCAGCAGGGACTGTCGCTCACGGTCGACTGGTTCAGGGAGCGCTAGCGGTGGCGAATGCGCACGACGACGTCGTCACCGAGGTGCAGGCGCTGTTCGCCGAGTCGGGCTACCGACGTACGCTCGGGATGCGCATCGAGCGTGGCGAGGGGACCGAGGCGGTCATCGAGTGTGACGTCACGCCTCAGTACGCCAACACCCAGGGCGTCGCCCATGGCGGGCTCGTGAGCGGCCTGGTCGACACCGCCGCGGGCGTCGCGGTCAAGTTCGCAGAGGGCAACCCTCGCCTCAAGCTCGCGACCGTCTCGCTGACGATCAACTACCACCGTCCCGGCCGGGTGGGTCACGTGCTACGGGCCGTCGGCCGGCGCGTCAGCGGCAGTGGCACGCCCTGCTGCACGGTCGAGGTGCACGACGACGAGGGTCAGCACATCGCCACGGGCATCGCCACCATGCGCGTGCCGAGGCAGTAGCGCCGCCCGGACACGCAGTCAGAACCCGCAGGGGGACCAGGGCGACGAGCGGCAGCACCCGCTGGTGCAGCTGAGCCAGGGTAGGCAGGCGGCGCCGCACGCCCCGCAGTTGTTGCGGTCCGTGAGTGCAGAGCACGTGCCGCCGCAGCAGGTCTCGCCGCTGCCGCACTGGTCGTCGGTGGCGCAGCTACACACGCCGTTTTCGCACACGCCGTTGCAGACCTGGTTGCAGCCGCCGCAGTGGGCGTTGTCGCTCGCCGTGTCGCGCTCGCAGCCGTCGTAGGGGTCGCCGTTGCAGTCTTTGAGGGTGCCGCCACAGACGTACTCGCACACGCCGCCGGGGCAGGAGCTGTTCGTCGCGCCGGGCGGGGCGCACAGCACCGCGCAGCCGCCGCAGTTCTGGGTGTCCGTCGTCCCCTGCTCGCAGCCCGTGAAGACCAGCTGGTCGCAGTCCTCGAAGCCGCTGGTGCACGTGATGTCGGCGCAGGCACCATCGACGCAGGCCGCGCTGGCGACGTTGGCCAGGCCCGAGCAGTCGTTGCCGCACGACCCGCAGGAGCCCAGCGCTGTCAGATCCGTCTCGCAGCCGGGTGACAGGTCGCAGTCGGCGAAGCCATCCTGGCAGCTGAACTCGCAGGTCCCGGCGTTGCAGCCGACGCTCAGCGTGTTGGGAAGTGCGCTGCAGTCGTTGCCGCAGCTACCGCAGTTGGTGGGTAGCTCGATGTTCGTCTCGCAGCCCGCGGCGCCGGGGTCGCAGTCCGCCTGGCCCGCGGTGCATGTCACGATCTCGCAGTCCCCGCCTGCACACTGTGCGTCGTCGACGCCCGGCAGCTGGGTGCAGTCGTTGCCACAGCTGCCGCAGTCCTCGAGGCTGGAGATGTCGACCTCGCAGCCGTTGCCGACGATGCCGTCGCAGTCCGCGTAGGGGTCGAGGCACATGTCGATGGAGCACATCCCGCCGGCGCAGAGGTCGCTCGCGTTCGCATAGGGCCCGCACTCGATGCCGCAGCCGCCGCAGTTGTCGGGCAACCCCAAGTCGGTCTCACACTGGTTGCCCGGGTCGCCGTCGCAGTCCGCGGTCCCGGGCGTGCAGTTCGCGATCGAGCACACCCCGCCGGCACACTTCTGGTCCAGGTCGCAGGCGTCGCCGCAGCCGCCGCAGTTGCCGTCGTCGTCGAGCAGCGAGATGCACGGGCCGCCCGGGACGCACTGGTCGTAGCCGAGGTCGCACCCGGCGACCTCGCAGGCTCCAGCGTTGCATGCGGGGATCGAGTTGGGGATCACGCAGTCGTTGTCGCAGCTCCCGCAGTGCTCGACGTCGCCGAGGTAGGCCTCGCAGCCGTTGTTCGCGGTCATGTCGCAGTCGGCGTAGCCGTCGTCGCAGCCGGCCTCCGGCGCATCGACCTCGCAGGCAGGCAAGCCGCCGGGGCAGCTGTGGTCCACGTTGCATGCACCCGCGTCGCATCCGTGGACCTCGGTGCCGGGCAGGTCGCAGACCATGCCACAGCCGCCGCAGTTGTTCGGCGAGTCGGGTTCGGTCTCGCAGCCGTCGCTTCCGATGCCGTTGCAGTCGACCATCGCGCCTTCGCACGTGTCGACGACGCAGGTGTCCGTCTCGCAGCGACCCGTCGCGTCGGGCAGGGTCCTGCAGTCGCTGCCGCAGGCGGCGCAGTGGTCATCCGTGTTCAGCAGCTGCTCGCAGCCGTTGTCCGGCAAGCCGTCGCAGTTGCCGAAGCCGGGCATGCACTCGCCCACGTCGCACAGGCCGGCGATGCAGGCCGGTGCGCCCATCGGAGGCACGGGGCAGACCGTGCCGCAGGCGCCGCAGTTGGCCGTGCTGCGCACGTCGACCTCGCAGCCGTTGACCTCGTCCATGTCGCAGTCGGCGTAGCCGTCGTCGCAGCCCGCGTAGACGCAGCTGTCGTCCACGCACTCGAACACCGCACCCGGCCGACTGCAGGCCTGGTTGCAGCTGCCGCAGTGCTGCGGGTCGGTGGGCAAGACCTCGCAGCCGTCGGCCGTGTCGAGGTTGCAGTCGCGGTGGCCGTCGAGGCACGCGACGATGAAGCAGTCCCCCTCGAAGCAGGTGGCGTCGGCGTTGTCCCGTTCGCAGGTCGGCGCCTCTTCGGCGTCGGGGTTCGGCGTGCACTCGTCGGGGTCGGGGCCGTCCACGGCCGCATCGCCAGGCGCGATGAAGCCCCCGTCGGGATTGGCGTCGCGGCTGTTGTCGAATCCGCCGCTGCCGGTGCCGTCGTCACCATCGCCGGCGTCGCCCTGCTCGGCCATCGCCAGCAGTCCCTCGTCGACCTCGCTGCACGCGGCGAACACCAGCACGAGCGCAACGCCGAAGGCCACGCGCGCGAGGGCGCGCGTGTGCATGTATGACACCCACATCACACCACAATGTCGCATCAATACTGCTGCTTTGCTAGCCCCCTCCCCGCCGACCGTGGCGATGCGGCGGCCATCCGCGGGTTCGCTCTGCCGCGGTGGTGAGGCTTCTCGCTGCCCTGCGGCCGATCGTTGCGGATTTGGACCCGCGGTGGCTCGATTCGTTCATCGCCGCCCACCGCGATTCGCGTGTGGCGTGTCGGGATCTCGACGTGACCGATCGCGACGCGATGGCGAAGCCCTTGCCGCGGGCGTCGTTGCTGCTGCGTGCGATCCGAGCGTGCGACCGGTTCGGTCTTCTATTCCGTCAGTAGCGATCGACGTCGTCGTGATTGCGCCCGCGCCGCAGCGTCGATCGGACCGCGCACGGCGCGGGGACGCCGCCATCCGAGCGTGCGCTCGCGCCGCCGCCGGAGCAGAGAAATCCCCGGCACACCGCATGCTGGGACTGCATCTGAAGGCGAGGAAATGCTAGAAACGCTGTCATGCGGCGGTTCAACATCAAGTCGGGGGCGAAGTGGGAGAGCGACTACGGCTACTGCCGACTCGTCAAGGTCGGGCGTCAGATCTACGTCACCGGCACCAGCGCGCGGCTCTCCACCGGCGAGCTGGTCGGAGCGGGTGACGCCCTCGCGCAGGCTCGACAGTCGTTCAAGAACGTCAAGCAGACGCTGGCGCGGGTCGATGCTTCGATGGACGATATCGTCCGTGTGCGGCTCTACGTCGTGGACATCCAGGACAACCGTCGCGCCGTGGGCGAGGCGTACAAGGAGTTGATGTCGGAGGCCAACGCCGCCGCCAGCATCCTCGGCGTCGCCGGGCTCGTGCACCCGGACATGGTCGTGCTCGTCGAGGTCGACGCCATCCTCGGCTCGGGCAACACCGTGGTGGAGCGTCCGCGAATCGTGGACGCGACGGCCGGCGACGCGGACCTCACCGCGATGCTTGAGTCGGTCAATCTGCCGCTGCCGGACCCCGAGGATCCCGTGCAGATGCTCAAGAGCTACGTCGCGGGGCAGCTCGTCGGCTGCGTCGGCTACGAGCGCTACGGTGACAGCGCGCTGCTGCACTCGCTGGTCGTGATCCGGGAGGCCAAGGGTGAGGGCGTGGGCCGGACGCTCGTGCAGAGCGTGCTCGACCGGCTGACCGCATCGGACGTGTCCGAGGTCTTCCTCCTGGCGGCCGACACCTCGCGCTACTTCAGCTACCTCGGCTTCGAGGTCGTGCCGCGCGATGCCATCTCGCCCGCCGTGCAGCAGTCGCACGAGTTCCAGTCCTACGAGCAGGACGACGTGACCTGTATGCGGCTATCGCTGCGACCCAAGGCGTGAGCCCTGGCGTGAGTGCTGGCGTGGTAAAGATCGTCCACGCCGCCGACATCCACCTCGACAGCCCGCTGCGCGGTCTCGAGCGGTACGAGGGGGCGCCCGTCGAGCGCATTCGCGGAGCCACGCGGGCGGCGCTCTCGAGGCTGGTCGACCTGTGCATCGCGGAGCGCGCGGGGCTGCTGCTGCTGGCGGGCGACCTCTTCGACGGCGACTGGAAGGACTACTCGACGGGGCTGTTCTTCGCCGACCAGATGTCACGCCTGCGCGCCGCCGACGTGCGCGTGTTCATCGTGCGCGGCAACCACGACGCCGCCAGCCAGGTGAAGCGCCACCTCACGCTGCCGGACAACGTCCACGAGGCGTCGCCGCTCGCGCCCGAGACGCTCGTCTACGACTCGCTCGGTGTAGCGGTCCACGGCCAGAGCTTCGAGACCCGGGCGGTCACCGACGACCTGGCGTCGGGCTACCCCGACGCGGTGCCGGGGATGCTCAACATCGGCGTGCTCCACACCTCCGCCACCGGTCGCGCGGGCCACGAGCCGTACGCGCCGTGCACGCTCGACGTGCTGAAGAGCAAGGGCTACGACTACTGGGCGCTCGGTCACGTGCACGAGCGCGAGGTGCTGTGCGAGGCGCCCTGGGTGGTCTTCTGTGGCAACCTCCAGGGCCGCCACGCACGCGAGCTAGGCGACAAGGGTGCGACGCTGATCGAGCTGCGCGACGGGGCCATCGCCTCGGTGGAGCATCGCTCGGTGGATGTCGTCCGCTTCGTGCGCTGCGAGGTGGACCTGACGGACGTTGCACGCGGCGACGAGGTCCCCGATCGCGTGCGTGGCGAGGTCGAGAGGGCGCTGTCGGCGGCGGAGGGCAGGGCGCTCGTCATTCGTGTCGTGCTGCGCGGGCGCACGGCCGCGCACGCGGTGCTGCACGCGGAGCACGTCCACTGGGTCAACGAGATCCGCGCGCTCGCCAACGACGTCGACGGCAACGTCTGGATCGAGAAGGTCAAGCTCGAGACCGAGCCGCTGCTCGATCAGGTCTCGGGCGTCGGTCGCGACGATGCGCTCGGGGCCCTCGAGGGCACCATGCGCGCACTGCGGCAGGACGAGGCCGGGCTCGCCGAGCTGCTCGCCGGCTTCAACGAGCTGCGTCACAAGCTGCCGCCCGAGGTGCGCAGTGGTGAGGAGGGGCTCGTACTCGAGGACCCCGCCTGGCTGATCGACGCACTCGACGAGGTCGAGCAGCTGCTCATGCAGCGGCTGCTCTCGGTGGAGGGTGGCGAGTGAGGCTGTCGGCGCTCGACATCGTGCGCTTCGGGCACCTCGGGGGCGTCCGCCTCGACTTCGGCGCCAGCGAGGGCGTCATGCATGTCATCTACGGCCCCAACGAGGCCGGCAAGAGCACGACGCTGCGCGCGATCACGGGCCTGCTCTACGGCATTCCGCTGCGCAGTCCCGACACCCACTCGCACGGCTCCGACCTACGCGTCGCTGCCGATCTCATCGGACCCGAGGGCGAGCAGCTCGCGGTGCAGCGCCGCAAGGGGCGCAAGAACACGCTGCTCGATGCGGCCGGGCAGCCGATCGACGAGGCGGCGCTCACGGGGCTGCTGCGCGGCGTGGGCCAGGCCGCGTTCCTCTCGACGTTCGGGCTGGATCACGAGAGCTTGCGCGCCGGCGGGGAGGCGCTGCTGGCGGGACACGGCGAGGTCGGCGAGAGCCTGTTCGCGGCGGCCGTCGGCGGTCGGGGCGTCAACGGCGTGCTCGGCGAGCTGCGCAAGGAAGCCGATGCGCTCTTCCTGCCGCGCGGCAAGAAGCCGCTGCTCAACGCAGCCATCGCCGCCTTCCGCAGCGCCAAGAAGCGCAGCGGCGAGGAGGGCCTGCGCGCGGACACGTGGGTCGAGCAGCAGCGCGTCATCGCCCAGCTGCGCGCCGAGCAGCAGCAGCTGCAGTCGCGGCGGCAGGCGCTGTCGTCCGAGACCGGCCAGCTGCAGCGCGCCGTCGCCGTGCTGCCGCTGCTTGCGAAGCGCGCGGAGCTGCTCGAGCTCGCGGCCGGCCTGCAGGACGTGGTCCCACTGCCGCCCGGCGCGGTCGACGAGCGGCTCGACGTGCAGCGCGCGCTGCGCGGCGCCGAGCTCGAGGTCACGCAGTACCGCTCGACGCTCGAGGAGCTGTCGACGCGTCACGGGCTGCTGGAGATCCCCGACTCGCTCGTGGATCTGGGCCAGGACCTGATCGCCTCGGTGCGCGACCGTCTGGGCAGTCATCGCAAGGCGGCGGAGGACCTGCCGCGTCGCAAGGAGCGGATGCGCTCACTGCAGGGCGAGGCCCGCGCGAGCATGCGTCGGCTGCAGGTGCGTGTCCCGCTCAACGAGGTCGAGAGCCTGCGCGTCTCGCGCCCCGTCCAGACGCGCATCCGTGAGCTCGCCCAGGCCTACAGCGGCCGGCTCGCAGCGGTGCAGCAGAGTCGCGCGCGCGTGCAGGCGCGCGAGGTGGACCTCGAGGGCTGCGTCGCGCAGCTCGATGCGCTGCCCGCGGACGCACCGATCGATGCGCTCGTCGCGCGCGTGACCGAGGCGCGACGCCACGGTGACCTCGACCGCCGCACCGAGGAGCTTCGCGTGGCGGCGGGGAGCATCGCCGAGCGCGTGACCCAGCGCCATACCTCCCTGGGACGCTACGAGGGCGAGGTCGAGGCACTGCCCTCGCTGCCGTTGCCACCGGCCGAGTCGGTGGACGCCTTCGCGGTTCGCTTCGACTCCCACGAGCGCGACACCGGCTCGCTGGACGCGGAGCTCGAGCGCACGGAGGCGGCGCTCGAGCAGGCGGGGCAGCAGCTCGCGGCCCTGCAGCGATCGGCGAGCGTTCCCACCGAGGACGACCTCGAGCGCGCGCGCGGCACGCGTGCGGCGGACTACGCCGCGCTGATTGCGGCCAAGAAGGCGGAACTCGCCGCCGCCCGCGAGCGCTTCGAGCACAGCGTTGCCGATGCGGACGCGGTCGCGGATCGGCTGCGTCGTGAGGCGGCCCAGGTGGCGCGTCTCGCGAGTGTCCTGGCGGAGCGCGATGCGCTGGTCGCGCGGCGTGACCGGCTACAACAGCAGCGCCAGGAGCATGCGGCGCAGGGCGAGGCGCTGCGCAGCGAGTGGCGTGGGCGCTTCGACGAGGCGGGCATCGAGCCGCTGCCACCCGCCGAGATGCGGGGCTGGCTGTCGCGGCACGCGGAGCTGTCGGCGCTGATCTCTGAGCAGACGCAGGCGCGTGCGGCACTGCAGCTGGCCACCGAGCGCCTGGCGACCGAGCGTGCCGCGCTGTGCGCTGCGCTCGTCGCGGCCGGCATGGACGACGACGCGATCCGCGACGCCTCCATGTCCACGCTGCTGTCGGAGGCGGAGACTCGCATCGAGGACGGCCGGCAGCGCGCCGCGCGCCGCCAGGGACTGCAGCGCGAGCGTGCCGCCATCGAGCGTGACCTCGCTGGCCTCCGGCGCGATGCCGACGGCGCCCGCGATGCGCTGGACGTCTGGCGCAGCGACTGGACGCAGCGCATGGAGGTGCTGGGGCTGGGCGACGACGCCAGCGTCGAGGAGGCGCAGGACGTGCTCGAGGAACTCAACCAGCTGTTCACGAAGGTCGACGAGATCGAGCAGCTGAGCGGCCGCATCGACGGCATGGACCGCGACGCCGAGGAGTTCGCCGTCGATGTAAAGCGGTTGACCGATCGTCATCTGTTCCAGCTGGGCGAGATGGTGATCGAGGACGCGGCCGAGCAGCTCGTGACGCGCTACATGGGCGCCCAGCGCGACCTCGCCGAGCGGCAGCGGCTCGCGCAGGAGCTCGAGCGCACGCGCGAGAAGCTGACCCGGGCAGAGGCGCAGCAGACGGGCGCGCAGCAGCACATGGACGAGCTGCTCGCTGCGGCGGGCGTCGATGATCTGCCGGCACTCGAGCGCGCGGAGCGGCGTGCGGAGGAGCGGCGCCGTGTCGAGCAGGCGCTACAGGCCAACCAGGACGAGCTCCTGCAGCGCGGTGACGGCGCCCAGGTCGACGAGCTGATCGAGCAGACCGCGGGTATCTCCGCCGACGCGGCGCGTGCGCGGCTGGAGGACATCGAGCACGAGCGCGAGCAGCTCGACGAGCAGTGGCAGCGCATCACGCGCGACGTGGCCAGCGCCGAGCAGGAGCTCGAGCAGCTCTCGGGCCGCCAGGGTGCCGCGACGGCGGCGGCGGAGGCGGCCGAGCATCTTGCGGAGGTCCGTGCCGTCACCGAGCGCTACCTGCGGGTGCGCCTGGCCGAGCGCATCCTCGACCAGCAGATCAGGCGCTTCCGCGAGGCCAACCAGGCGCCCATCCTGCGCGACGCCGGCGCGCTCTTCGCGCGCCTCACCCTCGATGCCTACGGCGGGCTGGTGGTGGACTACGACGCGGGGGACGAGCCGACCCTGCGGTGCGTGCGTCCCGACACGTCCGAGGTGCCCGTCGACTCGCTGAGCGACGGCACGCGCGACCAGCTCTACCTCGCCCTGCGGCTGTCGGCGCTGCGGCGCCAGGCACAGCACGCCACGCCGATGCCGCTGGTGCTCGACGACATCCTCGTGCACTTCGACGACGACCGGGCGCGCGCGGCGCTTGGCGTGCTCGGCGAGTTTGCGTCCGTCACGCAGGTGCTGTTCTTCACGCACCACGAGCGGCTGCTGCAGCTTGCGCGCGAGGCGGTGGAGCCCTCGCGGCTGGCCGAGCACCGGCTCAGCGATGCATCGGTCGGGCTGTCCGAGGTCCGTGGCTGATCCCGCGCCCGAGCTGTCGGACGCCACCGCCCTCGCGGCTCGCCTGTGGCCCGCCATCGGCCCGCTGTCGGAGACGCTCGAGGGATCCGCGGCGCTGCTCGACCGCGCCGCACCGCTGTGGGAGGGCACCGACGCCGACGTGCGGGCGGAGATGGACGGGCCCCGCGACCTCGCGCTGGCGCTGGTGTGTGGGCTCGCGGCGACGCGTGCGGCGGCCGGTCTCGCGGATGCGCAGGCCTTCGACCGCGCCACCGCACTGGCCCACGTGCCGCTCCCCGATACGCCGCTCGGCCAGGTGCTCACGGGGGCGCTCACAGAGGGGGTGCTCGACGGGCCGTTGGGGGGGGGGGGGCCGTCGGGGCCGCTGCCGTTGCTGGCCGCCGACGTGGGCGTCGATGCCTGCGCCCATCTCTACGACGCGTTGCTCAAGCTCGACGATGGCGCGCTGTCGAGACGGCGCGGCGTCTACTACACACCACGCGCGGTCGCGCACTACATCGTCGAGCGCACCGACACGCTGATGGTCGAGCGCGGCGGGGTGGGGGGACTCGGCTCGCTCTCACCGGAGCGCTGTCTTATCGACCCCGCGACCGGCACGGGGATCTTCCTGTGTGAGGTGGTCGAGCATGTGTGGCGGCGGTCGACCGCCCGCGACGTCGACTTTACGGAGACCGTGCGGCCCGTGCTGTCATCCCTGCGCGGCCACGAGCTGCTGCCGGTGCCGCGCGCGCTGTGCCACCTCCAGCTCGCGCTCACCTTGCTGCGGAGGGGCGGGTGCGCAGCCGACGCGCTGCGTGTCTCGCTGTCCGCCGAGAGCTTCCTGGCCGCCGCCGCGCGGCACGCCCCGACCGATGTGGCGGTCGTCATCGGCAACCCCCCCTACCGTCGCGGTGCCGAGCCGCCGGACGCGGGGGTCCGTGCGCTCCTGCAGGACTACCGTCACGGCCTGCAGGACGAGCGCAACCTGCAGCCACTCGCGGACGACTACATCCGCTTCATTCGCGTCGCTCAGCACCTGCTGTCCGGTGCGCCGGGCGGCGTGCTCGCGATGGTGACGAACCACGGGCTGCTGCGCGGCCGACTGCACCGCGCCATGCGCGCGAGCCTGCACGCGAGCTTCCCCCTCATCGAGGTGCTCGACCTCCATGGCAGCGTGCGCGTGCGCGCCGCCGACGCCGCCCGCGATGGCAATGTCTTCGGCATCGGGCAGGGCGTGTGCGTGCTGCACATGGTGGGCGCCGCGGCCGAAGAGCCGGCGCGTGGCGGCGCGGGCGTGCGTCACGCCGAGCTGCGCGGCGCGCGCGAGGAAAAGCTCGCCAGGCTCGCCGAGGGCCGGCTCCCGCGGCCGGTCGAGGTGGTCTGCACCCCGCCGTACCATCCCTTCTGTCCTGAGCGCCCGGTGCCCGAGGAGTACGCGCGCTTCCATGCGCTGCCCTCGCTGTTCGACTTCCACAGCGTCGCTGCCAAGCCCGGCCACGATCGGCTGCTGGTCGGCTACGAGACCGACGCCGTGCTGGCGGGGCTCGCGCAGCACCGCGGGGCGATCGAGCGCGGGGAGGTCGCGCCGACCACCGAGGCATCCCGCAGGCTTGCCCGCCGCCCCCACGATGCGCCCTTCGAGCCAGCCCGGGTGGCCCCCTATGCGTACCGGCCGTTCGACATGCGGCTGGCCTACCACGACGACTCGATCTGGACGCGGCCGCTGCGCCGGTTGCACGCGGCGATGGCGGGTCAGCCGGCGCTGCTGACGACACGCATCGTGAAGGACAGCGCCTTCGCGCACGTCTTCGCAGCGGCGGTGCTGCCGGATGTGATCTCGCTGTCATCGACCAGCTCGGTCAACGCCTACGCCTTTCCGCGCGCCAGTCTCAGCGCCGACGCGCTCGCGGCAGAGCTCCCCGAGTCGCTGTCTGCAGATGCGCTCTTCGCCTTCATCTACGCGGTGCTGCACAGCCCGGCCTACCGCGAGCGCTACCTGCCGGCCATGCGCAATGACTTCCCGCGCATCCCCGCCGTGCGCAGCGCAGAGCTGGCGGCGGAGCTCGTCGAGGCGGGCAAGCGGCTGCTCGCACTGCACCTCGGCACGGCGTCACCCGTGAACGGTGACGCGGTGCGCTTTCACGACGGCGGCGACCGCACGCTGCGTCGCGTGGGTGAGCCGCGCAAGACCCTGGTCGAGCTTCCCGGCGAGGGCGGACGGCTGCACATCAACGACGACAGCTACTTCGAGCCCGTGCCGCTCGCCGTGTGGAACGCGCGGGTTGGTGCCTACCGTGTGGCCCACAAGTGGCTCGACGATCGCCGCCGCGCCGGCCGCACGCTCGACGATGACACCGTGGCTCGCTACCGCCGCGTCCTGTCCGCGCTCGCCGAGACACTCGCGCTGCAGGGCGTCATCGATGCCGCGCTCGCGCAGCACGGCGGTGTGCCTGGCGCGTTTCGCTGAGACGCCGCGCTTGCTATGCTCGCGCGCCTGTCATCCCGATGAGCGTCGAAGACTGCAGTCACCGTCCGCCGTGCCCCGGCTGCCCCGCCTACGGCGGGTCGATGCGGGACACCGATGCCTTCGCGCGCCTCGCCTCGGTGGCGGGCGCCCACGGTGTGACGCCCGGTGCGCTCGATGGCCCAGTGCTCGGCTACCGCCACAGGGCGCGCCTCGCCGTGCGCGGCCGGGCCGGCTCACCCAAGGTCGGGATCTTCCAGGAGGGCAGCCATCGCATCGTCGACATCCCGCGCTGCGGTGTGCATCACCCACAGGTCAACGCGACGGCGGCGGTGGTGCGCGATGCCATCCGGCACTGCGGCGTCGAGCCCTACGTCGAGGGCCCCCACCGCGGGCTCGTGCGCTACCTGCAGATCACGGTCGACCCCGGCACACAGCGGGTGCAGCTGGTGGTCGTCACCAACGACGCCGGGCCGGACTCGGCGCGACCGCTGCTGGGTGAGCTGGTGGAGCGGCTCGGTGACCGGCTGCACAGCCTCGCGTGGAACGGCCAGCCGCTGCGCAGCAACGCGGTGCTTGGGCCGCGCACCGAGCTGATCCACGGGCCGCCCGCCCTCGAGCTCGCGATCGGGGGCGCGCATGCGCACTTCCCGCCGGCCGCCTTCATGCAGAACAACCTCCCGCTCTATGGGCGCATCGTCGAGCAAGTGCATGCCTGGGTGCCGGACGGCGCGCGCGTGGTGGAGTACTACGCCGGCGTCGGGGCGATCGGGCTGGGCGTCGTCGGGCGCAGCGCCACGGTGGCGTTCAACGAGCTCGCGGCCGCTTCGCTCGAGGGCCTCGGCCTTGGCCTCGCGGCGCTGCCACCCTCACTGCGCGAGCGCACGCGCGTGCTCGAGGGTGACGCGGCGCTGCACGCGGGCGCGCTGCGCGATGCGGACACCGTCATCGTCGACCCGCCGCGCCGCGGCCTCGACGGCGGGCTGCTCGATGCGCTGTGCGAGCAGCCGGTGGGCTCGCTGCTCTATGTGAGCTGCGGGCTCTCGAGCTTCGAGCGCGACACCGCCGCACTCACCGGGCGCGGCGACTACCGGCTCGATGCGCTGGTCGTCGCAGACCTGTTCCCGTTCACCGGCCACGTCGAGTCGGTGGCGCGCTTCGTCGCCGGCTGACGCGCCTACGGCTCGCTGCCCTGCTCTGCGGGGTCGCCCTGCGCTGCGGCCCGCTGCTTGAAGCGCTCGAGCAGGTCGCAGTAGCGCTGCGCTCCGCCACGGCATGCGCGCTGGAAGAACCGCACGGCGGCCTTCGGGTCGCGCTCGATGCCGGCGCCGCGCTGGAAGTTCACCCCGACGTTGCCGCAGCCATGGGCGTCGCCGATCTGGCAGGCCTTCGCGTTGAGCGTCGCGGCCTGTCGCAGGTCCGGTGCCACCCCCACGCCGTTGCCGTACGCCTCGCCGAGGTGCCGGCAGCCCGCCCCGTCGCGCAGGCCGCACGCCTTGCGCAGGTGCGTGATCGCCAGCCGCGGCCGCGCCGCCACGCCGTTGCCGTGCTGGTACATGAGCCCCAGGTTGACGCAGCCCAGCCCGTCGTCGGCATCGCACGCTTGCTGCGTGTAGCCAAGCGCGCGCTCCGGGTCGCGCTCCACGCCGATGCCGCCGAGGTAGAGGCTGCCCAGGCGCGCGCACGCCCGCGGCACGCCCGCCTCGCACGCCTGGCGGTAGAGGTCGGCCGCGCGCTGCAGGTCGACCGGCGTCGCCTCGCCCTGCTGCAGCATGAGCGCCAGCTCCGAGCACGCTTCGGCGTGGCCGAAGGAGCAGCCGCGCTCGAACATCGCCATCGCGTCGTCGTCGCGGCTGCCGACCGGGTTGGCAAGCTCGCGCAGCCCGCGTCCGGCGGCGACACAGTCGTCCCCACGGCCGCGCAGGCACGCGGCCTGCTGCGCCTGCGCGTTGCGACCGATCGCGGGTGGCTCCGGTGCCTCTTCCGCGGCGGCAACCACGGGCGATGGCTGCACGGTCTCCGTCGGCTCGGCGGGTGGGGACGGCTCGTCGCACGCGAACCCGCCGAACAGAATTCCGAGCGCAATCGCGACACGCACCATTTGGTAATTGTGTCCTGCGCGCTCGGACAATGCCCACAAAACGCCGTGCGGGCCGGCCGGTGTATCCGACACCTGCGGTGAGCGCCGTGATCCGCGCAGGTGTGCGCCTTGTCGCGGCTACAGTCGTAGCGAATACTTGTAGTCATCCATGGATTCTCCGTTCCGAAATGCTCGCCGCGACGGCGCGCCGCGAATGCTCCCGAGCCGGGAGGTCAGCGGCGTCCACGAGGCGCAGACGGAGCCGGCCCCCTACCTCGACGAGGAGGACCGGGTCACCGAGGAGCACCTGATGGTCGGCAGCCTGCCGGTCTCCGCCATCGGCGTGCAATACGAGCCGGTGGTGTGCGTGGAGAGCGGGGAGACGGTCGGTCACGAGGTCAGCCCCACCTGCGATGCCGAGGGCCTGCACGGCGCCGACGACCTCTTTGCGCGGGCGCTCTTCGAGCACCGCATCGGCGAGCTGTGCCGCGTCCTACGCGACCACGCGCTGACCGGCGCCCGCGGTGCGCCACTGTTCATCGACGTCCACGCCCAGGAGCTCAAGGAGGGGCTGCTGATTCGCCCCGACGACCCGATGGCCCTGTCCGAGTCCCCGCTCTACTTGCAGTTGTCGCAGTCGACGTTCTCCTCCGTGTGCATGCACGTGCTCGAGGAGCTGCGCGGCCGTGGCGAGGTCGCGCTCGTGATCGATGGGGTGGGTGCGGGCGAGTCCAACCTGCTGCAGCTCATCGAGCTGTCGCCGCGTCTCGTGAAGCTCTCGCCGCAGCTCACCGCCGGCTTCGATCGCGACGCCCGCCGCCGGGCCGTCGTGCACCATGTCTCGGCGATGTGCGCCTCGCTGGGCTGCGGCGTCGTCGCGCGTGACGTCAAGACGCGCGACGAGCTCGCGGTGCTAGTCGACTGTGGTGTGTCTTACGTACAGGGACCGCTGCTGGGCATCGCGACCGACGCGCCGACCGCCGGCACGCTGCCCGGCTGAGCCGCCCGCGTCCCACGTCCGGTGGTCGCTGGGCCCTGCCGCCACAATTAAGAAGGGGCGAGCCCCGCATGCGAGACCCGCCCCGAACCATCGGGCGTTGCTGCCCTCGCCCCCGTGCACCCGCTAGGGAGCCAGGGACGAGCGCCCGAGCGATGTCAGACCATGTCCTTCATCTTCTTGAGCGGGCGGATCTTGATGACCGTCCGCGCGGGCTTCGCCTTGAAGACCGTCTCTTCGCCGGTGAAGGGGTTGATGCCCTTGCGTGCCTTGGTGGCGGGCTTGCGGTTGGTCTGGATCTTGAGCAGACCCGGAAGCGTGAACTTGCCGGCACCACGCTTCTTGATGTGGCGCTCGATCAGACCTGACAGCTCTTCGATGACGTTGCCGACGTCCTTCTTGGAGAGGCCAGTTGCTTCGGCAATGTCCGTGAGGATCTGGGTCTTGGTGTAGGGCTCTGCGATCGCGGTTGCTTTGGCCATTTGGTTTTCCTCTGCGGCAGGGTGTCAATACATCGATGTCTTGCGACCGGGGCCTGCCTGACCCCCGACCGTTTGCTGCCCAACGCCGTTTGGCACTGCAATAGAAGGGGTTGGGGAGCGATGCGGAGTTTCAATCCACGGCGAGCAATGACAGACGCGTGGTGCCACCACAAGCATAGAAGTGCTCCAAACGCCTAAATAATAGGCAAATGGGGTCCAACGGACCGTTTCAGGTCTATTTTTTGAGGATCAAACGCTCTCCGGTAGATCGCGAAGCGCAATTCCAAACGCCATTTGGGCGCCCGTACGTCTCTTTCTGACGCGCCTTTTTCCTGCGCATCCGGTCTTGCTGCGACTACACTGTGCCGGGCTGTGGTGCGCCCTCGGCCCTGCATTTGTAGGGGCCGGCCGACCTTGTCGGGCGACGTTCTGTGGAGGTAGTCCCATCCTTTTTGGCAAGTACGAGCTGCTAGAGCGCATCAACGTCGGCGGTATGGCGGAGATCGTGAAGGCGCGCGATACCGAGGGCAACCGGATCGTCGCGGTCAAGCGCATCCTGCCGCACCTGCTCGAGGACCAGCAGTTCACGACGATGTTCCTCGATGAGTCGCGCGTGCTTACCAAGCTCGAGCACGAGTTCATCTGCAGGGCCTTCGAGGTCGGCCAGGTGGAGGGCACGCCCTACATCGCCCTCGAGTACGTCGAGGGTCAGGACGCGCGAATGGTGTTTCACCGCTCGCGCCGCGACGACCATCGCGTCCCGCTGCAGGTCGGCTGCTACATCATCGCTCAGGTCTGTTCGGGGCTGCACTTCGCCCACGAGCAGACCGATGAGTCCGGTCAGCGCCTGGGTTTGGTGCACCGCGACGTCTCGCTGCAGAACGTGCTGATCGGCTACGACGGTGAGGTGAAGATCACGGACTTCGGCATCGCGATGAGCGCCGAAAACCAGTCGCGGACCGAGGCGGGGATCGTCAAGGGCAAGTTCGGATACATGGCGCCGGAGCAGATCCGCGGTCGCCCGCTGGACCGACGCAGTGACGTCTTCGCCGCGGGCATCTGCCTCTACGAGATGCTCACCAGTGAGCGTCTCTTCTCGGGTGAGACCGACTACGCCGCCGTCGAGAAGGTGCGCAACGTCGACATCCAGCCGCCGAGCACGCTCAACCGGCAGATCCCCTCCGCGCTCGAGAAGATCGTGATGAAGGCGCTGTCGAAGGAACCGAAGGACCGCTACCAGAACGCCATGGAGATGCGCGACGCGCTGCGCGACTTCATGTCATCGAGCCACAACGAGTGCACCGCCGACGATCTTGGTGCCTACCTCCGCGACATGTTCCGCGAGGAGCGCGCCGCCGCCGACAACTCGGCCAAGACCACCATCAAGGACTCCGCCATCGTGAAGGCAGCGATGGCGGGCGCGGCTGCGGCCGATGAGGGCACTGGCCTGGCGGCGTTCGACGACCTCGATCAGGTGAGCAGTGTCAGCGAGCTGGCGCCGAGCCCGGTCGATGAGCCGTCCGACGAACTCGAGGCCGTGCAGGCCGAGGACGTACAACAGATCGAGCCCGCGCCGCGGCCGCATGTTGCGACCCACCAGGGCATGCCCGGTCCACGCGCCGCTGCCGTCAGCCATCACTCGGTTCCGCCGCTGGTGCCGCGCGACGCATCGATCCCCCAGGGCTACGGCCCCCGCCCTGCCGTCCAGCAGCGCGGGCTCGAGATGGAGTGGGACGACGACGAGCCGCCGACGCAGTCGATGGGCATGGAGGAGCTCGAGGAGCTTCCCGACCCCGGCGTGGCCGAGCCGCTCATGCTCACCGACACATCCGCGGGCGGACTGGGCGCGGCGGCGCCGGTGCCCATCGCCGGCGCACTGCCCCTGGCGGGCGGTTCCATTCCACCGCCGGGCCAGTCGATCGCGCCGCCGGGCCAGTCGGAGCTGCCTCTGGGCCCCGTGCTCGGCGCGGTCGTGGGACTGGTCGTGGTGATCGTCGCGTTCGTGGTGCTGCTGGGCGAGGCCAAGCCCGGCATCATCCACCTGACGACGACCCCGCCGGACGCGATTGTCACCGTCGGCGGGGATCGCGTCCCGGCCAGCAGCAGTCCCTTCGTCATCGACTCGCTGCCGCCCGGCACGCCCCACGAGATCGTGGTCGAGAAGGCAGGCTACAAGCCCTGGAGGACGACGCTGAGCGTCAAGGCCGGCGCGACCATGACGCTGCCTCCGGTGATGCTGCAGCGGGTGGCCCCGCCGCCGCCGCCGGTCGCGGTGACCCCGACGCCCCCGCCGCCGCCGGCTCCTGTGGAGGTCAAGCAGCCCGCGCCGCGGGTGGAGCAACCGCCGAAGGCGCCCCCGTCGACCAAGCCCAAGACCCGCACCCCGCGCAAGCCGACCTACGCCGACACGACGCGCAAGCGGACGAAGAACCCACCGGTAGTCGGGAAGGGCACGCTGCGCATCAACACGCGCCCCTGGAGCCAGGTCTTCGTCGATGGCCGGCTGCGCGGCAACACGCCCCAGATGAACATCCAGCTGCCGGCTGGCAAGCACCGCGTGAAGCTGGTCAACCCCCAGTTCGGTTTGCGCAAGACGATCACGGTCACCATCCAGCCTGGCAAGGTGGTGACCAAGGTCCTCACACTCCAATAGGTCCTGATGTCGAGCGCCAGTCCCCTGCTGCAGGTGAGCCTGGATCTGGCGGCGAGCCTGACATCGGAGGACCGCTACCGGCGCTTGCTCGCAGCGGTGCGGCAGCTCATCCCCGCCGATGCGGTGGTCGTGACGCGGCTGGGGCAGGACGGTTTGTCACCGGTGGTCTTCGACGGGCCCGAGCCGGGCATCGCCGGCTGGGTGATCCCGAAGGACTCGGGCCCCCACGCGACGCTCATGGACACGGACCGGCCGCTGCGTCTGCGCGAGGGTGACCCCGAGCTCGCCGCTCTGATCGAGTCCCTGCCGGGCGAGCGCGGCCCGATCGGCGCCTGGCTCGGCACGTCGCTGCGCGTCGAGGGGGAGACCGTGGGAACGCTGGCGATGAGCGCTGCCGATCCGGGCGCCTTCGATGCCGTGGGCGACGTCACGGTGGCTGCGCTGTCGGCGCTGACGGCGGCCTCGCTTCGCACCGTGTGGCTGCTCGACTCGGTTGAGCAGCAGCGTGATGCACTGCGCGAGCACGTCGCCTTCGAGGCGCTGGTCCTCGACATCTCGACGCGCTTCATCAACCTCGCCCCGGAGGACATCCCCGGAGGCATCGACGAGGCGCTGCACCGCATCGGCGAGTTCGCGCGGGTCGACCGGGCCTACATCTTCATGTCCAACGATGGCCAGCCGGCGAGTGCCGACACGCCACTCGAGTCGCTCGAGCTCATGGTGCACGAGTGGTGCGCGGAGGGTGTCGAGGGCAGCGCCGAGATCATGCGCGCGATCACGACCACCGACGAGGCCGTCGAGCTCAACCGCCGCGCGCGCGAGTGGTTCCGTGGGCGCGTCCTCAACAAGGAGATGATCCGCGTCAATCGGCTCGACGAGCTGCCCGAGGGGCACGGCGTCCGCTGGCGCTGGGAGAGCCAGGGCTGCAAGTCGGTCGTGATCGTGCCGCTGATCTTCGACGAGGAGGCGATCGGCGTCGTGGGCTTCGATGCCGTGCGCGAGGCGCGCACCTGGGACGACGTGACCGTGAACCTGCTGCAGACCGTGGGCCACATCCTGGCATCGGCCATCGAGCGTCGGCGCGCTGCGGAGGCGCTGCACGAGGCGCACAGCGAGCTCGAGGCGAAGGTGGAGCTGCGTACGCGGGAGCTGTCCGAGAAGCAGGCGCAGCTTGCCCAGGCCGAGAAGATGGCATCGCTCGGCCAGCTGGTTGCCGGTATCGCGCACGAGGTCAACACGCCGCTGGGCGCGATCAAGAGCAACAACGACACGCTGCAGCGGATGCTTGCGAAGATGTCGGCTGCGCCGGACGCGTCCGCCGAGACGACCGCCAAGTGGATCGCGATGGGCGAGTCGCTGACCGATGTGAGCACGGAGGCGATCGATCGGATCGCGCGCATCGTCGGCAGCATGCGCAACTTCGCGCGGCTCGATCAGCCGGAGGTCGACGAGGTCGACCTGCACGAGGGGCTCGAGAGCACGCTCACGCTCGTGAACCACAAGCTCAAGGGCCGCATCGAGGTCGTGCGTGACTACGGCGACGTGCCGCCGGTCGAGTGCCACGCCAACCAGATCAACCAGATCTTCATGAACCTGCTCGTCAACGCTGCGCAGGCGATCGAGGGTCGCGGTCGCATCACGATCACGACCCGGCTGCTGGGTGACGAGGTGGTGATCACCGTCGCCGACGACGGCAGCGGCATCGAGCAGGAGCACGTCTCGCGGATCTTCGATCCCGGCTTCACCACCAAGGGGGTCGGCGTGGGCACCGGGCTGGGACTGGCGATCGTCCACGAGATCATCGCCGAGCACCGGGGGCGGATCGGTGTGCAGAGCGCGATCGGGCAGGGCACGGCGGTCGAGCTGCGCCTCCCGGTGCACCACGGCCGTCACGACTGACCGGTCGGGCCCGGACGCGCAGCGCCGATCCGTGGTATGCCGCGGCCGTGCGCGTACCGTCGATGGTCCTGTTACTCGCCTGCCTTTCGGCAGCCGTCCCTGCGCGGGCACAGCTCCACCGCGCGACCGACCCGGTCGTGCTGCCGGCGTCCGCGCTGCTGGTGCATGACGACGCGCTGGCCATCGACGTCAACCCCGCGGCCCTGGGCCTGATCGAGGGCTGGTCGGCGGGCTACGTGCACAGCGAGGTCGACGCGGCTGGCACCTGGCTCGGTCGCGGTGACGCGGTCTACCTGGGGGTGCCGCTGTTCGGCGGCCTGACCCTCGGCAGTGCGATCCAGAGCATCCGTCCGGACGCGGGCGATGCCGGGCGCCGCGTGCAGGATGCCGATCGCGGCAGCATGGCGATGAGCCTCGCGTTTGCACCGGGGCGCCGCGGAGGTGTCGCGTTCACGACGCGCACGCTGATGTCCCCGGACCCGCGCATCGATGGTCTGTCGGCCATCGACCTGGGACTCGTGCTCAGGCCGTCCAATGGCTACGAGCTCGGGTTGGTTGGGCGCGACCTGCTGGCGACCCGCTTCGGTCGTGGCACCGGCGGGCTCGACCTCGCCTCCTCGCTGCTCGCCACCGCCAGCTTGCGTCCCTTCGGCACTTCATCGCTCAGTCTCGACGGGGCGCTTGCCCTCAGCCTCGATGAGCTGGGTGCGCGGGCGGGCGCGAGCGTCGTCGTCCCGTACCTGGGGCGGCTCACCGGGCTGGTCGAGGTCGAGCAGCTCGGCGACGCCGATGAGGTGACGCGCGCGATGGCCGAGCTCGCGATCAGCTTCGGCGCATTCACGGTCGCTGGAGGTGGCCTCAGCGGGACGAGCCCGGACGGCCTCGACACCCTCGATGGCGGCTACGCATCGGTGCGCGTCCACCGGCGCATGCGGCCGGGGCTCCCCGCGTCAGGGCACGTGCTCGACCTGCAGCTCTCCGGCCTCGATCCGCGGCGGCTGCTCGCGGTCAGCGTGCTGCTCGACCGCGCTGCGCGCGACGACCGCATCGAGGGAGTGCTGCTGCGTCCGCGCGGCTCGGGCATCGGCCGCGCCTACGCCCAGGAGCTGCGCATGCACGTCGAGGCGCTGCGGGCATCCGGTCGGCGCGTCGTGTGCCACCTCGAGTCGGCGTCAGGCAATGAGCTCTACGCGTGTGCGGGTGCCGACGCGATCCTGATCGACCCGGTCGGCAGTGTTCGGCTGATGGGGACCGGCTCCACCGTCGTTCTCTACGGCGACACGATTCGCAAGCTCGGCGTGCGCAGCGACTTCCTGCGCATCGGGCACTACAAGAGCGCCGCCGAGCAGTTCGGCCAGGCACGCATGAGCGAGACCGCGCGGCAGCAGCTGCTGCAGCTGCTCGACGATGCGCATGGTCGGTTCGTTTCGGACCTCTCGCGCGATCTCGAGCTCGACGCGGCGCAGGTGGGCGCGCTCATGGACCTCGGGATGCAGATGGCACCCACCCTGATCGAGCGCAAGATCGTGGCCGGCGCGGTAGACGCGCGGGAGTTCATCCGCGACAGCGGCACACACTTCGGAGGGCGCAGCATCCGCGCCGGAATGCCGTCGCGACAGAATCCGCGCTGGGGTGTCCCCGCCCGTGTCGGCGTGGTGATCGTCGACGGCACGATCGTGGATGGCGAGAACGTCGACGTGCCGTTCCTCGACATGCACATGACGGGCGGTGAGACGGTCTCCGCGGCGCTCGACGCGATGGTCGCCGACCCCACGGTCGCGTCGATCGTGCTGCGCGTGGACTCGCCCGGCGGTGCGGTCGTCGCCTCCGACCAGATCTGGCGGGCCGTGCGTCGGGCCGGCAAGCGCAAGCCGGTGGTGGCATCGATGGGCGCGATGGCTGCCAGCGGCGGGTACTACGCCGCCTGTGCTGCCCACGAGATCTGGGCCGACCCCTCGACGCTCACGGGCTCGATCGGTATCTTCGCGGGCAAGGTCGACATCGTCGAGCTGGCTGACAAGGTGGGACTCGGCGTCGAGCACTTCCGCCGCGGCAAGCGCCAGGGCGCCGACTCGATCTACCGCGCATTCACAGCCGACGAGCGCGCCGCGCTCGCCGAGGTGCTGCGCGTCTACTACCGCAAGTTCGTGGAGCGCGTCGCCGACGGACGCTCGATGAAGTTCGAGCAGGTCGACGCACTGGCACGCGGGCGCGTCTACACCGGAGACCGCGCCAAGCAGCTGGGGCTCGTCGACCGACTCGGCGGCTTCTCGTCGGCGCTCGCCCGCGCGCGTCAGCTGGGTGGGCTGTCCCGCAATGCCGAGGTGGTCATGCGCCCGAAGCGTCCAGACGGGCTGCTGGACTACGTGCTCGGGACGGGCGGGGGCGCGTCGGCTGCCGAGGTTGCCTCGATGCTCGACTACGACTCGCAGCAGGGCGGCCAGGTGGCGCTGCCGCCGGAGCTACGCTCGATGGTGCGCTTCACGGTGATGGGGCTGATGGGCGAGCGTGGCGCGCCGCTCGCACTCATGCCCTACGAGATCGAGCTATGAAGGCTGCTCGGTGCGTGACAGGAACCACGGGTAGCGCGTGAACTCGCGGTAGCCCATCGCCCGGTAGATCGGGTCGCCCTGCTTGCTCGCCTGCAGCACCACCGCCCCCGCGCCGTGGTCGAAGGCCCAGTTCCCGACGGCACGCGTGACGTGGCTGGCGAGGCCGTGCCCGCGCGCCTCCGGCGTCGTACCGACCCAATAGATGCCGGCGATGCCGTGACTCAGCAGCACCATCGCTGCCGCCGCCGGCTTGCCCTCGACGTGCGCGACGACGCCGTGCAGGTGCGGCGACAGCAGGCGCTCGACCCGCTCGAACATCTTCTCACCGGTCGCCACTGGCAGGCCAATGGTGTGGTACGCGCGCACCGAGACGCTCGCCAGCTCTCCTGCGCCGGCCAGGTCGTCGACCCGCGAGAGCGACACCCCTTTCGGCAGTGACTCGTCGGGGAGCGGCTGCTCGATCACGAGCCCGGGACTGTCGCCGACGCACGCGAGCTCGCGCTGCTGACAGTAGGTGATCAGGTCGTCGTCGCAGTGCATGCGCGTGCGGATCGCGAAGCCGTCCGCCGACTCGCGGAAGAACGCCTGCGACCGCTCCATGAGCTCCATCGGCGAGGTGCGCTGCGGGCCCGCGCGCATCGAGAAATTCACGCCCGGGAAGCGGTCCGCGCCGAGCGTCAGCAGCAGGCCGCCCTCCTCGACGATGACGCAGCGGTCATGCCAGCGCGAAAACTCGCGGTGGGACTCCGCCAGGTTCTCGTCGGCCAGCTCGATCAGTGTGCGCTCCAACATCGCGGCGGGTCCGGGCTGCGATTGTGGTCCGTCACCGCCGGAATCGCCAGCCACGCGCGATCCTGGGGCCGCGTGCGGCCGCCGGCTTGACGCGCGCGGCTCTTTTTGGCACCGCGTCGGGGTCGTACGCTGTGCGGTGGATCCACCACGTGCCCGAGCCCCTCCCCAAACACGTCCGCATCTGGCTCTGGAGCATCTGGGCCCTCGTGCTCATGATGGTCATCGTCGGTGGCACGACTCGCCTGACAGGCTCCGGGCTGTCCATGGTGGAATGGCACCCGCTGATGGGCGTTCTGCCGCCGCTGACGGCTGCGGACTGGGACGCGGTGTTCGAGCGCTACAAGGCGTTCCCGCAGTACCAGCAGGTCAACCACTGGATGGGGCTGGCCGACTTCAAGCGCATCTTCTTCTGGGAGTACGTCCACCGTCTGCTCGGGCGGGTGCTCGGCCTTGCGTTCTTCATCCCATGGCTGGTGTTCGTGTCGCGCGGTCAGCTGCGCGGCCGCTGGGCCGTGCGCACGCTGGTGGCGCTGTGCCTCGGCGGCGCCCAGGGCCTGCTCGGCTGGTACATGGTCCGTAGCGGCCTGATCGATCGCCCGGAGGTGAGCCACTTCCGCCTCGCCGCGCACCTCTCGCTCGCGTTCATCGCCGGGCTCTGGGTGTTGTGGCTGGCGCTCGACGCCGCCGGGGAGGGCGCACCGCTCGACGCGCAGGCGCGGGCCGCGTCCACCGCGCTGCGGCCGGCTGCCTGGGGCCTGGTCGCGTTGACCTCAATGCAGGTCGTGCTTGGAGCCTTCATGGCGGGCACCCGTGCCGGACTGGTGTCCAGGACGTTCCCCGACATGAACGGCCACTACGGACCGGGCCCGTTCTTCACCGGGCCGTCGGTGATTGACGATGCGCTGAACAACCCGCTGGCGATCCACTGGCTGCACCGCGCGTTCGCATGGATCGTGCTCGGCGCGGGCATCGCGGTCTACGTGCGCGCACGCGCGCTCGGTGTGCCGCTCTTCAGGACCCGCGCGCTCGGGGTCGTGCACGTGCTGGGTGCGCAGTTCGCGCTCGGCGTGGCGACCGTGATGCTGCAGGTGTCGCCGCCCGTGGCGGTCGCCCATCAAGCCTGTGGCTACCTGCTGATGTCGGCAGCCCTGCGGCTGTGCCACGGGCTTCGTACGCGCGCCTAGGCCTGCGCCGCGACGACCTCGGACATGAAGCTCTCGCCCAGCAGCCAGCAGCCGCGGGTCGGGCCGTCCTCGGCGTACCAAAGCTCCAGCGTGAGGCCGTTGTAGAGAATCACGAAGCACTCTTCCGTCGTCGTCCGAATCACCATCTGCTCACCGTCCTGCTCCCGCACCATGGGGCAGCCAATGCACGAGCCGTGCCGACCGCGCGTGCGCGGGAATTCCGCAGGAGTTGGCCCGCGGTTCGGTGCGATCCCGCCGTTCCTTTCAGCGCTGCAACGCGACCCGTTTCAGAACAGCAACATCGTGCTCTCGAGCGGACATCTAGGTGTGTGGGAGCGTATGCGCACACCCGCCCACGACACTTTCGTAGGTCAGTTGACGCCCCAATTGTGAGCTGTCTATATGGAGATAGGCAATGGTCGCATCAGCACAGGTCGGGAGAGCGCTCACGTGGAGTCGAGCGTGCGGTTTCGCACTTTTGATCGGCGCCCTGTCCGTCCCCGCGCAGTCTGCGTATGCGGATCAGTCCACCGTGCTGCAGCAGATGCTCAAGGAGGGTGCGAACTTCCGCGTGCGCGTGCGCGCCGCGATGGCGCTCGGCCGTCTACGCAACGTGAAGCATGCTGCGGTGCTCGAGCGCGCCCTGTGGGATCGACACCCGGCGGTGCGTCAGGCGGCGGCGGTCTCGCTCCGCCAGCTCGCAGCCAAGCGCTCCTTACCGGCGTTGCGCATCGCGTCGCGCGACACGGCGGGCAACGTCGCTCGCGAGGCGGCGTCCGCGATTCGCGCGATCGAACGGAAGCACCCCGCGCGTTCGCGGGGCACAGCGGTTGCCGCGGCACCGAAGGCGCGCAAGGCCTCGCGGTTTGCGCGCCCGCGCTTCGCGGTGGTCGTTGGCGACATGCGCAACGCGAGCGGCTTCCAGGGACGCGACCTCGCCCGCCACCTGCGCGCGACCCTCGCGGAGGGGTTGCGCGAGAACGCCTCGGTGATCGTGATCGATTCGTCCGCCAGGGACGGCGGCATGGCCGAGGCACGGCGGCGTCAGCTGCCGGTCTTCCGCATGGATGCGAACCTCGTGAGCGTGAAGCGTACGAGCATGCATGGCGACCTCAGCGTTCGCTGTGAGATCTCGCTGCTGCTGCTCGACAACAAGGAGCGCACGATCCGCAGCATGCTCAAGGGCGCCGCCACGCACAGCGAGTCGCCACGGGGTCCGCGCGCGTCGCAGGAGCGCGTGATGGCCCGCAAGGCGATCGCGAGCGCGGTCGGCAGCGCGCTCGGCAACGCGTGGAAGGCCCTCAAGAGCGCCTCGACGGTGACGCGCGGCCCTAGCTACGCGGCGCGCTAGGCGCCGCGACTGTGCAAGACCGGGGCAGCTGAGCCAGCACTCGCATGTCCCACATGTAGGGGTGTTTTACTTGCGGAGTGCCCATCCCGGGGGGAGGATGGAGTGGCTTTGCGAGGGGCGCCGGGGAAGGCGTCTGCAGCCAGACGGGGGATGACATGGAGAGAGCAAGCTCTTGGCTAGGTGGATTGGTTTACGCGCCGCTGCTGGCGGCCATCGCGTGCACGGGCGGTGCGCCCGCGGCGCCCATGGAGGAGTCGCCCACGATGGCGACCGCCGGCGGTGAAGACGAAGGGGCCACGGATGACGCCGCGTCGGATGACGACGCCGTCGTCGCCAAGCCGGCGGTAGCCGCTGGGCGCGAGCACTCGTGCGCCATCAACTCGCTGGGCGAGGCAGGCTGCTGGGGCAGCGACGTTCACGGGCAGGCGAAGGCGCTCGGTCACACGTTCGTTCAGCTGGGTGCCGGCGCGCTGCACACGTGCGCTCTCTCGGAGGAGGGTGAGGTGCACTGCTGGGGCTTCAACAGCAACGGCCGCGCGACGCCGCCGGGGCACCTGTCGAGCCAGCTCTCGGTTGGCGTCGATCATGCGTGCGCGCTGCATCTCGACGGCGGGGTCGGCTGCTGGGGAAACAACAGCCACGGCGAGAGCAACGCGCCCGAGGGCGAGTTCACGCACGTCTCCGCCGGCGGCGACCATGCCTGTGCGTTGCGCGCGGATGGGACGCTGGCGTGTTGGGGCCGCAACGACGACGGCGAGGCGACAGCGCCCGAGGGGGCGTTCAAGACGGTGATTGCGGGTGGCGACCACAGCTGTGCGCTCGACGCCGAGGGCGCGGCGCACTGCTGGGGCAACGACGGCGCGGGACAGGCGACCGCCCCCGCGGGCAAGTTCCTGTCGCTCACCGCGGGCTCGCACCACACCTGCGGGATCGACGAGGGCGGGAACGTCCAGTGCTGGGGTGCGGGGCAGTCGGGAGCCAAGGGCTTTCCCAACTTCGGTCAGTCCGCGGCGCCCCAGGGTTCCTTCATCGCGGCCTCCGCGGGCGACGCACACACGTGTGCGGTGGACGCCGACGGCCAGGTGACGTGCTGGGGGTCCAACGGCAGCGAGCGCGCAACGCCGTCCTTCGAGTTCGCACCGATGGCGGAGGAGAAGCCGGTGGCGGTCGAGGAGCCGGCCGAGCCCGTCGCCCCAGCGCGCGGTCGCCGCGCGGGCATCCACGGCAGCCGACCCAAGGAGCGTCTGGATGCGGTGAAGACCGGTGAGGCGCCGGAGCTGGTCGAGCCCTGACCGCTTCAGCGCATTGACCGCCTCGGCGCACTGACCGCTGCGGCGGACGGACGCATTGACCGTCCTGACCGCCCTGACCGCCTCGACCGCTTGCGGGAGCTAGAACCTGCGCGGGCCGAGCGTGTCGTCGCCGAGCCCCAGCTCGTCGTCGTCGAGACCGAGCTCCTCGTCGCTGATGTCGGCGTCGCTCTCCTCGGCCTCGGCTGCGGCCTGGGCCTCGAGATAGATGTTGTTGGGCCTCTCCATCTTGTGCCCAACCATGCCGCCGACGACCGCTCCCACGACCGCACCGATCAGGGCGCCGCTCACGATCGCCTCGGTGCCGTCGATCGTCATGTCGGTGGAGTCCCCGCCCTCCTCCTCCGAGCTGCCGAGCAGGTCCTCTTCACTGATCGAGTAGCCGAGGGCAGCGCCGGTGGTGATGCCCGCGATGGCGCCGTAGGCGGCCCCCTGCTGGACAGACGAACTCGCGCAGCCCTGCATCATCAGCAGCGCCACACACGTGGCCATTGTCTTGTAGATCCCCATGCGGAAACGATTAACACACAGGGCTGACTCTGGGTAGACCGTTGTCGCACTATGGAGCAGGGATGGCGCCCCGGATCCGCGTGGCGGCCTGGTGGCGCACCGCGTCCGCGTCATTTGGCGAACTGCACGCGACCGACTGCCGAACCGCGGCCTGGATGACCTCGACCGCGTCCTTCGCCGAGCGCGGGTCGTGCACGTTCGCGGCCAGACGCGCGGCCGCGGAGATGCAGTGGGCGCCGAAATACCGGTCAAAGCGCTGGTCGCGCAGGGCGGTCTCGAACGCCTCCACGCGCAGGTTGTCCGCCACCCGCTTGCAGACGTCCTTCTCGATGTGTCCGGCCAGGGTGGCCTCCGCGACCTCGAGGACCGCCAGCGCCGCGTCCTCATCTGGGGTGGAGGAGGCGCGCTCGCGCGCAAAGGCGAGCAGCGCCCGCGCCAGACGGTCGTCGTTTTCGCGGGCCGCATAGACCAGGGGCACCAGCCAGTCGCCGTGGGGCCACCGCTGCCACGCCGACTCGAAGCTCGATGCGTAGGCATCGTCCCAGGCCCCCATCGGCCCCCCTGGCTCTGAAGCTCGTGCGATGCGCATGCTAGGCATGGAACACGGATCCCCTTCCATGTGACGACCCGTACCCCCCGGACCGTGAACTCGTGCGTAAGGCTGCGCCGCCGGGAGCGGTCAAGGCAAGCGTCGGCGTGCCGGCGACCACAAACGCATCGGGACGACCCGTGGGCGTGGCGGGCATGCCATGTCGTCGGGTGGTCGTTGCCATGCGGCGTGCCGATCGCGCCCGGCGGCTGTGCGTGCAGGAAAGCCGCACAAACCGGACGGTGATGCCGATGCCGCGCGCGTCCCTCCTGGCTGGCGTGTGCCGCTGACCCCGCGACGGGCCCCGCGGCAGCGCGGCGCACGGACCCGCCGGTGGGCGGCAACGGAAGATCTTCCCCGCGACCCGGAGGTCGCGATGGGCGCTAGCGCTTGCGCCGCGAGCGCCGCTTGCGCGCCTTGCTCTTGCTGCGCTCGTCCTGGATGGCGGGCAGTCTCAGGTGCACCACGACATCGAGGGGCGCCTCCGTCCCCCACTCGTCGGTGCCCCGGTCGTCGCGCATGTCCTCGCCGACCGACCACAGCGTGAGCTCGCCGCCATCCTGCGCGATCCGGAAGCCGAGGTCGGCACCCGAGAAGGGGTCACGCAGCCCGGCATCGCGGATCCCGAGCGGCTGGCGCGGCATGCGACCACGCCGCGCGCGCTCGGCGACGGTCGCCAGTCCAACCGCCATCGCGCGCGTCAGCGCCTGTCCGCGCATGTCGTCGTAGAGCCAGTCCAGCACCCCCACCGTCGCGCGCCGCACCGTCTCGTGGTCCGAGCGCACACGCAGGTCGTGCTCCCCCCGCCAGTCGTCGAGCGCACCCGGGTAGCTCTCGGGTGCGATCTTGCGCCACTTGCTGGGTCGGCCCAGGAACTTCCATTCACTGTAGAGCCGCGTGCGCTTGCGTAGCCGCTCGGCGAGTGTGGCGAAGCCGTCGTCGTTGGTGAGCGCGGAGAGCCGCCGGACCTCCATCGCCGCCAGCAGGTCGGCCACCTCGATGCCGCTGCCGGTCGGTGGCGCCTGGGTCGCGAGGATGCGAAACTCCGCGGCCGCCCTGCGCAGCCCCTGCGGGCTGGCGTCTGCCACGCAGTAGCCGGCCACGCGCGACGCGATGCTCGCGATGCGCGCCGATACGCTGCTGGCCTCCATCGGTGCGCCGGTAACGAGATCCTGCCCGTAGCGGATGGTGTCGGCCGCAATCGTCAGGCAGCCGTCGCCGCGGGCGATGCTCGCGCTCCCGAGGCTGACCAGCGCCGCGTCGAGGAGCAGCGGGTAGTCGGGCACGGGCATGCCGCGGGCCAGCCCGATCTGCATCGGCGTCGCCGACCAGCCGTGGTGGGTGGCGTCTCGCAGCTTGCCGATCGTCTCGTTCCACTTCTCGATCGGCTTGCGCTGCTCGGGCGTCAGCGGCTGACCGAAGTGCAGCTGCTCGGCGATGCTGTTGCGGACCTTCGGCGGCAGCGGCTCCGCCCCCTCGAGCGCGGCATAGATGGCGTCGGCCGCGTTGCCGTCGAGCTCCGGAGTACGCAGGACCGGCCGCTCCCACCGCAGTCGATGCAGAGTGGCGATGTCCCCTTCGAGCGCGTTCGACAGCTGGCCGAATTGCCACTGCGAATACCCCAAGTAGCCGACGCAAACCGCGGCGAGCAACACCAAGCCAAACATCGAACGAACAGCGATGGCGACCTCCCGTGCCTTTTAGGATCCTCGATTCAGCATGTCCGGTGCAAATATTACCGTGTGCCTGCTCCGATGGGCGTCTCTTTTGCGCCAGATCCGCGGGCGTGTGTGTGCCGAATGTGGTTGTATGCGCCCCGGTTCGTCCCGGGACCCGCCCCTGCGGCGCACGGGACGGCAAATACGCAGCCAGGAGACACGATCATGAGCATGACCAAGGCCTACGCCATCACCACCGACGCTGTCGCGGCCGAGACTGCGCGCGCGGGCGGGGACACCTCCAAGATCGACGTCTCCAAGGTGCTGACGCTCGACGATCTCGAGCTGCGCGACCTGGGTCCGACGGACGTGAAGATGCGCGTACTCGCGGTCTCCGCGGAGCACAACATCTCGCACGCCGCCACCGCCGACACGGTCAACATCGCGGAGGCGCGAGGCGGCAAGATGTACCCCGGCAACTCCGCCGTGGGCGAGGTGCTCGAGGTCGGCAGCGCGGTGACGAAGTTCTCCGCCGGCGACGTTGTCGTCACACACTGCAATGGCGAGCCCGACGAGCACGGCTTTCCTCTGCGCATCTGGGCCTACGACCAGCCCGAGTCGATCGGCTGGTACAGCAAGGAGGCCGTCGTCGGCGACTGGCAGCTCGTCAAGGCGCCGCTCGACTGCGGCCTGTCGCTGTGGGAGATGGCGGCGCTGCCGCTGCGCGCACCGACCGCCTATCACCTGTGGCGCCGCGCCATGGGCATGTACCGCGTCAAGGTCCCCTACGAGCGGCGTGCGACCGTCAACGTGATGAGCTTCGGCGGCGGCGTCGGTGAGCTGTTCCTGATGCTCGCGAAGGCCGAGGGCCACAATGCCTACTTCTGTGCGGGCAGCGCGGAGCGGCGCGCGGCGCTCGAGAAGCTCGGGATCGTCGGCATCGATCAGAAGGAGTTCAACCGCTTCTCCGAGCGCAGCGACGTCAAGGCCTTCTCGAAGGCGTGCAAGAAGCTGACCGGGGGCGAGGGCATGCACCTCGTCTGCGACATGCTGCGCGGTCCGTGCTTCGACGCGGGGCTGGCGGTGGCCGGCCGCTGCGGCGTCAACGTCAGCGCAGGCTGGCAGCTGTCGCAGGTGGTGACCTACAACAGCACGATTCAGTCGGTGAAGCAGGTCACGATCGACCACACGCACTACGAGACGCCGGCTGGCTGCGAGGCCGCCACGCAGCTCTACGGCCGCGTCTTCAAGCCGACCATCCACAGCGAGGTCTACGACTTCGAGGCGCTGCCGCGCTGCATGGACGAGATGACGCGCAACACCCAGACCGGTATCCCGATCATCCGCGTCGCGGACGAGATGCCGGCGTCGGTCAAGGCGATGCTCTAGCAGGTCGGTGAAGAAGTCATTCCGCCCATCGCACCGCGCGTTGGGCCCCGTACGGCCGTCCAACTCCGCTGCGAAAACATTCATGTTTCCTCGGCACTCGGACGCCGTCCGCGAACCCAACTCACGGCACGCTGAATCGAAAGCCCTTCTTCACCGACCTGCTAGAGCCGCCAGGCGGGCGACGGCGCAGCTGGACATTCCCCAGCTGCCCGCACGCTGCCATCAGGTCGCGCCCCTTCGTGATGCGCCGGCGGACGGGCAGGCCCGCGGCCCGCAGGCGCTGCACGAAGTCGACGATCTCCGCCTCGGTCGGCGCCCGTCCCACGGGGTCGTTGCCCGGGTTGTACGGGATCAGGTTCACCATCACGCGGCCCAGCGGCGCACAGAAGCGCGCGATGCCCTCGACGTCCTGCGGGCGATCGTTGTCACCGGGGATCAGGCAGTAGTTGATGCCGAGCGTGAAGTTGTCGCGTGGCCTGTAGTCCGCGAGTGCGCGCTGGACCTGCGACAGCGGCCAGCGCCGGGTGATCGGCATGCTCGCCTGGCGCGCCTCGTCGCTCGCGGCGTTGAGGCTGAACGAGAGGTTGAGCCGCCGGAAGCCGGCCTGCTGCAGGCGCGCGATGCCGTCGACGTGGCCCACTGTGCAGACCGTGATGTGCTGCTGTGCGATGCCGAGCCCGCCGCCGTCGGTCATCACGCGCAGCGCCTGCAGTACGTTGTCGGCGTTGTCGAGCGCCTCGCCCATGCCCATGAAGACGACGTTGCGGAAGCGCCAGCCGAGGCGATGGCGCGCGGTCAGCAGCTGTCCAATGATCTCGGCGGCCGACAGGTGCCGCAGCAGGCCCATGCGCCCGGTCTCGCAGAACGTGCAGCCCATCTTGCAGCCGACCTGGCTCGAGATGCACAGGGTCGCCCGGTCGCGGCCCATCGGCAGCAGCACCGACTCCACCTCGAGGCCGTCGGCGAGGCGGAGGGTCGCCTTCGCGGTCGTGCCGGTGTCGGTCTGCTCCTGCGCGACGGGGCCGACCTCCAGTAGGCCGAGCGCGAAGTGCTCTCGCCAACCCGCACACGTCCGCTCGGCGAGGCCGTGCGCCGCCGGGTCGAAGCATCCGCTCTGTAGCGCGTCGCGGTAGATCGCGCGCGCCACACCGGCGCCGCGCGGCAGCAGTCGTTGTGACAACTCGCAAAGCTGCGCGCCGGTGAGCCCTGCGATCTTCGTGTGCGCCGGCTCGGTCTTCGCACTCACGCTTGGCACCGCCCCGTCATGGCAGCCGGATCTGGTGCAGCATGTCGTTCACCACGGCGTCGCCGAAGGAGTAGTTCACCCCGCTGCCGAAGTAGGCGTACCCATCGGCGATCGCCGCGCCGGTCGCGATGGTGCCGTCGGTCGGGAAGACGGCAATCGTCTTGCCGGTGGCCGCCTCGAGGACGTGCATCTCGAGGAACACGGGCACGAATGTGACCGCCCCGGTCGTAGTGATGGGGCCCCAGACCTGCGCCGGCAGTTGCTTCTCCCACACCTGCGTTCCATCCACCGCCAGCGCGACGATCCGCGACGTGCTCTGGCTGTCGCCGTTGTCGGGCTCGCTGCCGGGCGCGTCGCTGAGCCCGGGGAAGCCCGCGACCACGATGCGCTCGCCGTCGAACGCGCCGTTGTTGATGATGCCACCGGCGGTCGCGCCAAAGCTGACCTTGTGCTCCCACACGACCTCGCCGCTGTCGCGGTCGAGCGCCCAGAAGATCCCGGACTTCTGCCCCGCGCCCACCAGCCTGCGCGCCTCACCGTCGACCTCGCCCTCGAACAGGATGGGGTTGGTGCCGAAGTCGTAGTCCGGCCCGCTGTCGGGCAGCGTGAGGTTCATGATCGTGAAGACGTCGTCCTCGGTCACTTGTGTCACCCACAGCGGCGCGCCGTCGTCGAGGGAGATCGCGAAGATCGAGTCGGAGTGCGGTCCCGGCTCGCCTGTGTAGTTGTTGCCCGTGGTGCCGTAGACGACGCGTGCTTCGAGGTCCACGGAGACGGTCGACCACACCGCGGAACCGTTGTGGGGTGGATCGGCCGTGTAGTACGTCCATCGCTCGGCGCCGTCCGCGATGTCGAAGGCGGCGACCCCGCCGCGGAAGGTCGAGCCGCTGCGGATGTAGCCCTCCTCCCCCGACGAGAGCCCGACGAGGACGGTGTCGCCGGCGACCACGGGCGACGACGTGATGCCCGCCGTGGGTTGATCGGACGAGCGCACGCTCCAGATGTCGTCGCCGCTCTCGGCGTCGAGCGCGATCACCTGCGTATCGCCGGCGTGGAGGTAGAGCACCCCGTCCGCGTAGGTCGGAGACGAGGTCGTCCCGAGATCGCGCTCCCAGACGAGGTCGCCGCTCTCCCGGTCGATGCAGTACACCCCGCCCGTCGCGGTCGCGTAGACGTGCTCACCGACGACGGCCGGCGTCCCGTTGGGCTGGCCGCGGGTCTGGAAGGTCCAGCCCTCCACCAGCGTCCCGGCGTTGTCGAGCGTCAGCGTCGTCTCGTCGGCGTTGCGAAAGTTGGAGTCGACGCCGCCGAGTGACGTCCACGTGCTGGCTGGCGCCGTCGCCTCCATCGCTTCCGTACTGTCGTCGTCCGAGCCCGCGTCGTCGCCGCTGCACGCGGGTGCCAGCGCCGCGAGTAGGAACGGGCCAATCGAAAGCCCACGAAATCTTGCTGTCATCTCGTTCTCCCAGACAGGCCCTGCGGTTTCATCACGCGGGCGGGAGCCGGTCAAGGTGCCGGCTAGATCGCCAGCAGATACGCACGCACCGACTCGCCGGTCGCGCGCTCGACGGCCTCGGCATACATGCGCAGCTGGGCTGCGTAGGCGCCCTCACCGGACGGATCGAGGTCCGTCTTGAAGTCGATGACGGTCCAGCTGCGCGCACCGTCCTGCTCTTCGCAGAACGTGAGGTCGATGCTGCCCTCGGCGATTCGGCCGTCGCCGAGACGCAGGCCCATCGGCGCCTCGAAGCGGGCGTCTGGGCTCCGTGCTGCCCGCTGCAGCAGCTCGTGGGCAAGCGCGTGACGGGCGGCCACCACCGCCGCGCCCACCTCCGCCTCCGGTGCGCCGAGCGCGCGCGCGTGGCCGGTGGCGATGCGCGTGAGCAGCTCGGGATCGTCGCGGAAGCGCGCGTCCTCCAGCACGGCGTGGACGAGTGTGCCGAAGCGGCGGCCGCTCGGGCGCCCTTCGCGCGGCGCGTCCGTGGTCACGACCTCGACGGCGGGCGGGTCGATGGCCTCGGCGGCGATCGCCGTCACGGGCTGCACCACCGGTCCCCGCTGGGCGCCACGCTCGAGCGCCTTGCGGCGCCGCTGTCGCCAGCGCAGATGGAACGCCTGCCCCTGGGCCTCGCGCATGCCCTCGTCGTCGGCGGTCAGCAGCCGATCCTGGCGCAGGCCGCCGACCGCCTCGCTACCGAGTGCAAGCGCCTTCGGATCCCACCACGTCACGCTGTGGCCGCCCTCGGCGGGCTGATGGGTGCCCGGTGCGACGGAGTCCTCCGGTGACCGCTGCGCGTCGAGGGGCGCCTCGAGCACGCTGTCTTCGCCGAAGTCGGGGCAGCCGGGCGAGGGGCGCGCGTCGCGGCGCTTGCTCAGCTGGGGGTAGAGCGCGCGGTGCAGGACATCGACCCAGCCCGCGTGCGGTCTGTCGCCCACGCAGGGGACCACGAGCAGGTCGCGTGCGCGGGTCGCCGCCACGTACGCGATGCGCACCTCCTCGTCCTCGTCGTGGCGCGCGATCGCCTCCGCGTTCTCATGCAGGGCGAGCGGCGTGCAGCCGGCGAGCGGGCACGCCCACAGGCGCCGCTTCGTGTCGAGGTAGCGCGAGCGCCCCTGGGCGGTGCGCGGGACGGTTGGATCGCACAGGATCACCACCGGGAACTCCAGTCCCTTGGCGGCGTGCACCGTCATCATGCGCACGCCCTCGGTGCCCTCCTCGACGACCGGTGCCTCGCGCGCCTCCTCGCGTTCCTCGCCGGCCGCGAGGTGGTCGACGAAGGCGCGGAACGAGGTCGTGCCGCGCTGCTCGAAGCGGCGTGCCTGGTCGGCGATCCGCAGCACGTTGGCCAGCGCCTGCTCACCGGTGGGCCAGATCGCGATGCCGGCGTGGGCGCGCGTCGCCTCGAGCAGCGCGGTGATCGTCTCACCCGCGGGCCTGCGGTTGCGCAGCCGGTGCAGCTTGGCCAGTAGCGACAGCGCGTCGGCCACCTCGCGCTGGCTCTCCGACAGCACGTCCTCGTCGAGCGGGCGCAGCGGGTGCAGCGAGCCGACGTTCGCCGTGAAGTCGAGCAGTGCATCGTCCGACAGCGAGATCAGCGGCCCGCGCAGCGTTGCGAAGACGCTCAGCGCGTCGTCGGGCCACTCGATGGCGACCAGCGCCGTACGCACGGCGGCCACCTCTTCGCGTGCGTGGAAGGAGCGCCCTCCGACGAGCACGTGTGGAATGCGTCGCGCCTCGAGCGCGCGCACATAGTCGCGGGTGGTCTCGCGGCCGTAGCCCTTGAAGCGACGGAACAGCAGGCAGATGTGGCGCGCCGACAGCGGCACGTCATCGCGCCCGCGCTCACTGACCATCATGCCACTGTCGCCCGTGAGGTACTCGATGAACGCGCCGATCGCATCGGGCAGGCTCTCGTCGATCGCACGCGACGTCACGCGGCCCCACTTGCTGTACGGACGAGGGACGGGCAGGGCGATCACCGCCGGCTGCTCGCGCGTCGGGCTGCGGAAGGGGTGCAGTGGCTGGTAGTTCGCCTGACTGCCGTCGGGCGCGCCCTGCATGAGCGGCTCGAAGGAGGCGTTGATCACCGACTGGATGTCGGGCAGCGCACGGAAGCTCGTGGTCAGCTGCAGCACGGCCGCGCCCTGGGCGCGCAGGCCCTCCTTGATGCCTTCGTAGAGCATCACGTCGGCCCGACGGAAGCGGTAGATGGCCTGCTTGGGGTCGCCGACGACGAAGAGCTTGCCCGGGGTGATCGGCGGCAGCTGCTCGGGGTCCAGCGCCGAGCCGTCCGCCGTCGGTGCGCTGCCGGGCTCGCTGCACAGCAGCAGCAGGATCTCTGCCTGCAGCGGGTCGGTGTCCTGGAACTCATCCACGAAGAGATGGGTGATGCGCCCGCGCAGCTCGTCGCGCGTCGCCGCGTCGTCGCGCAGCAGGTTGCGCGTGCGGATGAGCAGGTCGAGGTAGTCCAGCTTACCTGCGCGCGCCTTCTGCGCCTCGTATGCCTCGACCACCGGCTGCAGCTCGTCGCGCAGCTGCGCCGCTAGCTGCGCCTCGAGGTTGTCGAGCAGCCCGTCGAGCTTCGCGGCCAGCTCGTCGCGGCGCGCGATCACATCCGCGCGCAGCAGCCCCGGCGCGAACTGGCTGCCGTAGCCCTTACGCTTCCATATGTATCGCCTTCGCAGCTGCCGCAGCTCGAACTCGAGCTCGTCGTAGTCCCGGCTACCGCGCACGTCTTCCACCGCCCTGCGCTCGTCGACGAACTCGAGCAGCTCGCGCAGGTCGGCGGCGAGCTTGTCGCGCTTGCCCGCTGCGATCGTTGCCAGCGCGCCGATCACGCCGAGCTGCTCGAAGGCGGTATCCAGCTCGGTCTCGCGCTCGAAGCGTGGGCGCTCCCACGGCGTGTCGAAGTCGCGCTGCCCGATCAGCGCGCGGGCTGCACCGCGCAGCAGCTCCTGGGCGCCCTTCGTGCGTGTCGAGCGCCGCAGTGCGCGACGCACCCCGGGTGGCGGGTCCTCGAGGATGCGCTGCAACCAGCCGTCGAAGGCACGCTCGAAGAGCGGCACCGCCCCGTCGTCTCCCTCCACCTCGAAGTCCGGGTCCACGCCGGCCTCGATCGGGCGCTCGCGCAACAGGTCACCGCAGAACCCGTGGATGGTGCTGATGCGGGCCGCCTCCAGCTGTGCGAGGGCGGCCTCGAAGCGCGCGCGCTCGGGGGCGTCGGCCGTCGCCTGCCGTCGCGCCCGCTCGAGCGCGCTGCGCAGGCGCAGCTTCATCTCCCCGGCGGCCTTCTCGGTGAAGGTCAGCGAGGCGATCTGCGACAGCTCCGCGCGGCCGCTGCCGATCACGGAGAGCATCCGCGCCACCAGCTCCGAGGTCTTGCCGGTTCCGGCCGCCGCTTCGACGACCACGTTGATGTCGAGTGCGCCACGGATGCGCGCGCGCGCCTCGGCATCGGCCAGCGGTCGGTCGCTCATGGCGCACCCCGCAGCTTCCGCAGCGCGTCGAGCCGCCCGCGGTCCTTGCGCGCCACGCGCTGCTCCTCGTAGGGACCGCAGACCACGCGATAGTCACAGTGCTCGCACGCGCCCGGCTCGGGTGCCGCGGGCAGAAAGCCCTCCTGCAGCGCACCGTCGACGGTCTCGGCGAGCAGCTTCGCGAGGCCCTCCGCGCGCTCGTCGAGCTCGACCGCGCGCGTCGCGAAGCCGCCCTGCGCCGTGCAATACGACAGCTGCCCGCCCCATACACGGGCGCCGGGGAAGCGCGCCTGAAGCGCCTGCGCATAGAGCAGCGGCTGCAGCACCTTGCCGCCGCCGATCACGAGCGGATCGGGGGCGGTCGCACGTCCGGTCTTGTAGTCGGTCGCGCGCAGGGCGCCGTCGTGCTCCTCGACGAGGTCGATGCTGCCGCGCAGCTGGATGCCGCAGGCCAGCGCGACGGGCTCGGGGCTGCTGTCGGGGTCCACACGCGAGCCGGGCTGTGCGCCGAAGGCGAGTTCGAAGTGCCGCGGTGTGTAGCCGCCCTGAGCGGCGCGCCGCTTGAGCCACTGGCGCAGGTCGGCCCGCACCTGGGCCACGCCATCGACGAAGACGCGCTCGATGGCGGGCGCGAGCTGCTCGCGCATGCGCTGCGTCTCGTCGTCCAGCTGCTCGTCCAGCATGCGCTGGGCGGACTCGAGGTTCGCGTCGGTCACGGGCAGCAGGTCCGCGTCGCGAAGGCGTGACAGCAGCGAGAATTGCACATCGTGAAACAGTCGGCCGCGCTGCAGCCCGTCCATCTGCTCGAGCGGCTCGGGTCGCGACTGTGGGCGCAGGCGGTGCACCGACTGCAACAGGAAGCGGTAGGGGCAGCTTGCGAACGCCTGCAGTGCGGTCGCCGAGTAGGCGCGCGCCTCGAGCCGCTGTCCCGCGAGCGCGGCCGCAGCACCCTCACCGGGCTCCACCAGGCCATCGGCGGGCGTGAAGGCCCGCACGCTCCAGCGCCGCGCCCGGAAGCGCAGCGCGCGCGCGAGGTGCGGGTTTTCGCTCAGCAGGTAGCGTGCGGCGCCCACCGTCTGCTCCGGCGGCGCGACCAGCACGTCCTGCAGCACCGACAGGTCATGCTCGGCCGTGTCGATCGCACGCTGCCCGTCGAGTGGCGCCGGCCAGCCCACGCGTGCCGCCGTCGCAGACTCGGCGCGCGCCATCAGCTCGTCGTAGCCGGGCAGCTCCCCCTCGGCGGCGCGCAGCACCTCGAGGGCGTAGAACGACGGCACGCGGGGGCGCACGCGGTCGAGATCGATGCGCGGATAGGAGAGCACGAGCCTCCGCCGGGCGGCGCCGGCCGCGAGCCGCAGGGCGAGACGCTCCGCGGCCACGGCGTCAGGCTGCGTGCTGAGGCCCGCGTCGATCGCGCGGCGGCTGCCGTCGAGCAGCATCGGGTCCTCGCGGACCTTCTGGGGAAAGATCTTCTCGGCGAGCCCGACCACGCATACGACGTCGAAGTCCATGGCGCGCGCCTGCTGCGGCGTGCCGACGAAGACCTTGCCGCCGCGGTCGCTGCCGGCGCCGCTCGGCAGCTCGGCGAGCCGCTGGTGCAGGACGCGCAGCACCTCCTCGATCGAGACCGGGCCCAGCTCGCCCATCGGTTGCAGCTCCGCGAGCACCGAGAGCAGGCGCTGGGGCCGGGCGATCGCACGGGTGGCGAGGGCGCCAAGCGCGTCGAGCCACCCGCTCCACGTCGTCGCCTCGGGCAGGGTGTCGAGCGCGTCGATCAACGGAAGTGCGTAGGCGGTCAGCTCCGCCAGGTCCGCCCGCTCGCGTTCGATGGCATCGCGCTCGGGCGGGTCGGGGTCGCGCGTGAGGCGCGCGGACAGCTCCGCGTCGAGCGCATGCAGGCGTCGGCGCCACCGATCTCGACCGCCCATGACCGCGGCGTCGACGATCGCCTTCTCCCAGTGGCGCGGTCGTCGCAGCGGCGATGGTTCGGTCGCGTCGTCTTCATCCGTGTCGTCCGGCTGCGCGGTCGGGGGCTCGAAACGCTCGCTCGCGTCGGCGCCCCTCGGCGGCTCGCCGGCATCGGTGCGTTCGGGCACCACGCCGAGCGAGAGGTACTCGGCGAACCGTGTTGCACTCAGCCGCTCGGCCTTGCAGGCGAGCAGCGACAGCAGCGCGCGGCCCGCCGCGTCGGGTCGGCTGCTGCCGGCCGCGAAGTGTGCCGGGATGCCGGCGCGGCGAAGGGCCTCCGCGATGTGGGGCCGGTAGTGGGCGGCCGCGTGGCAGAGCACGGCCATGCGCTCGAACGGCGTGCCCGCCTCCGCCTCCCACAGCAGCTTGCGTGCGATCTCGACGCACTCGCGTCCCTCGCCCGGGGCGGAGAGGATCTCCAGGCTCTCGTCGCCACCGGGTGTCGGCGCAGTGCGTTCGAACAGGTGCTGCCTCAGCTGTTCGAGCCCACCACTGGCGTTCGCCGGCGACCGCTGCTCCACCTCGAGGTCGCCGAAGCGCTGCAGCAGGTGACGCGCACGCTCATCGCCCGCCGGCAGCGTGCAGAGCGTCCTCGGCGCGGCCTGCATCAGTGCACCGATCAGCTCCGCCTCCAGGCGGTGCTCGATGACCGGGTCGAGGATCAGCAGCGCGTCGCCAGCGGTGGCCCGCTCGCCGGTGCAGGCCGCACGTGCGTGCGAGTGGACGTCGGCGCGGTCGCACAGGCCGCGAGCCTGCAGTTGCTCGACGTAGCGCGCGAGCACGCGCGCCAGCGCGTCGTCTTGGGGTCGCAGCGCGGCTGCATCGACGCCTCCCATGCGCAGCTGATCGAGCGTCCGCGCCACGGCCCGCGCGAGGCCCGGTTGGTTTTCGACCGCCGAGAGGCGTCCCAGCTCGCCCGTGGCGGACAGCTCGCCTATGACACGTGCACACATGGCGGTCGGCGCAAGCCCACCCATGGCGACGTTGCCAGCCTCCAGCATCAGCGGTCTCGCCAGCTCGTGCGCAAGCTCGGGAAGCGTGGTGCGTGCGTAGCCAAACAGGGCGCCGCGGCGCTCGACCTCGGGTCGCAGCAGGTCAGCGGCCGCCTCGTACGAGGGCGCGACGACGCAGACGCGCGCGTCCGCGGGCAGCTGGGCGATGAACGCGCGCGCCGCCTGAAGCCGCGTCAGGCTGTCCGCCGCCTCGAGGATCCCGCTCACCGGCGCACCATACCAGGCGACCCCCCCACGCCCGTCCGGTGCGGTGAGCCGCATTGCGTGCGGCGGCGGTCGGGCCGGGTCCCGATCTGCGTTACGGTCTACGGGGCAGGGAACTGTGCGGGGATGTGGGAGGCGGCAAACCGGCTGCCGATGCGACACGGCCAGACTTTTGGCAGCGGGCAACCTTTTACCCCGTCGTACGTTTCAAAAATGTTGGCCGTTGCCCGCCTCGGGTGACATACGTACCCTGATAGGGGTAAACTTAGCTCGAAAAGGGGCCCTTAGAGTGTCAGAAGACGGGATGCCCAAAGTCGGCGATGTCATCGCCGGCAAGTACGAGATCACTGACCTCATCGGCGAGGGCGGCATGGGGTCCGTCTACAAGGCGCACCACAAGCTGACCGGCAAGAAGGTCGCGATGAAGTGGATGCTGCCCGAGCTCGCGAAGAACGAGGACGCGGTTCAGCGCTTCCTCCGCGAGGCCCAGGCCGCCGGTCGTATCGACCACAAGAACGTCGTCGACATCTACGACGTGGGCCAGGAGGATGGCGCCTACTTCCTCGTGATGGAGTACTTGATCGGCGAGCCCCTCACCGACGCGCTCGAGCGCGGTGGGATGTCGGTTGCCGATGTTATCGACTGCATGATCCCGGCCATGCGCGGCGTCGCTGCCGCCCACTCCAAGGGCGTCGTGCATCGCGACCTCAAGCCCGACAACATCTTCCTCTGCCGCAGCGAGGACGGCGGCTGGCGCGAGCCCAAGGTGCTCGACTTTGGCATCTCGAAGATCTCCGAGGGTGAGGGTTCCGTGAACCCACGGCTGACCGCCACCGGCGCCGTGATGGGCACGCCCTACTACATGTCCCCGGAGCAAATCCGCGGCTCGCACGGGGTCGACCGGCGCACGGACGTCTACGCCTTCGGCGTGATCCTCTACGAGGCGCTGTGCGGCGTGGTGCCGTTCGCCGCCGAGACGTACAGCGCGCTGATCCTGGAGATCGCGACCGGCACCCTGCGCCCACCGCGCGAGGTGAACGCGGAGCTGCCCCCGGCGATCGAGGAGATCATCCTCAAGACGATGTGCCGCGATCCCGAGGAGCGCTACCAGGACATCGACAGCCTGGCCTACGCGCTGGAGATGTACGGCAACCACGCGCAGTTCTCGTCGATGCGGCCCGACCCCACGGGTGCCCACTCGGTCGGTGGCATGCCGGCGGGTGCCGCCGCGCACATTCCGACGGGACCGCATGCAGCTGGCTCGGGCTCGGGCCCACAGGCGCAGGCGCATGGGACGCCCGCCTCCGGCGCGGGTGCCGCCTACCAGTCGGGCGGGCAGGCCCAGGCGCAGGGCACGCCAGCCTCCGGCTCCAACACGAGCACGCCATTCACGGCGGACCGCAGCACCGATGCGCCGATCCAGATCAAGAAGAGCAACACCGGCTTGATGATCGGCGGCGGCATCGCAGTGGCTGCTGTCGTCGGCGTGGTGCTGGCGATGGGTGGTGATCCCGAGGTCGAGACCACCGACGCGGACAACGTGATCAAGCCCCAGGAGGAGTCGACGAAGGCCGCCGCCGCCCCGGTCATCCCGGAGGAGGACCTGGACGCGCCGGAGGAGGACCCCGCCCCGGTGGTCGAGGAGATCCCGCAGGGGAAGGTTGCCGAGGCGGCTCCCAAGCCCGCGCCCAAGCCGAGCAAGAAGGCCGAGGCTCGCAGGGAGCGCCAGCGCAAGGAGCGCCAGCGCAAGAAGCGCGAGGCCGCCGCACGGGCTGCCGCAAAGCCGGCGCCCGCGGCCAAGCCCGCGGCCAAGCCCGCCAGCAAGCCCAAGCGTCGCCGCCCGGCCGGCCGCACGGGTGCGCTCAACGCCGCTGACTTCTAGGACCCGCCGCCGCGACGCGGGTCGGCAGGTGTCCGTCCTGCACCCACTGGGCATATGAGGCGTGCGCGCGTGTCCGCGCGTGCGCGACCTGCACGCACCGAAATCGGCTCGATTTTTGATCGGTGCCCGCGGGGGCCCTACACTTAACCCGTGTTGCGGAGTGTGCTGTTGGTGGGACTCTGGGTGGCGCTTGCCTGGGTGGGTGGCCTGGCCTCCGCTGCGCCCGGGGCGGCGGGTGCGGAGTCGCGCAAGCTCAGCGTCCTGCTCGTCGGCAACAGCTACACGCGCTTCAACGTGATGCCGACGCTGGTGCGGCGTATCGCCGACTCGGTCGAGAAGGGACCGAGGATGCGGGTCGATAGCGTTGCGCACGCTGGCTACACGCTGCGCATGCACTGGCTTCGCTCCGAGACGCGCCAGCGCATCCGTCGACGCGGGTACACGCATGTCGTGCTGCAGGGCCACAGCCTCGCTCCCATCGAGCGCGCCGCCGAGTTCAACCGCTATGCGGGACAGCTCAACCGCGTGATCGATGCCTCGCGGGCGCACACCGTGCTCTACGAGACGTGGGCGCGTCGCGCCGACGCCGCCTTCTATCGCGAGCGCCCCGACGTCGACTCGCCCCACGCCATGCAGAGCGTGGTCGGCCAGGCATACGCCGCGCTCGCCGGCGACCTCGATGCGGTCGTCGCACCCGTGGGTCAGGCGTTCGCGCAGACCGAGGTCGAGGCCCCCGAGCTCTCGCTGCACCGCGGTGACGGCTCGCACCCCACGGTGCTGGGCAGCTACCTCGCAGCGCTCGTGCTCTACGGCACGGTCAGCGGAACCGATGTAGAACAGTGCGCCTACCGGCCGTGGCCGGTCACGCGCAGCGAGGGCCGCAAGGTTCGTGTGCTCGCATCCGAGGTGCTCGCGCGCCGAACGCAGCGCGCGCTCGACGCCCAGCGTGACGCGGACGCCGGTGGCGCCTTGCCGGAGACTGTGTCGAGCGAAATCGTAAGCGCACCAGCTGTCGAAAACGCTGACGAAGTCGCCGACTGAGCAGGCTTTGCACACCGGGGCCCGTGGACGCCCCGTCCGAGCTGTACTAGAAGCGGAGTCATGCTGTCGTCCGATTTCTACGACTCCCTGCGTGACCGCGCGCTTGCCGGCCAGGCCTTCAGCGACGCCGAGTGCGAGCAGCTGTTGGTCGACTCGGAGGTCGACGTCATGTCCCTCGTGCACGCGGCCTACCAGGTACGCCTCGAGCACTGCGGGCGCGACGTCCAGATCCACATCATCAACAACGCGCAGAACGGTCACTGCCCCGAGGACTGCTCGTACTGCACGCAGGCGAAGACGAGCACCACGGACATCGAGTCGTACGCGCTCAAGAGCGAGGACGAGATCCTCGACGAGGCCCGCCGCGCGCACGAGGCCGGCGCCCACCGCTACTGCATGGTCTTCGCGGGTCGCGGACCCAACGACGGGCGCACGCGCAAGCTCGCGGGCATCGTGCGCAAGATCAAGGAGTCCTACAACATCGAGGTCTGCGTCTCAGCGGGCCTGCTCGATGAGGACAAGGCGTCCGTGCTCAAGGAAGCGGGTGTCGACCGCTACAACCACAACCTCAACACGTCGCGCGACAACTACAGCAAGATCTGCACGACGCACACCTACGACGACCGTCTCGACACGATCCGGGCTGCGCGCAAGCAGGGCATGGAGGTCTGCAGCGGGTTGATCGTCGGCATGGGCGAGTCGGCGGCCGACGTGGTGGAGGTGGCCCAGGCGCTGCGTGGGCTCGACGCGGCGAGCATTCCAGTGAACTTCCTGCTGCCCTTCGAGGGCACGCCGGTCGGCACCCCCCAGGCCCTCTCGCCCGAGTACTGCCTGCGCGTGCTGTGCATGTTCCGTTTGATGAACCCCAGCTCCGAGGTGCGCATCGCGGCGGGCCGCGAGCTCCACCTGCGCTCACTGCAGCCGCTCGCGCTGCAGGTCGCCAACTCGCTGTTCCTCGAGGGCTACCTCAACAGCAAGGGCGATGCCGCACACAAGACGCTGGAGATGATCCGCGACGGTGGCTTCAACATCGTCTCCGATCAGGACCTGGACGCGCTGCTCGAGGGTGGCGTCGACGATCCGGCGTCGGAGCAAGAGCGACTCGTCCAGCTCAACACCGTCAAGGGTCGCGCAGAGCTACGTCCCACGCTCGACTAGGGACAAGCCAAGCCCAACCCGCCGGGCGCTACGGCTTGGCGACGCTGACGGACACCCGCGCCGGGCCGCCGGGAGAGCGGCGCTGGACGAGGTGCTCGATGGCCTGCTCGGACTCGAGCAACCGCAGCACCTGCCTGTGCGCCTGTGCGAGGTTGCGGAGCCGCACACCGATGCTGAGCTGCTTCGTGACCTCCGGGTCGATCGCGGCCAGGGAGCGTACGCCGCCCGCGCGCACGACGATGAAGCGGACATAGGACAGGAGCTGCAGGTCATCCTGCCGCTCCGCCACCTGCTCCATCCAGCGCTGGGTCTGCGGCTCGCTGCTGAAGCGCGGCGGCGCGGGCTCGGGCCCCGGATGCGGCCAGTGCAGCAGCAGCGCGCCGAGCCCGTCGAGGCGGAGCTGATCGAAGAACGGCAGCAGCAGCCGGTCGCGCCCCCTGAGCCCCTTGGTCTTCATCCCGTCGAGCAGCACCAGGTTCTGCTGCACCTCGATCAGCGCGACCCTGAGCAGCTGCTCGTCGATCTCGGTCGCCGTCTCGAGGCTCTCGCGGATGGTGCGAAGCAGTGACAGCGCTCCGCCGCAGACGTCGGCGGCGAGCTTCGCGGTTGCGAGTCCTGCGGCCACACTCGCCGGTTCCATGTGGGCAAGCTAGCACCCGGGCACGCGGTCGCGAAAGCGTGGTGGTGAAGCTCGCTCAGCCCATCGGCTTGAGCAGCGCGTCGAAGTTGAGCCTGCAGCGCTTCATCTTGCCGCCCACCTTCGAGAGGTAGTTGCGGTAGCCGACGCCCTGGAAGCGACCCTTCGTGGCTTTCAGCTCGAAGTGCACATCGCCGCGGGAGTTGTCCTTGGCGCCCATCATGTTCGCGGCGCCCACGATCGTGTCGTCACCGGTCACGCTGATCTGCCAGGTCGGCCAGTACTTCGAGTTGGGTAGCTTCATGGTCATCGAGCGCGAGCCGGGGACTCCGTCGAGGGTCGCGACCGCGGAGCGTACGAAGCCCGTCTGCGGTGCGTCCGGGCACGTGCCGTCGCGCGTGCGGGTCTGGTAGAGGAACAGCCCCGGCGGCAGGACCTTCTGGTCGCCGAGCTGCGCATGCGCCGTGGCACCGCGGTCCTCGGCGCCGAGGCCGAGCAGGCAGGCGGTCAGGACGGTCACCTTCAGCAGGGTGGCGAGCGGGGCGTGGGAGGTGGCGTGTGTCATGGATGGAGTCTACCGAAAGCCGTCCCGCCGCGGAAATCGTTGCCGCTCGCCGCTCAGGGCTGGAACACATCCTTGACGAAGGCGTAGTGGTCGTCATTCACTCCGCCCGCCCGCACGCAGCTCACGCGCCCCTCAGCGTCGGTCAAGACGTGGACGGGCAGGCCGGCCCCCGCGTCGAGTCCGAGCTCGGACAGCCACGGCTTGAGGCCCGCCGGGTCCGAGAGCCGGGCGGTCGGCGGTAGCTCCGGGTGGGCTGCCAGGTGGGCCCCGAGCGCCTCCGCGTCCTCGTCGGCGGATACGAAAGAGAGCGCGATGGCCGTGCCCTCGCCCTGCAGTCGCTTCTCGAACTGCGATAGGCGCGGCATCTCCTCGAGGCACGGCTTGCACCACGTCGCCCAGATGTTGACCCAGCGCGGCTTGCCCGCGGCGGGCGCCATCGGCGCATCGGTCGCGGGCACGGCCAGCGGCTTGTGCGCGGGCTTGGCGTGGACGTCGCAGAACTCGGCGAGGTCGAGGCGCGCTGGCTTTGCGACCACCACCGAGTCCACACGGCTTGCCTTCGGTGCAGGCGCGGGCGTGGCATCGCAGCCAGCCGCCCACAGCATCCCGGCCGAGAGCACGATCCGCGTCTTCGACCCCATCATAGTGTGCAGTCGATCCATGCGATGAACGCGCTTCGGTTGAGGTCCTCGGGCTCGCACGCATCCCCCTCGCCACTGCGGTTCCAGCTGCAGAAGCTCGGATCCAGCTGCGCGTACTCCTCGCCGAGCCACAGCAGGCCGACCTGGTCGGACAGCGACGGGTCGTTGAACGTCGACTGCAGGTGGTTCATCACCGCCTCCGCACGACCGCGCGACAGGTCGCGGTTGATCTCGACCGAGCCTTCGGGTGAGGCGCGCGACACGACGAAGAAGTAGCTGGCACCGCGCCGGTCCGCGAAGATGCGGTCGAGCAGCGTGGTGTCGGCGCCGTCGAGCTCGTCGGCGGCCTTGTCGAACTGGATGATCCCGCCGCGCTTGGCCATCGGCACGAACAGCGCGTTGAAGTCTCCGTCGTCCATCGTGGCGACGGCCTTGGCGTCTGCGGGCTGGCAGCCGCGGCCGCCGCTGTCGATGAGCCCACAGCTCTGCAGCACGCGGCGCAGCACCTTCTTGAGCTGCGGTGTGCAGTACGACTCGTTGGCGTGGGCGGCGACGGCGACCTGTGGGCCATCCTTCTCGGCCGCCTCGGCCGCCTCGAGGCGGACGGCGGCCGACGACTGCCAGCTCTGCACGAGGCCGGCCGGCAGCAGCATGAGCGCGGCGCCGAACACTGTAATGACGACTCTCATGGTGTCTCCTTCGCCGGGGCGTCAGCCGCCGGTGCTGCGGGTGGGGGTGGCGCCGCTGGCGGCGGGGGCTCGGGGGCCGCCGGCTTCGGGGCGGCTGCGGGAGCGGCGGGGGCCGCAGGAGCGGGAGTAGGCGCCTCAGCGGGCTGTGCCGGCGGTGCTGGTGCGCCCTCGGCGGCAGGCTGTGCGCCTGGCAGCGGCTCACCAGCCGGCGCGGGCTGCTGCGGGTCTGCGGCCACCGCGCCCTCGGCGCCCTCGGTGGGCGTCACGGGCGTGGCACCGGGCTCGGGGACGGGCGGGGCCGGCGGCTGGCCCGGCAGCGCTGCGGCGGCCGTGGCCGCTCGCCTGATGGTCGGCACACGCGCGAGCTTGATCGCGGGCAGCGGCTTGGGCTCCAGCTTCTCCGGCTTCGGCAGCTTGCTCGCACGCGCCATCAGCCGCGGTAGCGCGTAGTCCAGCCCGAGGTCCGAGTCCCCGTCGCACAGCCGCAGGCCGCGCACGTAGACCTGCGGCGTGAGGATCTGCAGCTCGTTGTCGACCGCCCAGCGCAGCGAGTGGTTGAGCTTGGCGCGCGTGGCGGGCGTGCCGATGCACGCCGCGAGCTTCGGGAACTGCTCGGACACGATGCGGGCGGCCGCCTTCGGGTCGGCCCTCGTCGCCTCCATCACCTCGTCCTGGTGAGCGAACGCCCAGTGCAGCACCTCCTGTGCGCCGTCGCCGGCGCAGATCATCGCCTCGCTGACAGCGCAGGCGCCGGGGTGAATCGACTCGCCCAGCATCCAGTTGCACTCGGTGTCGAGCGGGAAGAGCAGCGCCGTGCGGCTCACCTCGTGGCGCGCCTCCATTGCCGAGAAGCGCTCCTCGAAGCCCTTGCAGGCGCTGCACAACGGGTCGAGCACCTCGAGCATCTCGAGCTCGCGTCCGGTTTCGCCGAGGGGCAGCCGCAGGCCATAGGGGTCCTGGGGCGTTTCGAGCTTGCCGCAGTTGCCGATGTAGTCGGTGAAGTCCGGCGCGACCGTGGCGTAGGTGATGCCCGGGACGAAGACGAAGAGCACGCCCACGAGGAACGACAGGCCCAGCGCGCTGACGCCGAGCGGCGGCGGCGGATTCGCCTCGCCTCGCGCGCGTCTCTCGGCGGTGAGCATGAGGCCCAGCGCTCCGATGAACACGACGGCGCTGCTGATGTACATGCCGATGCAGAGCTTGCAGAACGCGCCCAGCACCTTCATCGACAGCGTACCCATGACGACCGAGCTGCCGACCGGCAGCAGCGTTGCCGCCAGGAAGAAGCCCGTCGCGCCGCGGTCGCCCTGGCGCCGCCCGAGCACAAGGAAGAGCGCCCAGAACGCGATGAACGCAAAGACGCTCATCCCCGGCAGCGCGATCGGGACCCCTCCCCAGATGCGGTCACGCAGGACAGACGAGTAGGGGCTCATCAGGGTCGTCTGGCAGCCGGCCGCCTCGTCGCCGGTGGCCGCAGGCGCTCCTGGTAGGAACGAGCAGTGCACCCCGTGGACCTCGCGGTCGAGGTGGGCGGTGAAGTCGAACGTCGAGACCGACGCAAAGGCAAAGCCGGCGACGGCCCCCAGCAGGGCCATCACACTCCAGAAACTCGGTCGCATGCACATCCTCCCCAGGTTGACCCCGGAATGGGGCCCAAGAATTGACCTTCTGTCGAGGTCCATGGCTGGTGACGTGCAAAGGCACCGCAGAACTGTTCGATGCGGGCCACACGGCGCTAGACCGTCGCGAAAGGGCTCTCTAAGCACATGTAAATATAGATGTTTTCTGTTTTCTCCTACATCTAATGACAGTTTTGCGCTGCGTCCGCATTAACTCCAGTGAACGTCACGCGTCGACCCGGCGCGTCCCCCCGACCCGCGCGACAACCGCGCCCCATCACAGGAGTCCCCGTCGTCATGAAGAACCTCTCCCTCACGCTCTCCGCCTGTCTCATCGCCCTGGTCAACGGCTGCGCCATGCAAACCGCCGACGAGCGCGAGGTCGGCCTGACGGCCCAGTCGCTTACCGTGCAGGAGTGCAACGACATCCGGGACGAGTGTGTCGACGACGCGCCCACCTTCCTCGGCCTGCCCGACCTGTTTGCGATCGCCGCCTGCAACGGCGACCAGGTCATCTGCATCGCCGAGGCCGGCGACGGGCTGCCGCAGGAGGTGGTGGACGCCGTGGCCGAGGCGGCCGAGTGCACCGCCGAGCTCGACGACTGCATCCTCGCCGCCAACCGCCCGAGCGAGCTGACCGCCTGTGCCGAGGCCGAGGCCGAGTGTGTGGCCGCCATCGTCGACGTGGACCTCCCCGCCATCGTCGACGGCACCAGCGTGTGTGTCGACGGCGCCGTCAGCTGCATCGAAGCGGCCCAGAGCGTCAGCGAGCTGACCGCCTGCGGTGAGGGCCTCGGCCAGTGCGCCGTCGAGCAGGTCAGCGATGTCGTGCCCGACGTCGTCTCCGACACCGTCCAGGGCGCCGTCGACTGCGCCGACGACCTGACCAGCTGCATCGAGAAGGCCAGCCGCCCGAGCGAGCTGACCGCCTGCAGCGAGGCCAACCTCGAGTGCATCGCGACGACCCTCGACGTCGACCTTCCCGACGTGCCCGCCGAGGAGGCCGTCGACTGTGCCGAGGCCGCCGCCGAGTGTGCCCTCGACGTGTCCAGCATCGACGATGTCACCAGCTGCGCCAGCGACCTGGTCGGCTGCACCGAGGCGGTCATCGACGGCATCGACGTCCCGGTCGTCAACTGCCAGCTTCAGTTCAACCAGTGCCTCTTCTCGAATCCCTTCCAGTTCGGGATGTGCGCCCAGCAGCTGAGCAGCTGCCAGTAACCCCCCAGCGCTTCGCGCGCTCGCAACCCCCCTCCTTTCGACCAGGGAGGGGGGTTGTTGTACGCTGGCCCCCGATTTCTTCACGCTTCACGCTTCTTCGTTTTCTCCCAACCAGGAACATCCCGCCATGCGTCTGTTTTCACTTCTTCTCATCCTCAGCGCTCTCTCGATTACGGCCTGCGACTCCAGTGATGGAGACAGCGGTGGCGACGGTGACGGCGATAACGGAGGCGACGGCGACGGTGACACGGGCACCGGCGATGGCGGGCCCGGCGGTGACGGCGACGGCGACGGCGATGGTGATGGTGATGGCGATGGCGATGGCGATGGTGACGGTGACGGTGATGCCAGCGGCGACGGCGACGGCGACGGCGTCGTCGCGGTCTGGGATGGCGGTCATGTCGGGACGGGCGCCTGCTGCGAGACCCACGACGACCCCGGCTGTGAAGACGAGGCCACGGAGGCCTGCGTGTGCTCCAGGGTCCCCGAGTGCTGCACCGAGGGTTGGAGCGAGGCCTGCGCCCTGATCGTCATCGACAAGTGGTGCGAGGACGGCGTGCGCGACTGTGTCTGCGGCCTCGAGGCCGATGACGGCTGGGAGCAGACGATGTGCTGCGAAGAAGGCTTCACCAACTTCTGCGACGAGGTGGCCAGCCTGAGGTGTGGCGCCGCGGCAGGCTGCTTCTGAGCTGCTGTCAGCTGGCGCGATCGGCCGGCGTCGTCAGCAACGTCTCGATCGCGGGCAGCTGCCCCTGCGTGTATCTGTAGCCCAGCGCGTAGTCCTCCTCGAGGGCTGCGCGTTGCTGCGTGGTGCGGCCCGTGCGAAGCGGCTGCGGTGGCGCCAGCTGGATCAGCTCGGCGTCGCCGGGTGGCTGCTCGACGAAGGTCGCCGACTCGCCGTAGGTGCGCGCCGCGCGTGCCGTCGCGCGTGCCAGGGCAGGGTGACCGGAGAGCAGCGCTGCGCCCAGCAGGTCGATGGGGCCGAGCTTCTTGCGCACGCCCACCGGACGACTGCGGATCACGAGCAGGCGGCGCGCCCCTCGCCTGTACGCCTCGCCCGCGGGGATCGGCTCGGCGACACCGCCGTCGACGACCTGGTCACCCTGCACGTTCACGGGGCCACGGTAGAGCAGCGGCAGCGCGCAGCCACCCTTGAGGCCGTCGAGCGCGTCCTGCCTGTGCCGGTGGTAGAGCGGCTTGCCCGTCTGGGCGCAGGTCGAGGTCGACACCAGCTGCGTGCGGCTGCTGGCCACCGCCTGTTCGTCGAGCGGTTCGCGCTCGGCCAGCTGCGTCCACAGCCAGTCGAGGTCCATGAAGTGGCCGCCGGCAATGGCGCGACGCGCGCTGAAGAGCGATGGGTCGCACATGATGTCGAGGTAGCAGCGCTTGTTGCGGCCGCGCTGCCCCGCCACGAAGCTCGCCAGGTTGCACGCGCCCGCGGACGTGCCGATGGCCAGGTCGAAGTCGGTCAATCCAGCGTCGCTGAGCGCGTCGAGGACGCCGGCCGAGAAGATGCCGCGCATGGCGCCACCCTCGACCACGATGGCCGTCTTGATCATCGTGGCTTCCTAGCACATCTGGACCGCGCCCCCAGTCCTCAGTCGAAGATGTCGGTCACGCTGTTGGCGATCCCCTGGTTCTCCTCGAAGAAGTCGAAGTCGACGCTGATGGCCGCCGCCAGGATCACCGCGCGCTGCGGCTCGCTCCAGGCGCCGTTGCCGTAGTCGATCAGAAACGTGTCCGAGTCGGTGAACGCCTCGCGCAGGAAGCCGGACCACTTCTTCGAGATCTGACCGATCGCCTGGCCCGCGCTGTCGATCAGCGGGAAGGTCCAGATGCGCCACAGCGGTGCCTGGATGCGTGCGAAGACCTGGCCGCTGCCGTCGAGCAGGTCGTACTTCTTGTAGAGGATGCCGAAGCGACGGTGCACCGCGCCCAGGCGCTGGCCCGAGGTACTGTCGACGAAGAGGTCGGAGAAGAAGAAGAAGAAGGTGCGCCCGAAGTGCAGCACGGCCTGGCCGGAGCCGTCGAAGACGTCGATCGACAGCGGTCGGTGGCTGCGCAGGAACAGTCGCTTGATCGCATCGAGGAAGCCCCCACTGCGCTCCGCAACCAGGCCCACCGAGTTGCTCTGGGCGTCGAGGATCTCGTACTGGTTGGCGGTCTCCCAGTCGACGATGATTTCGGCCCACTCCTTCTTCTGCCGAACGTAGAGTTGGGGTGATGCGAGGATGTCGGGGAGTGCGAGACCGGTCATTGCATTCGAATTGTCGCCCGAAGCGCGCGCGATGAAAAGCCCCCCGAAGGCGTGCCACACTGGCGGCATGGGCGAGGTCGAGGACGACAGCGAGGTGCTCGAGGTCGAGCAGCGAGCAGAGGGCGCGCGCTTCCGTGTGCGCGTTGCGCCGCGCGCGTCCCGCGCTGCGGTGCTCGGTGTGCACGCCGGCGCGCTCAAGGTCAGCCTCACCGCGCCACCGGTCGACGGCGCTGCCAATGCCGCACTCGTCAAGCTGCTGGCGAAGCGTCTGGGTGTCGCGCGCGGCCGGGTCGCGATCGTCTCCGGGGAGCGCTCACGCGACAAGACCGTCGAGGTCGAGGGGCTCGACGCGGGTGCGGTGCGCGCGCTCGCCGAGGTCTCGACGCACTAGCCCGTCCGTCCCTTCTGGATTTTCGGGGGCTGGCCGCTTTTGCGTCGCGCGCCGGCGGCGGAGGTGTAGATTGGTGCCATGAGCTACGCAGCGGCGGAGGCCCACTTCAGGCGGCTCGGACAGCTCGGCCACGCGGGCGCGATCCTGCAGTGGGACGAGGCCGTCATGATGTCGCCCGGCGGGGGCGAGGCGCGCGCCTCGGCGGTCGCTGCGCTTCAGGTCACCGCCCACGAGCTGCTCACCTCCCCGCGTACCGGCGAGCTGCTCGAGGCGGCGCGCAATGACGCGCGCAATGACGAGCTCGACGGATTTCGCAGCGCGAGTCTGCGCGAGATGGAGCGCGGCTACGCGCGCGCGACGTGTCTGCCGCCGCAGCTGGTCGAGGCGATGTCGAAGGCGCAGTCGGCCTCCGAGCAGGCATGGCGCAGCATGCGCGCTGAAAACGACTGGCGTGGCTTTGTGCCGTTGCTGCAGGAGGTCGTGGCGCTTCGACGCGAGGCGGCGGCCGCGCTGGGGCAGGCCCTGGGGCTGTCCCCGTACGATGCGCTGATGGACGAGTTCGAGCCCGGTGCGCGGGCCGAGCGCATCGACGGTGTCTTCGCCGAGCTCAAGGCGTTCTTGCCCGGCTTCATCGACGAGGTGATCGAACACCAGGCCGGCGTCGAGGTCCTACCGCTGCAGGGTCCCTTTGCGGTGGAGCGTCAGCGCGCCCTCGGTCGCCGTCTCATGCAGGCGGTCGGCTTCGATACGCAGCGCGGGCGCCTCGATGAGAGTCACCACCCCTTCTGCGGTGGCGTGCCTACCGATGTGCGCATCACGACGCGCTACGACGAGGCGGACTTCACCAGCGCGCTCATGGGCGTGCTGCACGAGACCGGCCACGCGAAGTACGAGCAGGGCCTGCCGACCGCGTGGGCGGACCTGCCGATCGGCGCGGCGCGCGGCATGGCACACCACGAGGGCCAGAGCCTGCTGCAGGAGATGCAGGTCAGCCGCAGTCGCGAGTTCCTCACGTTCGCGGCGCCGATCATCCGCGAGGAGCTGGGCATCGACGTGGCCGAACCGGCATTCTCGGTAGACAACCTCTGCCTTGCATACACGCGCGTGGAGCGCAGCCTGATCCGCGTCGACGCCGACGAGGTGACGTACCCGTGCCACGTCATCCTGCGCTACGAGATCGAGCGGCCGCTGATCGAGGGGACGATGTCGGTCGCCGACATTCCCGAAGCGTGGGACGCGGGCATGCGCGAGGTGCTGCAGCTGTCGACCGACGGGGACTACCGCGATGGCTGCATGCAGGACGTCCACTGGCCGTCCGGTGCCTTCGGCTACTTCCCCACCTACACCCTCGGCGCGATGGTGGCGGCCCAGCTCTACGACCGCGCCGTCACCGTGCACCCGGAGATCCCGGCGGAGATCGCCGGCGGCGGCTTCGACGGGCTCAACCGATTCCTCGCAGACGCGATCTGGTCCCACGGCAGTCGCTACGACGGCGACGAGCTGCTGCGCCGCGCCACAGGCGAGCCGCTCGAGGCGGCGTACCTCGAGCGCCACCTGCGACGTCGCTACCTCGGCACATGATCCACGTCCACCGCAGCAACCGCATGGAGCGGTTGGTGGACGCGCTGTCGGCCGTGGTCGACGAGCCGCCACCCGGCGTGCGGGGGCTCGACCCGTTCGAGGCGGAGTGCATCGTCGTCCAGAGTCGCGGGATGGAGCGCTTCGTCTCGATGGCGCTCGCCCAGCGCCGCTCGATCTGGGCCAACCCCAGCTTCCCCTTCCCGCGGGCGCTGCTCGACCGCGCCTTCGACGCGGTGCTTGGCGACGGGGGCACCGCCGCCGGCTACTCGGAGGGCGCGCTGCGCTGGTCGATCGCCGCGCGCTTGCCACGGCTGCTCGAGCGGCCGGCGTTCGACCCCATCGCGCGCTACCTGCGCGACGACGAGGGCGGCGACATGCTGCTGCAGCTCTCCGAGCGACTGGCGCGGATCTTTGACGACTACGTTGTGTACCGTCATCGCCCCGACGATCTCATCGCGCGCTTCGGGGCGGGTCAGGAGGTTGCCGGGGGGCGCGACGCGGCCTGGCAGGGGGAGCTGTGGCGCGACCTGCACGGCGAGCTCGGCGACACGCACGTGGCCGCCCGTGCGCGCTCGCTGGTGGATGCGCTGCAGGCGGGCAGTGGACCGATCGCGGGGCTGCCGCAGCGCATCAGCCTCTTCGGCATCGCTTCGCTGCCGCCGCTCTACCTGCAGGTCTTCTCCGCACTCGCGTCGCGGCTCGACGTGCACCTCTTCATGCTCAGCCCGTCGCGCGAGTACTGGGGAGACATCCGCCCGGCTGCCGGCCGTTCACCCGAGGAGATGGCGGAGCAGATCGTCGCGGAGGGCCACGGGCTGCTGGCGTCGCTCGGTCGCGTGGGTCGGGAGTTTCACCAGGAGCTCGAGGGGTCGGTGCAGTACCTCGAGCGGGACGACGAGCTCTACGAGGACCCGGGGGAGGGCTGTCTGCTGCACGCGTTGCAGAGCGACATGCTGAACCTGCGCGAGCGTGGCCCGGGCGCAGACGCGCCGCCGCTCGAGGTGTCGCCCGACGATCACAGCATCCAGATCCACGCATGCCACGGCCCGATGCGCGAGGTCGAGGTGTTGCACGATCAGCTGGTCGAGGTGCTGCAGCGACCGGGGGTCGAGCCCCGCGATGTGGTCGTGATGACACCGGACATCGACGCCTATGCGCCGTTCATCGAGGCCGTGTTCGGCGTGGCGGCCGGGCGCCCTGCCATCGGCTACCGCATCTCCGATCGGCGCCTCGGCCGTACCCACGGGGTCATCGACGCGCTCGACGCGATCCTCGATGCGCTGCAGGGCCGGATGCCCGCCGGAACGGTCCTCGACCTGCTCGGACGCGAGCCCATTCGCCGTCGCTTCCAGATCCTCGACGAGGAGCTCGAGGTGCTGCGGCAGTGGGTGGCCGACAGCGGCATCCGCTGGGGCGTCGACGCGGCGCACCGGCAGGAGGTGCAGCAGCCCGAGCTCGACGACAACACCTGGCGCTTCGGGCTCGACCGCATGCTGCTCGGCTACGCCACGGGCGTCACGCCCGACGGGCCGCGTCTCTTCGAGGGGCGGCTTCCGTATGGAGAGGTCGAGGGGGGCGACGTGGAGCTGCTGGGCAAGCTCTCGCGCTTCTGCCAGACGCTCTTCGGCCTGCGTGCGCAGGTGACCGGCACCCGCACGCTGCCGCGCTGGCGCGAGCTGCTGTTGCGGATCATGGAGGCGCTGCTGTCGGCGGAGCGTGATCTCGCCCAGCAGCACCAGGTGGTGCGCGACACGCTGCAGCGGCTGGTCTCCGAGGCGGAGTCGGTCGACTTCACGCGCGCGCTCGACCTGCGTGCGCTGCGTCGGCGGCTGTTCTCGGAGATCGACGCCGGCGCGACCGCGCGTGGCTTCCTCTCGGGTGGCGTGACCTTCTGTCAGCTGGTGCCCATGCGCAGCATCCCGTTCAAGGTCGTGTGCTTGATCGGGATGAACGACGAGGCGTTCCCGCGCCGTCCGCTGCGCATGAGCTTCGATCTTATCGCGGCCGGTCCCCCGCGCGCGGGCGATCGCAGCGGGCCCGACGACGATCGCTACCTCTTCCTCGAGGCGCTCCTGTCCGCCCGCGAGCGGCTGATCCTCACCTACGAGGGTCACGGCATCCACGACAACGGCGTCAAGCCGCCGTCGGTGCTGGTGGGCGAGCTGCTGACCACGCTCGGCCGCGGCTTCCGCTTCGCGCGCAGGCCGGGTGCGGGCGCCACATCGGTGGACGCAACGGAGCTGGACCCACTGGAGCCCCTCGACCCGGTCGATGCGGAGGCGCAGCTGGTCGTGCACCACCGACTGCAGCCGTTCAGCCCGCACTACTTCGGCGCCGATGCGGCCGCCGGTGGGGACGGGCGCCTGTTCAGCTACGCACAGCAGTACTTCGAGGGTGCGCGGAGCCTCGGCGGTGCGGGTGCCGAGCGGCCCTTCGTCGAGGGCCCACTGCCGGAGCCGACCGAGGCGCTCTCGGACGTCGCCCTCGACGAGCTCGAAGCGTTCTTCGGCCACCCGATCCGCCGCTTCCTGCAGAACCGGCTGGGGCTCTTCTATCGCGACGACATCGTCTCGGTGGAGGGGCGCGAGCCGATCGCGCTCGACGCACTGCAGCGCTGGCAGGTCGGTGACACCATGCTCTCGGCCTGTCTGCGCGGGCACCCGCGGGAGCAGCTCGAGGGGATCGTGCGCGCGTCGGGGCGGCTGCCGCCGGGTACGCCGGGCGAGCTCGAGTTCGCCGCGCTGTTGCCCGCCGTCGACGGGCTCGTGGAGGAGACGCGTCGGAGGACCGGCGGCGAGGCCCCGCTGCCCCCGGCGCCCTTCGTGCTCGAGCTCGCGGGGCTGCGCGTGCACGGCGTGCTGCGGGAGCTGTGGCCGACGGGCCAGCTGCGAACGCAGTTTTCGCGGGTCGGTGGGCGCCACGACGTGCGGCTGTGGGTGCGCCACGTGACGCTGTGCGCGCTGCGCGAGGCGGGCGTCCTTCCCGTCACGGCGCCGGACGCGTCGCTGTTGATCGGGCGCGGCAGCGGCAAGGGTGGCGCCGAGGTCGCCATCGTTCGGTTCAAGCCCGTGCAGGGCGCGACGGATCTGCTTGCCGATCTCTTGTCGCTTTACCGCCTCGGGCAGCGCATGCCGCTGCCGATGGACTGCGAGGCGAGCCTGGCGCACGCGCAGGCGCTCGCCGGTGGCAAGCCCGCGGTCGCCGCGCGCGACGCGGCCCGTGCAGCCTTCGAAGGGCACTTCGGAGGCGCCAAGGACGACTACGTGCAGCAGGTGTTCCCCGACTTCGATGCGCTCGGCGCGCCCGACCGCGAGCTCGACTTCGAGGCGCTGAGCACGCGAGTCCTCGCACCGCTGCTCGCGCACCGGGAGGTGTGGTGAAGCCGCTCGACGCCATCACCGTCCCGCTCGCGGGCACGCAGCTGATCGAGGCCAGCGCGGGCACGGGCAAGACGTATACGATCACCACGCTGGTGCTGCGTCTGTTGCTCGAGGGCGACCGCAGCATCGATCAGATCCTGGTGGTCACCTACACGCGGGCGGCGACGGCCGAGCTGCGGGATCGCATCCGGCGCAGGCTCGGCGAGGCGCTGTCCGCACTCGACGCGCTGGAGGCCGGGCGTGAGGTGACGGACGCGACGCTGGCTGCGCTACTTCAGCCGCGCGCGGACGAGCGTGCGGAGGACCGCGCGCGGCTTCGGCACGCGATGCACCGCCTCGACGAGGCAGCCGTGTTCACCATCCACGGATTCTGCCAGCGGGCGCTCGCCGACGGTGCGTTCGAGAGCGGCCTGCCGTTCGAGATGGAGCTCGCCGAGGACCAGACCGCGATGGTCGCCGAGGTGGTCCAGGACTTCTGGGCGCGCCGGGCCTACGGCGAGGACGCGCTGCGCGTCGCCTACTGGAACGAGCACAACGCGGGCCCGCGTGTGCTGGGCTCCGTGGTGCGCCGCGCGAGCGCCGACCCGAACCTGGTCGTCGTGCCCGACGTGCAGGAGGCCTACTCCCCACCGGACGTCGATGCGTGGCATGCGGCGCGCGAGGAGGCCCGGTCGATCTGGGAGGCGCGCCGCGACGAGGTGCTCGAGCTGCTGACCGAGCCCAAGCGCCTCCACGGGGGTAGCTACAAGCCTGCGAAGATCCGCGGCGAGTGGGCCCCCCAGCTCGATGCGCTCGGGCAGCTGCGGCCCGGAGGGCTGCCGGCGTTCATCGAGCGCGTGTCCGCCAGCGACATGAAGAGACGCGTGCTGCAGTCGGCCACCCAGCCGCACCACCCCTTCTTCGACGCCTGCGATCGGCTGTGGGCCGCCGAGGGCGAGGTGTGCGCCGCGCTCCACCTCGACGCGGTGGCGATGCGCACGCAGGTCGCGCGCTACGCGGCCGAGGAGCAGCGCCGGCGCAAGTTCGAGCGCGGCCTGCTCGGGTTCGACGACCTGATGGTCCGCCTCGACGACGCGCTCGACGGCCCGCTCGGCCCGGGTCTCGGCCGGCGGCTGCGCGCGACGTATCCAGTGGCGCTGATCGACGAGTTTCAGGACACCGACCCGATGCAGTACCGCATCTTCCGTCGCATCTACTCGGATGAGACCGACCCGTTGTTCCTGATCGGCGATCCGAAACAGGCGATCTACGGCTTCCGTGGCGCGGACGTGTTCGCCTACATGGAGGCCGTCGCGTCCGCGGACGACAGCGCCTACACGCTCACGACCAACTACCGCTCGGACCCCGGTCTGCTGTCGGCCCACAACGAAGTCTTCGGCAGCGCACGTACGCCCTTCCTGTTCGAGGAGATCGGCTACCACCCGGTGCAGCCGCCGCCCGAGACGCCGGTACGCATCACCGGCCCCGGTACCGAGGCGCCGCTGCAGTTGCTGTGGGTCTCACCCGAGGCGGCGGGCGGTGGCAAGCGCATCACCAAGGGCTGGGGCAACGCGCAGCTGCCGGTGTCGACGGCCGCTGAGATCTCGGCGCTGCTGACGTCGGATGCGCAGGTCGAGGGTCGGCCCGTGGAGCCGCGCGACGTGGCGGTCCTGTGCCGGACCAACAAACAGGCGCGCGCCACGCAGACCGCGCTGCGGCAGCTCGGCGTACCCGCGGTGCTCGAGGGCGATGACAGTGTCTTCGACTCGGAGATGGCCGGTGAGCTGCAGCGGCTGCTGTCGGCGATGGCGCAGCCGGGCGATGCGCGCAAGGTGCGCTCGGCGCTCGTGACGTCGATACTCGGCCTCTCCGCCCTCGAGCTCGATGCGCTTGGTCGCGACGAGGCGCAGTGGGACCGCTGGCTGTCGTTGGTCCACGGGTGGAGCGCGACGTGGCTCGGCCGCGGCTTCGTGCAGGCGCTGCACCAGGTGCTGGCCGAGGCGCACGTGCAGCAGCGCCTGCTGGGGCTGCCCGACGGGGAGCGGCGGCTGACCAACCTGCTGCACCTCGGCGAGCTGGTGCACCAGGCGGCCACGCAGGAGCACCTGGGGCCGCTGTCGCTGATCGCATGGCTGCGCGACATGCGCCTCGACGACGAGACGCGTGGCTCGTGGGTTGGGGAGTCGGCGCAGGTTCGGCTCGAGAGCGATGCGCGGGCCGTGCGCCTGACCACCGTGCACAAGAGCAAGGGGCTCGAGTACCCGATCGTCTTCTGCCCGTTCCTGTGGGACGGCAACCTCATGTGGGGGGACGACAAGATCTTCCCGCGCTTCCACGACAACACCGTCGACCGTCGCGTGACGGTCGACCTCGGCTCGGACGCGCTGGCTGACCACCTCGCGCTCGCGACGCAGGAGGCCCTCGCCGAGCAGCTGCGGCTCGTCTACGTCGCGCTGACGCGCGCCAAGCATCGCTGCTACCTCGTGTGGGGGGCGTTTGGCGGCAGTGAGAAGTCGGCCCTCGCGTTCCTGCTGCACCAGGCCGAATGCCCCCCCTCGGGTGAGCCGGAGGCGGCCGCGGTGGCGCGCCGGGTCAAGGGCATGGGCGCCGACGAGCTGCTCGCGGAGCTGTCGCAGCTGTGCGACCGGGCCGACGGCGCGCTGGGGGTGCGCCCGCTGTGGATGGGCGGTCTGGACGCGGCGGTGCGCTTCGAGGCGCGGGCCGAGGCGGGTGCGCTCAGCGTGCGTGCGGCGCCGGCACCGGTTCGCAGTGCGCATCGCGTGGCGAGCTTCTCGAGCCTGACCGCCGGCGGTCACCACGACGCCGGGTCGAGCGGCCTGGCCGATGCACAGCGCTACGCGAATGCCGTGCTCGAGGAGGAGGGCATCGACCACGACGGCGCGCCCGCCGCCGAGGAGCCCGGGCGGTCGGCGCAGGAGGCCTCGGCGCTCTCGGCGATCGTGCCGCTGTCGGACTTCCCGGCCGGGACGCGCGCGGGCTCGATGCTGCACCACGTCTACGAGCACATCGACTTCGCCGCGGACGGCGCTGCCGTCGCGGCGCAGGTGGACGTCTCGCTCGCACAGTTCGGCTACGCATCGTCGCTCGGACCATCGCTCGCGGCTGCCCTGTCGGACACGCTCGACATCGAGCTGTCCGAGGGCCTGCGCCTGCGCGATGTCGAGCGCGGTGACCGGCTGGACGAGCTCGAGTTCACGCTGCGGGTGGCGCACCAGGGGAAGGCGATGACGGGTCGGGCGATGGGCGAAGCGCTGCAAGCGCACGGCGCGCCGACCGCGATGCCGGACTACGCGCAGCGCGTGGAGCGGCTGGAGGCGCCGGCGCTGCGGGGCTTCCTGCGCGGCTACATCGACCTGCTCTTTCGCCACGACGGGCGCTACTACGTGGTGGACTACAAGTCGAACCACCTCGGCCCCGACGCCGCCGACTACATGCCGCCACGGCTGTCGCCGGCGATGGCGGTCCACGACTACTACCTGCAGTACCTGCTCTACGTCGTCGCCACCCACCGACACCTGCAGGGGCGTCTCGCCGGCTACGACTACGATGCGCACTTCGGGGGCGTCTACTATCTCTTCCTGCGCGGCATGGCGCCAGGGCATCCGGCGGGCTGCGGCGTGTTCCACGACCGCCCGCGGCGGGAGCTGGTCGAGGCCCTGGCGAACGTGATCGAAGGGGGGCCGTCATGAGCGACCCCCATGTGGAGCTGGCGGAGCTGGTCGACCTGTCGACGTTGCGGGAGCACGGCGCGATCGACGCACTCGCACGTCAGTTCGCCGAGGGCCTGTGCGCGATGGTGCGAGAGCAGCGCCCCGAGGTGAAGCTCGCGCTCGCGCTCGTAAGTAGGCAAGTGGGGCAGGGGCACGTGTGTCTCGATTTGCCTGCGGTGTGCAACCGCCCACCCACGATCGAGCTCGACGGCGAGACGCGCCCCATCGTCCTTCCGGCCCGAGACGCGTGGGTCTCGGTGCTGCGCGACTGCGCGCTCGTGGCGTCCGTGTCGAGCGTGACGGGTGACGGTGCCGCTCATCCGGAGCGGCCGCTGGTGCTGGTCGATGACCGCAGGCTCTATCTGCGCCGGCACTACGAGCACGAGCGCGCGCTGCTCGACGCGGTGCGTCAGCGCATCGCCACACCCCAGGGCGAGGCGGCGCCCGCCGCGGCGCTGCGTCGGCTCTTCCCCGACACGCCAGGTGCTGGCCGTGGCGGTGGCGGTGGCGGTGGCGGGCAGCTGTCGCTCGGGCTCGACGACGGGGAGGGCGCCGACCTGCAGCGCATCGCCTGCGAGCGTGCGGCGCGCCGGAGCTTCTTCGTCATCTCGGGGGGACCTGGGACCGGCAAGACATCGACGGTGGTCAAGCTGCTAGCGCTGCTGGTGGAGCAGGCGCAGGCGGGCGGGCGGCCGCCTCCGCGGATGCATCTCATGGCGCCGACTGGCAAGGCCGCGGCGCGGCTGTCGTCGTCGATCCAGCTCGCGCGCGACGGACTCGACGTGGCGGCGGCGGTGCGTGAGGCGATCCCCGAGTCGGCCACCACGATCCACCGCGCGCTCGGCGTGCTCGGCGGTCAGAGGGTGGGGTTTCGGCACGACCGCCGCACGCCGCTGGTCACCGACCTCGTGCTCGTCGACGAGGCATCGATGGTGGACCTCGCGCTCATGCGCAGGCTGCTCGACGCCGTGCCCGAGGGGGCGCGCGTGATCCTGCTCGGCGATCGCAACCAGCTGTCGTCCGTGGAGGCCGGCGCCGTGCTGGGTGATCTGTGCGGTGCCGGCCTGTCCGCCGCTGAGCGCGCCGGTTGTGCGATCGACGATGCCGTCGTCCACCTCACGCGCAGCTACCGCTACTCCGCCCGCAGCGGCATCGGCAGGCTCGCGGACGCCATCAACCGCGCCCACGCCACGGAGGTGCTGGAGCTGCTGCGCTCCGACCGCCACGGGGACGTGGTGCTGTGCGAGGAGCAGACGCCGCGGGGGATGGGCCCGCAGCTCGCCGCCGACGTCGTCCGCGGCTACCGCGCATACCTGGAAGCGTCGGGCCCCAGGCATCGGCTATCGGCCTTCGATCGCTTTCGGGTGCTGTGCGCGCACCGGCGCGGCCCCCACGGGGTCGAGGATCTCAACGAGCGCATCGCCGAGCTGCTGCATGCGGAGGGTCTGATTGCACCCCCCGTGGCGCACTACGACGGCCGACCCGTCCTCGTCACGCACAACGACTACCAGGCGGGGCTTTTCAACGGCGACGTCGGGACGGTTGCGATCGATCCGAAGGGCGGCAGCCGAGTGCACTTCATCGGCGTCGATGGCGAACCGCGTAGCCTGTCGACCGCGCGCCTGCCTCCCCACGAGAGCGTCTACGCGATGAGCATCCACAAGAGCCAGGGCTCGGAGTTCGACGAGATCGCAGTGGTGCTCCCGGACGCGAGCTCCGCGCTGCTCTCACGCGAGCTGCTGTACACGGCGGTGACGCGGGCCCGCAAGCGCGTCGTCATCCATGCGACAGCCGACGTCATCAAGCGCGCGGTGGAGACGGACGTGCAGCGCGCGTCGGGGTTGCGCGACGCGCTGTGGCCCAGAGCGTAGCCCGACGGCCGTGCGCCACGCGCTGCACAGCGGGTGACAGAGTCGGCCGCGTGCGTCCGAAATCGACCCATGCGACACGGACCTACAGCGTTGTGGCGCGTCGTCGCGCGGTGCTAAACAGATCATGGAATGGAGGCACGTGTTGACTGAACGATCGATCCGGTTGGCGACCGCACTGCTCGCTTGCATGGCCGTCGGCTGTGGGGATGACAGCGGCGACGCCGAGATGGACTCCGGCGCAGGGGCTGCTCCCGAGGAGCTGAGCTTCGACGACGCCGTACGGCCTGGCGAGTCGCGGCTCGGTGAGCTCGACCTCGAAGCGCCGGCCTTCGAATACGAAGACATCGAGGCGCCCTGGGAGACCGTCGACGAGTGCTACGCGTTCGGCGACGACTCGAACCGCACCTGCTTGTGCGACGCCTGCACGGAGCTGATGCGTGAGTGCGACGCGCTGGAGGGTTGCACCGAGATTCGCGCGTGCAGTCTGGCGACGGGCTGCACGGGCCCCAACGAGTGCTATCTGCTGCCGGGGGCACCCTGCACCCGAGTGATCGATCGCTGGAGCAACTCGAGCGTCTCGACGGCGGTGAGTCTCGACATCATGGAATGCACGACGGCCGAGGGCTGCTAGGGGCAATGAGTATGACCAAGAACAAGTATCGCTGGCAGAAACTCGGCAAGAAGACCGACCCGGAGCCGCCCCTCAGGGCACCCCTGTGGCTGGGCACCCACTCCAACGGCGAGTACATCCACACGCAGACCAAGCGCGAGAAGATGGTCGAGGAAGAGGTGCTCAAGCGTGCCGACGCCCAGTCGCGCTACCTCGGCATGGACCGCCGCGAGTTCCTGAGCAGCTCGATGGGCATGGTCACGACGATGGCCGTGATCAACCAGCTGGGCGGCTGCTCGACCTCGGACGGCGACGCGAAGACGCCGGACGCGAGCTTCGACAACTCGGCGCGCGGGGGCCAGGACTTCAACGCGAGCAGCGGGCTGTGGGACCTGAAGGAAGGGCCCTACGTCACGCCGCCGGAAGCGCTGTGCGAGGACATCGGGCTGCTCGATGGCGACGAGTTCATCATGGACGTCCAGACGCACAGCTTCGACGACGGCCCATGGCGTGAGACGAACAAGGTCTACCCGATCTTCCTGGAGTTGACCTCCGGGTGTAGCGAACGCGAAAATCCGCTCGATTGCACGGACCAGGATCGCTACGGCGAGCTGATGTTCGTCGACAGCGACACGACGGTCGCCGTGATCACTTCGTGGCCCGCCTCGACCTGCTTCGATGAACGTAAGCTTCTCGACCAGGAGCCGAAGGCGTGTGGGCTGCCACTGTCGAACGTCGCGATGCGCGACCTTCGCGACTGGATCAACGAGAAGGCGATGTCGCAGCGCGTCATCAACCAGGTCCAGGTCATGCCCAACGACAACATCGAGAGGCAGATCGATGGCATGCAGGCCGCGGTCGAAGATCCCGACTGGGGCGTGGGCAGCTGGAAGTGCTACCCGGCCTGGCGAGCTGACAACTACCTCGATGCCGATGGGCAGGCATCGGGCTACTTCCTCGACGAGCCGGTTGGCCGCGCCTTCATCGAGGCCGGCCTCGAGCTGGGCGTACCGAACTTCGCCGTCCACAAGGGGCTGCCCATTCCCGGGTTCGACACTCTGCACAACGAGCCCCGCGAGATGGGGCGTGTTGCGCGCGAGTACCCGGACGCTAACTTCGTGGTGTACCACTCGGGCATCAGCGCGGGCACCGACGGGGGCATTCTCGCATCGCTCAACCCCACGAGCACGGAGTCGGTACCGTACGACAACGCAGAGGAGCGTCCGACCGGGGTCAACATGCTGATCCGCGCGCTGATCGAGTCGGAGATCATTCGCGACCCGGACCGCGAGGACTCGGTCGACCTCAACCCGCGCAGGAACGTCTGGGCCGAGATGGGTGCTGCCTGGGGTTCGGTCATGGGCGATCCCAACGAGTCCCAGCACTACATCGGCAAGCTGCTGAAGTACCTCGGCGAGGACAACATCGTGTGGGGCACCGACTGCATCCTCAGCGGCTCACCGCAGGGGATGATCGAGATGTTCCGCAACTTCACGATCACCGAGGAATACCAGGAGCAGTTCGGGTACCCGGCGATCACGTCCGAGATGAAGGCGAAGATCCTCGGACTCAACGGCGCGAAGCTCTACCGCATCGACCCGGACGCAGCGCGCTGCGGGCTCGAGAGCAACCAGTTCGCGATGCATCGCAAGGAGCTCGATGGGGAGTTCGGCGATCGCCGCTGGACGATTAAGGACCCCCTTGGCCCGCGCAACCTGAACGAGTTCTGGGGTCACGCTCGCTGGAACCGCTTCCTCGGCGTTCCGGGCTAGGGAGCAGGTTGTCGCGCGCCGAGCGCAGGCTTCGGTGGCTGCTGCTGTCGACCGCATGGGCGGCGGCATGCGCGGACGCTGGGAGCGATGGGCCGCGCGACGCGGGTGGCGAACCGGCCGCAACCGCTGACGCGGGGGTGACTGCATCGGATGACCTGGACGCGGGCGAGCCAGCGCCGACGTACGCGCCGACCCTCGCGGCGATTCACCGCGAGATCCTGCGGCCCTCGTGCGCCTGGATCTTCTGCCACGGGGGCGACGACCTGCTGGTGAACCTCAGAACGCCCGAGCTCAGCTACGAGACGATGGTGAATCAGCCCGCCGAGGGCGCCGACTGCCGCGACATGGGGCTCATCCGTGTCGTGCCGGGCGACCCGGAGAGCAGCCTGCTGTACGTGAAGATCACCGAGCCGACCTGCGGCGACCGCATGCCGCTGCACCCCGACTACAACGGCATGCTCGCGGAGGCCGAGATCGCGCAGATCCGCGAGTGGATCGAGCTCGGCGCGCCCGCGGACTGACCACCGCCGCCCTTGGCCTTCGTATCACTGGCGATTCAAGTTCGGTTATTTACAAACCGTCTTGACGGTTTGTTCGGAGTGCATCATCCTGCCGTGATGCTGCTCGATGAGTCTGCTCCCGTCCCGGCCCGCACGCGCACCCGCGTCTCCGCCCGGCCCCGGCGCACGCAGGCCCAGCGTCGCGAGGAGACGCGGCGGGTGCTGCTCGAGGCGACCATCGCGTGCCTCGTCGAGCTCGGCTACCGCGGCACCACCACGCTGGCGGTGGAGGCGCGCGCGGGCGTCTCGCGCGGCGCACGCGTGCATCACTTTCCGAACAAGGCGGCGCTGCTGTCCGGCGTGGCGGACCATCTCTTCGGGCAGTTCGCCGCACAGTACGCGGAGGCGCTGGCGGCGACCGAGGATGCGCGCAGTCGTCGTGCACGCGTGCGACGTGCGCTCGGGATGATGTGGGCGATCCAGCAGCGCTCCGAGAACATCGCCCAGCTCGAGCTCAACATGGCGGCGCGCACCGATGACGAGCTGCGCGGCGGGCTGCAGCAGGTCGCCGAGCGCCACCGCGCGCTGGCCACCGCGGCGGTCGTGCACGCCTTCCCCTCCCTTGGCGAGGAGCTGTCGCGCAGTCTCGTCGAGACGATCCACGCGACCATGATCGGCACGATCATGGGCCGCAACGTCGAACCCAAGACCGATGATGAACCCGATGCGATCCTCGCCCACCTCGAGGCGATGGTCGTGGCGCACTTTCCCGCCGATGCCCCGGCGGACGGAGAGACATGATGCTGAAGTTCGTGGACAGCCCCCCCGCCGCGCCCGAGATCCTGCGCACCCTCGAGGACGGCGACATCGCCGAGCGGCTGACGTCGGACGATGTCGAGCACATCGCGGAGATCTTCCAGACGCCGCTGGCCGGCGCGTACAACTGGGACTACGAGGAGGCCGATCGCCGCATCACCAAGCTCTACCGCCTCGGCAAGGAGCGCAACTGGAACGGCGACCACGATCTGGACTGGAGCAAGACGTTCCCGCTCACCGAGTCCCCGCAGGCGGCCGGCACCGAGAACCCCTTCGAGGGTTGGGACGAGTACGATGCGCTCGACGAGGCGCAGCGCCACGACTTCGGCTGGCACCAGCACGCCTGGACGCTCTGCCAGTTCTTGCACGGCGAGCAGGGCGCGCTGCTGGTGTCGTCGCAGCTCGTCAGCTGCGCGCCCACCTACGACGCCAAGCTCTACGCGAGTTCGCAGACCTTCGACGAGGCGCGTCACGTCGAGGTCTTCGGCCGCTACGTACGCAGCTGCCTGCCGGTCGAGTATCCGATCAACCCGCACCTCAAGGCGCTGCTCGACAAGGTGCTGACCGACCCGCGCTGGGACCTGAAGTTCATCGGCATGCAGCTGGTCATCGAGTCGCTCGCGCTCGCCGCGTTCGGCGTGCAGAAGGAGATGGCGGCCGACCCGCTGCTCAAGCAGTTGCTCGAGTACGTGATCCGCGACGAGGCGCGCCACGTCGCCTTCGGTGTGACGTACATGGAGCAGTTCGTGAAGGAGTTGTCTCCCGAGGAGCGCGAGGAGCGCGCCGACTTCGCCTTCGAGGCGTGCCGCGTGATGCGCGAGCGCATCGTCCCCACCGACGTCTTCGTGCACTGGAAGATGGACCCGGAGGAGGGCCGCCGACGCTTCCTGGCGGCCGGGCAGCTCGACACGTTCCGCAACCTGCTGTTCATGCGCATCATGCCAAACCTCAACAAGGTCGGCCTGCTCACCGACGCGATCAAGCCGAAGTACGAGGAGCTCGGCCTGATGGAGTTCGCGGGGCTGCCCCACGATGGCGAGATCGACTGGGCAGAGCTCTCAGCACCGCTTGCACCGATGGCCGCCACCGAGGTGACCGCCGCCGAGTAGGCATAGTGGCTGCGTTCTTGGGGTAGACTGCCGGCATGCCGGAGTCGATCCCCAACGAACTGCTCGAACTACGCGCGCGCATCGACGCCTTTGCGCGCGACGAGCTCGCGCCGCGGGCCGCCACGCTCGAGGGCGCCGCGGGCGTGCCCGCCGACGTGGCGAACAGCGTCCGTGACCGCTCCCGCGAGCTGGGCCTCTTCCAGCTCACACAGCCCGAAGCGTTCGGCGGCGCGGGCGCCGGACCATTGGCACTTGCGGTGGCCGCCGAGACGCTGAGCGCACACAACTCCCCGCTGGGGCACCTGGTCTTCGGTCCCGGTCCCGGTGCGCTCGCGCAGTCCGAGGGCGAGCTGCGCGACCGCTACCTGCCGCGGGTGATGCGTGGCGAGCTGCGCGGCGCCTTCGCCTTCACCGAGCGCCGCGACGTGGAGCGGCCGACGCAGGCGGTCCGGGAGGGTGACGAGCTGGTGATCACGGGCGAGAAGTCCTACGTCACCGGCGGTGCGCGTGCGGACTTCTACTGCGTGATGCTGCAGGTGCAGGCCGACGGCGATGCCCCCGGCGGCGGAGCGATGGTGGTCGTCGACCGCGCGGCGCAGGGCGTGAGCTTCGACCGTACCTTCGCGAGCCTCGACGGCAGCGATCACGTCGAGCTGCGCATGGAGAAGGTGCGCGTGCCGGTCGGTAACGTCATCGGCCGCATCGGCGAGGGCATCCCCAGGGCGATGTCGAGCATCGGGCCGATGCGTATGACCGTTGCGGCCCAGGCGACGGGGCTGTCGATGTGGACGATCGAGCACGTCACGCAGCTGCTCAAGCGGCCGCACCGCAGCGGCACCCCGCTGTCCGACAAGGAGGGCGTGCGCCTGCGCCTGTCGGAGCTGTGCATCGGCACCTACGCGGCGCGGGCCATGCTCTACCGGACAGCGCGCCTGCTCGAGCAGGGCGGGGACCTGCGCAACGAGGTGTCGGCGACCAAGGTCTTCTGCACCGAGCATGTCGGCAGGGTGGTGGACACGGCGGTCCAGCTGACCGGCGGCGCCGCGCTCGTGGAGGGTGACCCCCTCGAAGAACTCTACCGTCGCGTGCGTGCCCTGCGACTGGTCGAGGGCGCGTCGGACGTGCTGCGGCTGCACATGGCGCGCGGCTGGCTCGAACTCGACGCCGGACGGCTGTAGCGACGCCCCTCGACCGAGCGGCTAGGCGTGCGCCTGCTTGATCGCGCGCTTGTCGAGCTTGCCAGACGCGATGCGCGCTAGCTGCTCGCGCTGCATCCGGATCTGCGTGGGCACCTTGAAGCCCGCGAGCTGCGATCGCACGTGGTCTTGCAGCGCCTGCTCGGTCACGTCGGCGCCCTCGCACAGCATCACGGTCGCCACCAGCTCTTCCCCGAGCCGCTCGTGGGGGATGCCGTAGACCGCCGCCTCGAAGACGGCCGGGTGTTCGTAGAGCGCGTGCTCGACCTCCGGGCAGCTGATGTTCTCTCCGCCGCGGATGACGATGTCCTTGGCGCGGCCCGTGATGTAGATGAAGCCCTCCTCGTCGATCTTGCCGAGGTCGCCCGTGTGCACCCAGCCATCGGTGAGCGTCTCCGCGGTCGCCTGCTCGCGGTTCCAGTAGGCGCGCATGTTGGCGACCGTGCGGATGCGCAGCTCACCCTCCGTGCCAGCCGGAAGCTCGTTGCCCTGGTCGTCGATGACGTCGACATCGACGATCGGCGGCATGGCGCACCCCACGCTCGTTGGGCGCTCGAGGTACTCGTCGCCGCCGATGATCGAGCCCAGGCTGTTGGTCTCGGTCATGCCCCAGCCGAGGCCGGCGCGCTTGTCGCCCGCCTTCTCGGTCATCTTCTTCAGGTGCTCGGGGGGGCGCGCCGCGCCACCGCCCGCCAGTGAAATCAGCGAGCTCGTGTCGCGCTTGTCGTAGTCGGGCGAGTTGATGAGGTCCCAGCTCATCGACGGCACGCCGGTGAACTCGGTGACCTGCTCGCGCTCGATCAGCATGAGCGCCTCCTCCGGGTTCCACTTGTGCATGAGCACGAGCTTGCGGCCGCTGCGGAACGAAGGCAGGAAGATCGTGTGGCAGCCGGTCACGTGGAACAGCGGCACGCTTGCCAGCATGCAGCCCTGGGGCGCGTCCATCGGTGCCTCGTGCAGGGCCGCGGAGCCGCGTCCCAGCCATGGATCGAGTGCCGCCCTCACCTCCGCGCTGTCGAACATCACCCCTGCTGTGCGGATCGCCCACCAGGCGAAGACCGCGTTCATCACGGCCCGGTGCGTCGAGACGACGCCCTTCGGGTGCCCGGTGGAGCCGGACGTGTACATGATCTGGGCGTCGTCGTCGGGCCCTGCGAGACAGGGTGGCATGGCGTGCTCGCCCTCGAGGCATGGTTCGAGGGGCTCCGCACCGGCGGGCACCTCACCCCCGTGGCGTGCGACCAGGATCTTCAGGTCGAGCTCGCCGAGCTCGGGCAGCAATCGCTCGAGTCGCTCGCTGTCCAGCAAGGCCGCGGTCGCGCCGCTGTCCGTGGCACCGAAGGCCAGCTCCGCCCCCGTCCACCAGCCGTTGAGCGGCACAGCGACCGCACCGATGGACGTGATGGCGGTGTAGCCGATGCACCACTCGGGGTAGTTGCGCATGCAGACGATGACGCGGTCGCCCTTCTGCACGCCCATCGCGTGGATGAGGTGATGTCCGAGGTTGGCCGCACGTCGCTTGACGTCTCCGAACGTGTAGCGCTCCTCGCCGTACACGATGAAGTCGGCCTCGTCGTGCATCGTGGACAGCGGGTACCAGTCCGCCAGTGTGCTCGGCGCGCGCTTGAACTCGCGGTGGTGGACGCCGTCGATCTCGATCTCGGACAGCTCGAAGAGTGAGCCCTCACGCGTGACGCGCTCGCGGATCTCCTCGCGCGTCACTTCACCTTCTACCTCCGACATCGGTCAGGCTCCGTTCGCGGCGTTGAGCCGCCCTTCGAGGATAGTCAGTCGAGTCTGGTGCATGCGGGTCTCCAGTGCGGTCACGGAGCAGCGAGCTCTTCGGCGTAGGTGGCGAAGGAGTCCTTCAGCGATGCGCTGTTGAGCAGCGCCTGGGCGACGAGCTTGCCGTCGTCGGGGTCGGTGAGCGAGGTGAGGATCCAGACGGACTCGGTGCGCCGGCTCTCGCTGAGTCCCACGACCTCACGCGTCAGGTCGTACTCCTTGCCGACGAATACCGGCCCGTTCACCATCTTGACCTCGAGGTCCGCGAACAGGCCCACGGCGGGCCCGCGCACGGGGAACTTCGAGCCGCTGTACTGCGTCAGCGGCCCCATCATCTCGAGCGGCACGATGGCCTTTCCCCAGGGGTTGTCGGGGCCGCCTTCGCGCGTCGTCCAGCTCGAGCGCTCCGTGATCACCTTCAGCTTGTCTTCCAGCGAAAACGGATAGAGCGCGCCCATGTTTTGGTCGAAGTCCATCTTGACGCGGTGCGCCTCGTTCGCCATCCCGACCTCCACGTCGCGCAGGATGATGAGCTTCCCGGGTGGGCGCAGCTTCTTGCGCCGCATGTCGAGCGTCGTCTCCACGTCGGGACCGATGGTCGCGCTCCCCTCGAGCACCGGGGTGCCGTCCTCCTTCTCGGCGTAGATGGCGGCGAAGTTCGGGTTGTCACCTCCGACGATCGGAAGATCCACCCGCACCCGCACCTTCTCGCCCTCGACCACCGGCGTCTTGTAGTGCGCGCTGATACAGCCACGCTCCTCCCACTGCTGTCCCCAGATCTCGTGCAGGAGCGGAACGAACTGACTGAAGTGCGTGGGGCCCTCGATCGGTGCGCCGCTAAAGCCGAGGTCCTGCGCCATGCTGTCGTCGTGGATCGAGACGTGCCCGCCGTACTCCTGGTGCGCGAGCATCTGACGGGGTGCCCGCAGCGGGCCGCTGAGCGTGAGTTCGGTATCGAAAGCCTTGGTCGTCATGTCGTGTCCCCTTCTTACTTCTGTTCCTGCGCCAGCCGCCAGCCAATATCCGCGCTGAACGGGACGTAGTCCTTGAGCGACAGCGCAGTCTCGGAGGCGGCGTTGCCGTCCAGTCCGCGCTTGTACACGCCTTGCGTGATGCTGGCGGAGCGGAAGAATGAGAACGCCAGGAAGAAGTTCCAGCGATCGATGTGCTGCTGTCCCGAGTGCTTGCAGTAGGCCGCAACGAACTGCAGTTCGTCGGGGATGCCCGTGTCGCCGCCGAATGCCTGCTCGGGGGGCGTGCCGTCGGGCTGCGGCATGTAGTAGCGCATGCAGTTGTAGGCGAGGTCAGCCATCGGGTGGCCGAGCGTCGACAGCTCCCAGTCCAGCACTGCCGTCATGCGCGGCTCGGTGGGGTGGTACATCAGGTTGTAGATGCGGTAGTCGCCGTGCACGACCGCGCGCACGTCCTCCTGCGGCATGTTCGCCGGAAGCCACTCCATCAGCGCTTCCATGGACTCGATCTCGTCGGTCTTGGCAGCCACGTACTGCTTGGTCCAGCGGCCGATCTGGCGCTGGAAGTAGTTGCCGGGCTTGCCGTAGTCGCTCAGCCCGTGGGCGTCGACGTCGACCGCATGCAGCGCCGCCAGCACGCGCGCCATCTCCTCGTAGATCGCGCCGCGTTCCTCGGGGGACGCGCCCGGGCAGCCGCTCTCGCGGAAGACGCGCCCGTCGATGTAGTCCATGACGTAGAAGTTCGTTCCGATGACCTCCGGGTCCTCGCACAGCGTGTACGTGCGCGGCACAGGTACCCCGGTGTCTCGCAGTGCGGTGTAGATGCGGTACTCGCGCTCCACCGCGTGCGCACTCGGCAACAGCTTGCCGGGCGGCTTCTTGCGCAGCACGTAGCGCTTGTCGCCCGCCTGCAGCAGGAAGGTCGGGTTGCTCTGGCCACCCTCGAACTGCTGCACCCGAAGCTCGCCGCCGTAGCCCTCGACGTGGTCCTTCAGGTACGCGTGCAGCCGCGCTTGGTCGAACTGGTGCGCCTCGCGCACCTCGGTCAGCTGTTCACTCATCGCGCTCTCCCCTCAGTCGACGGTCAGGATGGCCTTGCCGACCACCTCGCGGTTGGCGATGGCCTCGAGGATGCCGACCGCGTCCTTCAGCGGCGCCCGGTGCGAGATGATGGGCCGCAGCTTGCCCTCCGCGTGCCAGCCGAACATCACGTCGAAGTTCTTCAGGTTCTCCTGCGGCTCGCGCCCCGTCCACGCGCCCCAGAAGACGCCGACGATCGACGAGCTCTTGAGCAGCGCCAGGTTGGCCGGGATCTTGGGGATCTCACCGCTGGTGAAGCCGATCACCAGGATGCGGCCGTTCCAGTTGACGCAGCGCAGCGACTGCATCATCACGTCGCCGCCGACCGAGTCGTAGATCACGTCGGCGCCCTTGCCGTCGGTCATCGCCTTGACCTGCTCCTTGAGCGGCGTCTCGCTGCGGTAGTTGATGAGCTTGTCCACGCCGTAGTGCTTCGAGAGCTGCTGCAGCTTGTCGTCGCTGCCGCCGGTCGCGATGATTTTCGCGCCGAGCTGAAGGCCGATGTCGACCGCTGCCGACCCGACGCCGCCCGACGCGGCGTGGACCAGCAGTGTCTCGCCCGCCTGTAGCTGCGCCCGCTGCACTAGCGCGTAGTAGCTGGTGCCGTAGGTCATGGAGAGAATCGAGCCGACGTCGTAGTCCATCGTGTCGGGCAGCTTGATGCAGCGCGCCGCGGGGGTGACGACCTCCTGCGCGAACGCGCCCGCTCCGCACATGCCGATGACGCGGTCGCCGACCTTCAGATCCGTCACGCCGTCGCCGACCTCGACCACGTCGCCGGCCACCTCGGCCCCGGGCGAAAACGGGAAGGGCGGCTTGAACTGGTACTCGCCCTTGACCATCAGGATGTCGGGGAAGTTCACGCCCGCCGCGCGCACCTGGATGCGCACCAGGCCCTCCTTGACCTCCGGCGCTGGCACGTCCGCGTAGGCCAGCTTGTCGATGGGTCCGAACTCGTTACACACGATCGCTTTCATCACGGGTCTCCCAGTTCCAGGGGTGGGCCTGCGAGCAGGCCGTTGGAAACGAGCTGGATGACGGTCGCGCGGATGGCGTCGTCATCGGTGAGGCTGTCGCAGTCGGGGTCGTGGTAGCGGCCGCGACCGAAGTAGGTGACGCTCTCGACGAGCATGCGCGCGGCGACCTGTACGCTCGGTGGCCGCGTGAAGTGGCCGGCCCGCACGCGCGCCTCGATGTACTTCGACAGGCGCTTCACCAGTCCGCGGCGCTGCGTGTTGAACCAGGCCTGACTCAGCTCGGGGTCGTCGATGGCGCAGCGCTGCAGGATGTTGCCGCTGACGCGGCCGCGGTGGATCTTGTCGTAGGCCTCGGCGACCACGCCCTGGAGCTCCTCGCGCGGGTCGATGACGTCCGTCGACTTCAGCGCGGCGTCGATGCGTGGGAACTTGAACGCGCGCTTGAGCTTGACCTCGATCAGGCGCGTCAGCTCGCCGTGTGCCGGGTTGGGCACGGGCAGCTGCTCGGGCACCTCGACGGGGCCGGGTCGCGCGCCGCGCTTAAGCACCGTGAAGTAGAGCGCCTCCTTGCCCTCGAAGTAGTAGTAGAGCGTGCCCTGGGAGACGCCGAGGGTCTCGGCGACGTCGCTCATCCGCGTGCGCTCGAGGCCCTTCTGCTCGAAGACGGCCCCGGCCGCGTCGAGGATTTGCTGCATTCGCGTGGCGGGATCCGGGCGGGCCATCGACCGGCGACGCTAGCATTTTGAGTGAATCAGTCAATCACCGAAACCGTATCGGCTGTGGTAGGCAGGGGGGATGAACTACGAGCACATCAAGTACGAGGTCAGCGAGCGCATCCTGACCATCACCCTCAACCGCCCCGCCCAGCTCAACGCGTTCACGGGTCGCATGTGCTACGAGCTGCAGTGCGCGTTCGACGAGGCGGATGCCGACGACGAGGTCAAGGCGATCATCGTCACGGGCGAGGGGCGCGCCTTCTGCGCAGGCGCAGACCTGGCGGCCGGCGGCGACACCTGGACCAAGGCCGGCGATCAGCAGGAGGCGAAGCCTGCCGACGAGCGCGAGTTCAAGATCGAGGGTGACGGCGGCGGCCAGGTCTCTCGCCGCATCTTCGAGTGCCTCAAGCCCGTCATCGCGGCGATGAACGGCCCGGCGGTCGGCGTGGGCATGACGATGACGCTGCCGATGGACATCCGCATCGCCGCGAAGAACGCCAAGATGGGCTTCGTCTTCGCCGCGCGCGGCATCAGCATGGAGGCGTGCTCCTCGTGGTTCCTCCCGCGCCTGGTCGGCATCTCGAAGGCGGCCGAGTGGTGCTACTCCGCGCGCGTCTTTCGCTCCGAGGAGGCGCTCGAGGCGGGTCTCGTGCGCAGCCTCCACGAGCCGGACGAGGTCTACCCGGAGGCGCGGCGGCTCGCGAAGGAGCTGACCGAGAACTCATCCGCCGTGTCGGTCGCGATGACGCGCCAGATGCTGTGGCGCATGATGGGCGCGAGCCACCCGCTCGAGAGCCACGAGGTCGACACCGCTTCGATCTATGCGCTCGGCCGCTCACGGGATGCGCGCGAGGGCATCGAGTCCTTCCTCGAGAAGCGCAAGGCGGACTACCAGGACAAGGTCAGCGAGGACATGCCCGCGTTCTTCCCGTGGTGGGAGGACCGGAAGTTCGAGCTTCCGAAGTAGCCGCTGCGTACGCCCGAACCGCAGGGCAGCTCACGCGTCCTCGCCCGGCTCCTCCGGGTCGGCGCTGGACTTCGGCTCGGTGCTCGACGTCGACGTCGACGCAGCCGCGGCCTCGCTGACCGGTGCGAGCACCTGCGCATCCGACAGCTCGTCGAGGTCCGGCGGCGTCTCGCTGAGCGGCTTGGCGTGCATCGTCGAGGAGGCGAGCAGCATCGACAGCAGCTCGCTCTGGTTGTCGGCCGCACGGATGCGCTCGAGGAATGGCGTCTTCGTCACCAGCCACGCCACGACCGACAGGATGCGCAGGTGGGTGTTGCGGTCGCTGGGCGGCCCGACCGTCATGACGAAGACGTCGACGGGCGCGCCGTCGGGCGTGCGGTAGTCGATGGGCGAGCTGGTTGTGAAGACGCCCATGAAGGAGCGCTTCGCGCCGGAGAGCGTCGCATGCGGCACAGCCATGCCGTTGCCGATGGCGGTGTTCTGCGAGCGCTCGCGCTCCCACAGCGCCTCCTCGACCTCCTCGGCACTGACGCCCTCGAGCACCTCGGCGAAGCATGACGAGAAGTGGGAGAAGAGTGCCTGCTTGCTCATCCCGCCGAGCTGCGCATCCACGCACTCGCCGGCGAGGTACTCGTCGATGCGCGTCCCGGCATGGTCGACGCCGGAGCCCGCGAAGGACCTGTCGACGAGCCTGCGGGGCGCCTTGAGCCGCAGCGCGGAGCAGGTCGACTGCTCCATCAGCCAGTCGGCGCGGCTGCCGCGCATGCGTGTCCACCACCTCGCCTCCGGCTGCGCACCGAGGATCAGCAGGTCGTACTCGGGCGTGAGGACTGCCACGGCCTTGGTCTCGTCGCTGCCGTAGACGAGCCGTGTCTTCGCCGGCGTGCTGCACAGGTCGCAGAGCTCGGCGAGGTAGGCCTTCTCCGCCTCCTCCGATCCCGGGTTGCGCCCGTCGACCCAGCGCACGAACGTCAGGTCCGCGTCGTGCACGCGCGCCAGGTGGTCGGCCGTGATCACCACCAGCCCGTCGTGGGGCCCGGGCTCGGGGAAGACCAGGATGCTCGCGACCGAGCGCGACCCGACGTCCTTGTAGAGCGCCAGGTTGCACGAGAGGTGATCGACCAGCCACCCAAGCGGGTTGATCGGCAGCACGCCGGACTCCGTCCGCTTCTGCCAGCCCATGACCAGCCACTCGCAGTGCACGCGTCGCGAGATCTCGTGCACGACGCGGATGTGGTCGTGCGTCACGACCGAGTCGAACACCATGTCGCGCTGTCGCACGTCGGCAAGCTTGAGGATGCGCCGCCTGAGCGAGTCGGTGAGGGGATCGTCTAGCTCCGTGTCGAGGCCTATCTGCTCAGGCACGTTGCGGATGCGGACGACTTCGATCTTCGCGTCACCGCCCAGCGCGTCGCCAAGCTCCGCGAGCGCCTCCGCACCGTGGGCGCGTCCCAGCAGTGGCACGACGACGGCGGCCTTCTGCGGCAGCTCCAGGTGCGGCTTGTCGCTCGACAGCAGGTCCTGCCGCGGTCCCAGGCGCCCCAGCACGCCGCGCCGGTCGGTCTGGTTGCGGCCGTAGACGAAGAACAGCAGCAGTCCCGGACCACTGATCGCGACCATTGCGATCACGCTGGTGAAGCCCAGCATGAAGAGCAGCCCCAACCCCAGAACGACGCCCGTGACCTGCAGCCAGGGGTAGAACGGTGAGCGGAAGTCCGGCTTGTACCACTGCACCGAGCCCTCCCGCAGGACCAGCACGGCGATGCACTCGACCATGTAGCTGAGGATCATGAGCGAGCTGGCGATCTTCGCGATGCTCTCGAGGTCCAGCAGCGCGATCGCCGCCGCCATCAGGGAGCCGGTCAGTACGATCGCAGGGATCGGCGTCATCAGGCGCGGGCTGACGTAGCGCAGCGGGCTCGGCAGCAGGCCGTTACGGCTCATGGCGAAGGGAAAGCGCGAGGCGGCCAGCAGCCCGGAGTTGGCCATCGAGGTCATCGTCACCACGCCCAGCACGGCGGCGCCGGTGCCGACCCAGGGCCCGGCGATCACGTTGGCCATCGTGTAGATCGGGTGCAGGTCGCCGACGAGCTGGTCGGTCGGCACATTACCGACGAGTACGAACGTGACGACGCTGTAGAGGACCGTGACGATTCCGAGCGAGGCGATGATCCCGATCGGCAGGTTGCGCCCGGGGTTCTGCACCTCCTCTGCGATCGCGGCGACTTTGGTCACGCCCGCGTAGGAGATGTAGACGAAGCTCACCGTCGACCAGAAGCCGCCGATCCCCTGCGGAAAGAATGGCTCGAGGTAGCTCTGCTCGAAGGTCATCACGCCCTGGCCCGCGAGTATGCAGAGGGCGATCACGACGACGACCACGACGAACGTCTGCACCTTGCCGACCTTGCGCACGCCCAGCACGTTGAGTCCGATGACGATCACCAGTAGCAACATGGCGACCGGTCGCAGTGGGACGTTCGGGGCGAGCACGCTGAGGTAGGCGCCGAAGCCGACCAGCGCGAACGCCGACTTCAGCAGCAGTGACAGCCAAAGGCCCAGTCCGGCAACCGTCCCCGCCAGCGGGCCGAACGTGCGGTCGATGTAGACGTACGTTCCGCCCGACTCGGGCATGGCCGTGGCCAGCTCGGCTTTCGACAGCGACGCGGGCAGTACGCAGATGCCGGCGACGAGGTAGGCGAGCCACACCGATGGCCCCGTGTAGCCGGCGGCGATGCCGGGCAACACGAAGAGCCCACTGCCGAGCATGGCGGCCATGCTGATGGCGATGACCGAGGGCAGGGTGAGGCGGCGCTCGAGGGTCTTCATCGCGCGCAACCCGGCTGCCGAGATCCCGTCGGGCACCGCCTGCGCGGCCCCGAAATCGAATTAAATTCACCCCCGATCACAGCCCTCGATCATAGGACAGGCCCCCGATCGCGTCCACCCCGAGTAGCGAAATTTGTAGGAAAATCCATGCCTTGCGGCGTTCTGACCGGGGTCCGGAGCCAATGTCGTACGAGGTGTGATGACTGCTTGCATGAATGAACCATTCATTTATGATGGCTCTCGCGGCAACCCCCGTGCCGACAGGAGAACAGCACATGTCAGAAGAGTCACTCTACGATCTCGCATGCCCGAAGACCTTTGAGCCCGTCATCGAGCAGGTGAAGACATTCATGGACGACCGCATCGCGCCGGTCCAAGCCGAGTTCTACGCATCCTCGAACAAGGACGACATCTGGAAGCTCAGCGGCAAGCAGTTCGAGATCCTCGAGGGCCTCAAGGCCGAGGCGCGCAAGCAGAACCTGTGGAACTTCTTCCTTCCGGACTGGAACGGCGTGGGCGTGACCAATCTCGAGTACGCCTACCTGGCGACCGAGATGGGCAAGCTCCCCCTCGCCTCCGAGGTGTTCAACTGCGCCGCGCCCGACACCGGCAACATGGAGGTGATCGCCAAGTTCGGTAGCAAGGCACAGCAGGACAAGTGGCTGACGCCGCTGCTCAACGGTGAGATCCGCTCCTGCTTCGGCATGACCGAGCCGGGCCTCGCCTCGTCGGACGCGAAGAACATCGCGACGAGCGCGGTGCTCGACGGCGACGAGTGGGTCATCAACGGCGAGAAGTTCTACATCTCAGGCGCGGGCGACTCGCGCTGCAAGGTCATGATCTGCATGGTGCAGACCGATCCCGATGCGGCCCGCCACCTGCGCCAGTCGCAGATCCTCGTGCCGATGGATGCCAAGGGACTCGAGATCATCGGGCCCATGGAGGTGTTCGGTAACCCCGACGCGCCGCATGGTCACATGCACCTCAAGCTCGAAGACGTGCGGGTCCCCAAGGACAACATCATCCTGGGGCCCGGCCGCGGCTTCGAGATCTCCCAGGGGCGCCTCGGGCCCGGGCGCATCCACCACTGCATGCGCAGCATCGGCAGCGCCGAGCGTGCGCTCGAGCTGATGATCAAGCGCGGCAGGTCCCGCGAGGCATTCGGCAAGCCGATCATCAAGCTCGGCGGCAACTACGACGTCGTTGCGCGATCCCGCATCGAGATCGACTCCTGTCGGTTGATGGTGCTGCGCGCGGCGCGTGCGATGGACGTGCTGGGCACCGCCGAGGCTCGCGTCTACATCTCCGGGATCAAGGCGATGGTTCCCGAGATCGCCTGCACGATCATCGACCGGGCGATCCAGATGTACGGCGCCGCGGGCGTCTCGCAGTGGACCCCGCTGGCGGCGATGTACACGGGACAGCGGACGCTGCGCCTGGCGGACGGCCCCGACGAGGTGCACCGCATGGTCGTGGCACGCGCAGAGATCGCGAAATACGCCTGACCGGCTATGAATGAGCGAACCATTCACTTATAGAGACGCATGGCTCGCAGCCTAGATCCCAATCGCCTCGAAGACCTGGCCCAGGCGGGTTTTCGCGCCTTCGCAGAGAAGGGTTTTCGGCGCACGCAGATGGCCGACGTGGCGCGGGAGCTGGGCTGCTCAGCCGGCGGTCTCTACAAGTACGTCGCCTCCAAGGAGGCGCTGTTCCTGCTCGTGCTCCACCGTCAGAACCAGGACGCCGTCCTGACCCTGCCGGACGAGCTGCCGGTGCGCGCGCCGACCGAGGAGGGCTTCATCGTCGAGGTCGGCAAGCAGCTTCGGCGGCGGGTCAACATGGGGAAGCTGCAGGTTGCAGCGGAGGACGAGTGTCCGGACGATTGCTCCGAGGAGTTCGAGGGCATCGTACGGTCGATCTACCAGTCGCTGTCGAAGGGTCGCGGGGTGCTCATCCTGCTCGAGCGCAGCGTCGGGGACTGGCCCGAGCTGTCGACCAGCTACGGCGGCAGCACCGGTCGCTACATCAAGCGGCTCAAGCGCTATCTCGAGGTGCGTGGCGCGGCGGGCAAGCTGCGCGTCGGCCCCAGCGCCCACGCATCGGCTCGTTTGATCGCGGAGACGTGCACGTGGTTTGCGATCCGACGTCCGCAGCTCGCACGTCCGAGTGGCATCGACGACGCGATGGCGGAGGAGACCGTGGTCGACACGCTGTGTCGTGCCTTTCTGCCGGCTACTGGCCAGTCTGTGAACAGCAAGGCGCCTGCGAAGCGACGTAGCCAGAAGGCGCGGTGACGTGGTAGCGGTGTAGGCGCAGGTCGGATGGGGAACGTGCAGGACCCGATCCGCGCTGCGCATCGAGGGAGATGCTCATGATGTCTTGCCGACAAGCATGGGGCGTGGGGTCGATGAAACGCATGAAGAAGACAAGCATTGGGGTACTCGTCGCAGGCTTGATGATCCCGCAGATCGCGCTCGCCGGAGGGGGCGAGTTCGTTGCTGACGGCGTCATTGGGATTGGCCGTGGTGGTACTGGGATGACACGCGCCGACGACGGCACGGTCATGATTCGCAACCCCGCACTGCTCGCGGATCTGTGGGGCGACCAGCTGATGCTGGGCTCGCACCTGCTCTTCCACGACTCGTGCTCGCAGTTCACTGGCGCGCAAAGAACGCAGCGCGACAGCGTGACGTTCGGTGATGGTCAGGTCTACGTTCTCAACGCGGATCCCGATGCGACGACGCTCGATGGCGAGCCGCTGCCGTCAAACCTCGTGGACGGCGATGCATCGCTCGGGCAGATGGATGAGGGGCGCTACCGACCCTATCCGGAGGTCTGTTACGAGGGACCGATCCCGTACCTTCCGGAGCTGGCGCTGACGATGAAGCTGGCCGACGACCTCGGCGTCGGGCTGGCGTTCTTTCCGCCCGAGGGAGGCAGCCCCGGCAACCTCGGGCGACGCGACGGAACCCTCGAGACCGACACCGGTCTCGAGTCCGACCCGAGTCGCTATATCGGCAGCGCGCACACGAACGCGAGCTACTTCAGCCTGCTGGGCGCCGTCGGCTATCGGCCGATGCCATGGCTGCGCGTCGGGGCGGGTTTCCAGTGGACAGCGCTGGCGGTCAACGTGGTCGGATTCAGTGCAGGCCAGGATCAGCGCAGCCCCTCCGGGGATGTCCGAACCGACACCTTCCTCCGCGACCTCTTCATCCCGGGCTTCGTGGCATCGGTGCACGTGGTGCCGATGGATGCCATGGACGTGATGGTCGGGTTCAAGTGGCAGGACAGCCTCAAGGCCGCAGCCAAGATCGACATCACGACCGGCGTCTTCGGCACCGGCGAGGCGTACACCTTCATCAACGAGGACGGCGAAGAGGAGAGCGTCGGTAGCCGCGTGCCCACGACGACGCACAACATCCCGGGCAAGGTCGAGGGCGCGCCGATCTGGGTGCCGCAGCTGACCTTCGGCGTGCGCTACGCCGATCGCCTCAAGCCCCGCATTCGCGACTGGGACGCCGCGAAGAAGGCGGTGGGGAACCACGCGGTCGAGGACCACATGAGCTCCGAGCGCTGGGACATCGAGGCGGGCGTGGTCGTCTATTTGAACGGCGTCCGCGATGTCAGCGACTTCATCAATCCGGGCGAGGACGCGGGCGCGGGCAACGTCACGGAGGACGGCATCGTGGCCGAGGTCAGCGGCCCCGTCGGTGAGTGCGTCACGCCTAACGACGCGGGCGGTTGCTCCGAGGACGACCAGCGTCGTCGCACCCGCACGTTCCTGCGCGGCAAGACCGCCTATTCGCTGCGACTCGGCGGCGACTACAACGTGCTGCCCGGGCTGTTTTCCGTGCGCGCCGGCATCTCCTACGAGACCTCGGGCACCGAGATCGAATACTTCAGTCCGCGCTACTACGACCAGGAGCGCACCGGCCTGCACACGGGGATGACGTGGAGGATCGGCGGCGTGACCGACCTCAGCGTCGGCTACGCGCTCTTCATCCACCCGGACATCCGGCTCGGCACCGACTGGCAGGGTGAGGAGGACACGGCTCCGCCGTACCCCGAGAAGTACGAGCTCGAGTCGCTCCACTGGATCGACCCCGACGACTCCAGCCTGGACGGCCAGGGCAAGCTCGCCGTCCCGAGCCCGTCGGGCCCCGCTGACGGACCGCACTGGTCGAACGCCGGTATCTTCAAGACCGGCCTGCAGGTCGTCTCCGTCCAACTAACCCAACACTTCTAAAAAACGGCATCGCCTGGGGCGCCATGCACCGCACTGGGCACGCCGATGCCCTGCGCTGCGTGCTCACGTACATGCGTACGCTCCGCGCGCTGCTCGGGCCCCGCCGCACCCAGCACAGCGCCTGACGCCCCAGGCGACGCCGTTTCCCGGCGCGCCTGGCACAGCGCCTGACGCCCCATGCGACGCCGTTTCACGGCCTGTCGGCGCCCCATGCGATACCGCTTCACTGTCAGCCGGGGTAGGGCGGTTAGGCGGAGGAGCCGCCGTCGAGGACGATGACCGAGCCGGTGACGTAGTTGCTGGCGTCGGATGCGAGGTAGACGGCTGCACCCGCGATGTCAGCGGGCTGCCCGTAGCGGCGCAGTGGGGTGTGCCTGATGACCGCGGCCTTCTTCTCGTCGGTGTCGACCAGCGTCGAGGCGAAGTGTGTCTCGACGATGCCGGGGGCGATTGCGTTGACGCGGATGTTGTCGGGCCCCAGCTCCTTGGCAAAGCCCTTGCTGAGGTTGATGACCCCCGCCTTCGTCATCGCGTAGGTCACCTCGCCGCGCCCGGGGCTGATGCCCGCGATGGATGCGACGTTCATGATCGAGCCCCCGCCGGTCTTGCGCATCCGCCTGGCGGCCATCTGCATCATCATGAAGTACCCCTTGAGGTTGACCTCCATGGTCTTGTCGATGGTGCTCTCCGGCGCATCGATCGCCGGGCCGAAGTAGGGATTGGTGGCTGCATTGTTGACGAGGATGTCGAGGCGACCGAAGTCGTCGTCGATGCGCTTGAACAGCGCCTCCATCTGATCGGGCTTGCCGCCGTGGCAGGCGATGCCGACCGCCTTGCCCGCGCTGCCGTCGTTGATCGAAGCCGCAACCTCGTCGAGCGCCTCCTGCTTGCGCGATGACAGCACGACGGTCGCGCCGTGCTCTGCGAAGGCGCGCGCGATGGCCTCTCCGATACCGCGGCTCGCGCCGGTGACGAGCGCGACGCGCCCCTCGAGACTGAAATTTACAACTGGCATGGCAGCTCCTCCCCACGTTTTGGCACGGACCCGGGAGTGACAATAAATGAATGAATCATTCACGCAAGACATCTTCCCTTTGAAAAAGATTCGATCTAGACCGGTCGTCCCCGACAACCGGCACGGAGAGATGAAATGACCGCAATCACGGACATGGTGGACCTCGAGAACCACGGCGATGTGGCCGTCCTGCTGGTAGACAACCCGCCGGTGAACGCGCTGAGCCGTGGGGTGCGCGACGGCCTTGCGCAGGGCGTCAAGCAGGCTGACGCTGACGCGTCCGCGAAGGCCATCCTGATCCTCTGCAAGGGGCGCACGTACATCGCGGGTGCCGACATCCGCGAGTTTGGCGAGGCGGCGGGTGGGGCGTCGCTGTTCGACATCCACGAGGCGCTCGAGGGTTCGAGCAAGCCGACCATCTCGGCCATCCACGGCACCGCGCTCGGCGGTGGTCTGGAGACCGCCCTCGCGTGTCACTTCCGCGTGGCCGTGGACTCGGCGCGCTTCGGGCTGCCCGAGGTCAAGCTCGGCCTGTTGCCCGGTGCCGGAGGCACGCAGCGGCTGCCGCGCGTGGTCGGCGTGCAGAAGGCGCTCGAGATGATGACGTCCGGCGACCAGGTCGGCGCGGACTTCGCCCTCGGCTGCGGGTTGATCGACGAGAAGGTGGACGACCTGCTCGAGGGTGGCCTCGCATTCGCGAACAAGGTGATCGCCGACGGGCGTCCGCTCGTGAAGGTGCGCGACCTCGACGAGAAGCTCGCCGAGGCCAAGAGCGACCCGGACATCTTCGACAAGTTCCGCAAGAGCATCGCCCGCAAGACCCGTGGCTTCGCCGCGCCGGAGGCGATCGTGCAGTGCGTCGAGGACGCCGCCAGTAAGCCCTTCGAGGAGGGTCTCAAGGGTGAGCGGGAGCGCTTCATGAAGCTCGTGACGGGCGCCCAGTCGTCTGCGCAGCGCTACTACTTCTTCGCCGAGCGCCAGGCCAACAAGCTGCCGGACGTGCCGAAGGACACGCCGAAGCTGCCGATCGAGAAGGTCGGCATGATCGGCGCCGGCACCATGGGCGGCGGGATCTCGATGAACTTCCTCAACAACGGCATCCCGGTCACGATCGTCGAGACCAAGCAGGAGGCGCTCGACCGCGGCGTTGCCGTCATGCGCAAGAACTACGAGCGCACGGCCAGCAAGGGGCGCATCAGCCAGCAGGACGTCGAGGACCGCCTGGGCCTGCTCACGCCGTCGTTGCAGATCGAGGACCTGAAGGACTGCGATCTGATCATCGAGGCGGTGTTCGAGAGCATGGACCTGAAGAAGGAGATCTTCACCAAGCTCGACTCCATCGCAAAGGACGGCGCGATCCTCGCGAGCAACACCTCGGCGCTGAACATCAACGAGATCGCGAGTGTCACGAAGCGGCCTGAGTCGGTCATCGGCTTGCACTTCTTCAGCCCGGCCAATGTGATGAAGCTGCTCGAGATCGTGCGCGGCGACAAGACCTCCAAGGAGGTGCTCGGCACCTCGGTCGCGCTCGCGAAGAAGATCGACAAGGTCGCCGCCGTCTCGGGCGTCTGCCGCGGGTTCATCGGCAACCGCATGCTGGCGATGCGCGGGGCGCAGGCGCAGAAGATGATCTACGAGGGGCCGATGCCCTGGGACGTGGACCGCGTGCTCTTCGACTTCGGCTTCCCGATGGGGCCGTTCGCAATGAGCGACCTGGCCGGGCTCGACATCGGCTGGAACAAGGCGAAGTCCAACGGTCAGACGCTGCGCGACCGGCTGTGCGAGATGGATCGCCGTGGTCAGAAGACCGGGGCCGGCTACTACAACTACGACCCGAAGACGCGCGAGAAGACGCCCGAGCCACAGGTCGAGGCGCTGATCAAAGAGTTCTCGGAGAAAATGGGCAAGACGCGGCGGGAGATCAGCGACGAGGAGATCCTCCAGCGCTGCGTGTTCCCGATGATCAACGAGGGCGCCAAGATCCTCGAGGAGGGCATCAGCTACCGCCCCAGCGACATCGACGTCGTTTGGGTCAACGGCTACGGCTGGCCGCTCTACCGCGGCGGCCCGATGCACTACGCCGACACCCTCGGCCTCGACGTGGTGCTCGCGAAGCTCAAGGAGTTCCAGGCGCAGGACGGCGACGACTTCTGGAAGCCGGCGGCGCTGCTCGAGAAGCTCGTTGCCGAGGGCAAGAGCTTCAAGGACATGAAGTGATGGCGGGCCTGCTTGAGGGTAAGCGCGCGATCGTCACGGGTGGGGCCAGCGGCATCGGCCGGGCGAGTGCCAAGCTCTTCGCCGCCGAAGGCGCGCTGGTGCTCGCGGCGGATGTGAGCGATGACGTCAACGGGACCGTCGCCGAGATCGAGGAGGCGGGGGGCAAGGCCATCGCCATGTCGGTCGACATCGCCGACGAAGCCCAGGTGCAGGCGATGATCGACCGCGCCGTCAAGGACCTGGGCGGTCTCGACGCGGTCTACGCGAACGCGGGCATCAGCGGGGGCGGTCCAACGCTCGCCGACGAGACCATCGAGAACTTTCGCCGCGTGCTCGACGTCAACCTCGTCGGCACGTTCTCCACCATCCAGCGGGCGGCGGCCGTGATGGTGGAGCAGGGTAGCGGCTCGCTCGTGATGACGGCCTCGGTTGCGGGGCTGCGCGCCCACGCGGGGTCCATCGCATACAGCGCCAGCAAGGCGGGCGTCATCAGCATGGCGCAGACCATCTCCGCACAGCTGCGCGGCACCGGTGTGCGCATCAATGCCATCTGTCCCGGCCTGATCGAGACCGGCATGACGAAGCCGATCTTCGACTACACGCGCGCGAGGGGCACGGAGCATCGCATTGGGCAGCTCAACCCGACCAAGCGTTACGGCGAGCCGGACGAGATCGCACAGATGGCAGCATTTCTGCTGAGCGACAGGGCGTCCTACGTCAACGGTCAGGCGATGGCCGTTGACGGCGGTCTCAGCGCGGCACACCCGTTCGTGCCGCGACGCGACTGACGGGCGCTGGGCTACAGCACCGAGTCGTAGCGGTAGGCGAGCTTGATGGCGGCGCTGTACTGGCGTGCGGCCTTCGGCTGCTCGCCGTAGCCGAGCTGCTCCTGGTAGACGACGAAGATGTCGCTCCCGGGCATGTAGCGGTAGCGCGCCCGCAGCTGCCCGAAGGCGGTCTCGGTCTGGGTGTTGAGCTGCACCGTGAGGTCCGTCGTGAGCTTCGTCGTTGGCGTGACCGTGAGCTTGGCATTGACCGACAGCTCCTCGCCCTCGACGGTGTGCGTCGGCCCGGTCGTCCCCCCGCGACTCGGGTCCAGGCCCCCGCAGGCGACGAAGGGCTGGTCGTCGGCGTCGACGGCTTCGTGGCACTCGGAGAGTTGTACGAGCGAGAGGTTGGCGCCGATCTTGATCCGGTGATGGGCGTTGGGCGAGACCTCGAGCGTGGTCTCGAAGTCGTGGCTGCTGCCGCCGAAGAAGGCATCGTTGGCGGTGTAGCCCAGCGTGCCGCGTGGGTTGCGTCCGGTCGGGCTGATCAGCTTGGTCTTGAGCCGTGCGCCCTCGTAGCGGTCGGGCTGGACCTCGACGTCGAGCAGGTCGAACGCGCTCTGCGGCACGTCCACGGCGTGCTCGCCCGAGAGGTCCACGCCCCAGCCGCTGAGCCACCGCACCTCGACCGCGCTTGTCAGCGTGCGGCCGAGCATGGTGTCGACCTGGTGATCGTGGACGACGTCGGCGGTCTGTCGAAACGTCACCTGCGAGAGCCCGAGAGCCGTGGTGCGCACGACGATCGGTAGCTTGCCGTTGGTGTTGAGGATGCCCGTGCGGCGCACGAAGCCTAGCTGCGGGTCGAACTCCTCGTCGACGTAGAGCGTGGAGGCCTCCGGCTGGAACATCGAGCCGAGCCAGCGTAGCTTCGCGCGCGCCGCCGCGCCGCGGTGTCGATCGCGCATGCCCTCGTCATCGAGCTCGTCCGTGAGCGTCAGATTGCCGAAGGTCGTGAACTCAAGTCGGTTGTCGGCGCCGCGCAGCAGGCTATCGACGCCGAGGGTGATGTGTGGCTCATCCTCGACCTCCGCCTCGGGGTCGGTGACCAGCACGTCCATCTGGTTGACGGCGCCCGCGAACAGTCCCACGTGGCCCGGGCTCGCGAAGTTCACGCGCGCCCGCGCGACCGCCCAGTTCTTGCCCGGTACGCCCGTCGGGTCGTCCGCGGGATCGTCAGCCAGCTCGGTCGTGTCGTCGGTTACGACGTCGAGCAGCCCGAACTCGAAGGGCCCGGCGCTGCCGTAGACCTTCGTGCCGATGAGGATCGGCACCTCCTGGCCGCTCGCGTCGCGGCCGATGCGACGCGTGAAGAAGGGCTGCGCCACGCCGAGCTCGCCCGAGTCGAACACGCCGAGCCCCGAGAGGAAGAACGGCCGCCGCTCGGGGAAGAAGAGCGGGAAGCGGTTGAGGTTCAGTACCTGGTCGTCCGCGTCCACCTGGGCGAAGTCGGTGAGCAGCGTCATCTCCGCCCAGATGTCATCGGCGAAGCGCAGCGCCGCGCTGCCGCCCAGCTTGCCGTCGAGCCCCTCCTGCGGCTCGTCGGTCCCCACGCCGTTGTGGCCGCGGTAGCTGCCCAGCGCGTACGGACGCAGCGACAGGGGCATGCCACCGGACATGCCCTCGAGGCCGTGCAGCTCGCCGTAGTGCGGGTTGGAGAAGGGGCCGAACTCGGGAGGCAGGTGCGCCCAGTCGTAGTCGGCGAGCCGGGAGTTGTGGTCGCGCGCCACGTTGAAGCCGATCACGCGCGGGCCGTCGGCGGCGGGTAGCCCGAGCGCCGCCACCGGCAGCCGCACCTCCACCGACCAGAACCCCTCGGCAACGTGCGTGGCGGCCTCCCAGATGGCGTCGTACTCGAGTCGGAACTGCCGGCCGTTGTCGATCGAGATGAAGTCGAGCTGGGCGCCGGCCGGGTTGAGCGCCACGCCGACGGTCGTGCGCTTGTCGTTGCGTACGTCGAACTTGATCGTGACCGCCTCGTCCGACCAGATCAGGCTGTTGTCGCGGCCGAGCGTCAGCGCCTGCGGCGTCTCCCCCTCGAACAGCTCGGCGCGGATCCCGACGTAGACCGCCTCGCTATCGTGCACGACGCGCACCTCGGTCTTCACCGGCGTCGGCTGCCCGGTCAGCGGCTGTCGCTCGACGAAATCGCTGCCGACATCGGCCTTCTGCCACGCGGGCTCGTCGAGCTTGCCATCGAGCGTGATGTGCTCGCTGCCGAGCGGGTAGGCCTTCAGGACCTTGGGGCCGTCCTTCGCCAGCGCCTGCGGTGCGACGAGCAGCAGCGCCAGACCGGTCAGGAGCGCGAGGGTCGCCTCGGCTGCCGGGGCGAGGGTGCGGCGGGGCGGCATGGCCCAGCGTACTTACCGCCTCACCGGCCAGCGAGCAATCGCCGAGGCTGCCGTTATACTGCCGGCATGTCGCAACAAGACAGCGGGCTGTGCGGACGCTGTGGTCATGCGCGTCAGATCGTCAGCGGGCGTGGCTCGAGCTTCACCATGTGCGAGCAGCACGCCCACGACGATCGGCTGCGCAAGTACCCCCCGCTGCCTGTGCTAACGTGCCACGCCTTCGCAGCGACAGGGGCGGCGACCGATGAGGATGCGTGAGCGTCGGCGGGCGCCGGACACGCCGCGTGAACTCCAATGGATGACGCCCTGAACGAGCCCCCCGACGACATCCCCGCCGCGCCCGCCCACGGGTTGGGCGGACCGGAGCGCTTCGCCGCGAGCTGGGCGCTGCTCGCGCTGCCGGTCGCGTTCATCACCTCGCAGCTCGCCGGTGCGGTCGCGGGCTCGGTCGCCGAGACGCTCGTCGGCACGGACGCGCCGGGCTCGGCCGTGCCGTTGCTCGCGGGCGTGGCGGGTGGACACGGCACGCTCCTGCTGCTGGTCTTCGTCGCCGTGATCGCGGCGCGCCTTCCCGTCCTGCATACGCTCGGCCTGCAGTCGCTGGCGGGGCTCGGCCGTGTGCGGCCGGACATCTGGGTGCTGGCGGCCGTCGGGACCTTCATGCTCGGGCCGCTGGCCGACACGCTGATGAGTGCGATGGAGCGCTGGGCGCCCGGCAGCACGCTCGGTAGCGTGCCGATGCTGCAGGAGATCGCGCGCGACAACCCGGTGTGGCTGACGTGGCCGTTCCTCGCGCTGCTGCCGGGGCTGGCCGAGGAACTCTTCTTTCGCGGTCTGCTGCAGCGGTCGTTCGCGCGACCGGCCGTCGGTGCCGCCGTCTCTGCCGTGGCGTTTGCGCTGTTCCACGTCGACCCGCACCACGTCGTGGGTGTGCTGCCGCTGGGCGTCTTCCTCGCCTGGGTCGCGCTGCGCCACGGCACCGCGGTCGCCATCGCTGCTCACGTGGCCAACAACACGGTGGCGCTGCTCTCCGCCCGCAGTGCGACGCTCGACGTCGGCTATGGCACGGAGCAGCCGATGCCCCTGGAGTGGCTGCCGGTCAGCCTGCTGATCGTCGCCCTGTGCGCGCGCGTCCTGCAGCGCGCCCCCGCGGCGGCGCCCGTCCCGTGAGCTCAGGTGGTTTCTTCGGCGACGGCTTCGGGCCCGGAGGCCCAGCGTGCGAAGAGCTTCTTGTCGTTCGCCTTGAGGTAGGCCTCGTGACCGTCGATGACCTCGTCCTTGAGCAGCTGCTGCAGCGCGCCGTCCATTGTCTGCATGCCCATGGCGCGCCCGCCCTCGATGACACCGGAGATCATCGCGCTCTTGCCCTCGCGGATCGCCCCGCCGAGGCCGGCCGTGCGCAGCAGGATCTCGTGCACGGCCACGCGCCCGCCGCCCTGCTTCTTCGCTAGCAGCTGTGAGACCACCGCCGCGATCGACTCCGAGAGGTTCTCGCGTGCCTGACCCTGCTGGTCTGCCGGGAAGGCGTCGATGATGCGCGCTACCGTCTTGGCGGCGCCGTTGGTGTGCAGCGTTCCGAAGACCAGCATTCCCATGCTGGCGGCCTCGATCGCCAGCGAGATGGTCTCGTAGTCGCGCATCTCGCCCACGAGCAGCACGTCCGCGTCCTGCCTCAGCGCCGCCTTGAGCGCGCGCCCGAAGCCGTTGGTGTCCGCGCCGACCTGCCGGTGCGAGAGCACCGACCGCTTGTTCTGGTGCACGAACTCGACCGGGTCCTCGATCGTGATGATGTGGCGCGACAGGTCCTTGTTGATGCAGTCCACGATCGCCGCGAGCGTGGTCGACTTGCCGCTGCCAGTCGGGCCCGTGACGAGTGCCAGGCCGGAGTCGAGCTTGGCGATGTTCGTGATCGTCGTGTTCAGGCCCAGCGTCTCGGCCGAGAGGATCTCCTCGGGGATCATGCGGAACACAGCGCTGACGCCGTGGTGCTGCTCCAGGTAGTTTCCGCGGAAGCGTGCGACGCCGGGCACGGCGGTCGCAAAGTCGAAGTCGTGCTGCTTCTCGAACATCGCCCACTCCTCATCGGAGACGATCTCGCGCAGCAGTTCGCGCAGCCCAGCGTCGCTCAGCGGCCTCTCGCCGGGCATCGGCTCCATCGCGCCCGACGCGCGGTACATGGGCGGGCGGCGTGCGACCAGGTGCAGATCGGAGGCGCCCATGTCGTGCAGCGCGCGGAAGTAGCGGTGAATGCGAGCCATCGTGATCTAGCGGCCGAAGCGCTCCTTTTTGTTCGCGTGGCGGCGCGCCTCGTCCGCCGTGATGACGCCTTGCTGCACCAGCTCGACCAGGGAGTCGTCGAGCATCACCATGCCGGCCTTCTTGCCCGTCTGCATCGCGGACGGCAGCTGCGCGGTCTTGTTGTCGCGGACCATGTTGGCCACGGCGGTGTTGCACATCAGCACCTCGAGCGCGGCGACACGCCCCGGCCCCTCCGCCTTGGGGACGAGCCGCTGGCTGATCACCGCGCGCAGGGAGTCGGCCAGCATCGTGCGCACCTGCGCCTGCTCCTTCGCCGGGAACACGCTCACGAGACGGTTGATCGTCTGCGAAGCGCTCGCGGTGTGGAGGGTACCCAGCACGAGGTGGCCGGTCTCGGCGGCGCTCATCGCCAGCGAGATCGTCTCGAGGTCGCGCAGCTCCGCGATGACGATGATGTCCGGGTCCTCCCGCAGGGCCGCGCGCAGGGCGCGCGAGTAGCTCTCGGTGTGGCTGCGCACCTCGCGCTGGTTGACCACGCAGCGGCCGTCCGGATAGACGAACTCGACCGGGTCCTCGACCGTGATCACGTGGTCGGTCTTGTTCTGGATCACCAGGTTGATCAGCGCGGCGAGCGTCGTCGTCTTGCCGCAGCCGGTGGGCCCCGTGCACAGCACCAGGCCCGTTCGATAGTCCGTCAGCTGTGCCAGGTGCGTGGGCAGGCCGAGCTGCTCGAGCGTCGGGACCGCGACCGGGATGACCCGGAAGACGATGTCGAAGCCGCGCTGCTGGCGGTAGACGTTGACGCGGAAGCGTGCCAGCTGGGGGATCTCGTAAGCGAAGTCGGTCTCGCCGTAGATCGCCAGCTCGCGCCACTGCTCGTCGTTCAGGAACTCGGCGATCACCTTGTTCGCGGCCTTGGCGCTGATGGGCTTGCCGGACGACATCGGGCGCAGCTGTCCGTCGATGCGCGCGAGCACCTCGGCGCCACTGTGGATGTGCAGGTCGCTGGCGCGGTGTTCCACCGCCATGCGCAGGAGCTTGACGATGTAGCCGTCCTGGCCCGGCGGCGTTGCGACGCGCGGCCGCTTCAGCGGTGCCTTGAGCGTCTGCACGACCTTGCCGGAGCCCTCTGCGCCGCCCTCATCTTCCTGTTTCGCCTCGGCGGTGGGCGCGGGCGGCGGGGGAGGTGGGGGCTTGGCGGCCGGCGCCGGCGCGGGCGGGGGCGCGTCCAGCTCGACCGGCGTCAGGTCGGCGACGCCCAGACCCACCTGCGTACCGGACGACGACCCGGTGGCGCCGTTGCCCGGTGTCGCATCCTCTTCGCCGTCATCGTCCGGCTCCAGCTCGGGCAGCGACTCCAGCTCGGGTGTTGGCTCGGGCGCTGGCGCGCGCGGGATCGGCTCCTGCACGAGCGTGGCGGCCGAGCCCAGTGTGCGAATGGCCGCGTCGCCCCGTGGGGTCGCAGGGGGGTCGTCGACCGCCGTCGGCGCCCCAGGTGCGTCTGCGTCTTCGCTTGCGGCCGCGTCCTGTGCTGGCTCGGCGCTGACTTCTGCGCTCTCATCGACGGGCTCGCCACCGAGCGGCGCGAGCTCGGCGTTGGTGATCGGTCGCGAGGGCGGAGCAGCGTTCGTCCACCCACCGGCGCCACCGATCGTCGCATTGACCGAGTTGCGCGGCGGCAGCGGCTCCGGCTGGACGGGTGGGTCCTCGGGCGGTGCCTGCTGCTCGGTGCGCCGGCCGGGGACGGCCCGCAGCGGGTTGTCGCTGTCGTCGCCGCGCTCGATCGGGGTGGGCGCGCGCGGCCGCATCGCTCCGGTGGCGACCGACTCCTCGATGGCCCCGCCCGGCCGCTCACTGGGCGCGCGGCGCGCGGGCGAGCGGGGCTTCGGCGTGCTCTCTCGCGCAACGGCCGGCTTGGGCGTGCGCTCTCGCGCAACGGCCGGCTTGGGCGTGCTCTCTCGCGCGACGGCCGGCTTGGGCGTGCGCTCTCGCGCAACTGCCGGCTTCGGCGTGCTCTTTCGCGCAGCTGCCGGCTTCGGCGTACTCGCCTCGGGCGGGCCGCCGCGCCTGCGCTCGAGGATGCGGCGCTGGTGCTCGAGCGCCATGTCCATCTGTTGCTGTGACAGGAAGCCCATCGCCAGCGCGACCTCGCCTAGCTTGCGATGGGTCTGCTGCCCGGCCTGGTCCTGCAGGCACGCCGCCACTTGTTGGCGCGTGAGCAGCTTGAGGCGAACGGCGATCTCGCCGAAGAGTCGATCCTGTGGGTTCATGCGCGGCTATCCAGAGTTCCCCTCTGGGAGCCTCCGAGTATATGCGATCGCACAACACTCCATAAACCGTGTAGGGCGATGGGCAGACGTACCACCCATGCACGTACTCGGCATGGGGGTAGTCGGCCCCTGACGCCGCTGCACGCGCCGGTCTCCTCGACGCCGGCCGAGTGAGGCGCGCGGGCCCTACGCGGGCGCTCCCCGCTCGAGCTCCGCGAGGCCCTCTTCGAGGAAGTCGATGAAGCGCTGGATGCTCGGTAGCGACTTGCGGCACGCCACGATTCCGAAGTCCACGTGCCCCCCGTTGCTCACCAGCGTGATGTTGAGGGCCATGCCGTGGAAGAGAATCGAGGCGGGGTACATGCCGCGCAGGCGCGCCCCGTTCCAGTACAGCGGGGTGCGTGGCCCCGTGACGTTCGAGATGACGACGTTCACCGACGGCACGATGGCGCCGAGTCCGACCATCGCCGGGACCATCACAGGACCGGCCATCCAGGCGGTGTAGTACATCATCTCGTTGAAGCTCATGGTCTGCACGAGCGCCTTGGCGTCCGCCATCGACGTACGGATGGTCTCGAAACGCTTGATGGGGTCCGCGATGTGCGTGCCGAGGTTGACCAGTACGCTGGTCGCCCCGTTGCCGAACGCGTCCGCATCCTTGGGCCGGATGGAGACCGGGACCATGGCGACCAGCGGCTTGTCAGGAACGCCGCCCGCGAACTCGTCGAGGTAGCGTCGCAGTGCGTTGGCGCACATCGCCAGCACGATGTCGTTGACCTTCGCGCCATAGCGCTTGCCGACCGCGTGGATGCGCTCGAGTGAGTAGGACTGGGCGACGAAGCGACGGGCTCCCGTGACCGGTGTGTTGAGTGGCGAGTTGGGTGCCTCGAAGGGCAGCGCCATGCGGGTGTCCCGGGGGATGCGCGCCGACATCGCCGTGCGCAGCAGTGCGCGTGACACTCCGGGGACCGTCTTGAGCTGCGCTCCCACGACCTCGGCCGCCGCGATCATGGCGCCGCGGTCGACCGGCGGGGGCGGCAGCTCGGAGCGCTGCCCCTTGTGAATCTCCGCCGACCAGGCGAAGCGCATCCCGCGCTCATCCGGGTCGCCGCTGAGCGACTTCTGCACCAGGCGCATCGAGCCGACGCCGTCGATGAGGCCATGGTGGACCTTCATGTAGATGGCGAACTTGCCATCCTGCAAGCCCTCGATCAGGTGCGCCTCCCACAGCGGACGTCCGCGATCGAGCAGGATCCCGTGCAGCCGCGACACGAGCGAAAACAGCTCCCGGTAGCGACCCGGTGCGGGCAGCGCCAGGTGCCGCAGGTGGTAGCCGGGATCGAGATGCTCGTCCTTGACCCAGCGTGGCATGCCGAGCCTCGACAGCGAGTAGTCCAGCTTGTCGTCGAATGGCGGCCGGAACTGCTGCTCCGCCAGCATGGACTCGTACGTGTTCCGGATGAACTCCGGCCCTGCGCCGGGAGGTGGTTCGAACAGGAACAGGGACGCCACGTGCATCGGCATCTCCCGCCGCTCCGTCGAGAGAAAGCCTAGATCCATGATGCTGAGCGAGCGCATCCTCGGATACCTCGCCGATCGGAGCGACGCGTGTCAACTCGGACCACGCGCGCAGGTCAGGGGAGGTGTGCGGACGTGGGACCGGCGGCGGCGGGCCATCGCTGCCTCCCGGTAGCTGCGCCTTCAGTCCTGGACGGTGAGGCTGCCGCCGGTCTCTTCGACATACGCGAGTGAGGCGCGCACGAGCTGCCCCGTGGCCAGCCCCTCGAGGCGAACGGTGCCGCGGCTGGGATCGGACTGGTCCTCCATGCTGAAGCTGTGCGCCTTGCGGTTGAAGACGACCTTCCGCGTGCCGTCGTAGACCGCCACCATGTCGCTGAACGTCTGGCCGCCGGGTCGGTACAGCCAGGTGTCGGTGTAGAGCAGGCGGTCCGGCATCGGGCGCTCGCCGCGGACGATCGGTCCGAGATCCAGCCCGTCGAGGGTCGGCGGGCCCGGTGTCGCGGTCAGCGCGAGGATGGTCGGGGCGATGTCGATCAGGCTGACAGGCTCCTCGACGGTGCCAGCAGGCCAGCCGTCCACACGCGCGAGCATCGGCACGCGGATCAGGTTCTCTCGCAGGTCCATGCCGTGGCTGCGGTAGCCCTTGCCGAAGTCCTCGCCGTGATCGGAGGTCACGAACACCGCGACCTTGCCCTCGAGCGCATCGATCGCGCGCAGCAGCCGCGCGAGCTGCTGGTCGAGGTACCGGACCTCGTGGTCGTAGCGCTGCTCCTGCGTGTCGCCGTCCCTGCGGATGTGCTTGTGCAGCGTGTTGGGCGTGTGGGGTCCGAAGTAGTGGACCCACATGAAGAACGGCGCGCGACTGTCGGCGAAGCGCAGCGTCGACAGCGCCACATCGGTCGTCGCACCGTCGGTCACCGAGCGCCCGCGACGACGGTTGCCGGGTGTGATCTCCCGGTAGCTTCGGAAGCCCGCGTTGGTCCCGACGCTGCGCGCGAGCATCTGCGAAAACCCGTCGTCGACGACGGCGGCGGTGTGCATGCCGCGGCGCTGTAGCCAGAACGACAGCGGGCGGTGCGGGTCTCGCCACGCCAGCGGGAACATCTTGACGATCTTCTCGCGCGGTCGCGTCGACAGCTCCTGCTTGCGAAACAGGCGGAAGAACTTGTTCTCGTAGTGCGCCTCCCAGCTCAGTCGGCGCGCGTAGTGGCCGGTCAGCATCGAGGCGATGGCGATGCTCGTCCAGCCGCCGGGTGTGTAGGCGCGCTTGAAGTTGGTGGCCATGCCCGCCCACCGCATCAGCTCCGGCATCGTGTCGGCGTGGCGCCGGTCGTTGAGGCCGAAGCGATCCCAGCGCAGCGTGTCGATGGTGATGAGCACCACGCTGGTCTTCGCCGGCTCGCTCGCGCTTGGCACCGCTTCGGGAGCCGTCGCGCGCATCGATGCGTCGCCGAACATGCAGTTGTCGTCCACGCCGTTGCCCGGGATCTCCCTGGCCTCCGGATGGATGCGCGGGTCGGTGTTGTCGCAGTCGCCGCCCCCGAGCACAGGGGAGAAGCCGTCGCGGTCGAAGTCGAAGGCGCTGCGCGCGGTGCCCAGCACCATGCCGGGCCACGGGCGGATGATGAACGACTGCACGGTGTGCACGTTGCGGGCGTCGAGCGTCAGCACCGGCAGCGCGAACATGGCGGCGAGCACGACCCAGCCGACCCTGCCGACGCGCGGCAGCGGCAGCAGCAGGCTCAGCGCCAGCGTCGCGGTCAGCGCTGCGCACAGACGCAGCGCCACGTGGGCGCCGAGGTAGAGGTTCACGTAGTAGACGTGGTCGACGTAGGTGAGCCCGGCGGTGGCGGCCAGCAGCACGACGCCTCCCGGGATGCGCAGCGCCGGTTGCCAGCGTCGAACGCGCCCGGCGGGCAGCCGCCGGCTCCACTGGAACAGCCACAGCACCAGCCCCAAGCCGACCGCGCCGACCGCGCAGCCGCCGAGCACGGCCATCGCCGTGTCACCCAGCGTGCCCCCGAGTCGATCGAAGGCCCCGAGTCGCTTCGCGAGCAGGCCCGCCGCGGTGAGTGAGGCGAGGGGAAGGAGCGCCGGGCCGACGAACCGCACCCTGGGTACGTACGCGAGTGCGAGCTGGACGATCAGACCGCAGAGCGCACCGAGCGGCGCGGAGAGCAGGACCATGTGGAGCAGGAACTCACCGTCGAGCGGCGCCCGGACGGTGGCGAGGTCCGCGGCGCACAGGCCGAGCACCGAGAGCAGCGCTGCGCTCGCGTACTGGGGCCGTTGTGCGTGGGCGGCGGTGTCCATGGTGTGCGCGGCGTGCAGGCTGGGCTTGTTATCACACCGGCGCTGGCCGACGCATGCCGGCCGCCCCTGGCATGCTACAATTGTCCGGTCATGTCGGCACGATACGGGGAGCGGGCGGCGTCGGGGGCAGGGCGGTGAAGCTGGCCTCGCTCAGGCGTGGCGGTCGCGATGGCACGTTGATCGTCGTCGACCGCGCACTGCGCTCCGCCACCGCGGTGGCGCGCATCGCCCCGACCCTGCAGCACGCCGTCGAGCGCTGGGACGAGCTGCGGCCGCAGCTGCAGGACGTCTACGAGCGGCTCAACGCCGGCGGCGTCGACACCTCCTTCGCCTTCAAGGAGGCGGAGCTCGCCGCGCCGCTGCCGCGTGCCTATCAGTGGCTCGACGGCAGCGCCTACGTCAACCACGTGGAGCTCGTCCGCAGGGCACGCGGCGCGCAGATGCCCGAGCGCTTCTGGACCGATCCGCTGATGTACCAGGGCGGCAGCGACGGCTTCGATGGTCCGCGCGATCCGATTCGCGGCCTCGACCCGGCGTGGGGCATCGACTTCGAGGCGGAGGTTGCGGTCGTGACCGACGACGTGCCGCTCGGCTGCAGCACCGACGCGGCGGCCGCGCACATCGTGCTGCTGATGCTCGTCAACGACGTGTCGCTGCGGGCACTGATCCCCGGCGAGCTGGAGAAGGGCTTCGGTTTCGTGCACGGCAAGCCCCGCAGTGCGTTCTCGCCCGTGGCGGTGACGCCCGACGAGCTCGGCGACGCGTGGCACGGCGGCAAGCTGCACCTGCCGCTGCGCACCGAGTTCAACGATCAGCCCTTCGGTCAGCCCGACGCCGGGCAGGACATGACGTTCGGCTTCCCGCGGCTGCTGTCCCACGCCGCCACGACGCGCAGCCTGGCGGCGGGCAGCATCGTCGGCTCGGGCACGGTGTCGAACGTCGACCGCAGCCGAGGCAGCAGCTGCCTGGCGGAGCGCCGCATGCTCGAGAAGCTCGACGGCGGAGCGCCCAGCACGCCCTTCATGCAGCCGGGAGACCGCGTGCGCATCGAGATGCTCGACGACGCGGGCCGCTCGATCTTCGGGGCGATCGACCAGCGCGTCGAGTAGCCGGGCGAGCAGCCCCTCGGCGTGGCGCCACAGACCCTTGACAGCGCGGGTGCCGTGGCCATCTTGGGTCCGAATTCCGCGCGGGCAGCCGCGCCCTTCCAGGTATCAAGATGAGCACCGAAAACGAGCCAAAAACGCACAAATTCAAGGCCGAGGTCAGCCAGGTCCTGAGCCTCGTCATCAACTCCCTCTACAGCAACAAGGACATCGCCCTGCGGGAGCTGATCAGCAACGCGGCGGATGCACTCGACAAGCACCGCTTCGAGTCGATCGAGAAGCCCAAGCTCAAGCCCGAGGGCCACAGCCCGCGCATCCGGCTGATCCCGGATCCGGAGGCCAAGACGCTCACGATCGCCGACAACGGCATCGGCATGAGCTCGGCGGCGCTCTCGAAGGACCTGGGCACGGTGGCGCGCTCCGGCACGCGCGAGTTCGCCGAGAAGCTCGAGGAGGTCCAGAAGAGCGGCGACGCGCAGCTGATCGGTCAGTTCGGCGTGGGCTTCTACAGTGGCTACCTGGTCGCCGACAGCATCGATGTCATCAGTCGCGCGGCGGGCAGCACCAAGGCCAACAAGTGGACCTCGACGGGCGAGGACACCTTCACCGTCGAGCCCGCAGAGCGTGACGAGGCCGGCACGTCCGTCGTGTTGCACCTGCGCGAGGACTTCGAGGACTTCGCCACCGACTCGAAGCTGCGCGAGCTGGTGCGCCGCTACTCCGACTTCATCAGCTATCCGATCGAGCTGCGCGTGGAGCGCACGACGAAGGAGGGCGAGGGGGACGACGCGAAGGAGACCACCGAGGTCGTCTTCGAGCCGATCAACGAGGCCAGCGCGCTGTGGACCCGGGCGCCCAAGGACATCGAGGATGCCCAGTACGACGAGTTCTACAGGCACCTGACCCACGACTTCGAGGCGCCGCTAACGCGCGCCCACTTCTCGGTCGAGGGCACGCAGGTCTTCACGGGGCTGCTCTACGTCCCCAAGCGCGCGCCCTTCGACATGTTCAACCCGGACGCGAAGCACGGCGTTCGGCTGCACGTGAAGCGCGTCTTCATCATGGACGACTGCGAGGACCTGATCCCGAAGTGGCTGCGCTTCGTGCGCGGCATCGTGGACAGCGACGACCTTCCGCTCAACGTCTCGCGCGAGCTACTGCAGGACTCGGCGCTCGTCAGGACGATCAAGAAGCAGGTCATCCGGCGCGTGCTCGATGCGCTCGCCAAGGTCGCGAAGGACAGCGACGAGGACTACCTCGCGTTCTGGAGCGCATCCGGTGCCGTGCTCAAGGAGGGGCTGCACTTCGACCCGACGTACAAGGACAAGATCGCGCCGCTGCTGCGCTACGAGAGCAGCGCCAGCGACGAGCTGACCTCGCTTGCAGCGTACGTCGAGCGCATGGCCGAGGGGCAGGACAAGCTCTACTACGCGCTCGGTCCATCGCGCGCGATGATCGAGGGCAGCCCGCAGCTCGAGGGGCTCAAGAAGCGCGGCTACGAGATCCTCTACATGACCGACGGCGTCGACCAGTGGGCGGCCGAGGGGATATCGGAGTTCGACGGCAAGGCACTCGTCAACGCCATGGAGGCCGACCTCGATCTCGACGACGGCGAGACCAAGGACGACGAGGCCAAGAAGGAGGACGACGAGAAGAAGGACGAGCTCGAGGGGCTCGTCGCGCGCGCCAAGGAGGTGCTCGCCGAGCACGTCAGCGATGTCGTGCTGTCGACGCGGTTGACGGACTCCCCGGCGTGCCTGGTGCTGCCCAAGGGCGGCCTGCCGGCGCACATCGAGCGCATGATCCGCGCACAGCAGAAGGACATGCCGGCCCAGAAGCGCATCCTCGAGCTCAACCCCGACCACGTGCTCGTCACGCGGATGCAGGGCGAGTACGACAAGGACGTGGACTCCGACAAGCTCACCGAGTGGCTGGAGCTGCTCTACGATCAGGCGCTCATCAGCGAGGGCAGCCCGCTGCCGGACCCCGTGCGCTTCGCCCGGCGGATGACGTCGCTGCTCACCGACGCCGCGGAGAGCTGAGCCGGGCTGCAACGATTTGCGACCCGCGGCGAACCCATGTGTAGGGTAGCGCTGTGGGAGTTGCGATGACGAGGTCGTGCGTGTTCGCGTGGATAAGTGCCTGCGCACTCGCGTGCGAAGCCGTCCCCGCCTCGTCCACACCGTCGCCCGACTCCCCGCCGCCGGTCGTGGAGCCGCCGGCGGTCGAGTCCACGTACACTGGCGACCCGGCGGCCGGTCTGCCTCCGCCGCTGGTGCGCGACGGAGCGTTTCGCCGCGGCGTGTCGCTCGGGCTCTTCGTCAGCGCCCGCAACGAGCAGGCGCGCCAGGCGTTCTACGGTCGCTTTCTCGACGAGATCGTCGAGGTGGGTGCGACCGACCTGCAGCTCGTGGTGCAGTGGGCACAGCAGGACGTCCGCGCGACCCGCATCGCGCGGGTGCCGGGCCGCAGCACCGAGGACGCGGTGCTCACCTGGGTGATCGACGAGGCCCGGCGGCGCGGACTGCGGGTGTTGGTGCTGCCGATCATCGACCTGCAGAAACGCGCGCCCGGCGACTGGCGCGGCAAGCTCGCGCCCGCCGACTGGGATGCGTGGTGGGCGTCCTACGCTGCTTACATCGATCACTACGCGCGCCTGTCGCAGGCCCACGGCGCGTCGATGTTCTCGGTGGGCAGCGAGCTGGTGAGCACCGAGGCACAGCAGGCGCGCTGGCGTGCGCTGATCGCGGACGTGCGCGGGGTCTTCCGGGGTGAGCTGCTCTACTCCGCCAACTGGGATCACTTCCGCCCGGTGCCCTTCTGGGATGCGCTCGACGTGGCCGGGGTGACGGGATACGGCACGCTGAGCACCGCACCCAATCCGGATGAGGCGGCGCTGCTGCGCGGCTTCGAGCCGATGCGCCGGTCGGTGGAGGCGTGGACCGAGGCGACGGGCAAGCGCTTCATCTTCACGGAGATCGGCTATGCGTCGCAGGTGGGCGGTGCGCGCGATCCGTGGGACTACCGACCCCGGCCCGGCGGTCCTGACCCGGGCCTGCAGCTGCGGTGCTACCGCGCCATGTACCGTGCGTGGCAGGACCATCCGGCGCTCGCCGGGCTCTACGTGTGGAACTGGTTCGGCAAAGGCGGCCCCGACGGCATCGGCTACACGCCGCGCGGAAAGCCGGCGGCGGCGGTGCTGCGCCACTGGTACACTCAAAGCGGGCAGCGCGGCGAGCGGCGGCGGCCGTAACGGTCGGAGCCGCAGTGCGTATGCAGGGGGTCGATGCGCGCGATTGCACGGACATGCTGGACGGGGTGCGCGGTGCTCTGCATGCTTGCGGGGCCCATCGGTAGCGCCCACGCGGGCCCGTGGACGCGGCCCGTCGGCAGCTGGTACGCGAAGCTCTCCCAGGGCGTGTACGTCGCCGAGGGCTACCGCGACGCCGCGGGGCACTTCATCGCCGACGCAACCTACACGGGGCACACCACGGCGCTCTACGCGGAGACCGGCGTGCTGCCGCGGCTGCAGGCGCAGCTCTACCTGCCGTTCATCGTCGCGATCAACCGCTTCGAGGACGACTCGCCCGCGGCGCTGTCGACTCCCTGTGCCGGGGGCATCGCGAGCGGGACGAGCCGCCGCGGCCCCGGCGATGCGCAGGTGGCCCTGCAGTTCGACCCCGACCTGATGCCGATCCCGCACGCGCTGCGACTGGCCGGCAAGCTCCCCCTCTACGACGTGACGAAGCCTGGCGGCCGCTGCGGGGAGCTCTTTCCGCAGCACGGCGATGGGCAGCTGGACGCGACGCTCTGGCTCTCCATCGGGGGCTCGCTGCTCGGGGGCGACGCCTTCGCCTACGTCGAGCTGGGGCACGTCGTGCGCACCGACGTCTACCTCCGCGGCGATGCGGAGCAGGGCTATGCGCAGACGCTGGCCCTCGCGATGCAGGGCGGCTACCGCTTCATGCCCGACGGCTTTGCGATGCTGAGCGTGCGATTCGACAACCCCTACGAGGACGACGGTCGCAGCAAGGGCGGGCTGTCGCTGGGTCCCCAGCTCATCGTGCCGCTGGGCTCGGGCTTCGCGGCCGAGGCGGACGTGGGGTTCTCGCCCTGGGCGCACAACGGCTCGCAGGGCCGCAGCGATCACCTCTACTGGACGTCGGCGACGGTCGGCATCTCGCACAAGCACTGAGATGGAGCCACCCATGGGAGCGAATCTGACGGTAGCGATCGCGGCGGTGTTGTTCTCCGGGCTGCTGGGTTGTGGTGACTACATCGAGTACGCCGACTCGCCGCGGGCCGCGGACGAGCCGGTCGCGGCGCCCGCCGATTGCCCCTTCAACCCGGCTTCCACGGAGCTGGAGTACGCCGCGCTCGACGCACTGCTCTCACGCACGGTGGAGCTCGACGCCGACGGCAACGCACTGGTGGACTACGACCGACTCGCGGACGAGGGGCGCGACACGCTGGAGGCGGTGCTCGTCGTGATGGCCTGCGCCGATCCGCAGCCGGGGGACCTCGCCTTCTGGCTCAACGCCTACAACGTCTCGGTGCTGCGGGCGGTCATCGAGGCGCGCGTGGCGCAGCCTGACTTCAGGCCCGACGATGGCGGCTTTGCGTTCTTCGGACAGCGGGTCCACGCGGTGGCGGGCATGTCGCTCACGCTCGATGAGATCGAGCATGCGGTCATCCGCGGTGCCCCACGCGAGGCCCCCGCCCATGCGGACGAGCTCGCGGCGCTCCACGCGCAGCTGTGGGGTGATGACACGCCCGACGCGCGCATCCACATGGCGATCAACTGCGCGGCCCGCTCGTGCCCGAACCTGCGCGTCGGCGCCTACCTCGGTGAAGGGCTCGACGCGCAGCTTACCGAGGCGACCGCCGCGTTCCTCGACAACCCCATCAAGGGCGCCGGTCCGCGCGGCATCTCGTCGCTCTTCGACTGGTTCGGCGACGACTTCGCGGCGTCCGCCGGAAGCATCTCCGACTTCATCGAGACCTACCGCACCGGCGGCCTCACCGACGTCGATCAGGACACGTTCATCGAGTACGACTGGGCGCTCAACGGGCAATAGCCCGGCGCATCATCCGGCTCCCGCGTCCGCATCCGCGGGCAGGGTGGTCGGCCCCTGCGCCGGGACGTACGCGCCGTCGACGTTGCGCAGGGGGAGCGCGTCGAGGCACACCTCGGTGTCGTCGCAGGTGCTCGATGCGGTTGCGCAGGGGATGTCTCCGGGTCGCACGACCTTGTCCGCGTCGACGATGATGTCGGCGCACTGCGCGGCGCTCACGTCGGTGCAGGCCTCGGTCGCCCGCGCGCAGAACTCGGGCAGCGAGATCCCTCCAGGGTCGGGAGAGGGCGGCGGCGTCGGCGTGTCGGGCTCCCCCGCGATGCAGCGGACCGCACCGTCGCCCAGCTCCTCGTTGAAGCCGACGACGCCGTCGTCGAACAGCCCGCCGCCCTGGAAGCGCACGACCCAGAAGTGATCGGTCAGCCCGTTGAAGGGCGAGGCGCTCCAGTGGAACCAGGCGTCGGTGCACGAGCCCTCCCACGTGTCCGGCTGCAGGTAGCAGCCGTCCGCCGGCCCCTGACGCTCGTTGCAGTGGCCGCAGAAGCGCTGCTCCCAGCAGTCCTTGTCGAGACAACCCTCCGAGACGCGGCACGCGCCTCCGAGCTGTCGCTCCGGGCAGTCCACGATCAACGTGCGCAGCTCGTCGATCGTGGGCAGCCGCCAGTCGTCGCGGTTTCCCAGCACGAGCTGCGCGCAGTAGGCCTCGGCCTGCCGGAACGTCCACAGGCCGTCCGGCGACGCGAGCTGCCAGCGCTCCCCGAGGTGCTCGTGGATACCCTCCGCGCTCGGCTCGTCCGCGTCCTCGTCGCAACCGGGCAGGGCAGCCAGGGCCAGGGAGGCCGTCAGCACGACGGTGAGCCTACGGATCGAAGCAGTCCGGTGGGTCTTCCAGGTAGTCGTCAAGCAGCGCATGCAGGTCCTCGATCGGTCGCAGCGGCAGGTCCCACCACTGTCCCCCCTCGCCGAACCAGGCCCAGCGGTTGGCATCGAGGATCGTGCGGTCGCAGTCGATAACGTAGCCCGAGTAAAAGCCACCGCCGCGGTAGGCGCCGCGGATCGCGTTGTTGGGCTGCCCATCGGGGCTGTTGATGTAGTCGACCATGATGGGCATCTCCGCCTCGGGCGACAGGTCGGTCTTGAGCCAGCTCGCCCGCTGCGCGCGCTGCTCCATCGTCTCGGTGATCGAGTACGGATGCTCCCAGCCCAGGTCGGTCGACTCGAAGCCCGACTGGAACGGATACTCCTGCGGATGGGCCTCGCTGCCGTAGACCCATACGAAGTTCACCAAGCCTTTGTACTTTTGATAACTTGCTTCCAGGACCTGGAAGTTCAGGTACGAAGGCTGTCAACTCGCGGAGCCGACCGTCAGCACGAGGGGCTTGCCATCGATCAGGTCGGCCATGTCGATGGGTTGCATGTTCTCGTCCACGGTCCGGAACAGCGGCGCCGGCTCGTCCTGGCGCACGGGTGTACCCGACACCTCGAAGGACTCGAGCACCTCGTCGGAGGGGCCCTCCGGTGCGCAGCCGAGGGCTGCGATCGCAAGCGTCGTCGTAGTGACTGAGAGTCTCAGCATGTGTTTCACCTCCTGCTGCACTGGGTACGCCCCTGTGCGAGCAACGTTACCGCGAGCCGTCGCGCGTGGCTCGCGAAGCGGGTAACTTTGTGGCGGGCGCGCCGTAGGCAGCCCAGGAGGTCGGAGTGCGCAGCTTTCTGGGTGCGAATACGGTGCTTCTGGTGGCTTCCCTGGCGTTGTGCGCGCTGCTGGGCGGGTGCGCCGAGGAGGAGTCGGATGCGCCGCTCGTCGCCGGTGGCAGCTACGGGGCCGCCGGGCCGTCCGAGAGTGCGCTCGTGCGCTTCTGCGAGGCGGGCGCGTCCGCCTGTGACGAGGTCACTGAGGCGCAGTGCGCGGAGATCGTGATCGAGGCCGAGAAGGTGGTGACCACGGCCGACCTGCCGTGCGCGCAGGACGCCACGAGCTGCGACGACACCGCGGTGTGCCTCGACGCGCTCGCGGTGGTTGTGGTGGTCGACGGCGGAGACATGCCCACCACCATGCCCGCGGACTGACCGGGGACTGGCCGCGTACTGGCCGCGTACCGGCCGCGTTAGGGGTCGCGTGCCGGAAGCAGCTCGGGTCGGTACTCGAAGTGCATCGTGTCGTAGTGGTACCAGCGCCCGCCCCAGATGAAGCCGTGGCGCTCGAACGCCGCCACCACGTCCAGCGGAATGCGGTTTCGGTACGGGATGAGTCCGGCGGGGTCGAGCTTGCGCCAGCGCCAGTAGTCGGCATGACCGCCGCCCACGTCCACCGCGATTCCAAAGCTGTGCATGCTGCGCCGCTGCTCACCGCGGATCGACCGCCACTTGAAGCCGCCGGCGCTCTGCGCGACCGCCTGCTGGCTGCTGCGCGGAAGCACCGCGATGGCGCGCGCGACGGCCCGCAGTCTGTGGTCGACGCCGTTGATGCGCGTGACGTGCAGGCCGCGGCCGGACAGGTGCGGTAGCCATGCGACGCGCGTCAGCCGCCGCTTCACCGCGGTCGGGCTGTCGCCGTAGACTTTTTCGAAGAAGGCCGTCGCGCGTGCCCGCCCCGGGTCGAAATCCCGCGCCGGTGCGGTCGACGGGCCCGTCGGGTAGGCCTGGGCCAGCTGATCTTCGAGGTCGGCGCCGGCGAGCTTTTCCGCGAAGGTTTTGGGCTTTCCGTCGTCGAAGACCATGGAATCGCCGTCACAGAAGACCACGGCGTTGTCCCGCGCGTCACAAAGATGGTCGGGATAGGCAGACACCAGCCGCGCGATCGCGGGGCGAATATCTGGTCCTGCCGGTCCCGCCGGTCCCGCCGGTCCAATGGGTTGCTGGGCCGCACCCGGGAGCCGCATCATCACCAGCATGAGCATCGAGACGGACACAGGCAGCGGGGCAAGGCGGGCGGCGGCTCGGCGTGGGCTCTCCACGCTCTGGAGTATGCGCCCCTCGGCGGGCCACGCCAGGTCATCGCGCCGCCGGCGGGCATCGCTCGTCCCGCGTCTATTGGCCGCCATCGCGCTGTCCATGCTGCTGACGGGCGGCGCGCACCCGTGGACGCAGGCCCCTGCACCCGAGGGACAGCAGACGCTCGAGCAGCGCTTCGCGCCCCCGCCGGGCTACCGGCGCATCGAGCAGTCGCAGGGCAGCTTCGGCGCCTGGCTGCGCACGCTCCCCGTGAAGGCCGGGCGCCCCGACGTGCTGCTGCACACCGGCGAGCGCAAGGGCAACCAGAGCGCGCATGCCGCGGTGCTCGACATCGACGTGGGCAAGCGCGACCTGCAGCAGTGCGCGGACGCGTCGATGCGGTTGCGTGCCGAGTACCTGTGGTCGGTCCGCCGTAGCGAGGACGTCTGCTTCCGGGCCGCGGCCGGCTACGACGTGCCGTGGACGAAGTGGCGCCGGGGCCTACGTCCGCCTGCGAAGCGCGGGGAGCAGTGGCGCAAGTCGGCCGGTCCGTCCAGGAGCTACAAGGCGTTTCGGCGCTACCTCGACAAGGTCTTCGGCGTCGCGAACACGGCCTCGATCGCGCGCCAGGTGGTGCACGTGGACGCGGCCGACGTGCGCGCGGGCGACATCTTTCTCGAGCGTGCGAGCGGCGGCTACTTCGGCCACGCGGTCACGGTGATGGATGTGGTCGAAGACGCCAGCGGCCAGCGTCGCTTCCTGCTGTCCCAGAGCTACATGCCCGCCCAGCAGATGCACATCCTCGCCGGCGTCGGCGACGCGACGGGTCCGTGGTACGCCGCGCCGGCGCCCGGCAAGCGCTTCGCCACGCCCGAGTGGACCTTCCCGCCCGACTCGCTGCGGCGCTTCAAGGAGAGCGGCTGCCGCTAGCCATTTCGCGGCGGACCTGGACGGCCGTGCGGACGAGGGCTCGGTGCGATGGTCGGAGCCACGCACCATCAAGACAGATCCACTCGTGACCCGGCTTACCGCGACCTACCCGATCGCCGCACGGGATGCGGTGCTGACGATGCCGGGAGAGTCATGGCAAGAGGTCGTCGGGGTCGAACGGCATGACGTTGTCGCGTGCCCACGTGCGCACCTCCTCCTCGTCGACGAGCACGGCGTCCGCTTGCTCGTCGACCACGGCTGCGAAGCAACGCAGGGAATCGCCGGTCGTCGAGGGTGACGAGGGGCTCAATCCATCGCCGAGGTTGAAGTCCCATCCGTGCGCTCCGCAGACGATGCGGTCGCCTTCCACTGTGGCATCCGCCATCCGTCCGCCACGATGCGGACACAGACCGCTGAGCACACTCACGGCTTGGCCATGGCGAACGACCACGAGCGGTCGCCCGGCCACCTCGACGGCAACCGGCTTTCGGTCCGGCAGACTGCTCCAGGTGGCGACCTTCGTGGCCATCGCGTTCAGTCCTCTGCGGCCAGCAGCACCCTGGCGTAGCTGCGCTGGGCGTCATGCCGCATGTCCTGCAGCATGTCGACGATGTACGGCAGCCCCAGCCGCGCTGCCATCGACTGGTTGGACTCGGCGATGCGGTCGTAGAGTGGCTGGGGCGCTGGCGTGGCGAGCAGCTCGGCGATGTCCTCGGGGGGAACGAAGCGCGTGCGATGATTCCGCCCTTCGTAGATTGCCTCGAGGCCGTCGAGACGGACCCACTGGATCGTCGGGTCCGGCGAGCGACGGAAGAGCGGGATGAGGGTGTTGGCGTTGGCGGCGGTGAACTGGAGCTGCGGGTGCAGGGCGGCGCACGCGAGCGTGGGAACGTCACCGATGCGCCGGTTGCCAAGCTCTGTCAGGCTCTGCACGAAGCGCACCCATGGCTTGGGTTCGACCTCGATCAGCGGCAGCACGACCTGGGCGACGACCTGCCGGGGGTCGGCGGCGATCTCCGCCATGAGCTCGAGCAATGGCGCGATGTCGCAGCTGTCGGCGTAGTGGAAGTAGCGGCTGACCTGGTTGCGCCTCCGACCGCCCCGCGAAAAGGGACAGAAGGAATAGCCTTCGATGAAGTCCAGCAGGTAGCGATCGTTGATGCGGAAGGCCTCCGTGCGCAGCGCTTGCCGTGCCGCGTCGGAGATCGGCTCCAGTGGCTTGCACGGGATCTCCAGCTCCCAGGGCGGACCGCTGACGACGACCCGCGAGGAGTGCACCTGCTGTTGTGATGGGGACGGCACGCCGGGATCTCGCTTGCGTTGCATCACGCTACCACCGGGCTGCGGCTGCAGTGCCGACGCGCGCTCGTGGGCTTGACGTCGATCAAGTCACTACGGGCACGGCTTGCTTGACTGCTGCAGGCGGGGATACGGAGCGCCGCGGCGAACGGCTAGACCTGCTGCAGGGCGACCCGGTCGATGATCCGGATGCCGTCGGCGTCGCACGAGACGAGGCCGCCCTCTCGCAGTGACCGCAGGGCGCGGCAAACCGACTCGTGGCGCAGGAACAGCAGCGATGCCATGTCCTGCTGTCGCAGCGATGCCGGGATGCGTCCCTGGCGGCGGGGTCCCAGCGAGTCCTGAAGTGCGCACAGCAGCGAGGCGACGCGGGACTCGGATGTGGCGCGCGCCCGCGCCACGATGAAGCGCTCCATCCGGTCGATGCTCTGCATCATCAGGTGGTACATCTGCGAGGACACGTCCGTCTGCGGTAGCTCCGGCTTCGAGTACATGCACAGCAGCGCGCGTTCGACGGCATAGCCCGTGACGGTGTCTCCCCCGTCGTTCGAGTCGGACGGCGCGACGCCCGTGCGGAAGGCCTGCCCCGGACCGACCACATCGACAGCCGTTGCGTTGCCGTTGCTGTCCTCACGCTGCCGCACGATGAGTCCACGGCGGACCACCGCGATTCCCGGGTGCTTGTCGTAGGAGGCGGGGATGGCTTCGTGCTCCTCGACCGCGACGTTGTCGAAGTAGCACTTCGGCATCGAGTGGGGGCTGGTCTCGAACAGCCCGTGCGCGTCGCTGAGGGGGCAGCCGATGCAGCGCTGTGGGCGGGATTCCGTGGCCGTGGGCGACTGGAGGACCGGAACCGAGTGCATGTTCATGGGTAGGCTCCCCGCAAGAGCTGTGCCCAGGGTGGGGGGCCCAAGATTAGGGGGGTTCGTAGCCGTGGCTCGGGCCCCCCCGCGCATTTCGTGCGCGACCATACCAACGCGCGTGAGAGTTGCGCACGCGCAAGTGGGCGCCGCCGGTTGCTCTCGCTCAACCGCAGACGCTCGCGTGGCACTCCGTCTTTGATATCGAATGCCGTCTGCGGGGCCGCGCCGGAGGCAGTCGCGGCCGACTCGAGGCTAGAAGTTGCGTGGGCCCGACAACGCGCCGCGGTGCAGGAAGGTGAAGTGCCCCGCGTAGGCGTGGGCGCGATCGATCACGATCGAATGCGGCTGGCAGATAGCCTGGCAGTCGCCGCATGCGATGCACGGCACCAGCTCGGCTTCGATCATCCGCACGCGCTTGCCCTCGCGCATCTCGAGCGCGCCGGAGGGGCATGCCTTCACGCACAGGCCGCAGCCCGTGCAGCTGCCGTCGTCCACCGAGACGTGGCCCATCTGGATCTCGGCGTCGGGCCCGACCAGCACCGGAACGCGACGGCGATCGCCTTTCGGAAGGAATGACTTCATGACGGGCTACTCCACCTGACGGCGCTCGCCGCCCTCGTCGATCCAAAGGGACTGGCTCTTCTCGCGCTGCACGAAGCCGTCCGGCATGCCGCGCGGGTAGCCGAGCGCGAGTGTGCTCGCGATGTGGTACGGGTGCCGAATGTCCAGCGCTCGCTTGAACCTGGGGCTGTACTCGAGGACCTTCGCGAAGCTGACCCAGCACGTGCCGAGGCCCATGCTGTGGGCGGTCAGGCACATGTTCTGCCCGGCGATGCCCGCGTCGAGCATGGGCGAGCCTGCCCCGCGCTCGTCGTAGAGGATGAAGATCACCGTGGGGGCGCCGTGGAAGATGCCGAGCGTGCCATCGGCGATCGCGGAGAAGCCGGCCAGCGGGGTGGGGTGAAGCTCCTGCGGGCGGCGCACCATGAGGAATTCGGTCAGCCAGCGGATCGCCTTGGTGCCCGGCCGTGTGAAGTCGAGGTAGCTCGATGCCTTGCCGATGCGATCGGTGATGAACGACGTCATGTCCGCGAGCAACGCGGGGTCGCGCACCACGAGGAAGCGCCAGGACTGCGTGTTGCCTGCGGACGGGGCGAAGCGGCCCGCCTCGAGCACGCGCCGCACGAGGTACTCGGGCACCTGCTTGCTGCGGTACGTGCGCACACTGCGGCGCGCGTGGATGGTCGTCTCGACCTCGTTGAAGGCGGCGCCTTCCTCTGGCGGCCGCCGCTTTGCGAGGTCCGGTTGCTCGGGCGCAATCTCGTGGTCGTTGCCGTCCAATGCGTGCCTCCCGATCGCGTGTGCCATGGCTGCCGTACGGGCCGTGACGCGACCCTCTACCATTGTCGTAAACGTGACACCGTTTGCTGTCAACGTGAGCCAGGCGCCCCCTTGATCTGAATCAAGCCCGAGCCGGCGGGCGTCCTAGGATGGGAGCTTCGGCTGCTATCGTTTGGCCGTGTCAAAGGCGAAGCGCCTTCATCAGTGCCCCGGCGCACGTCCCCCGCGGATGTCCCGGCGTGAGTTCATCGCCTACCTGAGCGCGGCGGGTCTGCTGGCGGGTTGCGGGCCCTTGGGCGAGAAGAAGCGCGTCATGGTCGTGGGTGCGGGCCTGGCCGGGCTGGCGGCGGGCATCGAGCTGCTCGAGCGCTCCGGCGGCGACATCGAGGTGGACCTGATCTGGCAAGGCCACTTCCTGGGCGGGCGCGCCACCTCCTGGTCCGAAGGCGACTACCTCGTGGGGCACGGCTTCCACGTCATGTTCGACTCCTACACCGCCCTGTTCGACAAGCTGCGGCGCAGCGGCACCGACCTGAGCGAGCGCCTGATACCCAACGACGGTCACGTGCTCTTCTACGAGTCGCGCGACGCGACCATCCACACGGCGCGCCAGGGAGTGCAGGACTACACGGGCTTCACCCCCGAGGAGAACGAGAGCCTCACTGGGTGGCTCGTACGCAACCACGAGCAGATCGCGTACACGGACCAGTACCCCGAGCTCGACAACCTCGCCTTCGATGATTGGGCCCGGTCCACCGGCCTGCGAGAGTCACTGCTGCAGACCAATTTCTTTCGCTACGCGCGCGACGTGTTCTTCAACTACCCCGCACCGATCAGTGCCTACACCGTGCTGAAGTTCTTGCAGGGCGGCTACCGGCGGCTGTCGAGCGCGCGCGGGGACGCCGCCGCGGAGCAGAACCAGATCTACTACTTCAACGGCGACATGGTGGAGAACCTCATCCAGCCGCTCGCCGATCACTTCTTGCGATTGGGGGGGCGCATGACGCCGCGGCTGCAGGTGCGCAGGCTGATCCACGACGGCACCCGCGTCAGTGGGGTCGAGGTCGCAGAGCCGCTTCCGCCCGGCACCCACTGCGGCACCGGTCAGTGGCCGGATGGGAACATCGTAACCGACGACGACACGCGTGCGATCCTCGACGACCACGACGGCTACGTCCTGGCGATCCCGCACACCGCGGTGCTCGAGCTCAACCCGGGTGACGACGCCATCTGGGGCGAGCCGATGTTCGACAACCTGCACCAGATTCAAACGGGCTCCTCCTTCAGCGCGCGCTTCTGGTGCAACGAGCCCGTCGGGACCGAGCAGTACACCCAGGTCATCAATGGCACCCCGGAGCCGTGCGCGGCTGTCATCGACTACCGCAACATCCTCGACCGCTACGCCGACGGGCGCTGGGCATCGGTGATCGACACGGTGGGTGCACTCAACGACTACGAGGACCTGAGCGAGCAGGCGCTGCTGGAGCTCGTTGCCGAGAAGATCGCGAGCATCCCCGGCTTCGAAAACCCCCTCGACTGCGATCCCGACTTCACCTGGGTTCGTCGCAACATCAGCGACTTTGGGCGGATCTTCCTGCCGCTGCCGGGCAGCCACGGCTATCGACCCACGGCGGCGACGATGTTTGGCAACTTCTTCCTCGCGGGGGACTACGTGCGCAACAGCTTCGACATCCCGACGATGGAGGGCGCCACGCGCAGCGGAATCGAAGCTGCCGAGGCGCTGCTGGCGGCGCTCTGAGTACGGGCCGCATGCCGCATGCCGCGCGACCCACGTCATCGAGTTGCGCAGCTTGACCTGGCTCAACCGTCGATTCGCCCAGGGATGCTCTACTAGGTGCGTCCCCGCGGGCGTGACAGCACATGCACGCAACCGCGCACGCAGTCTCGGCGGACGCGCGCGTACGACAACCGCACATCGCCACCCATGCAGCACACGTGAAGAGATTCCTCCGAAGTCGTCCGCGTCCGATGCCTGCCTCCGACCAGGTCGGTAGCCCGTTCTTCAGGCGCTGGGGAACGTTTGTCGTTCGTCACCGCTGGTGGCTGCTGGCGGCGAATCTGCTGCTCACGGGCTACCTTGCCCATCGCACCGCAGAGCTGAGGATGGACACGAGCTTTCGGGCGCTCGAGGTCTCGGACTCCGACGGCACGCGCGCGCTGGAGCAGCTCGAGGACAGCTTCGGGCGCGACGGAATGTTCATCGTGGCCGTCGGCGGCGACGTCTTCTCGCTTCCCTATCTGCAGCGCTTGCAGCGCATGCACGGGGAGCTTGCCGCGATGTCGATAGAGCTCGTGTCCCTGGGCGAGCGCCGCCGTCGTGACGGGGCCGGCGTGATGCGCGAGGCACAGTCGCCCGGCGCCGGGGCTCTCGACCCGACAGAGCACGCCAGCGCGGAGGTTGACGACTTCGGCGAGTTTGGTGGCGATGAGGGCTGGGGCGAGGAGGAGGGCGGCACGATCGTCGACGAGATCACCTCGCTCATCAACGTACGCAACACGACCTGGCAGGGCGGGAGCCTGCGGGTGGCCGGCTTGCTGGACGAGATGCCGACGGACGCGCGCGGGGTCGCCGCGCTGCGCGAGCACGTGATGGCTCGCCGCTCGATGGTCGACCACGTCGTGTCGGCCGAGGGCACCCACTCGGTGGTTCAGATCCGAACCGACTTCATGGCCAGCGAGGACAGCAACCGCGTCTACGCGGAGATCCAGCGCATCACCGGCAACTACGACGCGCCTGACTTCCGGGTCTCCATCTCGGGCGGGCCGAGTCTGGCCGCGGAGATGCACAACCTGCTGCTTGGCGACGCTGCGGTGATGAACGTGCTGTCGCTGCTGGCGATGCTCGCGCTGCTCGCGTTCACCTTCCGGCACATCATCGGCGTCGTGGCGCCCGTGGTCGTCGTGGTCGAGGCCGTGCTGTGGACCACCGGGATCATGGTGCTGTGCGGGGTCGACATGACGATGGTGTCGATCATCATCCCGTCGTTTCTGATCTGCGTCGGCATCGGCGACTCGATCCACATCCAGTCGGTCTACCGTCAGGGACGGCGCGAGGGCATGTCCAACGAGTCCGCGGTGATCCACGCGATCGAGCACACGGGCACGCCGGTGCTCTTCACGACCCTCACGACGTGCCTGGGGCTCTTCAGCTTCCGATTCGCGAGCCTCGACGCGATCCGCGACTTCGGCGTCTTCGGCGGGCTGGGCGTGGTGGCGGCGCTGCTGCACTCGCTCGTGCTGCTGCCCATCGTGCTGACCTTCCACCGCGACGGTCGGCTGGGCGCGGGCCGCCTCGCACACGCGTCGATCCGTGGACTGCTACGCGGCTGCGACTGGCTCTCCGCGCCGCAGCTCGTGGACGGGCGGCTGAGCTACCGTCGTCGCAACGCCGTGGCGGTGGCTACCGGTGTGGCACTGCTGGTGGCGGTCCTGGGCGTGTCGCTCGCCAGCGTTCGCCACGATCCACTGCGGTGGCTTCCCGTCGACAACGACGCGCGCGTGGCGACGGAGGTTCTGGACGAGCATGTCGCAGGCGCGTCGGCGTTCACACTTCTGATCGAGGCCCACGAGGGCAAGGACCTCAAGGACCGGGAGCTGCTGCTGGGTCTCGAGCGGCTGGAGCGGCACGTGATGGCCTACGGGGATGGCGGCAGCGGGGGCAGGGCGGTCATCCGCGGTACCGCGGGGCTGCTCGATCCGATCCGCGAGAGCTGGGGTGTGCTGAAGGAACGGCCACCCTCGGCGTATGCGGTGCCCGAGACGCAGCGCGGCGTGGTGGACGCGTTCACGATGTTCGAGAACTCTTCACCCGACCGTCTGCGCAGGCTGCTGACGGTGGACGCGCGCGTCGGTCTGATGTTGATCCGCCTGACGTGGATGGACGGACAGGCGTACGAGCCTGTCATCGCGCACATCCAGCAGGGCATCGACCGGCACATTGGCGACCGCGCGAAGGTGACGCTCACGGGCCGTGGTCTGCAGTCGGTCACCTCTGGAAACGCGATCGTGGGCGACTTGCTCAAGTCCCTTGCGGTCGCGATCGGCGTCATCACCCTGCTCATGGTCCTGCTTCTCCAGGACCGTCGGCTCGCCCTGGTGGCGATGGTGCCGAACCTGATGCCCATCATCGCGGTGATCGGGTTCATGGGCTACGCAGGTATCCCGGTCGACATGAGCAACCTGATGATCGCGAGTATTGGCATCGGGATCGCTGTCGATGACACGATCCACTTTCTCCACCACTTCAAGGCGCACTTCGACGTGCATACGGATGTCGAGCGCGCGATCCGCAATGCCTTCGAGCACGCCGGGCAGGCGATGGTGAACACGACCGTGGTGCTGCTGGCGGGGTTTCTCGTCTTCATGTCCGCGGACCTGGGCAACTTCCGGGTCTTCGGTGGGCTGATCGCGCTGACTGTCGTCTTCGCTGTCGTCATCGATCTCGCGTTCACGCCCGCGCTACTTCGCTTCGCCTTCAGGACGCGCAGCGAAGACCGCGGCGCGCCCAGTCCGAGCGTGCCTCCACGCACGACGGACGGCCCCGAAGGGGAGACCGCCCACGGGCACGCCTGAGGCTAGGTCGCTACCAGGCCGCCTTCGGTCCACAGGGCGCGCGACTCGTCGTTCAGCAGGCCCAGTTCGCCGCACAGCGCGTACAGGCCGGCCATGGATCCGACGACCTTGCCGCGGTGATCGGGACTCGTGACGAAGGCCTCCTCGACCGTCTCGTCGGGGATCTGGTAGGTCGCGATGATGTTGGCGGGTGGATCCATCATCGTCTTGGCGATCGCACCGAGCACGACCGGCGCTTCGATGCTCATCCGGTGTCGCTGCGCCGCATCGAGATTGGGCACGTTGCGACGGAGGTAGGCGCGGGCGAATGCGACGTGGCGGGCCTCCTCGGTGATGTGGATCTTGGAGATGCGGTCGGCGAGCGGGTGGCGGTCCATGCCCTTGGCGATGGCTGCGCGCTGAACGAAGTCGATCGGCTCCTCCCCGCCGAGGGCGTAGATGAAGAGCATCTCAGGAAAGGAGCTGCCGTACTCCGCCACGCGGCCGGCGCCGTCGAAGAACTCCTTGCTCAACAGGGGCACATGCAGCTTGGAGCGATTGACGAGCTCCTGGAACATCAGCGAGTGATGCCCCTCCTCGATGACCTCGTGGTAGGCGAAGCGGTACTCGAGGGAGCCGTGCGGTTGGGTGGCGGCGAAGCGCAGCAGGCCACGGCTGAGGATGCCCTCGAAGACGCGCCCCACGTAGCAGAAGCTGACCATCATGTGCAGCCCGATGCGTGAACGGACGGCCGCGGGTTGCCGCTGGTACCAGTCGGTGGCGCCGAGTGATGACCCCTGGGCGTCGAGTTCCCAGCGCGGATCCTCCGGACTCACAGCCATGTCCGGGTGCTCCCAGTCGATGTCGGTGAACGCCTCGAAGCGCTTCTTCACCGACGCGTCGCAGAGCTTCTGCAGCAGACGCTGGTAGGCGTCGTCCGGGCTCTCCTGCTTGCCGGTGGCGACGCTAAATCGTTCGAGTACGGGTGTATTGGCGTGGGCGATGGCGCTCATGGGGTCTCCGTGTTCGGCGGTCGGCAGTGCACGTAACCAGCCTACGGGAGAGACCGCGGGCTGGGCTTCGGTCATCGGGCTAGCCGCGGCACCGCTTGATCTGCCTCAAACCGCGACACCTGGTCGAGCGCTAGCGGGAGCCGTGCAGGCGCACGCCGCGGTGCACGACCACCTCCGAGCCGACGGCGACGAAGCACGAGCTGGGACGGTCATGCAGGTGCGGTGACCACTCGGCGCCGTACAGCGCGCCCACATCGCATTGCAGCACCGGCTCGCGCGCGTCCCACAGCGCCCATGGCGGGTGGTCGACGCGGTACTCCACCGTCGATCCATCGCGCTGCCGGCTGTAGCCATAGTAGTGCTCGGCGATGAACGCCGGCTCCGACTCCGGCGCCGGTGTGTGCTGCGTGCCTACCGCCGTGGCGCCGAGGGTGCAGCGCTCGCCGGCGTGGGCAAAGCCGTAGCGCAGCTCCCCGCCCTCTGTCCCGAGTCGGTCCTCGTGCCACATGGGCAGCGCGACGTAGCGCTCGTTGTAGAGCGCCCGCGCGGCCCACGCGATCGCGCGGCGCGGGACGATCTCCTTGATGAACACCACCCCGCGGCGCGGCCCCTCGTCGGTGTCCCTGCGCACATAGAAGCGTAGGTTCACCTCCTCGAAGTCGCGGTGCATCGGGATGGCGATGCCGCGTACGCGCGTGTCGAGGAACTGGAAGCCCACCAGGCTCGCGAGGCAGCGGCCGTCGAGGGTGTCGAGCGTCGTGCCTCGCGGGACATGGGGCTGCAGTACCTCTGCGGGCACCTCGTAGTTCAGCATGAGCAGGTGTGCCCAGCTCGCAGACAGGAAGGGGGTCGTTGGCTCGCCGGGCACAGCCACTTCGTAGTGCCACTGGCCGGGCTGGCGCAAGCCGTGGTGGTTATCGATGGGCGACAAGGGGTGTACGATCGCCGCTTCGGGAGGGAGCGACGATGCGTGGACTGACCTGGGGAGCTTCGATGTGGCTGGCGTGCGCGTGTTCGCAAGCGGAGCCGCCGCCGGCGCCCGAAGGCGCGGCCGTGCCCGCCGTCGGCGCGACACCGCCTGCTACCAAGGCGCCGCCGCCGCCGTCCGCTGCGCCTGCGGAGCCGGCCGCCGAACCGCCCGCCGCGGAGCCGTCAGGCGCGGAGAAACCACCCGTCGACCTGCTCCCCCCGAAGGCCAGCGCTCCCGCAGCTGCCCTGCGCGCATGGGCGCGCGCACAGGAGCCCGGCGCCGCGCGCACACCGGCCCGTGCGCTTGCTGCCGAGGTGCTTGCGGATCTCGCACCGCTGGTGGCGGGCATGAACCCGGCTGCGAAGCCGCGCTGGGTGAAGGTGATCGGCGAGGGGCGCGGCGACGCGGGTCCGCTGCTGGCCGTCGCCGCCACGTACGGCCGCGAGGTCGACGAGGAGATGGACCGCAAGTCCGACGCCATCGGTCTGTCGGTGATCGACGATCGCGACGGCGCCTACCACCTGCGGCAGTCGACCCACGCGCGCAAGGAGCCGGGCGACCGCTGGCCCTTCCTGAAGGACCGCGACCTCGACGGGGACGGAGTCCTCGACACCCTGCTCGCCTACGAGAGCAGCTCTCACGGCGAGAGCTACCGGGGTCTCGTCGCCATGACGAGCGCGCGACCGGCAGCCTCGCGCATCCCGACGACCGAGTGGATCGGACAGTCGCACGAGAGCGCCCTGCGCGGCGCCTGCTGGACGCGCATCGATGACCGGCCAGCGTTGATCGCGGTCCGCAGCGTCACGTCCGAGGACCCGGATGCTGACCAGGGGGCCATCCTGCGCTGGGAGGCGGAGGTGTTTGCGATGGGTGACGACGGCGTGTTTGCGTCGACCGACGTCTACGCCGCGCTCGAGCACCCCGCGAAGGGCAAGCTCAAGAACGACCTGGCCGTCGGGGACGGACCCGTCGCAGAGCCCGGTGGCTGCTTCGACACCGCCAACGTGGTCGTCGACGGCGGCGCCGTGCAGCGCGTCGGCGGCGGAGCGATGCGGGGACGCGTCCGGCTGACCGCCCTGTCACTGCGCGAGGACGACGCGGCCGGCAAGCGCGCCAAGATCGCCATGCGCAAGCACCTCTAAGTCGGCGGGTCGGCGGGTCGGCGGGTCGGCGGTCGGCGGTCGGCGGTCGGCGGGCAGGTCGCGGTCGCGCGCGAAGGCGCTCAGGCGTCGACGTCGAAGGTGGTGCGCTGCTCCGTCACCTTCGAGACCTCCGGCGTGAGCTGGATGAGGCAGTGCAGCGGGATGTGCAGGTGTGGGCACTGCTCGCGCGGCGTGCCCATGAGGTAGGAGTACATCACGCGCAGGACAGCCTGGTGCCCCACCACCAGCACGGGCGTCGTCTGGCGCTCCAGCTCGACCACCACGCGGTCAATGCGCTGGATCATCTCCTCGTAGCTCTCACCGCGCGGGTAGCGATAGCGGAACTTGTCCTGCTTGCGCGCCTCGTACTCGTCGGGCAGCTCCCGCGCGACGCGCGCGTAGGTCATGCCCTCGCAGGTGCCGGCGTTGATCTCGTCCAGCTCGTTCCACTTGCGCGTATCGCGCTCGAGGTAGAGCGCCGTCTCGATGGTTCGCCGCAGGCTGCTGGTCCACACCTGCAGGCCGGGCAGCTCCGGCGTGTGCTTCCGCACGAGGTCGCCCAGCTGGATGCCGTACTGCCGCCCGCGGTCGGAGAGCCGTGGGTCGCCGCCGAGGATGCCGTCGACGTTGAAGAGGCTCTCGCCGTGGCGCGTGAGCCAGACAGGTTGCGGGATGCTCACCATGCCCGACAGGAAGTTGGCAATGCGCAGACCGAGCTCGCCACGCACGCGATTGACCACGATCTGCCGGCCGCCGTCGATACGCTTGATGAAGCTCAGCCCCTCGTCGACGACAGGCTCGTACACGCGCTCGTAGTGGGCGATGCGGGCGCGGAACTCGTCGGCGGCCTCCTCGACGCTCAGGCCCTGGAAGTCACCGGAGCGGAGCTTCGTCTCCTGGATGTTCGCCTCGATCACGTCCGCGTCGTTGACGATGACCTCGATGAACAGCAGCGGCACCTGCTCCCGCTCGCAGCGCTCCACGATCAGATCGCGGCGTCGGCGCGTGGTGTTGGTCGCGTCGTAGATCGCGATCTGTCCACCCTGGACCTGAAGCCACTCGATGGCGTCGTCGAGGGCGCTCATGGCGAGCTCGCGGCGCAGTGCCTTGGACGCCTCGTTGTCCGGTGAGAAGAAGTCGTGCCGCTCGCCACCGCCCGAGCGTGCCCGTCGGTAGTCCCCGACGTTGAACACGCGCGTGCGCAGCCCGGCCCACTTCAGGTAGCGGGTGAGCTTGTGGGCGACGTGGGACTTGCCACGCGCGGGCAGCCCGACCATGACGACCGCGAGCATGTCGGTCATGTCGAGCGGCGGCTCCTCAACGCGAACCCCGGACGCGCGTCTCGAGCTGGCGGGCCAAGCGGTGAAAGTCGCTGTCGCGCGCGATGAAGCGCACGTCGGTCTTGAGCGTTGCCGGATCGACGAGCTGTGCGAAGGGGACGTAGAGCAGGTCGAGCTGCCCGGCGACGCTCACCATGTGCCCGTCGAGTCCCTCCTCCACGAGCGCCCGGTACGCACCGACACCGAGCTGGCACCCGAGCATCACGTCGAAGGCGTGCGGCGCAGCGCAGCGCGCCTCGTAGCCGAGCTGCACACCGACGAGCTTCTTGTCGCGGCCGGTCCGCTCCTTGAACCGCTTGGCCACGCGGTCCGCCACCAGGGCACCGAGATCGATCCGGCGCAGCGAGAGGTGGCCGTGCTCGTCACGCGGCACATCGTGCAGCTGCTCCTCGGGCAGCAGCTCGCTGAGCCCCTCGGCGAGTACGACGGTGCCGTAGCCGCGGCCGCTCTGCTCGCGGACGAGGATCAGCTCCACGACGTGATCGGTCAGCGCGTCGAGGTCCACACGTCCGTCGATGCTGAGCTTGCCCACCACGTCCTCGACGCCCAATACCATGTGGGCCTCACCGGCGATCGCGACGCCGTAGGCGAGCCAGCCGGACTTGCGACCCATCGTCTCAACGATGAAGTAGCTGTTGGTCGCGATGGCGTCGGCACGCAGGTTCTGCAGCTCCTTGGCCATCACGTCGACGGCCGTGAAGAAGCCAAAGGTGAAGTCGATGCCGCGGTAGTCGTTGTCGATGGTCTTGGGCAGGTGGACGATGCGCACGCGCGGCGCGTCGGGCGGGAGCCGACGCTGGAACTCGTAGAGCAGGTTGCCGGTCTTGAGCGTGTCGTCGCCGCCGATCGAGACCAGCGCTTCGATGCCCAGGGCGATCAGGTTCTCGTAGACCACGCGCAAGGGGGCGGTCCGCTCGGCGTCCTCGAGATGCTCGGGCGCGCCGATCAGCCGGCCCGGGTTGGCGCGCCCGGTTCCGACGAAGACTCCGCGCGCGTTGCGCAGGCCGCGCAGGTCGCTCGCCTCGATCGTCCGGTAGTGGCTCTCGTCCATACCCGCCGCGCCGTGGTCGGTCTGCAGGTGCTCGTAGCCGTGCATGAAGCCGATGACCTCGATGCCGTCGCGCCGGAAGGCGCTGGCGGCGGCGGCGATCACGGCGTTGGCCCCGGGGGCGGGTCCACCGGAGAAGACAACTCCTACCTTCGAGGGGGGCCGGGCGTCGGGCATGGCCCCATGTGTCACCGAGCGCCCTCGCAGGTCAACCCCGGCAGCGAGCTACAGCCGTCGGCCACCCACTGCACCGGGCCGCGGGTGCCTCAGGGTGCGGTCGGAGTCCCATCCGTCACGGCGACCACGAAGACAACCGGGGCGGTGACGGGGACGCAGGACTCGGGTCGGCAGACGGCGAACCGCAGCTCACCCTCGAAGTGCTTGTCACCGGCGCTGCTGGCGGTGAAGTACACGTCGAAGTCCGCGTGGTCCGCGTCGAGCCTGCGGGCGTGGTCGCGACCCAGCTGCGGCTGTGCCGTCGGCGCGTCGGCAGGGCCCGTGAGCTTCAGCGTCGTCGGGAAGTCCATGTTGATGTGCCACGGCGGATCGAGCACGACGCCAATGCTCGCGACGCTCTCCTTCCCGACCACCGCGCTGTCGGGCACGTCGACGGCGACGGTGTACGGGTCGCGCTGCGGCGCTGCCGCCGGCGCCACGGTCCGGCCCTCGTCGAGCTTCGGACCCCGCTGCGCGACGGCCGTCTCGCCGGTGAGCACCGGCGCCTGCGGCCGGGCCGGTGCGCAGCCGCCGATCACCGCGACGAGCAGCAGGCAACCGCGGCTCAGCCCCATCCGACCTCGATCGTACCCGTCGGGACGGAGGCGCTTGCCTCGGCCAGGTCGCCGACGATCGCCGCCGCGTGCCCGCTCTGTGACAGCGCCTCCACCGCGGCATCCGCGCGGTCGGCGTCGATGCACATCAGCAGTCCGCCGCTGGTCTGCGCGTCGGCGGCGAGGCACACGCGTGCCTTCGCCTCCGGGCCCGCCGGCAGACCGACCCGCCGCAGGTTGGGCTCGACGAACTCCAGGTTTGCGCGGCTGCCCGCGGGGAAGCGATCCGCCAGCGCGAGCTCGAGCGCGCCGGGCAGCAGTGGCAGGCTTGCGACGTCGACGCGCGCCGTCAGCTCGCTGCCGCTGAGCAGGTTGCGCAGGTGTCCGAACAGGCCGAAGCCCGTCACGTCGGTGCATGCGCTGACCCCGTGGGCGCGACCCACCTCGAGCGCCACGCGGTTCATCAGGCACATCGAGTCGATCGCCGCCTGTGCCGCGGCCGGGTCGGCGTCGCCCGTGCGGATCGAGCTGGCGATGACGCCCGTACCGAGGGCCTTCGAGAGCACGAGCTTCTGTCCTGGGCGCGCGCCACGGTTCGACAGCACCTGGTCGAGCGGCACCTGCCCGACGACGGCCAGCCCGTACTTCACGTGGTCGTTGCACACGCTGTGACCGCCGACGATCGGCACGCCGACCTCGCGGGACTTGTCGGCCGCACCGCTCATGATCGCGCCGAGCACCGAGAGCGGCAGCCGGTCGTCCGGAAAGAAGACCAGGTTGAGCGCGTAGAGCGGCACGCCGCCCATGGCGTAGATGTCGGAGATGGCGTTGGTAGCGGCGATCGCGCCGAAGGTCGCGGGGTCGTCGACCAGCGGGCCGATGATGTCGGTGGTCATCGCCAGCCCGCGCTCCTGGTCGCCGGGCATCCGCACGACCGCGGCGTCGTCGCGGAACTCGGTGCCCACCATCACGCGGTCGTCGTAGTCCTCGACGGGCAGGGGCGTGAAGCCCTTCATGACCTCGACGAGGTCGCCCAGGCGAAGCTTGGCTGCACAGCCGCCGCCCTTGGCGTATTCGGTCAGTCGGATCTCGTCGGGCATGTCTCGTGCGCTCCCTGGGCGTCCGCGTCGGCTACCCCATCACTCGATCATCAGTCGCTGGATGAGCGCGTCCATTTCATCCACGTTGAACGAGTTGCGAATCGATCGCACGTTGAGGTTCTTGTCGATCACGACGTCCCGCGGGTAAGGGTAGCCGACGCCCTGGGGATAGGCGAACAGCGAGCGCGTGTTCTGGTCGCCGATCAGGGGGAACGTCACGCCCGTCTGCTCCGCGAAGTCCTCCACCTGCTCCGGCGGCTCGCCCGAGTGGATCCCGATCACCTGGACGCCCTGGTCCTTGTACTTCTGCCAAATCGACTGCTCGAGCTCTGGTAACTCCAGGCCACAGATGGGTCAGAAGAGCGCGAAGTACGCGAGCACGACCACGTTGCCGCGCAGCGCGTTCACGTCGTCGCCCGGATCGAGGAAATTGAACTCGCTGCCAACCGGATCGCCCTCGTTGATCTGCTGGTTTTCCTGCGCGACCGCGGGAAGCTGGTAGACGCTCTGCCCCAGGTCGGGGTCACTGGTGAACAGCCGAACGATCGATGAGCCCTGCACGGGCGCGGGCGGCCGGTAGCCGATCTCGAACGCCATGCGGTCGCCCGGGTCGAGCGTGACGGGCAGGCCGGCGGTCACCGGGAACCGAAGTGGCTGCTCGCTGACGATCGAGCTGACGATCAGCGGCTGCTGCCCGCGGTTTTCCACCACCACGACACGGTCGTCGGAGGCCTCGGGCGTGAACGACACGATCTCCTCGGAGACCAGGATGTCGGGGCTCGTGACGCCCGGCAGGTACTCGAGCCGGTGCACGCCCTGCCACTCGCCGACGAAGACCTGCTCGCCGCTCAGCGCGATGGCGAGGTCCTGCTCGAACGACGGGTAGGGCGCGACCTCTTCGGTCGCCAGCAGCTGCAGCGTGGCGGTGTCGTAGACGGCGGCGTGGCTCCAGTTGGCGCTGGCCAGCAGCGGCCCCTCCGCGTCGACGGCCTGGGCGGAGCCGGTGACGGCGATGCGCCCGACCTGGGTCGGTGCCAGCGGGTTGGTGACGTCGAGCACCAGGATGCCGTCGGAGCCCATGGCGACGTAGAGCCGGTCGCCGTCGACATCGACATGTCGGGCGAGCGACGTGGTGGCGAAGCTGGCGACGATCGCCGGCGCGAGCGGGTTGGCGACGTCGACGACCTTGATGCCTCCGGCGCCGTCGGCGACGTACGCGTACTGGCCCTGCACCGTCACCTCGATGGCGTTGACGAACCCGCCCAGCTGGGACGCCGGGATCGCCAGCCCGCTGGGCTCGGTCGTGTAGATGTTGAGGCCGGTGGTGTGTGTGGTGACGTAGAGGACGTCGTCCTGCCACGCGAGGCCCTCGAAGAGCGTGTCGGGGTGGCCCGCGTTCTCGATCTCCTCGAGCGTGCCCTGGTCATCGATCGCGTAGGTCGCGAAGAACGGCGTCTGCACCCACGAGTCCCCGTGGTGCGCGATGTAGAAGACCTGGCTGCCGTCGTCGCGGACGCGGCCGATCGCGACGTTCTGGCAGCGCTGTCCGATGCCGCGCTGGACGTTTACGGACTGCTCGCCGAAGACCTCGTCGATGTCGGCCCCGAAGCCGCCGCAGGCGTAGGTGCGCTTGCCGTCATAAGCCACCGACACGACCTCGGACCCCGACGCGATGCCGACCTTCGGCAGGTTGTCGTCGCCGCAGCAGACGTGCGGCGGTGAGCCATCGCCGTCACCGTCGCCATCGCCATCGCCGTCCCCGTCGCCGTCCCCGTCGCCATCGCCGTCCCCGTCGCCATCGCCATCGCCGTCGCCGTCGCCGTCGCCGTCGCCGTCACCGTCGCCATCGCCATCGCCATCGCCATCGCCATCGCCATCGCCATCGCCGTCGCCGTCGCCGTTCCCGTCGCCATCGCCATCGCCGTCTCCGTCGCCGTCCCCGTCGCCGTCGCCAGTCGGTTCGTCGCACTGGATGCATGCGTCTGGCACGGCCGGGGGGGCGTCGCCGTCGCCGTCACCGTCGCCGTCACCGTCGCCGTCTCCATCGCCGTCGCCGGTCTCGGCCCCCGGCGCGTCGCCTGTGCAGGGCGCGACGCAGGCGTCCGCATCGTCACCCAGCGGTCCGCAGGCGGCGAGCGCCAGCGCGGCGGCGAGCGCCAGGCGCAGCTGTGATGTGCGGACACCCATGGTCGACCGGGAAGACGCACGAGTCGCCCCCAGCGTTACATCCGCCGGCCCGCCACGCTCAGAGAGCCACGACCAGCTCGCTGCGGACGCCCTCGAAGTCGGGCAGGGTGCGGCAGGCCCCGTTGACACAGACCCGCCCCCCGACCTGCCGACCGGCGAAAACGCGGAGGAAACTGCTGCTCATGAAGTTGAAGCGTGCCTCCACGCCCGGCCACAGCTGCGGCTTGCGCAGGCACAGCTCGATGCCGCCCTCGGCCTCGCAGCGCTGGTGCTGCAGCTCGGGTTCGTCCGTCAGTGCGGGGAATTCGGTGGAGAAGCCGCCGATCAGCGCCAGCGAGAGCAGCGGCGCCATGGCGTAGCCCAGCACCACGCTGCCCTTGGCGAAGCGCAGGTCGTCGAAGCCACGCACCTGCTTGGTCTCGAGGCGTGCCTCGGTTCGCACGGAGGTCGAGTGCGTCATGCCGCCGGCCTTGCCCAGCGGCAGCGTGAGGTACAGCTCGCCGTGCGGGAACCTGCGTCGCAGCGTGCCGTCGCCTGGGCCGAGCTCGCGCAGGAAGGCCTCGTGGCGGTAGCCGCCGCTGGCCTCGAGCTCGAAGCGGTCGCGGCGCACGATGACGCCGGCGTAGGGGTGCACGGCGGCGGCCACCTGCGGGCAGCGCGCACCTCCGATCGGCTCGCAGTCGCCGTCGTGGTCGAGCACGTGTCGCTGCAGCGTCTCCGTGAAGCCGTAGGCGGTGAGGTTGCCGTAGACCGTCACGCCGGCGTCGCGGAAGAGATGGTCGACGCGCGCACGCCCACCCGTCGCGTTGAAGGCGCCGGGCACCTCCTGATCCTCGCGCTCGAGGGTGGGTGGCTCCGCGTACTGCAGCGTCTGCGGCGTCTGCGCCACGAGGTAGTCCTGGTAGTGCTTGAGCTCGACGACCGCGGTGGTCGCGTCGAAGTCCAGGTTGTTGACGCTGTAGAGCGCGAGTCCCTCGTAGCGGCTGGTCTCGGCGTCGAGCCCCCCGAGCTGCGGGTTGCGCAGCAGCACGGACGCGCCGAGGAAGGCATCCCAGCGATCGAGGATGCGCGTGCGTGCGACGTCGCCGCCGGCCACGTGCAGCACCTCGCTGAGCGCTGCGCTGCTCGACTCACCGAAGGCGATGTAGCTGTAGTGCGCGCCCGTCGTGATGCGCGCAGGTAGCTGCGCCTGCAGTCGCCCCCCCGCCACGAAGTCCGAGCAGGTGGTCCACAGGCGGCTACCCGCGCGGTCGTGCCCATCGGTGTCCGCGTCGGTCTCGACGCAGCGCAGCGCGCGGTAGCCCGGGTCCGCGATGCGCTTGCGGGTGGCGAAGTCGCTGTTCTGCTGGTTGGCGAGCCCCACCAGTGCGGTCGCGCGCAACGGCCCACCGCGGGCGTCCAGGCGTGCGCCCTTGAGGGTGGCGTCGATGCCGATCTCGTCGATCTTGCGGACGGTCAGCCCCAGCCCGCGCCCGAAGTTGACGTTGTAGTCGCCCAGCGTCGCGCGCACGCCGCGGTAGCGCGCCTCGACGGTCACGCGCTGCAGCCGCAGGTCGTCGCCGTAGGGGCAGCTGCTGCGCTCGGTGTCGCTCAGTGTGCCGTCGGCATTGGCATCGCAGAGCTCGCCGTCGGTCTGCCGCAGGTGCTGGGAGTCGAGGCGCGCCGCCACCCGCAGGTCGAGCTCGCCGACGGGCGCGCGCATGCCGGCGTTGGCGCGCGTCACGAGCGCATAGAAGCGGTCGTTGTTGTCGAAGCCGTCGTGGTTGTCCCCGTGGTACTCGCCGAATGTCCCCAGGCGCACCCAGGGCTGCACCGGACCGGCCTCGGGCAGCCGCGGGCTGGGCAGCGTCATCGCGTTGTCGTCCTTCGCGTTGTCGTCGTTGGCGGTCGCCTCCTGTGCATGCGTGCGGGAGGTCACCGCCGTGATCGTCGCGATCGCGAGCAGTGCGTGCAGCAGCGGTCGTGGGCTCGCTTCGCGCACGCGTCTCCTCAGCGCAGGCCCGTCTGGCCGATGGGAAGCCGCGCGTCGAGGTAGCGCAGCAGCGCCTCGACGTCGCCGTCCACGTAGCCCTGGTGACGCTCGAGGACGCGCCCGTCCCCGTCGAGCACGACGTAGAACGGGATGTCGCCGCCGGGGTGGTAGCGGCCGAGCACCTCGGTCTCGCGATCGAGCAGGACGGGGAAGCTGTAGCGCTCGCGACGCACCCACGAAGGGACCTGCGCGACTGTCCCCGGGCCGTCGATGCTAATGGCGTAGAGGCGCAGTCCGCGGTCTTCGTAGTCGAGGTAGGCCGTGCTGAGCTTGGCGAGCTCCGAGCGGCAGGGCTGGCACCAGGTCGCCCAGAAGATCAGCACGAAGAGCTCGCCGTCCCGCTCGGCGCCGAGCTTGACCTCACGGCCATCGATGTCCGGTAGCGTGACGCCCGGTCCGCCCGGTCCGCCCGCGCCGCCGCCGCTGCTCGCGCACGCGGACAACGCGAGGCCGAACAGGAGCGTCATCGTCAGTCGGGGTGCGCGGGCGCGGTCACGGACCATAGGGCGATGCCAGGACCTTCTCGATCTCGGCCTCCAGGTTCGGCACCACCTGTCCCTCCATCTTGAAGCGGATGTTCGCGTTGGCATCCACGAGCACGGTGACGGGTGTCGACGCCTGCACGTCCTGCAGCCACACCGGGTAGAACTCCCAGGTCTGGTCGAGCAGCACCAGGAAGCGCAGGTCGTAGTCGTCCTTCCACTCCCGGCAGAAGGACGATGCGGGGCGCTGCGACAGCTCGTCCTGGAAGAGCACCTGCACGATCTCCAGGCCCTCGTCGTGGTAGCGGTCGTAGACGGCGGGCAGCTCGAGCGTCTCCTGCTTGCACGGCTCGCACCAGCCGGCGCCGAGCGACAAGAGGATGGCGCGGTTGTAGTCTCCGTAGGCGTCGTCGCGCTTGCAGAACAGCTCTCCGAAGTCGTGCTCCTGCAGGCTGCAGTCGACGAGCGCGAAGTTCTCCATGCGCTGCGTCAGCTCGATGCCGTAGCCCTGGTCGCCCGGTCCGGGGTAGCCACAGCCGTCAACTCCGAGCCCGGCCTGGCGGTCGAGCCGCGCCGCGTCCAGCGGCTGCACGCCCGGGTCCTCGACCGGGTCCGGTCCCGGCCCTGGCCCCGGCTCATCCACGCCGGAGTCCGCGTCGCTGTCGCCGCCGGATGCGCCCGGGTCGCCGCCCGCGCCGTCGCCGTCCCCGTCTGCCGGGTCTGGGTGGCCGCCGGGTGAGGCATCGGAGTCCCCGGTCTCGGCCCCAGCCCGCGGGCCCGCATCCGGGGTGATTCCGGAGGCGGTGCACCCGACCAGCAGCCACAGGATCGACAGCGCGCGCGCATTCACGGGACAGCCACCTCCAGGCGTCGGTGGGCAGACGCAGCAGTCACCGGATCGTTACACCTGCTGCCGCGCGCGAAAACGGTGTCTTGCCGGCGGCATCCGTGGGCACTACGCTGCCCGTCGCCGCAGTGAGAAGATCCGCCGCGACATCTGGAAGCGATTGGTACACTGGTGTGGCCCCCGGTCTTCAAAACCGGTGAGAGGCGGCCCAGGCTGTCTCTGGCGGGTTCGATTCCCGTGCGCTTCCGCCCATGAACGACCCGCGATCGCAGCTGCCGGCAGTCCATCGCCTCATCACCGATGAGCTGTCGGCGCGCTACGGCGCCAAGCGTGTGAGCGTCGCCGCGCAGCAGGTGCTCGACGGGGCCCGACGCGAGGCAGCCGACGGCGTCCCCAGCACGGACCAGCTGCAGCGGCGGGTGCTCGACCGGCTGCAGGGCGGCGTCGCCCCGGCCATCAATGCCACCGGGGTCGTCATCCACACCAACCTCGGGCGCGCACCGTGGAGTGAGCGCGCGGTGGCGCGCGCGATGGCGGTCGCGGGCTACTGCACGCTCGAGATCGAGCGCACGACCGGGCAGCGTGGCGGGCGAGGGCAGGGCGTCGTGGACCGACTGCGCGCACTCACCGGCGCCGAGGATGCGCTGGTGGTCAACAACTGCGCCGCGGCGGTGCTGCTGTGTCTACGCCAGCACGCACATGGCCGGCAGGTGCTTGTCAGCCGCGGCGAGCTGGTCGAGATCGGCGGCGGCTTCCGCGTGCCCGAGATCCTCGAGCAGTCGGGCGCAACGCTGGTCGAGGTGGGCACCACCAACCGGACGCACCTGCAGGACTTCGAGCGCGCCCTGTCGCCGGAGGTCGGGGCGATCCTGCGGGTGCACCACTCGAACTTTCGGCAGGAGGGCTTCGTCGCCCAGCCGGACCTCGCCGCGCTCGCGAAGCTCGGGCCGCCGCTGATCGTCGACCTCGGATCCGGTGCGCTGGCGCCGCTCGCCGACGAGCCGACGGTGGGCGAGCAGCTTGCAGCGGGCGCGCAGCTGGTGTGCTTCAGCGGCGACAAGCTGCTGGGCGGGCCACAGGCGGGCATCGTGGTCGGCGAGTCGGCGCGCATCGAGGAGCTTCGCAGGCAGCCGCTCATGCGCGCCTTCCGCGCCGACAAGGTGATCCTTGCGGCGCTCGAGGCGACCCTGGACGACTGGCTGCTCGGGGAGCGCCCGCCGGTGCATGCGATGATCGAGGCGTCCATGGAGAGCCTCGAGGAGGCCGTCGGGCAATGGCGCGCGCGCCTGCCTCACGGCGTGGACGCGGAGGCGCTGCGCGTCGACGCGACCATCGGGGGCGGCAGCATGCCCGGGCACGCGCAGGACTCGGTGGCCCTCGCCATCACCGCGCCGAAGCCCGAGGCGCTCCAGCGCGCGCTGCTGCAGGGCGAGGTGCCGATCTTCACCCGCATCCATGATGGGCGGCTGTTGCTGGACGCGCGGACGGTCGTGCCGCTGGGCCAGGCCGACGCGCTGATCGAGGGGCTGCTCGCCGCGCTGTCGCGGGTCGAGCCGTGATCGTCGGCACCGCCGGGCACGTCAACCACGGCAAGACGCGGCTCGTCACGGCGCTGACCGGCGTCGACTGCGACGTGCTCGAGGAGGAGCGGCGCCGCGGCATGACGATCCAGCTGGGCTTCGCCCAGTGGCAGCTCTCGACCCACCGCTCGGTCTCCATCATCGACGTGCCCGGGCATGCGAGCTTCGCACACACGATGGCGACCGGGGCCCTCGGTCTCGACGGCGTGCTCGTGGTCGTCGCCGCCGACGAGGGCGTGATGCCGCAGACGCGCGAGCACCTCGGCGCCTGTGAGGTGCTCGGCGTGCGGCGCTGCATCGTCGTGGTCACGCGCATCGATCGCATGGACGACCTCGAGCTGAGCCTCGAGATCATCGCCGACGACCTGCGCGGCACGATCGCGGACGGTGCGCCGCTGGTCCCCGTATGCGCCCCGGACGGGCGCGGGCTCGACCGGCTGCGCGAAGTCGCGCTCGACACGTTCGACGAGGCAGACGCAGGTGCTGATGCCGATGATGGGCGCGCAGCGCTGCCGCTGCTGCTTCCGATCGATCGCGTCATGACGGTCAAGGGCTTCGGCACGGTCGTGACCGGCTCGCACATGCGCGGGACCGTGGCGGTCGGCGACTCGGCGGTGCTCTACCCGGCGCGGACCCAGGTGCGCGTCCGCGGTCTGCACGTGCACGGCGCCAGCATCGACCACGCCGCGCCCAGCGCGCGGCTGGCGGTCAACCTGGGCGGGCTCGAGCGCGAGGCCGTCGAGCGCGGCGACTTCATAAGCACCGTCGACGGCATGTGCGTCGGCAGCGTGTTCGATGCGGAGCTGTCCTGGCTGCGCCACAATCCCAAGCCGCTGCGCAACGCGCGTTCGTTGGGCTTTGTCTGTGGCGCGGTCCGGGCGCAGGCGCGGCTGCACACCGACGAGCCCATCGCGCCCGGCGAGACGGGGACGGGGCGTGTGGTGCTCGATCGCGAAGTGCCGCTCGTGGGCGGACTGCGCTTTGTACTGCGCGGCGCGGCCCACGCGGGGTTCGGTGCGGTGGTCGGAGGGGGGCGGGTGCTCGACGCCAGCCCGCCGCGGCGGCGCAAGGGTGAGGTGCGCGTCGCGCTGTGCACCTCGGATGCCCCCGCTTCCGTATTGATGCGCGAGGCCGGCGCAGCGGGCGTCCGTCACGCCGAGCTGGGTGCGCGCCTCGGCATCGCGGCGCAGCTCGGCGACGCGGTGACCACCGACGAGCGCGTCTTCGACCCCGAGGCCATGCAGCGTGCGCAGCGCGAGGTGCTCGCCGCCGTCGGTCGCAGGGGCAGCCAGGAGTCGAAGCTCGGCGTGGGGCCGATCACCGCGCCTGCGATCGCGTCGCTCGTCGGCGACGGCCGGCTGGTGCGCGTCGGCTCGATGCTGCACCCCCACGATGCGGTGCCCGGCCAGACCGATGCGCAGCGCGCGCTCGCCGACGCGGTCTTTGCGACCATCGAGCAGTCAGGCGTCAAGGGTCCCACCGAGTCCGAGCTGCTGTCCGGGAGCGCAGGGCCCGAGCGCGAGGTACGCGAGGCGCTCCGCTTCCTCGAGGGCGATGGGCGCATCGTGCGCTGCAACGGCGTCTGCTTCGCGCGGCCGGCCGTCGACCCGTTGATCGCGGCCACCGCGCGGGCCGTGATCGCCCGCGGTGAGCTGCCGATCGCATGGCTCAAGGACGAGGCGAAGGTCTCGCGCAAGCACGCGATGCCGCTGTGGACGCTGATGGATCGCGAGGGCGTCACGACGCGGCGTGGCGACGTCCGGGTTGCGGGTCCGAAGGCGAAGTCGCTCGCGGTCGAGTCCTGATCGGCCCCGGGCCGTGGCTTGCATGGCATGCTGTGCGCCGGTAGCGTGATCGAAGATGCAAACCGCCACGAAGCTCGTCCGCCTCGTCGCGATCACGCTCGGCCTGTCGCTCGCCGTGACGGGCTGCGGTGGCGATAGCAGCGACGGGACCGGCGGCCCGCACATCGACACCAGCGACTGCAAGCTCGATGCGAGCTTCTCGGGCGGTTACTCGGGTGGCCTGGACGTCAACGGCTGCGGCTCCGGGGGGGACACCGTGCTGAGCTTCCTCGAGCAGGAGTTCCCCGGCGCCGAGGCGGTCACCCTGCGGCTCGAGTTCGTCGATGCCCTCGCCGCGGAGGCGACGGGCTCGCCCGAGCTGGACTTCGTTGCCTTGCAGGTCAGCGATGGGGAGGATGCCGAGCGGCAGTGGCAGACCCCGTCGGGTGCCTGCAGCGTGGATGTGACGTCCAACGTCTTTGCACCGGTCCACTACTTCGAGCATCGCTACCTGATCTCGGGCAGCGTCGAGTGCACCGCGCCAGCGGAGCCCGTGGGGCCTGCGGAGGCGGGCGGCGGCGATGCGGTCGAGCTCGGGAGCTTCACGTTCACCGGCTTCATGTCGTTCCCCGATGGCCCGCACGCGACGGGCGACGCGCAGACCGACGCCTAGCGAACGCGAACACCCGCGCGCAGCTACTGCGCTCGCAGGGGCTCCGGCGGCATGGTGAGGTGCCGCGGAAGCTTGCCGGTGAGCGTCTCGAGCCAGCCCTTGATCAGACCGATCTCTTCGGTGCTCAGCGTCTTGCCGAGCTGGTGGCGCGCCATCATCGCGATCGCCTGCTCGAGCGACTTGACCGAGCCATCGTGGAAGTAGGGTGCGGTCTTGGCGACGTTGCGGAGGCTGGGCACGCGGAACGTCATCAGGTCCGACTCGTGCCCCGTGACCTTGAAGCGTCCGGTGTCGTGCGTGCGCGGCCACGGCACCATGAGGCCCAGCCGCTGGTAGCCCGTCAGCCCGACGAAGGGACCGTGGTGGCAGCTCACGCAGCCGGTGTCTACGAACAGCCGAAAGCCTTCGAGCTCCTGGTCCGTGACCGCGTCCGTGTCGCCGGTCAGGTAGCGGTCCCAGGGTCCCGGCGTGTAGAGCTGGCGCAGGAAGGCACCCAGTGCCGCGCTGAGGTTGTCGACGGTCAGCGACTCTTCGTCGCCGGGAAACGCTTGCTCGAACGCCTGGGCGTACTGCGGCTCGGCGTGCAGTCGCTCCATCAGGTCCGCCTCGTTGGTACCCATCACGACCGGGCTGAAGAGCGGCACCTTCGCCAGCTCGTCGAGGTTGGTCACGCGCCCATCCCACAGGTATGAAAAGGCCTGCGCCATGTTGAAGACGCTCGGCGTATTGCGCGCGTGCTCGCGTCCCCTGTGTCCCACCGAGTGCGCGCGGTGGTCGATGCCGTAGGCGCCCAGCTGATGACAGCTGACGCAGCTCAGGTCCCCGTCCTGCGACAGCAGCGGGTCCCAGTAGAGCTGTCGCCCAAGCGCGATCTTCTCCTCGGTCATCCCCGGGGCATGGGCGGCCACCGGCAGTGGCCCGAAGCCGGCCAGGTGGTTGGGCTCGAGGCCCCGGCGCTCCGGTGCGACCGCGGCGACGGCGGCGGCGGGGACGACCGGTGGTGCCACGGCGTCCTTGACCAGCGTGGTCCCGACGATGCCGCAGAGCAGTGCGAGGCCGACCGCGGGCACCATGGTGCGGGCCTGGCCCGAGGTCTGCGGCCTGTCCCGGACCCTGCCGCCGCCCTCACTGGCGTGTCCGCGGTTGGCGGTGGTCGAGGAGAGCATCTTCCAGAATGCCTCCACGTCGCGGTGTCGGCCCGAGGGGTCGACCGCCAGCGCCTTCTCGAAGACCTGCTCGATCTCGCCGGTCACGTTCACCTGCGCGGCGCGCGGCGTGGGGCGATGCGTGCGGTCACGCGCCTTGTCGATGATCTCGAGCAGGTCACTGCCCTCGATCGGGTGCCGGCCCACGAGCAGCTCGACGCACACGATCGCCAGCCCGTAGACGTCCGTCCACGGCCCGGTGGGCCTGGATGCCTTGTCGAGCTGCTCGGGCGCCGCGTAGGCGACGCTGAACGCGCCGGCCTGGGTGCTCGTGTGCTCGAAACCACCGCCGGTGCGACCCGTGTCCTTGGCGACGCCGAAGTCCAGCAGCTTGGTGTGCTCCGGGCCGATGTGGATGTTGCTCGGCTTGATGTCGCGGTGGGCGACGCCGTGCTCGTGGGCGATCCGCAGCGCCTCGGCGATCGGTGACATGACGCTGATCACCCGCTCCATCGGCCAGCCCCAGCGGCCGACCGATGCGCGCTCGCGGTCGAGCAGCTGTGCGAGCGTCTCCCCCTCGAGCCACTCGAGCACGGTGAACAGCAGCTCGACGCCGCCGGGGGTCGTCCAGCTGCCCACGTCATAGGAGCGGACGATCGTCGACGTCTTCGTCGACAGCTCGTTGACCAGCGAGCCCTCGCGCAGGAACGACGCCTTGAGCTTCTCCGGGTCCGCGGACTCCGGCATGGGCTTGAAGAACTTCACCGCCACGTCGCGGTTCCACGCGACGTGGTGCGCGCGGTAGACGTAGCTGAAGCCACCCTCCGCAGCGAAGCTCTCGACCCGGTAGCGCTCGTCGATCGTATGGCCGACCACGCCCATCGGGTCGTGTCCGGAGCCGCGCTCGGCGTCCAGCTTGATCGCGCGCTCGGAGTTCGAGCCGTCGACCTCACCGTCGATCAGTGGCGTGCTCGGCTGGCCCAGCAACGACATCACCTCGCGCAGGTCCGCGTCGGAGTCGCACTCGCCGGCGACGAACGCGCTGCGCTCCTGCTCCGGCAGCTCGAGCGCGCGCTGGTAGATCGCCTTGACGCGCGAGTACTGGTCGGGGTCCATCTCAGTCGGCTCCCAGCTCGCGCCAGAGCCATGCCTTGGCCATCGTCCAGTCGGCCTCGATGGTGCGCTTGGAGACGCCGAGCGCGATCGCCACCTCGTCGACGGTGCAGCCCGAGAAGAAGCGCAGCTCGACGATCCGCGACTGGCGCGGGTCGAGCTCGGCGAGCCGCTGCAGTGCGTCGTGAAGCGCGACCACGTCCTCGTCGCGATCGAGGGACAGCGGCACGTCGTCGCTCAGGGAGATGGGCCGCTGACCGCCGCCGCGCTTGTCGCGCATGCGACTGCGCGCATGGTCCACCAGGATCCGGCGCATGGCCTGCGATGCGATGCCGAAGAAGTGCGCGCGGCTCTGCCAGGTCACCTCGCGCTGGTCCACGAGCTTGAGGTAGGCCTCGTTCACCAGCGCTGTGCTCTGCAGCGTGTGGCCCGGGTTCTCGCGCCGCATCAGCGCGATGGCGCGGCGCTTGAGGTCCTCGTAGACCAGCGGCATCAGGTCGGACATCGCCTGCTCGTCGCCGGCACCCGCCCTCACCAGAAGCCCAGTAATGTCCCCACCCTCAGCCATCACGGGCCACAGGAATATCGCCGGCGGCGCGCGCCGGCAAGGTTCTGCCCGCATCCGCGGGCGGTAGGCGTCACGAATCGTGCCCACCAGGCGGGCGAGTCCCGCCCCAAGTTCGTTTGGTTGTGTGGTCGCATGTAGTTGACTCATCGCACCCTTTGGCTGCCGTGACCGCCCCTGTGGATGACGCGCCGCGGGTCCCCCAGGCCCGCAGTTCTATTTGGCTGTCAGCGAAAATTGCGGATCTGGGGCCGGGAGCGCGCGTCACAGATAGCAGGGGGATTCGGCACCTGGAGACCGCGCCGAACGCTGCACTGGGGACTCTTTACATGCGAACACTCATCTTCATTATCGTGGCAGCAATCACGCCGTTGACCGTCGGCTGTGGCCACGCGGCGCTGGTCACCGCGGACGAACATCGGGGGCAGATCGCCATCGGTGGCGGCTACATGGAGGCCGTCTCGGACGCCCGGGCGCTGGCCGTGGAGCACTGCCGGGGCCGCGTGGCCCTCCAGGAACCGACCGAGGGCAGCTCGAGGGTCTTCTTCAGCTGCCTGGAGATGGACGACACGGTCGCGCTGGATGGCGGCACGGACGCCACCCCGCCGGGTCGCGTGGGCGCCGTGTCGGGTCTGTGATCCCCTGCGCGGCGGCGGCCGGGCTGCTCAGGACGGCTGTGACCGGGTGGTGTGACCGCTGCGGTACTCGTCGAGGACGGGCTGCACGCCGCCGGTGAGCATCAGGCGGTACATGCGGAAGTCGCCCAGGAACGACCACCAGGGGTACTTGAAGGACGCCGGCTTGTTGCGCTCGACGACGAAGTGGCCGAACCACGCGAAACCGTAGCCGAGCACCGGTGCGAGCACGGCGAGCTGTGGCCTGCGCACCGCGATGGCCGCGATCACCGTGCAGACCCCGAGGGACGTGCCGATGAAGTGCAGCAGCCGGTTGGCGCGCACACTGTGCTCGCTGAGGTAGTACGGGAAGAACTCCTCGAAGCTCTGGAAGCGCTCGTCGGACATGGCCGGCAAGGTAGCACGGCCTCCTCGCGCGGGCAGCCGGGGGCGGCGGTCCCTTCAGCGGGCCGTGGTGCGTCCGGGTCGCCGGTGCGGGGGGCGCGTTCCGTGCGTATTCTTACGCACCGGCGCGCGTGCCGGGCCCCGCCCGATGCTCCTGGACGGGCGCGGCGGAGGCCGCGGCGGGCGCACCTCCGTGACCTCGCAGGGCTGGCACACCTCCGCGGCGCGCGCGCGCTCGATCAGGCGCGCGACCAGCTGCTCCGGCTCGGTGTCGTGCAGCAACGCTCGCGCGAGCCGCACGCTCTCCTCGTCGAGTTCGCCTTCCGTCTCGGCGGCCAGGTCGTCAAACAGCCGCTCGTCGAGCATGCGGCGCAGCTCCTGCTGGTCGGGGACCGGCTCCCAGTGGGCGTCCACGCGAGCGCGCGAGAGCACACGCCGTACAAGCTCCATGTCCGCGGGCGTCGCCATGAGGATGCTGACCCCGGGCTGCCCGGCGCGCCCGGTGCGGCCGGAGCGGTGGATCAGTGAATCGGCATCGCGCGGGGGGCACGCGTGCACGACCGTGCGGATCGCCTGCACGTCGATTCCGCGCGCGGCCACGTCGGTGGCCACCAGGATGCGGACGCGTCCGCTGCGGAACGCGTCGAGGGTACGGGTTCGCTCCGGCTGCGACATCTCGCCGCTCAGGGCTGCCGCGTTGAAGCCCCGCTCGCTCAGGCTGGTGGCGATCGTGCTGGCCTGCGCGCGCATCGCGACGAACACCAGGCAGCGCCCCTCGGGCGCGGCGAGCAGGATGTTGGTGAGCCCTGCGAGCTGGTCGCGTGCGGCGATCGGATGCACGTAGTGCGTGATGTCCGCATGCTGGCCACCGGTCGGCGTACCTTCCAGCACGAGTGCGTTGCGCTGGTGGCGACCCGCGAGCGCGCGCACTGCAGCGCTGAAGGTCGCGGAGACGAGCAGCGTCCTGCGCTCGACGGGGCAGGCCGAGAGAATCGCATCCAGCTCCGCCTTGAAGCCGAGCTCCATGAGCTGGTCGGCCTCGTCGAGCACGACCGTCTGCACCTGGCCGAGATCCACGTTGCTCTGCTTGACGTGGTCGAGCAGTCGGCCGGGCGTACCCACGAGGATCGTGGGGCGACGGCGCAGCGAGCGCAGCTCGGGACCGTAGGCGCCACCGCCGAGTACCAGTGCGACACGCGCGCGCAGCGGGCCGTAGATCCACTGCAGCTCGCCGCGCAGCTGGGTCGCAAGCTCGCGGGTCGGCGCGACCACCAGCACCGTCGGTCCCGCGGGCGGCCCGTCCTTCGCCTCCGCGCAGCCGCGCTCGACCTCGGCACGCACCGCCATCGCAACCGCGACCGTCTTGCCCGAGCCCGTCGCGGACGCGATGCGCAGGTCGCGCCCGGTCACACCGTCGGCGAGGACGGCACGCTGGATCGGCGTCATCTCGGTGAAGCCGTGTTCGGCGAACGCCTCGCCCATCCAGGGGGGCAGGTCGGCCAGGTCGGGGGGAATCTGCATTGGAGGTACTGCTCGGGCGCCGGGCGCCAGGGGGGCGATGTGCACTACTTTGGGTCGGCTGTCCAGCGGGCGGCCCCCGGCCCAGCCTTGACACGCTGCCGTTCGAACTCACGTTGATCCGATGCACGGATCGACTGCCCCCGCCCCGAGCGTCCCGCCGCTGGCCCGCGATCAGTGGGAGAAGCACCCCAATTACCCCCGCCAGGTGCTGCTTCTCGGCTCCCATGAGGGATTCCGGGGCTTCAGCGAGCGACTGATCGAGGCCGCAGCCGCGGGCCGATCCGTCTCCGAGATCAGTCGCCTCTACCACTACTGGATGGGCGCCATGCGCGGCCACGAGGGCTACGAGGAGCGCAAGCTCTACCCCTTCCTCGAGCGCCGCTTCGGTGTGCAGACGGCGAGTATGCGCGCGGGCCACGGGGCCCTGCATGACAAGCAGCACGACGTGGAGCAGCGGCTGCTGCGCGTTCCCGAGCGCGCCGAGCTCGACTTCGAGGATGCCCGCACCGACCTCGTCACCGGTCTGCGCGCCTACGACGGGACCCTGCGCGCGCACCTCGAGCTCGAGGAGGACCTGGTGATCCCGGCACTGCTCGCGCTATCGCCCCAGGAATTCCGGCAGTACTACGCGAGCTGAGGGTGCGCGCGCCGCGTGCTATGGGTAGCGCATGTTGCGTCTCGTCGGTGCGAACCTGAACTACTCCTCGTGGACCATGCGCGCCTGGCTCGCGCTCGAGGCCGCCGGCGCCGACTACCGGCTGCACGACGTCGGGCTCAAGACCAGGCCCGGCTGGAAGGAGCGCATCCTCGAGTTCTCGGGCGCCGGCAATGTGCCGATCCTGGTCGACGGGCCGTCGAGCATCCACGAGTCACTGGCGATCTGCGAGTACGTCGCTGAGCTGCATCCGGACGCGCAGCTGTGGCCTGCCGATGCGCGGCTGCGGGCGCGGGGGCGCGCGATCGCCTGCGAGATGCTCGGCGGCTTCCACGCGATCCGCACGTACATGCCCAGCAATCTCAGGGCCCGGGCCGCGCGGACGCCGAGCGCAGACGGGCTCGACGCCGAGATCGCGCGCGTGCAGGACATCTGGAGTGCGTCCATGCAGGCTGGCGGACCTTTCCTGCTCGGCGAGCTGTCGATCGCTGACTTCATGTACATGCCGGTGGTGGGCCGCTTTCGCACGTACGGCGTGTCGCTCGGCGACGAGGCGCGTCGCTACAGCGACGCGGTGCTCGCGCACCCGCTGGTGCAGAAGCTCGAGGGGCTGGCCGCCGAGACGGACCCGATCGGGGAGTACGACGCGGCGCTCGGCTAGCAGGCCGCGGCTCAGCCCGGTGCGATCGTCGGGCAGCCCAGTACGACGTTGACCTGACCGTCGAGCGCGGCCTTGAACTGCCCGCAGGTCTGGTCGCAGGCGAGGATGCGCGTGGGCGTCGCCGGGTTGTCGTAGTACCAGCCGCCCGCTGCCGGGTCACAGGCGGTCGCGTCGCTGACCCCCGGCACGGTCGTGGTATCGGCGCCGGTCGTGAACTGCACGTTGACGAGCGCCGTGTCCTCGGTGTCGTCCGGCAGGGCGTAGTCGCATGGCAGCGCCTGGCCGCGGATCTCGTTCATCTTCTCGACCAGCGCGTTGACGTCGTTGGGGTCGGCCGACAGCGCCGCGCCGGTGCCACCCGCAACGGCCATCGCGTTGAGGCCGGCGATGTCGCCGAGGCCCAGGACGTAGGTGGGGATGCCCATGTTGTCGAAGCCGTTCATCGCGACGGCCGATGCGCTCTCCACCGTCGAGTTGCAGTTCGAGGGCTGCCCATCGGTGACCAGCATGATGATGACCTTGGACTCGGGGTTGGCCTGCGCGTGGGCCTGCGCCCCCATGAGGCCGCCCTCGAGCGCCGGTGTGGTCGCGGTGCCGGAGAAGGGCGCGCGTGCCATCAGGGTCTGGGAGATGACGGCCGCGTTGGTGGCGACGGGGGCGATCGCGACGTCCGGCGTCGAGTAGAACGCCGGCGCGCACTCGTTGCCGAAGAACTTCAGGCCCACCGCGATGCCATCGCTGCGCGGGTCGCTGAGAAACTGCACGAAGGCGTCGGCCACCGAGATCCACCACGGGATCATCGAGCCGGAGTCGTCGTAGAGCGTGTAGATGTCCAGCTGCTTGGCCTTGGCCTTGTGCTGGGTACCGCCACAGCCGTCGATGATGGCGTCGCCGCCGCCCGTGTCACCCCCGCTGCCCGGTGTGCCCGCGACGCCGCCCCCGGTGCTTCCCAGGTCGTTGGGGTTGCTGAAGCCGCCGCCGGTCGAGCCGCCGCCATCGCCGTCCCCGCCGCCGCTGGTTCCGTTGCCGCGGCCGCCGCTGCCGTCGTCGTCGCTGCTCGAGCAGGCCACGCACAGTGCAAGCCCGCACACGAGAACCATCCGAGTATCCATCGACTTCATCTCACCACCCGAACCCTGGATACGGGGAACACCAGGCCCCGTGTCAACGCATGGTCACTGAAGCACAGCGGCCAACGCCCGTGGGGTGCGGTGGCCGCATTTGCAGCATGCTGGCATGAATTGTCCGGGGTTGGCCGGCCGTGGCCCCGCTCCGATCCGCCTACAACGCGAGCAGTCGCGCGACTTCCTGCACGCGCTGCCCGTGCAGCGTCTCCTCGCGTCCATTGAGGCGCAGCAGCTCGGCGGCCTTCGCATTGTCGATGCTATCGGCCCAGCATCCATAGAGCTGGTCGCCGCCCGCCTCCGCGCCGGCGACACCGTCGAGCAGCGCCCGGTTGAGCACGACGCCCTTCATCGACTGGAAGTAGGGGTTGTCTTCGGGCGCGGCGACGGCGAACGGCTCGCCGGTGAGCTCCTCGATGACGCGCCGCACGCGGTGCGCATGGCCGAGCTCCTCGCGTCCGTTCTGCCGCAGCAGCGCGCCGGCCTCGGCGTGGTCGGTCGCCTCGGCGAGACCCTCGTAGAAGCACTGGCCGCTGGCCTCGACCAGCACCATCAGCTTGAGATCGTCGACGGTCGGCACCTCGACGCGGGCGAGGTGCGCGAGCGCGAGGCCCGCGTTGTCAGGGAGGTTGTCCGGCAGGTTGCTCATGCGGTCAGCTGAGCATGGACCCGCGGGCCGGTCGTTTGGAATCGGATGGAATCGATACGGTTTCGGACATTTGCCCGTCGCCCGTGTCGCGGCGCCGATCGAACTACTTCGAAGCGCCGTTTCCGCCTGGTGCGGCAGCCAGCTTCGTGACCTCCGCGAGCAGCGCGTCCGCGTCGAGCCGGACCTTGTAGTTCGGGTCCGAGTGGGCGAAGCGGACCATTCCCTGCGTGTCGATGAGGAAGACCGAGGGCACCGGCAGCTGGTGGTGGTCGTGGCCGCTGGCCTCCTCGATGTTCATCCCGAAGCCCCTGAGCTTCATGACGTACAGGGTGGTGTTCTCGAACGCGATGCCCAGCGCGCGGGCGCCGGCCATCGAGGCGTCCGAGAGCAGCTCGTACTTCATCGCGTGTTTCTGTTGCGACTCGGCGAGCTTCGCTGGCTTGTCTGCGCTGACCGCGAGGATCTGGTGGCCCGCGGCGGTGATCTTGTCCTCCACTGCCGCGAGCGCACCGAGCTGCGTATTGCAGTACGGGCACCAGCCGCCGCGGTAGTAGATCAGCACCGTGGGCTTGTCGGCAAAGCGCCCGCGCAGCTTGACCTCGCCACCATCCGCGCCACGCAGGGTGATGTCGGGTACCGCCGCACCGACCGTGAGCGGCCGCGTCTCGCTCGCGTCCCCGGGGACCGCCGCGGCTGGCGCTGCTGCCGCCGCTGGCGTTGCTTTCGGGTCAGCGTTCGTCGGCGTTGCGGGCTTGGCGTTTGCCGCTGCCTGCACGGTCGGTGGCTCGGGCGCCGGTGGGGACTGGCACGCCGCGGCGAGCGCCGCGAGCGCCAGGGTGGAGTAGGGACTTCGCATGGCGTCTCCTGGTCGCCGCGGCGACCGATAGCTCAGTAGAGCGCCTTGAGTCGCTGCCCGTACTTCTCCATTACGACCCGGCGCTTCACCTTGAGTGTGGGCGTGAGCATGCCGTTGTCGGGCGACAGCTCCTCGCCGTCGAGGATGATGTCGCGGATGCGCTCGAAGCCCTTGAACTCGCCGCTCTGTGCGTCGACCTCGCCCATGATCATCGCCTTGGTCTTCGCATTCGTCAGGATCGCGTCGTCGCCGCCGCCGATGCCCTGGCCCTTCGCCCAGCCGCGCAGGCCCTCCATGTCCGGGATCACCAGCGCGACGTTGTGCGGATGGTCGCTGCCGTAGACGATGCACTGGGCGATGTGGGGGGCCAGCTGCACCCTCTCCTCGAGCGGCGCCGGTGCGACGTACTTGCCGTTTTCGAGCTTGTAGAGCTCCTTCACGCGGCCGGTGATGTAGAGGAAGCCCTCGTCGTCGAGGCGGCCGAGGTCGCCGCTGCGCAGCCCGCCGTCCTCGGTGAGCGTCTCCTTCGTGACGTCCTCGAGGTTGTGGTAGCCGACCATCACGCCGGTGCCGTAGATGAGGATCTCCCCCTCACCCGGGCCCGCACCCTCCGCGTTCTCGTCGATCTTGACCTCGACGCCGGGGAAGGGCTTGCCGACCGAGCCGAGCTTGCATGCCCCGGGTCGGTTGCCGGTCGTGCCACCGCAGCTCTCGGTCATGCCGTAGCCCTCGTAGACCTGGATACCGAGGTTGTCGATGAACTCCGCGACGTCGCGCGAGAGCGCCGCCGCACCGGAGAAGGCGAACTTCAGCCGGCCGCCGAAGCGGTCGACGATCTTCGAGAAGACGAGCTTCTCCGCAAGCGGAAGCGAGATCTTCTCACCGAACGTGAGCGGCTCACCGCGCTTCAGCTTGCTGCGCGCGCTCATGCCGTTGGCGAAGATCGACTGCACGATGCCGGGCTTGGTGGCGACGAGCTTCTGCACGCCGTCGTAGATACGATTCCAGATACGCGGCACCGCGAACATGTTGGTCGGCCGCACCTCCGGCAGGTAGTCGAGCAGCTTCGTGGTGTCGTCGCAGATGGCGGTGGAGCCGCCGTAGGCGATGATCGAGTTGAGCTCGACCGTGCCGCCGAAGACGTGCGCCCACGGCAGAAACGACAGCGCCCGCTCCTCGCCCTCGAGCGGCGAGATCTCGAGCAGTGCGCTCACGTTGGCGGCCATGCTGAAGTGCGTGAGCATGACGCCCTTCGGATTGCCGGTGGTCCCCGACGTGTAGATGTACGTGGCGATATCCTCGTCCGCGATCTTCGCGGGCGCCTCGGGCTTGGCGGCCGCAGCCTCGAGCAGGCCGTCGAACTCGCCACCGTCGAACGTCACGATGCTCTCGAGCGATGGGATGTCCGCCCGCAGCGACTCGAGCCGCTCCTGGATACCGCGGTTGGCGGCCAGGCAGACCTTCGACGCTGAGTCGGTGAGGATGTACGCCCACTCCTTGTCGAGCTGCGCCTCGTACATCGGGACGAACACGGCGCCCATCGAGTAGGCCGCGTGGGCTGCGACCGCCCACTCGAGGCGGTTGTTGGCGATCGCGGCGATGCGGTCGCCGCGCTCGACGCCGAGTGTGACGAAGGCCGAGCGCGCGTGGTCGACGAGCGTGCCGAACTCACCGTAGGTGGTCCAGTGCCAGCCATCGGGCCGGCGCGTGCCGAACAGCGGCTTGTGTGAGAACTGCTCCACGCTGCTCTGCAGCAGCGTCGTGAGGTTTGTGTACTTTGGCGTGTAGCCCATCTGCCCATCTCCCTGTCGGTCGGGTCGTCGTCGCAGGCCCCCCGGCTGCGGCCGCCGGCAATTTAGCCGCTGCGGCCCCCGAACCCAAGCACGGAGGTGGCTCTCAGGACTGTTCGAGCAGCCCGCGCAGCTGATTGGGGCTCACCCGGTAGCCCTGGCCGCAGTAATCGCAGTCGATGTCGAGCACCTCCCCATCGGCGATCATGCGCTCGAGCTCGTCGCGGCCCACGGTCGCGAGGCTCGCAAGCACGCGGACCGTGGAGCACTGGCAGCCGAAGGCGACCGGGCTCTCGTCCAGGCGGGTGAACTCCATTCCCCACAGCAGCTCGTCGAGCAGCTTCGAGGGGTTGGCGTCGGTGGTCTCCAGCAGCGGGCCGATGGTCTCGAAGTCGCGCAGCCGCTCGGTCATGACCGCGAGCGGCGCGGTGCCCACCTCCGGCAGCAGCTGCACGATGTAGCCACCCGCGGCCGCGACGCGCTCGCCCTCCATCACGCACGCTACGGCGATCATGGTGGCGACCTGCTCGGACGCCGACATGTACGTCATCAGGGCCTGGGAGACGCCGCCCCCCTCGGGCACCTCGACCACACCGCGGTGCAGCTCGCCGTTGTGCAGCGTGCGCATCATCTCGAGCGAGCCGCCGGCGACGTCGAGGTCCGCCACTCCCTCCTTGAGAGTCACCAGGCCGCGCGTCGTCCCGTCCGGGTGCGTGTCCGCGACCAGTCGGCCGCGCCGGTCGCGCGTGGCGAACAGCGCCTGCAGTCGCTGCGACGGCGCCATCGTCTCGCGCACGAGGATGGCGCCGGTGAGCACCTCGCCGAAGGCCTCCGCGCACCCGACGCCCGCCGACTGGCGTGCCACCGCCTCCGCGACCAGCTCGGTGGTCCGGGCCGTGACGACACGGAAGGCGCCGTCGTTGGTCATGCCGCGCAGGGTGCGGTCGGCGTTTGCGTCGTCGCCCATGGTGGCCCGGACGTAGCCCGGCCATCGCGGGGGCGCAAGCTGGGTGCACCGGTCCCACCCCCGCGGTCTCGGCTGGCGCGGCCGTCTCGGCTTGTCCCGGCTTGTCTCCGAGGGGCCGCGTGGTAGACCGCTGCCGTGACCTGCTCCCGGCCCGAGCGCTCCCTGCAACCCATCGCGGCCTGGGTCTTCGCGCTGGTTGCCGCTGGCCTGCACGGCTGTGCCGACGGCGGCGGGGGGAGCGAGTCCGGGCAGACCGCAGCGCCTACTTCCCCGGGTGCGCCCGGTGCGAACGCGGCAGCCCCGCCGACCGGGCTCGTGCGCGTCGGTGTGGCGGCGAGCCTGCGACCGCTGCTCGACTCGCTGGCCTCCGCGCAGACAGCGGCCCACCCCGGGCTGCGCTTCCAGGTCCAGTCCGCCGGGAGCCAGGTGCTGGTCCGCAAGGCGCTCGAGCTTGGCGAGCCCTTCGACGTGCTGGTGCTGGCCGACCCGGTGTTGCTCCAGCAGCTGCGGCCGGACTGGTCGGCGTTCCACGTGGTGATCGCGACCGACCGTCTCGTGCTCGCGCGCGCCACCGGCGTCGATGCCGCAGCGCTCACCGCCGACAACGCCTTCGACGTGCTCCTGCAGGACGACGTGGTGCTCGGGATGGCCAACCCGGACCTCGCGCCCCTGGGCTATCGAACGCAGCTGTCATGGATGCTCGCCGAGGAGGTGCTGCGCCGCCCAGGCCTCGCACAGCGGCTGCGCGCGCGCGTCGGGCAGCGCCACCTCTACCCGGACGCATCGGCGCTGCTCGCACCATTGCAGACGGGAGAGCTGGACTACGCGCTGATGTACGGCGCGGCGGTGATGGGCGCGGGTATCGGGTACATCGAGCTGCCGCTGTCGATGAGCCTCGGTGACCCGCGGCAGTCCGACGCGTACGGTCGCGTGCAGGTGGAGGTGCGCGCGGGCATCGGTGACGCGAGGGTGGCGCGGGTGGGCGCGCCGGTCACCTACGCTGCGACGATCGCGGCCGCTGCGGACAACCCCGCCGGCGCCCGGGCACTGCTGTCGGGGTTGCTGTCGCCGGCGGGTCACACGGACATGCGCAAGCGCGGGTTGCGCCCCTACGGCAGCGAGGTGGGGCGCTGGCACGGCACGCCGCCTCCCGGGCTGCGAGACGCGGTCGCGGCGGCCGCGCAGCGTCAGTAGTAGTCGTAGCTCGCGTCGCCGAAGTCGATGAACAGGCGCTCGCCGACGCGGGTCTCGCCGGCCGCGGGCAGCTCGAACACAACGACGTCGTCGGGGACGTCGAGCACGACGCGCAGTAGCGCGGGCTCACCGGTGCGCCGGCGTATGCCGATGCACGTCCCCGCGAGGCGTCCGCCGCCCTCGCCGTCGGCGACCTTCAACCCGGTGATGCGAGCGCGCACGTGCTTGCCGGGCACCTTGGGGGCGGGCAGCTCGCCGCCCCCCGGCAGCCGCATGCATCCGGCGTCTGCGTCGCCCGCAGCCTCGACGAAGTTGGCGACGTCGAGCGCCGCGGCGACCTCCGCGCTCGACGGGTGGTCGAGCACGTCGTCGCACCACCCGCTCTGAATGAGCTTGCCCCCGCCCAGCACCGCCAGGTGGGAGGCGATGCTGCTGACGAGCGACAGGTCGTGGGTGACGTGGACGACGGTGAGGTCGAACTGCTGCCGCACGCGGTCGAGCTCGGTCGACAGCTGCCAGCGCAGGTGCGCATCGAGCGCCGACAGCGGCTCGTCGAGCAGCAGCACCGGACGCGGGAGCACCAGCGCCCGCGCCAGCGCCACCCTGCGTCGCTCACCGCCGGAGAGGGCCGCGACGTCGGCATCGAGGTGTCGTGCGATGGAGAGCGTCTCCGCGACCTCGCCGATGCGCTTGTCGGCGAAGTCGCGCCCCTTGCCCGTCACGCGCAGCGCGAAGCCGATGTTGTCGCGCACGCTCAGGTGCGGGAAGAGTGCGGAGTCCTGGTAGACGACACTGACGGGCCGCTGCTGCGGTGGCATCGCGGTGACGTCCTTGCCGTCGATCTTCAGGCTGCCGGCGTCGGCACGCTCGAAGCCGGCCATCCACTCGAGCAGCAGCGTCTTGCCGGACCCGGACGGCCCCACGAGGGCCAGGTAGCTCCCCCGCTCGACCTCCAGCGAGAGCGGTCCGAGCGCGAAGCCGCCGCGGCGCAGGTGAAGCCCGTCAACGGATAGCACGTCGTCGACTCCTGGCGTCGGCCAGTGACCAGAGGAGGAAGCACACGAGGCTGAGCAGCAGCAGCAGGCCCGCGGCGGGCAGCGCCGAGCCGATGCCGTAGGCGCGGAAGCGATCCCAGATCAGCACCGGCGCGGTCTGCGGGAAGTAGGCGAGCACCGCAATCGATCCGAACTCGGACAGCGAGCGCGCGAAGGCCGCCGCGCCGCCGGCGAGGATCGCCGGGCGCGTGAGCGGCAGCGTGACCAGCCGAAATGCGGTCCACGGCCCCGCGCCGAGCCCGAGTGCCGCCTGCTCGAGCCGCACGTCGACGCCGTGGAAGCCCTCCTCGACACTGCGCACGAGCAGCGGGACGGACACGAAGAACATCGCCAGCACGATGCCCGGCGCGGCACTCGCGATCGCGATCTCGAGCTGGCCGTGGAACACCGCGCCGAGCAGCCCGCGGCGCCCGAAGACGAGCAGCAGTGCGATGCCGGCGATCGGATGCGGGATGGCCAGCGGCAGGTTGATCAGCGCCCGCACCACCGACTTGCCCGGGAAGGGCACGCGCACCAGCACGTAGGCCAGGGGCGTGCCGAGCAGCACACACAGGAGCGTCGCCGTGGCCGCACAGCTCATGCTCGTCGCGATCGCACGTGCCAGCTCATGGTCGCTGACGGCGAGCTGCACCATGCGTCCCGGCTCCGTGAGCAGCACCGCGATCACTGGACCGACAAGCAGCGCGAGCACCAGCGTGCTCACGACGGCGAACACCAGCTGCATGGTGATTCCGCGGGCGGCGCGCTTGTCGGGTTCGGACATCGGGGCGCGACTATATAGCCTTTTGTCGACGCCCGCCCGCCCGCGTTCGGCCGCGCAGCGTTTGGGTTTCCCCGCTTGCTGTATGCCCCGCCGTGTCTTGAACGCGCTCGAGAAACTCGCTACTAGCAGTGCCCGGTCCCGGGCGCGACGTCCGCGACGAAAGGAAGATTCGAGATGGCTGACGAACTGTTTTCGGTCGAGGGCAAGCGCATTCTGGTCACCGGTGGCACGACGGGCATCGGCTACATGATCGTGGAGGGCCTGGCCGAGCGCGGCGCGCGCGTCTTCACCTGCTCGCGCAAGCAGCCCGCGGTAGACAACGTCATCGAGGAGCTAGCGAACAAGCGCGGCCTCGACGTGACGGCGATCAGCGCGGACCTGGCGGCGGATGGCGGACCCGAGGCGCTCGCGCAGAAGGTCTCCGAACACTTCGGCGGTGAGCTCGACGTGCTCGTCAACAACGCGGGCGCGACCTGGGGTGCACCGATCGACGACTTCCCGGAGAAGGGGTGGGACCGCGTCTTCGACCTCAACGTCAAGTCGCTCTTCTTCCTGACGCAGAAGTGCCTGCCGATGTTGCGCAAGACCGCGAAGAAGACCGAGGCGCCGTCGCGCGTGATCAACATCGGATCGATCTCCGGCATCCAGTACCCCAGCGGCGACAACGCCTGGTCCTACCACCCGGCCAAGGCCGCGGTGCACCACCTGACGGGCACGATGGCCAAGCAACTCGTGACCGAGGGCATCAACGTCAACGCCATCGCCCCCGGTCTCTTCCCGAGCAAGATGACGGCCTTCGTGATGCCCGACGGCGACAGCAGTGCCGTGGGGGCGATGATCCCCGCCGGTCGCGTGGGCCAGGATAGCGACATGGTTGGAACGGTCGTCTACCTCTCATCGGCGGCCGGCGCGTTCACCGTGGGCGCGGTGATCAAGCTCGACGGCGGCTCCGCGCTGAGCTGAGCCGCACCCCCGGCGGGTTTGCGCCCGGCGCGCCCATCTGCCATCTTGCGCGCCGTGACCGATTCGATTCCGAACGTCCTGGCCACGCGCTACGCAAGCGCAGAAATGCGCGGGCTGTGGTCGGCCTCGCAGAAGGTCCGGCTCGAGCGCAAGCTCTGGATCGCGGTGCTCGAGGCGCAATCGAAGCTCGGCATCGCGGTGCCCGACGGCGCCATCGACGCCTACCGTGGTGCGGTCGACAATGTGGACCTCGGCTCGATCGAGGCGCGCGAGCGTGTCACCCGCCACGACGTCAAGGCGCGCATCGAGGAGTTCTGTGCGCTCGCAGGCCACGAACACATCCACAAGGGCATGACGTCCCGCGACCTGACGGAGAACGTCGAGCAGCTCCAGGTGCGTGACGGTCTGGCACTCGTGCGCGACCGCATGGTGGCGTCGCTCGTGCGCATCGCGGACGTGGTGGCCCAGCACGCCGCGACCGTGATGGCCGGGCGCAGCCACAACGTGCCCGCCCAGGCGACTACGCTCGGCAAGCGCCTCGCCAACAGCGGCCAGGAGCTGCTGCTCGCACTCGAGCGCGTCGAGGCGCTGCTGTCGCGCTATCCGCTGCGCGGCATCAAGGGCCCCGTCGGCACCCAGCAGGACATGCTCGACCTCGTCGGCGGCGACGCGGCCAAGCTCGCGCAGCTCGAGGCATCGGTCGCCGCGCACCTCGGCTTCGATGCCACCATCGACAACGTCGGCCAGGTCTACCCCCGCTCGCTCGACCTCGATGTCGTCGGTGCACTGCTTCAGGCGGCCAGCGGTCCAGCGAGCTTCGCAACGACGCTGCGGTTGATGGCTGGCCAGGAGCTCGCTACCGAGGGCTTCAAGGAGGGCCAGGTCGGCTCGTCCGCGATGCCGCACAAGATGAACTCGCGATCGTGCGAGCGTATTGGTGGCTTCCACACGATCCTCTCGGGTTACCTGACGATGACCTCCGGGCTCGCAGGCGATCAGTGGAACGAGGGCGACGTCAGCTGCTCGGTGGTCCGCCGCGTCGCGCTGCCGGATGCGTTCTTCGCGGCTGACGGCTGCTTCCAGACCTTCCTGCACGTGCTGACCGACTTCGGCGCCTACCCGGCGGTGATCGAGCGCGAGCTCTCGCGCTACCTGCCGTTCCTCGCGACCACCAAAGTGCTCATGGCCGCGGTGCGGGCGGGCAAGGGGCGCGAGCAGGCGCACGAGGCGATCAAGGAGCACGCGGTTGCAGTCGCCCTCGACATGCGCCAGCGGGGTCTCGAGAAGAACGACCTGCTGACGCGCCTGGCCGGTGACGAACGCCTGGGCCTCGACCGCGCCGCCCTCGACGGCGTGCTCGAGACCCCGGCGGACTTCGTGGGCGCCGCCGAGGCCCAGGCCGCCGCGTTCATCGCGAGCGTCGAGGCGGTCGCGAAGCGACACCCCGAGGCGGCGAAGTACGCGCCCGAGTCGATGCTCTAGGCTGCGCGGCTCGCGCCTAGCGTCGCAGGTAGCCGTCCGCGGTCGTCGTGAGCATGATCCCGTCTCGGTTGCGGACGTCCGCCTGGACCTCGACATGCAGGCCGTCGAGCGTGTCGAGCGAGCCCGTCAGCGCGCCGAGCATGATGACGCGCGGTGAGTCGTTGCATACGACCGGCTCCAGCAGATCGTCGCATGCGAGCAGCCGGGGCTGGCGCCACGGCACGGTCATCACCTCGCCTGGAGCGTTCGTGTTGTCTGGCGGGTCGTCGACCCCCGCATCGACGCCGTCGACCCCGTCCATGTCTCCATCCAGGTCGGCGGGCCGGTCGTAGTCGCCCAGGTTGCGCACCGTGAGGTCGACCCAGGCCTGGTTACCGAAGCCGATGATCTGGACGATGATCACGGCGTGCAGGCCGCCCTGCCCATAGCTCTCCAGCACGATGTCGCCCCCCGGCGGCAGTGCCACGTATCTGATGCCCGTCTCCTCGTCCGGTACGCCGACGTGGATCTCGGGTTCGACCGGTGGCCCGGCGTCTGGCCCGGCGTCCTCTTCGGGCACCGACCCGTCGCCGCCTGCGCTGTCGCCTCCGACGCAGCCGATCGCCTGCGCTGCCAGCGACAGAAGCATCGCGAGCAGCGCCGTGCGCGCTGTGCGCTCTGTTGGGCGGAGGGGCATGCGCTCCTGGTACCACGGTCGTCGAACCATCGTGCCAGATAGAGCTGCAAGCCCCGTGCCGTATGAAATGCGCCGGAGTGTGCCAGCGCAGCGCGCGACGGGGCATGACATCCCGATCCGGCCGCTTTGTTCGGCCACCCCCACGCTGCTGTGATAGTTCCCGGGAATGCGGGTTGGACCGATTCGACAGGCGTCACATGCCGTACTTCGCCACCTCGACGTACTTGCCCTCGGTCTGGTCGTGCTGGTGGCGGGGGCCAGCTGCGGCAGCACGGACAAGACCACGGACGGTGGCGCGGATGCCGCGGTCGATGCCTCCGTGCCGTCGGGCGTCACGGGTAGCTGGCTGCGGATGGGGGGCGATCTCAGCTCCACCTTTCACAACGCCGCCGAGCGGGACCTCACGCTGGACAACGCCGGCGAGCTGAGGGAGGCGTGGAGCCTGCGGACGTCCGGCGCGCCGACGGGCGTGGCCGCCGTGGTGGATGGGGTCGCCTACGTGACGGCCAGCGGCGCGCTCTACGCCCTGCGCGTCGAGGATGGCTCGGAGCTCTGGAGCATCGCCTTCGGCACCACGTCGTCGGTCGCCTACCACGACGGCGCGCTCTACGTGCACGGCGGCGCCTCGGAGCTGCGCCGGGTGGACGCGGCGACGGGCGAGCTGGTCTGGCAGGTGATGACCGACGAGCACCCCAATGCATCGGGCGTCTCATCGCCGGTCGTGGTCGAGGACATGGTGATCGTCGGGACGTCCTCCGGCGAGGAGGGCACCGCGACCGAGGGCGCGACGTTCCGCGGCGCTGTCGCTGCCTATGACATCGCCGACGGCGCCGAGCGCTGGCGCTACTACACCGTGGAGCCCCCGTACAATGGCGCCACCGTGTGGTCGACGGTCTCCGTGGACCTCGAGGAGCGGCTGGTCTTCGCGACGACCGGGAACAACTACACCGAAGAGGCCAGTGGAACCTCCGATGCGTTCATCGCGCTGCACCTCGATGACGGCAGCGAGGCCTGGGTCCTGCAGACCACGGACGGCGACGTCTACACGGTCCCGAACCTCGGCCCCAGCGATGACACCGACTTCGGTGCCAACCCGATCCTGTTCGAGGCGACGATCGGTGGCGAGACGCGCAAGCTGGTCGGCGCGGGCCAGAAGTCGGGCGTCTTCTATGCCGTGGATCGCCTGACGGGCGAGGAGGTCTGGAGCAGGGCGCTCAGCGCCGAGGCGGTCACCCGTGCGCTGACCGGCGGTGTGCTCAACAACGGCGCCTTCGACGGCGAGCGCATCCTGGTCGTCAGCAACGCAGGCACGAGCACCGGCCCGGGCAGCGAAGACGAAAACGGTGAGAGCGGCGTCGGCATGTATGGGCCGTTCATCGACCCGAAGACGTCGGTGCTCTACGCACTCGATCCCGCCACCGGCGACATCCAGTGGGAGCGACAGCTGCCCGCGTGGGTCTGGGCTCCGATCACGGTGGCCGGCGGCGTGGGCTTCGTGCCGGTCGAGATGCAGCTGGAGGTGTTCGACCCCGCGACCGGTGCGAGCATCGCGCGACACGCGACCGAGGGCACGATCGGTAGCGGCGCGAGCATCGTCGACGGCCGCGTCTTCTTCGGCAGCGGCATCGCCTACTTCGAGGGCACCTACGACAACGTCTTTCGCATGCTGTCGATCCACCCGCAGGACGCGGGGGGGGACGCGCCGGCGCGCGAGGACAGCTACGCGCCGACCTTCACCGCCATCTACGACGAGCTTGTCGTGGGGGGCGGCTGCGACGCCACCTATTGCCACGGCAACGTCGGCGAGGGCGGCCTGACGCTCACGCCGAAGGCGACTGCCTACGCCCAGCTTGTCGACGCACCTGTCGCTGGCCCCTGCGAGGTCAACGGGGGCGTGCGGGTCCTGCCCGGTGAGCCCGACGCGAGTCTTCTACTCGACAAGCTCGGCAGCTCGCCGTCGTGCGGCGCGCCGATGCCGCCGGGTGCGCCGGTCTCCGCGGAGCGCCTCGAGCAGGTGCGCGCCTGGATCGCTGCGGGCGCGGCGGATGACTGACATCGGCGACACCGACTCCGGGCCGCAGGGGGTCGTCGTCGTGCTCCCGCGCGACGGCCTCTACCTCTTCATCAAGCGCGGCACGGGCGTGCCGCTGCCCGGTCGCTGGGGTCCCGTGAGCGGCCGCATCGAGCGCGGCGAGCGCCAGCAGCAGACGGTGGAGCGCGAGGTCCTCGAGGAGGTCGGCATCGAGGTGCGCGCGGTCCGCAAGCTGATGGAGGGGCGCTCCGAGGACGGGCGCTTCCAGCTGCACTACTGGCTGGCGGAGCACGTCTCGGGCGAGCCCTACCGCGCCAGCCCCGACGAGGTCGCCGAGGTCGCGTGGCTGCGGCTCGACGAGCTGCGGGCGCTCCCGGGCCACTTCCCCCAGGACGTGGTGCTGCTCGAGGGGCTCGAGGCCGAGTAGACCTGCCCGGGTCTTTTTCACAATTCCGGAACCCTTCGCCCCATCGGGGTGTCCAAAGCTGCTGTCGGGTCCGTTTTGTCGCGAGATCCGGCCATGGGTGCGTTTTCAAGGAGCAAAGGTGGGTGGGTCGATGGCGCATGGAGGCCGGCGGATGACGGTACGGTCCCGCCGCGGTTCGAGCGCGGTGTCGCGCTACATCGACTCCACGTCGGGGCTCGTCGAGGCGCCCCCCGCCGCGTCGGCCAGCGGTCCCAGCGGTCCCACAGGGTCCACAGGCTCCACCGGGGGTAGTCGAGGCTCGAGTGCGGCGCGCACGCTCGTGCCCGCCAGCGAGGAGGCGCAGCCGCTCACGCCCGACCTGCTGCATCCGGTGGCCTCGGTGTCGGTCGATCGCGCCGGGCTCAAGCGCGCGCTCGAGTTCGCGTTCGTGGCGGGCGATGCGGCGGGCGCCGCCGGGGCCGCGCTCAAGAAGGCCGCGGTCGCGGAGTCCACCTGGGACCCCGAGTCGTTTGCCGGCGACCTCTTCATCGACGACTTCATCCGCGACACGCTGCACTTTCCGCTCGACGGGCAGCCGGCGCGCATGGATGCGGAGCACATGAAGCGGCTGCTGTGTCAGCCGCCCCGCGATGCCAGCGTCGTCGCCTTCCGCCACGAGGTGCTGCGCGAGTTGTCGGAGTCGGATGAGCTGCAGCGCGGCTTCGAGCGGATCTACCTGCGGCTGGCGGAGGTCGTGCGCCTGTTCGACGAGAGCGGCAGCCACAGCCGCCTCGACCTGCCGCGCTGGCGCCTCGACGTGCTGCGCGCCCTGCGCACGCTCTTCGAAGGGCTCGACGGGCCGTTCGAGAATGCGCACTCGGGCATCGCACGGCTTCACACCTTCGGCCGCGCGATCGCACAGAGCCCCGGCTACTCCGAGCTGTGCGCGCTGCTCGACTTCGAGGGCGACACCGCACGCGTGAACCTCCACCTGCAGCTCGGCGTGGACGGTCGCATCCGCAAGCTCGACGTCATCGACGCCATGGAGAAGCCGGTCGAGCCCTTCTACCGCTCGCCGATCATGCGGCTGGCGTTTCGCGTGATGATGTTCCTGCGCGGCTACCGCGTGGGCGAGGCCGAGCTGGTCGAGCGCTGGTTCGATCACGTCTACGCCGGGCTGATCGACTTCCTGCCCGCGCTGCTGCAGCTGCGCGGCGACCTCGAGTTCTACCTCTCGGCGATCCACTTCAAGCGCCAGGCGCAGGAGCGCGGGCTGCAGGTGTGTCTGCCGGACATCGCGGCCGGCTACGACGGAGGCGGCGACTGCCCGCCGTCGGAGGTGAACCGGCAGATCCAGGGCCTGTGGAACCCGCTGCTGCTGCCGATGAAGGGCTCGCCGGTGCCGTGCGACATCGACGTCGACGCGCTCAACCGGGCGTGCATCATCACGGGACCCAACTCCGGCGGCAAGACGCGCGTCCTTCAGTCGCTCGGCTTCGTCCAGCTGCTCGGCCAGGCGGGCTTCTTCGTGCCCGCGCGCGACGCCCGCATGCGGCAGGCGCCCTGCCTCTTCATGTCGCTGGGGCACGACGCGGCCGCCGACCAGCAGGAGGGGCGGCTCGGTACGGAGCTCATGCGCATCCGCCACCTCTTCGAGTGCGCGCTGCCGGGCTCGCTGGTGATCCTCGACGAGCTCTGCTCCGGCACCAACCCCTCCGAGGGCGAGCAGATCTTCCGGCTGGTGCTCAAGCTGCTCTGCGAGCTGCATCCCGAGGCGTACATCACGACGCACTTCCTGCAGTTCGCGCAGGAGCTCGAGGCCCGCGCGGAGGACATGCAGCTGTGCTTCCTGCAGGTCGAGCTCGATGACCAGAGCAGCCCGACCTACCAGTTCGTGCCGGGCGTCGCGACGACCTCGCTGGCGACCCAGACGGCCGCGCGGCTCGGCGTCACGCGCGACGAGCTGCTGTCGCTGATCCGCCGCAACGACCGCCGGCTCAGCTGACGCTCAGCCGAGGCTCAGCCGAGGCTCAGCCCAGTCCGGGGGCGCCCGCGCACAGCCAGTCGATGACGTGGTTGGTGCAGACCTGGGTCGCCTGCTCGCTGTGCTCCTGCCACTGCGCGCGGCCCTCGGCGCCGACCGCGTTGGTGCCGACGAGCAGCGCGCCGACCTTCACGCCGCGCTCGATGCATGCGGCGGCGACGGCGTAGGCCTCGAGGTTCTCCGCGTCGTGGCGTCCCTGGCCGCCGAGCGTCTGTGCGAGCCCGTCGTCGGTCGTGATGCCCAGCGTGGTGGCGACTGTGATCGGTCCGGCGCCGGTCCCGGAGCCGAGGCACTCGGCCACCCCTGGATCGAAGGTCACGCTCTCGGGGATCGGCCCCGGGAGCGCCGCCGTGCCGCTCATCAGCGACTGGTCGACGAGCGCCGCGCGGCCCACCGCACGCGGCAGTAGCGGCATGCTGACGCTGGCGCCGGGGTAGTAGCCGTAGCTGCCCAGCAGCACTAGCGCGTACGGGCGGTGCGAGTTGAGGGCGGCTGCCGTTCCGGCGGCTGCCGCGGGCATGCCCACGCCGACCGTGCACGCGGCGACCGACACGCCACCGAGGTTGCCGCGCAGGTCCTTGCCGAGCATTCCCTGCAGCCCTTCGAGCTCCGGCGCGTGGGCGGCCGCGAGCAGGACGTCGGTGGTGTCGAGGGGCATGGCGCCGACCATAACAGGCCATGCCCTGGCGCGGGCGCCTCGTTTTGGTCAGTAGCTGGCGGAGAGGGTGAACTCGCTGTCCATCGTCCCGAGGCTCTGGTCCGCGAAGATGAAGTAGTCCTCGCCGGCGACGGCTTCGATCGCGACCGTCGCATCGAGCACATTGTTGGGTTGACTCTGGCAGCCGAGCTCCGTCCCCGTCGCGCAATCCTGTGCGCGTACGTGGAGCGACGGCGCGTAGGAGGGCAGGCTGGACGGCGTGACGAGGCTGAAGGTGAGGGTGCCTGACTCGGGCGCGCGTACGTGGAAGATGGCGTCGTTGCCCACATCTCCACCGCAGCTGCCACCGGCCACCATCGTGAACAGGCTGGAGTGTGACGTCACCATGGCGCTCGGCGGATCGCCCTCGAGGGTCAGGGTCTCGCCGGGGCAGGCGGTGGGGTCGTCGTAGATCGGGCCGTCGCCGTCACCGTCGCCGTCACCGTCGCCATCACCATCGCCATCACCGTCGCCGTCGCCGTCACCGTCGCCGTCGCCGTCGCCGTCGCCGTCGCCGTCGCCATCGCCATCGCCGTCGCCGTCGCCATCGCCATCGCCCGGGAGGTCGCCGAGCCCGCTGGGGCCGCCGTCGTCCTCATCGCCGACCGTGCAGGCCGTGAGCCACACGCAGAGCAGGCACAGGCCGCCGTACTTCCAGGTCCACATGGTTCACTCCGCCGGAGGCTACTGCTCCTTGAACCAACAGGTTACCGCTTCCGGCGCCACATCCAACCACTGGTGCCCCACATTGGGGTCGCGGACGAACCTGGTGGGTACGCCCTGCTGCTCGAGCTGCCCGTGGTAGGCCTCCGCGGTCGTGATCGGGACGGCGATGTCGTTTTCGCCGTGTAGAAAGAGCGTCGGCGGGTGGTCGCCCGGCAGGTCCGCGGGGATCGCGCAGGCCAGGTTCGAGCACGTGGCGTAGGAACCGGACTCGATCGCCAGCGATCGAAAGCTACCCGGGTACGTGACCGCCATTCGGCTGGTCATGTACCCGCCGCTCGAGATGCCCGTCGCGTGCAGGTGTTCGGTATCGATGGGACCGAAGTCTCCCGCCGCGATCGCCTCGAGCAGCATCGGGATGAAGCGGTGATCGGCGGACAGCTCGTAGGCCGGGAAGTTGGTCGCCCAGGCCGTCCCCTCCGTCGACGGCGCGATCACGGCGAAGCCGTTGTCGAGCAGCATCGCCTGTAGGCGCAGCTGGTTGAAGCCGCCGAACGGCATGTCCGCGGCGCCGGCCCAGGTCAAGTCCGGACCGAACCCAGTGCCCTGAAACACCACCACTGCAGGCCAGCCGCCCTCCGGCGGGGTGCCGAGGGGCGTCTGCCAGACGACCAGCCGGCCATCGAGCATCGAGCGCTCGTGCGCGCAGTCGATCGTGTCCTCGCTGGCTTCGCAGCGACTCGCCTCGGGGGTGAGGGTCGGATTGCACTCGCCCGGCTGCTCCGGCGTGTCGTCGCCCGGCTGCGGCCCGTCGCCGGGGCCGACGTCGGTGTCGAGGTCGCCACCCGTGTCGCCGTCGGGCGCATCCAGCTCCGACGATTGCCCGAGCTCCGAGCCGCCCATGCCCGCGGACCCCGCGCCGGCCCAGCATGCACCGTCGTCGCAGACGAGCTCGTGCGGACAGTCGCGATCCACCACGCAGAAGGTCGCGCCGCTCTGTTCGCCCTCGCAGCCAAGCGCTCCCATACACGCGGCTAGGGCCACCATCCGCACGGTCGGGTTGTTGCTCGCTGTCGTCATGGCATGCCTCCTGGTCGTCGGTGAGTGACTCATTCTGAATAGCAGTCACTGACTGGATTGGCAAGCTGGTTCCAGTAATCCGTGCATATGAGATAATTCGCCACAAATTCCGTACTATTCGAATGACCAAATTCGAGGTTTGGTTCTTTGCCGCTTTACTTGGCTCACTGACCAGAGTAATGATTCAGTCAGTCACTGTCGGCGCCGAGGTGCCGGGGAGCGGAGAGACATGATGGCCACGATGCAGATCAACGGGTTTCAGATGCACTACGAAGTCACCGGCAGCGGGCCAAACCTGCTCCTGCTGCACGGGCTGGGCTCGAGCGCCGAGGACTGGGAGTACCAGCGCGATGCCTGCGCGATGCACCACCGGGTGGTGGCGTGCGACCTGCGCGGTCACGGCCGCAGCGAGCGACCCGACGGGCCTTACAGCATCGCGGGCTTCGCAACGGACGTGGCGGCGCTGGTCGACGCGCTCGCCATCGAGCGCATCCATGTGGTGGGGATCTCGATGGGCGGCATGGTGGCACTGCAGCTGGCGGCCGACCGGCCGGACCTGATCGACCGCCTGGTGATCGTCAACAGCGCCGGCGAGGTCGTGCCCAGCGGCCTGCAGTGGCTCGCGGTCTTCCAGCGGCTGGCGATCACGCGCGTGTTCGGGCTGCCCAGGATGGGGCGTGTCGTCGCGCGCAAGCTCTTCCCGAGCGAGGCACAGCGTGAGCTGCGCGAGACGTTCGCTTCGCGCTTCGGGCGCAACGACAAGCACGCCTACCTCAACTCGGTGCACGCCATCGTAGGCTGGTCCGTACGCGAGCGCCTATCCGCCATCGATGCGCCGACGCTGTGGGTCTCGGGCGACCGCGACTACACGCCCGTGAGCGTCAAGGAGCCCTTCGTCGCGGAGATGCCGGATGCGCAGCTGCGCGTCGTCAGCGACTCGGGCCACGCGACGCCGATGGATCAGCCCGGCGTCTTCAACGACATGGTGCTGGACTTCCTCGGCTCAGCGGACGCGCAGCCCGTCCATCAACAGCGTGGCGACGGCCTTCATGCGGCCCTCCGCGCTTGAGGGGTCGGCGGCCCACTTGTCGCCGTAGAGGATGTAGCCGCTGTGCGCCATGTCCTGGATGAGCGACGACGCCTCCTCGATGTCGATGTCATCCCGGAACTCGCCCTGCCGGATGCCGAGTCGAAGCACCTCGGAGACGGTGCCGCGGCTCATCGTGCGCAGCTGCTCGAAGCGATCGGTCCAGTCGGGAAGCACGCCGTAGTGGATGCCGGAGAAGAGGTCGCGCACCAGCGGGTGCTCCCCGAGGTACGCGACGCCCGACTGCGCCATCGTGACGAGGATCGTCCCGGCCGGCTTGCGCGGGTCGACGAAGCGCGCGACCTGGGCCGCCCACGCCTGCAGGTCCTGCGCCACGCACTGGTACAGCAGGTCGGCCTTGCTCTCGCAGGCGAGGTACACGGTGCCCTTGCCGACGCCGGCCGCGACGGCCACCTCGTCGATCGAGGTCTTCTTGTAGCCGCGGTCGATGAATGCCGCGGTGGCGGCGTCGAGGATCGCCTGCTTCTTTCGCTCGTCGAGCATCTCTCGTCCTCCAGCGCGGAGCCAGGCACCGGCGGGATGGCCGGAACTTCGTGACCACACAGTAATAATAGTCACATCGGATGTCGACCAAATTGGGACGAGTATTTACCCGAGATTGCGCTCTACGCTTGACGACTGACCAGAAACGTATACTAGTCAGTGACCGGAAGTCGGTTTTGGTCACTCTGTCACCGAGGAGAATGCACATGCGACAAACGAACTCCCCTGCCCCCTCGCCCAGGCGCTCGCTGCCCGTGCTGCTAGCGCTCGCGCTCCTGTGGCTGCTGCCTTCGCACCTCGCCTCGCCGACCGCGCCGACCGCTTCCGCGCAGCGCTTCGGGGCCAAGGAGGTCCGGAACCTGGAGTGGCACCGGATCGCCACCGAGGCGGGCATCACCGTGTTCGCGAAGGAGCACGAGACGATCGACCTGCCCAGCTTTCGCGCCGTGGGCCACGTCAACGCGCCGCTGTTCCACGTGATGGCGGTGCTCGAGGACGCCGAGGCGTTTCCGAACTGGGTCGAGCGCTGTGCCGAGTCGCGTGAGCTGGTGCGCACCAGCGAGACCTCGGGCGTTCTCTACAGCCGCACGAAGGTGCCGTGGCCGGTGTCGGACCGCGACGTGGTGCTCGACGTGCGCTTTACCTACGACCGCGAGGCCGGCGAGGTGGTCAGCCGCTTTGTCGCGACCCGTCATCCGCAGGCACCGACGGTCAACGGCGTGGTGCGCATGCGCCGGCTCGTCGGCCACGTGCGCCTGAAGGCCGTCGGCCCCGCCCGCACGCACATCACCTACGAGGTCAACGCCGACCCGGGCGGGATGATCCCGAAGTGGCTGGCGAAGATGGTCTCCCGCGAGATCCCGCTCAAGACCGTCAAGGCACTGCGCAAGCGCGTCGTCGCCGTCGGCGGCCGCTACGACCAACGCATCGCACGCTGGGAGGCGACCCTCGGTCGCCCCACCGGCATCTAGCAAAGGAAGGGAGCACGTCATGTCATTGAACCTATCGAACCTCCTGATCGACAGCGGTCGCCTGCACGCGGAGCGCACGGCGCTCGTGCTCGGCGACGACTCGTTGACCTACGCGCAGCTGCTCGACCGCGTGGAGCACTTCGCCGGTGCGCTGCGGGCGCTCGGGCTCGAGCGCGGCGACAAGGTCGCGCTGATGCTGCCCAACGTGCCCGAGTTCACGGTGGCGTACTTCGGTGCGCTCTTCGTGGGCTGTCCCGTCGTGCCGCTCAACGTGCTGCTGACGCCCGCGGAGGTGGCCTACCACCTCGAGGACTCCGATGCGGTGGCGCTCGTGGCCTGGAGCGGCTTCGCGCAGTCGGCCAGCGCGGGCTTCGAGCGCGTGGCGGGATGCCGCGAGCTGATCGTCGCGGGCCCGGCGGCCGACGCATCCGAGGGCCATGCGATGGAGGCGCTGACGACGGCTGCCTCGCCGGTCGTCGATCCCGTGGCGACCTCGCCCGACGACACCGCGGTGGTGCTCTACACGTCCGGCACGACCGGCCGGCCCAAGGGCGCGGAGCTGAGCCACTTCAACCTGTTCTACAACGCCGACTACGTGCGCTCGACGCTGCTGCCGATGCCTGCAGAGGATGCGGTCGCGCTCGCGACGCTGCCGCTCTTCCACAGCTTCGGCCAGACGGTGATCCAGAACCGCTTCCTGATGGGCGGCGGCAAGGTCGTGCTGCTGCCGCGCTTCTCGGCGTCGGCCGCGCTCGAGGCGATGGCGCGCCACGGCGTGACCTTCTTCGCCGGCGTGCCGACGATGTACGTCGCGATGCTTGCGCACGAGTCCGCCGAGCCGCATGACCTGAGCCGCTTTTCGTGCTGCGTCTCCGGGGGCGCGGCGATGCCCGTCGACGTGCTCAACGCGTTCGAGCAGCGCTACGGCGTACCGATCCTCGAGGGCTACGGCCTGTCCGAGACCTCGCCGGTCGCTTGCTTCAACTCGCTCGACCGCCCGCGCAAGCCGGGCTCGATCGGAACGCCCATCGGTGGAGTGCGCTTTCGCCTGCTCGCCGACGACGGCTCGGTGGTCGAGGAGCCGGGCGTACCCGGCGAGATCTGCATCAAGGGGCACAACGTGATGAAGGGCTACTACAACAAGCCCGAGGCGACGGCCGAGGTGCTGCAGGATGGCTGGTTCCGCACGGGCGACGTCGGCACCCGCGACGGCGACGGCTACTACACGATCGTCGACCGCAAGAAGGACATGATCATCCGCGGCGGCTTCAACGTGTACCCGCGCGAGATCGAGGAGGTGCTCTACGCGCACCCGGCCGTCGAGGAGGTCGCCGTCATCGGTCTGCCGCACCCCAGCCACGGCGAGGAGGTGTGCGCGGTGGTCGTGCTGCGGAAGGGCGAGTCGGTGAGCGAGTCGGAGATACGCGCCCACTGCCGCACCGAGCTCGCCGCCTACAAGTACCCGCGGGTCGTGCGCATCGTCGCGTCCCTGCCCAAGGGACCGACCGGCAAGATCCTCAAGCGCGAGATCCGCGTGCTTCAAGGCGGGGAGACGGCCGCGGTCGCGGCGCCGGCGCACGCGTAGCTGTATCTAGCCGGAAATGACGAATTTCGACTGCGGGTCACTTTGGCCGGCGGTCGAATTTCGCTCATTTCTGGGCGTATAGAAAAGAATCGATTTGTTCGCACCCACCCTTGCGCACATATGCGCTGACTGATATCTAATTCTAGTCAGTGCGTTGATGAAGGGTTGGTGATGGCGATGGAGACAGTGATCGGGCGGTGGGGAGTTATCGCGGGGGCCCTTGCGGCGCTCGCCTCTGGATGCGGCGACATCGGGGAGGACGGCTGTGACAGCGATGCCGTCTGCAAGGGCGCGCGCATCTGCAGCCGGGGCGTCTGCGTCGATCCGGACCACGTGTCCTCGGACGTCGGGCTCTCTGGCGCGCCGACCGACGACGACCTACCGATGGGCGGCGTGGGCGGCGACGACCCGCCGATCATGTCCGACGGGGGCATCGAGCCCGAGCTGTCGGACGCGGCGGTCATCGACGATGGCGGCCGCCCCTCCGACGTCGAGTACGTCTGCATCGTCGGGGGCGAAGGCGCGTGCCAGAACGCCGTCGACTGTCCGAGCCTCGAGGACGGCACCGCCAAGGCCGTCGCGCAGGAGTGCGGCATCGAGTGCGCGACGTCGCCGGACCCGGGCTGCGCCGGCAGCTGCATCCAGTCGCGCAGCGACCTGACCATGGGATGCAGCGGCTGTCTCGAGGCCTTCTTCGACTGCTTGCTGGCAAACTGCCTGGCGCCGTGCCTCAGCGGCACCTCCGACGACTGCGGCACCTGCAGCCGGGAGAAGCCGGCGGACGAGAGCTGCTCGGACCAGCTGCTGGTCTGCAGCGGCGTCGAGCTCAACCCCGACTACGTGGCGCAGTGAGATGACGCGCCTGTGCATCCTCGCTGCGCTCCTGTGGGCCGCGACCGGCACCGCGGTCGTGCGCGCCGGCGGCCTCGACCTGCCGACCGTCTACGGTGCGCGCTACGGAGCCACCGGCGGCGCGTCGAGCGCCCATGTCGACGACGCCTCGGCCATCCTGCACAACCCGGCCGGGCTCGCACACCTCCCCGGTGGCCTCACGGCGACCAACAGCCTCTCGCTGTTCCTGGTCAACCTGCAGACCAGCCCGGACTTCACCAACCAGAACCTGAGCACGGGCGTCAAGGTCGGACCGACGCTGCTCGGCTCGGCGGGCTTTCGCGTACACGACCGCGTGGTCGTGGGCATCGGCATGTACCCGGTGGGGGCCGCCGGTGGCGAGTTCAGCTACCGCTCGATGCGCGGCACCGAGCAGGTGGACTGGGTCAACGAGCAGATGGCGCTGGCGTTCGAGGTCTCGCCGGGTGTGGGCGTGGAGCTGACCGACGGCCTGCGTGTTGGCCTCGGCTACCGCGTGACCGCGCTGCTCTTCGAGCGCGTGATGGGCGCCGAGGCCGACCCGGTCGACGTCAACATCGATCTCTTCGGCATGAACTTCGCGGGGCTTCGGCTCGGCGCCCAGTGGCAGCCCATCGACGCGCTCGAGCTCGGAGTCACCTACCGACACAAGGTCACGGTCGACGCCAGCGCGGACAGCGGCACGCTGCTCGGCGCTGATCTCGTCAACATCGACAGCTCCATGGTGGTGCCCTCCAAGCTGACGCTCGGTGCGCTGGTGCACGTGGGCAAGTGGCAGCTGCTGGGCGAGCTGGACTACATCGCGAACAGCCAGTTCGACAGCATCCCCATCAGCGGCGACCTGCCCGATCAGGACGGCGACGTCGACGTCGAGTTTCGCTTCGACTGGACCGACTCCTACACGGCCAAGCTGGGGCTCGCCTACGAGGTGCTCCCCGGGTGGACGCTGCGCCAGGGCTATGCGCTCGATTCGACCCCGAGCAATCCGGCGTTTCCGACGACCTTCGGCTCGCCCCCGGCGGACAGCCACTGGCTGACGCTTGGCGGCGGCTACCAGGCGGCCCACTGGCGGCTGGACGTTGCGCTCATGCACAAGCTGCCGACGTCCCACGATCTACGCGAGGGGCGCATCGAGGCCGACTGCAGGTTCTGCGCGAGCGGCGGCCGCTACCGCTCGGAGATGAGCGCGATCATGATCGACTTCACGCACCACCTGGGCTTCGGCGAGGGCACGCTGCGCCGCTAGTCTCGACTTGAGCACTTTCCCATCCGCTGTCCGCCGCTCTCGGCGTGCGGCAGGTGGGGGTGGGGTGCGGCGGCTCAGACAGTCCTCGGGTTGACGTGTGATGGCGTGGCCGACGAAGGCTTGCGCAACGATGTCTGGATGCGCGCGGTTTTCTATCAACACCCCTGCGGGGAACTCGCCGGCGCACCCCACCCCCACCTGCCTTGGACGGGCCCAACACGGATTGAAAGCGAAGGGCGCGGCGGTCCGTCCGCGCGGGTGAGAGCATCGGTGGGATGCTCGACGGACTTCTGATCTCGGCGCTGGCATTGCGATGGAGCCAAGAGTCGACACCGCCACAAGTCCCTGCGACTCGCCGCGAGCAAGTCGTCAATGCCCGCGCGTCCGCGCACCTGCCAGCACTGAGGCCTTCGAATGACTCGAGGGTAGGCCCGGGCGCGTGTCCCTCCCCGGGCCGACCAGCCCAGCACCTACTCGAAAAGCCACGCTCACCTGTGACAAGTCCGCAGCGATGACCCCTCCAAAGGTGCGCGAGTCGAGGCTAGGGACGCAGTGCCGCAACGTCTTTTCGCGGGGCGTCCGTTCTGCGCTAGCCTGTGGCCGTGACGCTCGACCGACACCAGCTGGTCTACCGCTGGGACCTCGACAAGACCTACCTCCGCACGGAGTTCGACACGATGCGCCAGCTGTGGCGGGCGTTGGTCGAGAGCGCGTCGGAGAAGCAGACGATTCCCGGGGCGTCGGCGCTGCTGCGCGAGCTGCGCGCGACCGGGCCCGCGGGCATCTACATCCTGTCGGGCAGCCCCGAGCAGATGCGCCGCGCGCTCGAGGCCAAGCTTCGGCTCGACGGCATCCGCTGGGACGGGCTGGTGCTCAAGCCGAGCCTGCGCAACCTGCTGCGGGGGCGCTTCCGCTTCCTGCGCGACCAGGTCGGCTTCAAGCTCGGCGCCATGCTCGCGTCGCGGGAGTCGGTGCCTGCGACGGTCGACGAGATGCTCTTCGGGGACGACGCGGAGACCGACGCGTTCAACTACTCACTCTACGCCGACCTGTGCGCCGGTCGTGTCGGGGTCGAGGTGCTGCGCGACGTGCTCGAGGCCGCGCAGGTCAACTCGGAGGATGCGCGCGAGATCGAGCGCTGCGCCTCGCGGCTCGACCAGCGCGACCACTGCGCGCGAATCTTCATCCACATGGACCGCATGTCGCCCGTGGACGCGTTCGCGGCCTACGGCAACCGCGTCTGCCCGTTCCACAACTACTTCCAGCCGGCAGCCGTGTTGCTCGAGATGGGCGCAATCGATGCGCCGGCCGCGCTGCGGGTCGCGGCCGAGCTCGTGATCGACCAGGCCTTCAGCCCCGAGGCGCTCACCGCCAGTTACCTCGAGCTCGCGCGCCGTGGCTATCTCTCGCGGCGGCCGGCGGCACAGATGGCCGAGGCGCTGTCGGCGGTCTCGAGCTCGGAGTTCGCGAGCGCGACCAGCGTCCTGTCCGCCTTCGCGAGCGAGCTCGTCGAGACGCACCTGCCCGACGAGGCCCTGCCGGTGGAGGTCCCCGAGCTGGACTACGTCGCGCAGCTGGTGGTGGAGCAGAAGCGCGCCCACGTCGCCAAAAACCGTGTGCTGACGCGCTTCTGACGGGGAGTAGGGCCGGTGCGTGGCGTGCGGAGCCGCGCTATGGTGGGCCGGTGTCGAGGCTCCCACAGCGCGCGCTGCTCTGCCTGCTCCTGGCGTCGCTGCAGGGCTGCGGTGCGCGCACGGGGCTCGGCCTGCCCGAGCCCAACCCCGAGCCGGACTCGCTGATCTGCATCGAGCTGCCCCCGGAGGGAAGCCAGCTGCTGGTGCCGCTGGCCACCGAAGCGCAGCTGGAGCGCATCGACGTCTTCATGCTGATGGACGTGACGGGCTCGATGGGCGAGGAGCTTGCGGAGATCGCGGACCGCTTGCGCACGGACATCGCCCCCGCCATCTACACGACGATCCCCGACACCCAGTTCGGTATCGGCACGTTCGCGGACTTTCCGATGACACCCTACGGCGAGAGCGGTGACAGCCCCTACGAGCTGCGCCTGCCGATGACGGGCGACCTCGTCGCGACCCAGAACGTGCTCGATAGCCTCTCGGCGAATGGGGGCGGCGACAACCACGAGACGCAGGTCGAGGCGCTCTACCAGGTGGCCACCGGCGAGGGTCTCGGCGAATACATCGAGCCCCGCGCCGGCTGCCTCTCCGGAGGCGCCGGCGGTCCGTGCTTCCGTCGCGACGCCCAGTCGACGATCATGCTGTTCACCGATGCGCCCTTCCACGGGGGCCCGTCGTCACGCCGCACGGGGGCGGGCGACTACTTCGCCGGGACGCTCGCGCCTGAGCCCCACTCCTACACCGATGCGATGAACGCGTTGATCGAGCAGCGCATCCGCGTCATCGGTTTGTGGTCCGGTGGCGACGGCCCGGTGGCGGACCTGGAGATGACCGTTGCCGACAGCGGCGGCGTCGGTGCCGACGGCGAGCCCATCGTCTTCGACATCGGCAGCCGTGGGCAGAATCTGGGCACGGGCACGATCGACGCGCTGCGCGAGTTCGCCGGGGGCCTCGTCTACGACGTCGACGTGGAGGTCTCCGACCCGGTCATTAGCGACGGCGTCGATACCGTGGCGCTCATCGAGCGCGTCAAGCCGGTGCGGGCCGACCCGATGGGTGGAATCGCAGGGATCGATCTGGCGACCGACACCTTCCTGGGCGTGGTCGCCGGCACCACGCTGATCTTCGAGGTTGCGGTCGTCAACAATGGCCTGCGGCCGGGGCCGGAGCCGCAGCGCTACCGCGTTCTGCTGACGTTCCGCGGCGACGGCTCCATCTACCTGGGCGTGCGTGAGGTCGAATTGGTGGTTCCGGCGCTCGACGGGCGTGGCTGCGAGATGCCAATGCAGTAGGCTTGCGCCCAGGTGACATCATGAAAAATCTGACCCCCTCCCGCAGAACCTTCCTCTCCGCCCTCTCCCTGACCGGCCTCGCCACGACGAGCGGCTGCATCGGAAGCTTCGGTCTCACGGACATGCTCTTCAGCTGGAACAAGGGCCTCGACGGCAAGTGGCTGCAGGCGATCATCTTCTTCCTGTTGCTCGTGATCCCCGTCTACGGGCTGTTTCTCTTCGTCGACGCGATCGTCCTCAACACGATCGAGTTCTGGACGGGATCGAACCCGGTCAGTGGCAAGCGCATCTCGAAGCTCGGGGACGGCCGCGAGGTCGCGACCACGGTCACCGACGACCCCAACGTGCTGCGCCATGAGCTGCGCAAGGACGGCGAAGTCGTACGCGTCATCCACGCGCGCCGCACCGCCGACGGTCGCATCGAGCTGCTCGATGGCGACATGGGCGTGGTGACCGCCGCGAGCATGCAGGCGGGCCGCGTCGAGGTACGCGACGGCAGCGGCGACCTGGTTCTTCAGGCGACGCAGGCCGAGGTCGACTCGACTCGCGAGGCGCTCGCCCGTGGCGCGCTGCCCTCCGAGGCGGTCGGCCCGCTCGCCCAGCGGTGGGCCACGGAGCAGCAGGGGCGCAACGCGCTCGCGGTCAGTTCGCCTGCTCGCGAGCAGGACCCTGCTCGATCAGGTCGATAGCTTCGTCCACCAGCTCGCCGAGGGTGGCGGCGACCTCGCCCTCGTACTCGTCGAGCTCCACGACGCGCGGGTCGCCCTTGAGCGGCTCGAGGATCTCGATAGCCGACCTGTCACCGAGCGTGGCGAGCGCCTCGACGGCCGAGGCGACGATGCTGCCGTCCTTCAGCTTCAGGAAGCGTGCGATCAGCTTCACGGCGCTCGGCTCGGCGACCTCCGTGAGCACCCACGGTAGCTCGCCCATCGCCATGCCCTCTTCGCCTGAGTCCAGCGCACGCTCGACGCCGCGGGCGACCTCCGCGTAGCGCTCGAACGCAACGTCCACGAGCGCGTCGGCGGCGGAGACGCGCACGGTGGGCAGATCCTCGTTGAGGATCGCGATCAGCGTGTCGGTCATCTCGGGGCCCGGCACCTGCGCGCACAGGTCGGCGAGACGCTGCAGCCGCATCGTCTTCTCCTCCTCGTCGTCCATCGCCTTGGCCTCGGTCACCGCGGCGGCGAGCTGGGGGGACAGCTCGGACTCGCCCGTGCCGAGCAGCTCCTGCTCTGCGACGCGCATCGTACGGTCGGCCTCGAAGATATCGGACAGGTTCTGTTTGGCGCTCATGCTGATTCCTCCGTCTGCAGGGGCTGCAGCGTATCGAGCAGCTCCTGGACCTGCCCGATCGGATCGGGATCGTCGCCTTCGTCGGCGCGCTGCGTCAACTTCATCTCGGTCGACAGCGAATATCGCTTCGACGCACTCACCAGCCGCACCAGCCCGGCGGGATCCAGCGGCGCGTCCTCGCGGAAATGCAGCGTCACCCGGGCGCTGCTGGCCTCGCAGCCCAGCACCCGCAGCCGCCTCAGGCGCGGCTTGAGCGCCATCACGCGCGCGAAGAGCAGCGCGGGGGCGGGGGGCGGCCCGAAGCGGTCCTCCATCTCCTCGCCCAGCGCGTCGATGTCGGCCTCGGTCTGCGCGGAGGCGAAGCGCTTGTAGAGCGAGAGCCGCAGCCCCACGTCCTCCACGTAATCGTCTGGCAGGTAGTGCTCGACCGAGAGCGTCATCTCGGGGTCGACCTCGTGCACGACGGTCTCGCCGCGCAGCTCCGCCACCGCCTCCTGCAGCATGTGCACGAACATGTCGAAGCCCACCGCGCCGACCGTTCCGCTCTGCTCGGCGCCGAGCAGGTCGCCGGCGCCGCGCATCTCCATGTCGAGCGATGCGATCTGGAAGCCGGCGCCGAGCTGGCTGAAGCGCTCGAGCGCCTCGATGCGCGTGCGCGCCTCATCCTTCATCACGTTCGGCGGTGGGGCGATCAGGTAGCAGTAGGCGCGCTCACGGGAGCGACCGACGCGGCCGCGCAGCTGGTACAGCTGCGAGAGCCCGAACATGTCGGCGCGATCGATCAGGATCGTGTTGGCGCGCGGGATGTCGAGGCCGTTTTCGACGATGGCCGTCGAGCACAGCACGTCGTAGCGCCCCTCGACGAAGTCGGTCATGAGCGTCTCGAGCGTCGAAGCCTTGAGCCGCCCGTGGGTGGTGGCGATGCGCGCGTCCGGCACCAGCTCCTGCAGCCGGCTCGCCCGCTCGTAGAGCTGGTCGATGCGGTTGTGCACGAAGAAGACCTGTCCGCCGCGCGACAGCTCGCGCTGGATGGCCTCCTTGATGACGTGGTCGTCCCAGCGCGTCACGAAGGTGCGAATCGCGCGCCGGTCCAGCGGCGGCGTCGTGATCAGCGACAGCTCCCGCAGCCCGCCGATCGCCAGCTGCAGCGTGCGGGGGATGGGCGTGGCGCTCAGCGTCAGCACGTCGACATCGGTCTTGAGCTTCTTGATGCGCTCCTTGTGCCCGACGCCGAAGCGCTGCTCCTCGTCGACGATCAGCAGGCCCAGATCCCTGAAGTGCACGTCCTTCGACAGCACCCGGTGGGTGCCGACGACGATGTCGACCTTGCCCTCCTTGAGCGCGGCGACGGTCGCCGTCTGCTGCTTCTTCGGGACGAAGCGCGAGAGCACCTCGAGGCGCAGCGGGTAGTCCCGCAGGCGCGCCATGAAGGTCCGGGCGTGCTGCTGCGCAAGCACGGTGGTGGGGCAGAGCAGGGCGACCTGGCGGCCCGTGACCGCGACGCGGAAGGCGGCGCGCAGGGCGACCTCGGTCTTGCCGAAGCCCACGTCGCCACAGACGAGCCGGTCCATCGGCCGCTCTCCCTGCATGTCTGCGAGCACCTCGCTCACCGCACGTGCCTGGTCGGGGGTCTCGTCGTACGGAAAGGCCGCCTCGAACTCTGCGTAGAGGCGGTCGGGCGCCGGGTAGGCGGGGCGGTTGCGCGCTGCGCGCTGCGCGTAGAGTGCGAGCAGCTCGTCGGCCATCTGGCGCACGGCGGTGCGCACGCGGGACTTGGTCTTTGCAAAGGTCTGGCCGCCGAGCTTGTCGAGCCTGGGGCCCTTGGCGTCGCTTCCTGCGTACTTCTCGACCTGGTTGAGACGCGTGACGGGCAGGTAGAGCTTGTCGCCTGCGAGGTACTCGACGATCAGCACCTCGACCCGCCGCGGCTTCAGGCCCTGCTGCTGCTCGTAGCGCGAGACCGGCACGCTCTGGTGCGACAGGCCGTGGTAGCGGCCGATGCCGTGCTCCGCGTGCACGACGTAGTCGCCAACGGCGAGCTGCCCCAGGTCCTCGATGAAGGCGTGCTTGCGGTCGCGCGTTGCGCGGCTTCGACCCTGCTTGCGGCGCTGGCCGAAGATCTCGCCGTCGGTCACGCAAGCCAGCGCCTCCACGGGCAACACGAAGCCGTCCTCGAGCGGGCCCACGACCACCCGCAGCCGGCCGTCCGCGGGCTGCTCGAGCAAGGCCGGCGTGTAGGCTGCGGGCGGCGCCACCGACAGGCCGTAGCCCGAGAGCAGCCCGGCCAGGCGCTGCGCCTGCGTCTGGGTACGCGTGGTCAGCCACACGCGCATGCCCTCCTCGAGCCATGCCTCCGCCAGCTCCACCAGCGGCCGCAGCGGCTGGGTGCCGTCGCGCTCGGTGCGCCGCGTCTTGAGCGCGGAGGTGAGCCCCGACTGATCCTGCGCCCCGACCTGCAGCGCCTGGTCATCGGTATCCAGGCGCGAGAGCTCGGACAGCGCCAGGTGCTGCTCGTCCTCGGACTGCTCGCCGCTGATCGCCAGCGGGTGCACGACGGTGTGGGGCCGTTGCTCGATGCGCTTCAGCAGGTCCGCTGCGCTGACGTAGTGGTCGCCGATGCCGTAGGTGGGTGCGCCGTCCTCGATCCGGGCGGCACGATCGCGGTCCGCCCGGTCGAGCTCCTCCTCGACGATCTGGCCGCAGCGCGCGGGGTCGAACACGACCACCGGGCCACCCGCCGGCAGGTAGTCGAAGAGGTCCTCGAGCTGCGGGTAGAACGCGGGCAGGAAGTTCTCGATGCCGAGGAACGCGCGGCCGCTCGCGATGTCCTCCACGAGCTGCCGACGTCGCGAGGTCGGGTAGTTGTGTGCATCGCACAGCTCGCCCACCTGCTCGCTGGCGTGGGCCAGGTCCTGCGGCGTGAGCAGTGTCTCGCGGACGGGATGGATGGCGATGCGCTTCAGGTCCTGGCCGCCGCGCTGGTCATCGGGGTCGAAGGCCCGGATCGAGAGCACTGCATCGAAGTCGAGCTCGATGCGGGCGGGCATGCGGGCGTGGGGAGGGAAGACGTCGATCAGGTTGCCGCGCACCGCGAAGCTGCCTGGGTCCTCGACCACCGGGACGCGCAGGTAGCCGCCGTCGGCGAGCAGCTGAATCAGTGCGTCGCGCTCCAGCTCGGCGTCGACCTCCACGAGCGCGGAGCAGCGACGGATGGCCTCGCGCGGAGGCACGCGTCGCAGGGTCGCGCGGATGGGCGCGATGACGCACGACCAGGGCAGCCCCTGGGCGAGGTGGAAGAGGGCGGACAGGCGGTCCATCGCGGCCCGGCGATCGGGGGCCACCTCGACGAAGGGGCTGGTGTCGGCCGCGGGATACCGAAGCACGGCCCGCGCGCCCTCGAGCGAGGTCGCATCGTCGCCGCCGTCCTGCGTGAAGAAGCGCAGGTCACCCTCGAGCCGGGCGGCCGACTCGGCGTCCGGCGTGAGCACCAGCAGCGGCTCGCCCCCGGCGGCGATGCGGCGCGCGAGCAGCAGGGCGGCCGCACCGTGCGGCAGGCCGGCGAGGTCACAGCGGCCCCCGGTGAGCATGGCCGCCAGGATCGAGTCGAGGTCGCGGCCGTGGCCCTCGAGGCTGCGTTCCAGGGAGAAGCGTTGCGGCATGGCGGCACGCCTACCTAGTGCATGTGCCCGGTGGGCGCAATCGCACCGCCCTTGCGGACCGGGCGACGGCCCGACACCATGGCTTTTCGTGGACGATCGCTGGACCTTTACTCTGCTGCTGTCGGCGATCCACACCGTCACGTTCATGGCGGTGTGGGGCGGCTTCTCGCTGTGCTTTCGGCGCGGCATCGGTGCGCGCTTCCAGGCCGCGCAGGGCAAGGCGCCGCCGGCGGGCTTAATGCGCAGAGCGGTGCGCGACCTGATCGGCGCGCAGTTTGTCTTCCCGCTGCTGATGTACTTCGTCGCGTATCCGCTGTGGGTCGCACGTGGCGGGACGATGGAGCTGTCGCTTCCCGGGCCGGCGGTGGTGCTCACGCACCTGCTCGTCTATGTCCTGCTGCAGGACACGCTCTTCTACTGGTCGCACCGGAGCTTCCACACGTCGTGGCTCTTTCGTCACGTTCACTACCTGCACCACCGCTTCGTATACGTGCGCGGTCCCGTCGCCGAGTTCAGCCATCCCCTCGAGGGCGCGGCGAACTTCATCGCGTTCTTCGCCGGCCCGCTCCTGCTCGGCAGTCCGCTGTCCGTGCTCGCACTGTGGGTCTTCGTGCGCATCATCGAGACGGTGGAGGCGCACAGCGGCTACGCGCTCACCCCGTGGGGCAAGCGCCACGCCTTCCACCACCTGCGCGCGAGCGGCGGCTGCTACGGCAGCTTCTGGAGCCCATGGGACGCGCTGCTCGGCACCGACCGGCAGTGGCGCGCCTGGCAGGCGAAGCAGGAGCAATCGGTCGACTCCTAGCGGCTAGAACCAGGCGGCGAGCCCCGCCTGCAGTCCGAACTCATACATGGAGAGGTCGCCGGGGTCCTCCTCGCTCTGCGTGGGTGAACCGTCGCTGCTGAAGCTCTGCTCGCGCGTCACCGACAGGCTGGTGTCCAGCGTGAGTCCCAGCGTCAGCATGACATGGGGGGCGGGCATGATGACGAGCGGGACCTCGGCCGTGAACGCGGTGACGCCCATCGTCGACTCGGCACTGTCCCCGTCCTCCTCCTGCTCCGAGCCGACCGTCATGTAGGTGACCCCTGCCCGTGGCCAGATTCCTACCGTCGGGTTGAAGCTCGCGAGGTAGCCGATGCGCGGGGCGAAGACGAAGGTGGTGATGGTGGGGACGTTGTCGGTCCTCGTCTCACCGTCGAAGGTGGTCTCCTGCTCTCCCGAGAACGTGGTGTAGCCGATGCCGCCCCCGAGGGTGAGACCGTCGGTGACCATGAAGTCCAGCGACAGGCGGGGGGTGGAGAACAGGAACCCGATGCTCACGGGGCTTCCGGCCAGCAGGCTGATCTCGGTGTAGCTCTCGGTCGACTCCACGGTCGAGCCATCCTCGGACTCCGAGCGCGTGAAGCTCCCGGTGACGAACCCGAAGATCCTGTCCACCGAGAGGATGACGCTGCCCGAGGCCGGCTCCTGGGCGAGGGCGGGCGAGGCGAGCAGGATGGCGGTGGCGGTCAGGCAGGGCGCGAGCAGACGATGCATGGGAGTCCTCGTTCCAGGGTGGAGTCGGTCACGGACTGCGTAGCGGGGCTACCCGCGAAGCACAACGTCCGAGGCCGCCATTGTGGTGTCTACTCGGTTCGCCGCAGGTCGGCTGCCGCTAGGCGAGCAGCGGGTTGCCGCGACGCCGCCAGACGATGCCATCGAGCACGTAGTGCGTCGCCTGGGGCAGCGACAGCAGCGGGACGAGCAGCGCGAGCGACAGCTCCGACAGCCCGGGGGCGCTTCCGGCGAGCCACGTGTGGTCGTGCCAGACATAGCGCTCCCACAGGCCCTCCTCGATGAGTGCGATCGCGAGCAACAGCGCCAGCATCGGCAGCACGCCGGCGCGCGAGAGCCTGCCGAGCAGGGGCGCGCCCATCGCCCCGCGCATGCGGCCGTAGCGCAGCGTCAGCGCGAAGTAGGGTATGCCGTGGATGATCACGTTCGTGACCGTGAAGGCGTAGTCGCTGTCGAAGGTGATGATGCCCAGGTGCCAGCAGGCCCAGGTCGAGATGACGACCAGCGTCGTGCCCGTGTGCACGCGCTGCCGCGTGGCGAGCTGCTGCACGCGGCGGGCGCAGAACGCGAGCATGATCGCCCAGTACACGGGCTGCAGCCAGCCAGCCGCGGCTGCGCCGACAGCATCGACGAAGTCGCCGTGCATGAACCAGGCGAAGGCGCGCGGTAGGTGGCCGTGCCAGTGCAGCACCGGGTAGATGGTCGCCGCGTAGACCGCGAGCATGTCGATCGCGCGGTCCGCGCGCCCGATCGACTCGTCGCGTCGGTGGTAGAGCCGTACCCAGCCGGCTTGCTGACGGATGAAGTGGTAGACGGCGACGTAGGCGAGCACGCGCCAGAAGAGCATCGGATCGGTGGCGTGCAGGGCCGTGCCCGCCGCGTAGCACGCCATCGGTGTCCCCGCGTAGAGCAGCGGTCGCCTGCGCAGCTCGGCGCCGTCGAGGTAGACGCGGTAGAGCGTCGCCCAGACGTGCGAGACGTCGACCCCGACGATGCACAGCAGCCACACCCATGGCGGCGCGTCGCCATCGAGGATGCCCAGCGCGCTGCCGCCCGCGAGCAGGCCAAGCGACACCGCGGCGCTGCCGCCGAAGACGGCGACGTCGGTGCCGCGGCCGAACAGGGTGCCCGTGCTCGACGGGGCGAAGAGCGACGGCCGCTGCACCGCACCGTCGGTCATCCAGGCACCGTCGGCACCGTCGGCACCCTCGGCGTAGCCGGGTTCGACTCCGGGGCGCGCTGCACGGCGGCCACCACCTCGCCGGCCGCGCGCAGGCCGTGGTCGAACGCCTCCTCGAAGAGCGCCACGCCCGACAGGTCCGAGTGGGCGAAGTGCACGCGCCCCAGCGGTTGTGCCGCAGCCAAGCGCTCGCTGCCGCTGACGAAGCCGATGCGCGGCTGGACCATCCCGTGGCCCCAGCGAAAGACGTCGATGCGCTGCACCTGCGCCGCGAGGTCGGGATGCGCGCGGCCCAGGTCCCCGATCACCGCGTCGCGGTAGTGGCCCCAGTCCGCCTGCAGCATGCGCTTGCGGCCGTCGGACGCGCGCGCGTCGGTCATGGGCAGGTAGTAGGTCCACACGGTCTGGCCGAAGGAGCGGCCGCGCTGGTGTGTCGCCGAGACGTAGCCGAGCGATGGGCTGTCGTACAGCACGCTGTCCCATGACTCCGGCGCGCCGCGATGCCCGGGCCGATCGCGAAGGTGCAGGTTGGCCACCATCCACGCGCCGTACTCGAAGCGCGAGCGCGGGTCCTCGCCGCCGGCATCCCGCAGGCTGCGCACGATGCGTCGCGTGACGAATTGCGGCGTCGCCACGATCGCGTGCTTCGCCTCGATCACCACCGGCGTGTCCGTCTTGACGTCGATGGCATGCACGCGCACGCCGTCGTCGACCTCCTGCACGTCCACCACCAGCTGCCCCGTGCGCAGGCGCTCGGCGCGTAGCGGTCGGCGCAGGTGCGCGGTGAGCGCCGCGTTGCCCTCGGGCCAGGTGATGACCGGCGTGTCCGTGCCATCCGGCAGCGTGCGGGACGCGTGGTAGAAGATCAGCGCCCATGCGCTCGTCAGTGACAGCGACAGCCCGTAGTCATCGCGGCACGCATAGTCCGCGTACCAGTGCAGCCGCTCCGAGGTCAGGCCCTGCTGGAGCAGCCACTGCCTGGCGCCGATGCGGTCGAGCGCAGTGAAGCGCGGATCGTCCGAGCACTGCGAGACCGGGATGGTGAACGCCGGGCGACCGCGGCCGTCGACCAGCTTCGCGTGGCGCTCGATGAGCAGGTGGAAGCGCTGCAGCTGTGCCAGGTCGTCGGCGCTCGCACCGGCCGTCGGGTAGAGCTGCGGATACCAGTAGCCGCGGTAGAAGAGTCGCTCCTTCGGCTGGCGCACGAGGCAGTGCTCGGCCATACGTGGGCGGCCGTCGTCGTGGCGTCCCTCGGTGATGCCCATCTCCTCGAGCAGTGCGATCAGCTGCGTGTTCTGCGCACGCGGCGCCGTGATGTAGTGGGCACCCCAGGGGTAGGCGGTCACCTCGCTCGCGCCGGAGGCGCTGGTTCCGCCGAGCTCCGGCTCGAGCTCGAGCAGCTCGAAGTCGTGCACACCGCGCTTGGCCAGTCCGTAGGCCGCACTCAGCCCCGACGGGCCGCCACCGACGATCACGACCTCGGTCCGACGTCGCGGGGCGCTCGCGAACTCGGCGTCCGATGGCGGCTTGCGCAGCCGGTGGCCCACGCGATGGGACTGTCCGTGCAGCTCGCCCGCGATCGACGGCGCGCCCGCTGCGCCCGGGGACGCCGCGCGCTCGCGCTCGCAGGCTGCGATCGTGCCCGCGAGCGGTGCGCCGAGCAGTGCGGTCAGTACCTCGCGCCGCGACATGCGCATGGCGGCGACCGTATCGCGAAAAGCCGCGTCTCGCGGTGGTTTTCCGGGGTGGCGGGGACGGGCGGTGCGACGAGGGCAACCGCGCCGCCCCCGCGGCTGGCTACAGCACGATCACCGGGCCGACGGGTCCCGGGGCCGGCAGCGGCGCCGGTGCGGGGGAGGGCGAGGCGCCGGCGACGGGGGCCGCGGGAGCGGCGTGGAGGACGGTGAGGGCGGCGAGCGCTGCGAGAATTTGCGTGAGCTTGGACATGGTGAACTCTCCTTTTCATGGAGAGGGCGCCAGAGGCGTCGTGGCGGGCGCCAGAACGGCTGTGGCGGCGGCCTGCATGCCCGGGCCGTCCCCGCAGGTCTGCTCAGTCGTGGCTGCTGAGGCGCCAGTGCAGATGGAACACCGCTCGCCGGCGGTCGACGTCCGGCCCCTCGAGCTCGACGCGCCCCTCGGTCCCCACGATGTCGAATATGCCGCCGATGGCGGCGGCGGTGCCGCGGAGGTAGCTGGGGCTCTCGCAGACGGATAGCGGCAGGTCCTCGATGGCGAGGCGCGCCCTCGTCGAGCTGGTCTCCTCGACCACGACGACGCCGGCGTCGCGGTAGATCGCCGCCCAGACCCGTGGCGACCACTTGAGCAGGCTCGCGAGGCTCCCGCCGAGCACCGCGCGCGCGGTGGCGATCATCGAGCCGAAGAGTGGGCCCGAGAGCGAGCCCGCGATGCCGCTGCGCAGCGTCTCGGCCGCCAGCACCGGACCGGCTTCCGCGAAGAGCGCCTCGGTCAGCTCGACGTCGACCCCAATGGGCACGAATCCGACGCGGGAGGCGTCATGGAGCTGCTCGAGCGCTGCCGCGCTCATGCGCGCACGCATGCGGGTCGCGAGCTCGGGGTCGTCCTTGGCGATGTCGTCGAGCGTCGACCGCACGAGCACCGCCTTCATCATCGGTTCCTTCGCAGGCTTCAATTGAAGGCGGCCCACTCGGAGTCGTAGTACTGCACGAGCACCTGGTGGTTGAGCCGGTTGATCTCCCCATCGACCGGCGCCATGTCGGCCGGGAACACGAAGAGTGTCGGGAGCACCGCGTCGTTGAGGTAGCGCAGCCCGTCGACGTCGAGCCTGTCGGGTGGCTCGAAGGCGTCGCGCTTCGCGATCACGTAGCCCCACTCGCCGAAGGACGGCACCGGCACGTGGAACGGGGCGGTGTGCAGCCCGGCGGCGCGCATGCTGCGATCGATGCACCAGAAGCTGCGCCGCGCGAAGAGCGGCGAGGTGCTCTGGACCGACAGCACGCTGCCCTCGTGCATCGCGCTGCGCACGAGCGAGTAGAAGCGGCGCGTGTAGAGCTTGCCCAGGGAGAAGTTGTTCGGGTCGGGGAAGTCGATGAGGATCACGTCGAAGGGCTCGGGTCGCGTCTCGTCGAGCCACACCATCGCATCGTCGTGGATCAGCTCCACACGCGGGTCGGCCAGCGCGCCGCCGTTGAGCTCGCGCACGGCAGGCACGTTGCGCGCCATGCGGGTGACGCCCGGGTCGAGGTCGACGAGGGTGATCTGCTCGACGTCGGGGTAGCGGCGCAGCTCGCGCACGGCCAGCCCATCGCCGCCGCCGAGGATCAGCACGCGCTTGCGCTCGCCCGCCGCGGCCATCGCGGGGTGCACGAGCGCCTCGTGGTAGCGGTACTCGTCGATCGAGTTGAACTGCAGGTTGCCGTTGAGGTGCAGCTGCACGCGCTCCCCCGACGCCGTCAGGACGATGCGCTGATACGGGGTCTGCTCGAGGTAGATGATGCGGTCGCTGTAGAACTCTTGCTCGCCCGAGATCCGCAGCTCGCCGCTGTAGCCCATGGCGAGCGCCAGGATCGCCGCCACGATGCCGCCGCGGATGCGCAGCCGTAGCTGTACACGCGTGTGGAGGCTATCGCGCAGCACCCACGTGCTCATCAGACCCACCGCGCAGTTGATCAGGCCGAACATCAAGCCGATCCGCTCGAGCGGCATCATCACCATCTCGACAAGCACCACCGAGAAGAGCAGCGAGCCGATCAGCGCACCGAGGTAGTCGAAGGTCAGCACCTTCGCGACCAGGTCCTTGAAGTCCAGGTCCTCGCGAAGGATGCGCATCAGGATCGGGATCTCGATGCCGACCAGCGTTCCGATCACGAACAGCGTGCTGTAGAGCAGGATCGGGAACACCTGCGCATGGCCGTACGCCATGAACAGCAAGAGCCCCTGCGTGCCCCCGATCAGTGCGGTGGCGAACTCGATCTGCACGAAGCGCTCGGCCAGGTGGTCGTCGAGGAACTTCGACAGGTACGAGCCGATGCCCATCGAGAAGAGGTAGACGCCGATGGTCGTCGAGTATTGCCGCAGCGAGTTGCCCAGCACGCTGGTCGCGACGGCGCCCGCGAGCAGCTCGTAGACGAGCCCCGCCGTGGCGATCACCATGACCGTCAGGAACAGCAGTGGGGCGCGCCTCGACATCAGCGGGTGCTCAGCCGCCGATCGCCGCCGCGATGATCTGCGCCAGCCCGAGGATGATCGAGCCGATCACGATGCCGAGGGCCGTGTTCTGATCCTCCTCGATTTCCTTGCGAATCGAGAAGGGCGCCATCTTGTCGACCAGCAGGAAGGCGATCCCGAAGATCACCAGCCCGATGAGCGTAAAGACGAGCACCTCTGCCGACGCGTTCATGAGAGCGTTCATGTCCATCACTTGCCTCCAAATCCGCCAAACCAGATGAACGTCGAGCGGCGTCGGCCGCTGTGGTGTCCACGTCCACTTGTCGCGCGGGCACCCGCCGGGGCGACGCGCTTGTTGTCGCTGACCGCCGCCGGGTCGTATCCGCCCGAGACGGTCATCGCATAACCCGCGATGACGAGCGCGCCGACCAGGGGATAGATGAGGTTCTGCAGCCTCACTCGTCCATCTCCAACAGGTTCTGCGCGTGGTCGGACGCCTTCCAGCGCTGGCCTTCGAAGACCAGGCGCCGGATACCCGCGATCATCGCCGGCAGCAGGATCAGCAGGGCGGCCAGCATGCACGCGAGCGAGCTGCGGTCACCCCGGGTTGCCTTGACCTTCGCCTGGGGCGCGATGCTCGCCATCGCGACGCCCTGCCTGCCCCAGCGCGTGTCGAAGCGCATCGTGTAGCGGCCCTTTGGCACCCGGCTCAGGTACTCGCTCTGATTCTTGTCGCCTTCTTGCCAGCCGATGCCGTGCCACTCCTCGGCCTGGATCCAGAACTCGCGCACCTCGTTGGTGTCTTCATTGATTAGCGCGGCGGCGACCGCCATCCACGAGTTACTCAGGTTCGTCTCGAGCTGGACGCCTATCGTCGTGTAGTCGCGCTCCACCTCGAACTGCCGCGTGTAGGTGACCGACTCCTCCGCCGGCGGGTTCTCGCCGGTGGCGCGGGGCACGTTGAGCGGCATCTCGAATGCCACCGGTAGCACGCGACCGGGCGTCACGAATGCGGTGATGGCGAGCGCGACCATCAGCGCGACGGCGGCCTTCCAGGTCAGGCTCCAGTCGATCGGGTTGGGCTGCGCGGCTGCGACGCCCTGCTGGAAGGGCGGCGCGCCCGGCAGCGACAGCGCCCCCCACAGCGTCTTCGCGTCGACGTACTCCCCTAGCGTCCAGTTGACCTCCTTGTCGGTCAGCTCGCAGCTGAGCAGCCGCGGCGGGGCCACGTAGTCGCGGGTGTTCGTCTGGTCGCCGGCCTCGACGCGCCAGTAGAACTCGCCGAGCACAGCACCCACCTCGGCGAGCCCGGTCTGGAACGCGCGGAAGCTGTCGGCGCGGTAGGTCGCGGCGCCTCCGCCGTCGTGTACGTCGGCGGCTGCGACAGGTCGCAGGTAGGTGAAGTGACCCTGGTCCTCCATCAGCCAGCGGTAGCCGTAGCGCGTGTGCACCAGGTACTCCGACCAGGTGTAGGGGAAGTAGTCGTCCGGCGTGAACTTGCGCAGGTAGCCGATGAACACGACCTCCTCGCCTGCGATGACACCCTCGGTGCCCAGCGGGATGCTCGGTCGCACGTCGGGCTGGTCGAGCTTCTTGAGGAAGCGCAGGTCGCCGCTGTCGTAGTCGAGCAGCGAGTGGCAGCTCTCGCAGGCTGCGCGCATCGTCTCGCCGGGCGTGGTGATGCTGACCGGTGCGCCGCAGGTCGGGCAGCGCAGGCGATCGGCGCCGACCTTCTGCTCCGGAGCCGGTCCGAGGCCGCGTCCGGTGACCTGGAGTTCCTCGCGCGAGACGCGCCGGCCCACGAAGAGCTGCGGCGGCTCGCTCCCGTCGCCGTAGTCGATCGTCGCGAAGACGCCACCGCTGCCGGTCAGGTCGACGTAGCGTCCCGAGGCCTTGGGCTCGATGCGGAACGGCAGCTCGCCCTCGGCCGAGAGCTGGGCCGAGCCGCCACGCTCCTCGACGGTCAGTCCGAGGTCGCCGGCGGCGGCCAGCGAGATGCGCGTGCCAGGCTCGAGCTCGTCAAAGGCCGGGAGGCTCTCGGCGGCCAGCGGGCGCGTCGTGAAGAAGTCACCCTGGCCCTGCGCGAGCCAGCCCCAGTCGCCGCCGTCGTACTCGATGTACCACTCGTCCCAGGGGCCGCGTCCGTGGTCGAGCTGCAGCCGGCCCCCGACGCGGAAGCCCTCGCCCGCGATCGAGCCGGTGTCGCCGACGGCCATGAAGGGCGCGGTAGGCACCAGCTCGGCCATCTTGCCGATCGCCTCCACCGACAGCTCCGTGCGCACGACCGAGAAGCGGCAGTACGGGCAGATGCACGCCGCCGCCGAGCCCAGCTTGAACTCGATGGGTCCGCCGCAGTTCGGGCAGTCCGCTTTGCGGATGGCGTGCACGATGGGTCCCCTCGGAAGGCTCTTCCGACGCTGCTTCTACCACGTTCGCGCCCTATCGGCGCACTGTCTGGGGGCGGATCGACAGCACATGCTCGCCCACGGCGGGTGGCGACAGCGGCACGAGGCCATCTCGCCTGGCCTGCAGCAGCAGCAGGGTCGGATCGTCGAGCGAGCGGTCGAAGACGAAGCGCATCCGGTAGGGGTTGCCGTCGATGCTCGCGAGCACCTCCACGTCGAGCCCCCTCAGCGCGAAGCGCGTGCCGGGCCCGATCGGCTCGTCGGACCCGCGGTAGAGCGAGCCCCTGAAGGTGCTGCCCAGGTTGCTCGACAGCACAGTGATCTCGAGCGTCCTGTCGCCGGTACGATGAAGGTCGTGGGCGTGGCTCGCGCCGCTGAGCCGGCGGTAGCTGCGCGGGCGAGAGGCGCCGTGCCCATCCCGCACCCAGGGCAGGTTGGCGGCCGTCGTGAAGTCCCCGGCCGAGACGATGTAGATGTCGGTCTGGGCGGCGATCGGCTGCGGAGGGATCGCGGCGGCGAGCGACCAGTCCCGCAGGGCCCCCGACGTGCGGGCGAATCCGTGGCTCGACGCCCGGGTGCGGGTGGTGGCGAGCCCCACGTGCACGAAGGCGATCAGCGAAAGGACGAGCGCGGGGGCCATGCGCGGCCCGCTGCGCACCCGTTCGATCAGCCCGCCCGCGAACAGGCCCACGACGGCCGACACGCCGAGCGCCATGCCGATCAGCAGCCGGTCGTTGGGCAGCGACCCACCGGCGGGGATCACGGACAGCAGTGCACCGAGCGCGAGCGCCCACAGCGCGTGGCCGTCGCGCTGGGCCGGTGCAGCGCGTGCGACCGCGCGCACGGCCGCGTAGCCGACCAACACTGACAGCACGCCGAAGGTGACCTGGAAGCTGTGCCAGTCGGGCAGGGCGCGGAAGCGCTCGACGCCGAGCAGCGAGAGCATCTCGGCGCGTAGCGGCGCGCCCTGGGTCCAATACGCCGAGGGCATGCCGAGCAGCGCGTCGCCCCAGAGTACCGGCAGGCGGTCGAGGGCGGCGGCCGCGAAGCGCAGCGGATCGCTGGCCGGGCCGATGTAGAACCCGCTCGACGAGACGCCGTGCCCGGTCGCCGTACGCAGGCCGAGGTAGGCGCATGCACAGAGGAAGGTCGGCGCCGCGGCTCGCACGCGGCTCGAGACCGGCCGCGTGGCGTCGAGCGCGCTGAAGGCCCACAGGTAGACCAGCGCCGACAGCGCGTACTCCCCTGCGGCCAGCGAGAGCACGGTTGCGGCGACGCTACCCCAGCGCACCCTTCCGCCGCCCGAGCGGTGCCACCGGATGTGCAGGCCAAGCGCGAGGAAGCCGAACGCACAGGCGACGAGCGTGCTGCGGTTGGCGAGCCACGCGAGCGGAATGGAGTGCGCCTCGTCGATCGCGAACACGAGCGTCGCCAACATCGCCACTCGCCCGGGTAGAAGCATGTGGAACACCCACGCGGCGACCACGCACAGCGCGACCCACCACAGCAGGCTGTGGAGGTGATGGAGAAACGGCGACGGCCCCAGCAGCGCGTGGTCGCCCGCCATCAACAGGCTCGAGAGCGGCCGCCACATCGACAGCCGCAACCGGGGGGATGTCCACCACGGGTGGTAGCCGTCGTCGATCAGGGCCTGCGCGTCCTCGGCGGTCGCGCCGTCGAAGCGAAACAGGTCCCAGGCTGTGCGCGGCGCTGGGAACTCGCCTTGGACGGCCGCCATCTGCACGTAGTCGTCCGAGCGGAACCCCGCGTCCATCGCGGGCCACCGCAGCACGATGCCCAGCGCGATGCACAGCGCCACGCCCGCGAGCGTGGAGGGCCGAATGGCGGAGACCTGTGGCGAGGGAGGCATGGGCTGTCTTCGGGTGCGAGCATACAACGTGCTCGTTCGGTCGCGCACGTCGCCCGTCGGCGTGCGCACCGCCATCCACGCTTGCGAAAGCGCCGCCGGGTGCCGATGCTTGCGCCCCAACTGCGCGACGGAGGATGCATGGCACGGCAACTGATCAGGCGGGGCTACCGCGGCGACGACCTCGCGGAGCTCGTCAAGCTGCTCCACCGCTGCGGCTGCCTGCGCAGCCCGCGCGTGCTCGCGCGCTACGGCAAGGCGCTGCAGGACGCGGTCATCTACTTCCAGCAGACCCACCTCGGGCGCGACGGCAAGCCGCTCCTCGCCGACGGCGTGGTGGGCGCGCAGACCTGGTGGTCGCTCGCCCATGCGAGCGGCAAGCCGCAGCGCAGCGGTCTGTCCGCCGACAAGGGGCCTCCGGGTCGCATCGGCGACGAGCGCGACGCCATCCTCCAGATCGCGGCGGCGGAGCACGCGCGCGGCGTGCGCGAGCGTCCCATGGGCTCGAACCGCGGCAAGGAGATCGACCGCTACCTGCCCGGGTGGACCAAGAAGAAGGGCGCCAAGGGCCCCGCCTGGTGCTGCTTCTTCTACAGCTGGGTGGCCAAGCAAGCGCTCGGCAGCTACCCGCTTGGCCGCCGTCACGGCAGCTGCAAGCGCGCCGTGCAGGCCGCCAAGCAGCGGGGCCTCTGGGTGCCGCTGGGGGCGGGGACACCGTGCCCGGGCGACGCATTCGTCTACCTGCATGCCGGCGGTACCGGCCACATCGGCTTCGTCTACCGCGTCAACCGCGCGGGCACCGAGTTCAACACCATCGAGGGCAACTGCGGCAACCGCGTGAAGCTGGGCGTGCGCTCCATGGCGTCCCATGACCTGGCGGGCTTCATCCGCAACGTCCCCGAGGCGCCGGACTTCGCGCGCGGCCTGGTGCGGGCGCCACGTGTCGGGGGCGCCGGGACGCGGTAGAGTCCGGCCCATGCCGGCCCTGACGCACATCGCGCTGCACGTCCGCGACATCGAGGCGACGGTCGCCTTTTACGCAAGCTTCTGCGCGATGGGAGTGACCCACGACCGCACCGACGCGTCGACCGGTAGCCGCGTGGTGTGGATGGCGGAGCCGGGGCGCGAGCAGAAGATGATCTTCGTCTTCATCTCGGGCGGCCCCGGACGCACGCAGCACGAGCGCGACTTCTCTCACTTCGGCTTCGCGCTGCCGAGCCTCGAGGCGGTGGACGCTGTCGCAGCGCGCGGTGCGGCGGCCGGGATCCTCGCGTGGGAGCCGCGTCAGGAGCCGCACCCGGTCGGCTACTACTGCGGCGTGCGCGATCCGGACGGGCACGTCGTCGAGTTCTCCTACGGCCAGCCCCTCGGCCCCGGTGCTCAGGACGGCGGTGAGGGTCGGGATGGCCGGGATGGCCCGGATGACGGGGCGACGGCGTGAAGCGCGTCTGGATCGATCACAGCTGCACGCTCGGCGCCGACCTCGACACCGTCTCCGCGTTGCTTCGTGACGTCGACAGCTGGCCCGACATCACGCCGGGGCTGGAGGCGATTGTGCGCGACGTGTCGGAGCCGCCCGCCGTCGGCGGAGGCTTCCGCATGCGTCTCGACATGAAGGGCGTGCCGCGCATGACGCTGCCGGCCCAGATCTTCCAGTGGGACCGCGAGCGCATCGAGTGGGGTGGCGGCGTGGGTGGATCGCTTATCCGGCACAGCATGGAGCTGTCGGAGGCTGGTCCGGCGAGCTGCACGCTGCGCCACGTCGAGTACGCGACCGGCGTGCTGGCGCTGCTGTGGTGGCCGCTCGAGCACGTCGCCTACCGCCACGACCGCGGCTGGTCCGACGCGCTCGAGGCGCACTTCCGCTGAGCGTGGTTGGGCCACTTCGACCTCGCGTGGACTCGGCTCAGCGAAGGAAGACGGCGACGGCGGCCAGCGCGGAGAGCGCCAGCACCGCCGGGCGCGTATAGGCGCGGTCGACGAGGTCCCGCAGGGGTGTGGCGAGCGCGAAGCCCAGCACGCAGCCGGGCAGCAGCTGGCCGGCCATCCTCAGGCGCTCGAGGTCGAAGTGACCCACCCACGTGAGCGCCGCGAGTGACAGGACGGTGGAGAACATGAAGTAGCCGGACATCGTCGCGCGCAGCTTCCGACCCTCGGCGTGCTGCAGCAGCAGGGCGACGGGCGGCCCGCCGATCGAGCTGACCGTACCCATGATGCCGCTCAGGATGCCCGCGCCCGCGAGCGTGCTGCGGGTCGGCCGGATCTCCGGCGTGATGATGGTCAGCAGCACCGCGAGCAGGATGAGGCCGCCAAGCAGCGCATCGAGGTGCTCTGGGGGCGCCGACGCGAGCAGCCACGCGCCAGCCACCGTACCCGGGAGCCGCCCGCTGACGAGCCAGCCGATCTGTCCGACCTCCACGGCGCGCCGCTCGCGTAGCGTCACCATGACCGTCAGGCACAGCGCCGTGGCGATCACGGGCCCAGGGACGAACGCTGGGTCGACCAGCAGCAGCAGCGGGGCGGCGATCAGTGCCATCCCGAAGCCGATTGTCGCCTGGACCAGGCTGCCGAGGGCGACGATGAGCGTGATCACGACCAGCGGGGGGATCCCCAGCGCTTCGAGCTCAGTCATCTTCGCCCATCGCGGTAGCCATAGCACAGGGCCGTCGGCCGCGTGCTCGCTACGCGCGTGGGCGCTCCACCCTCAGGGCTTGCAGATCGGCGCCGGCTGCGCGCGCTGTGCCTTCAACGTCTCGAGCTCCGTACGCAGCTCCGAGATCTGCGCCGACTGCTCCTGCAGCGCGGCGACCGCCATGCTGAGGTAGCCGTAGAGGTTCACGCGCTCTCCATTCACCGCGGGGCTCGGCTCGACGTCGTCGATCAGGAAGCCGAGCTCACGCGGCCCGTCCGGGCTGCGCTTGTAGTGGTAGGAGGCGAGCGGGAGCGAGATCAGCTCGTCGTGCAACGCGCGTCGCTCGTGGCTCTCGAGGTAGGTGATGTCGCGCTTGTGGTGCACGCGCGAGATCGGGCAGCTCACACCGTTGTCGGTCGGGTCGGCGTTGGTGCAGACGAGCCGCGTCCCGCACGAGAGCGTCTCGCAGGAGTCGTCCTGGGAGCCGCAGGGCTCGCCCACCTTCTGGTCGGTGCAGTTGTCGATCGCGGGGTCGTCGCCGCCGATGCCGCACACGGGATCGCCGCAGGTCTGCCACCACGTCAGCCCACCGCCGCCGAGGCAAGCGCTCAGCTCCGGGGTCGGGGTCCAGCCGCAGCTGCCATCCGCCTGCTGGGCGCACTCGGCGTCCTGGTAGCAGGCGTACTCCTCGAGCCACTCGCAGGTGGACGCGACGCCGCCGAGCGCCTCGTCCACGCACAGCTGGCTGGAGCAGCCATCGGCGACGCACTTGAGGGTCGCGGTCGTGCCACCGGTGCCGTCACCGTCGCCGTCGCCGGTGGTGCCGTCGCCATCGCCATCGCCGGCGGTGCCGTCACCGTCACCGTCGCCGTTGCCGAAGTCACCGTCGCCATCACCATCGCCGGGAGGGTCACCGCCGCCGGAGCGCGAGCCACCGTCGGCACTGCCGCTTCCGCCCTCGGTAAGGCATCCGGTCACTGTCAGCGACGCGCCGAGCGCCGCGATTAGGATCCAACGTGCATGCATCGCTACCTCCAAGTTCACCCTCTGGCTTCACCCGGCCGCGCCGGATGACCCGGCACTGCTTCCACCTTCGCTTCCGCTTCCCTCGCCGTCGTCATCGCCCGAGAAGAGGCCGGGGCACGCGCTCAGCACGGCGTCACAGGATGCCGGCGGGTCGGCGTCGCCGAAGTTGTCGAGCTCCTCCGCGGGGGTGTCGCAACCCAGCGAGTCGAGCTGCATCTGTTGCTGCGCGGCCATGTCGTCGAGGCAGGTAGAGAGCACGCCGACGGTGACATCACCCTCGCAGGTGGGCGGCGGGTCGTTGCAGTCGTCGGAGTCCGACCCCGACTCGTCCTCGTCGCACTCGAAGCTCGCCGGGTCCGCCTCACAGTCCGCGAGGATGCTCTCGCAGGAGTCAGTGCCGTCCATCGACCCGTAGATGGCGTTACCCACGCAGCAGCCACGGGAGCTGTCGAAGTTCAGCATCGAGTCGTAGTGCATGCACAGGCCGTTGGCTTCCTCCTGCGTGAGTTCGCCGACCAGCGTGCTGTTCGAGACCCCCGCCGTGCTGTTGCCACCGCCGCCGCCGTCGCCGCCGCCGATGCATGCGCTGCCCAACATCGCGAATGTCATGGCTACCAGCAGCCGACCGATGTGCGTCGTCGAAGTCATGAAGTGCATTGCCGATCCCCCCGCCCGTGACGGGGCGCGTTGTACCTCCAAAAGAGTATGCCTCCACCGCAGGCTGCTCAACCTGGCGACTTCTGCAGGAAAGCCGGCTCGACATGTGGGCGCTTTCGCTACCTCTGCCGGGCTTTTCGCGTCGCTGACGCGGGCGGTCTATGCTCGCCGCAGGATGTCATCGAGCTTTCGCAAGGACTCGCGCGAGGACGTCAAGCTCCTGGTGCGCTACCGATCGCCGACCGAGTTCGACGACTTCGAGAGCGAGTGCATCGACCTCTCGCGTAGCGGCGCCTTCATACGCTCGGACGACCCGCCTCCGCGCGGCACGCTGTTGCGCGTCGAGTGGGAGGTGGATGGCGCGCCGCCGGTGCACGCCGCGGCGCGCGTCGTCTGGTGCCGCGATGGCGGCGATGGCGTGGAGCCGGGGATGGGCGTGAAGTTCACGCGCGTGCACGGCAACGGCGAGGAGGTGCTCGAGGGCATCGTGCACGCGCATCGCTCGAAGCCGCGTGCCGCGCCGCGCAAGCGCGTGGCCGTCCAGGCCCGCTACCGGGCGCCCACCAGCTTCGAGTTCGTCGATCGGGAGTGCTTCGATCTCTCCGAGGGCGGCATGTTCATCGCCACCACCGAACCGCTCGCAAAGGGCTCGCTGCTCAAGTTCGAGTGCCAGCTGCTGGGCGGTGCGGTGCAGCTGGCGGGCGTCGCGCTCGTCATGTGGGCGCGCGGCGAGCCCGAGGGCGACCAGCCGCCAGGCATGGGCGTGCGCTTCGTTCGTCTGGCGCCCGGAAGCACCAAGCGTCTACGCACGATCCTCTACGGACGCTGAGGCGTCGCGGGGCGCGGGCTGGCGTGCATCCGCCGCGCTGGCACCCATCGCCTGACCGGCGATCCGGGTGTCGGACCACCGACAGCGGTCGACAGGGCGCGGTGGCCGACGGCGGTGGCGAAAAATTACGAAATCTTTGGTTTATTTGGGTGAATGACGAGTTTTTCAATGAAATCAATACCTTGACGGCCTCGTGGTCAGTCCCTACCATCGCGCCATCTGTCCATGGCCAATGCTCCGCAGGATGGTTCTAAGCGTCGGACGCGTGTCGACCCGCGGCGGGCGGCGACCCATGCTCGCATCGTCGAGGCGACCGCCGAGCTGATCTACGAGGGCGGCTCCGGCTCCCTCACCAAGGCGGCGATCTGCAAGCGGGCGGGCATCCACGCCTCGGCGATCTACGCGTACTTCGACGATGTCGACGCGTGCGTCGAGGCGGCGGCCCAGGACATCGTCGCGAAGTTCTCCGAGCGTGACCACGCCCTGAGGAGGCAGCGCGACCCGGCGGCCGGACTGGTGGGCACGAACCTGCGCCGCACCATCGAGCGCGCCCGCGCGACGCTCGAGTCGTACGGGACGGACCTGACGTTTCTGATGCTCGTGCTGCGCTGTCGCCACGAGGACTCGCCGATGGGTCGCGGCATCCGCGCATCCCTCGACGCGACGGTTCAGGCCGTGGCGCGCGAGCTGTGGCTGTCCGCCGTCGATAGCGGTCTGCGTTCGGATGACTTCCAGCGCTTCGAGCTGCTCGCGTGGTTCATCATGGACGTGTACATGGCGGGCGCCGCGCGGCTGGCGTCCGACGGCGGCCCCGAACTCGACGCGATCGCCGAGAGCATCGGGATGACGACCTACTACGCAGTGGGCGGCGTGATCGGCCAGCTGCTGCGTCAGCAGGCGGAGGCCGACGGCGCGCCGCAGCCGACCGAGGGCTAGAAGCGCATGCCCACGCCCGCAAACGGCGTGAGGTCCTGCGACCCTTGCGCGGCGTCTCCGATCAGCGAGCGCCCGCCCCGGGTGGTGTAGTAGCGAACCCGGTACTGCAGCCGCAGCAGCAGCTCTAGATCGTCCGACAGTGGTACGCCCCCGCCAAGCGCCACCGTCCAGGCCACGGCCGGGGTGGTCGCAAACGCCCCCGCGGTGCTGCCGCCCTCGTCGGGGAGGTCGTCGCGGCCCCCGTCGCTCCGCAGTCCGAGCGCGCCCCAGCCGACCTCGAGGAAGACGCTGCGGTACTGCGCGCGCGCAAGCGGCCCCAGCCACCACTCCGCATAGGTGCCGCCGAGCTCGCCCATCGTGACGGCGGCGCCGTCCTCGTCGAAGCCGCTGAACGCACCCGCCTCGCGCTTGCCGGCATCGAGACGCGTGAAGAGTCCGACATGCAGGTAGTCGAGCACCGCATAGGTCCCGGCCAGCTGCAGCCCCAGGGCGGTCTCCTCCACGAGGCGCTCGCCGCGCACGCCGCCGATCTCGGTCTTGGCCTGTTGCTGGAAGTGGTGCAGCGTCAGACCGGCGTCCGCCATGAAGCGCGTCGGCTGCGCCGAGACGCCCTGCGTCGTCGCAGCCATGGCGAGGATGACCGTCAATCGCAGCACCCGTGGAGTATACGCGAGCGCGTGGGGCGCGGTGAGGGCCGCGGCTACAGGCGCGTATCGACGACGGCTTCGCGGCGCAGGTCGTTGAGGAACAGCGTCTCCTGCTTCTGCAGGGCCTTGCCCATCAGCTGCTGATGCAGCGCCGCCTTGGCCTGGTCGAAGGGCGGCACCTCGGTCTTGCCCGCCTGGCGCTCGCGCAGCATGAAGACGTGCACCCCCGAGGGCCCGCGCACCGGCTGGCTGATCTCGCCGACGTCGAGGCCGAGCAGCGCCTCCTCGAGCTCTGCGGGCAGGTCACCCTGGTCGAGCCAGCCGAGGTCGCCGCCGCCGAGCTTCTCCATCTGCGTGTCGAACTCCTTCGCGGTCAGTCCGGCGTGGATGCGCTGCGCGTCGCTCAGTGCCTGGGCCACCTCGGTCGCGGAGGCCTCCGGCTGCAGGCCGATGAAGACGTGCGCAGCGTGGAAGCGCTGGTGCCGCCGTGTCCGGCGCAGACGCTCCGCGTAGGCCTCGCGGATCTGCTCCTCGCCGATGTGCACGCGTGCACGCACGCGCTGGTTGATCACCTTGAGGCGAAGCAGCTGCTTGCGGACGTCCTGGCGGTAGCCCTTCTTCGTGAATCCCTGGCTCTCGACGGCGGTCCAGAACTGCTCATCGGACATGCCGTTTTGGCTGCGCACGTTGCCGATGGCCTGGTCGATCTCGAGCCGGGAGATGCTGACGGCCATTTTGCGCGCGGACTGCGCGATCAGCTCGTCCTCGACGAGCTGGCCGAGGAGCTTGTCGTAGAGCCGCGCGATCTGCTCCTTGCGCTGTGGCTTCGGCACCTGAGTCGCGATCGTCTCGAGGAACGGCGCCGCGCGTCGTCGCAGGTCGGAGAGGAACACGGCCTTGTCGTTCACGACCGCGACCACGCGTTCGATCATATCGGCGTGTGCGGGTGTGGCGGGCGTCGCGGCAATCGCGAGCGCACCCAGCGACGCGAGCAACAGGAGGTACTGGATACGCATGGCGCTACTTGCCATCCGCCGCAGGTGCGGCCCCAGCGGCCGCAGGCTTGTCGGCAGCGGCCGCAGGCTTGTCGGCAGGCGCTGCAGGCTTGGCTGCGGGCGCTGCAGGCTTGGCCGCGGGCGCTGCAGGCTTGGCCGCGGGCGCTGCGGGCTTCTCCGCCGGTTGTGCCGGCGTGCTAGGCGCAGGCTGCCCCGGCTTGCCAGCCTCGTCCTCGAGGTTGACCTTGACCTGTGCGAGCAGCTCGGGGCTCTCCTTCACGTCGGCCTTCTTTCGCAGCTCGGCGACGAAGCCCTCGATGGCGGACTCGCGCTTCTCCCGCCAGAGCCGGTTCTGGATCAGGCGCCGCGCATCCTCGAGGCTACGGTCGAGCTTCGCCCGCTTGCCGGTGAGCTTCAGCACGTGGAGGCCCTTGTCGGTCTCGATCACCTTGTCGTAGATCGCGCCGGTCTTCTCGAGCGTGAAGGCGGCCGCGCGCACGGCGTCGGGCATCACCGCCTGCGCCGGATCGGCGCTGGGCTTCGCAGGGAAGAATCGGAGGTCGCCGAGGCGGTCCCTCGTCTCGGCGTCGGTGTTGTGCTCCTTGGCGAGCTGCCGAAAGAGCTGCATGTCGCCCGGCTTGCCCTTCACCTGCGTGAGCAGCTTCTCCGCGAGCGCACGCTTCTTGACGACGATGTGACTGGCACGCACCTGCGCCGGCTTCGTGAACTCCTCGCGGTGGCCCTCGTAGTACTTTTTGATCTCCGCTTCGGTGACGTCGGCGAGCTTGACGCCCTTCTCCTCGAAGAGCTCGGACATCATGCGCTGCACCATCATCTGCTTGCGCACGCGCTGGACCGATGCGCTCTCGTCGTGGCCCTGCTTGCTCGCCTCCATCGCGAGCAGTTCGAAGCGCACCATGTTGTCGAGGAACTCGCGGCGCCGCTCCGGACTCGCGTAGCGCGCCCGCAGGTACGGGGACTGACTGCCGAGACGGTCGGCAAACTCGCCGAGCGTGATCTTCGTGTCCCCGACCGTGACGAGCGTCTGCGCCGCCTGCTCCCTCGTCAGCCCATGCGTGCGCGGCTCGCTGTCCGCCGGCGTGGCCTTCGGTGCGGCAGGCGCGTCGCTCTCGCCGTTGCAACCAGCGGCCAGGGCAAGCCCCGCCAGAAGCGTGATCAGGGTAGAGCGTCCTCGCGCGGTGAGGCGCTTTGCAGTCGTGTCGATCATGGCTCGGATCTACTCCTGCCCGGAGAGCACCTTCGTGACGACACTCGAGAGGTCGTCGATGTCGAAGGGCTTGTCGAGGTGTGCGTCCGCCCCGTAGAGCGGTGAGGTCATCGAGTTCATCTGCTCGCCGATCCCGGTGAGCATGATGACCTTCGTGGCCTTCAGCGCGTCGCTCTCGCGGATCGAGCGGCACACCTCCCAGCCGCTCTGGCCGGGCATCATGACGTCGAGGATGACGAGGTCCGGGCGCGACTCGACGACACGTGCCATGGCCTCGTCGCCATCGGTCGCCTCGAGCACGGTGAAGCCCTTCGCGCGCACGACGTTGCGGACGATCGCGAGGATCTCCAGGTCGTCGTCTGCGATCAGGACTGTCGTTTCTTCTGGGGCACTCATGGCGGGCCGATCCTTGTCTCTCCCGACCCGCCTGTCAATTGCGGATCCACCAGCCCCACGGCGTCCGCGTGGGCCCAACCATCGTGTCCCTGATCGGTGCGTAGTCGCACCCAGCGGCCCTCCCGGTCGATCACGCGTGCGAGCCCCCCTTCGCTGAGCTTGGCCCGGGACTTTGCACGGGGATCGGGGCCCTCCTGCAGGCCGTAGCCGGGCTCCACGATGACCGCCCGCGAACCGTCGTGGAGCGCGCCGGTGCGCACCGCGAGCGCGCCCGATGCGAGCGCGACCAGCACTGCGCTGATGGCGGCTCCCGCGCCGAGGGACACGCGCGCCGCCGGGATCAGCCCGCTGCGACGGAGCATCAGCATGCCGAAGAGCAGCCACAGGCTGGCGACCACCGACCACGCCACGGTGCGCTCGGCGAATGGCTCGACCAGTGCCTCCACCAGGGGAGGGCGCGTCTGCACGATCGCCTCGCCGTCGCGCTCGGCCGCCCGCTTGCCGAGTAGCTCGCGCACGTCGCGCAGCGCCCGGCGCGTGTCGTCGTCGCCGCCGGAGGCGACCATCGCGCGCTCCAGGTAGAGCACTGCGTAGCCGAGCTGGCCGAGGCGCGCGTGTGCCGACCCGAGGTTGTAGTAGACGTCGCCGTCGTCGACCCCGGCCTCGACGAGCGCGCGGTAGCCGGCGATCGCCTCCCCGTGACGCCCCTCGAAGAAGTGCCCGTTGGCGTCGCTGAAGATCTTCTCCATGTGCTGCGCTGCGGCGACCGGGGGGATCGACGTGGCCATGAGGGCCATGAGGGCCATGAGCACCAGGAAGCAGGCTCGATGCAGGCGCCTCATCGCGGCCCTCCCGGTCGACCTGCGCGCCCGAGCTCGGCGATCAGTCCGCGCGCGGTGTCGACCGTCTGCTGCAGCGACTGCTGTGAGCTGCCGCCGACGCTGAAGCGCGCGACGTCGCAGTGCTCGAGCAGCTCCACCACCCGCGTCTCGAGTCCGGTGTCGATGCTGCGCGCGCGCATCAGACGCGAGAGGTCGCTGCGCGTGTGGCTGCCGATGGGCTCGCCGAGCGCCTGCTCCAGGGCGGCGTGGAGCGCGGCGGCGACGCCCGCGTGGACGGCGGTCGCCTCGCCCGCCGTGGCGGCCCGGCTCGCGTCCGCAAGGTGCGTCCGGATGGCGCGGCTCGCCCGTCCGGCCGGATCCCGCCCGGCGGCCGCCAGCCTGCGACGTGACCACCCGACCAGCAGCATCAGCAGCCACGCGATGGGCGCGGAGGCCACGAGGTAGGGGTAGGACGCGGTGGCGCTGAGCGGCGGCACGCGCTGCGAAAGCTTGCTGTGGTTGCGGATCGGGGCCAGCTGCAGTGCCTGCGCGTCATCGGCGGCGCGGGCCGTGTCCTCGGCTCGCGCGGGCGCGGCCGTGGTGGGCGTGCCCGCCGCGGCGGCCTTTCCGGCTGCGGTGAGCGACAGCGGCGCCGAGCGCGCCGTGCCGTACGCCCTGCGCCGGGCATCGAAGGTCGGCACGACGAACGCCGGGATCGTGTAGTGGCCCGGGCGCTGTGGAACGACGAGCCACTCGTAGATCCGCGTGCCGCCCACCAGATCCTTGGGCGCCTCCAGCAGGTCCTTGATCTGCGGGTCGAAGACCTCGAGGCCGTCGACCACCGGCTTGTCGAGCCGCAGGGTGGTCAGCTGACCGTGGCCCCGCACGGTCGCCGTCAGGGTCGCGGCGTCGCCGGTCGCGAGCTGGCTGCGGTCGAGCTTCGCCTCGATCGTGAAGGCACCGACCGCGACCTTCGCCGCCGGTGGGCCGCCCTCCGGCAGGGGCTGGACGTCGAGCTCCACCGGTACACCCATACGCTTGAGGCCCTCGGCGGGCTGACGCCCCGAGAACAGATCGAAGACGTTGCCGCGCGGGATGCTCAGTCCGAGCGGGCCGATCGTCAGCGGCCCGGGCTTGAGCGGGAAGGCGGCGAAGCGGCGAAGCACATAGACGTTGTAGCGCTTGCCATTGACGCGCTGGCGGCCGACCTGCTCGACCTTGCTCGTCTCGAGCAGCTCCCGCGTCCACAGCCCGTCCGTGGTCGGCTCCGTGTCGATGGACGGCGCCGCGCGCAGCCGGTCGCGCGTGTACAGGTAGATCGTGACCGTCACCTGCTCGTGTACGAAGGGCTTCGGCTTGTCGACCACCGTGCGGATGAACGCCTGGGGATCGGTCTGGGCCCCGTCGACGTACGCCGTGGTTGCGGTCGCCGCGGCATCCCGCGGCGGTGTGCCGCCCTGCGGTGCGGGCTGCGCCGCGCCCGGCTGCGGCGATTGCGGCGTTTGAGTGGGCGCCGCCTGACCGGTCGGCCCGGTCACCGTGACCTGGACCGCGCGGCTTCGGTAGCGCTTGCCCCCGCCGCGTACCTCGGTCGGTCCGAGTGTGAACGTCCCGGGCTCGAGGGCGCGGAGCACGAACTTGTAGTGGCTGGACGATCGCACGTTGCGTCCGCCCGTCCCGAAGCTGAACTGCATCGGGCGCGAGACCGACTTCTGGACGACCTCGAAGTCATCCAGATTCGGTAGCTGGATCTGCGGGCCCGACAGTCCGTCGGTGCTGATCTCGATCTTGAGCATCAGCTGGTCGCCGACTCGCACGCTGGTCGGGCGTGCGGTCATCGAGACGCTCACCTCCGCGTGGGCCGTCGCGGTGGCCAGCAACAGTGCCAGGCACGCGAGCAGGTGGGGCAGCAGGTGTCGCATCACCAGTCCTTGGCCGGCTTGCGCCGCTCGCGTGCGGCCCGCTGCCGGGCTCGGTGACGCTCGAGGTTGTCCTCGCCGTCCTGCAACGCGTCGAGGGCCTGCTGCACGTCCTGCGGCAACGGCTGCTGCTGATCTTGCTGCTGCTGATCTTGCTGCTGCTGATCCTTCTGCTGCTGGTCCTTCTGCTGCTGATCTTGCTGGTTGTCCTTCTGCTGCTGATCCTGCTGCTGGTCCTTCTGCTGGTCCTGATCCTGATCCTGGTCCTGATCCTGGTCCTGGTCCTGGTCCTGGTCCTGCTCCTGCTCTTGCTCCTTCTGCTTCTGCTCCTCTTCGCGCTGGCGTCGCAGGGCGAGCTCGAGGTTCCAGGCGGCGTTCGCGTTGCCGGGCTGCAGTCGCAGCGACTGCTTGAGTGCGTCCGCGGCCTCGCGGAAGAGCTTCTGCGCCTGCTCGTGGTCCTCCTCGCCGGCGCGCGCATCGCCTTCGCCATAGAGGGCAGAGCCCAGGTTGTAGTAGGCCGCCGCGCGGGTTGCCTTGTTGGCGGGCGGGCGCGTCGCTAGCTGCAGCGCCGTACGTGCCTTCTCGAGGTCGCCGCTCGCCATCAGCGCCAGACCACGGTTGTGGTGCACTCCGCCGCTGTTGGGCAGGGCGCGGGCTGCCGCGTCGTATGCCTTCAGCGCACCGGCGTAGTCCTCGGCCCCGAAGCGCTCGTTGCCGCGCTCGACGTCGCTGTTCTTCGAGCGCAGCCAGTCGGGCAGCGGCTTCTCCTGTGCGCTCGCCTGCCCGGCGAGCAGCAGCGCCACGCACGTCGACAGCGGCCATGCTGCGCGGCCCGTCACAACGAGGGCTCCCGTCGCCGCGAAAGCCAGCCGTCCGGCAGCAGCGACTCGAGCAGCAGCAGCAGGAACGCGAGCAGCAGCACGATCGCGTAGCGCTCCTCGTGCACGGTCACGCGCCGCGCCTCGAGCTCCGTCTGCTTCATGTGCCTCATCTCTTCGCGCACCGCGCTGATGCCGACCTGGCCGCGCCCAGCGGGAAGATACTTGCCCTTGGTGATTTCCGCGATCCGCTTCAGCTCGTCCTCGCCGTCCTGGGTTAGCGAGGTCAGCACCGGGTTGTTGTCCCCGTCGCGCAGGTAGCCGGTCCAGGTGCCGTCCTCGGCGTGGGTCGGAATCATCTCGCCTGTGCGCGAGCCGATACCCACCACGTAGACGCGTGCGCCGATCGCCGCCAGCTCCTCTGCGGCCGCGACCGGATCGCCCTCGTGGTCCTCGCCGTCGGTCATCAGGATCACGACCTTCTCCCGGCGCATCGCCTCCTCCGCATCCGACTCCGTGCGGTTGGCGCGCTCGAGCAGGCGCTTGGCCGCCACCAGCGCGCGCCCGATGGCGGTGCCGCCCACCGGCATGTCGTAGGGGCCGAGGTCACGGAAGAAGAGGGCGGCGGCCGAGTAGTCGACCGTCATGGGGAACTCCATCGTCTCGCCGGCGAAGGCCACCAGACCGATGCGGTCGCCCTCGAGCTCCGAGATGAAGCGCGTCAGCTCGGCCTTGGCGCGGTCGATGCGATTGGGGCGCACGTCCTGGGCGAGCATGCTCTTGGAGAAGTCGAGCACGGCGACCACGTCGACGCCGCGCTTTCGCAGCATCTTGCTGCGGCTGCCGTATTGCGGTCGGGCGAGTGCGACGATCGCCAGCGAGACCGCGGTCAGGAGCAGCACGCCGCGGGCGATGCGCAGCGCGGGGCGCTGCCCGATGACCATGCGCTCGGCGCCGGGCGCCCCGAACCGAGCGCTCGTCGCACGCCGCGCGCGCCAACCCCACAGCAGCGCGCCCAGCAGCACCGGCACGGCGAGCAACAACCACAGCAGCGGTGCGGAGTGCCAGGTCATGGCCACCTCCGCAGCAGCAGCAGGCCGAGCAGGGCCTCGATGAACACCAGCAGCAGCCCCGGCCCCAGCAGCGCTGGGAAGAGCTCGCCGTAGGTGCGTCCCGCGTCGTCGATGTCCGACTTCTCGAGCCGGTCGAGGATGGTGTGGAAGCTGCGCTCGAGGGCCTCGCGGTCCTCCACCTGAAACGCCTCGGCGCCCGTCTCGGTCGCCACCTTGCGCAGCAGCTCGGGGTTGATGGGGAAGTTGCCGCGGTCGAACACCGGCCGGCCGAAGAGGTCGGTGCCCTGCTGCATCGGCGCCTCGTCCGAGCGCCCCATGAGCACGGTGTAGACCTTCACGTCGAGCGCCTTGGCGAATTCGGCCGACTGCAGCGGCGAGACGTTGCCGCTGTTGGACTGACCGTCGGTCAGCAGGATCACCACGCGGCTCTTGGCGTCGGACTTGCGCAGCCGGTTGAGCGCCACGCCGATGGCGTTGCCGATGGCGGTGCCGCGCCCGTCGATCATCTCCAGCTGCAGCTCCGTGATCAGCGTGCGCAGCGACTCGTGGTCGGTGGTCAGCGGCAGCAGCGTGTACGCCTCGCGGCCGAAGATGACCGCGCCCACGCGGTCGTTGTGGCGGCGCCTGATGAAGCTGTCGACGACCTGCTTGCCGGCGGTGAAGCGGTTGGGCTTGATGTCGGCGGCCTGCATCGACAGCGACAGGTCCATCGCCACGACGATGTCGATGCCCTGCACCTCGGTGCTGTTGCGCGCGTGGATGCTCTGCGGCCCCATGAGGGCGCCGCCGATCAGCAGCAGCGCGACGACGCGCATGGCGGACAGCAGCGGGGGCAGCAGCCGCCGGTAGCCTCCGCTGAGCGCCGCCAGCTCGGTGAAGCGCGAGACCTGCAGCCGCGGCATGCGCTTGCGCGCCGCGAAGCCCCGCACCCAGAGCACGAGCGGGGCGGCCAGCAGCAGCGGCCACGCATCGGGCCGCTCCCAGCGCAGGTTCTCGAGCGACAGCGGCACGCCGTAGACCTCCTCCACGAGCAGCGCCACGGCGCAGCCGACCGGCAATGCAACCACGGCCGTCATCCACAGCGGGCGAAGGCGCTGGGAGAGCGTCATGGGCGCTCCTCGCGGTCGCGGTCGCCGTCGCGGTCGCCGTCGCGGTCGTCGTCACCGTCACCGTCGCGGTCGCCGTCGTCGTCACCGTCGCCGTCATCGTCACCGTCGCGCTTCGTCGCTCCGACCGGCTGTGCGTCTGTCGCGTCCGCGCTCTGCGCGGCAGCTGGCTGCGCGCTTGCGCGTTTGGGCCCGGCGGCCGCGTCTCGCGGTGCCCGCTCGCCGTCGAGACTGCGCGTGTCGGGTCCGAGCGGCATGCTGAACTGCACGATGTCCTGCGCCTTGGCGAAGATCAGGTCGGCCTCGTCCTGGTCGGGGTCGACCTTCGCGAACTTCACGAGGTCGCAGCGTCCCAGGTAGGCGGAGACCTCGCGCCGCAGCCCCGGGTTGGCGCGGTGGCCGCGCAGCTGCTGCAGCATCTCCTCCGTGGTGGTGTCGAGCCCCTCGAAGCCGAAGCAGCCCCCCAGGTACTCGCGCACGGTGTCCGAGACCTCGTCGACGAACTGCACGCCCTGGCCCGCCTCGAGCATCTGCTGCTTGCGTTTACGCAGGCGCGTGAGCTTCTCGGTCGCGATCTCCCACGGCGGTCGCGGCGGCGGCGGCGGCGGCTCGGGCTGCGGCCGCCTGCGCAGGTAGCGCTGGATGAGCAGCGTGATCGCGGCGATCAGCAGGATCGCGAGGATCGCCCCGAGGATGTAGAGCAGCGTGTAGTCGTCCTCCATCACGCTGACCGGCTCGGTAGGCGGCCTGGGCTTGGCGTCCGGCTCGTTTGCGAGCAGCGACTTGAGCTCGACGGGCTGCGCCTCGGTTTGCGCGTTGCCGACGATGCCATCGCGCGTCACGACCCGCAGCGTGACCTCCGGTAGCAGCGTCGTGATCGGGTCGAAGCTCTGCAATGCGAGTTCGAACACGAAGCGCTGCCGACCGTCCTTCACAGGCTCGACGATGCGCCTGCGGTCGTGCACCTCGAAGGGGTGGAGGTCCTGCTGCGCGACCGTCACGTCGTCGCCCTCGGGCACGCTCGCCTCGATGCGCACGTTCAGCAGCTGACCGAGCACGAGCTCGCTCGGCTCGAGTGTGACGCTCACCTGCGGCTGGTGCTCGGCGGGCAGCGGCCGCAGCTTCACCTCGGGTGGCGGTGGCAGGCCCGCGTCCTGCAGCTGGCCAGCCGCGGGCGTCGCCGCCACCAGGGCAGCCAGTGCCGCGAGCCACACAACGATCGGTGCGCGCATCACCCGTGCCTCGCGCGCCGCTGCCTCAGGCGGAAGAGGTCGACGATCGGCTTCACGTAGGGGCGGTCGGTGCGGATGGTGACCTGGTCCATGCTCAGGCGCCTGAAGAGCCGCTCGCGGCGCCCGCGGTCGGTCGCGATCTTCGCGGCGTAGGCCGCGCGCACCTCGGGATTGCCGGTGTCGACCTCGACCAGCTCGCCGCTCTCGAGGTCCTCCACCAGCACGTAGCCCAGGTCCGGCAGCGCCTGCTCGCGCGGGTCGGCGATCTGCACCGGGATCACGTCGTGCTTGGAGGCGGCCAGCCGTAGGCTGCGCTCGTAGCGCTCCGTCACGAAGTCACTGATCAGGAATGCCACGCACTTGCGCTTCTGCACGTTCGAAAGCAGCTCGAGCGCGCAGTTGAGATCCGTCGACTGGCTGTGCGGTCGGGCGCCGAGGATCTCCGCCACGACGCGCATCACGTGCGCCTTACCCTTCTTGGGTGGCACGAAGCGCTCCACCTTGTCGGTGAAGAGGATCAGCCCGACGCGGTCGTTGTTCTTGATCGCGCTGAACGCCAGCAGCGCGGCGATCTCGGCCACCGTCTCGTACTTGGGCTGGCCCACCGAGGCGAAGCGCTGGCTGGCGGAGAGATCCACCAGCAGCATCACCGTCATCTCGCGCTCCTCCGTGAAGACCTTCACGTAGGTGTCGTTCATGCGCGCACTGACGTTCCAGTCGATGAAGCGCACGTCGTCGCCGGGCTGGTACTGGCGCACCTCGGAGAACGCCATGCCGCGCCCCTTGAAGACCGACTGGTAGCCGCCCGCCAGCTGATCGTTGGCAAGCCGCGCCGTGTGGATCTCGATCTTCCGGAGCTTCTTGACGACGTCGCGCGGGATCATGGCGTGGGCTCGGGCGCGGGGGCCGCGTCGGCGCGGCCCCACTCGCAGGGACAGGCTGCGGCCGGTCGGGTCAGGGGACCTCGACGGTTTCGAAGATGCGCTTGACGATGTGCTCGCTGGTGATCTCCTCGGCCTCCGCCTCGTACGTGCGGATCAGCCGGTGGCGCAGCACGTCGGGGCCGATGGCCTTGACGTCCTCGGGCGTCACGAAGCCGCGATGGCGCAGGAACGCGTGCGCGCGGGCGGCGACGTTGAGCGCGATGGTCGCGCGCGGCGAGCCGCCGTGGGCGATCATGTCCGCGAGCTCGGTGAGCCCGACGCGCCTGGGGTCGCGCGTGGCGAGCACGACCTCGAGGATGTAGTCCTTGATCTTCTCGTCGACGTAGACCTGCCCGACGATGCCGCGGGCACCGAGGATTTCCGCCGGCGTGACGACGCTCGAGGCTCGCTCGGTGGGCGCTCCGGCGGTGTTGGTGCCGAGCTTCAGACTGCTCTGCGCCATGCGCTCCATGATCTTCCGCTCCTCCTCCGGGGTCGGATAGGAGACCTGCACGTGCAGCATGAAGCGGTCGACCTGCGCCTCGGGCAGCGGGTAGGTGCCCTCCTGCTCGAGGGGGTTCTGCGTGGCCATCACCATGAACGGGTGCTCGAGCGGGAAGGTGTCCTCGCCGATCGTCACCTGGTGCTCCTGCATCGCCTCGAGCAGCGCGCTCTGCACCTTGGCCGGCGCGCGGTTGATCTCGTCGGCCAGCACGAGGTTGGCGAAGATGGGGCCCTTCTTGGCGGTGAAGTTGCCGCTCTGCTGGTTGTAGATGACCGTCCCGACGAGGTCGGCGGGCAGCAGGTCGGGGGTGAACTGGATGCGCTGGAACTTCGCGCTGACCGTCTCACACAGCGTCTTGACGGTGAGGGTCTTGGCGAGCCCCGGCACGCCCTCGAGCAGCACGTGGCCGCCGGTCAGCAGCCCGATGAGCAGGCGCTCGACCATGCGCTCCTGCCCGACGATGACCTTGCCCACCTCGGAGACGATGGCCTCGATGAAGGCGCTCTCGCGCTCCACCAGCTCGTTGACCGCCCGGACGTCGCTGTACATGGTCTGTGCTGTCCTTTCCCTGCCGTGCCCATCGCCCGGCCGGCTCCGCAGCTCCCGGGCCGCCGGGCCCCGAAGTGCCTGTGACGCCCCGGTTTTACGGGCGTCTCCATGCGATGGGCGGGCGTTAGCATGGCCCCATACGGGGAAGCAACCACCTGGACCGGCACAATATTTCCGCTGCCGCACTGCTGTCGTGCAAGTGCCCGCTGGCGCCGTGATAGCGTCCGCGTCCCATGTCCGACCCCGTCTCCAGCGAGCTTCTGCGCCGGGCCCAGCGGGTGATGCCCGGCGGCGTCAACTCCCCGGTCCGCGCCTTCAAGTCGGTCCCCGGCGACCCGGTCTTCGTCAAGCGTGCGCAGGGCGCGCGGCTGACCGGCGCCGACGGCACGAGCTACATCGACTACGTCGGCTCCTGGGGGCCGATGATCCTCGGCCACGCGCACCGGGAGGTGGTCGAGGCGGTCCAGGCGGCCGCGGCGGATGGCAGCAGCTACGGGGCGCCCACCGAGGCGGAGATCGGGCTCGCCGAGGACATCCTCGGCGCCTACCCGTCGATGGACATGGTGCGCATGACCAGCAGCGGCACCGAGGCCGTGATGGGGGCGCTGCGGGTCGCCCGGGGGTTCACCGGCCGCGACCTCGTGGTGAAGTTCGAGGGCTGCTACCACGGCGGTGCGGACTACCTGCTGGTGAAGGCGGGCAGCGGCCTGGCCACGCTGGGCTCGCCTGACAGCGCGGGCATTCCGGCGGCCATCGCGGGCACGACCATCGTCCTGCCCTTCAATGATCTGGCGGCGCTGCAGGAGCTGCTGGCCGCCCGCGGCGACGAGATCGCGGCTGTCATCGTCGAGCCCGTGGTGGGCAACATGGGCTGTGTGCCGCCCGCGGACGGCTACCTCGCTGGGCTGCGCACGGCGACCGCCAAGCACGGCTGCCTGCTGGTCTTCGACGAGGTGATGACCGGCTTCCGGCTCGCCTACGGCGGCGCCCAGGAGCGCTTCGGCATCGAGCCGGACCTGACCACGCTCGGCAAGATCGTCGGCGGCGGCCTGCCCGTCGGTGCCTACGGCGGCCGGCGCGACATCATGGAGCGGATCGCGCCGTCGGGCCCGGTCTACCAGGCGGGGACGCTCAGCGGGAACCCACTGGCCGTGGCGGCGGGCCGCGCGACCCTGCGCCTGTTGCGTGAACCGGGCGTCTACGCACGTCTGGAGGCGACCGGTGCGGCGCTCCAGGCCGGCATCGAGGCGGCGGCCGGGGAGGCCGGCGTTGCCATCACCGTCCAGCGGATGGGCTCGATGCTCACGCCGTACTTCCGCGACGGCGCGGTCACGAACTTCGACGAGGCATCGGCCTCGGACATGGACGCCTTCGGCCGCTTCCACGCGGGCTTGCTCGCCGCCGGCGTCCACTGGCCGCCCTCGCAGTACGAATCCGGCTTCATCTCGCTGGCGCACGACGAAGCGATCGTCGAGCAGACGCTCGAGGCCGTCCGAAGTGCCCTCCGCGGCGGCTGACGTACGCCCGCTTTTCCGATCTATCTCCCGGGAATGATGGTGCTTTCACCCCACGGGGTTGCGCGCTGGCGAGCTTGACCCCACTTGGGGTGCGTGCTAGATGGGCGCCGCGCTTTCGGAAGGAAGTGTGCATGATTCTCGGCCCACGCGGCGGAAAGCAGTTCAAGACCTACACTGCCCTCGGGGCGGTCGGTATTGAGCTGGGGCTCTCGACGGTACTCGGCCTGCTCGCAGGTCAGTGGGCCGACCGAAAGCTCGGTACTGAACCCTGGTTGCTCCTGCTTGGATTGCTGCTGGGTGTGACGTCCGGATTCCGCAGCCTGATTCGAGAGGCCCGCAAGGCCAACCGCAGACAGAACCCCGAGACCGACGACACCGATGTCCAGTGAACTCGCCCACCGGCTCAGCGCATACGTGATCGCCTTTGGCGTGCTGTTCACGGCGATCGCCGTGTTCGCCGCCGGCATGTCGGTCGCATGGAGCGTGGGCGTGGGCGGCGCGGTCGCGACGGCCAACTGGTACCTGCTCAAGTGGATCGTGACGCGCGTCGTCGATGGCGGCACGACGGGCAAGGGTGGCTTCCTCGCCCTGCTGTTCACGAAGATGGGCGCCCTGATGGGCGGCGTGTACGCCCTGCTGGCGCTCGGCGTCGTCTCTCCGCTTCCCTTCGCGCTCGGCATGAGCGCCCTGGTCGCCGGCCTGCTGACCGGCAGCTTCCTGTTTATCATCGGCCAGGGGTCGATGGAGAGCGAGCACTGAGATGCCCCACGGTGAGTCCTGGTTCAGCCTGTTTCCGTTTCACCAGCGTGTGATCCACTGGGCGGCGGGTCTGCCCCTCAACGAGGAGGGTCACACCTGGATCGCGCACGCGAACCCCGGCGTGCAGCACCTCTACGCCTCGGGCATGGTCCTGCTGATCATCGCGATCGTCGGCGTGCTCACCGACACCAGCATCCGTGACGCGAAGAACATCTTGCCCGAGGGCAAGTTCACCGTCCGCACCTTCGCCGAGCTGCTGACGACCGCCACCTACGGGATGATGGCCGACCAGATGGGCGCCAAGGCGGCCCGCTTCTTCCTGCCGCTCATCGGCACCTGCATGTTCTTCATCCTCTTCTCGAACATGCTCGGGCTCGTGCCCGGCTTTCTGCCTGCGACCGACAACTTCAACACGACGCTGGCCTGCGGCATCGTCGTGTTCATCGCGACACACATCTACGGTCTCAAGGAGAACGGGGCGGGGCACGTCATGCACCTCTTCGGCCCCTGGATGGGCCCGTGGCTGATCCCGATCAACATCCTGATGTTCTTCATCGAGATCATCAGCCACCTGGTGCGGCCGCTGTCGCTCGGCATTCGCTTGATGGCGAACATGGTCGCCGACCACATGGTGCTCGGGATCTTCCTCGGCTTCGCGGCGAGCCTGGCGTTCCCAGTGTTCATGTTCATCCCGCTGCCGCTACCGCTCTACTTGCTGGGACTGCTTGTCGTCTGCGTGCAGGCGCTGGTCTTCAGCTTGCTCTCGACCGTCTACATCGCGATGGCGATCGAACACACGGAACACTGATCGACATGACTTGCGGGCGAGGGCCCGATGCAATGAACACCCGCCTGGCGGGTTGAAGGAGAGATTCGATGGAGAAGATGTGGCTTCGTTTTTGGTCCTTCGGTGCGACGCTGCTCGCCACCGGTACCGCGTTCGCGCAGAGCGCGGAATCCAACGGCAATGACGTCGGCATGGCCGCCGCCATCGGCGCTGGCCTGGCGATCTCGTTCGCGGCCGGCGGCTGTGGCATGGGTCAGGGCAAGGCGGCCGCCGCTGCCCTCGACGGCATCGCGCGCAACCCCAACGCTTCGGACAAGCTGTTCACCCCGATGATCCTCGGGCTGGCGCTGATCGAGTCCCTTGCCATCTACGCGCTGGTCATCGCGATCATGCTGCTGGGCAAGATTCCCGACGTCGTCCAGTAGCCCGCGGCTCACGCTGGCTGACTTTTGCTTCGCAGGTGCCGGGCAGGGCGTATGCCCCGTCCGGCTTCTGTGCGTCGTGCTCAAAACATAGAAAACCTGGACGTCCGTAAGTTTGACCGGCGTCCAAACCTGGTGATAGGTTCATCCGCGGGGTGGAGGAATCGCCAGAACGAAGTGCCGGATAGACGTCAGCTAAAACGGTATCCCGCCGACATGCCCGTGTGGTGTGAGGCTGACGACTTCACGCTCTACGTTCATACGGCGAACGTCAGCCGTCACGGCCTGTTCGTGCGTACGTCGCACCCGCTGCCGCCGGAGACGCCATTCACGGTGGTGTTCAAGGAACTCATGGCGGCCGCCGAGGTGCGCGTCACCTGGGTGCGCCAGGGGGCTGGCTCGGCGCACAGTGGCATGGGCCTTCAGATCACCGCCTTCGAGCGCGGTGAGAGTAGCTATGCCGAGTTCATCGGTGAGCAGGCGGGCAGGGAGGCCGAGTTTCTGCCGCCATACGCGGGCGGCCGCGAGCCGGACTGACCCCACCGCCTGCCGGCTCGCCTGGACAGGCCGGGGCGATCGCGGATACTGACGCGTGGACATGGACACCGAGGAAGCACAGGGCGCGACGGCGAGCCCGGCCAGCGACGTGGACGACTCCGACGAGGACCGCGGCCTCAACCCGCTGGTCAAGGTTGCCGTCGTCTTCGTGCTGCTCGGCGGCGCGCTGTCGCTGCTGCTCTTCGGGAGCGAGGCGAGCGACGCGCTCGTGTACTCGAAGCTCGTCGGCGAGGTGCTCGCCGAGCCGGATGCCTTCGATGGTCGCGAGCTGCGCGTCGAGGGCGATCTGAAGCAGGGCTCGATCAAGTTCAAGGAAGACCCCTGCGAGTGGCGCTTCGTGCTCAGCGAGTCGGGCAAGGAGATGCCCGTACGCTTCCCGCAGTGTGTCGTGCCGGACACCTTCAAGGACGGCATGGGCCTCAAGGTGACGGTGCAGGGGCGGATCACCGACCAGGGCTACTTCATGGCCAACCAGGTGATCCCGCGCTGCCCGTCGAAGTACGAGATGCAGCAGAAGGCCGAGGCGGGTGAAGAGGCCCCCCACACCATGCCCGCTTCCATTTGAGTTTGGGCCGAGGCGCGCCCAGGAGCGGCTTACCTCCTCGGCAGAATCCTCGAAATAGTGAACTATTCCTCCGGTTCTGCGTGCGGGGGCGCTCGCTCCTGAACGCGCCTCGACCCAAATCGGGCAAGTCCTCCATCCTCTGTGGCGAAGACGTATGCGCCCTGCCGACAGCCGGTTCGCAGCCTGAGCTTGCCGCCGGCTGGCGCAGGGGATAGATCGCGGACTCGTGAGCCCTGCCGGCCAGATGCTGCTGGATTCGGACGCCATCGCGCGGAGCGTCCGGCGGATCGCCATGGAGATCGTGGATAGCAGCCGCGGCACGGGGCAGCTTGGCCTCGTGGGCATTCGCAAGGGCGGCGGGCCGCTGGCCGAGTGGATCGGGCGCGAGATCCGCCAGCGCGAGCAGCGCGAGGTGCCGGTCGGCGGCATCGACATCACCTTCTACCGCGACGATGCGGCGAGCATGCTGCCCGACCCCGAGGTCGGGCCCAGCGACATCCCATTCGACGTACGCGGCTGGGACGTCGTGCTCGTGGACGACGTGCTGCACACCGGTCGCACCGTGCGGGCGGCGATCGAGTGCCTGCTCGACCACGGTCGGCCACGGCGCATCTGGCTCGCCGTGCTCTGCGACCGCGGCGATCGCGAGCTCCCGATGTCCGCCGACTTCGTCGGGCGCGCGGTGGAGGTGGCCGACGACCACGTCATCGATGTCATCGCCAACGGCGGGAGCGACGACTGCGCGGTGGTGCGGCCAATCGTACCGGGGGCGCCATGAGCGAGGGCTTTGGCCACCATCACCTGCTGAGCATCGCGCCGCTCTCGACGCAGGAGATCACCCAGATCCTCGACGCCTCCACGGCGTTCATCAACGTCTCGCGCCGTCCCATCCGCAAGGTCCCGACGCTGCGGGGCAAGACCATCATCAACGTCTTCTTCGAGGCCTCGACGCGCACCCGCATGTCGTTCGAGCTCGCGGGCAAGCGGCTGTCAGCGGATGTCGTCAACATCAGCGCGTCCGGCTCGAGCGCGACCAAGGGCGAGTCGCTGCTGGACACCTGCAAGACCCTCGAGGCGATGCGCCCCGACGTCGTCGTCATTCGCCACGGGGCCTCGGGTGCGCCCCACTTCGTCGCGAAGCGCGTCGGCTGCAGCGTCGTCAACGGCGGCGATGGCGCCCACTCGCACCCGACCCAGGCGCTGCTCGACGCCTACATGATCCGGCAGACTTTCGGCACACTCGAGGGCCTCAAGGTGGCGGTCGTCGGGGACGTCTCCCACTCCCGCGTTGCCCGCTCGAACGCCGAGCTGCTGCGCAAGTTCGGCAGCGAGGTGCGCTTCTGCGGGCCGCGCACGCTGATGCCCGCGGACGGCTCGCGCCTCGGCGCTCAGGTGTTCCACGACCTCGACGCGGCGCTCGACGGGGTCGACGTCATCATGCTGCTGCGCATCCAGCGCGAGCGCCTCGAGGGGCCGCTGCTGCCGAGCCTGCGCGAGTACAGCCGCGAGTACGGCGTCTCGCAGCGCCACCTGGAACTGGCCTCCGATCGCGCCATCGTGATGCACCCCGGCCCGATGAACCGCGGCGTCGAGATCCACCCGGCGCTCGCAGACGGCGACCGCAGCGTCATCCTCGACCAGGTCGAGGCCGGCGTCGGTGTGCGCATGGCGGTGCTCTACCTGCTCGCGCGCGACGCCCGCACGCTGACGCCCGAGCAGGCGGCCGCCGATGGCAGCTAGCGCGGCCCGCGGGCCCGTGTGCACGGGCCTTGACCGTGTCGCCGCCGGTGACGAGGCGGTGCTGTCGCAGCTGCGGGGTCGCCGGGTCGGCCTGCTGGCGCACGCGGCGAGCGTCGACTCCCGGCTGTGCCACGCGCTGCAGGTCCTGACGGACGCCGGCTGCGCACCCGCTGCGCTCTTCGGCCCCGAGCATGGTTTCTTCGGTGCGGCCCAGGACATGATCGGCGTCGACGGCGCGGCCGATGGCGCCGGTGTCCCGGTGTACTCGCTCTACGGCGATGCCGCGGAGGACCTGTCGCCGCGTCCCGAGTGGCTCGCCGATCTCGACGTGCTGGTCGTCGACCTGCAAGACGTTGGCAGCCGCTACTACACGTACGTCTGGACCGCGGTCTGCGCGCTGCGCGTGGCGGCCGGCTGCGGCGTACAGACGATCGTGCTCGACCGCCCCAATCCGCTGGGCGGCGAGATCGTCGAGGGCGCGATCCAGCGTCCCGGCTACCGCTCGTTCGTCGGGCTCTGTGACGTGGCTGTCCGGCACGGCATGACGCTGGGCGAGATCTGCGCTCGCATCGCGCGGCTCGAGGGGCTCGCGCCCGAGGCGCTGCATGTCGTGGAGCTGCAGGGGTGGACGCGCGCGATGGGTTTCGAGCGGACCGGCCTGCCGTGGGTGCTGCCGTCCCCGAACATGCCGACGCCGGACACGGCGCGCATCTACCCTGGCGGCTGCCTGCTCGAAGGGACCAACCTCTCGGAGGGCCGGGGGCACACGCGTCCCTTCGAGATCTGGGGGGCGCCCTTCGTCGACGGCCAGGCGCTTGCGCGGGAGGTCTCGGCTCCGGGCGTCGTGTTGCGGCCGCTGCAGTTCACGCCGACCTTTCACAAGCACGGCGGGGAGATGTGCGGTGGCGTCCAGGTGCACGTGACCGATCCGTCCGCCGTCCGCAGCTACGACCTGTACCTGCGGCTGATCGCGGCCTGCTATCGCGCGGCGCCCGACCGCTTCGCGTGGCGCACCGAGGTCTACGAGTTCGTCAGCGACCGCCCCGCGATCGATCTGCTGACGGGCGGCCCGGAGTTCAGGCAGCACGTCGATGCGGGCGACCCGCTCGACGCCTACCTCGCCGAACAGGAGAGGGGCGCCCGGGGTTTCGACACCGATCGCCGCGACGACCTCCTCTACGGCTAGCTCGTGGTCGGACCCGGGCCCGCCCGGCGGCTACGCGAGCGTCAACTCAGTTGCCTGGACCGCCGCTTTCCCACAGTATATTGATGGGATGGCGGATGCGGATACAGCAACTATGTTGGCAGAGGCGCCCATTGGCGGGCGCTACCGGCCCCTGCGCGAGCTGGGGCGTGGGGCGACCGGCCGCGTGGTGTTGGCGGAGGACCTCTCCAGCGAGGGGGCCCTGCGCGCGGTCAAGCTGGTGGGCCCGGCGGACCTCGAGCGCCTCGGCTGGGAGTTCGAGCACCTGCGCGCGGTGGCCCACCCCAACGTCGCGCGCGTCCACGAGCTGCTGCGGCTCGAGGAGACGGGCGGCCGGTCGCCGGGCGGCGGTGCGCTGGTGGTCGAGTACGCGCCCGGGCGCTCGGCCCAGCTCGCCGCGCTGGAGGCGACGAGCCGTGGGGCCCGGCTCGCGCTCGCGCTGCGCGTCGGGCTCGGCGTGGCGCGCGGCCTGTCCGCGATCCATGCGCGGGGGCTGACCCACGGGGACATCAAGCCGCAGAACGTGGTCGTCGACCCCGACCCTGCCTCGCCTGTGGTGCTGATCGACCTGGGCATGGCGGCGGCGCCGGGCAGCGGTCCCGCGGATCGGGTCTCCGGCACGTTGGGCTTCATGGCTCCGGAGCTGCTGAGGGGCGAGCGTGGCCCGGCGGCGGACCTGTTTGCACTCGGCGTTACCCTGGCGCGCATCCTCGAGGGCCAGGCGCCTGGGCGCGATACCGGCCAGCTGCCGACGCCCGCGCAGGCGGCGCTGCTCTCTCCACTCGAGGACTGGGTGCCGTCGGCGCTACGCAACCTGATCGCGGACCTCACGGCCGAGCAACCCCAGCTGCGCCCGGCGCGCGCGCTCGATGCGGTGGCGCGTCTGTCGGCGCTGGACGGTGCGCCCGAGGCCTCCGCCGCGCAGGCGCACCTGGATGCCGAGCAGCCCACGCCCGACGAGCTGTCGCTGCGCATGGAGCACCTGCCGGCGACCGGCCTGCAGCACGCGCTGGCGGCGCTGCAGGCGGCGGGCCGCGGGGGCGTCGTGGTCGTCCACGGGCCGGATGGTGCGGGGCGCTCGCGCCTCGTGCGCGAGTTCGCAGGCCGCGCCCAGCGTGCAGGGCTCGCGGCGGGCGAGCGAATCCCGACCTACCGCGCGGTCAGCGCGCTGCCGGGCACCGCGCTAGGGCACGACACCCTGCTGCACGTCCTGCCCCAGGCGGTGGCGACCCTCGAGCAGCTGCGGCTGCTCGTCGTGTCCGCGGCGGTGGAGGGGGCCGAGCTCACGGTCATCTGGGAGCGCGCCGATGCGCTCGACGACGACGACGTGCCCCACGTGGAGGTCGGTCCGCTCGACGAGGAGGCGGTGCGTGCACTGCTGTCGGAGGCGATCGGCGATGCGCCCAGCACGTCGCTGGTGCGCGAGGCGGTGGCGGCCAGCGGCGGCCTCGCGGGGCGGCTGTGCCGGCTGCTCGCCCTCGGTGCCAAGTCCGGCGTGCGAAAGTGGTCGGGCGCACGCATGCGCGAGCTCTCGGCGGGCCGCGCCACCGATGCCCTGTCCGTGCCGGCGGAGGCGGGCGCGCTGTCGGAGGTGCTCGCGGTGGCGGGCGGCGCGCTGCCGGTCGCCGCAGCCCGCGCCGCCGTGCCGGACTGCGGGCAGCAGGCGGCGCTGCTGCGCGTCGCGGGGCTCCTGTCCTTCGATGACGGCGGAGCCCTGTGCCTGCGGCGCGACGCTGTCGAGGCACTGCTGGGCGCGATGCCGAGCCGTCGCCGGGTCGCGGTGGCCGCAACGGTTCCGGCCGAAGGTCTCGACGCGGAGGCGGCGGCGCAGCTGCTGATCGCGCGCGGACAGCCGGCGGAGGGCAGGGCGCGGCTGCTGCAGGGGGTGGCCGAGGCGCGCGCAGCCGGACGGTCGGCGGCGGCTGTGGCGATGGCATCGCGGGTTGCCCCCGCGCTCGGGGCGCAGCCTGGATCGGCGCTGCGGGTGGCCTGGGCGGACGCCCTGCGAGCCACGGGGCGATACGCGGATGCCATCACGGTCGTGGATGGGCAGGCTGCAGGGGCCGACGACGATCAGCGCCTGCTCCACGCCGAGCTCTCCCGGCTCTGTGGCGACGCGATCGGTGCGCGGCGCGTGGCCGAGGCGCTGGTCGCCGAGGGGACGTCGCTGGGCGCCGGCGCGCACGCGATCCTCGCGCGCCTGTGTGTGGACGCGGGCGAGCTGCGCGAGGCGCGTGTGCACCTGGAGGCGGCGGGCGAGGGCGGTGGGGCGCGGCTCGGGGAGACGCGCGCGCTGTGCCAGCTCTACGGTGGGCAGCCCGATGAGGCGCACGCCACCGCTGCCGAGGCGCTCTCCGTCTGTCGCCGGGCGGGCGATGTCGGTGCGGAGGGTCGGCTGTGCAGCGTGGCCGCGTGGTGTCTGCAGGAGCTCGGGCGCAGCGGCGAGGCGAGCGTGCGGCTGGCCGACGCGGTGCGCTGCGCGGAGCGCGCCGGTGAGGAGCACGCACTTGCGGTCGGCAAGATGAACCTGGCGATCGACGGTACGCGCATCGGCGATCTCGGCGGTGCGCTCGAAGCCCTGCGAGATGCGGCACGGCGACTCGCGCGGCTGGGACGCGATGCCGACGTCGCCCGCGCGCTCTACAACCTCGCCTACGTGCGGCACCTCTGCGGTGACCTCGACGGCGCGGACGCGGCGGCGCGGCTCTCGGTAGCGGCTGCCGTGCGGTGCGGCGACGACGCCGCGCGGCAGCTCGCCGAGGGGATGCGGGCGGAGGTCGCGGTGGCCTCCGGCGACACGGGCCCGGCCCGCGCGTGGCTCGCGGCGCTGTCGGACTCCTCGCACCCCTCCCACCGGGGCGGCCGTGTGCTGAGGCCGGCCGACGCGGCCAGTGTGCAGGTCCGCGCGATCGAGCTGTCCCTCTCGGTCGACGACGGCGCGTTGGCCCAGGCGCACCTGGAGTGGCTCGGCGCGCACGTGCAAGACGCGGGCGCCGATGCGGTCCACGAGGCCGCAATCGCGACCGCACGTGTGGCGCTGTCCGCGGGCGATGCTACGCGCGCGCTCGACCTCTCTTTGTCCGCCCATGCGGCGACCGCGGAGGCGGGCTTCGACCTGCGCCTGCGCAGTGCGCTGTGCGCGGCGGCGTGCGCGAGTGCGGCCGGGCAGGGGGAGCTCGCCCAGGGGCTGCGCGCCGAGGTGCGTGCAGCGCTCGACTCCGCCGCCCACGGACTGTCGTTGGCTGCCCGCGCACGCCTGCGGCAGGTGCCGGCCTACCGGCGCGCGTGGGAGGCGGCGCCGCCGCCCGAGGGTGGCGATGCGCCCGGCATGGACGACGCGCGCGGCTACCCGAGGCTGCTCGCGCTGGCGAAGCGCTTCATGGGCGAGCGGCGCCCCGAGCGTCTGTACGAGCACATCCTCGACGCGGCCCTCGAGCTGGCCGGCGCGGAGCGCGGATGTCTGCTGCTGCGCCGCCCCGACGGGATGCCCAGGTTGCGCGCGAGCCGCGGGCTGACCGGTGAGGAGCTCTCCGACGGCGGTCCGACCCTCTCGCGCTCGGTCGTCACGCGCGTGCTCAGCTCGGGGCAGCCGATGTCCACGGTCGATGCGCTCAGCGATGCGCGGCTGGCCGGTGCCGAGAGCGTGCACGCGCTGTCGCTGCGCTCGGTCGCCGCGGTGCCGCTGTGGAGCGACAACGAGGTGGCCGGCGCGATCTACATCGAGGATCGCCTGCGACCGTTTGCGTTCCGCGACCACGAGATGCGGCTGCTGGTGGATCTGGCGCACCTGTCATCGATCGCGCTCGACTCCGTGCGTGCGCTGCGGTCGGAGCGCCGCAACGCTCGACGGCTGTCGGCGGTGCGCTCGAAGCTCGCCCGCCAGGTGCAGACCCAGGCGGTCGAGCTGTCGACCCTGCGACGGCAGGCGGGTGCGGGTGGCCGCGGGGGCATGGTCGGTGGCAGCGCGGCGGTGGCGGCACTGCTCGATCTGCTCGAGCGCGTGGCGCCCGCCGACGTTCCGGTGCTGGTGCTCGGGGAGAGCGGCACGGGCAAGGAGCTGGCGGCGCGCGCGCTGCACGCGGCCAGCACGCGCAGCGACGCGCCCTTCGTCGGCGAAAACTGCAGCGCCATCCCGGAGTCGCTGCTGGAGAGTGCGCTCTTTGGTCACGTGCGCGGCGCCTTTACGGGTGCTGATCGCGCGCGCACCGGGCTGTTCGAGGCCGCCGACGGAGGCACCCTCTTTCTCGACGAGGTGGGCGAGATGTCGGCCGGCATGCAGGCGCGGCTGCTGCGCGTGCTCGAAAACGGATTGGTCCGGCCGGTCGGTGGCGAGCGGGAGCATCGCGTGGACGTGCGTGTCGTGACGGCGACGCACCGCAACCTGCCGGCGATGGTGGAGGCGGGCGACTTCCGGGAAGACCTCTACTATCGCCTCGCGGTCGTGACGGTGGAGGTGCCGGCGCTACGCCAGCGCACCGAGGACATCCAGGAGCTGGTCGCGCACTTCTGCGCCAAGCACGGCGAGGGTCGTCGCGTCCGCGTGGCGACCGAGGTGCTGCCCGCGCTGCGATCGCTGCCGTGGCCAGGCAACGTGCGACAGCTCGAGAACGAGGTGCGTCGCGCGCTGGTGCTTGCCGAGGACGAGATCCGCCTGGAGCACTTCTCGCCGCGCCTGCTCGATCCGGGTCACGACGGTAGCGCGCGGGATGGCCACGGCGGCAAAGAGCTGCGCGCGCAGGTGGACCGACTCGAGCGCCGGCTGATCCGCGAGGCGCTCGCCGCGACCGATGGAAACCAGACGCGCGCGGCCAAGGCGCTGGGCGTCTCGCGCTTCGGTTTGCAGAAGATGATCAAGCGCCTATCACCGCTCATGTAGGTCGGTGCATGTCAAGGTGCCGGCACCGCTCTTCACCGAGCGCTCATCGCCTTTACGGGGCGGCGCCCTGATGCCATTAACACTGGTCGGAGTCTTTCTCGCTTTGGGGTGCAGCTGCGGGTGTGGCGCGCTCCCCGATGGGGTGTCGAATTATGCGTTTGAGGAGTGTCTTTCTCCAGCTTCTTGCGGTCGCTCTGGTCGGTGCTCTCGCGACCGGTCACGCATCCGCGCAGGCGGTTCAGGTCAAGCCCTGGTTCCTGCTGATCGTCGACACTTCCGGCTCGATGGACGGCAGCGACGTCGGAACCAATTCCTGCGGCTACACATCCAACCGAATGGGCGCCGCCCGCTGCGCCATCCGCAACATCCTCGACTCGACCGGAGACGCCGAGTTCGGTCTCATGCAGTTCCTCCACCGGTGCGAGAACTCTTGCGGCGACCTCGGCGGAGGCGACCAGAACAACGAGTGCGAGCCCGACCGGCAGCGCCTGGAGCGCATCAACTCCGACAACGGCGTCATTCGCGAGTGGGTTGACGACCAGTGCCAGAACTCCAACATGTGCACCAACCCGGGTGCGTCCGGCGGTCCGTACACCGTCCGCCCGACCGAGCTCTACGCCGTCGGTTACACACCGCTGGGTGAGTCACTGCTCGCGGCCGGAGAGTACTTCCGCGGCGATCTGGATACGGCGCCCTACAACCATCCCGCGCCCTCCGCGAACGACGCGTTTGCCGGTTGCCGTCCCATCAACGTCATCCTCCTGACCGACGGTGCAGAGACGTGCGGTGGAAACGCGCGGACGGCGGCCACCGCGCTGCGTAGCACCTCGGTGCCGCGACCCGTGGGCGGCAACGTGACGATGGACATCAACACCTACGTCATCGCGTTCGGATACGACTACTCCGACGGCGGCACCGAGGTGGGCCTCATGGAGGACATCGCGAACAACGGCGGCACCGACGCGGACCAGCCCGGCGCTCCCTACGCTTTCTATGCGTCGGACGAGGAAACGCTGTCGGCGGCGCTCACCAAGATCGTCATCGACGCGCAGCTGCGCGAGGTCTGCAACGGTGGCGACGACGACTGCGACAACCGCGTCGACGAGGACAACCCGCGGTTCTGTGACATCCGCGGCAGCCGGCCGGACAATGGCATCCAGACCAACCTCGGCAGCTACCCCTGCCCCGGCGGCAACTGCACGCCGATCCTCGGCGAGCAGGACAACGTCAATTGCGCGCAGCGGGAGTGGGCCGTCTCGAGCCTCTGCACCAGCCCGCAGCGCAACCTGCTGTGCGTCGAGCCGGAGGAGTACTGCGACCAGGCCGACGACGACTGCGACGGCATCCATGACGAGGATGCGCCTCCGCTCATCGGCGTCAACGATGGCTGCGATGGCGTCGACAACGACTGCGACGGGATGATCGACGAGAACTGCAGCGGCTGCGTGCCCAGCCCCGAGACCTGCGACAACGTCGACAACGACTGCAACGGCACGGTCGATGACCTAACGCGCCCCTGCTCGATCAACCTCGGTCAGTGCACACAGGGCGTGGAGACCTGCTCTGCAGGCGTCTGGCAGAACGACTGCTCCGGCGTCACGCCGGACGTGGAGTCGTGTGACAACGTCGACAACAATTGCGACGGCGTGATCGACCAGATCTTCGAGGCGTGCTGGAGCGGCAACCTGATGAACCAGAGCGTCGGCATCTGCCAGGACGGCATCCGCAGCTGCGTGGCTGGCAACTGGGGCAACTGCCTGGGCGAGATCCTGCCCACGCCCGAGCTGTGCGACGGTATCGACAACGACTGCGACGCGGATCCCAACGATGACGGCGCGGACGAGCCCCTCGTGGGCCAGGACTGCGGCCCAGGCCTGGGTGTCTGCATGGCGGGCACCAACATCTGCCAGGGCGGGACCGTCTCGTGCCAGGGCGGCAATGTCGACATGATGGGGCAGGAGATCTGCGACGGCCTCGACAACGACTGCGATGGCCGCGTCGACGAGAACCCGGGCAACGAGCCGCTGCCCGACGTGGGCGTGGAGTGCTTCGATGACCTGCTCGGTCCCGGTCTCTCGGTGGTCGGCGAGTGCGGCCTGGGCACGAGCGTCTGCGTCGCGGGACAGATCGTGTGCCCCGACTACACCGGGCCCACACCGGAGCTGTGCGACGACCTCGACCACGACTGCGACGGCAACCTGATCAACGGCGTCGACCAGACCGACGCGTTGGTCGATGTCGAGTGCGGCACCAACCAGGGCATCTGCATGAAGGGCCTGACCGAGTGCGTCGGACCTCCATACAGCGTGGAGTGCAACGCGCCGAATCAGGGGATGAACGAGGTCTGCAACGGGGACGACGACGACTGCGACGGTCGCTTCGACGAGGGTGTGCCCACCGGTGCGAGCTGCGACGGGGGCATCGACCCCGCGCTCTTCGGCATCGGCGCGTGCCAGGCGGGGCTCACCCGATGCGTCGGCGGAAGCAACCGCTGCGACGGCGCCATCGGTCCCTCGCCCGAGGTCTGCGACGGTGACGACAACGACTGCGACGGCATCGTCGACGAGAGCACGCAGCAGGATCCGATCCCCGGCGTGGGTGACATCTGCGGCGGTGACCTCGGGATCTGCAACTACGGGCAGTACAGCTGTGTGGGCGGTCAGCTCACGTGCGACGCCGATCCGATCCCGGGTCAGAACGTCGAGACCTGCAACGGCGACGACGACGACTGCGACGGCCGCATCGACGAGAACAACCCCGGCGACGGCATGGGCATCAACGGCGGCGACTCCTGCGATGGCGGGGTCGATCTCGGGATGTGCCTGACGAGCGCCGACCCGAGCGACGGCAACCTGCCGCTCGACGAGCCCTGCGGCGACTGCCGACGTGGCAGCTGGTTGTGCGTGTCGGGGACCCTGGAGTGCCGCGGCGCGGTCGGACGCACTGGTGAGACGTGCGACGGGCGCGACAACGACTGCGACTCGCGCTGCAAGGTCACCGACATCGACGGGGACGGGCAGCTCGAGGTCAACTGCCCCGACGTCTGCAACGGCGACTGCGACGAGAAGATCGACGAGAACCCGCAGAACGAGCCGCTTCCCGATGTGGGTGTCGAGTGCTTCGACTGCTCGGTCGCGCAGGGCGCCTGCAACGCGGACGCCGACTGGGCGCCGCTGGCGCTGGGCATGGATGCCATCGACTCCATCAAGGGGCTGTGCGGCGCCGGTACCAGCGTGTGCGTGGATGGCGCCGTGCTCTGTCCCGACGCGGTCGGGCCGGACATCGAGATCTGCGATGCGCTCGACAACGACTGCGACGACCTCATCGACGAGGGCATCCCGGTTGGCCAGGCGTGCGGCAGCGACGTCGGCGAGTGCGTGCCCGGTCGCGAGATGTGCGATCCGGTCAGCGGTGAGCTGATGTGCGATGGCGAAATCGGCCAGTCCGACGAGATGTGCGACGGCTTCGACAACGACTGCGACGGCATCACCGACGAGGGGCTGGGGCTCGGCGACGAGTGCGGCACCAACGAGGGCGTCTGCATGACGGGTCAGTTGGCGTGCCAGAACGGTGAGTCGATCTGCGTCGACTCGGTCGCGCCGCAGCCCGAGGGCTGCGACTGCCAGGACAACGACTGCGATGGCAACACCGACGAGGCGCCTGACTCCGACATGTGCCCGGGCGTTGCCGGCGCTTCCTGCGTGATGTGCCAGTGCGCCGTGCCGTGCGCGGGTACCGAGGAGTTCGACACACGCTGCCCGCTCGGCAAGAGCCCGGTCGACGACGGCAACGGCTGCTTCTGTGTGGGTAGCCAGTGCGACGCGCGGGACTGCGCGATGGAGACCATCACGGCGCCGGACGGCGAGGTGCAGTGTGCGCCCGAGCGGTCGGATGTCGGGGCGTGCCAGTGCAAGAACAACGAGTGCGACTACGCCTGCAACGGTGTCGTCTGCGAGGGCGAGCTGGTCTGCGACCGCCTCGATGGGCGCTGTAAGGTGCGCAGCTGCCTGCTGCAGCAGTTCGCCTGCGATGACGGGCAGCGCTGCGACCCGTTGGTCATGGACTGCGTCGTCGACGAGTGCGCATCCGCCGGCTGTGCCGGGCCGTGTCGCGAGGGCGAGTGCTTCGCGACCTGCGCGAACGTGGACTGTGCCGAGGGGCGGAGCTGCAAGTCCGGCGTGTGCGAGGTGGACCTGTGCCACGAGCGCACCACGGGCGTCGATCCGTGCGGTGCCAACGAGGTCTGCAACCCCGCGGACGGCGAGTGCGTCGCGCAGGGAGCGTGCGTGGGCACCGGCTGTCAGACGGGTCTCGTGTGCGACATCGTCGGCGGCGAGTGCACCCCCGACCCCTGCCTGGCCACCGATTGCGGCCAGGGCGAGGTCTGCGCCAACGCCGAGTGCGTGGAGCGATGTCCGGCGGACGACGAGCTGGACTGCGGTGGCGTGTGTGTGCGCCCTGGCACCTCCCGCGAGTTCTGCGGTGCGACGGGCGACTGCACGGGCGGTGGCTCGGGATCGACCTGTGGTGACGGCTTCGTGTGTGCCGACGGCGCCTGCGCCGAGGACTGCCCGGACGGCCAGATCGAGTGTGACGGCGAGTGCCGAATCGCGGCTACCGACACGACGTACTGCGGCGCTTCCGGCGACTGCCAGGGCGACAACCGTGGCGAGGACTGCGGCTCGACTGCGGGCTGCGTCGAGGGCGAGTGCGTGTCGAACTTCGGTGGCGACGGCACGGCCGGTGACACCGAGATCGACGGCAGGCTGAAGGACGACGAGGACCCATTCAGGCGCGCACTCGTGAGCGGCGGCGGTGGCTGCGCGTGCGCGGTCGCATCGGGTGGCACGCACACCGGCTCGGATGGCTCACCGCTCGCGCTGACGCTGGGTCTGCTGGGCCTCGTGTGGCTGCGCCTGCGCCGTCGGCGCGTGGTCGCAGCGGCGGGCGCCGGGAAGGTGCGGGGTGCGGCCGGGCGTGCCGCGTCGTTTTTGGCGCTGCTTGCGCTGATCCTCGGCGGCTGCACGGTCGAGCCCTACTGCATCGACTGTCCCGACCCGAACGCGCCCGACGGCGCGGTCCGCTCCGGCGCCATCATCGGTGGCGGCGGGCCCCAGGGTGGCGGTGCGACCGTCGACGGCGGTGGCGACGGTGACAGCACCGGCGGCGACGGCGACGCCACCGGTGACGGCGATAGCACATCCGGCGACGGCGACGGCGACGGCGTCGGCGGCGACGGCGACAGCGTCAACGGCTGCCAGGACGAGACCTGCAACGGTCTCGACGACGACTGCGATGGCGAGGTCGACGAGGGAACCGACCCGGCCGCCGACGGCATCGACCTCGACGCCGACGCGAGCAACTGCGGCGTCTGCGGCAACGTGTGTCAGCTCGCGCATGCCTTCTCGGGCTGCAGCGGCGGGGTGTGTGCGGTGGACTCCTGCGACTTCTCCTACGTGGATCTCGACGGATCGCCGGACAACGGCTGCGAGTACCGGTGCGCCAAGGACGCCGACGAGGACAGCCTCTGCGACTCGAAGGACAACGACTGCGACGGCAACACCGACGAGAACGTCGACCTGCTCGCCGATCCCAACAACTGCGGCGTCTGCAACGCTCGCTGCAGCTTCCAGCACGCGCAGGTCGCGTCCTGCGTCGGCGGCAAGTGCGAGCTGAGCCCCAGCGACTGCGACCCCGGCTACCTCGACCTCGACGGGTCGGCGGGTAACGGCTGCGAGTACCAGTGCACGCCGAGCGATCAGAGCGACGATGCGTTCGATGGCGTCGAGGTCTGCAACAACCGCGACGACGACTGCGATGGCAGCGTCGACGAGGGTGTGGCGGGCACGGCGGACCCGGAGCTCATCGACGCGGAGACGATTGGCACCGACTGCTGGCCCGGCATCTCCGGCGTGCCGGCGGCGCCCGAGGAGGGCGAGTGCAGCGGGGGCACCTACACCTGCGTGGGCGGCCAGACGCGCTGCCTGCAGGGCGTGGGACCGTCGGACGAGCTGTGCGACAACCTCGACAACGACTGCAACGCACAGGTCGACGATGGCATCCTCGGGCTCGGTGTGGCGTGCGGCGAGGACCGTGGCGAGTGCGACCCCGGCACCCGGGAGTGCGTCGCTGGCGTGATGATGTGCGTCAGCCAGGTGGGCCCCGCCGCGGAGGTCTGCGACGGCTTCGACAACGACTGCGACGGCAGGACCGACGAGCAGCGCGCCGGGGAGGAGATGCCGAACGTCGAGCTCGACTGCTTCCCCGACGGCATGGGCGGGACGATCTTCGGGCAGAACGCGAACCTCCCGGGTCTGTGCCAGTCCGGTGAGAGCGTGTGCAACCTCGGGCAGGTGCTCTGTCCGAGCGAGCTCGAGGCGACCGCCAACAGCTGGCCGCGGGGCTACATCGGCAAGCAGCCGGAGCTGTGCGACGCGGACGATCACGACTGCGATGGCAGCGCGCTCAACGGTGTCGACCAGACCGACCAGCGCATCGGCAAGGCGTGTGGCTCGGACCAGGGCGAGTGCACCTTCGGCACCAACATCTGCTCGGGCGGCGTGCTCACGTGCGACAACAGCGGTGGGCAGGTGTCGGTTCAGGAGATCTGCAACGGTCTCGACGACGACTGCGACGGAACCATCGACGACGACCAGGACGACGGCTCGCCGCCCTCGGGCGCCGGCGAGGACTGCATCATCGACCCGCAGGGCAACGTGCAGTACGGCAACGTCTCGGTCACCGGCGAGTGCGTGCTCGGCACGTCGATCTGCTCCAACGGCATCGTGGCTTGCCCTGACTACCAGGGCTCTGCGCTCGAGCAGTGCAACGGCCTCGATGACGACTGCGACTCTTCGACGGACGAGTCCGATCCGCTGCTGGGTCAGCGCTGTGACGATCCGGGCGGGCTCTACTGCGATCCCGGGACCTATTTCTGCGATTCGCAGACGGACGCGCTCGGCTGTGAGAACACGATGCTCAAGGCGCAGGAGCTGTGCGACGGGCTCGACAACGACTGCGACCCGAACACGGGCGATGGCGCCGACGAGACGTGGGTGCAGACGCCCACCGCATGCCGGACATTGCCGAATGGGACGGTGCTCGAGGGCGGCGCGATCCCCGGCGCGGCGGTCGGTGAGTGCATCGACGGCTCACTGGCGTGCATCGGCGGCAACAAGCTCTGCATCAACGAGACGCGACCCGCGGGCGAGGCGTGTGACGACCTGGACAACGACTGCGACAGCTCGACCGACGAGGACTACGCCAGGGACTCGAGCATCTACAACTGCGGCACCTGCGGGACGCGCTGCGAGGACGTGATCACCGACCCCCACGTGATTCTCCAGTGTACCAGCGGCACCTGCGAGATCGCCGTCTGCGAGCCGACCTACTACCCGCAGTACCCACAGGCCAACTACTGCACGATCGGCCCGTGCAACTTCAACGGCGGCGAGGTCTGCAACGGCCAGGATGACGACTGCAACGGGATGGACGACGACCTGCCCGGCGGAACGGCGCCCGCGTGCCTGACCGCGGGACGGTGCACGGGCAACTCCGGGGACGCGACGTGCATGGGCGTCGATGGCTGGGAGTGCGCCACCGACCCGATCGTCGAGGCATGCAATGACTTCGGCATGGGCGGCAACACAGCCAACGACGACGACTGCGACGGCAACATCGACGAGGGCTTCGGCGTCGGCACGCCGTGCTTCGCGGACGCGATGGGCGCCTGCGCAACGCAGGGCATGCGGGTGTGCAACCCGAACTACATGCCGGGCGTGAACGACCCGACGGTCTGTGCGGGAGTCGACGGCATGGGCGACCCCCAGTACGACATGTCCGGCGATCCGATCATCGTGGCGGCGGGCAGTCCGCAGCAGGAGACGTGCGACAACGCCGACCAGGACTGCGACGGCGACATCGACGAGGCCTGTCCCGACGGCGTGAGCGGAGTCGACTGCGTCTCGGACGCCTGGGTCGATATCGGCTGGGGCACGACCCAGATCTACCAGTACGAGGCGTCGCGCCCCGACGCGACCCAGAGCGGTTCCGGTAGCAACGAGCGGCGTGCATGTTCCGGTGGCGGCCGCCTGCCGTGGACAGACGTGACCTACGATGAGGCGGTCACCGCGTGCGCGGCCGCCGACGCCGTGCTCTGCAGCGAGGACCAGTGGACCAGCGCCTGCATGAACGACGAGATGGGCGTCGGCTACTGCGACTACCCGTACCCCGACGCGGGCTGCCAGGATGCCGACTACAGCTCGGATCGCTGCAACGGCTTCGAGTACGCATCGAGCCCGACCATCCAGCCCTCAGGCCAGAGTGGTAGCGCGGGCCAGTGCTACCGCGAGTACGACGATGGCGACGTGTACGAGCTGTCCGGCAACGTCAAGGAGCTGGTACTGAAGCGTCCCAACGGGGTCATCCCGGTCAAGGGCGGCGCGCACAACAACCTGCAGTACGGCATGCGCTGCGACTTCAGCTTCCCGTCGTTCCCGGACGACGAGTCGTTCACCAACGTCGGCTTCCGCTGCTGCCGCGGCAACCCGGGCGGCCCGCCGATCCTCTGCAGCACGATCTCCGTGTCAGGTATCAACCAGGGCCCGCCGATTATCGGAGACCTCACGCACAACCTCAACTTCGGTCCGACTGGCACCATCACCAGCGTGACGGTCACGGACCTGCAGGGGACCATCCCGAACTACACGAACATCACGGGCATGTACCTGAGGTCGCCGGACGGGACGGAGGTTCAGCTCATCGACGGCGGTGGCTACTGCAACGGTTCGGCCAACTGGAGCATGGCCTACTCCGACCTGGCGGGGCCCTTGCACTCGGCGGTGAGCTGCTCGACGCCTACCGGTGGGGGTGCACAGTACCAGCCCGCGGGTTCGCTAGGCAGCCTGGTCGGGGAGGACCCGTCAGGCAACTGGCGGATGCGCATCACCGACAACGTCGGGGCGTTCAGCACCAATCCTGCGCTCACGGGCTGGGCGGTCGAGGTCTGCTATCAGGAGCCCTGACGGACCTCGGTGAACGGCAGGCGCTTGGTGGGCCCGGTCGCCCAGTCGGGGCCGAGCTCGACGAACTCCACGCTCGAGTCGTCGAAGTCGATGAACCCGAAGCACGGCCGGAACTCCCGGTGCAGTGTGCCGGCGTTGACGAAGATCGTGCCGTCGATCGTACGCACCATCGCCCGGTGGGTGTGGCCGGCGACGACGATGGCATGGCGGCGGGTCCGTAGGACCTTCTGCAGTGCCGCGTTGCTGCTCAGCGCCGGCCCATGGTCGAAGGGCTGCACTCCGGCCATATCGTCGGGGCCCATGCCGTGGCACAGCAGCAACGTCCCGATCGGTGTCGGCAGCTCGGCCGTCGCGGGGAGCACCCCGAGTCGTTCGAGCACCTCGGCCTCGAGGTCATCCGGATCGGTCGCGTCATCGAGGTCGCGCATCTCGTGGGCATGCACCCACCGGTCGTGATTGCCGCACACCGTCAGGACGTCGTTGTCGGCGAGCAGTTCGCAGCACCGCGCGACGTCGTCCGTATCGCCGGGGCCATCGGCGAGGTCTCCGGTGCAGACAATGCGTTCGACGCCGGCGCCGCGCAGGTGCTCGATCGCGCGCGCAAGCGCGTCGGCCTCCGTGTGCACATCACCGATGATTCCGAGCCGAGCCAATGTCGACGACCCCCGTCCGGCGTGCGCCGGTCCCTAGACTTTAGCAGTTTTGGATGGGGTGCGGTCTTCGTCGTCGCGCCCGAAGTGCCTGTAACCACGCCCTGTGATCTCCACGGGTGCGCCCTCGGCATCGACCACCGTGACCCCTTCATCGGCCACGACCTCACCGATGCGAGCATCTCCCGTGGTGGCATCCGCGGGTGCCGTGTAGAGCAGCTCGAAGTCCTCTCCGCCGGTGAGCGCGAGTGCCTTGCCGTCGAGGCGCAGCGCGCTGGCGCCCGCGTCGAGGCCCGGCTCGAGCGGCACGCGCGGTAGCTCGATGCGCGCGCCGACGCCCGACGCGCGGCACAGGTGACCCAGGTCCTGAAGCAGCCCGTCCGAGATGTCGATGGCGGCGGTGGCCACGGTCGCCAGCTCCTCGCCGCGTGCGATGCGAGCACTCGGCCGCAGGAAGCGAGACACGAAGGTGCCTGCCTGTTCGTCCGCCGCCGCGCCTGCCGCGAGCAGCTGCTGCAGGCCGAGCGCGGCGCCACCGACGGTGCCCGTCACGAAGACCGCATCGCCCACGCGCGCACCGTCGCGCCTCAGGGCAGGGCCCGCCAGCGTCCCCACGACCGTGGTGGTGATGCTGGTGACCGGCGCCGCGGAGAGGTTGCCGCCAACCACCGCCGCGCCGGACTCGCGCGCGGCGTCGCCGATGCCCTCGACCAGCGCGAGCAGGGTCGCATCGTCGACCGACGCGGGCAGCGTCAGCGCGCAGAGCATGGCGCTCGGCGAGGAACCCATCGCGGCCAGGTCACTGAGCGCAGCCACGGCCGCTCGCCGGCCCAGTGTCCGCGCATCGGCGAGCGCCCACTCGAAGTGCACGCCCTCGACCGCGCAGTCCACGCTCAGCACGGTTGGCTTGTCGGTTGGCTCGAGCACCGCCGCGTCGTCGCCAATGCCTATCCGTACGCCACTCCAGTCGCCGCCGAGCAGCCGTTCGATCTCGGCGATGCGCTCGAACTCATCCATGGCGCTACACGTCGGGTGGCGTCTCCGGGAGCGTGACGAAGAACGTCGTCCCGCCATCGATCGCGCTCTCCACGCGGATCGTGCCGCCGTGGGCGTCGACCAGGTTCTTCGCGATCGACAGCCCGAGGCCGGTGCCGCCGTACTCGCGCGTCGAGCTGCCGTCCACCTGGTAGAAGGCGTCGAAGATCTTGTCGAGTTCGTCTTGCGCCATGCCGATGCCCGTGTCCGACACGGCGAACTCGACCGCCGGCTCGGGTGCCATCATGAGCGCTGCGCCCACGTCGTCGTCATCGTCGTCGTCGTCTCCCGAGACGTGCATCTCGGTCCGCGTGGCAGCAACCGTCACGGTGCCCTGCTCGGGCGTGAACTTGATCGCGTTGCCTGCGAGGTTGATCAAGATCTGCCTCAGCCGAACGGGATCGGCACGGATGGCCGGCACGTCCTCGCCGAGGTCGACCACGAAGTCGATGCGCTTCTTGTCGGCCTCCGGCAGGTAGGTCTCCTTGACCTCCGTCAGCATGGCGCGCGGGTCGACGAGCTCGGGCTCGATCGAGAGCTGGCCGCGCTCGAGCTTGTTGAGGTCGAGCAGACTCGAGATCAACGTCAGCAGCAGCTCCCCCTTGCTGCGGATGGTCTCGACGAAGCCAGCCTGCTCCTCGCCGAGCTCACCGGCGATGCCGGCCGTCAGCATCTCGGAGTAGCCGATGATCGAGGTCAGCGGTGTCCTCAGCTCGTGGCTGATGGTCGCGAGGAAGTTCGACTTCAGGCGGTCGAGCTCCTTGAGCTTGTCGAACGCGTCCTGGAGGCTGGCATTCTTCTCCGACAGCTCGCGGTAGTTCTCACGCACGGTCGCCAGGTGCATCGAGCTCGTCAGGTGTGCGCGATGGCCGGAGAAGAGGATCAGGTCGAGCACGCCACGCAGGTGCGATGCGATGCGCTCGGCGGTCTTGGCGCGCACGCGCGGCATCTCCGCGAGCGTCTGGCGCGCCTGCTCCGGATCGATGTCCGGATCGATCACCATCAGCTTCTTGGGCGCCTCTTTCGTCTCCGAGGGGAGGAACGGGCCCAGGATGATGCGGCCTAGCTGCCTGTCGTCGTAGATGATCGGGACGATGTGGTAGACGGCACCCGTGAAGCACGGATGCACGGTCGTCGCGCCGTCCTGCTCCGGCACGAGTGCCTGCGCTTCGGCCACCGTCGTCGCGCACGCGGTCTTGCCGTGCGTGAGCGTGTTGACGTACTTGCAGATGCTCCGCTCCTCGTGGACGTTCGCGAGCAGGCTGCCGGTGCGTGAGAGCACGCGGATGGAGATGCCGAAGAGGTCGTAGAAGGAGCGGCACACCTCGCGCAGCGACGCGCGGTCGATGAGGTCTTCGAGGTCGGCGATCTCGCCGTACGAGATATCGGCAGTCGAGCTTTCCGTCATGGAGCGACCGGGTCGCCCGCGAAGCGCTTGGTGAGGTTGTCCGTGACCTCCGAGAAGTCGAGGCCGAATCGCTCCTTGAGGCCGTGCTCCTGTTCGAGGTGGGCCCATGTCTCGTCGACGAGGCCCATGAAGGTCTCGAAGACGCCGGCGCCGTGCACTGCCGTGGCGAGAAAGATCTTCTCCTTGCCGCGCGACGCCATGCGGGCGATCTCTTCCTCGCTGCGCACGTTGGGCAGGTCGCGCTTGTTGTACTGGATGACAAGCGGCATGTCGGACGGCTTGAGGCCGTTGTCCTTGAGGTTCTTGCGCAGGTCCTTGAAGGAGGCCTGGTTGGCCCTCACTTCCTGCGTCTGCGAGTCCGCGATGAAGGCCACGCCGTCGGCCCCCTGCAGCACCAGCTTCCGCGTCGAGTTGTGGATGACCTGCCCGGGAACGGTGAAGAGCTTGATGCGCACCTTCAGGCCGCTCTCCGTCTTGAACGTGAGCGGCAGCAGATCGAAGAAGAGCGTGCGGTCGTCGCGCGTCTCCAGCGTCATCAGCCGCCCACGACCCTCGGGATCCATCAGGCGGTGGATCGCCTGCAGATTGGTCGTTTTTCCGCTCAGGGCGGGCCCGTAATATACGAGCTTGATCGTAAGTTCCCGCGCCTGGAAATCCAGCTGCACACGCTCTCCTAAACGGCTGTGATTTCAGAATTTTAGGCCAGGCGGTGGCGCGCCCGCAAGCACTGCTTCACGGCGGGCGCCACGGTCCCGCCCCGCGCCCTCTTCAGTGGGTGATCTGGGACCTGAATAGATTGACAGTATTTACTGGCCCAGTCGCCGGCGCGGTGCCTCTGCGGTCGAAAACCTGCAATTCGGGGTGCTCCAAGCGCCCACATACCACCTGTGGGAGGTGCAAATAAGTTAGTAAAATCGGCACCTTAGTGCACAATAGAAAGAAGTTGACACCATCCCCGACCCGCCGGTAGTTTCGGCTGGAGTGGTAAGAAGTGGCACGAAGTGCCTAAACCCGCAACGGGGAGTCAACGCGTGTGTTTCGCGGACGCTACGAGCACGCGATAGACGGTAAGGGAAGAACCTCCCTGCCATCACGTTTTCGGGAGGTCCTGACCTCCGGGGGCGACTCACGTCTGATCATCACGACCGGGCTGGAGGCGTGCCTCGTCGCGTACTCCGAGACCGAGTGGGTGGCCTTCGAGCAGCGGTTGTCGCAGCTGCCGCAGTTCGACGCGTCCGTGACGATGCTGCGCCGCATCTACGTCTCGGGCGCGATCGAGTGTGAGCTCGACAAGATGGGGCGACTGCTCATCCCCGGTCCGCTGCGCAAGCATGCAGGTCTCGAGCGCAAGGTCCTGTGGGCAGGCATGGGCTCGCACATCGAGCTGTGGGACCAGGGGGCATACGAGGTGCTGCGCGACGAGGTGCTGCTCGACGACGAGCGCCGCACCGCGATGGCCAAGCGGCTGGCGGAGCTCGGCCTGTGACGGACGGCTTCGCGCACGAGACGGTGCTGCTGCGCGAGACGGTGGCCGCGGTTGCGCCCCACGCGGGCGGCTACTACGCCGACGCGACCGCGGGTGGCGGTGGCCACAGCGAGGCCGTGCTGGAGGCGAGTGCACCGGACGGGGAGCTGCTCGCGATCGATCGCGATCCCGCGGCCCTCGAGCACTGTCGCACCCGCCTGTCGGCGTTCGGCTCGCGCGTGAGCTTCGTCCATGGTGAGTTCGCCGACCTGCCCGCGTTGCTGCAGGAGGCGGGACACTTGCGCGTCGACGGGGTGATCGCCGACCTCGGCGTCAGCTCCCCGCAGCTCGACGATCCCGAGCGGGGGTTTTCCTTCCGCGCGGGTGGCCCGCTCGACATGCGGATGGATCCGACGCGCGGGGAGACCGTTGCGGAGCTGATTGCGCGGCTGTCCGACACGGAGCTGGCCGACGTCATCTACCGCTACGGGGAGGAGCGCCGCTCGCGCCCGATCGCGCGCTCGATCCGCCGCGCCCACGAGGCCGGCGAGCTGAGCAGCACCGACGACCTGCGCCGCGCGATCGTTCGCGTCACCGGGCCACGTCGCGGCGGCATCGACCCCGCCACGCGCACCTTCCAGGGGCTGCGTATCGCGGTCAACGGTGAGCTGTCGCAGCTGCGGACGCTGCTCGACGTCGGCCCGGACCTGCTGGTCGACGGTGGGGTCATCGCGATCATCGCCTTCCACTCGCTCGAGGATCGGCTGGTCAAGCACGGCTTCCGCGACGACGACAGGCTGCAGGTCGACAACCGGCGGCCGACCATGGCAAGCGAGCAGGAGCAGGCCGACAACCCGCGCGCGCGCAGCGCCAAGCTGCGCTGGGCACGCCGCGTCGCCCGCGGACAAGAGCCTCCAGCAGAGGATGCGGAGGTGATGTCGTGAAGGCACGCTTCCTCGCGCTGTGGACGGCTGCGGTGCTCGCTGCGGCGGCATCCTTCATCGTGCACCTGACGTTGCGCTTCGAGAACGTGCGGCTTGGCTACGACGTCGGCGACGCGCGCAAGGAGCAGCGCAAGCTGACCGAGTCGCAGCGCCTGCTCGCGATCGAGGCGGCTACCCTGCGGCAGTCGGACCGCGTGGAGACGGTCGCGCGTACGACGCTGCAGATGGACGTGCCCGACGCGCCGCGCATCATCGCGGTCGACCGGCGTGCGCGGCGCACCTCAGGGAGCTCCCAGTGAAGAACCTCACCCGTCGCCGCCAGCGCTGGATGCGTGTGCGCGTGGGGGTGCTCGCGTTGGTGCTGTGCGGGGGCGCCGGCGCGGTTGTCCACCGCGCATACGACCTGCAGGTCCGCCGGGCCGACGGTCTGCGCGAGATGGCCGAGGAGCAGTACCTGCGCGACATCAAGCTCGCGCCCAAGCGCGGCACGATCTATGACCGCCACGGTGCGGAGGTCGCGGTCAGCGTTGACGTCGACAGCATCTGGGCCAACCCGCGGCGCCTGCGCAAGAACGGCTACACGGCGGAGCAGGTGGCGGGCCGCCTGTCGGCGCTGCTCGGTGTCGACTACGACGTCGTGCGTCGGCGTCTCTCCTCCGATCGGTACTTCGTGTGGATCAAGCGCCACGTGAGCCCCGCCGAGGGCGCGGCTGTGCGCAAGCTCGAGCTGGCGGGGCTCTCGATCTCACAGGAGGCGCGCCGCTTCTACCCCAACCGGCAGCTTGCGGCGCACGTGCTGGGCTTCTCGAACATCGACGGCAAGGGCATCGAGGGGCTGGAGCTCTCGCACGACGCCCTGCTGACGGGCTCGACCGAGTCGGTGCCCGCGATCCGCGACCGACGCGGCGTCGTCGTCTACTCGCAGCAGCTGCTCGACGACCGCGCATCCCGCGGCGACGACCTGACGCTCACCATCGACAAGACGATCCAGCACATCGCCGAGCGCGAGCTCGAGCTGGCCGCGCGCACCTTCGAAGCACGTGCGGGCTCGATCGTCGTGATGGACCCCAACAGCGGTGAGCTGCTTGCGATCGCGAACTTCCCGACGTTCAACCCCAACCGGCCGGGCGCCTCGCGCTCGTCGGAGCGCCGAAACCGCGCGATCACGGACCGCTTCGAGCCGGGCTCGACGATCAAGCCCTTCACCGTCGCTGGAGCGCTCGCCAGCGGAGCCATTCGCAGCAACCAGGCGATCGACTGCCAGGGCGGCGAGATGCAGGTCGCGGAGTACACGATTCACGACTCGCACAAGTGGGACCTGCTGACCCCCTCGCAGGTGCTCATGCACTCGAGCAACATCGGCACCGCGAAGATCGGCCTGGCGATGGGCCGCCGCACGCTCTACCGCACCCTGCGCCGCTTCGGCTTCGGCCGCACCAGCGGCCTCGGGCTGCCTGGCGAGACCAAGGGTCAGCTGCGCCACTTCAGGAAGTGGTACGACATGGACGCGGCGACCATCTCCTTCGGTCAAGGAATGAGTGCCAACGCCCTTCAGTTGGTGTCAGCGATGGGGGCGATTGCAAACGGCGGCAAGCTGATGCGACCCACGCTGCTCAAGCGGGTCACGGATGCGCGCGGCCAGGTCGTACAGGAGTTGCTGCCGCGCGTGCGCCGGCGCGTGTTGCCCGCACGGGTCGCGCGCCTCGTCTCCGACATGCTCATCGGCGTGACCGGCGAGGATGGCACGGCCGCGGAGGCCGCGATCGATGGCTACCTCGTGGCGGGCAAGACCGGCACCGCGCAGAAGGCCGACTTCGTGAAGGGCGGCTACGCGGCGGACAAGTGGGTGTCGTCGTTCGTGGGCTACGCTCCGGCGCACCGTCCACGCCTGGTCGTCGGCGTCACGATCGACGAGCCGGTGATCGCACACTACGGAGGCACCGTGGCTGCGCCGGCGTTCCGTCGCGTCGTCGAGGCATCGCTACGGCACCTCGGCGTCTCGGCCGATCACGGTGCGGGCACGCTGGCAGAGCACCTCAAGGAGCGCCGCAAGCGCGCGCGGCTCGCCGCCAAGGCGGCGGGTGAGTCCGTCGAGGCGGACGCGGACGCCGTCGCGGAGGCGCCGAAGGTCGCACAGCTCCCGGAGACTCCCACCGGCATGCGGCGTGTGCCCGATGTGATCGGTCGCAGCGCCCGCGCCGTGGTGGTGGCCGCCGAGGAGGCGGAGTTTGCCGTCGTCCTCGAGGGCACCGGGCTCGCGGTCAGCCAGGACCCGCCGCCGATGGAGATCGTCGAGCGCGGTAGCAGCCTGCATGTCGTGCTTGCGCCACCGCACGACGACGAGGGCGACGAGGGCGTCGCCGATATCCCCACTCCGCACGCGAAGGCCCCGGCCGCAGCGGCCGGCGGGGGCATCGTGACTGCGCGCAACGGCGTCAGGGGCGGCGGTGGCTGAGGTGTCACTATCAGCACTCGTGGAGCGCGGCCTCGCTACGCGCGTCGAAGGTGACGGTGACGTGATCGCGCGCGGCATCCGGCACGACTCGCGCGCGGTCGAGGCAGGCGACCTCTTCGTCGCGCTCGCTGGCACACAGCAGGACGGCGCCGAGTTCGCTCGCGACGCGGTCGCCCGCGGCGCCGTTGCGATCGTGGCGGAGCAGCCGGTGGATACCCCGGTGCCGACGTTGATCGTGGACGACGGGCTGCGGGCGCTGGCCGGGATCGCACGGCTCATCCACGACGACCCCACCTCGCAGCTGAAGGTCGTCGGCATCACGGGCACCAACGGCAAGACGACCGTCGCCTACCTGGTCGAGCAGATGCTCGAGTCGCTCGGTGAGGCGCCGGGTGTGATCGGCACCGTCGAGTTCCGCGGCCCGGCGGGTGTGCGGCCCGCAACCCACACCACTCCAATGGCCGACGACATGATGCGGCTGTCGCGCTGGCTCGTGGACAGCGGCGCCAGCCATCTCGTGCTTGAGGTGTCCAGCCACGGCATCGAGATGCAGCGCGTGCTGGGTGTCGCGTTCGACGTGGTCGCCTTCACGAATCTCTCGCAGGACCACCTCGACTACCATGGCAGCCTCGACGCCTACGAGCAGACCAAGCGCCGGCTGTTCACCGACTACGCCTCCGGACACGCGGTCATCAACGTCGACGATGCCGTCGGCGCACGCTTCGCCAGGGCCTACGCGGGGCAGCTGCTGTCGACGTCGCGTGCGGGCAACCCGGACGCCGCGCTGCACGTGCTCGAGTCCGACAGCGATCGAAGCGGCCTGCGGGCGCGGGTGCAGACGCCTGACGGTGAGGTCGAGCTCCGCAGCCCCCTGACCGGCGCCCACAACCTCGAGAACCTGCTCACCGCGCTCGGCTGTGGCATCGCGCTCGGCGTCCCCGCGCCGCGGGTGGCCTCGGCACTGGCATCGGCCACCGGCGCGCCCGGGCGGCTGCAGCGCGTAGCACACCCCGATGACGTGCTGGTCTTCGTGGACTACGCGCACACGCCCGACGCGCTCGACAAGGTGCTGACGATCTGTGAGGAGCTCACCGGTGGCCGCCTGATCGCGCTCTTCGGCTGCGGCGGTGACCGCGACCGCGACAAGCGCGCGAAGATGGCGCGGGCGGCCACCCGGCGCGCCGCGCTTGCGGTCGTCACCAGCGACAACCCGCGCAGCGAGGCGCCGCGGGCGATCCTCGGCGACATCGTGGCGGGCATCGCCGCGGGCGATGCACTCGAGATCGACGAGCCCGCCGCCCTCGGGGGCGCCGACGGCTTCATCGTCGTCGAGGACAGGCGCCACGCCATCGACATCGCGGTTGCCGCGGCACGCCCCGGCGACACGGTCGTGATCGCGGGCAAGGGCCACGAGAAGGTTCAGATCATCGGCGACCGCCGGCTCCCCTTCGACGATGTCGAGGAGGCGCAGCGCGCCATCAGCGCACTGGGAGAGGTGGCCTGATGGCGACCCCGATCCCCGACAACGCAGCAGCCTTCACGCTGGGCGAGCTCGCCGCGGCGGTGGGGGCTGTGGGGGCGGCTGTCCCCGAGGAGCGAGCCGGCGAGCGCGTCGCCGGCATTGTGACCGACTCTCGGCGGGTCGCGGCGGGGAACGTCTACGTGGCGCTGGTCGGTGAACAGCACGACGGTCACGACTTCCTGAAGGCCGTCGCGGGTGTGGCGGCCGCAGCGATCGTGCGCACGGGCACCACGGTGCCGGCGGGGCTGCTCGCGCTCGAGGTCGACGACACGCTCGTCGCGCTCGGCGACATCGCCCGTGCCCACCGCCGTCGCTGGGGCGGTCGCATCGTCGCGATCACGGGCTCGGCAGGCAAGACGACCACGAAGGAGCTCGCGGCCGGGGCGCTCGGCCACGACGGGCGCGTCGTGGGCCGGACGGCGGGCAACCTCAACAACCGTATCGGCGTGCCGATGACGCTGCTGTGTCTCGAGTCGTCGACCACGCTGGCAGTGATCGAGGCGGGAACCAGCTTACCCGGCGAGATCGCGGCGCTCGCCGGCATCATCGAGCCCGATATCGCGGTGGTGACCGGCGTGTCCGTCGCCCACACCGCCGGTCTCGGCAGCCTGGATGCGGTCGCTGACGAGAAGATGGAGCTGCTGCGCGCCGTGGGCGCCGAGGGCACGGCGATCTTCAGCGCGGACCACCCTGCGCTGGTGCAGCGCGCCGGCAGCCTGCGTGCGCGCACGCTGAGCTTCGGGGAGTCGCCGCAGGCCGACGTCCGTCTGGTAGCCCACACCGTCGATGCCGAGCTGCGCTCGACCTGCACCTACGCCGTGCCGGGGCGCGGGACTCCCGCCGCCGTGCGGCTGCGTCTGCTCGGTGTCGGGCCCGCGGTCGATGCGGCGGCGGCGCTGTGCTGCGTGCTCAGCTGCGACGGTGTGGACGCGCTCGACGCTGCGATCGCGGCGATGCAGGAGGTCGCCCCCGTGGCGGGACGCCTCTCGCCCGTGGACGGACCGCAGGGCTGCGCGATCCTCGACGACACCTACAACGCGAACCCCGCGTCGGCTTCGGCGTCGCTGCGCGCGCTTGCGGAGTCAGCGACTGCGCGGGGCGGTCGGTCGATCGCGATCCTCGGCGATATGAAGGAGCTCGGCTCGCAGTCCGGCGTCGAGCACGCCCGGGTAGGCCGCCACGCCGGCGAGCTGGGGCTGCACACCTTCGTCGGCTGCGGTGAGGAGATGCGTGCGGCGGTCGATGCGGTGCAGGGCGAGACCCGCGCACTGCACGTCGTCGAGCCGATGGATGCGCTCGACTTGCTCGAGCCGCCGGACGCGGGCGACGTCATCCTGATCAAGGGCTCTCGCTCGATGAAGATGGAGCGGCTGGTGGACGCGATGACGGGGGTGGGCGCGTGATCTACCACTTCCTCTATCCGCTGCACGAGATCGAGGGCTTCGGCTTCCTCAACGTGCTTCGCTACGTGCCGTTCCGTGTGCTCGCCTCCACGATGACGGCGATGCTGCTGACCTTCGGGCTCTACCCGTGGTTCATCCGGCGCCTGCAGTCGAAGCAGATCGGCCAGGTCGTGCGCGACGACGGCCCCGAGTCGCACCTGAGCAAGGCCGGCACGCCGACCATGGGCGGCTCGCTGATCCTGCTCGCGCTGATCGGCTCGACGGTGCTGTGGGTCGACCCGAACAACACGATGGTCTGGGTCGTCACCGCCTTCACGGTGCTCTACGGCGTCATCGGCTACGTCGACGACGCGGCCAAGGTGAGCCGCAAGGACACGGGGGGGCTGTCGGCGCGCTACAAGCTGCTGTTTCAGTTCAGCATCGCGATTCTGATCTGCGGCTTCCTCTTCTATGGCCGCGAGGGCTTGCCGCAGGACTGGCTGGACATTCGCTATCGGCTCTCGATCCCCTTCGTCGCCTTCGAGCGCTTCCCCGTCATTGTGCCTGCGCCGCTCTACGTCGCCTTCGCCGCCTTCGTGGTGGTCGGCACCTCCAACGCCGTGAACCTCACGGACGGCCTCGACGGGCTGGCCATCGGCCCGGTCATGATCAACGCCGGCACCTACATGGTGCTCGCGTACGTCGCCGGCCTGACGCTCTTCGGCAACGACATGGCCCGCTACCTCGACATCCCCTCGATCGCCAGCGCGGGCGAGCTGGCGATCTACTGCGGCGCGCTGATCGGCGCTGGCATCGGCTTCCTCTGGTACAACACCTACCCCGCGCAGGTGTTCATGGGCGACGTCGGCTCGCTGGCGCTCGGGGGCGGGCTCGGCGCGCTCGCCATCGTGACCAAGAACGAGCTGCTGTCGGTGATCCTCGGCGGCATCTTCTTCGTCGAGGCGGTCAGCGTCATCGGTCAGGTGATCAGCTACCGGCTCTTCAAGAAGCGCATCTTCTTGATGGCGCCGATCCACCACCACTTCGAGAAGAAGGGGTGGGCCGAGCCCAAGGTCATCGTGCGCTTCTGGATCATCTCCGTGATGCTCGCGATCGTCTCCCTCTCCACCCTGAAGCTGAGGTAGCGCATGGACTGGGCGACGCAGCATGTGCTGGTGGTGGGGCTCGGGGCGAGCGGCGTTGCGGCCGCCGAGCTGCTGCTCCAGCGCGGAGCGCGCGTGACATGCAACGACCTGCGACAGCGTGAGCAGCTGCTCGAGGTGGCGTCGCGGCTCGAGGACGCCGGCGCGGAGCTCTCGCTCGGCGGGCATCCCGAGGCGCTCTTCACCGCGGCAGACCTGATCGTGGTCTCCCCGGGTGTGCCCCCGCTGCCCGCGCTCTCCGCGGCTGAGCGCGCGGGCGTCCCGATCGCTGGCGAGGTCGAGCTGGCGTCGCGCTTCATCGAGGGGCGCATCGTTGGCATCACGGGCACCAACGGCAAGAGCACCGTCACGAGCCTCGTGGGCGCGATGGCCGAGCGCACCGGCAAGCCCACCTTCGTCGGCGGTAACCTCGGTACACCGCTGATCGATGTGGTGGGCGATGAGGCTGCCGGCGCCGGCGGCACTGTGGTGGTCGAGCTGTCGAGCTTCCAGCTGGAGCGCGTCGACCAACTGCGGGTGAACGTGGCGGGCCTGCTCAACGTGAGCGAGGACCACCTCGACCGCTACCCCGACTACGCGGCGTACCGAGCCGCCAAGGCGAACATCTTCGTGGGCCAGCACGCTAGCGACGCCGCGGTGGTGCCCGATGGCGATGCGATGTGTGCGGGCATGCAGGCCGGCCGCGCGCCGAGCCACACGTTCGGTGGTGCGGGCGGCGCCGTACGTGTCGTGGGCGGCCGGATCGTCGACGAGGCCTCCGCGCTGGACTTCCCCGTTGAGCGCCTTCGTATCGCCGGCTCGCACAACGTCGACAACGCGTGCGCCGCGGCGCTGCTCGCGCGCCTGAGCGGGGTGCCGCACACCGACGTTGCGGCCGTGCTCGAGGACTTCGCCGGGCTGCCCCATCGGATGCAGCTCGTGGCCGAGCACGCCGGCATTCGCTACTTCAATGACTCCAAGGCGACCAACGTGGGCGCTGCCTGCGCGAGCCTCGACGGACTCGCTGGCATCGACGGTCGCATCGTCCTGATCGCGGGTGGTCGCGACAAGGGTGGCGACTACGCCCCGCTCGCCGAGCGCATGGCACGGGTGGGCCGCACGGCCGTCGTCCTCGGGGAGGCGTCGGCGTTGCTGCGTACCGCTATCAGCGACGCGGGGTGCACGGTCGTGCAAGCGGACGACATGGGGGCGGCCGTCGAGATCGCCACCAAGGCGGCACAACCGGGCGACGCGGTCCTGCTGTCGCCCGCATGCTCGAGCTTCGACATGTTCAGGTCCTTCGGCCACCGCGGCGACGTCTTCGCCGAGTCGGTCGCGGCCGTCACAGGGGAGGCGTCATGGGACTGATGCAGCGACTGCGCGGGTCCGCGCCAGACAGCAAGCGCCGCAACGCCAAGCGCGACTCCGATGCCGAAAAGGCGCCGGGCCGTGGCGAGCGGTCGAGCACACCCGCGCGGCGACCGCGCAGCAGCGCTCCGGCCACGCGACGCGCGAGTGCGACTCCCGACGGCGAGGCCGTGGGCTCGCGCGCGTCGTCCGCGCCAAGGGTGGTGGGCCCCGCCGATGCCATCCTGACCGGCGCCATCGTCGCACTGGTCGCCTTCGGCGTGGTCATGGTCTACAGCGCGAGCGCGGTCTTCGCGCACGCCCGCTACGACAACGCGCAGCACTTCCTGATTCGCCAGAGCATCTTCGCCGTCGCCGGCATGGTCGGCATGGTCGCGCTCGCGCGCTTCGACTACCACCGGCTGCGCAACCTCACCTATCCGATGCTGATCGGCTCGGTCGGTCTGCTGATGATGACCGTCCTGGGTCTGGGTCGGCGTGCCGGCGGTGCTTCCCGTTGGATCCAGCTGGGTCCGATCAACGTCCAGCCCGCCGAGCTTGTGAAGGTCGCGATGATCTGCTGGCTGGCCTACTCGCTGTCGAAGAAGTCCGATCAGATTCGCAGCTTCTCGGTCGGGTTCTTGCCGCACGTGTTGATGGCAGGCGCGCTGATGATCCTCTGCCTCAAGCAGCCCGACTTCGGCAGCGCTGTGATGATCGGGATGCTGACCTTCGTGATGCTCTTCGCCGCGGGCGCGCGCCTCGGTTACATCCTCGGCGCCGGCATCCTCGCGCTGCCGATCGTCTACTACCTGGTCGCGGGCTCCGAGTACCGCATGCGGCGCATCACCGCATTCCTGTCGCCCTTCGAGCACCGCTACTCGGCGGGCTACCAGGTTGCGGAGTCGCTGATGAGCTTCGGCGCGGGCGGCGCCACCGGCGTTGGCATCGGCGACAGCCGCCAGAAGCTCTTCTTCCTGCCCGAGGCGCACACCGACTTCATCAGCGCGATCATCGGTGAGGAGCTCGGCCTGGTGGGCTTCGTCTGCATGGTGTTGGCGTTTCTGATCGTGGTCTACCGCGGTCTGCGCGCCGCGTTCATGGCGGTGGACGACTACGGCGTCTACCTCGCCGTGGGCATCACGATGTTCGTGGGTATGCAGACGTTCACGAACCTGGCGGTCGCGGTCGGGCTGCTGCCGACCAAGGGCCTCGTGCTGCCGTTCATAAGCTACGGCGGCTCGGCGCTGCTCGTGAATTGTCTGGCCGTGGGCATCCTGCTCAACGTCTCCAGACCGCGCGAGAGCGGTGCTCAGGTGCGAATGGATGAAGAGGAAGTCAGTCGTCGTCGGGGCCGGGCGCCCGCGGCGGTTGCAGTGGGAGGCACGCCGTGATCGATCGAGTCATGATTGCCGGGGGCGGAACCGGCGGGCATCTATTTCCAGGCGTCGCGGTGGTCGAGGAGCTGCGGCGACGCAACCCCGACCTGGCCGTGACCTTCGTGGGCACGGCGCGCGGTATCGAGGCGCGCGTGCTGCCGAAGATGGGCGAGCGGCTGGAGCTGGTCGACGTTCGGCCGCTGATGGGGCGCACGCCCGGGACGCTCATGCGCAACCTCGTCAACCTGCCCAAGTCGGGGGTGCAGGCGCTGTCGCTGCTGCGCAAGTACCGACCGCAGCTGGTCATCGGCCTCGGCGGCTACGCGGCCGGTCCGGTCTTGATGGCCGCCGCGTCGATGCGCATCCCCACCGCGCTGCTCGAGCAGAACGTCCACGTCGGGCTCACCAACCGCATGCTGGCGCGGACGGTGGGCCGCGCGTACCTCACCTACGAGCAGAGCGCATCGCACTTCGGCGGAGACAGGGCGCGCGTGCTGGGCAACCCGGTGCGGCGCGCCTTCGTCGAGGCTGCGCGGCTCGCCGACCACGACCCGGACGGAGCGGACGCGCGCGCGCGGCGCCTCTTCGTGTTGGGCGGCTCCCAGGGCTCGGTGGCGCTCAACGAGCGCGTGCCTGACGCATTTGCCGCAGCCGGCGTGGCGGAGCAGGGCATCGAGGTGCTGCACCAGGCGGGGGTCGACATGGTGGACACCGTCTCGAGGCGCTACGCCGAGCTGGGCATCGAGGCCGAGGTGGTGCCGTTCATCGATGACATGGCCCGCGCCTACGCTCGCTCGTCGCTGGTCGTCTGCCGCGCGGGGGCCAGCACGCTGGCGGAGCTGTGCGCGATCGGCCGCGCCTCGGTCCTGATCCCGTACCCGCACGCGGCCGAAGACCACCAGGCGCTCAACGCGTTCGCGCTCCAGCAAGAGGGTGCGGCCTGCGCGATCCGCGAGCCCGACGCGACGGTGGAGGCCCTGGCCGAGCGCGTGCGCACGCTGCTCACCGAGGCCGACTCGCGCCGCGGCATGGCTGCGCGCGCCCGTCGCCTTGGCCGGCCGGATGCGGCGGCCGCGGTCGTCGACGACCTGTGCACGTGGCTGGGCATGTCCACCGACACGCCCGGGGACGAGGGCAGCCCGGAGACGGATGGTTCGGGCCCGACCGCGCCGTCGGACGGAGGCATCTCGCGACGCACCAAGGTCCGGCGCTGCGAGCTGCGCGTGCGCCCCGTGGCGGTCCCAATGCAGATCGCGGAATAGGCGCAGGCGCACGGCGGCATATCGGGGTGATGCGGGACGGACCGCCACCGCCCCATGTGATAGGAGAGCAGCATGTTCCGCGGGCGCATACGGGCCATCCACTTCGTCGGCATCGGTGGCATCGGCATGAGCGGCATCGCCGAGGTGCTGCTCGCCCACGGCTTCGACGTCAGCGGGAGCGACCTCGCCGAGGGCGAGGCGACGCGGCGGCTGGTGAGCCTCGGCGCACGTGTCGAGCTCGGTCACGCCGCCCGCCACGTCGGCGATGCGGACGTCGTCGTGGTCTCGTCGGCCGTCAAGAGCGACAACCCCGAGGTCGTGGAGGCGCGCGCAACCGCCGTCCCGGTCATCCCGCGAGCCGAGATGCTGGCGGAGCTGATGCGCTTGCAGCAGGGCGTTGCGATCGCGGGCAGCCATGGCAAGACCACCACGACGTCGCTCGCGGCCACCGTGCTGCGGGCGGCCGACCTCGATCCCACGGTGATCATCGGCGGCAAGCTCAACGTGCTGGGCAGCAACGCGACGCGCGGGGAGGGCGACCTGCTGGTGGCGGAGGCCGATGAGTCGGACGGCTCGTTCCTGCACCTGACGCCGAACATCGCGGCGATCACCAACATCGACCCCGAGCACCTCGACCACTACGGCGACCTCGCCGCGGTCAAGGAGGCCTTCGTGGCCTTCGCCAACCGCGTACCGTTCTACGGCCTCGTGGTCGCTTGCCTCGACAACGCGAACGTCCAGGACGTGCTGCCGCGCATCGAGAAGCGCACCGCGACCTATGGACTCGCCACGCAGGCCGACTACCGGGCGCGCAACATCGAGGGCGCGGGACTCGCCACGCGCTTCGAGGTACTCCACCGGGATCAGTCGCTGGGCGGCTTCGAGGTGCGCATGCCCGGCGTGCACAACGTGCTCAATTCGCTGGCGGTGATCGCGATCGCCGACGAGTGCGGCGTTCCCCACGACGTCACGCGCGAGGCGCTGCGGACCTTCGAGGGCGTGCAGCGGCGCTTCACGGTGCTCGGTGAGGAGGCGGACGTCGTCGTCGTCGACGACTACGGCCACCACCCGACCGAGGTCGAGGTGACGCTGGAGGCCGCCCAGAAGGCCTACGGGCGCAGGCTGGTGGTGGCCTTCCAGCCCCACCGCTACTCGCGCACCAAGCATCTCTTCGACGAGCTCACGCGTGCCTTCAACGGCGCCGACGTGCTGCTGCTCACCGAGGTGCACGCCGCCGGCGAGGAGCCGATCGAGGGCGCCGACGGAGCAGCGCTCACCGAGGCCATCCGGGCCCACGGTCACCGCGACGTCACCTTCGTGCCGGACCGGGGGCAGCTCGCCGCGGCCTTGCAGAAAAGGCTGTGCCCCGGCGATGTCGTGCTAACTCTCGGAGCGGGCAGCATCACCCGGACAGGGCCCGAATTGCTCGCGGCGCTGCGGGCGCATCGCGATGTCGAGCACGAAACCGACAACACGTAAGAATCGCCGCAAGTCGCGGCCGCCGAAGGCCGAGGAGAAGCCCGTCCTGTCGCTGCGGGCGCGGTTCGACCTGCGGTACGGGCGGCTCGCGGGGCGGCTGGCGCGCCTGCGCAGGCCCTTCATGATCGTCCTGCGCGTGTGCCTGCTGGCCGCCGCGGCCGCGGGGGCGGTCACGGTTGGGCAGCTCGTCGAGCAGCACGCGCGCACATCGCCGTCCTTTGCCACGCGGGAGATCGCCCTCGACGGCATCTCCAGGCTCGATCGCGAGGAGGTGCTCGAGCAGGCGGGGCTCGCGCTGGAGCAGAACGTCTTCGAGGTCAGCCCCGAGATGGCCCGCGCTCGGCTGCTGTCGCACCCGTGGATCGCGACCGCCACCGTGAGCCGGCGGCTGCCAGACAGCTACAGCATCGAGATCGTCGAGCACCGTGCGGTGGCCATGCTCGCGCTCTCGGACCTCTACCTCGTCTCCGACGATGCCTCGGTGTTCAAGAAGCTGTCGCCCGGCGACCCGACCGACCTGCCGGTCATCACTGGCATCGACAGCGACGCCTACCAACGCGACGCGACCTTTCGCACGACCGTGCTCGTGAGTGCCATCGCGCTGCTCCACGACTACCGCGACGTCGGTCTTTGGCGCCGCGAACCGATCGCTGAAATTCACGCCGACCCGGATGCGTCGCTTTCTCTTTACGTGGGCAGCGATGCGGTGCGCGTGCGATTGGGTCGTCGGCCCTTCCGGAAGAAATTGCGCCGATTCCGCAAGGTTTTGGACCGATTGCGCTCGCAGACCGTCCGCCCCGCCTACGTCTACCTGGACAACGTGCGGCGCCCGGACCGTGTCACCGTGCGTCTGCGCTAGTTCAGCGGGCCATCTACGCGGAATCACTTCGCAGTTTTTTTGAGCTGCCGATCCATCTGTGTCTTTCTCGTCCCTGGGCGCAGGCCCTCTCGACTGGAGAAGACATGGCTGACAACGAGCTCATCGCTGGACTGGATCTCGGGACCACCAAGGTCTGCGTGATTGTGGGCGAGCAGGTAGACGATGGCATCGACATCATCGGCTTCGGCTCGGTGCCGTCGAAGGGCCTGAAGAAGGGTGTTGTCGTCAACATCGAGTCGACGGTCCAGGCCATCCGCGCCGCGATCGACCAGGCCGAGACGATGGCCGGCTGCGAGATCGGCACGGTCTACGCGGGCATCGCCGGCAGCCACGTGCGGGGTCTCAACAAGGAGGGCGTCGCGGCCATCAAGGAGCGCGAGGTCTCTCGCTCCGACGTCCAGCGGGTGCTCGAGCAGTCGCGTGCGATTCCGCTGCCGGGCGACCGTCAGGTGCTCCACGTGCTGCCGCAGCAGTACATCGTCGACGACCAGGACGGCATCTCCGAGCCGGTCGGCATGAACGGTGTGCGGCTCGAGGCGCGGGTCCATGTGGTGACCGCCGCGAGCACGAGCGTGCAGAACATCATCAAGTGCGCCGAGCGCTGCGACCTGAACGTGGCCGAGGTCGTGCTCGAGCCGCTTGCGAGCGCCGAGGCGGTCCTCTCGGAGGACGAGAAGGAGATCGGCGTTGCGGTCATCGACATCGGCGGCGGCACCACCGACGTGATGATCTACACCGACGGTGCCGCGGTGCACACGGCGGTCATTCCGATGGGCGGGCTGAACCTCACGAGCGACGTCGCCACCGGCCTGCGCACCCCGCTGGCCGAGGCCGAGCGCATCAAGATCAAGTACGGCTGCGCGGACAGCAGCATGCTCGAGCCCGATGAGACGATCGAGGTGCCCTCGGTCGGTGGCCGCCCCCCGCGCGTGCTCGACCGGGATGTGCTGGTGCAGATCATCGAGCCGCGGGCGGAGGAGATCTTCTCCGCGGTCCACCACGTGCTGTGCGAGACGGGCTACATCGACCTGCTCGCTTCCGGCGCGGTCATCTGCGGCGGCTCGACGCTGCTCGATGGCATGCCCGAGCTCGCCGAGCAGATCCTCGGCATTCCGGTGCGGCGCGCGGCGCCCGTCGGTGTTGGCGGTCTCGCCGACGTGGTCAAGAGCCCAACGTACGCGACAGCGGTCGGGCTCGTGAAGTACGGCGCGAAGCGGATCCAGTCCGCGTACCACGAGGAGATGCCGGTGCAGACCGCACCGGTCGGCTCCGGTATTGGTTCGCGGCTGGGCGGTTGGTTCCGCGAGGTGTTCTGAGCAGTGAGATCTTCTTGCGCGGTCAGGGGGGGCATCCCCGGCAGCGCAACAACGGCAGGCAAAACCCGAGGGAGCCTAGGCAGCTCCCACATTTTGGAGGCAGGCGATGACGATTTCGATTGAGTTCGCGGAGGACGCGGATCTTCAAGCGCGTATCAAGGTGGTAGGCGTCGGCGGTGGAGGTGGCAACGCCATCAACACGATGATCGAGCATGGGCTCGAGGGCGTGGAGTTCATCGCCGCAAACACCGACACGCAGGCGCTGGCGAGCAACCTGGCCGCGGAGAAGATCCAGCTGGGGCAGGCGCTGACGCGCGGTCTCGGCGCGGGTGCCAACCCGGAGATGGGTCGTAAGGCGGCGCTCGAGGAGCAGCAGCGCATCGCAGAGGCGGTGGGCGGCGCCGACATGGTCTTCATCACCGCAGGCATGGGCGGCGGCACCGGTACGGGTGCTGCACCGATCATCGCGCAGGTCGCACGCGACCAGGGTGCGCTGACCGTCGCGGTCGTGACCAAGCCCTTCTCGTTCGAGGGGCGGCGGCGCATGAACAACGCCATGGGCGGGCTCGACGAGCTGTCCGAGGCGGTCGACACGATCATCTCGATTCCGAACGAGAAGCTGCTCGGCGTCGCCGACGAGGACATGTCGATGCTCGACGCGTTCCGGCGTGCCGATGACGTGCTGGTGCAGGCGACGCGCGGCATCAGTGATCTGATCGTCAACGCCGGCATGATCAACGTGGACTTCGCGGACGTGAAGACCATCATGAGTTGCACCGGCCGCGCCCTGATGGGCACCGGCTACGCACGCGGCGAGGGCCGTGCACTCGAGGCGGCGGAGATCGCGGTCAACTCACCGTTGCTCGACGACGTCTCGGTCGAGGGCGCGACGGGCATCCTGATCAACTTCACCGCGGGGCCCGATCTCAAGCTCAAGGAGATCAACCAGGCCGCGAGCCTGATCCAGGAGGCCGCGCACGAGGACGCCAACATCATCTTCGGTGTCGTCACCGACCCCGACATGGAGGAGGTCGTGAAGGTCACCGTGATCGCGACCGGCTTCGACATGAGCCCGGCGACCGCAGGCGGTCTCCACGCGGCGGCGCGGTCCGCGCCCTCCGCGGCACCGGGCCGCCCGGCCCAGGCGGCGGCTCCGGGTCTACGCGGCGCCAGCCAGCAGGTGCTTGCGCGTGCGGCGAGCCAGCCCCCCGCTGCGCGTGAGCGTCGTGACGTGATCGCGCGCCCCTCGCGTCCCGCCAATCCTCCGGCACACGCTTCCGCGCATGCGTCGGCCCACGCCTCGGCAACGGCTGCGACCTCCGTCGCTGCCCGCACGACGCGTCCCTTCGGATCGCCCACAGTGCAGGACGAGGCCGTCCTCGACATCCCCGCGTACCTGCGGCGCTCCAAGGTCTGAGCTGCTGATTATCCGGCGCGACCCATAGCGGCGGGTCGCGGCGGCCTTTGGTCTGTCTTCTTTTGCCTGCCAGGAGGACATCGGTCGTAGACCGGTGTCCTCCGCTTAATTCGGCTGCAGGTCCGCGCTAGAAGCCGAGCTCTTCGCGCTTCTGTTCGAGCACGCCGATGTAGTAGGCGATGTCGCAGCCGGCATCGATGTTGCCGGCCTTCGCTTCCGTCTCGAGCCAGCCCCGCAGGTCGCCCACCAGCTTGGAGGGCGGCAGGGCGAAGTGGCTGATGATCTCGGAGCCGAGCCCCTTGGGCAGCGGCGGCACTTCGGCGTCCGCCTTGTGCAGCTCCTCGATTCGATTGGAGAGCTCGCTGATCTGGCGTAGCCCGCGCTTGCGACGCTCGGGGCGCTTGGTCGTGATGTCGGCGCGGCTCAGGTCGAGCAGGTCCGTCAGCCCGTCACCCATGTCGCGCGCGAAGCGGCGCACGGCCGAGTCGGTCCAGCCGCGCTCGTACTGGCTCGCCCGTAGGTGATAGAGGATGAGGTAGTGCACGCGCTCGTCGAGGTGACCCGTCATCTGGAGGCGCTTGCCGACGCGCCGGCGGTACATCGATGCGCCAACCTCGCTGTGGCCGAAGAAGTGCACCTGCCCGCGCTCGTCGATGCGACGCGTCTTGATCTTGCCGATGTCGTGCAGCAGCGCGCCCCAGCGAACCTCGAGGCGCGGCACCGACTGCCACACGACCTGCTTGGTGTGCAGCCAGACGTCCTTGTGTCGCCACTCGCCGTCCGCGAAGCCGACCATCGCCTCCACCTCCGGCAGCCAGGCGGCGAGGATGCCCGCGAGGTGAAGCGCCTCGAGGCCTTCGCGCGTGTGGCGCCCCATCATCAGCGCGTCGAGGCACTCGCGCACGAAGTCGATGTCGAGTGCGCACAGGGCCTCGGTCGAAGCGGGCTCCGGCATCGTCTCCAGCGCCTCCGGCGTCTCCGTACCGACGCGCGTCGCCCAGCGAAACAGCTCGCGTGCTGCCTCGAGGGACGTGTCGGCGGGCTCCTGCGGCGGGCGCACGCTGTGCGGCTCGGCGGCTGGGGCTGGGATCGACGGTTCTGCGCGGTCCAAGGGTCGTCCTCCGGAGGAGCGGGGCCCGATTCTATATAGTGCATCGGACGGGCGCGCAAATCATGCGTGGGGAAGAAGTTCCATCATTTCGACGCTATGATGGCGCCCGATGAGCCAACCCAACGCCCCATCTGTCGTGCGGATCTGGCTGCTGCCGTTCTCGGTGCTGCTCGGGGTGTGCCTGACGCTCTTTGTCCTGACCTCCCTGGCCGATGGCGCCGACGGGCAGGACCCGCTGATCCTCCTGCAGCTGGCCTTCCATCCCGACCCGAGCTCGGCCGCCAACACGCTCGCCAACGCGGGTGAGATCGTCGCGGCGGTGCTGGCGATCGCGCTGACCGTCGTGGCCATCATCGTGGAGCTCGCGAGCAACCGCTACACCCACCGCATCACGGAGCTGTTCGTCAGCGAGCCGGTGAACTTCGCGGTCATGGGGCTGTTCGTCGTCACCGCCCTGCAGGGCATGTGGGTGACCATGACCTTCAGCGAGGCTGGCGGCGTCGTCCCGTACACGGGCATCGGCGTGACGATGACGATGCTGACGGTCTGCCTGCTGATCCTGCTGCCGTACTTCAACTTCGTCTTCACGTACCTCAACCCGCTACAGATCGTGCTGCGCATCTCGAGCCACACGCTGGCTGCGGTCAAGCACCAGAAGGGTGGCCTCGACGCAGCCAAGCTCGAGGCGATCCGCGGCATCGAGCAGCTCGCCGATGTGGCGCTCAACGCGATGGAGCACCGCGACAAGGGCGTCTCGGTCGCCGGCGTCAACGCGCTGCGCGGGCTCGTTGCGGAGTACCAGGCGGTCCTCGAGGATCTCCCGGACGAGTGGTTCGACGTCGAGGGTGTGGTGACCGAGAACCCCGACTTCCTCTCGATGGACCCCCACACGCTCGACAACATCACCGACCGCCGCCTGTGGCTCGAGATGAAGGTCCTGCGCCAGTACCAGATGATCTACGGCGAGGCGCTCAACCGCATGCGCGACCTCAACTACGTGATCGCGATCAACTCGCGGGCGATGGCCGTCGACGCCGCCAAGGCCGGCAACCTCGAGCTGCTCCACACCGTGCTCAAGTTCTACAACAGCTTCGTGCGCGCGGCGATCAACGCCAAGGACGTCCGCACCGCCTACAACGTGCTCAACCACTACCGGCTGCTGGCGCAGGAGCTGCTCGACTTCAAGGATGGCATGTACTCGGCGGAGATCGCCCGCTACTTCAAGTACTACGGGCTGCTGTCCTACAACACGAACCTGCACTTCCTGCTCGAGACCGTCGCCTATGACCTCTGCACGCTCACGGAGATCGCCGCGGACCGCGAGTCACCGGTGGTGGATGAGCTGCTGCGCATCTTCCTCAAGGTTGACCGCGAGAGTGAGGACGAGGGGCAGGACGACAGTCTGCGCGGTGTGCGCAAGGCGCAGGTGAAGCTCGCGACCTACTTCCTGCTGCACGACGACGTGAAGCGCGCGCGGCAGGTGTATGAGGACATGCTGGAGGAGTCGCCCGACAGGCTGGCGTCGATCCGCGATGAGCTGCTGAGCGTGCTGAGCCCGGAGTACTGGGAGATCACCGACCGCGGCTCCAACTTCGAGTACGTGCCGCCCTCCCGCAAGCGCACCCTGGCGACCTTCTTCTCGTGGTTTCCGAACCTGCCGACCAAGGGCAGCGCGCTCGTCAGCCAGCTTCCGGTGGCGCCCGGTGCGGAGCTCGACGTGATGGAAGGCGAGTAGCCGCCGCTCAGTCCGCGAAGTGCAGCTGGCCCGCGTCCGCATCGAGCTCGACGATGCGGCCAAGGGGTAGCGGCAGGTTGTCGTCGACGTGGCCGGCGGGCAGGCCCGCTACCACGGGGACGTGCAACTCGGCGAGGCGCTCGCGCAGCACATCCTCGGCCGATGGATGGTCGGCGTCCGCCGACGCGTTGCAGTCGGTGAAGTGCCCCAGCGCCACCGCCGCGACTTTCGACAGCGCGCCGCTGTGGATCAGGCTGGTGAGCATGCGATCGATGCGGTAAGGGCGCTCGCCCACGTCCTCGAGGAAGAGCACCGCGCCGTCGAGCGGCGGCATGTAGGGCGTCCCGAGCAGCGCGCACAGCACCGCCAGGTTGCCACCGTGCAGCGGACCGGCCGCGGCGCCCCCGTGCAGCGTTCGCAGCTGCGTCTGCGTCTGCGGCGGCCGACCCGCGACGGCATCGCGAAAGCGCTCGAGCTGCGTGTCGTCGCCGCGCCCGAGCGCAGCCACCATCGGACCGTGGAGCGAGCCGATGCCCGCGCGCGCCCACAGCGCGTGCAGGGCCGTGATGTCGCTGAAGCCCACGAGCAGCTTGCCGGCGCGCGCCACCTCGTCGACCGGTAGCTGCGGCAGCAGCCGGGTGCTGCCGTAGCCGCCGCGCACCGCCACCAGTGCGCGCACGTCGCTGTCGGCGAGTGCGGCGCGCAGCTCGCCGAGCCGCCGCGCGTCGCTGCCCGCCAGAAACCCCTCGCGTGCGGTGACCGCGTCGTCGACGACCACATCGTAGTGCCGGCGCAGCCGCTCGACGCCCCGCCCGAAGGCGTCCACGTCGAAGGGCCCGGCCGGTGCGATCACAGCGATGCGCTCGCCGGGTGCCACCGTGGGCCAGTCGCCGCTCATGGCTGCCCCGCCTCGAGTTCCTCGAGCGCGGGTAGCTGCGGGTGCGGCGGATCGATGTAGTCGACGAGCTCGCCACGGAACGTGCGTAGCGTGGTGGACCCGTCGCCGCGGGCCTCGATGTAGTCCGGGCCGACCGGCACCTTGCCCAGTCCGCCGGGGGTGTCGACGATCAGCTTCGGTAGCGCGATCCCGCTGACGCGACCCTGCAGCTGCGCCATCAGGTCGATGCCCGTCTGCAGCGGGGTCCGCAGGTGGCTGCTGCCGCCCACGGGGTCGCACTGCAGCAGGTAGTACGGACGCACGCGGTTGCGCACGAGGCCCCGCAGCAGCCGCTCCAGCGTCTGTGCATCGTCGTTGACGCCGCGCAGCAGCACGCTCTGGTTCATCACCGGGATGCCATGGTCCGCCAGCATCGCGCAGCCGCGGGCCGCCTCGGCGCTCAGCTCCCGCGGATGGTTGAAGTGCGTCATCAGCCAGGGGGCCGGGTGGCTGCGGAGCGCGCGGCACAGCGCGGGGGTGATCCGCTGCGGCAGCGTGACCGGCACCCGCGATGCGATGCGCACGTACATGACGTGCTCGATCTCCGCGATGGCCGACAGCACCGCGCCGATGCGGTCGTCGCTCATGACCAGCGGGTCGCCGCCGGAGACGATCACGTCGCGGATGGTCGCGTCGGCGCGAATGTACGAGAGCGCCTCGGCCAGCTCGTCCATCGGTCGCGCGCCGCCGCCTGCACCGACCATGCGCGAGCGTGTGCAGAAGCGGCAGTAGACGCCGCAGCGGTCCGTCGCCAGCAGCAGCACGCGGTCCGGGTAGCGGCGCACGAGATGCGGGGCGACCTGGTGTGCCTCCTCGCCGAGCGGGTCGCGCAGATCCCCGCGCACCCTGCGCGCCTCGGCACCCTGCGGCACGCACTGCAGCCGGATCGGGCAGTGCGGGTCGTCGCGGTCGATCAGACCCAGGTAGTAGGGCGTGATCGAGACGGGAAAGCCGCCTTCGGCCGCATGTTGGAGGCCCTCCCGCTCGCTCGCGGTCAACGCAAGCTCTGCGGCCAGGCGCGCTTCGTCGGTGACAGCGTTGCGCACCTGCCAGCGCCAATCATCCCGATCGCTGGCGGGGCGGAGTTCGGTCAGCTGCGCTGGCCCTGTGACCGCCGTCGGCATCGCCCGGCAGCATAACGATGCGATATTCCCAGGGGAACCCCCGGTCGCATCCGGGCCGCGCGAGAATCGCCCAGGAATCTGCGACAAACGGGGTGCGATTGGGGTCAGAGTAGGGTATTTGATGCGCCCTTTTTGGAGGCAGTTCGAATGAGTGCTCTGGACCCCCGTCCCTTCAAGGTCGACTACATCGACAACCCCAGCCAGGCGGAGCTTCGCAAGCTCACCCTCGCGCACACACCTTCCGTGCTCGAGACCAGCGTCGGCAGCATCAACAAGATCTCGCGTAACAAGGCCCGCATGGCCAAGTACACGTACGTGGTCTGTGAGCCGGGTGGTGAAGGACGCTGGAGTGGCAACACGATCGAGCCGGCCAAGGCCAAGGCGCTGCTCGACATGCAGGCCGCTTACATCGCCGACAAGGGCCAGCTCATCGCAGTCGACGGTTACCTGGGGCTCGGCCCGCGGGCGCTCGGCGCAACGTGGCTGTACACGCCCGAGGGCGCGAACATCGCGGGCATGCAGCAGATCCTCACCTTCCCGCGCGACGGTGTGGAGTCGGGCGAGACACTCGCCGCTCCCTTCAAGCCGACCTTCCGTCTCGTCTACACGCCCGACTGCTTCGCCGAGGACATGCCGGGCCGCCAGGCGATCATCGTCGACATGGAGAACCTGACCACCTACGTGATGGGTCCGGACTACTTCGGCGAGTCGAAGAAGGGCGTGCTGCGCATGCTCAACGAGTACGTCTACGGCCAGGGTGGCCTCGTACTGCACGCCGGCGCCAAGGCCGTGACCCGCGCGGACGGCAAGCGCGTCACGATGACGATCATGGGGCTGTCGGGCACCGGCAAGACGACCACCACGTTCTCGAAGCAGGGCGAGCTCACGCAGCCGATCCAGGACGACATGGTCTCGCTCTGGAACAACGGCGAGATCTCGATCACCGAAAACGGCTGCTTCGCGAAGACCGAGGGTCTGAGCGCCGACTCCGAGCCGATCATCCATGCCGGTACGATCAGCAGTGACGCGTGGGTCGAGAATGCCTACCTCGACGGTGCCAAGGAGTTCGACTTCTTCAAGGCGCCGCTGACCGCAGACGAGGTCAAGTCGTACCGCGAGATCCTGATCGCCACGGGCGCCGACGCGGGCAACGTCGACAAGTACATCGCTGGCGAGGTGAAGTTCGACGACGTCGTCGACGACGGCATCCCGAACGATGGCTGGGACTTCGTCATCTGGTCGCAGAACGGTCGCTCGATTATCCCGATGTCGGCCGTTCCCGGCGCTGCGGACATGAGCGACATCCCGGCGGTGCAGTCGATGGGCATTCTCAATCGTGACGAAGGTCCCGACGCGGCCACGCCCGGCATCGTGCGCTTCACGTCGCCCGAGCAGGCAGCCGGCTTCTTCATGCTTGGCGAGACCTCCAAGACGAGCGCCGCCGGCAAGGACCGCGGCAAGACGCGCTCACCCTTCACGCAGCCCTTCTTCCCCGGGCAGTTCGGTCTGCAGGCCACGCGCTTCAGCGAGATCGCAGCGACCATGGGCGACGTCTCGATGTGGATGATGAACACCGGCTACGTCGGCGGTGACGCCAAGGATGTGACCGGCGGCAACGCGCTCAAGGTCAAGATCCGCCACTCGAGCGCCATGCTCGAGGGGCTGCTCGCCGAGAACATCAAGTGGACGGTCGATCCCGACTTCGGCTACGAGGTCGTCGACGTGGACGCGCCCGAGAATGCCGCGCTGGTCGATGTCGTGCCCAGGGAGATCCTACAGCCGCGCACGTTCTTCGAGGCGAAGGGCCGGATGGACGAGTACACGGCTTGGGTGACCAAGATGAAGACCGAGCGACGCGCCTTCCTGAAGAAGTACGACGTCTCCGAGGCGATCATCCAGGCCACCGCGGCCTGATCTGCGAGGCCGTTACGCGGGCTGCGCCGCCAGCTCGCGCAGGCTCGCGTCCGACGCCTCGTGCCAGTGGTTGAGCTGCAGGCGCAGCCAGAACACCGCCGTGCCGACGTAGACGTCGACCAGGATGGCCAGCCAGCCGCCGATCACCCCGAGCTCGAGGTGGTAGGCGAACAGCCAGGTCAGCGGTGGCGTCAGGAGCCACGAGATCGCGACCCCCATCCAGGCGCAGAAGCGGACGTCCCCCGTCCCGCGCAGGACGTTGCGCGCGACGATGTTGATCGCGTCGGCGATCTGGAAGCCCGCCGCCACCAGGAACAGCTGCGCACCAACCGCCACCAGCGCAGGGTCCGGCGTCATCCGGACGATGATCTGGTCGCCGAGCGCGGCGAACGCGACGGTGCAGAGGCTCGCGTAGGCGACCACAGGCAACAGCGCCCGCCGCGCAACCACGTGGACGAGGTCGCGCCGCCCGGCACCGACCGCCTGCCCGACCAGAATCGACGCCGCGTCGCCCAGGGCCACGCACGGCAGGAAGCCGAAGTGGATGATCTGGATGCCGAGCTGGTTGGCGGCCCCGTCCAGGTCGCTGAGGCTCGTCAGCATGACGACCATCGCGGCGAACGAGCCCACCTCGAGCACGAACTGCAGCCCCGACGGCAGGCCGACGCGCCATATGGCGCCGACGTGGTGCCGACGCGTCTGCCGCAGCGCGAAGCCCTCGCGGGCCTGCAGCAGCACCATCGCCAGGCACCCGGTCACGTTGGCGCTCACCGTCGCCCACGCGGCCCCGGCGACGCCGAAGCCGAGCAGCACGATGAAGACGTAGTCCAGCGCGATGTTCGTGACGTTGGCGAGCAGCGCCACGCGCATCGGCGATTGCGAGTCGCCCGTGGCCATGCGCCCCTGCTCGATGGCGATGCGGATCAGCACCGGCATCGCACCGAGCACCCGAATGCCCAGGTAGTCCTGCGCCGCCGCGCCCGCCGAGGCGCTGGCGGCCGCGTGGGGTAGCAGCGCCGATATGCCCATCCCGGCGGCGATGGCCATGGCGCCCAGGCCCAGGGCCCACACCAGGCCCGCGCCCATGAATGCCTGCACGCTGTGTCGTTGGCCTGCGCCGACGGCCTGCGACGAGAGGATCTTCACCGCCCCGAGCACGCCGATCGGGAAGCAGATCAGGATGAACGCGAACGTGCCGCCGAGCCCGACGCCGGACAGCGCAGCTGTGCCCAGCCGCGCCACGAAGAGCGTGTCGACCAGTGTCATGACGCTGTACGAGAGCATCGAGACGACGATCGGCCACGCCAGGCGCAGGAGCGACGACAGGGGCGAGTCGACCCACGCGAGCTCTTGGTTTTGGTTGTTGTCGTTGGAGGCAAGCATTGTCGGAACCGCTTTTTCGGATGGAAGAAACAAAAACCGCGACTTCCTTCGGGAAGCCGCGGCGGCAGGAAAGGCAAACGTCGAGCGGGTTACTCGAGCGCTGCCTCCGTGGCCGCGTAGCCACCGAAGAACGGCACGGAGGCGATCACCTCCGTGGGCTTCAGCTGACTGGTGTCTTGGTTCTTCATCGGAAGTTCCTCCGCGCGCGAATGCGCGTGCGCTGGTATATGGGCCGGCTTCCGCAACGTGTCGAAGAATTTCTTCTGTTTTTCTTCGACGCACTCGCGACGCGTCGCGCTCGCGTGGATCCAATGCGCAACCGTGTGTGCTGACTACGGCGTCGACGTCGGCTACACCGCGCACGCCGCGCACGTCGCCCACGCGTGCTTCGCCGCGCGCTGCGCGCGCGCGCGCTCGGTTCCGATGACCCGGTGGCACGCCGGCGTCGGAGTCGACATCGACGCACGGGCGACCGGGCGACCGGGCGACCGGGCAAGGGCCGACGCCGCGCACGGTGCTGCGTCGTCGAACCAAGGACGGCGACGGCACCGCCGCGGGCTGCCAGTGGCCGACGCATGGCGTTGACGTGACGTTATACATACAGTATTGTACCGTCACTGTAAGAGAGTGTAGGCGGGGATCACGCACTTTTCCGGGGGTAGGGCGATGGACTGGACCGACGTGATGGCGCAGCGCGACCACCTGCTACGCAGCCTGCAGCCGCTGTTGGACGCTCGCCGCGCCCGCGAGCGGGCCAACGACGTCATCCAGGCGCTGGTCTGGTGCGAGGATGAACCCCCGCGCGAGCTGGTGCTGCGGCTGCTCCTGCGAGACCTCGAGGGTCGCGACGCGCGGGCTGTCACGGTCGCTGCCCTGGCCCGCTGGCAGGCGTTTCGCGGCGCATCGCGCCCCGCGAAGCCCCGGCTCGGCGATGGCGGGGGCCCGACCGCGCCCCGGGCCCGACGCGAGACGCGCATGCTCGGCGTCCACTAGCTGCCGACGCGGCGCCCGTGGGTGGCGCCCGGGGGGGGCCTGACCCCACAATGCATGGGACGTGATTCGCTCCACGCCCCCGCTACCGCTCGAGGACGCCGTGACGCGCTGGTTCACCCAGGAGCGTCTCGGGTGGCTGATTCAGCTGCGCTGGGTGGCGCTTGCGGGCATCGCGTTGGCCTCGGTCGTGGCGGCGGCAGGCGTCGTTCCCGGCGTCCACCTTCCGACCCTGGTGGGCACTCTGATCGTCGCGTCGGCCTACAACCTGCTGCTGCGCCGTGCCCACGTGCGCGGCACCGCGGCCATCGGCCCCCGGGCGGCCGTGGCCCAGGCCCTGGCGGACTTCCTGATCCTGACGGTCGTGCTCGCGGCCGCGGGCGGGATCCACTGCCCCTTCATCGGCTACTACATCTTCCACGTGGCGCTGGCGGGCATCCTCGCGGGCCCGCGCGCGACCGGCGTCGCGGCGGCCTTCGCCCTGGGGTGCGCGTCCCTGCTGTGGTGGGTCGACGTTCAGCCGATACTGCAGCTCGGCGTCTGGGACCCGGTGGGTGTCTGGAAGCCCGTGATCGATGCGCTGGCCTTCGCCTCCACGCTCGCCGCGGTCGCCTACCTCGTGACCCACGCGGTGGGCGAGCTGCGCGACCGGGAGCGGTCGCTCGCGCAGGCGCGCCACGCCGAGCGGCTCGAGTACGAGATCCTCAGCAAGACCCTCGACGAGCTCGACGCGGGGCTCGAGGTCATCGACTCGGGGCAGGCGGTGCTGTGGCGCAACCGCGTCGCCCGCGAGCTGTCGGTGAAGACCGACGACGGCTTCCGCTGCGTGGGTGCCGGTAGCGGCGACGCCTGCGACCGCGAGGGCTCGGAGGGCTGTCCGCTGCACGTCGCGCTCGAGGAGGGCGAGCGCAGCCGCTGCCGCTTCTCGGTGCAGCGCGAGGGCGCGGAGCGGCTGTACGAGCTGCACTGCTTCCCCCTGTCATCGCAGCCGGGTGAGCCGCCGCGGGTGATGAACCTCTACCTCGATCGCACCGGTGCGACGCTCGCCGAGCGGCAGCTGGTGCTTGCCGAGCGCTTGGCTAGCCTGGGGCGCGTCGTGCAGGGCGTCGCGCACGAGCTCAACACCCCGCTGGCCACGATCCAGACGCTGGCGACCGACATGGGCGTGGCGCTCGAGGAGGCCGGCAGCGAGACGGCCGGCGGGGCGAGCACGCTGTCGAGCGGCCTCGTAAGCGATGTCGGGGAGTCCGCGGCGCTGATCCGCGAGGAGACCGAGCGCCTGGGACGCATCACGCAGGCGCTGCTGGCGGGCGGCGACCTCGTGCGCAGCCGCGTCTCGGGGGACGTGCCGCTGTCGGCGGTGGTCGAGCGCGCCAGTGCGTTGGTCTTCGCGGGCGCGCGCGAGGGTTCTGCCGTGCGCATCGACCCGAGCATCGACGGCGTGCAGGTGGTGGCCGATCCCGACCGCCTCATCCAGGTGCTCGTCAACCTGCTGTCGAACGCGCACGACGCGGTGCACGAGAGCGGCGGCGGCGAGGTGGTCGTGCGCGCGCGGCCGATGCCCGACGGCCTGGTGGAGATCGCGGTCGAGGACGACGGGCCCGGCATCGACCCGTCGATCGAGGGGCGCATCTTCGAGCCCTTCGCGACGACCAAGCCGCTCGGCAAGGGAACCGGACTGGGCCTCTACACCTCGTATATGCTCGTGCGCGCGATGCGCGGGACACTCGAGCTGGCAAGGCGCCCGGAGGGGGGCACACGCGCGCGCCTCGAGCTGCCCGGGCCCGCGCGGCTGACGCAGCTCTCGACGGTCGAGCCGACGGAGGCCGCGCAGTGAAGCCGAGCGTGCTGATCGTCGACGACGACTCGGCGTTTCGCTTCGCCATGGCCAAGGCGCTGTCACGCCGTGGCTTCGAGGTCAGCGAAGCCGACAGCGGGGAGGCGGCCATCGCACCGCTGATGGGGGAGCGGTCCCCGGACACGGCGCTGCTGGATCTCCGCATGGGCGGCATCGACGGGCTGTCGGTGCTGCGACGCTGCGCGACGACCACCACGCGTGTGATCGTGCTGACCGGGCACGGCTCGGTCGAGGCCGCGGTCGATGCGATGCGCATGGGGGCGTTTTCGTTTCTGGAGAAGCCGGTCGACGCCGATGCGCTCGTACCGTTGCTGCACCAGGCCGCAGCGGATGGTCGAAGTCGCGCCGGCGACGCGCTCGAGGCGCCACCGATCATCGGCAACAGCCCGGCGATCGAGGAGCTGCGACGCTTCGTCGAGCGCGCCGCGAGCTGCGATGACACCGTGGCGCTCTCCGGCGAGACGGGCACGGGCAAGGAGGTGGTCGCGCGCCACCTGCACCTGAGCAGCGCACGCCGCGACCACCCGTTCGTCGCGCTCAATGCGGCCACCGTGCCGCGCGACCTCTTCGAGAGTGAGCTCTTCGGTCACCGCAAGGGTGCCTTCACGGGCGCGACGCGGGCCCAGCCGGGCATGTTCGGCAAGGCTGACGGTGGCAGCCTGTTCATCGACGAGGTTGGCGAGCTGCCGTTCGAGAGCCAGGCGAAGCTCCTGCGCGCCCTCGAGAGCGGCACCATCCGCCCGGTCGGTGCGAGCCAGGAGACGCCGGTCGACGTGCGCATCATCGCCGCCACCAACCGCGACCTGTGGACGGAGGTGCAGGGCGGCGGCTTCCGGGAGGACCTCTACTTCCGGCTGCAGGTGCTGCCCGTGGTGCTGCCCCCGCTGCGCGCGCGCCCGGAGGACCTCGAGCCGCTCACGCAACACCTGCTCGAGCGCATTGGACAGCCCCAGCTATGCCCCAGCGCCGAGGCGTGGGATGTGATGCGCGCCTACGCGTGGCCGGGAAACGTGCGCGAGCTGCTCAACGTATTGCGGCGGGTCGCGCTCTTCGTCGACGGCGAGGAGATCGATGGAGAGCTCATGCGCCGGATGGTCGCTGCGAGCGTCTTCGGCCAGGCTGCGCACGCTGCCGGCGAGCCCGCCGATGGCGGCAGGGCGGTCACGACGCCGCGGCCCTCCACCTCGAGCCTGGCGGAGGTCGAGCGCGAGCACATCCAGTCGGTGCTCGACGAGATGGACGGCAACGTCACCCGCGCCGCCACGGCCCTGGGCATCGACCGCCGCACCCTCCAGCGCAAGCTCCGCAGCTTCTAGCCGCCCGCGCAGCCGTGAGCGCACCGCCGACCTGCTAGAGCAGTCCGTCGTTGTGCAGGTGCACGCGCTCGTTGAGGCTGACGAGCGAGCGTGCGCCGCTGGTCGCGGCCCTGAACCGGTGGATGCTGGTGTAGTCCGGCTGGAAGAACAGCACCCTCTGCGTGCCGAGCACGTGGCCGGCCCACGCGTTGATGACGCCACCGTGGCAGGTGACCGCCACGGTGCGGCCGCGGTTTGCAGCGACGATGCGCTCGATTGCTGCGACCACGGTCTTCTGAAAGTCGCCCGCGTCGAATGCGCGCAGGCGCTCGACGGCCGCCTTCAGCTCCTGCGGGTCGCCCCGCTCCAGCTCCTCGGCGGGTACGTATGTATCGGAGCCCGCATCGTACTCCTTCAGGTCGTCGTCGAGTGCGACCTCGAGGCCGAGCTGCTTCGACAGCGGCTGGGCGGTCTGCAGCGCGCGGCGCATCGGGCTGCTGTAGATCGCGTCGATCGGCTCGGCCGACAGCAGCGCACCGAGCAAGCGGGCCTGCCGCTGCCCGAGCTCGCTGAGGCCGGGGTCTGCGGCGGAGCCGTCGGTGCGGCGCTCGGTGACGGGGAGACCGTGTCGGATGAGGATCAGATCCATGGTTGCCGGTAGTAGAGACGCGCCGCGGCCGATGTGAAGTCCCTGGCGGGACGGCCGTCGAGGTCAGTCGGTGGCCACCAGCTCACGCGCCCAGGCGGGGGTCTGCCGCAGCGCCTCGAGCGGCCCACGCCGCGTGTAGTAGTAGTAGGCGCAGCCGCCCTGGAACAGCAGCGTGACGAATGCCAGCCCGGTATAGAACAGGATCACCGCGCGTCGGTACGTGCGCGCGGCCGACGCTAGCTGGTCGTCGAGGTTGCCGCTGCGGTCGAGCTGCATGACCTGGATCAGCTCGCGGTGCTGCCCGATCGAGTCGGCGAGGCCCGGCTGTGCAGCCTGGCCTTCGTAGGCGGCCACCGCGCAGTAGATCCAGACTGCGGCGAGCAGTGCCACCTGGTTGACCGCGAGCACGGTGGTGCCGACGGGATCCAGCGCACGCAGCCGCGCGCGTCCATGCAGCTCGATGACGCCGAAGCCGATGATCAGCGCGCCTAGCCACACGGAGCCGAGTCCGAGTGCGGCACCCGCGGTGGCGAAGATCCCGCACAGCAGGAGCGACCAACCGTTGAACGCCGCGAGGCTGCGCGCCGTGCGTAGCTGCCCGTGTTGCTGCCTCGCGCTCGACAGTAGCTGCAGCTGCGCATGCGACAGGGGCGCGGGGCCGGCGGAGGCGTCGGTCTGCGCGATGGGGGTAGGGCTACCGGTCATTGCGCAGCTGACACCTTACACCGGACCGGCAGCGCGCAGTAGCGCCCGTCTTAGCCTTGCCGAAGCCGAAGGATGGGCAGCTCGGGCCGACACGTGAAGCGCACGGGCACGATGCTGGTGCCGGTGCCGCGGCTCACATAGGCGCGGGCCCTCGGCGTCTCGTACCAGCCGGCGACGAAGCGGCCGCTGCCGGGCGGCGTCCACGGCACCAGTGAGGCGCCGAGGCGCAGCTGTCCGCCGTGCGTGTGCCCCGCGAGTGCGACGTCGAAGCGCCCACCGGGGCCCGCGTCGAGCCTGTCCAGCAGCTCGGGGCTGTGCGTCAGCAGCACCGAGGCGTCGCCGCGTCGCTCGCCCGCGATGTCTTGCTGGCTTGGTTGGCCGGCGAGGGCGTCGTCGGTCGCGGCGATGGAGACTCCGCCGTCGGCGACGAGCGCCTCGTTGACCAGCAGCCGGGCCCCGGCATCCCGGTAGCGCCCCTCGAGCGCGCGCAGGTCGACGCGACCCCAGTGCTCCCAGTTGCCGAGCGTCGCGATCAGGGTGCGCCCCGGTCGCTGCAGCTCCGACAGCAGCGCCGCGAGCACGCCCAGGCGCTCGTCGCTGTCCACGATGTCGCCCGTCAACGCCACCGCCTGGACGTCGTGGGCATCGAGCGCCTCGACGATCGTCTGCTCAACGGTACCCAGGCGCGTGAGGTGCGCGTCGGTGATCTGCGCCAGGGCATAGCCGTCGAGCGCGCGCGGCAAGCCCGCCACCGGCACGTCGTGCAGCGTGACCTCGAGCCAGTTCGGCTCGACGCCCAGCGCATCGACCGCCAGCACACCCGCAGCGGCGGCGGAGCCCTTGAGCAGGGTGCGACGGGTCAGGCGGCTGTCCGGCATCTGGACAACGTAGCACCGCCCGTCGCGGCAGGCTCCGCTGGGTCAGCTGGGTCAGTTGGCGAGTGGCTGCAGCGCCTCGCGCATCTTCTCGCACGCGCGCTTCTCGAGCTGGCGGATGCGCTCGCGGGAGACGCCGTGGCGGCGGCCGATCTCCTCGAGCGTGTGCGGCTCGTCGCACATCATGCGGTCGCGCACGATGTCCCGCTCGCGCTCGCTCAGCTGTGCCATGGCGCTGTGCACCGCGGCCGCGGAGTGCTCCCGCTCCTGCGATGCGATGGCGAGCTCCTCCGGGTTCGGCTCATCGATCGACAGCGACAGCGATGCGGGGCGTCCCGGCTCGGCCGCGTCCGTCGAGCGATCGCCGCGTGTCAACAGCGGCCACAGCAGCTCGCAGCGCGCCCGTGGCATGCCGCTGCACTCGACCAGCTCGTCGACCGACTTGACGTCCGTCGTGCGGAACGCCCGCATGGCCCTGCGCTCGGTGCGAGTGGTGCCGAGCCGCACCATGCGGTAGCCGCGCACGACGTAGTCGCGGATCTCTGCGCGGATCCAGTAGCTCGCATAGGAGCGCAGCCGGTTGTCGCGCTCCGGGTCGAAGCGCGCGGCGGCCTTGAGCAACCCGATGTTGCCCTGCTGCACGAGGTCGTCCATGGGCGTGCCCCAGCGCCGGTACTCCCACGCGATGCTGACAACAGTCCCGAGGTTCGCCTCCACCAGCTGCCGTCCAGCCTCGCTGTTACCGCCCTGCCAGGCGCGTCCCAGCCGCGCCTCCTCCTCGTGGGAGAGCTTGGCGATGCTGCGGACGTGGTGTCGGTAGCGCTCGAATCGGCTGTCGGTTGCGACTGCTGCTGCGGCTGCGGCCATGGGGTACCTCCGGCGTTACCCAGAGCCAATGCACGCCCCGTGCCGCGCAGAAACACGGCGCTTCGTACGGGTGACCGTCGCCAGGCCGCCGCGCGACTCCACATTGCCGCGGCAGATTGCCGCAGTGGTCGCGGGACCTACAGCTGGCCGCTCTTGAGCGCCTCGATGCGCTCCCTGCCCCGGTTGGCCGCCGCCGGGTCCTTCGACTCCACCACCTTGATGAACTTCCGGTAGGTCGCCATGGCTGCGTCGATCTGACCCATCTTCTCGTGGCAGTTGGCCAGGTCGAACAGCGCGCCGGCGTCGCCGGGTTTCGCGGCGAGGGCGTGCTTGTAGTGCGGGATCGCGTCCTTGTAGCGCTCCATGCCGCGCAGCGTGACGGCCATGTTGCGTCGAAAGCTCGGCTCGTCCCGCTGCTCGAGGGCGCGCTCGAGGTAGATGATCGCCTCCTCGTAGCGCCGCATCTTTCGCAGGATGACGCCCAGGTTGTTGAGCAGGTCGGCGTCCTCGGGGTGCTTGCGCGCCGCGTCCTCCATCACCTTGACCGCCTCGTCGTTGCGCTTGAGCTTGCGCAGCGCCATGCCGAGGTTGGCCGGGCTGGCGGCGTCCTCGTCGTCGAGCTTGATCGCCTTCTTCAGGCGCTTGACCGCCTCCTCGTAGCGCTTGAGGCGGACGAGGATCGAACCCGAGTGGGCGTAGGGGCTGGCGTTGTCGGGCGCCAGCTTGATGGCGTGGTCGTAGTGCCGCAGTGCCCCCTCGTAGTCCCCGGCGCGGCGCAGCAAGCCGGCCAGCGTACGGTGGGCCGCGGCGAACTTCGGGCGCGCCTTCAGCGCCTTGCGCACCTCGGAGATGGCCAGCTTCGCGTCGCCCTTGCCCTTCGCATGCAGGGCCGCGCGGTAGTGCTTGTCCGCGGAGTCTGCACAGGCGGGCGCCGGGCTGCCCAGCCCGATGCATGCGGCGGTCACGGCGATTGCGAGGACGGTCGATACGCGTGGCATGGCTTCTCCCTCCGCTGGGGACGGGCGTCGCGGAGTCGGCATTCTACCCAATCGCCACCGGATTGCGCCGACCCCAGCACTGCGCGGACTTTTCACCGCAAAACCCACGGCGGGCCGGCGGATACGCGGCGCTATGGCACCACTGCGCCGCCGTGCTAGGGTCGGGCCATCATGTTGTGCTCGCTTGGCCTCGCAGACCTGCTGAGCCTGCTCCTGACAGGGGCGGGACCGGGTCTCTGCGACGAGTAGCTAGCGCTCACCGCACACCCTGTCCCGCCGAGACCGGCGGGGACAGCTGCGGTGGCTGAACATGTGTGTTCCCGGTGGTCGAGGCCCCGAGGTACGCCATGTCAGACAACTCGCAACCGATCACGATCTTCGACACCACCCTCCGCGATGGGGAGCAGAGCGCCGGCGTCTGCTTCTCGAAGCGCGACAAGCTCGACATCGCCGCCGCGCTGGACGCGATGGGGGTCGACGTCATCGAGGCCGGCTTCCCGGCCGCCTCGCCCGCCGAGTTCGAAAACGTCCGCGCAGTCGCAGAGCAGGTTCGCGGCGCATCGATCTGCGGGCTGGCCCGCGCCGTGCCGCAGGACGTCGATGCGGCGGCCGATGCGCTCGCGGGGGCCGAGCGCCCTCGCATCCACGTCTTCCTCAACGCCAGCGACATGCAGCTCGCCCACCAGCTCGGCAAGGACCGCGACCAGGTGGCGGCCATGGCGGAGGTGGCCGTGCGCCGCGCCCGTGCACGCGTCGCCGACGTCGAGTTCAGCCCGATGGACGCCACCCGGGCCGACCCGGAATTCGTGGCGCGCATCGTGCGCACCGCGATCGAGGCCGGCGCATCCACCATCAACGTGCCCGACACCGTCGGCTACGCGACGCCCACGATGATGGCCGAGCGCATCGAGGCGCTCTACGCGCGTGTACCCGAGCTTCGCGACGTGGTGCTCTCGTTCCACGGGCAGGACGACCTCGGGCTTGCGACGGCAAACGCCCTGTCGTCGGTCACCGCGGGGGCGCGCCAGCTCGAGGTGGCGGTCAACGGCATCGGTGAGCGGGCCGGCAACACCGCGCTCGAGGAGGTCGTCATGGCGCTGCGCGTTCACGGGCCGGCGATGGGCGTGCACACGAACGTGGACTCGACGGGCATCGCGGCGGTCTCGCGCATGGTGGCCGAGCGCAGCGGCATCGCCGTGCCGAGCAACAAGGCGATCGTCGGTCGCAACGCGTTCCGGCACGCCTCGGGGATCCACCAGGACGGCGTGATCAAGCACCGCGAGAACTACGAGGTGATCGACCCCGCCTGGGTCGGGCATGAGGCGGGCAGTGAGATCGTACTCGGCAAGCTCTCCGGGCGGGCCGGCTTCATGGCACGGGTCCAGTCGCTGGGCATCTCGCTCAGCGAGCGCGGGCGGCTCGAGGCATTCGAGCAGTTCCAGCGGCTCGCAGATGCCCGCCGCGAGGTCTCGGACGCCGACGTGACCGCCATCTGCGGGCGCGTCGGGTGACCCGTGTGCGCCTTTCATGCTACTTCCGGGCGTCGTCGACCGTCCCGCTCCACGCGGGCGCGACGGGGGAAGCGCCGCCTTGAAGACCATCGACATCGTCGTACCCGCGTTCAACGAGGAGGAGTGCCTCGAGGCATTCTACGCGCGCCTGTCCGCGGTCATCGACGCACTGCCCTACCGCTTCCGGATCCTCTTCGTCGACGATGGCTCCGACGACCGTACGGCCGAGCTGTGCCTCGGCTTCGCGCAGGCCGATGCCCGCGTGGGCCTGCTGCGCTTCTCGCGCAACTTCGGCCACCAGGCTGCACTGACCGCGGGGCTCGACGAGGCCGACGCGGACGCGGTGATCACGATGGACGCGGACCTGCAGCACCCGCCCGAGGTGCTGCCGCGCTTCATCGAGGCGTGGGAGGGCGGTGCGGAGCTGATCAGCGGCGTGCGGTCGCACGCGGCCGAGGGTGGGCTCTTCAAGCGCCTGACGTCGCCGGCGTTCTACCGCATGCTCAACATGATCTCGCCGCTGTCGATCACGGCCGACTCGCCGGACTTCCGCATGCTCGACCGCAAGGTCGTGCAGGCCGTGCGCCGCGTGCGCGAGCAGAGTCGCTTCCTGCGCGGGATCTACTCGTGGGTCGGCTTTCGCAAGGCGGAGATCGTCTACGACGAGGGCCGCCGGAGCGCCGGGCAGACGCACTACGGCACGTCGGACATGTTCTTCCTCGCGCTGGCGGCGGTGCTGAGCTTCTCGCGTGCGCCGCTGAGGCTCGCGACCTACCTGGGGCTGGTGGTCTCCACCTTCGCCTTTGGCTTTGGCGTCTACGCGCTGATCCAGAACCTCGTGTTCCAGGAGGTCATCCGTGGCTGGACGTCGCTGGCGGTGCTGGTGTCGTTCCTGTCGGGCGTGCAGCTGGTCACGCTGGGCGTGATCGGCGAGTACCTCGGGCAGGTGCTCGACGAGAGCAAGCGCAGGCCCCTGTACCTCGTGGCCGACACGAACATCCCGGGCCTCGGGCCCGGTGCCGGTGACCCGGACCGCGCGGGGGCACCGCCGCCCACATCGCAGGACGGCCCCACCTGACGGGGCGAAGGAGCGCACGATGAAGAAGCGAGCTCTTGGCCGCACGGGCCTGTCGGTGTCGGAGATCTGCCTCGGTACCATGACCTTTGGCAGCATGGCCGACGAGGAGACGAGCCTCGCGATCCTCGATCGCTCCTTCGACGGCGGTATCGACTTCCTCGACATCGCCGAGGTCTATCCGGTGCCGCCGATGCCGAAGTGGGCGGGACGCAGCGAGGAGATCGTCGGCAAGTGGATGGCCGACAAGCCGCGCCACGAGCTGATCGTGGCGACCAAGGTCGCGGGTCCGGGTGGTGGATGGTTCGTACCGCCCGTGCGCGGTGGTCACACGGCGCTGGACGCGCACAGCATCGAGCGCGCTGTCGAGGGCAGCTTGAAGCGGCTGGGCACCGACTACATCGATCTCTACCAGACGCACTGGCCTGATCCGCGCGTGCCGATCGAGCAGACCATGGAGGCCCTCGACCGGGTCGTGCGCTCCGGCAAGGTGCGCTATGTCGGCTGCAGCAACGAGTCGGCGTACGGCATGACGCGCGCGAACTGCCTCGCGACCGCGGGCGGCCATGCTCGCTACGAGACGATTCAGAACAACTTCAGCCTGATGAACCGCCGCTTCGAGGACGAGCTCGCAAACGTCTGCAGGCAGGAGAAGATCAGCTGCCTGCCCTACAGCCCGCTCGGCGGTGGCGTGCTCAGCGGCAAGTACCAGAACGACCAGTGGCCCGAGGGTGCGCGCTTCTCCGGGTACCGCACGGGCGGCGCGGAGCGAGGCAAGGTGATGGCCGCCCGCTTCATCAACGACAAGACGCTGAAGACGACGGCCGGGATGATGGAGGTCGCCAAGGAGTGCGAGCTCGCGCCCGTCACGTTCGCGACCGCGTGGACACTCACGCGCGACTTCGTCGGCTCGACCATCATCGGCGCCACCAAGGTCGAGCAGATGGACGACATCCTCGCCGCGGTCGATGCGACGATCCCGGGCGAGGCGCTCGCGAAGATCGACGCGCTCACGCGCGAGATCATGTACCCGATGGGCTAGGGCGTGCCCTGCGCGGGCACCAGGTGGCCGACGCTGCAGTAGGCGTCGCCGCGCACGAGGCGCAGCGACAGGCTGTCGTATCCACGGCTTCGCGCGGAGTCTGGCGTCTCGACCTGTAGGCCCACGAGGCCCGGTGGCGACCCGGGCGGCGCCATCACCTCGACGCTCCCGAGCAGCTGGTCACCGAGGTGGAAGTCGAGCGCATAGGTGTCGTTGAAGTCGACCGAGAGATCCCACCGCGCGGTGCGCGACACGCCGGGCAGCGCGATGCGGATGGATGCGTGTGGGAAGACCTCCACGGCGCCGGGGGCCGCCCATGGTGAGCCGTTGCGCTGCACCGTCGCGAGCTCCGACAGCTGCAGCTCACCACGGTGCACAACCGGCCGCACGTGCGCGAGGCTGGCGTATACCCCGTCCGCAACCGGGGCGATGTGGATCGCGTCCCACGTGGCCGGCGTGCCGGATGGCAGCTCCACGACGAAGCGCGTGATGCCCTCGCCCTGCCGCAGTGGGCTCTCCACATCGAAGCTCGTGATCTCGCCGCCACGGTACGACAGGCCGAGCTGGTAGCGCCCGCGCGGGTGCAGGCCCATGTCGAGGGCCGTGACGCCCGTCAGAGGCGGCGTGTCCACGGCGAGACCCCGGGTCGGGTCGATCGGAAGCGCATCCAGTGTCTGGACTCCTTCCGCAACCGGCAACCAACGGTCTTCGATGCGTGCGCGCTGCGGATAGCGGCGCGCGTACAGCGGGTCGGCCAGCTCGCCGGCGCCGCTGGCTGTGGTGGCGATCGCTCGCCAGCGCGCCGTCGACCACAGCGGCGCACGCGTCACCAGTAGCAGCCTGGCGTGCAGCTCCGCGACGCGGCGATCGCGCAGGTGGTCGACCCTGTAGTGGAGGCTGCGGACGTAGCCCTCGGGCAGCCGACGCACGAGGTGCCCGACGCCCCTGAACACCCAGGGCGGCGTGTGTCGCTGCCACACCGGCAACCGGGCGAGCAATGGATCCGTGATGCCGTAGATGTCGACCAGGTGCACGTCCGGGCCCGCGGCGAGTCCCGTCATCCCTGCGGCGGCCACCACGTGCACACCGCCGAGCGCGCGCAGCGCCACCCCCACCTGGTGGAAGTCGTGTCCCTCGGTGTGTGTCCCACTGCGCAGCGCCGGCAGCAGCCCGTTGTGTGCGTAGTAGAAGAAGCGCTCGTCGCTGACACTTGCGTGGCGACGCGGCGCCCCGGTCGCACCGAAGTCCGAGCCGGACGCGAGCGTCGGGTAGGGCGCCAGCCAACCGAGCACCAGCAGCGCGGCGGACAACGCGAGGGTGCGGCGCGCATCGAGCCGCGCGAGCAGGCCGCCCGGTTGGGCCAGCGCGATCACCGCGAGTAACACGGGAGCGGCGAAGTAGCGGCCGAGCATGAAGGAGCCGCCGATTGCCGCCACGTAGGCGAGGTAGAGCAGCATGCCCGCGACGGGCAGCACCTGCGGTCGCTGTCGTGCGCCCGCGGCCGCGACTATCGCCACGGCGATCAGCGCCCAGCTCAGCGGGTCGTTGCGCAGCTGGTCCAGGAAGTAGACCCCGCTCTGCTCCAGCCGCGCGCCCATGCCCATGCCCGTGATGAGCTTCGCGTGGGCCGTGTTGGGGACGAGCGAGCCGTAGTAGACGAGGCTGAACGCCTTCCACGCGAGCAGCGGCGAGAGCCCCACGAGGGCGCTTCGCAGCCAGCGCATCGGTGGATGTCCCAGGCACACGGCCACCGCTGCGGGCAGCACGAGCAGCAGCGTGTCCTCACGGTTGCACAGCATGAGCCCGACGAGCAGCAGCGCGCCGGTCGGCCCGAGGGTCGCCCTGCCAAGCGCCCCGCCGAAGCGGAAGAAGCACACCAGCAGCAAATGGGTGAGCGGGTTCTCGAGACCCGAGGTCGAGTAGTCGACGAAGCTAGTGCAGAGGGTCAGCGCCGCGAGCCCCAGCGCCCTTCCGGCGAAGGGCAGCACGCTCCACGTCATGAGCACCCATGCCGCGGCGAGTGAGAGTGCGATCGAGAGGGACAGCACGCTGAAGAAGAACTCCGACGTCACGGCGTGGACGGTGGCGACCAACACGAACCACAGCGGGTGCGTGAACACCTGAATGCGGTCCGCCACGTTCCAGCGCGCCCCGTAGCCGGCTGCCATGTTGTCGACGACGCGGAACGTGATGAAGCAGTCGTCGTCGAGCCATGCCGTGCGCAGCAGCACGGTCGCGTAGACGCCCCACAGCCCCCAGAGGACTCGGGACTGCATGCGTTGCGCTCGTTGTTCTGGCACTAGAAGTCTTCGGGTTGCGACAGCGCGTAGCGTACCGCACCCGCGATGTCGTCGGCGTCGATGCCGCGGAAGTAGGCCGTCCAGCGCTCGCTGCGCAGCCGGCCGTCGCAGTTGGCCTCGTACCAGGGGGTGACGGGGTTGTCGCGGCGCGCGCGCCACACCAGGCGCGGGTAGTCCGCCGCGATCGCCTGCCACAGGTCGCGGCCAAGGCCCTCGCCCTGCGCCCTGCGGGTGACAGCGAACTTCGTCAGGTAGCCCCAGTCGTCGGTGGCCTCGATCAGCGCTGCGCCCCGGTAGTGGGCGTCGAGGTAGCTGTGCGTGAGGTTGCGCTCGAAGAGCTGCGCGCGCGGCGCACGCCCGAAGCTCTCCTCGAGCAGACCCTCGAGCCGCGGCCGGTCGAGCCCGGAGAGGCCGTCGAAGCGCGTGATCGACGCGCCACGCCGCAGCAGCGTGCCCGCACCGCGGAGCGTGAACAGCTCGTGCAGCAGGTTGATCGGCGACGTCAGCGCGATCAGCCGCTCGCCGGGCTCGGGACGGGACAGTAGGCGCGACGCCATGGCGAGCAGGCGCCTGTCCGCGTCGTCGAAGTCCGGCGTCTTCGACAGCCCCTCGAGCTCATCGCTCAGGTTGACGACAGACAGTCGCTCGCCGTGCTGCCGCAGCCCGCCCCGGTTGCGCAGGAAGATCAGCTTGCGCGTCTGCAGGCCGTCGAGCAGTGCGCTCAGCGACGCCTCGCGCGCATCGGCCGCCGGCTCGCCGAGCGCGACCACCGGGATGGTGGCGGCGCGCGCCGTGGCCGCGATCGAGTCGATGTCGAGGTCGCCGCCGTCGCCATGCGTCGCCACGCCCACGCCGGCGGCTGCCAGCTGCTCGCGCAGTCGCTCCGCATCCTCGGAGGCGGCATCCGGATCGCGCAGCCCCAACACGACCACCGGTGTGAGCTCCAGCTGTGACAGGAAGCGCAGGTCGAGCGCAACCGCATCGCCGGAGCTCGCCATCGTCGCGGCGTCAACCGCGATTGCGGCGAAGCGCTCGGCAGGTCCCTCACGGAACATGCGCAGGTAGTACTCCGCGTCCGCGTGCGTGCCGACGCTGCGCAGGAAGGTGAGGACCGCGTCGGCCGGATCCATCAGGCACCTCCTGTCGTGGCGTCGGGCTGCCCACCGTCATGCTTCGGCGCGCCCGCGCCCTCGTCGAGCGCCGGCCCGGCAGCAGCCGCGTCGGCGTTGGCGAACCGGTACAGAACGCCGTGCGCAAAGGTGGCCACGTAGACCTCGCCCCGCGCGTCGATGCCGAACGCCGAAGGCAGCACGGGCCAGCGCCCGAGCGCGATCGCCGGCAGGCCGCCCTCCGGCACCTCACGCGACGCTGGCAGCGGCAGTGCGAAGAAGCGCCCCGAGATGAAGTCGGCGAAGAGGTAGTGCCCGCGCAGCCACGGGATGGAGTCGCCGGTATAGACGTGGCCCCCCGTCAGCGACAGACCGACGTCGCGGCCGTAGGCGTGGATCGGCTCGATGAATCGCTCACCGCAGTCGGCCTGCTCGTGGAAGCAGGTGTAGCCCTCGCGTACCGACCAACCCAGGTTGTCGCCCGCGTGCACGATGTCGATCTCCTCCCAGGCATCCTGGCCCACGTCGGCGACGATCATGCGGCCGTCCGGCGCAAACGTGAAGCGCCACGGGTTGCGCAGGCCGATCGCCCACAGCTCCGGCCGCGCGCCCTCACGCTTCAGGAAGGGGTTGTCGTCCGGGATGCCGTAGCCGAGCTCGGCCTGCGGGCTGTCCACGTCGATCCTCAGCATCGCGCCGAGCAGGGTGGTGAGGTCTTGGCCATTGTCGTGCGGGTCGTTGGCGAGGCCGCCATCCCCCATCCCGATGTAGAGCATGCCGTCGGGGCCGAAGGCGAGCTGCCCCGCGTTGTGGTTCTGGTAGGGCTGCTCGACCTCCAGCAGCACGCGCGTCTCCGTGGCCGTGCCGCCACCGAGGTCGCCGGGCGAGTCGTGCTTCCACGCGGCGATGCGGCTGCGGTGGGTCGAGCCGTCGGCGGGCGTGTAGTGGATGTAGAAGCGACCGTCCTCGGCGAAGCGGGGGTGGAAGGCGAGCCCCAGCAGCCCCTCCTCGGACGCGGTGCGCACGTCGACCTGCAGCAGCGGCCCGCGCTCGCCGCTGTCGAGCTTCAGCCAGTGCGCCTTGCCGCCCTTCTCGAGGACCACCAGCTGCTGCGAGCTGCCGGGCAGGAACTGCACGTCGGTGGGCTGCGAGAAGCCCTGAGCGACCTTCTCGAGGACGACCTCGCCGCGCGCCGCGCCGGGTCCCGCGCCCGTGGATGCCCCACTCGCGCGCAGGGTAGCCGCCGACGTGTCGGCGTTGCGCGCGGCGTACGGCTTCGACAGCTTCTCGATCACGTAGCGTCCGATCGGCTTGCGCAGCACCACGGCCGCGATGGCCAGGACCGCGATCACGCCCAGCCCGATCTTGAGGCGCTTGGCGAGCATGCGCGCAGGCTACCCGCTGTGGATCTACTTGCAAGCCGGACTCCGGGGCGTTTAGTCGCCCCGCCGTGGCGTGCGGGCTAGACTCGAAGCATGTGCACGCGCGTCCTGGGCCCGACGACGATGGCCGCCGCCCTGGCGCTGCTGCTGGCGGGGGCGCCGCTGCGTGCATCGACGCGGGGCGCGGGTCTGGGCGAGTCGCTCGCCGCCGGGCGCGTCATCACCGGCGCCACGCCGCACCGCATCATTCACTTCACCTTCGACGATGGGCCTGACCCGCGCACGACGCCACGGCTGCTCGACGAGATGGATCGCCTCGGTGTTCGGGGTACCTTCTTCTTCTCCGCGAGTCGCTTCCGCGGCAAGGAGCGCCGCAACGCGCGCGCGGCCGACATCGCACGGGATGCACTCGGGCGCGGGCACTCGATCGGTACCCACTCCGTCGACCACGTGCGCATGCGCAAGCTGCGACCCGCCGAGCTGCGCGCGCAGCTGACCGAGGGTGACGCGCTGTTCCGCGGCGTCTTCGGCGAGCGTACGTTTCTCTTCCGGCCGCCCTTCGGTTCGCGCAACCGCGCGCTCGACCGCATGCTCCTCGAGCAGCGCTACACCACCGTGATGTGGAACGTCGGTCTCGCCGACTGGGTGCGGCGGTCGCCCGAGGCACTCGCCAGGACGTTCGAGCGCAAGCTGGAGAAGCTCGAGCAGCAGGAGGGCCAGCGCGGCGGCGTGGTGCTGCTGCACGACACGCATGGGTGGAGCGTCGACGGCTTCGTGCAGATGGTGGAGGGGCTGCAGCGACGCAACTGCGAGCTGCTCGCCGGTGGTGAGGAGCTGTACGAGATCATCGACGACCTCGCGCTCTTCACGGTGTCGGCTGCGGGAGCGCCGCCCGGTACCGACGCCCCCGCGATGCAGCTCGACGAGGATGTGCTGTCGGCGCGCCAGCGGTCGCTGCGTGCGCGCGAGTCGGCGCGCTGCAGCGAAGGGGTGGCGAGCTCAGCGCCGACCGCGGGGGGGCGTCCCGCGGCCCAGCAGCCGCGCGCGGGTCAGCGTGCGGTCGCCGAAGCGGTCGTCGACGGCGCCCGTTAGCCGCTCGATGCGCCTGCGTCGCTCGGTGGAGGCATCCTCGAAGAGCTGGGCCTGCGCCGGGCCCTCGCCGAGATCCGCCGCGGTGACGCCCACGAGCCTGATGCCCTGTCGCTGCTCGGGCAGCTGGTCGGCGAGCTTTCGCGCGGCCTCGAAGATCGAGTCCGTGTCCATGACCGGCGTCGGCAGCTGCACCTGGCGCGTGCGGACCGAGAAGTCAGCGTACTTGACCTTGATGCGCACGACGTGGCTCCAGCGACCCGCGTGCAGCAGCCGCTGCGCGACGTGCGCCGAGTGCTTGAGCAGCTCGTGCTCGAGCTCGGCGCGCGTGTGCAAGTCGCGCTCCAGCGTGTGCTCGTTGCCGATGCTCTTGGCGGCGTGGTGTGCGACCACCTCGCGATCGTCGATGCCGCGGGCCAGCTCGCTGACGTGCTGGCCCCAGCTGCCGAGCACCCGCTGCAGCCGCTCGGCCGGACACGCCGCGAGGTCGCCGATGGTCTTGATGCCGATCGCGCCCAGCTTGGCCGCGGCGGTCGGGCCGACCCCCCACATGCGCTCGATCGGCAGCGGTGCGAGGAAGGTGGCGACGTCGTCGGGCACGACCGTCAGGCCGTCGGGCTTGTCGACGTCGCTTGCGATCTTCGCGGCGAACTTGCAGCGCGCCACGCCGGCGGATGCGGTCAGCTGAAGCTCCTGTTGGATCGCGGCGCGGATCTCGGCCGCGATATCCTCGGCGGGGCCGAAGAGCGATGTGCTGCCCGTCACGTCGATGAACGCCTCGTCGAGTGACAAGCCCTCGACGAGTGGTGAGTAGCGTCGGAAGATGGCGAAGACCTGCGTGCTCACCTCGCCGTAGCGCCCGAGCCCGCTCCCGATGACGACGGCGTGGGGGCAGCGGCGCAGCGCCTGGGCCATGGGCATCGCGGAGTGGATGCCGAACTCCCGCGCCTCGTAGGAAGCCGCTGCGACCACACCCCGTCGGCTGGGCCCCCCGACCAGCACTGGCTTTCCGCGCAGCGTGGGGTTGTCACGCTGCTCCACGGACGCATAGAAGGCATCCATGTCGATGTGCAATATTCGTCGCTTGGCGAGATCTGACACGGGGGGGCCGGTCTCCGAGTGTGACACCGTAACTCGTGTTGCCAAACGACGGTGCAATCGTACTATTCGCGCGCACACCCCGATGGGCAACGCATGTTGAGCACGGCAGGCATCACGATCGTCGGCACCGGTAGCTACGCGCCGGGGGATCCCATCCCCAACGCGGCCCTCGAGCGTGTGATGAAGACCGACGACGCGTGGATCCAGCAGCGCACCGGCATCGTCCAGCGTCACTTCGTTCGCAACGGCGAGGCTGCCAGTGACCTCGGCGTCGTGGCTGCCGAGCGCGCCATCGAGAACGCCGGCCTCACGGTCGAGGACATCGACTACGTCATCTTCGCGACGATGACGCCGGACCACTTCATCCCGGGTCCCGGCGGCGTGTTCGCGGCGAAGCTCGGCATCCCGGGCGTGCCGGTGCTCGACATCCGACAGCAGTGCGCCGCGATCCCCTTCGGGCTGCAGGTTGCGGACGGGCTCGTGGCGACGGGCGCCGCGGAGACGATCCTCTTCGTCGGCGCGGAGGTGCACTCGTCGTTCATGCCGTGGTCGAACTGGGACGCGCTCTTCGACCCGTCGGCGCCGATCGACGAGGCGGACTTCGCCAAGGCTACCGAGCACCGGGGCATCGCGGTCGTGTTCGGCGACGGCGCAGGCGCCATGGTGCTGCGCCGTAGCGAGGTCGAGGGCGCGGGCTTCCGCGGCTCCAAGCTCAAGACAGACGGCCGCGACTTCGACTACCTGCTGCTCGGCGCGCCGTGGCGCAACCAAGGCTCCGCTGCCCAGCGGCCGGATGCGATCGGCGACTTCATCCCGACGATGAAGGGCCCCGAGCTGTTCCGTCGTGCGGTCAAGGAGCTGCCGAAGCTCGTGCGCGGGCTCTGCAAGGATCTGGGTGTGACGGCCGACGATGTCGACTGCTTCGTCGCCCACCAGGCCAACGACCGGATCAACGAGGGCGTCCGCAAGATCATGAAGCTGCCGGAGGAGCGCATGCCGTCGAACATCGCGCGCTACGGCAACACATCGGCCGCGACGATCCCGATTCTGCTCGACGAGCTGCGGCGGGACGGCCGGGTGAAGCAGGGCGATCTGCTGTGCCTGCTCGCGCTCGGGGCCGGTCTTCACTACGGCGCCTCGCTGATCCGTCTCTAGCGATCCCGCCGGGTTACCCGCTGCCTGCGCTGTGGAAGCACCTGCTTACGCGCCCACATCCACCGGCTCCCCCCCCGATGTCAGCCAGCCCCCGGCGTGGACGGTGCACCCGTCACCGTGCAATCCGTTGCGCGCCAGCAGTCAAAAGTTCGTTTACTTCACTACAGAACGCAGCTACTTTAACCCTTGCTGTGAGATTATGATGGGGAAGGAACCCGGAAAAAAGGGCGAGGATGATGAGGTCGCGGGGCTGTGGGCACCGGACCCTCCCGAGGCCGCCCGAAACAGCGGGATATCGATGAGGAAGCGTAGGCGCCGAGATTCTGCGGAGTGGTCGTCCATCCTGCAGGAGAACACCGACACGGAAGAGATGGTGGGCTGCGTCCCGGTCTCGGAACTGAGCACGGTGTTCCAGCCGATCGTCGATCTTCGCAACGGCGAAGCGTTTGCGTACGAGGTCCTCGCCCGCTGCCAGGTGCCCGGCCTGACCAACCCGGAGACGCTCTTCAAGCGCGCGACCGCGGAGCGCTTCTGCGGCCTGCTCGGACGCACCCTGCGGCGCATCGGCTCGCAGGGCTGCCGCGGCATCCCGCTGTTCCTCAACGTGCACCCGGTGGAGCTCGGCGAGAGCTTCGTCATCCAGCCCGACGATCCGATGTACGGCCACGATGACGACGTCTACGTCGAGATCACGGAGTCGGTCCCCTTCTCGCACTACGACCTGTGCTCCTCGATGCTGACCGAGATGCGCGACCGCGGCGGCGTGCACCTGGTCGTCGATGACCTCGGCGCGGGCTACTCCAACCTCAAGCGCATCGCCGACTTGCAGCCGACGATCGTCAAGCTCGACCGCGCACTGGTCATGGACCTCGACAAGCACCGTCGCAACCAGATCCTCGTCAGCGGCATCGTGCGCATGTGCGTCGACCTCGGCGCACGCGTCGTGGCCGAGGGGCTCGAGACCTGGGACGAGGTCCTCGCTGTGCGCGATGCGGGCTGCCACTTTGGCCAGGGCTATGTGATGGGCCGGCCGGTGCCCGTGCCCGAAACTCCGAAGTGGGACATCTAACGACCGCCGTTGCCGCGGTTCTTCGGTGATTTCGGCCACTTCTGTCCCCTCTGGTCGCCCATGTGCGGCGGGGTGCGTTCCGCAATCGCCCGGGATATAGTCCGCCGCGAGTAGGGACATGTCCGCGTCAGCCGCCAAGCAGCCCGGTCGCTTCGATGCGCTCGACACCCTGAGGTGCCTCGCGGTCCTCGTGATGGTGCAGGGCCACACCTTCTACCTCGTGGTGGAGGACTCGCTGCGCTCGAGCGCCTGGTACGGCTGGCACAACTACCTGCACGGCTTCACCGCGCCGGCCTTCCTGTTCGGCGCCGGGCTCGCCTTCGGCGTCACCACGCTGCGCGACTTCGACTCGCATGCGCAGGTGGGGCCGACGCTCTACAAGCGGCTCTACCGCTACCTCGGGCTGTTTGCGATCGGCTACTTCATGCAGATGCCGCCGCTGCACCTCGACATGACGGGCGTGTCGGCGGCCCACGTGCGCGTCTTCTTCCGTGTGGAGGCGCTGCAGCACATCGCTGTCGGGTTGCTCGTCTGCCAGGCACTGGTGCTGCTGCTGCGCGACCGCTTCAACTTCATCGCGACCGTGACCGTGCTGGGCGTCGCGATCGTCACGGCCGGCCCCTACCTGTCGCGGCTTCCCTTCGAGGCCGTGCTGCCACTGGGGCTGTCGGCCTACCTGACGACCAACACGGGCTCGACGTTCCCGCTGCTGCCATGGGCCGGCTTCGTGTTCATGGGCGTAACCACCGCGGCGGCGATCCAGTCGCGGGCGATGACCGGGCCCTCGCGGGGACTGGTCGCCTCGCTGTGCGGCGCGGGGCTCGCACTCGTCGGTCTGTCGCTGGCGTTCGACCTCGCGTGGCCGGCCATCTGGGGCGACCACAACTACTGGAAGGTGAGCCCGTACTTCTTCCTGCGCCGCTTCGGCTGGGTTGTCGTGCTGCTCGGCGCCTTCGCCGCGGGCGACCTGCTGTGGTCGCGCATGGGGGCCCATGGCGGGCCTGGACCGGTGCGTCGGATGGTGCGGCTAGTCTCGCAGAACTCGCTGATCCTCTACGTCGCGCACCTGTGGGTGCTCTACGGTTCGCAGTTCGGCGATGCCCGCGGGGCGATGCTGCACAGCCTCGACCTCGTGCAGGCGAGCGCACTGGTCTTTGGGCTGCTCGCCGCGCTCGTGCTGATGCTCTACGGCTGGCGCTTCGTGGAGCGCAACTGGGAGAAGCCGTTCCTCGTCGTTCGCCGCGGTGTGGTCGCGTCGATGGCGGCGGCCGTTGTGTTCTGCATGGTGCAGGTGTCCGGACTGCACGGCATCGAGGCCGCGCCGCCGATGGCGAAGGCCGACACGCCGCACCCGGTCGAGCCGATGGCCGTGCCGGTGGTCGAGCCGGTGGTCGAGGCGATCCAGGCATCCGCCGAGGCGACCGCGTCTGAGCTCATGCCCGGTGAGCCGACCGCGCTGGCAGTCGAGTAGGGCGCCGCGCGCACTCACGTGCCGGGGATGGCGCGCTGGAACGTCAGCGTCATCGCGAAGGCAACGAGGCACGGGGCCGCGAGCCACGGCTCGACGGAAGCCACCAGCATGCCGTCGAGCAGCGAGATGCCGGCGATCAGGCCAGCGATGGCGCCGGGCACGTCGCGCCGGTGCATCCTGCGCACGCACAGCGCGGTCCACACCGCGAGCAGCAGCCCCATCGCGAGGCCCGCCGGTGTCCCCCGCACGACGCCCAGCACGACGGGCGCAGCGAGCAGCAGCAGTGGCCAGCCGCCGCGGAAGGTGGCGAGGTTTTCCTGCTTGGCGGCGAACGTGAGCCCGAAGAGGTAGCCCAACATCGCGAGGCCGCCGAGCACGACCGGCTCGGCGACTGCGCCAGCGACCAGCAGCGCGGCCGTCACGTAGACGAGCGCACGGCACATCCCCATGAGCAGCGGGCTCAGGGGGTTGTCCTTGTGGAACATGTCGTAGGCCACGATGGTCGCCGCGAGCGACAGCGCTCCGTAGATCGCGGGCGTCGCCCCCGGTCCCACCTGCAGCGCCAGGGCGGTCACGATCGCCACCGACGCCGCGAGCATCGCGAAGCCGGCGCCGAACACGGTGCTCGCCTTCGCCGCGCCCGAGGGGATGGGCCGCTCGGGTCGCTCGCGCGCGTCGATCTCGCGATCGAAGGCGTCGTTGAGGTACATCCCGCCCACGTAGGCGAGCGAGCTCGACAGCAGCAGCCCGCCGACCGTCCGCACGTCGCCCGTCGCCGCGGCGCCGCCCGCGAGCGCGCACCCCGCGAGCACGTTCGTCCACACCGTCGGTAGATTGGAGACGCGCCCGAGCCGCAGCGCGAGCGTGATCACTGCCCCAGCTCCTCGATCACCCACGACAGCTCGCGCGCGATGTCGTCGGCCACGTCGGCCTGGCGCAGCGCCTCCGGCAGCACCCCCCAGGTGTATGTCTCGACCTCGAGGTGTGGGCTGATGGGCTGGCGTCGGTGCGCAGCGAGCAGCTCGCGCAGGAAGGGCTGCGTGTTGTCGAAGGCGCCGAGGTCCGGCAGGAAGACCGGCACGTGGAAGTGCACGCGCCACTCGTCGGCACTGCGCGCGCCCTCACTGTCGAGCGCGTCGGGCAGGTCGAGGAAGCGGGTCAGTGCATCGCCGTGGCGCGTGACCACCTGGTGCAGGTAGACGTCGTCCGCGTAGGGCCCGAGCGCATCCAGCGTCTGCGGGTTCACCTCGGGTAGCCGCAGCCCCGCGCTGAGCTGCAGCTTGTGCACGGGCAGCTCCGCCGCGCGCAGTGCCGACAGCAGCGTGTCTACCCGCTCGTACTCGACCGCCGCGTGGCAGGCGTCGAGGCACAGGCCGAGGTGACGCCGGAGCAGGGCGCTGGCCCCATCGCCAGTGCTGCCGGTCGCCTGACCAAAGCGGCGAAGCGCCTCGCCGCGCCACAGCTGATGTTCGAAGAACGTGACCGCCTCTGCCGTCGTTTCGAGCATGCAGTGCGGCTCGGGCTCGACGCACAGCGCGACGCAGCGACCGGTCTCTTGCTCGAGCTGCCAAAGGTGCGCCGCCGCATCGGCGAGCTGTAGGGCCACCGCCTGCTGTTGCGCAGGCGAGTCGAACTCGGGCCTGAAGCCGCCGGGGACCGTGCTGATGCTGCCGGCCACATCCTGCGGCAGCAGCGCGGCCATCACGTGTGCGAGGTCGCGCGTGTAGTCGAGCCGCTCGGGGGTGGTCCAGTCGGGCGCATAGACCGCCTGCTTCACGGCGGTCCCGTGGAAGGGGCCGTAGGGGAAGCCGTTGAGCGTGAAGACGTAGAGGCCGTGCTGCGCGAGCTCCGCGGCGAGGCCGTCGAGCTCACCCTCGGTATCCCTTCGCAGCGTCGCCGCCGCGTCCGCCGACAGCCTTAGCCCCACGCCGAAGGGCTCATCCGGGCAGACGCGCGCCTTGACCGCCGGGACCGCACGCGCGAGGTGGTCGCGGACGTCGGCCCACGTCTCCCCCGCGTGCACGTTGGTGCAATAGGTCAGGTGCCCCGCGGCGCCGCGTGCTCGCACGTCGTCTCCGTGTGGTCGGCCTCAGCCGACGTCCGCGCGCAGCCTATCACGCTCGCGCAGCTCGCCGAGGGCGGCGGCCATGGCGTCGTCGTGCAGCTCGCCGACGTCGACGCTGCGGCCGATCGCCTCGAGCATCGGGAGCGCCAGCTCGCCGCCGAGGTGTTCGCGGAACTCGCGTACGCCGGCGAGGATGGCCGGGCGGTCGTCGTTGCCCAGCGGTGCCATGGCGTCGTCCCAGAGCCGGAAGCCCAGGCGCGCGAGCAGCGACACCACCGCGCTCGCGTCCTGCCGCGGCAGCAGCCCGATCTCGGCGCTGTAGACGGTGTCGAGCGCGAGGCCGATCGCGACCGCCTCGCCGTGGCGCAGGGCGTGATCGGTCAGCGACTCGAGCTTGTGCGCGCACCAGTGGCCGAAGTCGAGCGGCCGCGCGGTCCCCATCTCGAAAGGGTCGCCACCGGTGGCGATGTGCTTCATGTGCAGCTCGGCGGCGCGCGCGATCATGGTGGCCATCGCACCCGGCTCGAAGCGAGCGAGTGCTGCGGACTGTCCGTCGAGCCACTCGAAGAAGAGTCGGTCGCGGATGAGCGCGACCTTGACCGCCTCGGCGATGCCGGCCCGCAGGTCCCTCGGGCAGAGCGTCTGCAGGAAGTCGGCGTCGCTCAGCACCGCGAACGGCGGCGCGAAGGTGCCGAGGAAGTTCTTGAGCCCGAAGGCGTTGATGCCGTTCTTTACGCCCACGCCCGAGTCGTTCTGCGACAGCACGGTGGTCGGGATGCGGATCACGCGCATGCCGCGGTGGGTCGTGGCGGCCGCGTAGCCGGCGGCATCGAGCACGGCGCCACCCCCTACGATCGCCACGAAGGCGTGCCGGTCCATGCCGTTGGCCTGCAGCGCGCGCTGCACCGCCTCGCTGTGGACAGCGTCCTGCTTGGAGCGCTCGCCGCCGGGCATCACCTGCATGCCGACCACCTCCATGGCGTCGGCGTGGGCGTCAGCGTAGGCGCGGATGTCCGCACCGAGATCGGGCCAGGCGTCGGTCACGCCGGAGTCGAGTACGAACCAGACGCGGTGGCGACGGTCCGGCTCCAACCGCGTGAGCGTGTCGCGCAGCACAGGGTTGTCCGGCCTGAAGAGGCCCTGCGTGAAGTGGACCTCGTAGTCGAACGCGACCTCGATCCTCTGCCGGATGACGCGCTTGTTCGGAGACTTGTGCGACTTCTCCACTCGATCCCGTTCCTGGTCGCGCCGTCCGCAGTCCCTTCGGAGGCAGGCCCGCCCACATTAGCACACCCTTGCTGGACAGGGGGGCCTGGCCCAAACGGCCCAAGCCGGGGGGGTTGGTACGGACCTTGCGAAGAATTCAAACGGCGGCGCTCGGCCGTCGCGACGGCACACCATGGCACAGTCACCCCTCCGCATTTGCGCTGCACTGCTCGTGGCCTCCCTCCTGGGAGCGTCCGGGTGCACGGGCCCGCATCCGATTCCACCGGACTTCAGCGACGACGAACACGGACGTGGTGCGGGCGACCCCGGCGGTCTGGGCGGCCAGGGCTCGGGCGGCAATCACTCGGCCGACGACTTCGGCAACACGGGCGGCGCCGGCGGGGGTCTGTGGCCGCCGGGCGCGGGTGATGGCGGCGTCATGCAGCCCGATCCGGATGCGGGGGACGGCGGCCCCGGCGGCGCCGATGCCGGGGTCGAGGACATCGACGACGTCGAAGCCAGCGACGACTAGCCGCTCAGCGGAGCGCTCGCGACGCGAGCTCGCGGGCCGCCTCGGTGACCTCGTCGAGCGACACGAGCACCAGCTCCGCGGCATCGCCGAGCGGCACAGGGGACGCGGCGGCCGTGACGAGCGACATCGACAGCTCCCGTCCCCCGGGGTGGCACGCGAGCTCGGCGACCAGACCTTCACCGACGTTGCCGGCGCGCCGACACTCGTCGACCACGAGCAGTCGCCCCGTCGGCAGCGCGTGCGCGAGCACGGCGGCGGTCGGCAGCGGCGACAGCCACCGCAGGTCCACGACGCGACACGCGAGGCCGTGCTCCCGCGACAGCGCGCGCTGCGCCTGCAGCGCGATGCGCAGGCCGTTGCCGTAGCTTGCGATCGTGAGTGCCGGCGTCGCGCCCGCGTCCGCGTCGAGCGGCCCGTAGCAGCCCACCTCACCCACCGCGATGGCGTCGCCCCGCTCGGGGTAGGCATCCAGGTAGAAGCCGTCTGCGTCGTGCGCGAGGTCGCGCCGGTTGTAGAGCGCGATCGGCTCGAGGAAGACCACCACGCGGCCCTCGATGCGCGCGGCGGCGAAACAGGTCCGCAGCATCCGCACCGCATCGCTCGCGCGACCGGGGGTGGCCAGCAGCAGCCCGGGGATGTCGCGCAGGACGGCGATCGAGTTGTCGTTGTGGAAGTGCCCGCCGAAGCCCTTCTGGTAGCCGTAGCTGCCGATGCGCAGCACCATGGGCGCCGTCAGCTGCCCGCGCGAGAAGAAGGCCGTCGTCGCGGCCTCGCCGCGCAGCTGGTCCTCCGCGTTGTGGAGGAAGGCGAGGTACTGGACCTCCGGGACCGGCAGCAGGCCGAGCGCCGCGGCGCCCTGCGCCAGTGCGAGGATGGTCGTCTCGTCCAGCAGCGTGTTGAAGACGCGCGCCGGCCCCAGCCGCTTCCACAGGCCCGCGGTGATGTTGTAGATGCCGCCCTTGTCGGCCACGTCCTGGCCGAAGAGCAGCGCCTGCGGGTACTTGTCCATCATCTCGTGCAGGCCGCGGTTGATCGCGCGTCCCATGGGCATCAGGGGCATCGGGGGCATCGGCCCCGCCGTGTGCTCGAAGTCCGTGCGCTGCGCTTCGCTGGCGACTGCCTCGGCCTGCGTTGCGGGGAGGGCCTCCATCACCTGCGCACGTGACCGCAGCTTCGGTCGGCGCGTGGCGTCCCGCTCCGCCGCCTGCACGCGCGCGTCGGCGGCCGCATCCAGTGCCCGCAGCGCGTCCGCATCCAGCGCGCCGCTTCCGATCAGTGCGCGGGCGCTCGCCGCGATCGGGTCGAGGGCGGCGCTGCGCGACAGCTCGTCGGCGCTGCGGTAGACGGTGTCCGGGTCGGCGCCGGAGTGACCGAGCAGCCGCGTGCACCGCAGGTGCAGCACCGCGGGCGCCCGCGCCGTGCGGCAGTGGGCCACCGCCCGCTCCGCCGCATCGAGGGCTTCGGCGAGCTCCCAGCCGTTGGCGCCGAAGTACGTGAAGCCGGGCCGTCGCAGGGCGGCCTCCGACCACCCCGCCGGCGAGCGCACCGAGATGCCGAGGCCGTTGTCTTCGCAGACCAGCAGCAGCGGCAGCGGCAGGCCCTGGCTCGCAACCCAGCCGGCCGCGTTGAGCGCCACGGTCGTGCTGGCGTGGTTCAGCGATGCGTCGCCGACGCTGCACAGCACGAGCGCGTCCTCGGGGATCGCCATGCCCGCCAGCACCGGCGACGCGCCGATGCGGTGGGCGCGGTCGATGCTGAGTGCGACGCCGACGGCCTTGGGCACGTGGCTGCCGATCGTGCTCGTCTGCGGCAGCACGCCGAGCGCGAGGCTGCCGAACACCTTGTGCCGCCCTCCGCTGACGGGGTCGTCCGCGGAGGCGGTCAGGCCAAGCGCCACCGCCTCGACCGCGTCGAACGCGGGCCGCGCCCGCGCGCGCTCGAGGAACAGTGCGGCGCTGCGGTAGTGGAGCAGGGCGGGGTCCGAGGGGCGCGTGACCCGGCCCAGCACGACGTTGCCCTCGTGGCCCGCGCTGCAGATCGTGTAGAAGCCCTCACCGCGCGCGCGCAGGCGCAGGGCCGCCATGTCGAGGTGGCGGGCGAGCAGCTGCGACTCCAGCAGGTCGATGCCGAGCCGGGCATCGAGCGCGCGCTCCGGGGCGCTGTCGGTCGGCGCAGATGCCGCCGCCAGGATCCGCTCGTGCAGCGCTGTCAGGCGTTCCAGACTCACGCGTTCCCACCGCTCGCCGTGGCGGCGAGTCTTTCATTATGTGTTTGATTTCGAGTCGGTGCACGGCCTGCGGGCGCCGCTGTCACGTCCCCAGGTAGGCCTATCCCGAGGTGTGGGCTACCGCATGTGTAGGGGTGTGACTTTGTGCTATCGTCGCCCACACCGAGATGTCCCAGCCAGTCCGCGATAGAGCGTCCACCCTTCGCAACACCCCCGCAGTTAACGTCCCCCAGGGCCAGTATGGACTGCTCACCATCGTCAACGGCGTCGTGGCGACCCACACGCTGCCTGGCCAGGGGACGATCACGATCGGCCGCGCGCGCGAGAGCGACATCCAGATCGTCGACCCGTCCGTTTCCCGCGTTCACGCCCGGCTGCAGCTCACCTATCCGATGAGCATCGAGGACCTCGACAGCGCCAACGGCACGTGGGTGCGCGGCAAGCTGATCGAAGCCAACAAGCCCGTCCCGCTGCCGCTCGGCGAGAGCATGGAGATGGGCAGCGCGACCTTCATGGTCCAGCACCGCCCGGTCGCGACGCGCGAGTGGCGCATCTGGGCCCACGGCTTCTTCGAGGGCCGCCTCGAGGACGAGGTGGTGCGCGCGGCGCGCTCGTCCTCCACGTTTGCGCTGCTGCGCCTCCACACCGACCGTGCGGAGAGCGGCGAGGTGGTGCAGCAGGTGCTCGCCGGCGCCCTGCGTGCCGACGACGCGGTCGGACTCTACGGTCCCTGCGAGTACGAGATCCTGCTGGTCGAGCGCGACCAGAAGGCGGCGTCCGAGCTCGTCGAGCGACTCGGAGAGGCGCTGTCCGAAGTGGGCATCAACGCCCGCATGGGGCTCGCCGTGTTCCCCGATGACGGCCGCACCGGCGACAAGCTGATGTCGCGGGCCGGCCTGCGTGCGCGCGGTGAGGAGACAGCGCCCGAGGGCAGCGGCGGCACGATCGTACTGCGCTCGCCGGCCATGCTGAAGCTGGTCGCGCTGCTCGAGCGCGTGGCCCATGGCGACATCAGCGTGCTCATCCTCGGTGAGACCGGCACCGGCAAGGAGGTGATGGCCGAGCGCCTGCACGAGAGCTCACCGCGCTGTGAGAGTCCGTTCCTCAGGCTCAACTGCGCGGCGCTCACGGAGTCGCTGCTCGAGAGTGAGCTCTTCGGCCACGAGCGCGGCGCGTTCACGGGCGCGCACCAGGCAAAGGCCGGTCTGCTCGAGACGGCGCAGGGCGGTACGGTCTTCCTCGACGAGATCGGCGAGCTGCCGATGACGACCCAGGTCAAGCTCCTGCGGGTGCTCGAGGAGCGCCAGGTGTGGCGCGTGGGCGCGGTCAAGCCGCGCACCATCGACGTGCGCTTCGTCGCGGCCACCAACCGCGAGCTCGAGCGCGCCGTCGGTTCGGGCACCTTCCGGCAGGACCTGTACTTCAGGCTCAACGGCGTGACGCTCAACATTCCGCCGCTGCGCGAGCGCCGCGAGGAGATCCCGGAGCTTGCCTGCACCTTCGTCGGCATGGTCGCCAAGCAACTGGCCATCCCGACCACGCCGCAGCTCTCGGCCGAGGCGCTCGACCTGCTGATGAACTACTCGTGGCCGGGCAACATCCGCGAGCTGCGCAACGCGATCGAGCGGGCCGTACTGCTGGCCGAGTCCGGTGTGATCGGGCCCGAGCACTTCGCGGTCGAGAAGATGTCGGCCACGGTGAGCACGCCGCTGTCCAACGTGGGCGTCGGGCAGTCCGCCGGCAGAGACGCCATGGACGCGCCTGCGGGCGACGAGCACACGCTGATGCCCCCACCCGATGCGCCGTCGTTCGCGGAGGGTGACGCGGACGCCGACACCGGCGTCTCGCTGGGCGAGAAGCTGCGGCGGGACGTCCAGGCCGTCGAGCGACAGCACATCATCGAAGCGCTCGCGCGCGTGGGCGGCAACCAGACGCGGGCGGCGAAGGAGCTGGGGATCTCGCGCCGCACGCTGATCAGCCGTCTCGAGGCGTACGACATTCCGCGGCCGCTCAAGAACCGGCCCCGCTAGCCGGCGCACGCGCTGCCGCGACTCCGTTCGCAACTAAGGCACCGCGCGCCCGCCGTATCGGTTAGGATGATATCCCGCGTGCGCTCACCGGCGCCGCATGGTTTCAGTGGACATCTCGATCGTACAAGTCTCTGTCTTCGACTTGCCATCTGCCCGCCGTGCGGGTGCGATCGTATACGACGGGACCGTTGACCTCGACCTGTGGCGGCCGCCCGGGCCCGACCGCGCGTTGCGCGACGCCTACGGCGACGAGCTGCCGGACGTGCTGCGCAAGGAGCGCGACCGCTCGGGCCCGATCGACGTCGGTACCGCACTGCGTCTGCATCCGGGCAAGCTGCACTGCGACTTCCTGGTCTGGATCGCGGGGCGCCCGCCGCACGGGGATGCGCGCCCGTCGGGTGCGCCGGACGTGGCCACCGTCGGGACCCTGGCCAGACGCGCGCTCGAGTTTGCGTCCGAGCGCGGCGTCGTGCGTGTGGCGTTCCCCGCGCTTGGCGAGGGTCGGGGCGCTGCGGACGCCCACGACCGAGTTGCCGCGATCGCGCGGGCGGCCGACACGTTCAAGCTCGCGTGCTTCAACGCCGGCCTTCCGTGCGGTGTGGACGAGGTGCTGATCTGCGATCCCAGCCGCGAGGTCGTGACGAGGGCGAGGCGACTGGTCTCGCGCGTGCTGCAGACGAAGACCTCCGACTTCCGGCCGAGCCGCGATCGCAAGGCGACGATGAGCCGCCGCGGCCCGTCACGAAAGCGCACGCCGCCGGGCCTCGACCCCGCGGACGTGGCGCGCGCGCGGCCGCACGCCCAGCCCTACGACCGCACGAAGACCTACGGCGAGGGGGAGTGGCTGCTGCACCCGACCTTCGGCCTCGGGCGCGTGGAGGTTGTCGAGCTCGAGCTGCGGATCAAGATCCGCTTCGAGGACGGCGCCGAGAAGATGCTCATCCACGGCCGCTAGCCGCTGGCCGCTCTAATCTGCGGCGGTGAAGCGCCGCAGCACCGGGCGTGCGCGCCGGCGGAAGGCGCGATCGAGGGCGAAGCGCTCCGCCGCCTGTCGCCGTGCGCGCGCCGCGCTGGCGACCGGGTGTTGCTTGAAGAACGCTGCCACCTCGGCCGCGTGGGCGGGGCCGAGCGCGGGCGTCGCGGCGACGAAGCGGCTGACGAGCAAGCTCGGCATGCGCTTGCTCAGCTTGGTCCAGCGTCGCGTGGCGAGCGTCCACACGGCGGCGCCTGACGATGGGTTGCCGAGCGCACGTGCCAGCACGAGGGCGACGTCCTGCGTGGGGATGGCGCCGGATAGGCACGCGGCCACCAGACGCTTCGCAGCGCCGGCGTCCTCGAAGTCCGCGAGCGCCAGGCGGAAGCGCCGCCGCTCCTGGGGTGTGGTCGCTCGCTGCGAGGCCTCCAGGTAGGCGTCGAAGCGCGCGGCGTCCCCGACGGCGGCGCCGAGCGACAGCGCGACGCCCGCGAGGTTTCCGTCCAGCGCGCCCGGGTCGACGAGGTAGTCGTCGCATCGGCTCGAGATCGCCGACAGCACCGCGGCGTCACGCCCCGCGCCGCCGACAAGCTGCACGAGCAGCGCGCGCCGCAGTCGCCTGTCGTCGTCGTCGCGCGCCCTGCCGTCGAGGCCGAGTGCGTCCAGGGCGGGGCCGAAGAGCGAGACGATCCACGCGCGCACTCGCTCGGCCGTCGGCTCGCCCAGCTCCGGCGCCACCACCTCGGCGAGCTTGCGCAGGGGGCCGACCAGCGCCGACAGCACGTCGGGGTCGGGCTCGTCGGCGAGCGCCTCCACCAGGCGCAGGTAGTCGGTGAGGTCGGCGTCGCCGCTCTTGCACAGCGCCCAGCTGTGGAGTGCGAGGCCGAGTCGCTCGGGGCTGCCGAGCGCCTCGACGTGGGCCAGCAGACGCGACAGCTCCTCGGGGCTGTGCAGCGGACGAAAGAAGCCGCCCTCGTCGGCGTTGCCGTACAGGAACGGTGGCCTGCGCTTGCCGAGGTTCACGCGCTCGTTGCGCCGCGTCAGCAGCTGTCGGTGCAGGCGCTTGCCGCCGCGGCCGACCCAGGGAATGGCCCAGCGCGTGCTCGCCGTCTGCTTGCCCGCGCCGTGGGCACTGTAGGGCTGTTGCCGCAGGCGAGCGAAGTGGCCGTCCGCGTCGCAGCCGGTCTCGATGCGCAGCAGTGGGAAGCCGGGCTGCTCGATCCAGCTGCGCACCATCTTCGCGACGCCGGGCTGCTTGCTGACCGCCTGCAGCGCGCTCCACAGATCGGAGGCGACCGTGTTGCCCTCCCGGTGCGCGCGGATGTAGTTGCGCACGCCGCGCCTGAAGGTGGACTCTCCGAGGAAGCGCTCGAGCATGCGCACGACGGCGGCGCCCTTCTCGTAGGTGATCAGGTCGAAGTTCTCCGACGCCTCGTCGGGCCTGCGCACCTGCACGTAGATCGGGTGCGTGTTGCGCAGCGCATCGAGATCGAGCGCGGCGTCGCGCGCGTGGCCGAAGTCGTTCCACATGCGCCACTGCGGCTTCCAGTCGTCGACGATCGTGAAGGCCATCCACGTGGCGAACGCCTCGTTGAGCCACAGGTCGTCCCACCACGCCATCGTGACGAGGTTGCCGTACCACATGTGCGCGAGCTCGTGACAGATGACCTCGGCGGCGCGCTTGCGCTCGGGCAGCGAGACGGTCGCGTCGTCGATCAGCAGCAGCGTCTCGCGGAAGAAGACCGCGCCGGCGTTCTCCATCGCGCCGAACTCGAAGTCGGGCACGGCGACGAGGTCCAGCTTGCGGTACGGGTAGGGCACGGCGAAGTACTTCTCGAGCCGGCCGAGCGTCTCGCGTGCAGCCTCGAGCGCGAAGCCCGTCAGCGCCTCCGAGCCGGGCGCGTGCCACACGCGGATCGGCGTCTTGCCGCAGCGCACGGCCTTGGAGCCCACGAGCCGGCCCACCGCGAGCGCCACGAGGTAGGTCGACAGCAGGGGCGTCGGCTCGAACTCCGTCGTGCGCTGGCCGTCCTCGCTGTCGACACGGCTGGCCTCCGGTGCGTTCGAGATCACCGTGTGCTCGCGTGCGGTCGTCACCGTCAGGGCAAAGCGCGCCTTGAATGCCGGCTCGTCGAAGCAGGGAAAGAAGCGTCGCGCATCGGCGGCCTCGAGCTGCGTGAAGGCATAGCGGTGGCCCCCGGTCTGCGCGAAGTAGAGCCCGCGCAGGTCGGCGCGCAGCTTGCCGCTGAAGCGCAGCCGCACGGTGCAGCGACCCTTCGGCAGGGGGCTGTCCGTGCGCAGTTCGACCGTCTCGCGGTCGACGTGGGGGTGGATGGCCGCGGCGAGCTCGTCGCCGTCGGCGCAGCACACCTTCGCAGAGCGCACCTTCAGCTCGCAGCTGTGCAGCTGGATGCTGCGTGCAGCGCGCGCGAGCTGCAGGTCGATCTCCAGCTCGCCGCGGTAGCCGCGCCCGCGCTCGGGATCGAGCCAGACGTGCAGCCGGTAGTCGGTGGGACGGGTGTGACTCGAGAGCCGGAACGCGAGGCCGCGCCCGCCGCCGTCGCCATCGCGTGCCTGCATGCCGGCCCCCATCGTGTCAGGCCGTGTGCCGGTCGAGCATGTCACCGAGTCGTGGGGCGGCGGCCTCGACCTGCTTCTGCGCGATGCCGCGCAGCTTGCCGTAGGCCTTGCGCACGACCTGGTTGTCGGCGCGCTTGGCGCGTCCATCGGTGATCGCCAGCAGCGCATTGGCGACGCGCGGCGGATCGGAGCGCAGGTGGGCGCCCGGCTTCTTGTTCTGCTCGAGCGCCTCCTGGTAGATCGGGTCGAGCGCGTCGAGGAAGTCGTCGAGCAGGTGGTCGACGACCTTGCGCAGGAAGTCGGCGCCGATGCCCTTGACCACCTTGAAGGCGGTCTTGATGCCGATGCCGCTCAGGCCGCCCTTGTCCGCGACCTCCTGGTCCAGCACGCGCAGCGCGTCGTTGATCACCGCGGGACGCTTGTCGCCGCCGAGTAGTTCCTTGAGTGTCGCCATGGGCGTCGTCGTAGCATCTCGGCCCACAAACGAAAACGCCGAAGCTGCCCGCCGGGCTCCTAGAGCGAGGCCATCGAGAGCATGAAGTTGTACAGAAGGTGGGCCACGGCCGGCACGAGGGTCGAGCCGCTCCAGGCACGCAGCGCGGTCAGCACCGCCCCGGTGATGCTGATCGACAGCAGCGCGCCCCAGTTGCCCCACGCCTGCTGCGCGTGGAGCGCGACGAAGAGCACCCAGGTGAGCGCGAAAGCGGCGGTCTTCCCGGCGGGGAGCACCAGGCGGTAGAGGTAGCCGCGGAAGAAGATCTCCTCGGCCAGCGGCAGCAGCACGCCGAGGGCGCCGAACGCGAGCATGCCGCTGGGCCACGAGAGGAAGGTCTGGATCGGCGCCTCGCCCGTCGACGGCACCACGCTCATCGCGAGCTTCGCGCTGAAGACGAGCAGCACACCGGTCGCGAGCGCGATGGGCAGCTGCACGGCGGTGCGATTCGGGCGCACCAGGCCGAGCTGCTGCCGGACAGGTCCGGCGCCGAGCTTCAGGCACAGCAGCGCGGTCAGTCCCGCCTGCACGAAGGTCAGCATGACGCCCTTGATGACCGCCAGGCTCGAGCCGAGCATCACCAGCTGCGTACCGCCGACCAGCGCGCCGACGGCGATCGCGACGCTCAGCAGGCTGCGCGCAGCGGGCGGGTCGGGCAGCGCACCGAAGCTGTGCGGCCGCCGCCACAGCCCCACCACGATCAACGCGATGCCCAGCGCGAGCATGCCGACGTGCAGCCGCGCGCCGTCGCCGAGCGGCGGGCGCCCCATGATGCGCGCCTGCACGTTCACGTTCAGCAGGTCGGCGGGCGGCGGCGTCTCCCAGACCGCGTCCATCGTGTACTGGCCGTCGAACTTGATCGCGCCTCCACCGAGCGTGAGGCAGGCGCCGTCGCTGTTGCGGCGCGCGCGCTTGAGCTCGGTCTCGCCGAGCGGCGTGTCGAAGACGGTCTCGCCGTCCTTGCCGAGGCGGATCGTGATGCGACCGCCCCAGCGCTTCGCATCGAGCGGATCACCCGCGCAGAACTCGAAGTGTCCGTCCTGGCCGGTGCGCAGTCCGGTGGCGCCGATGCGCACGCGGCCCTCGCCGCTGTCGGGCCCCTGCTGCAGTTGTGACAAGGTGTACGGGCGGGTCTCGTAGTTCGACTCGAGCCCCTGCAGCTCGGCGACCCTCAGCAGGCTCATCAGCGTTGCCGCGATCACCAGTCCCAGCCCGATGGCCCACCATGGATCGCCCCTGCGCATGGTCGCGACTATAGCCGCTGTGGCCCGCGGCGGCTGCCCCGATGGCGCTTGACGGGGGCGTCCCCGACCGCCCACGCTCGGAGCCCATGCTGCCCCGCCTCGTCACGTACTTGCTGTGCCTCGGTCTTCTCCTGCCCGCGGGTGGCTGCGGTGGGGATGCGCCCGCCCCGACGTCCGCGGAGCCGGCGGGCGACTCCACCGGTGGCGAGTCGGTACCCGAGGTCGCCGAGGACGGCGCTCCCCCGGAGGCGCCGGCGGAGGCCCGCGCCTTCCTGTGGCGCGTTCAGCAGGGCGATGCGGTGCTCTACCTGCTCGGATCGGTGCACGTTGGCACCCCGGACTTCTACCCGCTACCGGCCTCGGTGGAGGCGGCCTTCGAGCAGGCAGGCACGCTCGCATTCGAGCTCGACATGGCGCCCCAGTCGCAGCAGGCGGCGGCCATGTTGATGGCGAAGGCCGGCATGTTCCCCCCCGGCGAGACCCTGTGGGACGCGCTGTCGCCCGAGACGGCCGCACTGCTGAAGACGTACCTGGGCGAGGCCGGCCAGCCCGAGCAGGCGGTTGCGGCGATGCGCCCGTGGCTGCTCGGCGTCACCCTGACGATGGCCGCCTACATGCAGGCGGGCCTGCGCGCCGACCTGGGCATCGACCTGCATCTCCACGGTCGGGCGGTGGCGGCTGGCAAGCGCGTGGTGGCGATCGAGCAGGCCGCCGATCAGGTGGCCGCGCTGGCCGACCACCCCGCCGAGCTGCAGGACCTGATGCTGCGCGACGCCCTCGAGTCGCTGCACGACATCCGCGAGGGCATGGACGGCATGGTCGAGCTGTGGCGGACCGGGGACGCCGAGGGCATGGCCGAGGAGATCCACGAGTCGATGTCGAAGCCCCAGTTCGAGGGCCTGTACAAGGCGATCTTCATCGACCGCAACGTGCGCATGGCGGAGGCGGCCCGCGGCTACCTGAAGGCCGGCGGCACGACCCTCGTGGTGGTCGGCAGCGGTCACCTGGTGGGCAAGGGCAGCGTGGTCGACCTGCTGTCCGCCGACCTGCCTGTCACGCAGCTGTAACTTCGGCTCTAGGCGTGCGGCAGGTGGGGGTGGGGCGCGGCGGCTCAGACAGTCCTCGGGTTGACGTGTGGTGGCGTCGGCGACGACGGCCTGCGCAGAGACGTGTGGGAGCGCGCGGTCTTCTGCCGAAATCCCTGCGGGGAACTCGCCGGCGCACCCCACCCCCACCTGCCTTGGACGGGCTGCGCGTGCCCGCTCGGAGCGGCGTTTAACCGAAAGCGCCCAGTCACCGCCGCGTCGGAAGCTCGGTGGCGCGGTGTCAGTCGCAGGTCACGCCGGCCGACCTCACCACCATCGTCTGGATCGACTCGCTGTGGCTGTCGTACATCATCGCGTCCAGCGGCTGCAGCAGCGCGCCGACGTACTCGCCGGTGTTGTCGTCGAGCTCGGAGATAGTGATTCCGGTCGAGTCGATGCTGTAGCGAAAGCGCTCGCTGCTGTCGAACGCCGTGGGGCCGAAGTGGCGTCCGGCGTAGCCCTCGTAGGGGTCGAGGTAGCCCTCGATTTGCGTGAAGCCGCGGGAGCGGTTCGAGAGCACGCCGAAGTCGAAGTCGAAGCTCGTCGCCCACCAGCCGGCCATCGTCGTGTCGTAGGTCGTCAGCGTGCTGTCGACCTCGTCGAACTCGATGGCGCCGACGTTGACCTTGAAGTCCTGTGCGTCCTCGACCGTGATCGAGTCCGTGTTCATCACCTCGCCGCTGATCGGGTTGATGCGGTAGATGCTGACCGTGAACTGCAGCTCGTTGATGTAGGCGAAGAAGCCGCCGGGGATGACGAGTATCTGCTTGGGGTCGACGCCGCTGCGCTTCCACAGCTCCACGAGCCTGCCGTCCGGCTGGATCTCGAGCGCGTGGATGTCGCCGTAGTTGCTGACGCTGCTGGGACGCATGGCGAGCACGTACTCGCCGAGCACCTCCGGGTCGGCGGGCATGCAGGTTGGGCCCGCGTCGACCGGGCTGCCGTCGCCATCGCCGTCGCCGGAGTCGCCATCGCCGGAGTCGCCGTCGCCGGAGTCGCCGTCGCCGGAGTCGCCGTCGCCGGAGTCGCCGTCACCCGAGTCGCCGTCGCCGGAGTCGCCGTCGCCACCGCTACCCGCGTCGCCGTCGGCGCCGCCGCCCGACGAGCCGAGACAACCTGCGCTCGCGACAATGCACACGGCAGCCAGCAAGCGAATCCACAATCCAACCATCGCGACCTCCGTCGCCGGTCCGGGTCCACGGGGACCGGCATCGGAGGATCGTAGCACGGGGCCCGTCCCGGCTATCCGGGGCGAAACACCTATTGCGCGGGCGTGTCGGCTGGCGCTGCGCTCGCCTCGTCGTCGTCTGCCGCGTGGTCAGCGCCGACCGACGCGCCCGTCTCGTCGAAGGCGCCGGCGGTCGCATGACCCTCGACCGCGCTTCCGCGCGAGTCGAAGCCGCGTGCCGTGCTCGGCTCGGCTTCGCCCTCGAGCACCTCGCCCGTCGTCTCCTCCGCGCCTGTCGCTTCGGCTGGCTGCGCGCTGGGCGGCGGCGCCCCGCGCACCACGCAGCCCGTGGCGAGCACCAGTGCGAGGACCGCGACCTCGATGGCCAGGGCGCCGGTCACGGTGCCTTGCCGGGCAGCGGGGGTGCCGGCGGCAGGCCGGGTATGGGAGTCGCGCGCACCGGGGTGGCTGCGGGTTGGCCGCCCGCGGGCTCGTCGTAGGTGCGCAGCGCCTTGCCGTCGCCGGCAGGCTGACCACCGCTGACGGCGCGTGCGAAGCGCGCCACCAGGTCGCCGAGCAGCGCGTGCGCGAGCTCGCCGTAGCGCGCGCGCACCGCGTTGGCATCCCGTCCCTGCACCGAGACCGCCTTGGTGCTGCCCGAGCGCGCCCTGGACTCCTGCACCGGGCCCGACACGGCGATGTCCTGCTTGCTGCAGCCGAGCTGGTTGTGACACCAGACGATGACCGAGCCCTCGATCTTGGCCGCCACGTCGTCCACGTGCGTCCAGCGGTAGAACCAGACCACGCGGGCCGTGGGCACGTGCTCGACGGTCACGTCCAGCGTCACCGCGATGCGCGGCGCCTGCATCAGCTCGCCCTCGGCGGCCTCCGCCAGCGCGTCGAGGCTGTCGGCCTCGTGGGCGGACGCCGTCACGCTGGCGAGCTGCGCGCCGGTCTTGTCCGACTTGAAGTAGGTGCGGTCCCAGCGCGCGTCGGAGCCGGGCAGCGCGACCGTGCGCTCGAAGGAGTTGACGCGGATGAGCGTCGAGATGCCGAACTGCTCGGCCGCCTTCTCCGGGGTGGTCTTGTTGACGAGCGCGTAGCGGCGCACGGCATCCCACAGCACGACCTGGTAGCCGGCCTGCGCGAAGCGTCGCTCGAGGGCCGACATCTCCACGCTGCAGTCGATCGAGGTGATGTTCGTGTCGCTCGCGGCGTCGCCCTTGGCCTCGGCCGAGGTCTCGTTGGCGCAGTGGCTGGGCCACTGGATCGCGATGCGCGAGTTGCCCTGGAGCACCTCGACGCCGCTGGCGATCAGCTCCGGACCCTGCGTGGCGCGCTCGCCGTAGTGCAGGCTGGTGTTGACCCGGTAGTAGGTGCTCTTGGCGCAGCCCACCGAGGCTCCGATGCACATCGCCAGCACTGCCGTCACTGCTCGCGGTAGCCCGCGGCCCGTTTCAGTCGTCATCTCACTGTCCTCCCCTGGACGCCGAGCGCCCGAAATTTTCGCGTCGCGCTGGCGATCCGGCCTAGCGCCCGATCACCCACTCCATCTCGTGACGGAGCGTCACCTCGCCCTGCTTGCCGACGACCTCGCTGCCGCGCATTGCGGTGAAGTCGAAGCAGCTGCTGCCTGGCTCGAACGTCCCGGTCTGGCCTGCGCCCACCGCGTAGCTATGCTGCGGCGGCTGGTCGGGCTGGCCGCAGGCGCGGGCATCGACGCGGATGTCTCCGCCGGAGTGGTTGTGCACCACCAGGGCGGGCACGGCCACGACCGGCGGCGGCTGCGATGCGCAGGCCGCGAAGAGCAGGCACGCCGCCGTGGCAGTGATCTGGAGCGCGATGCGCGCGTGAAGTCCCCCCATGGGCAGCGAAAGTTACCAGAACCGGCCCGCCGTGACTATGCAATTTTACAGATGGACTTCAACTCCGAGCATCGGGCCGCCCAGCAGCGCGCCGTCCACGTCGACGTGGTCGTAGCCCGCACGCAGCTCGGCGCGGCCCAGCACCAGGCCGACGTAGGTGCGCCACTGCAGCAGGTAGCCCTGCCCCTGCACGCCGATGCTGACCTCGCTGCCGAAGCTGATCGGACGCCCCGGGTAGGCCTCGAAGCCGTAGATGCCGGCGAGGCCCGGCACCATGCCCAGGCGGTCGTTCCACTGCCGGTAGCCGAAGCCGGTGTAGAAGTTGAGTCGCGGCGACTCGGCGAAGCGCAGCAGCGCGTCCGCCCCGGCGAGCGCCGCCTGCTGCGTCCCGGAGGGGTCTGCGGTGGTTGTCTCCAGACCCGACTCGCGCAGCCACCGGAAGCCCGCGCGCAGGACGATCGGCGCCGACAGCTCCACGCGCGCCTCGAGCGCGCTCGACCACAGCTGCGGGTCGTGCACCGCGCCGAGGACTCCGACGCGGAAGGCGGTGCGCGGGGCCCTTCCGTCGGGCGGGTCGGAGACGCGCATGTGGCCACGGTTGCCGTCGGCGTAGGGGTAGTCGGAGAAGCCCGCGAGCGTGGGGTAGCGGGCGGACAGGATGCTGTAGGGGACGTGCCAGGGCGCGGTGAACACCCACATCATGAGTGCCGCCGCCTCGGCATCGAACTCGTCGTCGTCGTCGTCGTCGTGCCAGTCGTTGTCGGCGTTCTGCCGGTCGTCGCTCGAGCCGTCGCTCTGCCGCAGGTTCTGACCGGCGCGATCGAGCCTGCCGGCGCTCGCGACCGCCGGTAGCGACGCGGCCGTCAGTGTGGATACGAGCAACCAGACTCCTGTGGGGATCGTGCGGCGCATGCGCGGTCACTTCGCAACGATCGGGCCATCGCGCATCTCGCGGACTTCGTGCCCGTGCGGTGGCTAGCCGCGCCCGATTCCGTGACCCGGCTGCACACCGTGGGGCAGGGCGCACAGGGGGAACCCCCCGTCGCGCGGAGCCAAGCCCGCGTGTTTCTACCGGGACCGAGCCTCGACCGCCGGCGGCTTGAGGTTCACCAGCGTCGCGCCCCAGCCGCCGCGCTCGGGTGGCGCGAGCCGGAAGTCCTCCACCGCCGCGTGGCGCTCGAGCGCCGCGTGGACCGTCCGGCGCAGGGTGCCCTTGCCCTTGCCGTGGACGATGCGCAGCTCGAGGATGCCGCGCTCGAGGCAGGCGTCCACGTAGTCCGGGACCAGGGCGCGCACTTCGCCGGGACGGAAGGTGTGCAGGTCGAGCTCGCCGTCGATCGGCAGCTCGGCGGGCTGCTCCGGGTCCCACTCGTCGTCGTCGTCGTCGTCGTTTGCGGTCGTCGCGGCTTCGATCGGCGCGGTGCTAGCCGCCCGTCTCCAGAACATCCACCACTTCGACGCTGACTTCGGCATGTCGTTCGACTCCGAGGCGGTCGGCGGCGCTGCCATCGCGCACTGCGATCTCCAGCCGCCCGCCCGAGTCCCAGAGTAGCAAAAGCTCGCCGGGTTCGACCTGCGCGTAGTGGGTTCGCAGGGGGCCGATGGCCTGGCCCGCGAGCCGGGCCCGCAGCTGGGCGCCCTGGTTGCTGGGCAGCACCGATGCAGTGAGGTTGGTGATGAGGTTGCCGAAGTGGTCGACGTGGAGCACCTGCCCATGGGTGAGGGCGCCGTCGCGCCGCGGGACCGGCAGCCCGAGCTGCACCGGGTCGGTCACCGTCGTCGCGAGCGCCGCCGGGGCCATGCCCCAGGCCAGGCGGGCGGCCACCGGCGCCATCAGGTCGCGGCCATGGAAGGTGGCGGAGACGGTGTCGCGGGCCAGGCCGTCGACGTCGATTGCGATGAGCCGCGCGTCCTCGGTGCGTGCCAGCAGCGGCTCGAGCAGCCCGTTGTCCGGCGCGACCACGTGCTGGGGCGCTCCGCCCGCGCGGTCGGGCAGGGTGGCTACCAGGATGCGGCGGGCGCTTCCCACCCCGGGGTCGACGACGACCAGGTGCACGGTGCCGCCGGGAAAGCGCGGCACGGCGGCCTCCAAGAAGAGCGCCCCGGCGATGACGTCGCCGCGGGGCAGGGCGTGGGAGAGGTCGACCAGCTGCAGATCCGGCGGTCCCTCCGACAGCAGCACGCCCTTCATCTGCGCGACGTAGGCGTCCGCCATCCCGAAGTCCGAGCTCAACGTAACCCGCGGCGGCCGTGAGCCCTCAGCCATGACTCGAAGCTAGCACGGCAGTGTCGTGCTGAACTGAACGGCCCGGGGAGCGGCAAGCACACGGCCGGAGCGCTCGCCTTGCAGATCGCGGCGCTGGCGCATCACAGCAAGCTCATCTCGCGCCGCGGCAAGGCTCGCTCGGCGCTCGTGCCAGCCGCGGCCTCGGTGGCTGCTCGCGTTGCGGCTGGCACTCGCTACGTCCGGCCGTGTGCTTGCCGCTCCCCAGACCTTGCGGTGTGCCGTTTTGATCGCCTCCAGACCGCTCGTGGTAGACGCGGGCACGGCCGGAGCGCGAGTGGGGCGGGTCGTGCTGAACTGAGCGCCCCCCGGGCCTTGCGGTGTGCCATACGATCGCGTCTCGACGGTCGGCGGTAGTCGCGAGCAAAGGTCGGCTGAAGCGTGGCTTACCCCCGGTCGTCAAGATGCACCGCCTGCTCGCGCGTCGCGTCGACGCACCGCAAGGAGTGGTCGTCGGCTGGAAAAGGTTGCATCGATGGTCACCCGAGCCGACGGGACGAGCTCAGTTTCGGGCGCCGATCTCGCGTGACGAGTGCGGCGCCGTCGACTGGATGCCCTGGCATGGTAGTTGCGCCAGCCGCGGACGTGACGACGACATCAAGCCGACCTCTCGCATCATCACTCGGCCCGCTGCTCGTACTTGCGCTCTGCGGATGCGCCGAGACGGGGCAAGCGGTCGCGGGCGCCAACTGTCCATGCGAAGACCCCGACGCAGGCGTCTTCGATCGCGTTGACGGACCGATTCAAGGGCCCCGGGAGCCGACCGTGGCCTGCGGTGAAGCGACGGAGTCGGCCTTGGGATTTGTCGATCTCTCGGAAAGCGACGCTCGCGTGTTGGTTGAGCCCTTCGACTGCGAGGATCGACCCTTGACGCTCACGCTCGACGCGGACGGCCTCGGCGGGAGCATCGGTGACTGGCCGAATCACTCGCAGCTGGCCCTGTATTTCAATGGCGAGCTTCCAGTGCTCTCCGTGGCGTGGCCAGGCTTCGATGGATCGGTGGCCGATGACGTGCTCGGGACGCAGTGGTCGCGCCGCGACAGTTCCAGCGGCTATATCTACCCGCAGACAAACACGACGACGCTCGCCGTCGTCGATGGCGCGGCCGACCTTTCGCAGGTCGGCGACGTGGCCGACCTGGAGTTCGCGCACGACGCGAGTCCGTCACGTGGTCCTGGTGAGTATGTCGTTCTCAGGCACGAGCCCAGCGATCGGTACCTGGCAATCTGGTTCACGGCGGTCGAAGCGGCCGATCCCACCGATGCCGATCGCTACTATTGCACCTTCGCGAGCCTCCGCTGGCGCTTCGCCCGACGGGGCAGGTCGGCATTCGACTGAACGTGGCCCGGCCTGAGCGCACTCGCTGCAAGTCGTGACCGTGGGGCGCGTCGTGCTGAACCGGACGGCCCCGGGGGAGCGGCAAGCCCACGGCCGGAGCGGGGCGTTGGTGCTGAACCGGACGGCCCGGGGGGCGGCGGAGCCACGGCCGGAGCGCTCGCCTTGCAGATCGCGGCGTTGATTCACCAGCGCCGCGATCTGCAACCTGAGCGCTCCGGCCGTGGGCTTGCCGCTCCCCGGGTCGGACAGTTCAGCACGACCGCCCCACGGTAGCGGCCTCCGACCTGAGCGCTCCGGCCGTGGGCTTGCCGCTTCCCGGGTCGGACAGTTGAGCACGACGCCCACACACCGCTACGCCATCAGGCGTCGGGGGTCGTGGCGCTGCGGAATAGCTCGACGCGGTCGATCAGCTGGTCGTCGTTGGGACGGTCGCGTGTGGCCGGGGTGTTGGCGATGCGGCCGATCACGTCCTGGCCGACGATGACGTGGCCGAAGATCGCGTGCTTGCCGTCGAGGTGCGGCGTGGGGCCCTCGGTGATGAAGAACTGGGAGCCGTTGGTGCCCGGTCCGGAGTTGGCCATCGACAGCTTGCCCGCGCTGTCATGCCGCAGCGTGTCGTCGATCTCGTCGCCGAAGCGGTAGCCCGGGTTGCCACGGCCCCAGCCGTCCGACAGCTCCGGGTAGCGGCTCTGCGGGTCGCCCACCTGCACCATGAACCCGGGGATCACCCGGTGGAAGCGGACGCCGTCGTACATCGGCGTGCCCTTCATGCCGTCGCCGGTCTTCGGGTCCTTCCAGTCGATGCTGCCCGTGGCGAGACCCACGAAGCTCGCGACCGTGCGCGGCGTGCGCTGCTCCTCGAGCATCACGACGACGACTCCCTGTGTGGTGTGCAGCCGCGCGTAGAGCTGGCCGTCGCCGGGGATGTCGATCGGGGGGAAGGATGGTTCGGACATGGGTCGCTCCTGGTTGAGGTCGACGGCCGTGTACCACCGCGTCCGCTTCGGGGGGAAGACGGGCACGTCGCGTCCGCGTGCGGAGCTGGAACGATCGCCGCCCGGGCGCTCCGCACGGGCCGGAGGCACCCCCGCTTCCCCGCAATTTTTACCCGGACATGCAACCAGTGCGGAGTCTCGCAGCCAGATCCGAGGAAGAAGTCCCATTACGGCTCGCGGAACGGGAGTTGCAGTTAGCCAAGTACTTGATTTTACGTCCATGTCGGAGGTTTGGGGCCAAGTTCCCACATTGATCTTAAATGTAGTGACGCGATACTTTTACACTGAGGCTAATCGCCAGGAGCTTCGAAATGGGTCGGTTGAGGGCGAGCGCAGCATGTCTGGTGCTGCTGTTCGCCTGCAGTGATGAGGGGACGTCGGGGGCCGGCTTGGATGCCGGGGCGCCGACGTGCATCGATCGCGACGGCGACGGCTTCGGCGTCAACTGCACCCACGGTCGCGACTGCAACGACCGCGACGCCTCGGTGACCGACGAGTGCCGCACCTGCGAGCACCCCGAGCAGGGCTGCCCGTGCAGCGAGCAGCCACCGCTGTCGTGCTTCCTGCAGGACCGCGTGCTCGACGAGACGCGCGTGATGTGCAGCGAGGGCGTGCGCTACTGCCGCAACCAGATGTGGACCGCGTGCGAGGACGTGCACTCGTACGTGGTGACGGTCGAGGAGGCGGACCTGGCGGCGCTCATCGATCCCGGCGCCACCCCGCCGACCTGCACGCCCTGCGCGCGAAATTGCTACAAGGCCGAGGACAACCTCGACATTGCTGATGGCGGCCTGGCGGGCGGCAACCTCGCCTACGCCGACGGTGGCGGGCTCACGCTGCCGCCGCTGGACGGGGGGCCGCAGGTGGACTCGGCGGTGCCGGACGCGGGCTTCGGCAACGGCTGCAGCGGCCTTACCAACTGCTGCGCGTCGCTGACGCCGGGCACGCTGCGAGACGCCTGCGACCAGGCGATCCTCAGCGCCGCCGGCGATGACAACGTCTGCCAGCAGACCCTCGACGTGCTGTGTCCGAGCGGCATCATCGACGGGCCCATCGAGGGCTGCATCCTCGGCTCGGTCCCCGGCGACGTCGACTGCGACGGCATCCCGGACATCGTCGACGAGTGCACGCCGGCCACCATCAACAGCAACCCGGACTGCGCGGGCAACACCGTCCCGATCGCCGGCAGCAGCAACCAGTCGATCTTCCACCAGCTCGACATCGGCGAGACCGGCGGCAACAGCCTCGAGCTGACCTTCCAGCTGCGCAATGCCGACGTCTACTTCCTCATGGACATGTCGGGCACGATGGGCGACGAGCGCGACGCACTCGTCACCGGCATGACGACCAACAACGTCGTCAACTGCGCCCACCTCGAGCGCTGCTGCGAGACCAACGGCGCGCTGACGATGGGCGAGAAGACCTCCTGTCTAGCCACCGCGAACGGGGGCAACCAGGGCAACTGCGACAGCGGCGCCCAGGACACGTACTGCAAGTGGCACGACCACAAGGACATCGACGGCAACGTCCTGCAGAGCCACGGCGTGCAGCACTGCCCGGACCTCGACCAGGACGGTACGCCCGACGACGGCCTGAAGGACAAGGGCTCGGTCGGTGCCATCCGCTGCCTGGTGGGCAGCTCGTGGCTGGGCGCCGGCTACTACCGCGAGGTGCCCTACGGGCCCTACAAGCGAGGGGATGACGAGCACGTCTTCCGGCACGTGATCGACATGACGCCGGACGAGGACGCGGTCCGCGACGTCATCAGCGACTTCGTCACCAACAGCAACTACGACTACCCCGAGGCGACGCTGATGGGGCTGTGGTCGGTGATCTCCGGCGAGGGCCTGTACTTCGGCGTCGAGCGCCCGGCGGTGGCGCCGCGCGAGGGCAGGGGCTGCCCGGCCGACACCTTCGGCTACCCGTGCTTCCGCAACGACGCCATTCCGATCGTCGTCGTCTTCACCGACGACGAGGTGCACAACGGTCCGAACCCCGCGGACATCAACGCGCCGGGGCTCTACCTCTACCAGGACTTCGATGCGGCGGCGACGGACCAGAGCATCGCCGACATCTGGGACATCTTCGACATCCTCGACATGTACGACATCTTCGGCAACCGCAAGTCGGTGCGTCGCGGGGTGTCGAGCGATCGGCGCGCCCACTTCACGCCGCACACCGCAGAGTCGTTCGCCACCGCGCACAACGTCGGCGACCTGCGCGGCGAGTTCAGGACCTTCACCGGCAACACCCGCGACATGGCGGCGGACTACACCACCGACCTGGTGCAGTGCGGCGCCGACGGCGCGGGCAAGGACGCGGTCTACCGCTTCACCATCGGCGCAGGCGACGGCTCGCCGGTCGACGTGAATTTCCACCTGGCGACCCTGGAGGAGCACTTCACGCCGGCCACCGACTGGGACGTGACGATGTCGCTGTTCCGCGGCATCCCGGGCGTCATCGGCACGCCGATCGACAACGGCGACCTGACGATCTTCCCGATCCCCTCGGGCCCCGACCAGACCTACCTGACCTACGTCGGCACGACCGCCGGTCCCGGGTCCGCCTCCGGCTACCTGGGTGGGCTGTCGGGCTGCGGCGCCGACGGCTTCACCAACCAGGTCATCTACACGTTCCGCCCGGCCACCGATGCCGCGCTCGTATTCGACACCTCCGAGTCGGACTTCAACACGGTCATCTCCCTGCACGAGGGCCTGCCGGCGGACCTGCCCGACAACCCCAACGCCTTCACGTTGGTCCTCAGCGGCAACGACACCTTCGCGAGTGCCCAGCAGGCCACGCCCAGCGGTCAGGTCGACGGCGAGTACGTCAGCATTCGGGGCGACACCTCCCAGGGCATCGTCAACGCGGACTACACGGGGGACGTCATCTCGTGCGGGGCGAGCGACTTCGCCAACGACGTGGTCTTCAGGTTCGACGTCGATCAGCCGCGGCGCGTGCGCATCGACACCGAGGGCTCGGCCTTCGACACCGTCATCTCCGTGCACGACAACGCGCCGCCGAGCAGCCAGAACCTGGACTTCGACGCACTCCCGAGCGCCGTGACCCCGCTGCCGCACAGCGACGTGGGCCTGCTGACGAACACCTCCACGGACATCTGGGACGACGACGGACCCGAGGGCAACAACGACACGCACAAGGTCAACGAGTGCGGGGCGGCGCCGGACGCACAGGACCAGATCACCCGCTTCACCCTCGACCGCCCCACCGAGCTCGAGCTGTGGGTCGAGGACCCGGGCCGCTTCGACCCCGTCGTGGTGCTCTACTCGAGCCCCCCGGGCGCCGAGGCGCAGATCAGCGCGACCAACACCAACGACTCGGCCGCCACCGGCATCGTCCAGTCGCTCGGCGACATCTTCGGGCAGGTCAACACACACGTCGCCGGCGGCACCACGAACTCCGGCCTGCTGAGCGATCGCTACACCGACACGGTGGCGGGCTGCGGCACGCTGGTTGACGCCAAGGACAAGGTCTACAAGCTCAGTCCGCTGCAGGACGGCGTGGGGCGCGTCGTGCTCGAGCCCAAGGACCCGGGCGTCGGCGTCGTTGCGTCGATCTTCGACGACCTGCCGCCGTCGACGGTCCCGCAGGTGGTCCAGCAGGCCTTCGACATCGACAACCAGCCCAAGCCCGAGGGCTCGTGCACCGGCTACCACTACAGCGGCAGCGCCTACATGGTCTGCAAGACCCGACGCTCGTGGGACTCGGCCCGGACCACGTGCGCGAGCGCAGGCATGCAGCTGGTGAGCATCAACGATGCCGCCGAGCAGACCTTCCTGGAGGGCGCGGGCCTGACCCTGTCGTCGCGTGACTTCCACATCGGCTACCGCGACGCCGGCGGTTACGCCTGGGAGGACGCCTCCGGTGCGACCTACACGAACTGGGGCGGCAGCGAGCCCAACGAGGGCAGCCACGGGTGCGCCGCGATCAACGCCGACGGCACCTGGGAAGACAAGCTGTGCAACAGCGGCTTCGGCGACGACAGCACGTACTACATCTGTGAGGGGGCGCCCTACCAGGCGGCCAACGAGGCGGTGGGGCAGAGCGCCCATGCGCTGGCCTTCGAGGGCGCGTCGGTGACGGTCGAGGGCAACACCTCGCGCATGCACAGCGACGTCGACGGTCTCCTGTTGAGTGGCTGCGGCGGCACGCAGGACGCGGGCGACGCGGCGTTCACGTTCACTGTCTCCACCACCATGCAGCCGATCATCGAGCTGGTCAGCTCGGACTTCCGCGGGGTCGTCGGCCTGTTCCGCAACACCATCAGTCCGGCGCCGGCGCTCGTGGCCTGCATGGGTGCGGACGACCCGCCGATCAGCGGCGTCGACGTCTTCAGCACGGCGACCTACTACGTGATCATCACCGGCGAGGCCAACAGCCGGGAGGGCCACTACAGCCTGCGCTTCACCGACCCGGCTGCCACCGGTGGGGCCGGCGTCCGGCTCGGCTGTGAAGAGGGGCAGCGCAGCTCACCGACGAGCCTCGAGTGGGACTTCACCGCCGGCCGCGACTACTACCTGATGCTCAAGGGCACCTCGAGCAACCTCACCGAGTACGACCTGAACATCTACTCGCTCTACGACCGGCGCGTCACCTACAGCAACCCCGCCCAGCTCAACGAACACGCGCTCGTGAGCTTCCCGATCGGCGACGTCTACCGCTCGCGCATCGATGTCATCGACACGGGCCTCGGCGGCATGCTCGACGACTACCCGGCGTCGATCATGTGCGGCAGCACCCAGGACATCGATCCGGACGCGGTCTACCGCATCTCCCCCAACATCGACACGACGGTGACGATCGAGGCGACAGGCACCGGCACGCGCACGCTGGCGCTCTTCGACTCCACGCCGGAGACCGGCGCCGTGCTCAAGGACCTGGGCGCGGAGGGCAACCCCAACGAGGACGAGCAGACCGCCGAGGTCGTCGACACCAGCGGCGCCGCCCGCCGCTACATCGGCAGCACCTCGGCCATGGGCGTCGACATCGACAACGGGCTGCTCTCCTGCGGCGCGCACCCCCAGGCGGGTGATGCGGTCTTCAACTTCACGCTGGGCGCGCCCGCCAACATCGAGCTCGACGCCTCGGCGTCAGGGGTCGCGAGCTACGCCTACGCGGGCACGGTGCTGGTCGGTGGCTTCGACGGGCAGAGCGGTCCGCCCGGGGGCGCGTCGAGGATGCCCAGCGGCATGGACACCAACCAGTCCACCGACTGGATGCGCTCGGACTACGACGGCGCGGCCATCGCGGGCGAGGCGATCGTGACCGGTGGCGAGGGCTACCCGGGCGACGCGGGCCCCAACCGCGCCGCGATGGACCCGATCGACAACCCGCTCATCAACGAGTTCCGCGCGGTGGACCTGGCGGGTGACAGCGGCGAGTTCATCGAGATCGTCGCGGCACCCAGCGGCGCGCTCGGCAACCTCACCCTGCTCGTGGTCGAGGGCGACGGCGCCGACGACCCCGGCGAGGTGCTGCAGGCCTTCGTGCTGTCCGACGCGCCGCCGCTGGGCTGTTCGGGCGCGGCGGACGCCGCCGGCAACTGCATGGTCGGGCCGTTCAACAACGTTTTGGACAACGGCGTCCAGACCTACCTGCTGGTGGTCAACTTCACCGGCGCTGTGGGCCAGGACCTGGACCCGGATGACGACGGCACCTTCGACCTGGTGCCCTGGGACAGCGTGTCCGACGCCGTGGGCGTGCACGACCTGAACGTGGCGAGCCGCACCTACGCGAGCACGTCACTCGACTCGCAGTTCGACGGCATGAACCGGCCGGTGGCGGGCGCCTCGCGTATCCCCGACGGCGCCGTCGGCGGTGGTGACAACGACTGGGTGCGCAACCAGTGGGACGGCACCATCGACCCCGACGAGGCGAAGGACACGCCCGGCCTGCCCAACGGCGCCTACAGTGTTCAGGCCAGCCCGATCATCAACGAGTTCGTGGTCGACAACAGCTTCAACCCCGACCGATTCGAGTTTATCGAGGTGCTGGGACCGGCGAACACCGACCTCACCGGCCACCAGCTGATCGTCATCGACGGCGACCGCGCCGGCAACGTCTCGGGAGACGTCGACTCGGTCATCCAGCTCAACGTCACGACCGACGCGCTGGGCTACGCCAGCGTCTACATCCCCGGCGGCACCGATGTGCTCGAAAACGGCGCCTACACCCTCGCCCTGGTGCAGGGCTTCGCCGGGGTCGTGGGCGACGACCTGGACATCGACGACAACGGCTCCATCGATGTGCCGCTGACCGTGCTCGACAACGTCTCGGTGACCGAGGCCGGCAACAACGACGTCGTCATCAACCTCTTCCGCGACGGCGCCCTGGTGCGGCCGTCGGCGATCACGCTCGAGAACGACACCTACACCGACGCCGATGGCAACCCGGTGCCGACGCCGAACGTCGACAGCGACTGGCTCGTCTACGAGGGCAACACCGGCAACCTCAACGTCTCGTCGCAGGTCCAGATCAGCCTCGACGGCTCGACCAACGACTACAACCTGGTGCCGCTGGACCTCGGCGACGTGCTCGATGCGCGCGTCAACGTGCTGGGCGCCGACACGACCTCGATGACGGCGGACTACCCGGGCTTCTCGTGCGGCGCGGTCGACGACTCGCCCGACGCCATCTACTACTTCTACGCCAGCCAGGACCGGCAGGTGCGCATCAAGGCCTCGCCCGCCGTGCACGACGCGGTCATCGCGCTCTACGACGGCAGCAACGGCAACCCGCTGACGCGTGCCGAGGTGACGGTCAACCCCGTGATCGACCTCGGCCCGGCCAAGAATGCGAACAACAACTCCAACAACGCCGAGGTGGTGCAGGTCGAGGGCCAGGCGCCGTGGACCTACACGGGCACCACGCTGGCGCTGAGTCAGTCGGTACCCTGGGACAGCAACATGTGCGGCACCGCGCCGGGCTCGCCCGATGTCGTCTACGAGTTCACGCTGACCCAGCCGACCGAGGTCGTGATCGACACCAGCGCATCGGCGGTGCCCCCGGTCGTCGCGCTCTACACCGAGGCCGGCCTGGGCTCGGTGCCGCCCGAGTTTCCCGTCGTCAACGACACCGCGGCCGACGCGGACATCAACCCGAGCCCGACGCCGACAATCGAGGGCGGCCACGTGCGCTACTTCGGCGACCTGTCGGAGCTGTCGATCAGCGGCCAGGACAACCAGCCGATCAGCAACCAGGACAACGTCAACGAGGTCCTGTGGACGCGCGTGCCGGATCCGGCGGGCCGCCGCGTCACCGTCAATGACGGCAGCACGGTCGGGATGGTCGCCGACTACGCGACCGACCTCGCCTGCGGCACCGACGACGACTCGCCCGACGCGATCTACCGCTTCGTGCCGAGCGCGGACGGCCTGGTCCGCATCTCGACCAAGTACAGCGCGACCGACTTCGACACCGTCCTGCAGCTCTACGACGGCACCATGGGCGCGCCGCTCACCATGGCCGAGCAGGTGGAGACGACCTATGGCGTCGCGGCCGCGAGCAACGACTCCCTGGACAGCAGCGTGCACGTGCCGCTGTCCGAGGGTGGGGCGCACATCTACACCGGCAGCACGGTGGGTTCCACGGCCACGCCGAACCTGACGATGCAGTGCAACGCGGACGCCGCGGCGCCCGATGCGGTGTGGTCGTTCTCGGTGGGCGAGCCGACGCTGGTCGAGATCAGCACCGACGGCAGCACGCCCTACGGCGAGGTCGTCGGCATCTTCAGCGGTCCCTTCGAGCGGCCCTCGGTGACCTCGAAGTCGTCGCTGCCCTCCTACGTCACGCAGCTCTACGACCCGCGCAGGCTGCCGGGCCAGCCGGAGTCCGACTGCACGCCCTACGACTGGAACCTGCACCGCTACTGGTTCTGCCGCGAGCTCGCGACCTGGGACCAGGCCCAGCAGCGCTGCGCCGCGGTGGGCGCGAACCTCGCAACCATCGATCAGCCCATCGAGCAGAGCGAGCTGGCCGGGCGCATCCAGCCCACCGGCCGCGACCACCACATCGGCTTCAAGGAGGTCGACCTCTACCAGGACACCTGGGGCGAGTGGGTCAGCGGCGATGTCATCGCGCTGTCGCCGCTGCCGTGGTTCGGCAGCGAGCCCAACGAGCCGGACGAAAACCCGGGCACGCGCATGCGCTACCAGGACGGCCTGTGGGTCGACACGCCGACGAGCTGGCAGTCGTACCCGTACATCTGCGAGACCGACTCCATCGCGCCGTTCCCGTCGCCGCCCGAGGCGCTGACTCCGCAGGGGCTGGAGATCTTCGGTGCGCAGCGCGACTTCCTCGGCAGCACCGACGGCATGGCCGACAACGTCGCGGGCTTCATCGGCTGCGGCCAGGATCCCAACGAGCCCGATGCGGTCTTCACCTTCACGCTCGATCACCCGGCCGACATCACGGTCGACGCACCGGGCACCTTCGGTGGCGCGGTCATCGGGCTCTTCAAGGGCAGCATCGGCGCACAGGGCTACATGGACGCGACCGCCGAGATCGGCGCCGAGCCCTGTGCGGTCGCGACGGGCGCGGGCCCGGACGTCGCGCACACCCTCGGCGCGGGCCTGTACTTCGTCGTGCTGACCGGCACCACGGGCTCGCGCGGCGACTACCACCTGATCTTCGGCGCCACCACCGGCGACCCGGCCGCGTTCACGATGGAGAACGACACCATCCTGGACGCGACGACCAACCCCGTCGGGAGCATCGACGACGACTGGGTCGCGAAGACCGGCACGATGGGCAGCCTCAGTAACAGCTTCATCACGACGCGCGTCATCGACAACGCGGGCAACCCCAACAGCCTCAACGCCACCGACCTGGGCGATGTCTACGGCCAGGCCGTGGTCGCGATCAATGCCAGCACCTCCGGGCTGACGACCGAGTTCCCCGCTTCGCTCGCATGCGGCGGCTCGGACCTGGCGGCGGACGCGCTCTACCTCTTCACCCCGACGCAGGACGCGGACATCCGCATCCGCATGAACGAGGTCGACAACCCCGCGGCGTGGAACGGCATCATCACGCTCTACGACGGCAGCGCCGGTGACCCGCTGACCCAGGGCGAGGTCTCGAGCCCGCCCATCGACCTCGATGGCGCGGGCAACACCAACGAGGACCAGGTCTTCGCCCAGAGCCTCAACATCGGCCTGCCCCAGATCTTCACCGGCGACAGCACGCTGATGACGCAGGACATCGAGGGCGTGGCCTTCAGCACCGCGCCGAACGTCGGCGGACCGATGTGCAACGCCGACGCGTCCGGCTACGACGCCTTCTTCACCTTCGACCTGGCCGTGACGACCGATGTCGTCATCTCGGACCTGTCGGCGACCACCTACAACAGCACGATCGCGCTGTTCGACGACTCGCCCTTCCAGGCGCCCCCCAGCGTGACCGAGGAGCGCAACACCTCCACGCTGGCGCTGGCCAACCCCGTCGGGGCCGTCGACGAGGACTGGCTGCACGTCGATGGCGACATGATCAACATGGGCGTCGGCGAGCTGACCCCGAACCAGGTCATCGCCAACAACGACGACCTGGTGCACGACCTGGGCGACATCGGCCTGCGGCAGACCTATACGACCGGCGGCACGACCGCAGGGCTGGACGGCGACTTCTCAACGACGACCATGACCTGCGGCAGCTCCGACATCTCCGCGGACGCCATCTACAGGTTCACGCCGACCGCGGACACGACCATGCGGATCGCGGTCAACAACCCGAACCCGGGCTTCAACCCGTCGGTCGCGCTGTTCGACGGCACCGTGGGCGAGCCCAACCAGGGCTCGGTCCCGATCGTCGACATCGGCGTCGGCGGCACGGGCAACCTCAACGAGGACCGCACGCTCGCCGAGGCGCAGGTCGTGACCCCGGTGGGGATCGGGCCCCATAGCTACACCGGCGAGCTCGACGTGATGTCGAGCGACGTCAACGGCAACCTCTTCGACCCGGCCACCGCCACGGGGCTGGCCGCCTGCGGTGCGGACGTGGCCGGCCTCGATGCCTTCTTCCAGTTCACCGTGCCGGGCGGACCGGATGTCGAGGTCGAGATCAAGGGCGAGGGCACGGCCTTCGACCACACGCTCGCGGTCTGGGACACCAGCCCGATCGTCGCACCCGCCGCGACCGCGATGGAGAACGACACGCGTCTCATCGCCTCGGGCAACGACGTCGGCGTCATCGACAACGACTGGGTGGTGCACACCGCCGATCTGTCGGGCCTGAACGTCTCGTCCCTCAACGAGACGACTGCGGCGGCCTCCAACGCCAACGCCGCCCAGGACCTCGGCGACATCGACGGCGACCTGCTGAGCGTGACCGGCGCCGACACCTCGACCGGCGGCCTCGTCGGCAGCTACGGCAACGCCACGCTGCAGTGCGGCGTCACCGACGACACCACCGCCGACGTCATCTACCGCTTCAGCTCGACGGTGGACACGACGGTCCGCGTCGCGATGAACAACAGCAACCCGGGCTTCGACGGCACCGTGACGGTCTTCGACGGCCAGGACGGCGCGCCACGCACGCGCGGCGAGGAGGGTGCCGGCAGCCTCACCGACCTGTGCCCCGGTGACTACAGCAACATCGACGACGGCGCGGTGGACTTCACCGGTGCGCCGGCCATCGCCTGGACGTGCGCCGGCACGATCCAGTTCGACAGCGACACGCACGTGTGGACGAGCGGCGATGGCTGCGCCATCCCGGTCACCCCCGGCGTCGTCGACCAGGCGCAGCTCGGCGGGCCGAACCTGACGGTCGTGCCGATCGCGAGCCTGAGCATCAGCGCCACCACCACCCTGCGCCTCGTGGGCAGCGAGCCGGTCGCGCTGTGGGTCAGCGGAAACGCCGACATCGACGGCATGATCGACGCGAGCGCCAGCGCGGGCACGCCCGGCGCCGGCGGCGACTGGAGCTGTGCAACCAGCGTCGGCGGCACAGGCGATGGCGCTGCAGGCTTCGGCGGCGGTGGCGGCGGCGGTGGCCACGGAACCGGCGGCGGCGCGGCCGGCTCGGGCATCGTCATCCACGCCGGCGGCGCCCCTGGCACGTCGCGCGGCAACGCGTCACTCGTACCCCTGCTCGGCGGCTGTCTCGGCGGCACCGCGGGTGCCTGCGCCGGCACGCCGGGCGCGGGTGGCGGCGCGGTCCAGCTCGCCGTGGACGGCGTGCTCGACCTGACCGGCGGCCTGGTGATCGCCAACGGCGGCGACGCGGGCGCAGAGTGCGGCGGTGGTGGTCCCGGCGGCGGCTCCGGCGGTGGCGTCCTGATCGAGGCGACAGCGTCCCTCGTCTCCGGCGGCAACACCCAGGTCGACGGCGGCGCGGGCAGCAAGGGTACGGGCGCGCTCGGCGGCAACGGCGGCGCGGGCTCGACCACAAGCGGCAGCTCCGGCGGCAGCGGCGACTCCAGCGCGACGGACTCGGGTGGCGGTGGCGGCGGCGGCTACGGACGCCAGACCGCCAGCCAGCTCACCGCGGTGGCCTGCACCAACACCGACTTCAGCAGCGAGTACGCGATCGGCCCCGTCGGTGGCGACCACACCTTCCTCGGCAACACGCTGGGCCTCACCAGCGCCCTCGACGGCAGCTGGTTCGATGCGCCGGGCATGGCCTGCGGCGCTGACGCGGTCGGCGCCGACGGCTTCTACTCCTTCGACGTGCTGGCGGACGGCACGTCGGTGCACATCGCCAGCGAGGGCACGGACTTCGACCACGTGCTGACGCTCTTCGCCGCCGAGCCCGCCACCGGGCCGGGCAGCAGCAGCACCGTCGCGCCCGGCGACACGCCGGCGACCGCGACCGTCCTGGGCGCCATCGACAGCGGCCAGGAGTGGCAGTGGGTCGACGGCGACACCACCGGGCTGACGATCAGCGACCTGACCCAGCGGGCGGTGGCATCGGCCGACGACGATGCGCTGCAGGTCGTCCCGCACGTGCTGCTCGGTGAGCAGGTCAGCATCTCGGGCGACACCTCGATGGGCCCGACGGCGACCTACAGCAACGCGACGCTGCTGTGCGGCACCGGCGACGCCAACGACGCCATCTACGAGCTCAACCCGGTCACCGGCGGCGGCGATCTCGAGGTCGAGCTCGGCGTTGACAGCGGCATCGTCGCGCTCTTCGACGGCACCAACGGTCCGGTGCGCACCAAGGCCGACGAGTCCTGGACAGACACCCCGGTCGCGGGGAACGTGGACTTCGAAAACGCCACGGTGGTCGCAGTCACCATGATGGAGAGCTGGAGCGGCGACACCACTGGCACCGAGCAGACGCTGTCGCTGAGCCCGATCGTCGCGGGCGACAAGTACGGCGTCGCGCCGGCCTGCGACACCGATGCGTCCGCGCCCGAGGCGTTCCTCGAGTTCGACGTGCTGGCCACCACCGACGTCGAGATCGACACGGCCGGCACCGCCTTTGACGCCACCCTCGCGCTCTACGACTACGACCCGACCGCGGGCCCCGAGACGCGCGTGACGGCGAGCCACAACACGCTCGTGGCAGCGTCGGGTGACCCGCTCGGTGCGATCGACGACGGCTGGGTGATCGCGGACACGGACATGTCCACGCTCACGCCCAGCGACCTGGCGATCGTGCCGCTCATGGAGGGCGTGCACTTCGGCAACGACGACATGATCTCGGCGCTGCCCGACCCGGTGGGCAGCCAGCTCGCCTCGATCGGTGCGGACATCACGGGCCTCGTCGGCAACTACGCGCCCTCGTGCTCGCCCGACATGAACCACGCGGACCAGATCTTCAGCTTCTCGCCGAGCGTGGCGAAGAACATCCGCATCTCCACCGCGCAGCCCGACCCAGGCTTCGCCCCGACCATCACGCTCTACGAGGACGACCCGGGCGACGGCATCCATCCGCCGCTGCCGATCGGCGGCGGTATCCCAGTGGTGCCGGTGCCGGTGTCGAACAACGACGTCGTCACGACGGCGTACGACCTCGTGGTCGAGGACGTGCTGGCGTACTACACGCAGGACACCACGGTGCTGGCGCCGGAGGTGCCGTTCGCCGCCAACTTCGGCGCCTGCGGCGTCGATAGCACCGAGGCCGTCGCCTACTACCAGTTCACACTCGCCAACGCGCGGACGATCGAGTTCGACACGGCTGGCACCGACTACGACACGACGCTCGCGCTCTACGATGCCTTCCCCTCGGGCGGGCTGCCGCAGGCGAGCTTCCACGACACCGAGGCCGACTCCGACCCGGGCCTGACGACGGGCTACTACCAGACCGCGACCGTGATCGGCACCGGCTCGGCGGAGGTCGACCAGGTCATCGCGCTGACCCTCACCGGCGGCGCGAGCGATGCCGACTACTGGGCCAACCAGAGCTCGATGGCGCCGGGGCAGGGCGATGACCTGCGGATCTTCGACGCGAGCGGTGACCAGCTCGCGTACTACTTCGATAACTACAATACGGGCTCGCCGGCGGCCTCGATCCGCGTCGCACTGGCGACGCTGCCCGCCGCCGGCACCACGCTGGGCGTCTACTACGGCAACGCCGCGCTCTCGCCGGTCGCAGCTGGCAGCTTCGCCGCCACCACCGGCCCGACCGCCTCGCTCGACGACAACCAGGAGGCGATGGCCTCGTACATGGGCGACGTCAGCAACGCCATCGCCACGCGCACCGTCGACCTCGGCGAGCTGGGCATCAGCACGCTGTCGGCGACGAACCGGACGGCGGCGGACAACGACGACACCATCCAGGACCTGGGCGACCTCTACGACACCCAGATGCAGGTCCGCGGCGCTAGCACGCTCGCGCCCGTCACCGCCATCTATCCACAGACCGCTGGTGCGTGTGTGGCCGACGGCACCGGCCGCGACGCCATCTACAAGTTCACCGCTTCGACGGCGACCACCGTGCGCCTGCAGGCGGACAACCCGACGCCGGACTTCACGCCGACGATTCAGGTCTACTCCTCGACCGACGGGACCGACCCCCTGACCACGGCGGAGGGCGGCGCCCTCATGTCCATCGACCTGCGCGGCGTGGTGCCGAACCCGGCGATTCAGCCTCTCACACTGTTGGACGCCACCGAGGTGGTCGGCGCCCACCCGGAGGTGCCCGCCAACGTCGTCGACTCGTCGCTCTACGTCCAGGACGACCTCTACGCGACGGCGCCCACGGGTGGCTTCCGCAAGCCGCTGACGATCCAGGGCAGCCAGGTGGCGGGGGCGCACTCGGGTTTCCCGGTGCTGGTACAGCTGGTCAATGATGCGGACCTCTCGGGTCAGGCCGACGTGAGTGGCCTCGACATCGAGTTCAAGGACGCCTCGGGGGTCCTGCTGCCCTTCGAGCGCGAGTCCTACGATGGCGTCACCGGGTCGCTCACGGCCTGGGTCAACCTGGATCTCACCGGGGCGGACCAGACGTTCTACATCCACTACGGGACGGGGGTCCTGGTCGACACGTCGAACTCCGGCGATACGTGGGCCGACTTCGCCGCCGTCTACCACATGGACTACGGAGGCGGAGCCGGCACCGAGGCGGACTCGACGGCCAACGGCAACGACGCGTCGCCGCCGTCCATCCCGGCCCAGCCGCGCAACGTCACCGGCAAGATCGGCGCAGGCCTCGAGTTCGACAATTCGGTGGACAGGCTCCAGGCGGCCCACGACGCGAGCCTCAACATGGCCTCGAGCGTCACGCTGTCGGCCTGGGCGAACCTCTACTCGACGCTGCCCGGCGCATCGGAGACGATCGTCTCGAAGCGCGTCCTCAACAGCAACACCTGCAACTACAAGTTCGGCAACGACGGCGGCACGCGCCGGATGGACTTCTGGAACCCGAGCTCCTCGGCGCTGTCCAGCTACTCGATGCCCATCGGGACGTTCACGCACCTGGCGGTGACCGTCTCCGGCGGAACCTGCCGTTTCTATGCCAACGGCGTGGAGGTCGACACCTCCGGGAGCTGTGCGCTGCCCACCAACACCGGACCCCTGTCGGTCGGCGGAATGAACCTCGCCACCGACGAGCCGTTCTACGGAGCGCTCGACGAGGTGCGAGTCGCCGCGCCGGCGCGCTCCGCCAACTGGCTGCTGACCGAGTTCCGCAACCAGAACGCCCCGGCGTCGTTCGTCAGCTCCGGAGCGCAGGAGGTCGTCGCCGCCGCGTCGTCGCACCGCAAGCAGATCACCATCCAGGGCGCGCAGGTCCCGAGCGCTCCCACCGACTTCCCCGTCCTGGTGCGGCTCGCATCCGATGCCGACCTCGTTGCGAGCGCGGACCCCAGCGGCCTCGACATCTACTTCGAGGACGACCTCGGCAACCCGCTGTCGTTCGAGCGCGAGTCGTACAACTCGGGGACGGGGGCGCTGGTCGCCTGGGTGAAGACGAACCTGACCGGCTCCGATCAGGACTTCTACATGCACTACGGGTCCGGCGAGACCAGCGAGAAGTCCAGCGCCTCCGCCACGTGGACCAACGCCTATCGCGCCGTCTATCACATGGGGGAGGACCCGGGCGGCGGTGTGGCCGACGCGGTCAAGGACTACTCGGGCTACGACCATCACGTCGAGGGCGACGCCGGCCACTCGGGTACCGTGACGGGTCTGATCGGCGACGCCGCAACATTCGGTGCGGCCGAGTCCGCGTTCAAGGTCAACAGCGACCCGGCCGGGCTGAAGCTGACGGGCGGCATCACGCTGTCGGCGTGGATCTACAAGACCGGCAGTAAGGACGTCGAGTACGTCATCGCCAAGCGGTATGAGAACACCGTCTCCTACGGCATGGTGATCGCGTCGGGGGGGGCCACCGCCGATGGGCTGTGCGCCATGGGCGGCGATGGCGCGGACACGAGCTGGGTGTGTGGCACCCAGCCGGCCAGCAACGCCTGGCAGCACGTGGCGGTTACCTTCAACGGGACGACCCACCGGGCGTACATCAACGGCGCCGAGGTTGCCAATGCCACCGGCGTTGCGGTGGCGAACACGGACGCGTGGCTGCGCCTCGGTGGGCGCGGCGACGCCACCTGGAGTGAGTGGGAGTTCTCGGGCACGATCGACGAGCCGCACGTCGCTAGCGGGGTGCGCAACAGCAACTGGCTGACCATCGAGTACAATAGCCAGCGGCCCGGCTCCGACTTCCTCGTCTTCGGCGCGGAGGAGGACATCGCGGCGGCGCCGGTCGCCAACTCGTGCAACGCCGACACGACCGACGAGGACGCGATGTTCTCGTTCACGCTGGCCTCGACGTCGACCATCGAGATCGACACGGCCGGCACCGGCTTCAATCACACGGTCGGCCTGTGGGACTACGACCCGAGGGGCAACCCGGTCGTGACCGGCGCCGTCGCCGCCGAGAACAACACGCTCGCCGAGATGTCGGTGCAGAAGGCCGGCTCCGTGCAGTCGGTCACGGTGACCAACGGCACGGGCAGCGCGCGCACGGGCGAGCTGGTGCGGATCGACATCGGCCCCGGCGCGACCGACTTCTGGGCAGGCTACGTGAGCCAGGACCACATCAGGGTCCGCGACCACAACGGCGAGGACCTGCCCTACTACATCGCCAGCTTCTCGAATCCGAATGCGGTCGTCTGGGCCGAGACGACGACGATCCCGACCGGCGACAGCACCTTCGGTCTGTACTACGGCGAGACGACGCTGCCGGCGAAGAGCGCCGTGCTCGCACCGCTGGCCACGCTGGTCACGTCGATGCTCCAGGAGGATGCGGTCGCGACGCCGAACCTCGTGGGCACGCTCAACAACAAGACGATCTTCCGGACCGCCGACCTCGGCAACCTCGACATCGGGAGCTTGCCGCAGACCAGCGGGGCGCCGAACAACACCAACAACGAGGCGACCATCCCGTGGTCGAGCATTGACGGCGATGAGTTCACGACCACGGCCGGCGGCTCGACCTCCGGCCTGCTCGGGACCTACCCGGCGCAGTGCGGCGGTGCGGACGACGCCGAGGACGCGGTCTACAAGTTCACCGCCGGTGCGACGGGCGACCTTCGCATCGGCCTCGAGAACCTGGCGGTCGCCCCCGGTGCCATGTCGCTGCACGTCTACGATGGCTCGACCGGTCCGCTGCTGACGAATGCCGACCTCGTGGGCGGGGGTGGTGGCGGCGCCGACCACTACCTGGTCCCGGTGGACGCGTGGAACTACGACCCCGCCTCGGTCACCTACACGGGTGACGTGGTCGTCGACTGCGCGGCCACGTTCGACTCCACCAGCGGCGTGTGGACGGGCTGCGGCGGGGACGCGCCGACGACTGGCCTGCAGACGCCCGCAGGTGGTGTCTCGACATACGTGCTGGGCATGAACACCCTCGACGTGCAGGCGGGCGGCAGCATCCGGCTCACGGGCAGCCGTCCGGTGGTCTTCGCCTCGCTGCTCGACATGACGATCGCGGGTACGGTCGATGCATCGAGCAACGCCTCGACGACAGGCGCGGGTGCGGCGAGCAGCTGCGGCGGCACCGCGGGAACCAACGGCCCGGGCGACCCCCTCAACCAGGGCGATGGATCCGCCGGCGGCGGCGGTGGCGGCTACGGCTCGGCGGGCGCCGCTGGCGGTGGTGCCCTTGCGGGTGCGGGCGGACCCGGCGGCGCGGCCGTCATCGCAGGCGATCCCTGGCCGCTGCTGGCCGGCTGCAGTGGCGGCGCCGGCGGGCTGCCAGACCTCGGGTCCGGTCCCGATCCAAACGCGGTCGGCGGGCAGGGCGGCGGCGCCGTGCAGCTGTCCGCGGCCGGGACGCTGACGCTGACCTCCACTGCGATCGTCACGGCCTCGGGCGGGGGTGGCCAGTTCGGTCTTTCCGACGAGGTGGGCGGCGGCGGCGGCGGCTCGGGCGGCTCGGTCGTGCTCGAGGGTCGCGTGCGGTCGATAGACGGGGCCGCCGCGATCACCGTCAACGGCGGCGGCGGCGCCCAGGGCGCCGACAACAACGACCCGCCCTGCGTGGCGGGCGAGGACGGTCACACCGCCGACGACACCCAGGCCGCGGGCGGACCCGATGACGGCGGCTGCCTCGGCATCGCGGGCGGTGACGGCGCCTCACCCCTCGGGGTGGCGACTGCGGGCGCGGACGGCAGCTTCCCCGGCGGCGGCGGTGGCGGTGGTGGCGTGGGCCGCATCGCGTCCCGCGACCTGACGCTGGCCGTGCCCGACGACTTCGCCAGTGCGCAGGCGATGGTGGCCGACGACGTCTACCACAGCAACTTCAGCATCCACGACAGCACGTACGTCGGGGCGGTCTTCGACCAGGAGAGCCCGCCCCTGTCCTGCAGCGCCAACGCGGCGGGGCCCGATGCCTTCTATGCGTTCACGGTCAGCGGCGGGCCCAAGACGATCGACTTCGTCAGCGACAGTGCCACCGCACACACGCTCTCGCTCTTCGACGGCGCTCCGACGGACGCGCGCCCGGCGGCGGCAGCTGCCGACCTCGACGATCTGGGCAGCGTGAACTTCGGCAACATGTCGACCAACTACCTCGTCCGCTCCGACGACCTGTCGGGTAACTCGAACGGCGGCTGGGGCACGCCCACCGCCGTGAGCGTCAACGCGCTGCTCGCGAGTGGCTTCGAGACCGCCCAGAGCCTCGACCCGGCGGTCGAGAGCTACACCGCGGTCGACTCCGGCGACACCTGGGGCGTCAACGACTACTACGCGCACCCGGCAGGTGCGTGCGGCTCGGTGGCGGCCGTCGAGAAGCGCAAGCAGTACACGGTGGACGGCGCGCAGATCGGTGCCGACCTCAGCGGCTTCCCCGTGCTTGTATTCATCCAGGACACCGACATCGGCGCCGCGGCCGATGCGAGTGGCCTCGACATTCACTTCAAGGACGACGCGGGCAACGAGCTCGAGTTCGAGCGCGAGGGCTACGACGGCACGAACCTGGTCGCGTGGGTGCGGATGGACCTGACCTCAGGCACCGACGAGGACTTCTACATCCACTACGGTGGCGAGGACCTGTCCGAGAAGGCCAACCCCGACGGGACCTGGGAGACGGACTATCGCGCCGTCTACCACATGAACTACGGCGGCGGAGCCGGCACGCAGCCGGACAGCTCCGGCAATCGCAACGACCTGTACACCAATTACGGCGCGGGCACGGAGCCCACGAACCGGGTAGGCGTAGCGGGGCTTGGCCTCGGCTTCCGCACCAACAGCGACATGCTGACCGCCCCCGACAGCGCGAGCCTGGACATCACCGGTGAGATCATGCTGTCGGCCTGGGTCAAGCCCACGACCTTCCCGTTGACATGGAAGACGGTCCTTGCCAAGCGCCCCGGCAACAGCGCCTCGACCAACTACGAGATGTACATGGACAACACGGCCCAGAGCCGGTTCGGGTTCTACAACGGCGCCCTGCACACCTCCGTGGCGAACAACGTCAGCGCGTGGGAGCACCTGGTCATCACCGTCTTCGGTGACAACTGCTACTTCATCAAGGACGGCGTCTACCAGGGCACCCAGACCGGCTGCACGATGACGGCCAACGATGGCTGGCTGTACGTCGGAGGATACGACCAGGCGACGGACCAGCCGGTCCGCGGTGACCTCGACGAGGTGCGCATCTCGAGCAAGGCGCGCAGCCTCGAGTGGATCCAGGCGGAGTACGCGAGCGAGCAGCCCGGCTCGACGTTCATCTCCGCCACCGGGTCCGAGGAGAACGTCTCGGACGGGCCGGGCGCGGTCCATCGCAAGAAGATCACCGTCGACGGCGCCCAGGTCACGGGCTCGCTACCGGACTTCCCCGTGCTCGTGAACATCACGGATGCCGAGCTGCAGGCGGCCGCCGACTCCAGCGGCCTGGACATTCACTTCCAGGACGCCTCCGGCAGCGAGCTGTCCTTCGAACTCGAGTCCTACAACTCGGGCACCGGTGCGCTGATCGCGTGGGTCAAGATCCCGCTCATCGTCTCCGGCACCGACCTCGACTTCTACATGCTCTACGGCGACGGCGTCCTGGGTGATCGCTCCGACCCCTACGACACCTGGAGCTCCAGCTTCAAGGCGGTCTACCACATGGGGGGTGGTGGCGGCGGCAACGGCGAGGTCGACGTGTCCGGCAACCGCAACCACATGAGCGCCGAGACCGTCGGAAGACAGCCCGCGGACGCGACCGGGCGGATCGGCCAGGGCCTGTCCTTCGTCGGCTCCAAGTCGCTCACGACCAACTGGTACAACTACACGGCGTACGGCACCGGCCCGCTCACGATGTCGGCCTGGATCCAGCCGACCAGCGCCGTCCTCGGCTACGAGGTCATCATGGCGCGTCGCGGCTGGAACGGTGCTGCGTGGGTCACCGACTATCAGATGAACCTCAGCAACGTCGCCGCCCGCAACCTGAGCTACTGGAACGGCGTCAACGGCGCTGGTGACCCGACGAACATCGGTACGCTGGGCAACTGGCACCACGTGGCCGTGAGGGCCTCGGGCACCACCTGCACGTTCTTCGTCGACGGCGTCCAGACCGGCACCGGCGCCAACTGCCAGCGCTACGCCAGCGACGTGGGCCTCAGCCTGGGCGGGCTGACGGGCGCGGGCGAGAGCTTCGAGGGCACGATCGACGAGGCGCGCGTCGCCACGACTGCACGTTCGCCCCAGTGGGTGGCGGCCGAGTACGACAACCAGCGCGCCGGCTCGAGCTTCATCACCGTGGCCGCCGAAGAGGTCGGCGAGGCCGGCGACCAGATCTTCACCTTCGACGCGACCGCCAACGGCAACATGCGCATCAACCTCACGGGGACCGGTGGCGCACCACTCACCGACCCGGTGGTCGCGGTCTACAAGAGCGGCAACCCGGCCAACGCCTTCACCATGAGCAACCTCTCCGAGGCGGATGCGATGGGCCTGGACTTCCTCAACGCGCCCGCCGTGACGATCGGCTGCCAGGGCGGCTCGCGCAGCGACCACCCGCAGATCGACACCTCCCAGTGCACGGTGGCCTCGGGCAGCGTCTGCGAGGCGGCGACGATCACCACCGACTCGAGCAACTTCTGCGGCCAGACGCGGCCGGTGGCCGTGCGGCGCACGATGCCCGGCGGCGGCGACGTGGTGGTGGTCGTGTTCAAGAGCCTCGACATCACGTCCGGCGGCTACCTGCGGCTCGTCGGCGACAAGCCGGTCATCCTGGTGGCCGAGGGCGACATCACCGTCGACGGCACCATCGACGCCGCCAGCACCACCGGCGCAGGCGGCGCGGGTCACACCAACTGCGGCGGCACTGCGGGCGGCGACGGCGCGGGCGACATCGGTAACGCGGACGGCGGCTCGGGTGGCGGCGGAGGTGGCTACGGTACGGCCGGCAGCGACGGTGCCGACACCAACGACCAGGTCGGTGGCACCGGCGGCGCGGCCGTTGCCTCCGGTGAGCCGAGCTCCCCGGACGTCGCGAACTGCACCAAGCAGTACCTCGGGGCCGAGGTCTACTACGTCTGCGGCAACAGCGGCGCGGGGCAGGTGAACTGGACGACCGCGCGCGACAACTGCGCAGCCGTGGGCATGCGCCTCGCACGCGTCGACTCCGCCGCCGAGTCGGCCTTCATCGGCGGGTTCGAAAACGGGCAGGGCGAGATCTACATCGGCGGCAACGACCTGGGGGTCGACGACGAGTGGGTGTGGGTCGATGGCGACAGCTTCTGGAACGGCCAGGGCAGCGGCGCGGGTGGCGCTGCCGTCGGTGGCCGATACACGAACTGGAGAGGCGCAGACGAGCCCAACGACTGGGGCGGCAGCGAGGACTGCGCCACGGTGCGCGCCGACGGATTGTGGAACGACTCGGTCTGCGGCGGCACGCGGACCTACGTGTGCGAGGCGGACCTCACGGTTGCGGTGCTGCGCGGCGGCTGCCAGGGCGGTGACGGCGGCGACGGCAAGGCGGATGCGGTGGACGCCGTCGCCATCGGCGGGCTCGGCGGTGGCGCGGTGCAGCTCTCCTCGGGTGGCACCCTCGCGGTCGGGTCCACGGCGGTGGTCACGGCCTCCGGCGCGGGCGGTCAGATCGGCGCCGACGACGAGGATGCCGGCGGCGGCGGCGGCTCCGGTGGCACCATCCTGCTCGAGGGCGACGAGCGCATGATCGACTACGCAGCAGCGTTGACGGTCAACGGCGGCGGCGGAGCGGCGGGCGCCGACAGCGCCAACATCCCGTGCAACGACGGCGAGGACGGCCACCTCACCGACACGACCCCGGCCACGGGCGGTGCCCTGTGCAACGCCGGGCGCGATGGCGCCGACGGCGGTACGCGCAGCGTGGCGCCCACGGTCCTGCTGAACGTCGGTGGCGCCGACGGCGGCGGCGGCGGCGGCGGCGGCGCCGGGCGCATCGGCCTCGGGCAGGTCGTCTACACCCCCTCGGGCGACTTCGACGCCGCGGACCAGGTCGCCTGCGTGGTCGGGACCGGCACGACGGCCAGCGTCGACTTCGCGGTCGAGACCGGTGCGACCTACACCATCCACGTCACCTCCGCCGACGTGTTCGGTGAGGGCACCTACGACTTCGACCTCATCTGGGGCTCCGACTGGAGCGGCTGCGACCCGGACAAGTACGGGCCGGACGCGTTCGTGCAGTTCGACGTCAGCACGGCCACCGACATCACCGCCGAGACCAATGGCTCGGCGATGGATACGGTCGTCGGTATCTTCGACAGCTCGGGCACGCTCGTGGCGTGCAGTGACAGCGGCTCGGTGACCACCAACCTGCCCGTGGGCACCGGCTACTACGCCACCGTCCGCACACAGAACGGGCAGACGCCCGGCGCCTTCGAACTCGGTGTCGCCGGCGCGCCGGGGACCGCCAGCGCCCTGGCCTGCGCGGACTCGAGTGGCACCTCGGCCACGCTGCAGGCGACGCTTGCGGACGGCACCTATTACCTGGGCGTCTCATCACAGACCGCCGGCGGCGGCGACTTCAACGTCTACGCCACTGAGCAGCCGACAGGCGCGACGCTGATCGGCGGCAGCTGCAGCGCGACCCACAAGGACGTCACGGTGACCAACGGCAACGACTACTACGTCGTGGTCAAGGGCAACTCGATGGGCGACGCGGGCGCCTACGACCTCAACATCAAGGACCTCGACGCGGTGCCGGATCCGAGCTGTGGCGACCCGCTGAGCGCCGACGCCTACTTCGAGTTCGACCTCGCCTCGGACACCGACGTCAACATCGACATCAGCCAGGGTGCAACGGCCGCCTCCTTCCGGCTCTACGACAGCACCCCGAACGCGATCGGCGCCTGCGTGAACGCCGGCAATGCGACCTACAGCCTGACGGCGGCGGGCGGGCCGTACTTCGTGGCGGCCCGTGCGAACTCCGCCGGCGACACGGCGATCGCCCTCAGCTTCAAGGATGAAAACCCCAGCGGCACCATCGACTGCATGCGCGGTAGCGCTGGCGGCGGCACGATCACCTACACGGACCTGCCCGCGGGCGACTACTTCGTGGGCCTCACGGGCCAGAACGGCGCGGGCGCCTCGGTCAACGACTACCAGATCAAGGTCACCGACACCGACGGCGGGGTGCCCGCGGCCGACTACGTGACCTGCGCGACGGGCGCCGCCATCGACCAGGTCGTCGTCCCCGGCACCGAGTACTTCGTCGTCGTCAAGGGCGACACGGCCGGGCAGGAGGGCGACTACGGCCTCACGCTCACGGACGTCGGCGCGAACAACGACAGCTTCTGCGGTGGCAGCGACGACCTGGCCTCGGCGGACACGTTCTTCACCTTCGACGCGGGGGGCACGGCCGCCAGCTACGACATCACCGTGCCGGCGGGCTACGTCTACGAGGTCTACGACTCGGACACGGACGTGGCGGAGCCCGGCGGCTGCCACACCGGCTCGGCGACGCTTTCGGGCCTCTCGGGCAAGTACTACGTGCGCGCCCGTGGCACGAGCTACGCCGCCGGGGCATCTGACGGCGGCCTGCGGATCACCGTCTCGCCCACCGGTGGCGCCTACGGTCCGACCCAGTGCGACGGCCCCATCGTCTTCTCGTCGCATGACGTGGTCCTCGACACGGTCAACCCCGAGGGCACGGTCACGGCGGGCGGCGTGACGGCGCAGATCGAGCTCTACGAGTCGACCGACGACGCCGGGGTCACGGCCGGCGCCGCCTGGAGTCGCTACGGCGGCGCACACCCGGACGGGTTCAACAACCTGGCGCTGCGCTGGGACCCGAGCGCGAACTACCCCTACGTCGGCGAGAGCGCGGTCGCCCGCGGCTCGGACAGCAACGAGACCGGTGCGCGCGCACCGCTGGGGGTGAGCGACCTGCAGGTCCACCCGCCCAACAGCCTCAAGTCCACCGTCGTGGCCTTCGTCGCGCCGGAGCCGGGCACGTACTCGCTCACGGACTTCGGCGTGCGGCGTGTCCACAACCTGGGCGGCAGCGTCCGGCTCACGGTCTTCGACAACAGCGCGGTATCCGCCGGCACCGTGGTCGCGAACTCCCAGGCCTGGGTCTTCGACGACACGCCGCGCTCGTTCAACCTCGCGGCGGGTGAGCGCGTCTACTTCGCGACGACGGTCGAGGACGACTACAGCTACGACGCCACCGAGATCAGCTGGAACCTCACGCGCTCGACCGGCACCGGCAGCCTGACCGCCAACCTCGCGGCCGGCACCTACTGGCTCGCGGTGGGCGGCGACCCCAACGGCAGCAACGGCACGGACGGCAACCTCAGCCTGTACGTCCGCGACACGGTCGTCTCGGTGCCGACCGGTGCGACCCAGGTGGCCTGCGGCGCCGATGCGCTGGACTACGCGGTCGACCCGGCGATGGACTACTACGTGGTGGTCAAGGGCGACGACGCGGTCGCGGGCGACTACACGCTGACGATGACCGACCTCGACGTCTCGAGCTTCGGCTGCGGGACCGACCCGGCGGCGCCCGATGCGTACTACGAGTTCCAGGTCGCGGCTGGCACGCCGACGGTGCGCGTCGACCCGACCGGTGCGGGCACGCTGACCTCACCGGACCCGGCCAACTGCGACTGGCACCAGTATGGCAGCCAGGGCTACTACATCTGCGGGACCAGCGGCGCGGGCCAGGCGGACTTCACGACCGCGAGCACGGCATGCAAGGACGCGGGCATGCACCTCGCGCGCATCGACTCGACGGGCGAGTCCACCTTCCTCGGCGCCCTCACCAACGGGCAGGGCGACATGCTCATCGCCGCCAACGACGTGGCTGCCGAGGGCGAGTGGGTCTGGGAAAACGGCGACAACTTCTGGGATGGCGCGGCGGCCGGCTCCCCCCAGAACGGTCTCTTCAACCGCTGGAACGGTGGCGAGCCCAATGACTCGGGCGGCAACGAGGACTGTGCCGGTATCCGAAGCGACGGGCGCTGGAACGACCTCTTCTGCGGCGCCACCCGGTCCTACGCCTGCGAGGTGAGGCTCGCCGATCCGCTGCCTTCGCCGGACGGCGACAACTGCATGTGGCACCAGTACGGAACCGAGGGCTACTACGTCTGCGGCTCGGCCGGCACGGGCAAGGCGGACTTCGCGACGGCGAGCGGGAATTGCGCGGCGGTCGGCATGGAGCTCGCACGCCTCGACTCGACCGACGAGGTGAGCTTCCTGGCGCCGCTGTCCTTCGGCCAGGGTGACATCCTGATCGGCGCCAACGACCTGGCCATGGAGGGCGAGTGGGTCTGGGAGGACGCCGCAAACTTCTGGGATGGGACCTCCGCCGGCTCCGGGGGCACGCCCCAGGGCGGCCTGTTCAATCGCTGGAATGTCGGCGAGCCCAACGACTGGGGTGGCGGCGAGGACTGCGCCATCCTGCGCGGCGATGGGCTGTGGAACGACTTCGACTGCGCCAGCGCGCAGGTCTACGCCTGCGAGGCCCCGGTGCCCGCAGAGCTGCAGATCGGCCAGGACGTCGCCTTCATGCTGCTCGACGACATCGGCACGCCGCTCGACACCTGTAAGGACACGCAGACGGACTACGCCGGGCTCCCGCCGGGCACCTACTACGTGCGCGTCAAGGGCAAGGACGCCGCCGACAAGGCGCGGCCGGTGTCGCTGTCGCTGCGCGACACGAACATCAACGGCGTCATCGAGTGTGACGCCGACACCCGGGCCAACGGCACGAAGATCACGCGCACGCTCGACCCGGGCAAGTACTGGGTGGGTGTCACGGGCAACACGCTGGGGACCGACGGCAGCAGCGGTGCCTACAGCATCAAGATCAGCGACCTCAACATGGCCGGCTCCTACGCGACGCAGATGGGCTGCTCCGACCGGGCGACGTACACGCTTCAGGACGGCAAGACCTATTACGCGGTGGTCAAGGGCGCGACCGTCGGCGCGGACGGTCCCTACGACCTGCAGGTCAAGGACATCGGCGCGGTGTCGGCGATGGACTGCGGCGACGCGGACCCGGGTTCGCCGGACGCCTTCTACCACTTCACGGTCACCGACGTCGCGGGCCGCAACATCGCCATCGACATGGACGACTCGCCGATGGACGCGAGCTTCCAGCTCTACACGGCGGCCGACGACCTGCCCGTGCCCGGCGGCTGCGGCAGCACCAGCGGCGGCGGCTTCGAGCTTTCGCTCGCAGGCAGCGGCACGGCCTACTACGTGCGCATCCAGGGCAACGACTCGGCGACGGGCGAGGGTGTGTTCGACATCAACATCCGCGACTCGGACAACTCGCGCGGCGTCGAGTGCCAGGCGGGCACGAGCGTCGCCGGCGGCGACATCAACACCGTGCTCAACACCGGCACGTACTACGTCGGCATCACGGGCCGCCAGACCTGGACGCCCGCTGGCATGGCCGACCTCTACCTGTGGTTCGACGGCGACGACACCGCCAACATGACCCTGACGGGCGACCTGGTGGACGACTGGAGCAGCCGTGGTCCCGTCCCGCTGACGATTCCCGCCTTGAGCAACCGCCAGCCGCGGCTGATCCAGAACGCAGCCAACGGCCGTACCGCGGTTCGGTTCAGCGAGACGAGCAGCGCGGGCAGCGACGACCGCATGGAGTCGGCCGTCTTCGCGCCGATCACCGAGTCCGACGGGATGTCGGTGTTCGTCGTGTCGCGCATGCAGAACCCCGAGAACCACCGCGGCAGCGCCTGGATGATCTCCGGCTACGACAACGTGGCGGGCTCGACGAAGTGGGCGGTCGGCCCCCGCGCGGCCGGGCCGGGCTCGAACATTCGCGCCCAGCTCCGGGATGCGAGCGGGACGACCAACGTCGACGTCGTGGTTGCACCGGGTGCCTCCACGATGACGATGGCCACCGCCATCTTCGACGCCGCGACCGACGTCAAGACCTACCACGACGGTGGCTCCGAGCAGATCGTGGCGACGGCGCGCGCCAGCCTGACGTGGGACGAGGTCCGCATCGGCCGCAAGCACGACATGGACATCTTCGAGATGATCGTCGTGGCTCGCCCCGTCGACGACGTGGAGCGCCAGCAGATCGAGGGCTACCTCGCGCACAAGTGGGGCATGGCAGACCAGCTTCCGCTCACCCACGCGCAGCGCAGCCACGAGGGTGAGACGCGCATCCTGGTCGAGGACACCAACTTCGGCGGCAGCGTCGCCTCGCGCCTCGGCTGCGCCGGGTCGGCCGATGGCTACACCGTTGACGTTCCGGTCGTCGCGAACCGCGACTACTACGCGGTCGTCAAGGGCGTGAGCGCCTCGGATGAGAACGTGTACGACCTCGACATCGCCGATATCGGCGCCGTCCCCGACATCGGCTGCGGCGCCGACCCGCTGGCGCCGGACGCCTACTTCGACTTCACGGTGGCCGACACCGACCGCACCGTGGAGGTCGATCTCAGCGGCTCGTCGATGGCCAACCCGGCCTTCCAGGTCTACCTCGACCCCGGCACGCCGGGCGACCTGTCCGACGACGTGGGCCAGGGCTGCGGCAACACGCTGCACAGCTACACCGACCTGCCTGCGGGCAACTACTACGTGGCGGCCAAGGGCACCGACACGACCAACGGGGCGGCCGAGGGCTCGGTGCAGGTGGAGATCCTCGACACCGAGGGTGTGGGCGCGCTCGAGTGCGACGACTCGAGCGGCATCGTCGGCGCCTCCATCAAGCGCTTCTTCTCGCCCGGCACCTACTACGTGGGCATGACCACCCAGGGCGGCGACACCCCCGGCGACTACAAGGTGACGTTCGCCGACACCTCGGTCATCGTGCCCGGCGGCGCCGTGCCGCTGGCCTGCGAGGATGCCAACCGCACGCTGGACTGGGATGTCACCGCCAACACGCCGTACTACGTGGTGGTCAAGGGCGTGGCCGACTCCGACGAGGGCACCTACACGCTGACGGCGACTGACATCGGGAACGTCACGCCGTTCGACAACGGCGGCGGCAGCGGGCCGGACTGCGGTACGGACCTGTCGGCCCCCGACGCCTACGTGGCCTTCAGCGTGGCGGACGTCGCGGGCAGGGCGGTCACGATCGGCATGGAGGACTCGGTGCTCGCCGGCGCCTTCCAGCTCTACCAGAGCGACGGCACGCCGGTGGGCGACTGCTCGGCCACGCAGCGCAGCTACGGCAACCTGCCGCAGGGCAACTACTACGTGGTCGTGCGCGGGACCGACGTCGCCAGCGGGCAGGGCGACCAGCCCTTCGACCTGTGGATCCGCGACGACGACGGCTACGGCTCGATCGATTGCGTGGACGCGACCGCCGGGTCCACGGCGACCATCAGCCGCACGCTCAACCCGGGCACCTACTACGTGGGCGTCACGACCCGCGGTGGGGCCACGCCGGGCGGCTACGCGGTCCAGTTCGAGGACGCCAACGCGGTCGGCGTGCCCGGCGCGATCGAGCTCGACTGCGACACGAGCACCATCGACTACACCGTCACTGCGGGCACGCCGTACTACGTGGTCGTCAAGGGCGAGCAGCCCGCCGACGAGGGTGCCTACGGCCTGTCGGTCAGCGACCTCAACGGCGCGGAGCAGTTCGGCTGCAACGACGACCCCTCGGAGGGCGACGCCTGGTTCGAGTTCGACGTGGACGACATCAACGGCCGCACGCTCACCATCGACACCGAGGGCAGTGCGCTCGACACCTCGATTGCGGTGTTCAGCGCCAGCGCGCCGGCCTTCGACGCGGCCAATGCCATCGACTGCGATCAGGACAGCGGCAGCGGCGAGACGTCGCTGCTCAACCTGACCCTCGCCCAGGGCAGGTACTACGCGATCGTCCGCGCGGACCTCGACGCCGCCGACCCGACGGAAGCCTTCCAACTTTCGATCCGCGACGACGACGTGCTCATCAGCGACTACTGCGATGACGACGGCGGCGCCGGCCAGACGCGCATCCTCCAGACGCTGCAGGCCGGTACCTACAACGTCGTGATCGGCGGCCACTCGCCCTCCACGCAGGGCAACTACGAGCTGAAGTTCCAGGACTACGGGCCGGTCCAGAACTCCGCGGGTGCGCCGATCGCCTGCAACACCTCGTCGGACACCATCAACTACAACGTCACGGCGGACACCCCGTACTACGTGGTGGTCAAGGGCGACCAGACCGCCGACGAGGGCAACTACCAGCTGACCGTGGAGAACATCGAGGCCTCGGTCGGGCTCGGCTGCGGCGCCGACCCGCTGTCGGCGGACGTCTTCTACCGCTTCAGCCTGTCGCAGCAGACGCGGGTGCGGATAGAGACAGCCGGCTCGGCCATCGGGACCGCCATCGGCCTCTACCGCGGCGACGCCACCTACTTCGGCACCAACTACGCCAAGAACGTGGGCGGCTTCGTCGTCGACTGCAACTCCAACGGCACCAACTCGGTCATCGAGGACGACCTCGACCCGGGCGACTACTACGTGCTGCTCAAGAGCACCTCGTCGACCTTCGACGGCAACCCGCACGAGTTCAAGCTGGCGATCCGCGACGCCGACACCAACGCCGCCATCGACTGCGCTCCGGCGGGCGCATCGCTCACGCGCACGCTCGCGGCCGGCAAGTACTACGCCGTGGTCTCGAACGAGGACGTGACCGGCGGTGACTACAGCATCACCTTCACCGACACCTCGACGCTGCCGGGCAACGCGGCCAGCGAGGTGGCGTGCGAGGACGTGAGTGACGAGATCGTCTACGACGTGACCGCCGGCACCCCGTACTACGTGGTGGTCAAGGGCGACCAGATGAGCGACGCCGGCGGCTACGGCATGTTCGTCGAGAGTGCGGACACCAACGCCGCGACGATGGGCTGCGGCGCGGACCCGGCGGCGCCCGACGCGTTCTTCAAGTTCGAGGTGATCCAGGAGACGGACGTCATTCTCGACACCAACGGCACCGTGATGGACACGGTGATCGCGCTCTACGACGGCTCGGCGACGAGCTTCGGCATCAACTACGCTGACGACGTCTACGGCGTGCAGACCAACTGCGACGATGACAGCGGGGCGACGCTCGGGGCCTCGCGGATGAGCTACCGCCTCGCCCCCGGCGAGTACTACATGGTGCTCAAGGGCAAGAACGCGTTCGCGCCCGCCGAGGACTTCTCGGTGTCGATCCGCGACGAGGTCGCGGGTGGCTTCGTCGACTGTGCCTCGGCCTTCAACGGCGGCAAGGTCGTGAGCCTGCTGGCCGCGGGCGACTACACCGCGGTGGTCTCGGGCCAGTCGATGGGCGGCGGCGCCTACGACCTGGTGGTGCGCAACCTCGACGAGAGTGGCGGCAACGCGGGCACGCCCATCGCCTGCGCCGACGACCAGCTGACGAGCGTGCCGGTCAGCGCCGGGCAGGAGTACTTCCTGGTGGTGAAGGGCGACCCCGAGGCATACGCGCTATCGATCAAGGACGATGTCGCGGAGGCGGGCAGCGCCGGCGACGTATCGATCGGCTGCGCCAGCGAGAACATGGGCACGCGCATCAGCGGCACCTACCCGGCGGGCACCTACTACGCCGTGGTGACCGGCGAGGAGGACGGCAACTGGGAGGTCGACGAGGACGGCGACGACGACCAGTCCTACGAGATGCACTTCCGCGACGTCGGCGCGCTCGCAGACAACAACCGCGTGGCCTGTGACAACGACGGCGGCCCCAACGGCACATCGGCCATCGAGGTGGACCTGCAGGCCGGCACCCACTACGTGGTCGTCAAGGGCGAGGGCCCGGGCGACGTGGGCCCGTACCAGCTCAACATCCGCGACATGGACGCGGTGGAGGACAACCGCATCGCCTGCGCCGACCCGGCGGCCGCGGAGCGCATCGAGTACGACGTGCAGGCGGGCCAGGACTACACGCTCGTCGTCAAGGGCGACGGCGCGGGCGAGGCCGGCGGCTACAACCTCAAGGCCTACGACGAGGCGGGCCAGGGCCAGGCGACGGGGTCGTGGATGGCGTGCTCGTCCGACAGCCAGGACCTCAACGCGCAGCTCACCCCGGACACCTACTACCTCACGGTGAAGGGCCAGACGCCGGACGACCACGGTCACTTCCAGCTCAACATGGGCGACGTCACCGCCAAGCAGGACACCATGGTGGCCTCGATGCCGACCTGGGCACAGATGAAGGACGAGCTGGCGGACTCGGGCGTCAAGGTGATGACGGTCTACTCGAGCAACTCGCAGCCGGGCGAGGACCAGATGCGCGCCATCGCCGAGTACACCGACACCCTCGACGACACCGGCCAGGGCATCGTCCAGCAGATCGCGCCCGACGGCAGCGGCATCGGCAGCGGCCTGGTCAGCGCCATCGCCGACCTCGCCGGCTATCTGGCGATGGACATCTCGGTGGGTGTCGTCTTCGCGCCGGACGCGGGCGCCGCGGGCTTCGAGATCAAGGTCGGCGCCAAGCCGAGCGCCGGCTGCGACTTCCCGCTGATACTGCCGCAGCTACTGAAGAACTGTTACCCGGGCTCGACGCCGCGCTTCGACGTGTCGTTCACCAACCCGTGGGATAACCCCGTGCCGCCCAACCCGAGCGACCCGTTCGGCGGCTACCACTTCCGGCTGCAGATCGTCGGCAACGGGCAGTACGTGCTCGAGGAGATCCCGGTCTACATCATCCCGACCAACATCCCGGGCCCGCCGCCGATCGATCCAGGTAACAACAGCTTCGAGGACATGGGCTTCTACGAGCAGGACGTCTACGGCTCGGGCTGCGTCTACGACCTCGAGGAGAAGGCCGGCCCCGCGTCCTGCGCGGACGGCATGGACAACGACGGCGACGGTGCGGTCGACATGGACGACCTCGACTGCGTGCAGAACGGCGACGAGGGCTCGGGCGTGGGCTCGTGCCTCGACGGCATGGACAACGACGGCGCCAACGGAGCCGACCAGATGTCGCCCGAGTGCCAGCCGGCGACCCAGCAGGACTGGTCGGACATCTTCTTCAAGGCCGAGGTCCCCGACGGTACGCGCATCGAGTTCGACATGTGCTCGGGCGAGACCCAGGCGGACCTCGACAGCTGCACGTTCGAGAACGTGATCACGGTCACGGGCTCGGCGGTGCCGTGCGCGAACACCAGCCAGTGCCGCGGCGTGGCGGGGATGGACGGCTACTGCTCGGAGGTCGGCAACTGCCAGTTCATCAACCCGCCCAAGCGTGCGGGTGCCTGTGCGCTCGACGCCCAGTGTGAGAACGCCCCACTGCCCTCGGGCGACTACTACATCGAGTCGTACTGCGACCAGATGGCCTCCGAGTGCGTCTACTTGACGCCTCCGGGTGAGATTGCGTCAGCGTGGGACCCGAACGTGAACGCGAACTTCCTGCCGAACGTGCGGGTGCGCATCGGCATGTTCGCCGACGACATGAACGCGCGGGCGCCCGTGCTGCGCGAGTGGTACGTGACGTACAACTGCCGCTCGACGGACTAGAAAACGGCGTCGCCTGGGGCGCCATGCACCGCACTGGGCACGCTGGTCGGCTGCGGTGCGTGCTCACGTACTTTACGTACGCTCCGCGCGCTCCTCGCCGTCCAACGCACCCCGCACGGCACCTGACGCCCCATGCGACGCCGTTTTGGTGGGCGGGTGGCGTGGTGCCGCGCGCGTACGCTGGTCGGCTGCGGTGCGTGCTCACGTACTTTACGTACGCTGCGCGCGCTCCTCGCCGTATTGGTTAATGACAAAGGGGGCTTTGCCCCCTTCGCGAGCTCGAGGGGCCTTGGCCCCTCGAATCGCTACAACCCCCCAGGGGACGCACGCGCGTCCCCTCTGCTCGTGTGTCCACCGGACACACCAACATTCACCCCAGCGGGTCGCGCCTTCGGCGCTCCGGTCGCGTGACGGCACTTCGGCCACATTGGTTAATGACAAAGGGGGCTTTGCCCCCTTCGCGAGCTCGAGGGGCTCCGGCCCCTCGAATCGCTACAACCCCCCAGGGGACGCACGCGCGTCCCCTCTGCTCGTGTGTCCACCGGACACACCAACATTCACCCCAGCGGGTCGCGCCTTCGGCGCTCCGTTGGTGGACTGTGGGCGGCATGCGTCGTCGATGCATGCACAGCACAGGCGTCGTGGCCGCACCCCGCCCCCGACGCCGATCGGTCTACCGCGAGGGGCCGGGCACGCCCGCCGCCTGAACACCGCGCCCTGTCGTCTTCAGCCATGCACAGCTCGACCAAGGCAGGTGGGGGTGGGGTGCGCCGGCGAGTTCCCCGCAGGGTTGTCGATAGAAAACCGCGCGCTCCCACACGCCTGCGCGCCAGCCTTCGCCGGCCACGCCACCACACGCCAACCCGAGGACTGTTTGAGCCGCCGCACCCCACCCCCACGTGCCGCACGCCGAGAGTGGCGAGCAGTCGATTGGAAGACGCTCACGTCGAGTGTAGGAAACGCTCCGCGGGCTTCTCGCCACATTGGTTAATGACAAAGGGGGCTTTGCCCCCTTCGCGAGCTCGAGGGGCTCGGGCCCCTCGAGTCGCTACAACCCCCCAGGGGACGCACGCGCGTCCCCTCTGCTCGTGTGTCCACCGGACACACCAACATTCACCCCAGCGGGTCGCGCCTTCGGCGCTCCGTTGGTGGACTGTGGGCGGCATGCCTCGTCGATGCATGCACAGCACGCGCCCCCGACGCCGATCGGTTCGGGCACGCCCGCCGCCTGAACGCCGCGCCCGTCGTCTTCAGCCTCTGCACAACTCGACCAAGGCAGGTGGGGGTGGGGTGCGCCGGCGAGTTCCCCGCAGGGTTGTCGATAGAAAACCGCGCGCTCCCACACGCTTGCGCGCCAGCCTTCGCTGTCCACGCCATCGCACGTCAACCCGAGGACTGTCTGAGCCGCCGCACCCCACCCCCACCTGCCGCACGCCGAGAGCGGTGAGGAGCCGGTTGGAAGCGATCGTCCTGCCACCCCCACCTGCCGCATGCCGAGAGCGGTGAGGAGCCGGTGGGAAAACGATCGAGTCGGGCGGCTCGCATGTCGCACGGTGGCCGCGGTACCTGGGCTGAAGAGCTGCGCGATTTGTGCTGGCGATCGGGTGAATAGGCGATGCGACGATCCGCCCGCGCGGCCTGCAGCGTGCGCAAAGAGTTGCGATCGCCCTGCAGTTGTTGCGGCGTCACCTACCCATTCGGATGGGGGCATTCGTTGGAATGCCCGTGATCGAAGGGGGTACGAGAGTTGCGCTGTGCGGATGGGGGGGCGTGTGCTTGGTACAAATTCAAATGCATTGGGCACGCTCGCCTATCCCCCGACGGTCGGTGGCATGGCTTAACTGGGAAGGTGGTTAGGTGGACGGGCCACCCCTGTAGCAGATGTGGACTTGTTCTCACATTGAGCCTATCGCCCCGCAGTGGGATGCTGGTTTCCCCCCGGAATTCTTGGAGTGTGTTTGGGTCGGTTTGTTGCGATAGCCGCGTGCGCGCTGCTGCTATTCGCGTGCGCTGAAACTGGCAAGCAGGGTGCCGGCCTCGACGCCGGTGTGCCCGCGTGCATCGATCGCGACGGCGACGGCTTCGGCGTCAACTGCACCCACGGCCGCGACTGCAACGACCGCGACGCTTCGGTGACCGACCAGTGCCGCACCTGCGAGCACCCGGAGCAGGGCTGCCCGTGTGCGGACCTGCCGCCGTTGTCGTGTTTCCAGCAGGACCGCGTGCTCGACGAGACGCGCGTGATGTGCAGCGAGGGCGTTCGCTACTGTCGCAACAACATGTGGACGGCCTGCGAGGACGTGCACTCCTACGTCGTGACGGTCGACGAGGCGGACCTGGCGGCGCTCATCGACCCGGGCGCGACGCCGCCGACCTGCACGCCATGCGCACGCAATTGCTACAAGGCCGAGGACAACCTCGACATCGCCGACGGAGGCCTAGCGGGCGGCAACCTCGTCTACGCCGACGGTGGCGGGCTCACGCTGCCCCCGCGCGACTCGGGCATGCCGGTGGACGCCGGCCTCATGGACGGCGGCTTCGGCAACGGCTGCCCGGGGCTGAGCAACTGCTGCGCCTCGCTGAGTCCCGGTCCGCTCCAGGACGCCTGCCTGCAGGAGCTCGCGGATGCGCTCGGCAACGACCTGCTGTGCGAGCTGACCCTCGACGTCCTGTGTCCGGGCGGCGTCATCGATGGGCCGGTCGAGGGCTGCGTGCTCGGCGCCGTGCCGGGCGATGTGGACTGCGATGGCATCCCCGACGTCGTCGACGAGTGCACGCCGGCCACGATCAACGTCAACCCCAACTGCGCGGGCAACGTGGTGCCGATCGCCGGCAACGGCAACGAGGCCATCTTCCACCAGCTCGACATCGGTGAGACGGGCGGCAACCGGCTCGAGCTGACGTTCCAGCTGCGCAACGCCGACGTCTACTTCCTCATGGACATGTCGGGGACCATGGGCCGCGAGCGCGACAACCTGGTCGCGGGCATGACCAGCGGCAACGTCGTCAACTGCGCGCACCTCGAGCGCTGCTGCGACAGCAACGACTCCCTGACGGTCCCCGAGGAGGCCGCCTGCAATGCCCTCGTCAGCAACGGCAACCAGAACGGCTGTGGCGACGCGGCCCAGGACCTGTACTGCGAGCCGCACGACCACAAGGACATCGACGGCGTCGTCATCCAGACCCACGGTGTGCAGCACTGCCCCGACCTGGACCTCAACGGCGCGCCCGACGACGACCTGAAGGGCAAGGGCTCGGTCGGCGCCATCCGCTGCCTGGTCGGCAACTCGTGGCTCGGCGCCGGCTACTACCGCGAGGTGCCCTACGGGCCCTACAAGCGCGGCGATGACGAGCATGTCTTCCGGCACATGATCGACATGACGTCGGACGAGGACGCCGTCCGCGACGTCATTGGCGACTTCGTCACCAACAGCAACTACGACTACCCCGAGGCCACGCTCATGGGTCTGTGGTCGGTCATCTCCGGCGAGGGCCTGTACTTCGGCGTCGAGCGACCCGCGGTCGCGCCACGCGAAGGCCGTGGCTGTCCGGCCGACACCTTCGGCTACCCCTGCTTCCGCAACGAGGCGATCCCGATCGTCGTCGTCTTCACCGATGACGAGGTCCACAACGGTCCCAACCCGTCGGACCTCAGCGCGCCTGGCATGTACCTCTACCAGGACTTCGACTCGGCCAACGAGGACAACAGCATCGGGGACATCTGGGACATCTTCGACATCCTCGATATCTTCGATGTCTTCGGCGACCGCCCCTCGGTGCGCCAGGGTGTCGCGAGCGACGAGCGCGCGCACTTCACGCCACACACCGCCGAGGCCTTTGCCACGGCCCACAACGTCGGCGATCTGCGCGGCGAGTACCTCACGTTCACCGGCAACACGCGGGACATGGCGGCCGACTACACCACCAGCCTGGTGCAGTGCGGCGCAGACGGTGCGGGCAAGGACGTCGTCTACCGCTTCACCGTCGGCGCGGGCGACGGCTCACCCGTCGACGTGAACTTTCACCTGGCGACCCTCGACGAGCACGGCTCGCCGGCGACCGACTGGGATGCGGCCATGTCGCTGTTCCGCGGCATCCCGGGCGTCATCGGCACGCCCATCGACAACGGCGACCTGACCATCTTCCCGATCCCGTCGGGCCCCGACCAGACCTACCTGACCTACGTCGGCACGACCAATGGCCCCGGCTCGGCCGCGGGCTACCTCGGCGGTCTCTCCGGCTGCGGCGCCGACGGCTACACCAACCAGGTCGTCTACACCTTCCGGCCCTCGATCGACGCCGCCCTGGTCTTCGACAGCTCGGAGTCGGACTTCACCTCGGTGGTCTCGCTGCATGAGGGGCTGCCGGCGGACCTGCCCAACAACCCCAATGCCTTCACACTGGTGCTCAGCAGCAACGACACCTTCCAGAGTGCGCAGGAGGCGTCGCCGAGCGCATTCATCGACGGCGAGTACATCACCATCCTGGGTGACACCTCGCAGGGCATCGTCAATGCCGACTACGCGGGCGATGTCGTGTCATGCGGCGCGAGCGACTTCGCCAACGACGTGGTGTTCAAGTTCGACGTCGACCAGCCGCGCCGGGTGCGCATCGACACCGAGGGCTCGGTCTTCGACACGGTCATCTCGCTGCACGACAACACCCCCCCGTCGAGCCAGACCCTCGACTACGACATGCTGACGAACGGCAACGCCGGGCTGCTGACCAACACCTCGACCGACATCGTCGACAACGACGGTCCCGAGGGCGACGACGACACCCACCAGGTCAACGAGTGTGGCGCAGCCCCGGGGGCGTCCGACCAGGTCACGCGCTTCACGCTCGACCGGCCGACCGACCTCGAGCTGTGGGTCGAGGAGCCGGGGAACTACGATCCGGTCATCGTGCTCTACTCGAGCCCCCCGGGCGCCCAGACCGACCTCAGTGCGACCAACACGAACGACACCGCGGCCAACGGCGTCGTTCAGCCGCTCGGTGACATCTTCGGACAGGTCAACACCACGGTGATTGGCGGCAACACCGGGGCGGGGCCCCTGAGCGCCCGCTACAGCGGCGCGGTCGCGGGTTGCGGTGCCAGCGATCTCTCCAAGGACCAGGTCTTCAAGATCAGCCCACTGCAGGACGGGGTAGGGCGCGTGGTGCTCGAGCCGACCTCCGGCGGCGTCGGGGTCGTGGCTTCCATCTTCGACGACGTCCCGCCCTCGGCAGTGCCGCTGGTCGTCGAGCAGGCCTTCGACATCGACAACCAGCCCAAGCCCGAGGGCTCGTGCACCGGCTACCACTACGGCGGTAGCGCCTACATGGTCTGCAAGACGCGCCGCTCCTGGGACTCGGCCCGCACCACCTGTGCAGGCGCGGGCATGCAGTTGGTCAGCATCAACGACTCGGCCGAGCAGGCGTTCCTCGAGGGCGCCGGCATCGCGCTGTCGAGCCGCGACTTCCACATCGGCTACCGCGACGCCGGCGGCTACGCCTGGGAGGACACCTCCGGCTCGGTCTACACCAACTGGCTCGGCAGCGAGCCGAACGAGGGATCCCACGCCTGCGCCGCGATCAACCAGGACGGCAGCTGGGAGGACAAGCAGTGTTCGTCGGGCTGGGGCGACGACAGCACCTACTACATCTGTGAGGGCGCGCCGTACCAGGTCGCCAACGAGACCATCGCCCAGGCGCCGCACCCGGTGGCGTTCGAGGGCACGTCCGTGACGGTGGAGGGCAACACCACCCGCATGGCCAGCGACGTCGATGGCCTGATCATGAGCGCCTGCGCCGGCACGCAGGACGCGGGCGACGCGGCCTTCACGTTCACGGTGTCGACCACGATGGCGCCGGTCATCGAGCTGGTCAGCTCCGACTTCCGCGGCGTCGTCGGGCTCTTCCGCGACGCGATCACGGGCCCCGGGCTGGTCGCCTGCATGGGCGCCGACGATCCGCCGATCAGCGGGATCGATGTCTTCGCCGTCAGCACCTACTACGTCGTCATCACGGGCGAGGCCAACAGCCGGGAGGGCCACTACAGCCTTCGCTTCAGCGACCCGGGAGCCGCGGGCGGCGCCGGTGTGCGCGTCGCGTGCGAGGTGGGTCTGAGCGGCACGCCGACCTCGCTCGAGTGGGACTTCACCGGCGGTCGCGACTACTACATGATCCTCAAGGGGACGTCGCCTGCCGTGACGCCCTTCAATCTCACCGTCCACTCGCTCTACGACCAGCGCCTCACCTACACCAACCCCGGGCAGCTCAACGAGCACGCGCTGGTGAACTACCCGCTGGGTGACGTCTTCCGCACGCGCATGGACGTGGTGGACACCGGCCTCGGCGGCATGCTCGCCGACTACCCGGCGTCGGTCATGTGCGACAGCGCGCAGGACCTGGACCCGGACGCGGTCTACCGCATCTCGCCGAGCATCGACACGACGGTGACCATCGGGGCCACCGGCGCCGGGACCCGCACCCTGGCCCTCTTCGACGCGGTGCCCGAGACGGGCGCGGTGCTCACGGACCTCGGCGCCGAGGGCAACCCCAACGAGGACCAGCAGAGCGCCGAGGTGGTCGACACCAGCGGCGCCGCCCGGCGCTACATCGGCAGCACGGCCGCCATGGGCGTCGACGTCGACAACGGCCTGCTGGCCTGTGGCGCACACCCGCAGGCGGGCGACGCGGTGTTCAACTTCACCCTCGGCGCGCCCACCAACATCGAGCTCAACGCGTCCGCCTCGGGCGTGGCGAGCTACGGCTACTCGGGCGTCGTGCTGGTCGGCGGCTTCGACGGCCAGAGCGGCCCGCCGGGCGGCGCATCGCGCATCCCCACGGGGCAGGACACGGACCAGGCCTCCGACTGGATGCGCGGTGACTTCGACGGGGCGTCCATCGCGGGCGAGGCCATCGTCACCGGCGGCGAGGGCTACCCCGGCGGGGCGGGACCCAACCGCGCGGCCATGGACCCGGTCGACAGCCCGCTGATCAACGAGTTCCTCGCCTACGACAACGCGGGCAACGCCACCGAGTTCATCGAGATCGTGTACGCGCCCGGCGGCTCGCTCGCCACACGCACCCTGGTGATCCTCGAGGGCGACGGCGCTCAGAACCCGGGTGAGGTGCTCGAGGCCTTCACCCTGAGCGACGCACCCCCGGTGGGCTGCTCGGGCACGGCCGACGCGACCGGCAACTGCATGCTCGGGCCGTTCAACAACCGCCTGCAGAACGGCGTCCAGACCTACCTGATCGTCGACAACTTCACCGGCGGCGTCGGGCAGGACCTCGACACCGACGACGACGGTGCGCTCGACCTCGTGCCGTGGGACGTCATCGAAGATGCGGTCGGCGTCCACGACCTCGACGTGGCCGCCCGCACCTACGCCAGCACGTCGCTGGACTCGCAGTTCGACGGCCTGGGCACCCCGGTGGCCGCCGCCTCGCGCATCCCGGACGGTGCCACCGGCAACGGCGACAGCGACTGGAAGCGCAACCAGTGGGACGGCACGGTCGACCCGGACGAGGCGAAGAACACGGCTGCGGCGCCCAACGGCGCCTACAGCATCCAGGCGACGCCGGTCATCAACGAGTTCGTCGTCGACAACAGCTTCAATCCGGATCGCTTCGAGTTCATCGAGATCCTGGGCCCGCCCAACACGGACCTCACCGGCCACTCGATCATCATCATCGACGGCGACCAGGCCGGCGCCCAGTCGGGGCAGGTCGACGTGGTCGCGCCGATCACGGCGACGACCGATGCGCTCGGCTACACCAGCGTCTTCACGCCGGCCGGCCTCGACGTGTTCGAAAACGGCGCCTACACGATCATGCTGGTCCAGGGCTACACCGGCTCGGTGGGCGATGACATCGACGCCGACGACAACGGCTCCATCGACGTCTTCCTGACCATCCTGGACAGCGTGTCGGTCACCGAGGCCGGCAACAACGACGTCGTCATCAACCTCTTCCGCGACGGCGCCCTGGCCCGGCCCGCGGCCATCACGCTCGAAAACGACACCTACGTCGATGCGGACGGCAACCCGGTCCCGACGCCCAACGTGGACGGCGACTGGCTGGTCTACGAGGGCAACACCGGCAACCTCAACGTCTCGGCGCAGGTGCAGGTCGACATCGACGGCTCCGCCAACGACTACAACCTCGTCCCGCTCGACCTCGGCGACGTGCTCGATGCGCGCGTGAACGTGCTCGGTGCCGACACCGCGGCGATGAACGCGGACTACCCGGGCTTCTCCTGCGGCGCGGTCGACGATTCGCCCGACGCCATCTACTACTTCTACAGCAGCCAGGATCGCCAGGTGCGCATCAAGGCCTCGCCCGCGGTGCACAACGCGGTCATCGCGCTGTACGACGGCACGACCGGCGACCCGCTGACGCGCTCCGAGGTGGTGGTCAACCCGGTGGTCGATCTCGGGGCCTCGCCGAACGCCAACGACAACGCCGCGCAGGCGGTGGTCGTACCGGTCGAGGGCCAGGCCTCCTGGACGTACACGGGCACGACCCTGGCGATGAACCAGTCGGTGCCCTGGGACAGCAACATGTGCGGCACGGCGCCCGGCTCGCCCGATGCCGTCTACGAGTTCACGCTGGCGCAGGCGACCGAGATCACGATCGACGGCAGCGCCTCCGCGGTGCCGCCGGTCATCGCGCTGTACACGGAGGCCGGTCTCGGCTCGATCCCGCCCGAGGACCCGGTGGTCAACGACACGGCGCTCGACGCCAACATCAACCCGAGCCCGACGCCGATCATCGAGGGCAGCTACGTGCGCTACTACGGCGACCTGTCGCAGCTGTCGATCAGTGGCCAGGACAACCAGCCGATCAGCAACCAGGACAACGGCAATGAGGTCCTGTGGACGCGGGTGCCCGACCCGGCGGGTCGTCGCATCACCGTAAACGACGGCAGCACGGCCGGCATGGCGGGCACCTACGCGGCGGACCTCGCCTGCGGCACCGACGATGCGTCGCCCGATGCGATCTACCGGTTCACCGCCAGCCAGGACGGCATGGTGCGCATCTCGACGAAGTACTCGTCGACCGACTTCGACACCGTCCTGCAGCTCTACGACGGGACGATGGGCGCGCCGCTGCCGCTGGCGGATCAGGTGTCGACCTCGTACCCGGACCTGGGCCAGGCCAACGACACGCTGGCCACCAGCCAGCACGTGCCGCTGTCCGAGGGCGGTGCGCACGTCTACACGGGCGACACGACGACCGCGACCGCGGTCCCGAACCTGCAGCTGCAGTGCTCGGCGGACCCGGCCGCAGGCGATGCGGTCTGGTCGTTCTCCATCGGCGAGCCGACGCTGGTCGAGATCAGCAGCGACGGCGACACGCCCTTCGGCGAGGTCATCGGCATCTTCGACGGTCCCTTCGAGCGGCCCTCGGTCACCTCGAAGTCGTCGCTGCCGTCCTACGTGACCCAGCTCTACGACCCGCGCAAGCTGCCCGGTCAGCCCGAGTCCGACTGCACCGCCTACGACTGGAACCTGCACCGCTACTGGTTCTGCCGCGAGCTCGTGACGTGGGACCAGGCACAGCAGCGCTGCGCGGCGGTCGGCGCGAACCTGGCGACCATCGACCTGCCGATCGAGCAGAGCGAGCTCGCGGGCCGCATCAGCCCCACGGGCAGCGACCACCACATCGGCTTCAAGCAGGTGGACCTGTACCAGGACACCTGGGGCGAGTGGGTGAGCGGCGATGCGGTCGCGCTGTCGCCGCTGCCGTGGTTCGGCAGCGAGCCCAACGAGCCCGACACCAACCCCGGCACGCGCATGCGCTACCAGGACGGGCTGTGGGTCGACACGCCGACCACCTGGCAGGCCTACCCGTACATCTGCGAGACCGACAGCATCGTCAGCTTCCCCGCGGCGCCGGAGGCAGGGACGCCCCAGGCCGTGCAGGTCTTCGGTGCGCAGCGCGACTTCCTCGGCAGCACCGACGGCATGAGCGACAACGTGGGCGGCTTCATCGGCTGCGGCCAGGACCCCAACGAGCCGGACGCGGTCTTCGAGTTCATCCTCGACCACCCGACCGACCTGACCATCGATGCGCCCGGCAGCTACGCCGGCGCCGTGGTCGGCCTCTTCAAGGGCAGCATCGGCGCCCAGGGCTATATGGACGCGACCACCGAGGTCGGCGCCGAGCCCTGCGCTGCGGTCGTCGGCGCCGGGCCGGACATCGCGGTGACACTCGGGGCGGGCACCTACTACGCCGTGCTGACCGGCACCGCCGGCTCGCGCGGCGACTACCAGCTGATCTTCGGCGGCACGACCGCCGACCCGGCGGCGTTCACGATGGAGAACGACACCATCCTGGACGCCACCACCAACCCGCTGGGGCCGATCGACGACGACTGGGTCGCGAAGATCGGCACGATGGGCAACCTCAGCAACAGCTTCATCTCGACGCGCATCGTCGACAACGCCGGCGACCCCAACACGCGCAATGCGACCGACCTCGGCGACGTCTACGGCCAGGCGGTGATCGCCATCAACAGCAGCACCAGCGGCCTGACCTCGGACTTCCCGGCGTCGCTCGCCTGCGGCGGCTCGGACCTCGCCAACGATGCGGTCTTCCTGTTCACGCCGAGCCAGGACGCGGACATCCGCATCCGGCTGAACGAGGTCGACAACCCGGCCGCCTGGGACGGCGTCCTGACGCTCTTCGACGGGACCAACGGCGACCCGCTCACCCAGGGTGAGGTCGTGAGCCCGCCGATCGACCTCGACGGCGCAGGAAACGTCAACGAGGGCCAGGTGAGCGCGCAGACGGTCAACATCGGCCTGCCGCAGATCTACACGGGCGACAGCGTCGCGATGACGAGCGAGGTCGAGGGTGTCGCCTTCAGCACGGCCCCAGACGTCGGCGGGCCCATCTGCAACGCGGACCCGTCCGGCAACGACGCCTTCTTCAGCTTCGAGCTGCTCGCCACGACCGACGTGGTCATCCGGGACCTGTCCGCGACGACTTACAACAGCACGTTCGCGCTCTTCGACGACCGTCCGTTCCAGGCGCCCGCCGCGGTGACCGAGGAGCACAACACGGTGGCGCTGGCCCAGGCCAACCCCATCGGGGACGTGGACGTCGACTGGCTCCATGTCAACGGCGACATGATCAACATGGGCGTCGGTGAGCTCACGCCCAACCAGGTGATCGCCAACAACGACGACATGATCCACGACCTGGGCGACATTGGCCTGCGTCAGACCTACACGACCGGCGGCACCACGGCCGGGCTCACGGGCGACTACACCGCCGCGACCCTCACCTGCGGTAGCTCGGACGTCTCCGCGGACGTCGTCTACAAGTTCACGCCGACCGTCGACACCACGATGCGCATCGCGGTCAACAACCCGAACCCGGGCTTTGCCCCGTCGGTCGCGCTGTTCGACGGCACCGCCGGTGAGCCCAACGTCGGAACGGTGCTGGACACGGACATCGGGGTAGGGGGTGCGGGCAACATCAACGAGGACCGGGCCTCGGGCCATCCCGTGACGCCCATCGGCGTTGGGCCGCACAGCTTCTCGGGGGAGCTCGATGTGATGTCGAGCGAGGTCAACGGCAACAGCTTCAACCAGGCCCCCGCGGCGGGCGGCGCGATGTGCGGCGCGGATGTCGCCGGCCTCGATGCCTTCTTCGAGTTCACGGTGCCCGCCGGGCCGGACGTGGAGCTCCAGATTCGCGGCGAGGGCACGGCCTTCGACCACACCCTGGCGGTGTTCGACGGCCGCCCGCTGACGAAGCCCTCGGCGTCGCCGATGGACAACGACACGGCGCTCGATGCCGATGGCAACTCCATCGGGACCATCGACAACACCTGGGCCGTGCACACGGCGGACCTCACCACGCTCAGCGTCTCGGAGCTCAACGAGACCGGCGCCGTCGCTGCGAACACCGATGCGGTCCAGGACGTGGGCGACGTGCTGGGCGACCTGCTGAGTGTCACCGGCGGCGACACCTCGGACGGGGCGCTCAGCGGCAGCTACGGCAACGCCACCCTGCAGTGCGGCGTCAGCGACGACACCATCAAGGACGTCGTCTACCGCTTCAACTCCAGCGTCGACACCACGCTGCGGGTGGCAATGAACAACGGCAACCCCGCCTTCGATGGCACCGTCACGCTCTTCGACGGTGAGCTCGGCCCGCCTCGGCTGGTCGGCGAGGAGGGTGCCGGCGGCGTCACGCGGCTGTGCTCGGCGAACTACAGCAACATCGACGACTCGGCGGTCGACTTCACGGGTGCGCCGGTCATCGCCTGGGTCTGCGCCGGTACCATCGAGTTCGACAGCGACACCGACACCTGGAGCAGCGCCGACGGCTGCGTCCTTCCGATCACGCCCGGCGTCGTGCACCAGACCCAGACCGGCGGACCCGACCTGACCGTCGTGCCGATCGCGGAGCTCACGATCAGCGCCGCGACCACCCTGCGCCTGGTGGGCAGCGAGCCCGTCGCGCTGTGGGTGAGCGGCAACGCGGACATCGACGGCACCATCGACGCGAGCGCGAGCGGCGGCACGCCAGGCGCCGGCGGGGACTGGAGCTGCGGCGTGAGCGCGGGCCAGGCCGGTGCCGGCGGCGGTGCCAACGGTGGCGGTGGCGGCGGCGGTGCATACCGCACGGGCGGCGGCAGCGGCGGCTCCGGTGAGATCGTGCACGCCGGCGGCTCGGCGGGCCTGTCGCGCGGCAACGGGGCCCTCGTGCCGCTCATCGGCGGCTGCCCCGGCGGCGACGCAGGGCGTTGCGCAGGCGTTCCGGGCGCCGGCGGCGGCGCGGTCCAGCTGGCGGTCAACGGCATCCTCGACCTGACGGGCGGCATGGTCCTGGCCAACGGCGCCGACGCGGGCGCCGAGTGCGGCGGTGGCGGCCCGGGCGGTGGCTCGGGCGGCGGCGTGCTGATCGAGGCGACCGGCGGGCTGATCGCGGGTGGCAACCTACAGGTCGTGGGCGGCGACGGCGGCAAGGGCACCGGCGCGTTCGGCGGCGACGGCGGCACCGGGTCGACCGGCAGCGGGACGGCCGGCGCGCCCGGCATACCCAGCACCGCGAACTCGGGCGGTGGTGGCGGTGGCGGCTTCGGGCGCTCGAGCTCGACGCTGCTTTCCGGTGCGGCGTGCATCAACACGGACTTCAACTCCGAGCACGTGGTCGGCAACGTCGGCGGCGACAACACCTTCTTCGCGAGCACCAGCGGCATGGCGAGTGCGCTCGCCGGGCACCAGTTCGACACAGCGGCGATGGCCTGCGGCGCCGATGCGCTGGGCGCCGACGCCTTCTACACGTTCGATGTGCCGGCTGACGGGACCTCGGTGCACATCACGGCGGAGGGCACCGCCTTCGATCACGTCCTGACGCTCTTCGACGCCGAGCCCGATCCGGGTCCGGTGTCGAGCACGACCATCGCACCCGCAGATGACCCCGCGGCCGCCGCGCTGGCCACCCGCGGTGACATCGAGACCGGGCCCGGCTGGCAGTGGATCGACGGCGACACGACGGGGCTGACCCTGAGCGACGTCACGCAGCAGACGTTCACGTCGGCCCAGGTCGACGCGGTCCAGGTCGTTCCCCACGTGCTGCTCGGCGAGCACGTGAAGATCAGCGGCCACACCGGCGGCGGCCCCACCGCCATCTACAGCAACGGGACGCTGCAGTGCGGCACCGGCGATGCGACCGACGCGATCTTCGAGATCACCCCCACGGGCGGCGACGTCGACGTGGAGCTGAGCCTCACGTCGCCCGGCTGGAACGGCGTGGTCGCGCTCTTCGACGGCACCAACGGGCTGGTCCAGACCAAGGCCCAGGAGTCCTGGCCCGACAACCCGGTCGCGGGCAACGAGGACTTCGAGAACGCGGCGATGGCGAGCGTGACCATGGTCGAGAGCTGGAGCGGAGACACCAGCGGCCACACCTCGAGCCTCGAGCTGGGGCCGATCGTGACGGGCGCGAAGTACGGTGGCCTGTCCTGCGCCGCCGAGGCGACGGCGCCCGAGGCCTTCCTCGAGTTCGATCTCGTCGCCGCCACGCAGGTCGAGATCGACGCGTCGGGGACCGCCTTCGACGGGACCCTCGCGCTCTACGACCGCGACCCGGAGGCCGGTCCGCTGACCCCGGTGGCGGCCAGCTACGACACGCGCGCGGCCGCCGGCGGCCCCAACACCCTCGGCGACATCGACGAGGACTGGTTCGTGACCGACACGGACATGTCCGGCCTGACGCCCAGCGAGCTGACCCTGGTCTCGCTCGTGGAGGGCACCGATTTTTCGAACGACGACGCCATCGCCAGCATCCCCGACCCCATCGGCGGGCAGCTGACGACCGTCGACGCGGACCTGGATGACCTCGAGGCCAACTACGCGCCCTCCTGCTCCCCGGACTCGCGGACAGCGGACGCGATCTACAAGTTCACCCCGACCGCGGCGAACACGGTCCGCTTCTCCGCCGGCCAGCCACCGCCGGGCTTCGCGACCACGATTGCACTCTACGAGGACGACCCGCTCGTCGACGGCGCAAACCCGCCCATCACCGTCGACCAGCAGCTGGTCGACAGCAACGCCGTGCCGGGCGCGGGCAACGGCGGCTACGGCAGCTCCTTCGACATCACGGCCCAGGACGGGCTCGGCTACTACACGCAGGACACCACGCTGCTGACGCCGGGGATGCCCTTCGAGGCGAACTTCGGCAGCTGCAACGTCGACACCAACGAGGCGGTCGCCTACTTCCAGTTCACGCTGGGCGCGAGCCGCACGATCGAGTTCGAGACCACCGGCTCCGACTACGACACCACCCTGGCGCTCTTCGACAGCATCCCGGGGGGCGAGCTTCCGCTGGCCACCTTCCACGACACGCAGGCCGACTCGGACCCCGGCCTGTCGGTCGGCTTCTTCCAGACCGCCACGGTCACCGGCACCGGCATGGCGGAGACCGATGCGGTCGCGGTGCTGACCCTCGGCGGCGGCGGCTCGGACGCGAGCTTCTGGGCCAACCAGAGCTCCATGGCGCCCGGCCTCGGCGACGACCTGCGCATCTTCGACGACACGGGCGACCAGCTCGCCTACGTGCTCGACACCTACGACGTCGGCATGACGATGGGCTCCATCCGGATCTTCCTGCCGACCCTCGCCGCCGGCGGCACCACGCTCGGCGTCTACTACGGCAACAACGGGCTGGGTGCGGCGGCTGCGCCGAGCCTGCCCGTGGCGACCGGGCCGGCGGCGAGCCTCGACGACAACCAGGTCGCCATGTCGTCGTACATGGGCGACGTGCGCGACCGGCTGGTCACCCGCACCGTCGACCTCGGCGAGATGGGTATCAGCACGCTGGCAAGCGACAACCGCGTCACCAGCAACAACGACGACACCATCCACGACCTCGGCGATGCGTACAACAGCCGTACGCTCGTGCGCGGCGCCAGCACGGTCGCTCCCGTCACCGCGGTCTATCCCGCCCAGGCCTGCGTCGCGGACGACACCGGTCGCGACGCCATCTACAAGTTCACCACCTCGGTCGACACCACGGTGCGGCTGCAGGCCGACAACCCGACGCCAGGGTTCACGCCCACCATCCAGGTGTACTCGACCCCGACCGCGGTCGGCCTCGACCCGCTGACCACGGCCGAGATCGCCTCCATCGGCACGACGGATCTGCGCCCGATGATGCCGGAGCAGGCCGAGACCGCGGTCTCCCTGATGGGCGGCACCGAGGTGCTCGGCAACCACGGGCAGATCCCCGCGGACGTCATCGACGCGGACGCCTACACGCAGGACAACTCCTACGCGGGGCTGCCCTCGGGGCTGCGCAAGCCGCTCACCATCGACGGCAACCTGGTCGGCGGCACCGTCGTCACGCAGACGGTCAACGAGAACGGCACCGCGAACGTCACCTGCCCGTCCGGAACGATCACCAGCTTCCTGTCGACCTACGGCAGCGACGGCAAGAAGACCTGCCCGGTCGACTGTGGGGGCTGCACGATCGGGGCGACCTCCTGCAGCCAGGTGTTCAACAACGGCACCTGCGGCGATTGCGCCAGCGGCATCGGCAAGAAGGGCACGCTCACGGTCACCTGCGGCGGCGCCGCCCACACGGCCTTCCCGGTGTACGTCGACGTCACCGACCCCGACCTGCTCGGCAACGCCCACCCGACGGGCCTCGACATCTTCTTCACGGACGCGAGCGGCCACCTACTGCCGTTCGAGCGCGAGCAATACGACAACGCCACGGGCCGCATCCGCGCGTGGGTCACGATGGACCTCACCGGCGCCGATCAGACCTTCTACGTGAACTACGGCAGCGGCGAGCTGACCGACAAGTCGGACTCCGCCGGCACCTGGAGCAGCGACTTCCGCGCGGTCTACCACATGGACGACGGCGGCGGCTCCGAGGCCGACTCGAGCCCCCACGGCAACGACATGGTCCCGGTCTTCGACATCCCCGTCGACGGCGTCGGCAAGATGGGACAGGGCGTCGAGTTCGGCGGTGTGCTCGACGTGCTGTCCGCACCGCACAGCGCGAGCCTGGACGTCACCGGCGAGGTGACGCTGTCGATGTGGGTCAACATGAGCGCCACCAACCCGGCCTGGTGGGAGACGCTGGTGTCCAAGCGCTTCAGCACGACGCTCGTCACCAACTACGAGGCGTTCATCGGCGCCAACAGTGCACAGCGCAACCTGGGCTGGTACGACAGCGGGCCCGGCACCGCCACCGGACGCTCGGCACCGGAGGGGAAGTACTTCCACTACAGCGTCACCGTCTCCGGCGGCAGCTGCAGCTTCTATCGCGACGGCTCACTCGTGACGACCGCCGCCGGCTGCAACCTGGTGCCCAACGGGGGTCGCCTGTGGGTCGGCGGCTTCGACGACGCCCCCGACCAGCCGCTGTACGGCGTGCTCGACGAGGTCCGCGTCGCCGGCATCGCCCGCTCCGCCGGCTGGCTGTACACGGAGTACAACAACCAGAAGGACCCGGACGCCTTCATCACGGCGGGGCTGCAGGAGGCGTACCTCCTGCCGGCGCCGTACCGCAAGCGCATCACGGTGCAGGGTGCGCAGGCCATGTCCGCGCTCACGGACTTCCCCGTACTCGTGCGCATCGCGGCCGACGCGGACCTGGTGGCCCACGCCGATACCAGCGGGCGCGACATCCGCTTCGAGGACGACCTCGGCAACCCGCTGTCCTTCGAACGCGAGTCCTACGACTCGGCCACGGGCGCGCTGGTCGCGTGGGTCAAGATGGACCTCACCGGCAGCGACCAGGATTTCTACATCCTCTACGGCTCGGGCGACATCTCGGAGAAGTCGGACGGCGCAGCGACCTTCAGCAGCGACTACCGCGCCGTCTACCACATGGACTACGGCGGCGACGGTGGCGTCGAGGACGACGCGTCGCCGAATGGCAACGACCTGACGACCGTGAACTACGGCTCCGGCGCCTGGCCGACGGATGAGGCGGGCGTGATGGGCCGCGGCCTCGGCTTCCGGACGGCCAATGACATGCTGGTGGCACCCGACGACGCGAGCCTCGACCTCACGGCGCAGGTCACGATCTCCGCCTGGGTGCGGCCCGACTCGGCTCCCGCGCTCTACAGGACGATGGTCGCCAAGCGGGTCAGCACCACGTTCGTGTCGAACTACGAGATGTACATGAACAACTCGGCGCCGAGCCTGCTGGGCTTCTACAACGGCGCCCTGCACAACTCGACCGCGACCCCGATCGGTAGCTGGTCCTATCAGGTCGTCACCGTGGTCGGGGACGACTGCTTCTTCTACCGTGACAACGCCTACCTCGGCACCGACACGGGCTGCACCATGGCCGCGAACGCAGGTGGTCTTTGGGTCGGCGGCTTCGACCAGACGACGGACCAGCCCGCGTACGCCGACCTCGACGAGGTTCGCGTCGGCGGTACCGCACGCACGCTCGAGTGGATCCAGACCGAGTACAACAACCAGGTGCCGGCCTCGAGCTTCCTCGTCTTCGACACCGAGGAGGACCTCAGCGCCCTCGACCCGACGATGTGCAACCCGCACACGACCGACGAGGACGCCATGTTCACCTTCACGCTGGCCTCGACGACCAGCGTGCAGATCGACACGGCCGGCACGGGCTTCGACCACGTGGTCGGCCTGTGGGCCGAGGACCCCCGCGGCGCGGCCGTCGTCGTCCCCGCAATCAGCGGCGCGGTGGCCGCCGAAAACGACAACCGCGGTGCGGCGAGCGTTCAGCGCGGAGGCTCGGTGCAGAGCGTCACCGTCACCAACGCCACCGGAAGCGCGCGCAGTGGCGAGTACGTGCGCATCGACGTCGGGCCCGGCGCCACGGACTTCTGGGCCGGCTACGTCAGCCAGGACCACCTGCGCGTCCGCGACCACACGGGCGAGGACCTGCCGTACCACGTCTCGACCTTCACCGACCCGACGTCGGCGGTCATCTGGGCGCAGGTGGCCGACATCCCCACGGGCGACAGCACCTTCGGCCTCTACTACGGCGACACGGCACTGGCCGCCGCCAGCCTCGGCACCACGGCGCAGACGACGATGGTGACCAGCGTCCTCAACGAGGACATGGTTGCGACGCCCAACGTGCTCGGCACGCTCACCGGCGCATCCTTCGCGCGAACCGCCGACCTCGGCAACCTCGAGATCGGCAGCCTGCCCACCTCCGGCACGGCCCCGAACAACACCAACAACGAGGCCACGATCCTGTGGTCGGACATCGTCGGCCAGGACTTCACGACCACGGCCGGCGGCACCACCGCGGGCCTCGCGGGCACCTACCCCGCCCAGTGTGGCGGAGCGGACGACGGCGAGGATGCGGTCTACAAGTTCACCGCCGGCGCGACCGGTGACGTGCGCATCAGCCTCGAGAACCTCGCGGTTGCACCGGGTGCCATGTCGCTCCACGTCTACGACGGCTCGACCGGCCCGCTGCAGAGTGGGGGCGGCGGGACGCTGGCCAACGCCTGGAACTACAGCACGTCGACGGTCACCTACAGCGGTGACGTCGTCGTCGACTGCGCGGCCAGCTTCAACTCGACGACGGGCGTGTGGACCGGCTGCGGCGGCGACACGCCGACCGCCGTGCTGGTGACCCCCGGCGGTGGCGTCGAGACCTACGTCCTGCAGATGCTGGCGCTCGACGTCCAGGGCACCCATAGCATCCGGCTCACAGGCACGCGGCCGGTGATCTTCGCCGCCCGCGACATCACGGTCGACGGCACCGTCGATGCGTCGAGCACACTCGGCTCCCCGGGTGCGGGCGCGACCAGCGGCTGCGGCGGAAACGCAGGCGTCGATGGGGAGGGCGATGCCTCGGGCAGTGGCAACGGTGCAGGCGGCGGTGGCGGCGGCGGCTACGGCTCGACGGGCGCCAGGGGCGGCGACGCCAATGGAGGCGTAGGCGGCCCAGGCGGCGGTCCCAACGTTGCAGCGGGCGTCTGGCCTCTGCTGGGTGGCTGCAGCGGCGGCGCCGGAGGCGAGAGCAACACCGGCGTCTCCGACCCGAACGCGGTCGGGGGCGAGGGTGGCGGAGCGGTCCAGCTGTCGGCCTACGGCACGCTCACTCTCACCGCCAACGCCGTCGTGAGCGCCTCCGGTGCGGGCGGCCAGATCGGTCTCGACGCGGAGGACGGCGGTGGCGGCGGCGGCTCGGGCGGCTCGATCGTCCTCGAGGGCGGTACTCGCTCGATTCACGCGTCCGCGAAGATCACGGTCAACGGTGGCGGTGGCGCCGAAGGCGGGGACAACGGCTCGCCCGCCTGCAACCCCGGCGAGGATGGTCACACGGCCGACGACAACCAGGCCGCCGGTGGGCCGGGCAACTGCGGCGGCTCGTCCTTCGGCGGCGACGGTGCCTCGCCGCTTGGCGTGGCCACCGCGGGTGAAGACGCGGGCCAGACGGCCGGCGGCGGCGGCGGCGGCGGCGAGGGGCGCATCGAGTCGCGCGACCTGCTCGTGCTCGGCGACGGCGGTGGTGGCAGTGACGTCTTCGCTCCGGACGGCAAGCCGAACAATGCATGGAACTACAACCCCGAGTTCGTGAGCTACGGCGGCGCGGTCGTCATCGACTGCGCGGCGAGCTTCGACTCATCGACCGGCGTCTGGACCGCGCCCGGGTGCAGCGGCGCCGTCCCGTCGGCCGGTCTGCAGACGCCCACGGGCGGCAAGCCGACGTATGTGCTCGGCATGGCGAGCCTCGATGTCCAGTCGGGCTTCACGCTCAAGCTGACCGGCAGCCGGCCGGTGGTGCTCGCGGCCCTCGGTGACATCATCGTTGCCGGTACCATCGACGCGGGTGCCGAGTGGGAGGTCCCCGGCGCCGGCGGCGACGACCCGACCGTCGGCTCCGACGACTGTGCGACGGGCACGGCCACATCTGGCGAGACCCGCACGGGTAACGGTGACGGTGCGGCCGGCGGCGGCGGCGGCGGCTTCGGCGGCGGCGGCGGCAACGGCGGCTCCGGCGACCGCACCGAGCTCATCATCTTCCCCGGCACGAGCAACCCCGGCGCCCGCGGTGCCGAGTGGGCCAGCACCCTTCAGCCCCTGCTCGGCGGCTGCGCCGGTGGCTACGGTGGCGACGGGCGCGGCTCGGCACGCGCCAACGGCGGCGCGGGCGGTGGCGCGGTGCAGCTGTCGGCGGGTGGCACCGTGTCGGGTGCGGGCAGCCTGCTCGCGGACGGCGGCGGCGGCCGCCATGGCGACAGCGAAGAGGACGGCGGCGGCGGCGGCGGCTCCGGCGGCTCGGTGCTCATCGAGGGCTTCGCGGTGACCTTCAGCGGCACCATCAACACCCGTGGTGGCGGCGGCGGCAGCGGCAACCAGAACGGCAACGCCACCGGCGCGGATGGCCAAAACGGCGCCGACGGTGCGGCGGGGGGCAACGCCAGCGGCAGCGCGGGCGACGGCGGCACCGGCTCCAACACGCTCGGAGCGAACGCCGGCAACGGCGGCAATGGCTCGGGCTTCCTCTCCGACGGCTGGGGCGGCGGCGGCGGTGGCGGCGGCGTGGGCCGCACAGCATCGCGCACGGTGACCGTGGACTCGGGCTGGGACGACGTCGACACCGCCCAGCCGATGACCCTCGACGAGGTCTACCACTCGGACTTCAGTGACCACGGCAGCGCCTACGCGGGCACGCTCTTCGATCAGTACAGCCCGATCAAGTTCTGCAGCGCGGATGTGGCCGGCCCCGACGCCTTCTTCGAGGTCACCGTCACTGGCGGGCCCAAGACCTACAGCTTCGTCAGCAACAGCGCGACGCCCCACACCCTGTCGCTCTTCGACGGCGTGCCCACCACGCCGCGGCCGACGCCGGTCGCGTATCCGCTGATCGCGCTGTCGGAGCCGGCTACGCCGCCGGACGTCAACTGCACCTGGTACACGTACAACGGCGACGGCTACTACCATTGCAGGGACGACGTAGACTGGGACGCCGCCCAGGCGAACTGCCAGGCGTCGAGCGCGAACATGAACCTGGTGCGTGTCGACGACGCGCCCGAGAAGGCGTTCATCGACACCTTCCTCATCAACAATACCTGGGGCGGTGGCCGGGACTACGGCGATGACGACAGCTGGCACTGGGTCGACGGTGATCAGTTCTGGCAGGGCGAGGACGACGGCGTGCCGACCTGCGCCGACGGCAACACGGACACCTCCGGTTGTGCCGGCGGCCTGTTCAGCGACTGGAACGGCGCGGACCCTGCCCTGGGGAGCTGCCTCAACATGCGGGACCAGAACACCTGGGACTCTGCTGCTTGCGGCAACAACAGGGAGTACGTCTGCGAGCTTCCGGGCATACCGATGAGCACCGATGCGCCGGGCACGGTGGTCATGGGCAACGTCGCCTCCAGCTACACGGTGGTGTCCGACGACCTGACGACCAACACCAACCAGGCCTGGGGCGCGCACCAGGAGGTGACGGTGACGGCGGCGCTTGCCGGTGGGGCCCAGGCGACCCAGACGCTGACCCCGGTCGTCGAGCAGTACACCGAGGTCTCCGGCGGCGACACGCTAGGTGGCAACGACTTCTACACCTACCCGGGCGGCACCTGCGTGTACGGGGCGGGCCCCGACATCTTCGTGGACGACGACGCCGCGGGCGCAAGCGACGGCACCACCTGGGAGAACGCCTACACGAACCTCGTCACCGCGATCACCGCGGCGACCGCGGGGCAGACGATCTGGGTCAAGGAGGGCACCTACCCGGGCGCACCCATCGCGCTCAAGACCGACGTGGAGATCTACGGCGGCTTCGCGCAGGAGCTCACGGGGCTGGCCGGGTTGGTCGAGGGGCGCGACCTGTCGGCAGACGAGTCGATCATCGACGGCGGCGGCACGGTCCGGTGCGTGACGGCGGCCCTCCGCGGTCACCTCAACGGCTTCACGGTGCAGAATGGCTACGTCGTGGGCGAGGGTGGCGCCATCTACCTCACGGCAGTCCAAGACGACATGCGCTTCGAGTACGTCACGTTCAAGGACAACTACGCGTCGACCTATGCCGGTGCGGTCCGCGTGCTCGGGACGGGCGTCACCTTCGACCACTGCACCTTCGACAACAACCGCGCCAACGCGGCGGAGGGCGGCGCGATCTGGTCGACGTATGCTCTGAGCGTCACGGATTGCACCTTCACCAACAACTACGCCCTGAGCCTCGGTGGCGCGCTCCGTTTGGCGAGCGCGGGGAACACGATTACCGACTCGGTCTTCTCCGGAAACCGCTCCAACAACACCGAGGGCGGCGCGCTGTGGGCCCTCGCGACGACCATCACCGGCTGTACATTCACCGGCAACTACGCCCAAACTTTCGGTGGCGCGGTGCGCTTGGCCGGCAGCACGCACACGGTCAGCGACAGTGTCTTCCTGAACAACACCGCGAGCGCCAACGAGGGCGGCGCACTCTGGACCGACGGTCTGATCAACATCGACAACGTCCTGGTCGTGGGCAACACGGCAGGGACGTACGTCGGTGGCATCCGAACCGGCGCGACGAGCACTCTCCACCACTCGACGTTCGCGGACAACGTGGCAGGTCTCGACTTCTACGGGCACGACCTGTACGGCCCGCTCACCACCGTCACCAACTCGATCTTCCGCGGCGCGGGGACCCCGCGGGTCTACAGCGTCATCAGCAGCCTGACCTACAGCAACGTGGAGGGCAGCTTCGCGGGGACTGGCAACACCTCGGCCGATCCGCTGTTCGCGACGGGCCCCGAGGGCGACTACTACCTGAGCTCGATCGCCGCGGGGCAGGGCGTCGACAGTCCGCTGCTCGACGTCGGCACGGGTGCGCTGCCGGGGGCCGGCTACTACTCCACCACGGACCATACGGCCGACGCGGGCACCGTCGACGTCGGCTTCCACTACGCGCCCGTGGCCGCGGTGGCCGGCCCGGCCGACCAGATCTTCACCTTCACGGCCACCGAGACCGGCACCATGCGTGTCGACCTGACGGGCACCGGCGGCACGCCCCTGACCCAGCCGGTCATCGCCGCCTACAACAGCGACAACCCGGTCCAGTTCTCGACGGTCAGCAACATCAGCCTGGCGGACATGCTGGGTCTGGACTTCGCCAGCGCGCCCGACCTCGTGATCGATTGCGGCGACAGCGTGAGCAGTCGAGCAAAGCGCCCCGAGCTCAACACGAGCCTCTGCACCGTGGCCGCCGGCAACGACTGCCCGGACATCGTTCAGACCAACGTGAGCGACTTTTGCGGCAAGGCCCACCCGGCGAGTGTCCGAAGGACGATGCCCGACGGGGGCGACGTCGTGATCGTGCCGGTCAAGAGCCTCACGATTACCACCAACGGAAGGTTCCGCCTGACCGGCGACATTCCGATCATCTTCGTCGCCGAGGGCGACATCACGCTCACCGGTGAGATCGACGCTGGCGCCTCCAAGGGAACCCGCGGTGCGGGCGGGGATGATCCGCTCCTCTCGACAGACGACTGCGCGACCGGGACCGGAGAGGCCGGCACGGACTTCCCGACCGAGGTGCCGGCGGAGGGCGCCGGTGGTGGCGGCGGCGGCGGCTTCGGCACCGCGGGCGGTCAGGCCGGCATCGGGTCCAGGGCAGACAACCAGATGCTGCAGGCGGACACGCCGGCCGCCGGTGGTGCCTCGTGGAACGGTTACTTCCCGCTGCGGGGCGGTTGCGCAGGTGGCAACGGCGGCGAGGGCAAGCTGAGCAGCGCCAACTTCTCCTCGGGCGGCGCCGGCGGCGGTGCGGTGCAGCTCACGGCGCTCGGTACCATGAGCGGCAGCGGCGTGCTCCGGTCCGACGGTGGCGGTGGGCTCGGTGGCGCGTCCTTCGGTGATGGCGGCGGCGGTGGCGGCTCCGGCGGCATGGTGCTCTTCGAGGGCAACGTCGTGAACTACACGGGCATCTTCACGCTCGAGGGCGGCGGCGGCGGCAGCGGCGCCCAGGACACCAGCGGGCAGAGCAACGACGGCGCCAACGGCAACGGCGGCGGGCTCGGGGGTACGAAGAACGGGACGGGCAGTGGTGGCAACGGCTCGCAGAACGATGCCACGGACGGCGGGGACGCAGGCAACGGGACGACCGACGGGGACGCGGGCGGCGCCGGCGGCGGCGGCGGCGGTGGCTACGGCCGCTGGGCCACCAACAATATCGACTTTGGGCGCTATGCCGACTTCCTGGTCGGCGACCAGGTGGGCTGCAGCGTGGCGGCGGTGGCGGCGACCACCGGGCAGCTCGAGTTCGACGTGGTGGCGGGCGAGACCTACACGATTCACATCACCTCGGCGGCGGGCGCAGGGGAGGGCAGCTACGACTTCGACCTCGTGACGAAGACCGCGTGGCCCGGCTGCGACCCCGACCCCTACGGCGCGGATGCCTACGCCCAGTTCGACGTGGCGGGCCAGGCGACGCCGATCACCGTCGAGACGAACAACTCCACGATGGACACCGTGGTCGGCATCTACGACGACAACGGCGTGCTGCAGGCCTGCAGCGACAGCGGGACCGTGACGGCGGTGCTGCCGGTGGGCACCGGCTACCAGGCGGTCGTCCGGGCGCAGAACGGTCAGGCGGAGGGCGCGTTCGAACTCGGCGTGTTCGGTGAGCCCACCACGGCCGCCGCCCTCGCGTGCTCCGACTCCGCGGGTAGCGACGGCGTGCTCGTGACCACCCTGGCCGACGGGACCTACTACCTCGGTGTGACCTCGCAGTCGTCGGGCGGCGGCGCCTTCGAGGTGTACGCGACCACCGCCTCGCCGGGCGCCACCCTCATCCCGGGAAGCTGCACGGCGGACAGCGTCGACGTCTCGGTCAACAGCGGCGACGACTACTACGTGGTCGTCAAGGGCAACTCGATGGGCGACGCGGGCGCCTACGACCTCAACATCAAGGACCTCAACCCGGCGACCATTCCCGACAACACCTGCGGCGACCCGCTCAGCGCGGACGCCTACTTCGAGTTCGACCTGGCCGCCGACGGCGACATCGAGATCGACATCAGCCCGGGCGCGACGGCCGCGTCGTTCCGCCTGTACAACGACGCGGGCACGCCGATCGGCGGCTGCATCGACAGCACGTCGCAGACCTACACGCTGACCGCCGCGGACGGGCCCTTCTGGGTCCGGGCCCGTGCCAACACCGCCGGCGACACCGCCATCGGACTCACGTTTACAGATACGGCGGCGGGCGTGGTGGAGGGCAGCCTCGACTGCATGCAGGCCTCCGCCGGTGGCGACACCATCACCTACGCGGACCTGCCCGCGGGCGACTACTTCGTCGGGCTCACCGCGCAGAACGGTGCGGGCGGCTCGGTCGCGGACTACAGCATCCGCATCGCCGACCAGGCGTCCGTCGAGGGCGCGGACTACGTGACCTGCTCGACCGGCGCCATCGACCAGGTGGTGGAGGCCGGCACCGACTACTACGTGGTGGTCAAGGGCGACACCGACGGCCAGGAGGGCGACTACGGCCTGACGCTCACGGACATCGGGGACAACAACCCGTCGTTCTGCGGCGGCACCGACGACCTGGCCTCGGCCGATGCGTACTTCACCTTCTACGCAGGGCCGAGCAACACGAACTACGACATCACGATGCCGGCGGGCTACGTCTACGAGGTCTTCGACTTCGACAACGACAACCGCATGAACGGTGGCGGCTGCCACACGGGCACCACCCGGTTCAACAACCTGAACAACAAGTACTACGTGCGCGCACGGGCGACGGGCTACGCCGCGGGCGCAGCCGACGGTGGCATGAAGATCACCATCGAGCCGGCCGCCGGCGCCTACATCGCCACGATGTGCGACGAGGGTGTGCAGCCGAGCGGCGCGACGCTCTCGGCCAACCTCGGGCCGGGGACCTACTGGCTGGCGGTCGGCGGCAACCCGGGTGGCTCCAGCGGCACCGACGGCAACCTCAACCTCCTCGTGCACGACACGGTGGTGCCGCTGCCCATCGGCGCAAGCGAGGTCGCATGCGGCGCGGACACGCTCGACTACACCGTCGACCCGACCAAGGACTACTACCTGGTCGTCAAGGGCGGGCAGAGCGTCCACGCGGCTGCGGACGTCTTCGTCGACGACGACGCGGGCGGGGTGGGCGACGGCAGTGACTGGACCAACGCCTACACGAGCCTGACGGTTGCGCTCGCTGCTGCGACCGCCGGCCAGTCCATCTGGGTCAAGGAGGGCGCGTATTCGGTGCCCATCACGGTCAAGACCGACGTGGAGATCTACGGCGGCTTTGCGCAGGCGCTCACCGGTACGGACGGGCGCACGGACCTGCGCGACCTCGCAAACGACATCTCCACCATCGATGGTGGCGGCGTCAACGAGTGCCTGTTCGGTGCGCTGCGTGGTCACATCAACGGCTTCACGGTGCAGAACTGCTACGCGGTGAACGACGGCGGTGCGTTCGACATCGACGCGGCCCACGACGAGGTGCGCATCGAGCACATGGTGTTCAAGGACAACGTGGCGGACGACACGGGCGGGGCGATCTACAACGATGGCACCGACGTGGTCGTCGAGGACTGCACCTTCACGAACAACACCTCCACGGCCGAAGAGGGCGGCGCGATCGGCACGAACACGTCGATGACGATCCGTCGCTCGACCTTCACCGACAACACGGCCCAGATATCCGGCGGCGCGGTCCACGTGACCTCGGCCGCGGTCCTCGTCGAGGACAGCATTTTCGTGGGCAACGCGGCGACCAGCAGCGAGGGTGGGGCCCTGTGGTCCAGCGGTGCGACCGACCTCACCAACTCGCTGTTCGTCAACAACACGGCCGGCAGCTACGTCGGCGGTGTGCGGTCCTCCGGAGCGGGCACGATGACGGGCTGTACCTTCGTCGGCAACACGGCGGTCAACGACGGGTTCGGGCACGCGGTGTACGGCCCGGCGATGGACATCGTCAACACGATCATCCGCGGTCCGGTAGGCGAGCAGATCGACGGCACCGTCGACTCGGTCACCTACAGCAACATCCAGTACACCTTCGCCGGCACGGGCAACATCGACCTCGACCCACTCTTCGTCACCGGCCCCCACGGCGACTACTACCTGAGCGCCCTCGCGGCGGGCGACGGCGCCGACAGCCCGTCGATCGACACGGGCACCGGCACGGGCCTCGCGAAGTACCCTGCAGGCACGTACACCAACGCCAGCGACCACAGTGCCGACAGCGGCACGGTCGACATGGGCTTCCACTACCGCGTGAACCCGGGCGACCTGTCTGCGGCGGCCGACCCGAGACGGGTCTTCGTCGACGATGGCGCCGGGGGCAACGACGACGGCTCGACCTGGGAAGACGCCTACACCAGTCTCTCGGCTGCCATCACGGCGTCCACCGCCGGTCAGCAGATCTGGGTCAAGGCCGGTACCTATGCCGTGCCGATCACGGTCAAGACCGACGTCGAGATCTACGGAGGCTTCGGTCAGGGCCTCACGGGCATCGCGGGCTCGCTGGCGGGTCGCAGACTCGGAAGCGACCTGTCGATCATCGACGGCGGCGGCGTCAACGAGTGCCTGTTCGGTGCGCTGCGTGGCCACATCAACGGCTTCACGGTGCAGAACTGCTACGCGGTGAACGACGGCGGTGCGTTCGACATCGACGCGGCCCACGACGAGGTGCGCATCGAGCACATGGTGTTCAAGGACAACGTGGCGGACGACACGGGCGGGGCGATCTACAACGATGGCACCGACGTGGTCGTCGAGGACTGCACCTTCACGAACAACACCTCCACGGCCGAAGAGGGCGGCGCGATCGGCACGAACACGTCGATGACGATCCGTCGCTCGACCTTCACCGACAACACGGCCCAGATATCCGGCGGCGCGGTCCACGTGACCTCGGCCGCGGTCCTCGTCGAGGACAGCATTTTCGTGGGCAACGCGGCGACCAGCAGCGAGGGTGGGGCCCTGTGGTCCAGCGGTGCGACCGACCTCACCAACTCGCTGTTCGTCAACAACACGGCCGGCAGCTACGTCGGCGGTGTGCGGTCCTCCGGAGCGGGCACGATGACGGGCTGTACCTTCGTCGGCAACACGGCGGTCAACGACGGGTTCGGGCACGCGGTGTACGGCCCGGCGATGGACATCGTCAACACGATCATCCGCGGTCCGGCAGGCGAGCAGATCGACGGCACCGTCGACTCGGTCACCTACAGCAACATCCAGTACACCTTCGCCGGCACGGGCAACATCGACCTCGACCCGCTCTTCGTCACCGGCCCGGGTGGCGACTACTACCTGAGCTCCATCGCCGCGGGCGACCCGGCCGACAGTCCGTCGCTCGATGCGGGCACCGGCACGATGCCGACCGGCTACACGTCGACGAGTGACCGGCAGCCCGACAGCGGTACGCGCGACCAGGGCTACCACTACGCCTCCGGCGGCGACTACACGCTGACCCTCACCGACATGGACGCGAGCAGCTTCGGCTGCGGCACCGACGCCGCGGCGCCCGACGCCTTCTACGAGTTCCAGGTCGCGGCGGGCAGCCCGACCGTGCGCATCGAGCCGGGCGTGTTGGGGCCCGTGGGCACGTCCCCCGACCCCGCGAACTGCACCTGGCATCGCTTCGGGAGCGAGGGCTACTACGTCTGTGGTACCAGCGGCACGGGCAGGGCCAACCGGGCCACCGCGGCGGCCAACTGCGCGGCGGTTGGTATGGAGCTCGCGCGGGTGGACAGCCTCGAGGAGTCCAACTTCATCGGCGCGCTGCGGGTCTCGCACGACATCTACATCGGCGGCACGGACTTCACCGAGGACGAGTGGATCTGGCCCGACGGCGCCAACTTCTGGGACGGCAAGCACACGGGCATGGGTGGCTCGGCCCAGAACGGGCTCTTCTCGCGCTGGGCCAACAACGAGCCCAACGGCGACTCGGAGGACTGCGCGAGCGTCAAGGCCGATGGCTATTGGAACGACATCAACTGCAACAACACGTTGCCGTACGCCTGTGAGTTCGACCTGCCCGCGGGCTCCCTGCAGGACATCGCCTACACGCTGTACGACAACACCGACACGGCGCTCGACACCTGCCGCGACGTGGCCACCGACTACGTTTTGACGCCCGGCACCTACTACGTTCACATCAAGGGCAAGGACGCGGCGGCCGCGGCAGACCCGGCGAGCCTGACGCTGCGCGACACCGCCATCAACGGTGTCATCGAGTGCGATGCGGGCACCGAGGAGACGCCGGGACGCATCACGCGCACCCTCGACCCCGGCAAGTACTGGGTCGGCCTGACCGGCAACACCCAGGGGGTCCCCGACACGAGCGGCGCCTACACGATCACGATCCGCGACCTGGGCATGGCCAGCACCTACGCCACGCAGATGGGCTGCTCCACGGGCCCGGCGACCTACAGCCTGACCGACGGGACGAAGTACTACGCGGTGGTCAAGGGCGCGTCGGTCGCGGAGTCGGGGGCCTACGACCTCGACGTCAAGGAGCTCAACGCCGCCGTCTCGCCCATGGACTGCGGCGACACGGACCCGGCCGCGCCCGACGCCTTCTATCACTTCAGCGTGGCGGACGTGGCGGGCCGCAACATCGCCATCGACATGGAGGGCTCGTCGCTCGACGCGAGCTTCCAGCTCTACACCGCGGCCGACGACCAGCCGGTCGCGGGCGGCTGCGGCACGACGAGCGGAGGCGGCTTCGAGCTGGCGCTGCCCGGCGGGGGCATCGCCTACTACGTGCGCATCAAGGGCAACAACTCGGCGGAGGCCGAGGATGTCTTCGAGCTCAACATCCGCGACGCCGACCGGTCACGCGGCGTCTCGTGCTCGCCGGGTACGAGTGCGACCGGCGGCGACATCACGGCGCTGCTCGACACGGGCACCTACTACGTCGGCATCACCGGGCGGCAGGCCTTCACACCGGCGGGCCTGGCGGACCTCTACCTGTGGTTCGACGGCAACGACACGGCGGCCATGACGCTCTCGGGCGACCTGGTGCAGGACTGGACCGATGCGGCGAGCGGCGAGACGCTCACCGCGCCGGTGGGCCGCGAGCCCATCCTGATCGACAACGCCGCCAACGGTCGCTCCGCCGTGCGCTTCCGCCAGGAGAGCGCGCCGGCGGCCGGCGACCACGCGGTGCTCTCGAAGTCGCTGGCGGGTGCGCTCAACGACAGCGATGGGCTGTCGATCTTCGCGGTCTCGCGGCTGCGCAACCCGGAGAGCTACGACAACGGCAGCTACATCATTGCCGGCAGCCACGCCGCGGGTGGGCACCAGACCTTCGATGTTGGCACCAGCGCCGGCGCCCCCGGTGCCGACATTCGCATGCGCGTCCACCAGAACGGCGCGACGAGCACGGGCGCGAGCATCGCTGCGGCGCCGGGACCGTCGCAGATGATGCTCACCGGCGGCGTCTTCAGGACCAACAACAGCCTGCGCACCTATTACAACGGCACGGCGGGCCCGACCTCCGGCGGTGTGGGCACGTACACGTGGGACACGCTTTCGCTGGGCGGCTCCATGGACGCGGACGTCTTCGAGGTCATCGTGGTGACCCGCGAGGTGTCGACCGCCGAGCGCGAGAACATCGAGGGCTACCTCGCGGCCAAGTGGGGCATCGCCGACCAGCTTCCGCCTGCCCACCCGGGCGTCAGCCGCCAGGGCCAGACGCGCATCATGGTCGAGGACATGAACTACGGTGGCAACTTCGCCACGCGCCTCGGCTGCGCCACGTCGGCCGAGGGCTATACGATGGACGTCCCCGTGGTCGCCAACCGCGACTACTACGCGGTCATCAAGGGGGTCGACCCGGGCGACGAGAACGCCTTCAGCCTCGACATCGCCGACGTCGGTGCCGTGCGCGACATCGGCTGCACCGCCGACCCGCTCGCGCCCGACGCCTACTTCGACTTCTCGGTGACGGACGTCGACCGCACGGTCTCGGTCGATGTGACCAACTCGTCACTCGCCAGCCCGGCGTTCGCGGTCTACCAGGACCCGGGCACGCCGGGGGACCTCACCGACGACGTGTTCCAGGGCTGTAGCAACGACAGCCAGAGCTTCACGGACCTGCCGACCGGCGACTACTACGTGGTCGCGAAGGGCACCGACACGACCAACGGCGCGGCCGAGGACTCGGTCGAGGTCGAGATCCGCGACACCGAAGGCGTGGGCTCGCTCGTATGCGACGACTCGGGCGGCGGCCTCGGCGCATCCATCACCCACACGTTCTCGACGGGCACCTACTACGTCGGCATGACGACCCAGGGCGGGGCGACCGCCGGGGACTACAAGGTGACGTTCGCCGACACCTCGGTCTCTGCGCCCGGCGGTGCCGTTCCGATCGCCTGCGAGGACGTCAACCGCACGCTGGACTGGGACGTGACGGCCAACACGCCGTACTACGTGGTCGTCAAGGGCGTGGCGGACGCGGACGAGGGCACCTACACGCTGACGGCCACCGACATCGGCAACGTGACGGCGTTCGACAACGGCGGCGGCAGCGGGCCCGACTGCGGCACGGACCTGTCGGCCCCGGATGCCCACGTCGCCTTCAGCGTGGCCAACGGCGCGGGCCGGGCGGTCACCATCAGCATCGAGGACTCGGTGCTCGGCGGCGCCTTCCAGCTCTATGAGAGCGACGGCACGCCGGTGGGCGACTGCTCGGCGACGCGCCGCAGCTACGCGAACCTTCCGCAGGGCGACTACTACGTCGTCGTGCGCGGCACCAACGTGGCCAGCGGCCAGGCGGACCTGCCGTTCGACCTGTGGATCCGCGACGACGACGGCTACGGCTCGATCGACTGCGTGGATGCCACGGCGGGCTCGACGTCGGCCATCAGCCGGACGCTCAATCCGGGCAAGTACTGGGTGGGCGTCAGCACGCGCGGCGGCTCGACGCCGGGCGCCTACGCGGTGGAGTTCGAGGACGCCAACATGCTGGCCGTGCCGGGCGCGGTGGAGCTGGGCTGCGACACGGGCACCCTCGACTACACCGTCACCGCGGGCACGCCGTACTACGTGGTCGTCAAGGGCGACACGGCGGTCGACGAGGGCGAGTACGGGCTGTCGATCACGGACCTCAACGGGGCCGAGCAGTTCGGCTGCAACGACGACCCCTCCGAGGGTGACGCCTGGTTCGAGTTCGATGTGGACGACATCAACGGCCGCACCCTGACGATCGACACCGAGGGCAGCGTGCTCGACACCTCGATAGCCATCTTCAGCGCGGGCGCGCCGGCCTTCGACGCCGCCAACGCCATCGCCTGCGACCAGGACAGCGGCACCGGCGAGGCGTCGCTGCTCAACGTGACGCTGGCCCAGGGCAAGTACTACGCCATCGTGCGTGCCGACCTCGACGCGGCGGACGCCAACGCCGCGTTCGAGCTGTCGATCCGCGACGACGACGTGATGATCAGCGACTACTGCGACGACGACGGCGGCGCCGGCCAGACGCGCATCCTGCAGACCCTGCAGCCGGGCACTTACAACGTGGTGCTGGGCGGCCACAACCCGGCGCCGGAGGGCAACTACGAGCTGACGTTCCAGGACTACGGGCCGATCCAGAACTCGGCGGGTGCGCCCATCGCCTGCGACAGTGCATCGGACACGATCAGCTACAACGTCACCGCCGACACCCCCTACTACGTGGTGGTCAAGGGCGACCAGGCCGCGGACGCGGGCAACTACCAGCTGACGGTCGAGAACATCGCGGCGTCGGTGGGTCTCGGCTGCGGCGCGGACCCGCTGTCGGCGGACGTCTTCTACCGCTTCAGCCTGACGCAGCAGACGCGGGTGCGTATCGAGACGGCCGGCTCGGCCATCGGCACCGCCATCGGGCTCTACCGCGGCGACGCGACCTACTTCGGCACGAACTACGCGAAGAACGTCGGCGGCTTCGTCATCGACTGCGACTCCAACGGCTCGGACTCGGTGATCGAGGATGACCTGGACCCCGGCGACTACTACGTGCTGCTCAAGAGCACCTCGTCGACCTTCGACGGCAACCCACACGAGTTCAAGGTCGCGATCCGCGACGCGAATACGAATGCGGCCATCGACTGCGCACCGGCGGGCGGCGCCCTCACGCGCACGCTCGCGGCCGGCAAGTACTACGCGGTCGTCTCGAACGAGGACGCGACCGGCGGCGACTACAGCCTCACCTTCACCGACACCTCGACGCTGCCGGGCAACGCGGCCACCGAGGTCGCCTGCGAGGAGATGACCGACGAGATCGTCCACGACGTGACCGCCAACACGCCGTACTACGTGGTGGTCAAGGGCGACCAGATGAGCGACGCCGGGGCCTACGGCATGTTCGTCGAGAGCGCCGACACCAACTCCGCGACGATGGGCTGCGGCGCCGACCCGGCCGCGCCGGATGCCTTCTTCAAGTTCGCGCTGACCCAGGAGAGCGACGTCATCCTGGACACCAACGGCTCGACGATGGACACCGTGATCGCGCTCTACCACGGCTCTGCGACCAGCTTCGGCATCAACTACGCGGACGACGTCTACGGCGTCCAGACCAACTGCGACGACGACGGCGGGGCGACCCTCGGGGCCTCGCGGATGACCTACCGGCTGGCCCCGGGCGAGTACTACATGGTGCTCAAGGGCAAGACCGCCTTCGCGCCGGCGGAGGACTTCTCGGTCTCCATCCGCGACGAGACGGCCGGCGGCTTCGTCGACTGCGCATCCGCCTTCAACGGCGCCAAGGTGGTGAGCCTGCTGGCGGCGGGCGACTACACGGCGGTGGTCTCCGGTCAGTCCATGGGCGGCGGCGCCTACGACCTGGTGGTGCGCAACCTCGACGAGAGCGGTGGCACCGCGGGCACGCCGATCGCCTGCGCGGACGACCAGCTCGATTCGGTGCCGGTCAGCGCCGGCCAGGACTACTTCCTGGTCGTGAAGGGTGACGAGGAGGCCTACGAGCTGTCGGTGAAGGACGACGTGGCGGAGTCGGGCAACGCCGGCGACGTCTCCATCGCCTGCGCCAGCGAAAACGCGGGCACGCGGATCACCGGGACGTACCCGGCGGGCACGTACTACGCGCTGGTGACCGGAGAGGAGGACGGCGACTGGGACGTCGCCAACGACAACGACGACGACCAGTCCTACGAGATGTACTTCCGGGACAACGGTGCCCTGGCCGACAACAACCGCATCGCCTGCGACAACGACAGCGGCCCCAACGGGACGTCGGCGCTCGAGGCGGACCTCGAGTCGGGGACCCACTACGTGGTCATCAAGGGCGAGGGCCCCGGCGACGTCGGCCCCTACCAGCTCAACATCCGCGACGTGGACGCGGTGCCGGACCACCAGCTGGACTGTGCCGACCCCTCCAGCGGTGAGCGCATCGAGTACAACGTGCAGGCGGGCCAGGACTACACCCTGGTCCTCAAGGGCGATGGCGCCGGGCAGAGCGGCGCCTACAACCTCAAGGCCTACGACGAGGCGGGCGAGGATCAGGCGACGGGCTCGTTCATCGCTTGCTCGGCCGACGGCCAGGACCTCAACGCGCAGCTCACGCCGGACACCTACTACCTGACGCTCAAGGGCCAAGAGCCGGACGACCACGGCCCGTTCCAGGTCAACATGGGCGACATCACCTCCAAGGGCGACCAGATGGTGGCCTCGATGCCGACGTGGGCGCAGATGAAGGACGAGCTGGCCGACTCCGGCGTCAAGGTCATGACCGTCTACTCGAGCAACTCCAACCCGGGCCGCGACCAGATGCGCGCCATCGCCGAGTACACCGACACGGTCGACGACACGGGCCAGGGCATCGTGCAGCGCATCAGCTCGAACGGCAGCGGCATCGGCAGTGGGCTGGTGAGCGCCATCGCTGACCTCGCCGGCTACCTGGCGATGGACATCTCGGTCGGCGTGGTCTTCGCGCCGGACGCGGGCGCCTCGGGCTTCGTGATCAACGTGGCGGCCCGTCCGAGCTCCGGCTGCGACTTCCCGCTGCTGCAGCCGCAGCTGCTGAAGAACTGCTACCCGGGCTCGACGCCGCGCTTCGAGGTGTCGTTCACCAACCCGTGGGACACCCCGGTGCCGCCGAATCCGAGCGATCCCTTCGGCGGCTACCACTTCAAGCTGCAGATCGTGGGCAACGCCCAGTATGTGCTCGAGGAGATCCCCGTCTACATCATCCCGACGGACATCCCCGGGCCCATGCCGATGGACGAGAACGCCAACAGCTTCGACTCGATGGGCTTCTACACGCAGGACGTCTACGGCTCGGGCTGCGTCTACGACCTCGAGGAGAAGGCCGGGCCGGCATCCTGTGCGGACGGCATGGACAACGACGGCGACGGCGCGGTCGACATGGACGACCTCGACTGCGTGCAGAACGGCGACGAGGGCTCGGGGCTCGGCTCATGCCTCGACGGCATGGACAACGACGGCGCCAACGGCGCCGACCAGAGCTCGCCCGAGTGCCAGCCCGCGGTCCAGCAGGACTGGTCGGACGTCTTCTTCAAGGCCGAGGTCCCGGACGGCACGCGCATCGAGTTCGACATGTGCTCCGGGGAGACCGTCTCGGACCTCGACAGCTGCACCTTCGAGAACGTGATCACGGTCACCGGCTCGGCGGTGCCCTGTGCGAACAACGGCAACTGCCAGGGCGTGGCCGGCATGAACGGCTACTGCTCCGAGGTCGGCAACTGCCAGTTCATCAGCCCGCCGAAGCGCGCCGGTGCCTGTGCCATCGACGCCCAGTGCGAAAACGGTCCGCTGCCCTCGGGCGACTACTACATCCAGTCCTACTGCGACCAGATGGCCGCCGAGTGCGTCTACGTCACGCCGCCGGGCGATATCGCCTCGGCATGGGACCCGAACGTGAACGCGAACTTCCTGCCGAACGTGCGCGTACGCATCGGCCTGTTCGCCGACGACATGAACGCGCGGGCTCCCACCCTGCGCGAGTGGTACGTCACGTACAACTGTAGATCTGCCGACTAGAGACGCGGCGGCTCGACTCGACGGGAGCGTCTACCAATCGCCTGCTCACCGCTCTCGGTGTGCGGCAGGTGGGGGTGGGGTGCGGCGGCTCAGACAGTCCTCGGGTTGACGTGTGAGGGCGTGGTCGACGAAGGCTTGCGTGGAGACGTCAGGCAGCGCGCGGTTTTCTGCCGACAGCCCTGCGGGGAACTCGCCGGCGCACCCCACCCCCACCTGCCTTGGACGGGCAGTGCATGGATTGACGGCCAAGGGCGGGGTGGTGCGCCGGGGCTGTCAGGACCAATCATCACACACCGCTGCATCGGTTCCTTCGGTCAGCGCGCTGGAAGGCGTGGGTGATGTGCTGCGGGACCTCGTCGTGTCCGGGGTGCCGAAGCGGCAGCCGTTGATCGTCGCGCTGGATAACACCCTGGCGCAGCACCCCGGCGAGCGGAACCCGCCCGCAGCACCGCGATGCGCTGCTGTCGACGGGTGCCAAACCGGTCTTCCAATTCGGTCACGTCTGGGTGGTGATGACTGTCGTCCTCACGATCGCCCGATGGAACAAGACGTTCGCCCTCCCATCGCAATGCGCGTGTACCGCTTCTGAGAAGCTGTCAGTCGAACATCTCATCGATGCCGTCTCATACGCTGCTGAACGCCGCGCCCGTCGTCTTCAGCCCCTGCACAACTCGACAAAGGCAGGTGGGGGTCGGGTGTTCTCGCCACATTGGCTAATGACAAAGGGGGCTTTGCCCCCTTCGCGGTCAGCAGTGCTGCGCACTGCTGCCGCTACAACCCCCCAGGGGACGCACGCGCGTCCCCTCTGTTGGAGTGCGCACCGCGCACTCCAACATTCACCCCAGCGGGTCGCGCCTTTGGCGCTCCGCTCCCGTTTTGGTGAGTGGTTGGCGTGCTCTGCGGTCTGCGAGCCGCTCTCGACGTGCGGCAGGTGGGGGTGCGCATGGCTTGACGGCGAAGGGTGCGTTCGAGCCGGCGGGGCTGTCAGCACGAAGCTCGCCAGTATCGCGAGAGCACATCCAGCAAGTCATGTCGGTGCCGTCGCCGACGGTGACTATGCCAACGATGCCGTCATGAAGGCGCTGCCTGAGACCGTGGACTTCGTCGGTCGAGCTCGTCGAACATCTCATCGATGCCGTCGCATACGCTGCTGAACGCCGCGCCCGTCGTCTTCAGCCCCTGCACAACTCGACCAAGGCAGGTGGGGGTGGGGTGCGGCGGCTCAGACAGTCCTCGGGTTGACGTGTGAGGGCGTGGTCGACGAAGGCTTGCGTGGAGACGTCAGGCAGCGCGCGGTTTTCTGTCGACAGCCCTGCGGGGAACTCGCCGGCGCACCCCACCCCCACCTGCCGCATGCCGAGAGCGGTCAGGAGCTGGGAAGACGCTCACGTCGTGTGACGGTGCCTCGGCCACATTGGTTAATGACAAAGGGGGCTTTGCCCCCTTCGCGGTCAGCAGTGCTGCGCACTGCTGCCGCTACAACCCCCCAGGGGACGCACGCGCGTCCCCTCTGTTGGAGTGCGCACCGCGCACTCCAACATTCACCCCAGCGGGTCGCGCCCTTGGCGCTCCGTTGACGCCCGATCCGCTCTCGTTTGTTGAGTGGTTGGCGTGGCGGCGTGTGCTCGGCGGGCTCGCTGAGATCGTCGTGGTGTGCTGTCTGATTCGCACTGCGCGTAGATCTACCTACAGGTCGGCCTCTGCACTTTCTTTCAGGCTGCGCAAGGAGTGCGCAGGGCGCGTGCGCCCTGTGGGCGTGCTTCCGCGACGATCATGGGCTGTAACGTTCGGTATGGCTGTTGCACGTATAGACCGGGGGTTTGGTCCCTTGGCGGCGTGGTGTGGAATTATGCCCACATTGAGCGTGCGGCGCCGATCGACTAAATTTTCCACTGAGGCTTTGCACCAGGGAGCTTCGATGCGTCGTATTTGGGGGCTTGCAGCATGTGCCGTGCTGCTCGTCGCCTGCACTGAAGAAGGCGAGCTGAGCGCACCCGGCCTCGATGCCGGCGTGCCCGCGTGCGTCGACAACGACGGCGACGGCTTCGGGGTGAATTGCACCCACGGTAGAGACTGTAACGACCGCGACGCCTCGGTGACCGACGAGTGCCGCACCTGCGAGCATCCCGAACAGGGCTGTGCGTGCAGCGACCAGCCGCCCCTGTCGTGCTTCCAGCAGGACCGCGTGCTCGATGAGACGCGCGTGATGTGCAGCGAGGGCGTTCGCTACTGCCGCAACAACCTGTGGACCGCCTGCGAGGACGTGCACTCGTACGTGGTGACCGTCGACGAGGCGGACCTGGCCGCGCTGATCGACCCGGGCGCGACGCCCCCGACCTGCACGCCCTGCGCACGCAATTGCTACAAGGTCGAGGACAACCTCGAGGTCGCCGACGGCGGGCTCGCGGGCGGGACGCTCACCTACGCCGATGGTGGCGGCCTCACGCTGCCGCCGAGCACGGGCGACGGCGGCAGCGGTCCGGTCGACGCCGGCCCGGACGCCGGCTTCGGCACGGGCTGCGACGGGCTTGCCAACTGCTGTGCGTTCCTGAGCCCCGGCGTGCTCAAGGACGGCTGCGAGGCGGCGCTACTCGCGGCCGGCGCGCTGCTCGACGGTTCGATGGGCGACGACAACGAGTGTCAGCTGACGCTGGACGTCGTCTGCCCCAGCGGCATCATCGACGGCCCCATCGAGGGCTGCGTGCTCGGCGGCGTCCCCGGCGACGTCGACTGCGATGGCATCCCCGACGTCGTCGACGAGTGCACGCCCGACACCATCAACAGCAACCCCGCGTGCGCGGGCAACGTCGTGCCGATCGCCGGCAACGGCAACGAGGCCATCTTCCACCAGCTCGACATCGGCCAGACCGGCGCCAACGGGCTCGAGCTGACCTTCCAGCTGCGCAACGCCGACGTCTACTTCCTCATGGACATGTCCGGCACGATGGGCCGCGAGCGCGACAATCTGGTCGCAGGCATGACCGGCGGCAACGTCGTCAACTGCGCGCACCTCGAGCGCTGCTGCGAGAGCAACGGCGCGCTGACGGGCAGCGAGCGGTCGGACTGCATGGATGAGGTCGACAAGGGCGATCAAGCCGACTGCGGCGACGCCGCGCAGAACACCTACTGCGAGTGGCACGACCACAAGGACATCGACGGTAACGTCCTGCTCAGCCACGGCGTCACGCACTGCCCGGACCTGGACCTCAACGGCGACCCCGACGACGACCTGAAGACCAAGGGCTCGGTCGGCGCCATCCGCTGCCTGGTGGGCAGCTCCTGGCTCGGCGCCGGCTACTACCGCGAGGTGCCCTTCGGGCCGTACAAGCGCGGCGACGACGAGCACGTGTTCCGGCACATGATCGACATGACGCCCGACGAGGACGCGGTCCGCAGCGTCATCGAGGACTTCGTCACCAACAGCAACTACGACTATCCGGAGGCCACCCTGATGGGCCTGTGGTCGGTCGTCTCGGGCGAGGGCCACTACTTCGGCGTCGAGCGCCCGGCGGTCGCGCCACGCGAGGGCAAGGGCTGCCCCGCCGACACCTTCGGCTACCCCTGCTTCCGCAACGACTCGATCCCGATCGTCGTCGTCTTCACCGATGACGAGGTCCACAACGGCCCCAACCCGTCGGACCTCTCTGCGCCCGGCATGTACCTGTACCAGCAGTTCGACTCGGCCAACGAGGACAACAGCATCGGGGACATCTGGGACATCTTCGACATCCTCGACATCTTCGACATCTTCGGTAACCGCGCGTCGGTCCGCCACGGTGTGTCGAGCGACCAGCGGGCGCACTTCACGCCGCACACGGCCGAGTCCTTCGCCACGGCCCACAACGTGGGCGACCTGCGCGGCGAGTACCTCACCTTCACCGGCAACACCCGCGACATGGCCGCCGACTACACCACCAGCCTGGTGCAGTGCGGCGCCGACGGTGCGGGCAAGGACGCGCTCTACCGCTTCGTGATCGGCGCCGGCGACGGCTCGCCCGTCGACGTGAACTTCCACCTGGCGACCCTGGAGGAGCACAACACGCCGGCCACCGACTGGAACGTGGTGATGTCGCTCTTCCGCGGCATCCCCGGCGTCATCGGCACGCCCATCGACAACTCGGACCTGACGATCTTCCCGATCCCCTCGGGTCCCGACCAGACTTACCTGACCTACATCGGCACGACCGGCGGTCCCGGCTCGGCCTCGGGCTACCTCGGCGGCCTGTCCGGCTGCGGGGCCGACGGCTACACCAACCAGGTCATCTACACCTTCCGCCCGGCGACCGACGCGGCCCTGGTCTTCGACTCGTCGGAGTCGGACTTCACCTCGGTCATCTCGCTGCACGAGGGGCTGCCGGCGGACCTGCCCGACAACCCCAACGCCTTCACCCTGGTGCTGAGCAGCAACGACACGTTCGCCAGCGCCCAGGACGCCATGCCCAGCGGCCACGTCGACGGCGAGTACGTGACGATCCGAGGCGACACCTCGCAGGGCATCGTCAACGCCGACTACGCGTCGGACGTGGTCTCCTGCGGTGCCAACGACTTCGCCAACGACGTCGTGTTCAAGTTCGACGTCGACCAGCCGCGGCGCGTGCGCGTCGACACCGAGGGCTCGAGCTTCGACACCGTCATCTCGCTGCACGACAACGCCCCGCCGATCACGCAGAGCTTCGACTACGACGTGCTTCCAAGCACGAGCTCGCCGCTGCAGCTCAGCGATGCGGGCCTGCTCACCAACACGTCCACGGACATCACGGACAACGACGGTCCAGAGGCGGACCAGGACACCCACAAGGTCAACGAGTGCGGCGCCCACCCGGACGCCCAGGACCAGGTCACGCGCTTCACCCTCGACCGGCCGACCGACCTCGAGCTGTGGGTGGAGGAGCCGGGCTTCTTCGACCCGGTGATCGTGCTGTACTCGAGCCCGCCCGGCGCCCAGACCAGCATCAGCGCGCTCAACACCAACGACACGGCTGCCAACGGGATCGTGCAGCCGCTGGGCGACATCTTCGGGCAGGTCAACACCACCGTCGGCGGTGGCACGACCGGCCCCCCTCTCACCGCCCGCTACCTGGACACGGTGGCCGGCTGCGGCACGTCCGCCACCGCCAGGGACAAGGTCTACAAGCTGAGCCCGCTTCAGGACGGCGTCGGGCGCATCGTGCTCGAGCCGCAGAGCGCCGGCATCGGCATCGTGGCGTCGATCTTCGACGACACGCCCCCCTCGACGGTGCCACAGGTCGTCGAGCAGGCGTTTGACATCGCCAACCAGCCCACGCCCGAGGGCTCCTGCACCGGCTACAGCTACAGCGGCAAGGCCTACATGGTGTGCAAGACGCGCCGCTCCTGGGACTCCGCCAAGGCACGTTGTGCGGGCGTCGGCATGGAGCTGGTGAGCATCAACGATGCCGCCGAGCAGACCTTCCTCGAGGGCGCGGGTCTGGCCCTGTCCTCGCGCGACTTCCACATCGGCTACCGCGACGCCGGTGGTTACGCCTGGGAGGATGTGTCGGGCTCGGGCTACACGAACTGGGGCGGCAGCGAGCCCAACGAGGGCAGCCACGCGTGCGCCGCCATCAACCAGAACGGCACCTGGGAGGACAAGGTCTGCGGCAGCTCCTCCGGCGACGACAACACCTATTACATCTGCGAGGGCGCCCCCTACACGGTGGCCAACGAGATGGTGGGCCAGAACCCCTACGCCGTCGCCTTCGAGGGCGGGTCGGTCACGGTCGAGGGCAACACCACGCGCATGCACAGCGACGTCAACGGGCTGCTCCTGGGCGCGTGTGGCGGCACCCAGGATGCGGGCGACGCGGTCCTGACCTTCACGGTCTCGACCACGATGCAGCCGGTCATCGAGATGCTCAGCGCGGACTTCCGCGGTGTCGTCGGCCTGTTCGAGGACAGCATCGGCGCGGCTCCGGCGCTGCTGGGCTGCATGGGCGCGGACGACCCGCCGCTGAGCACGGCGACCGTCGTGAGTACCAGCACCTATTACCTGGTCATCACCGGCGAGGCCAACAGCCGCGAGGGTCACTACAGGCTGCGGCTCAGCGATCCGATGGCGGCCGGTGGCGCGGGCGTGCTGCTCGGCTGCGAGGAGGGCCAGACCGGCTCCCCGACCAGCCTCGAGTGGGACTTCACCGGGGGCCGCGACTACTACCTGATGCTCAAGGGCACCTCGCCCGCCGTCAGCAACTACGACCTCACCATCCACTCGCTGTACGACCAGCGCATCACCTACAGCAACCCGGCGCAGCTCAACGAGCACGCGCTGGTGGGCTACCCGCTGGGCGACGTGTTCCGCACGCGCATGGACGTGATCGACACCGGCCTGGGCGGCATGCTCGACGACTACCCGGCGTCGATCATGTGCGGCAGCACCCAGGACATCGACCCGGACGCCGTCTACCGCATCTCCCCGAGCATCACGACCACGGTGTCGATCGAGGCGACGGGCGCCGGCACGCGCACCCTGGCGCTGTTCGACTCGGTGCCGGAGACCGGCGCGGTGCTCAAGGATCTCGGCGCCGATGGCAACCCCAACGAGGACGAGCAGTCCGCCGAGGTCGTCGACACCAGCGGCGCCGCACGCCGCTTCATCGGCAGCACCGGTGCGATGACCACCGACATCGACAACGGGCTGTTGTCCTGCGGTGCGCACCCCCAGGCGGGTGACGCGGTCTTCTCATTCAACCTCGGCGCCCCGACCAACATCGAGCTCGACGCGTCGGCCTCCGGCGTTGCCAGCTACGCCTACTCGGGCACCGTGCTCGTGGGCGGCTTCGACGGCCAGAGCGGCCCGCCCGGCGGTGCGTCCCGCATCCCGACCGGCGTCGACAACAACCTCTCGGCCGACTGGATCCGCTCGGACTTCGACGGCGTGCCGATCGCCGGCGAGGCGGTCGTGACGGGCGGCGAGGGCTACCCGGGTGCGGCCGGCCCCAACCGCGAGGCCCGCGACCCGATCGACGGCCCGCTGATCAACGAATTCAAGGCGTTCGATAACGCCGGCGACGCCGGCGAGTTCATCGAGGTGGTGTTCGCGCCGGGCGGCGACGTGTCGGCCTACACGGTGCTCGTCATCGAGGGCGATGGCGCCGAAAACCCCGGTGAGGTGATCGAGGCCTTCGTGCTGACCGACTCCGCGCCGGACGGCTGCTCGGGCGCGGCCGACCTGCTCGGCAACTGCATGCTGGGTCCGTTCAGCAACCGCCTGCACAACGGCGTGCAGACCTACATGGTCGTCGTCAACTTCACCGGCACCGTGGGCCTGGACCTGGATGCGGACGACGACGGCACCTTCGACCTGGTGCCCTGGGACTCGGTCGCCGACACGATCGGCGTGCACGACCTGGACGTCGCCAGTCGCGTCTACGCCAACGTCTCCCTCGACCCGCAGTTCGACAACATGGGCCTGGCCGTGGGTGGCGCCTCGCGCATCCCCGACGGTGCGACCGGCAACGGCGACAACGACTGGGTGCGCAACCAGTGGGACGGCACCATCGATCCCGACGAGGCCAAGGACACGCCCGGGCTGCCCAACGGCGCCTACAGCATCCAGGTGGTCCCGCTCATCAACGAGTTCGTGGTCGACAACAGCCTCAACCCGGACCGCTTCGAGTTCATCGAGGTCGTCGGGCCGCCGAACACGGACCTGACCGGCTACTCGATCATCGTCGTGGACGGCGACCAGGCCGGCTCCGCGTCCGGCAACGTCGACTACGTCGCGCCCCTGGCCGTGACGACCGACGCCCTGGGCTACGCCAGCGTCTACGTCCCCGGCGGCATGGACGTATTCGAAAACGGCGCCTACACGGTCATGCTCGTGCAGGCGTTCGGCGGCGGCGTGGGCACCGACCTCGACCTCGACGACAACGGCTCCATCGACGTGCCGCTGACGGTGATCGACGACGTCTCGGTGACCGAGGCCGGCAACAACGACGTCGTCATCAACCTCTTCCGCAACGGCGCGCTGGCCCGTCCGGCGGCGATCACGGTCGAGAACGACACCTACATCGACGCGGACGGCAACCCCGTGCCGACGCCGACCGTCGATGCCGACTGGCTGGTCTACGAGGGCAACACCGGCAACCTCAACGTCGCCTCCCAGACCCAGATCAACGTCGACGGCTCGCTCAACGACTACAACCTGGTCCCGCTCGACCTCGCGGACGTGCTGGATGCCCGGGTCAACGTGCTCGGCGCCGACACCACGTCGATGACGGCGGACTACCCCGGCTTCTCCTGCGGCGCGGTCGACGACTCGCCGGACGCCATCTACTACTTCTACAGCAGCCAGGACCGCCAGGTGCGCATCAAGGCGACCCCCGGCCTGCACAACGCCGTCATCGCGCTCTACGACGGCAGCAACGGCGACCCGCTGACGCGCGCCGAGGTGACGGTCAACCCCGTCGTGAACCTGGGCGCATCGCCGAACCCGAACGACAACTCGACCCAGGCGGTCATCGTGCCCATCGAGGGGCAGTCCTCCTGGACCTACAGTGGCACCACGCTGGCGATGAACCAGTCGGTGCCGTGGGACAGCAACATGTGCGGCACCGCGCCGGGCGCCCCGGACGCGGTCTACGAGTTCACCCTGACCAAGCCCACCGAGGTGGTGATCGACGCCACCGCCTCCGCGGTGCCGCCGATCGTCGCGCTCTACACCGAGGCCGGCCTCGGCTCCGTGCCCCCCGAGCTCCCGGTCACCAACGACACGGCGCCGGACGCGGACGTCAACCCGAGCCCGACGCCGGTCATCGAGGGCAGCTACGTGCGGTACTTCGGCGACCTGTCGCAGCTGTCGATCAGCGGCCAGGACAACCAGCCGATCAGCAACCAGGACAACACCAACGAGCTGCTGTGGACGCGCGTGCCCGACCCGGTCGGCCGCCGCATCACCGTCAGCGACGCCAGCACGGTCGGGATGACGGCGGACTACGCGGCGGACCTCGCCTGCGGTACCGACGACGCCTCCCCGGACGCCATCTACCGCTTCGTGCCGAGCACCGACGGCCTGGTCCGCGTCTCCACCAAGTACAGCGGGACCGACTTCGACACCGTGCTGCAGCTCTACGACGGCACGATGGGTGCGCCGCTGTCCCTGGCCGACCAGGTGGAGACGACCTATCCGGTGGCCGCGGCCGCCAACGACACGCTCGCGACCAGCGTGCACGTCCCGCTGTCGGAGGGTGGGGCGCACGTCTACACCGGCACGACCATCGGCTCCACGGCGACCGCGAATCTGCAGCTGCAGTGCGGCGCCGACCCGACCGCGGCCGACTCGGTGTGGTCGTTCTCCGTGGGCAAGCCGACGCTGGTAGAGATCAGCACCGACGGCGCGACCCCCTTCGCCGAGGCGGTCGGCATCTTCAGCGGTCCCATCGAGCGCCCGAGCGTCACCTCGAAGGCGTCGCTGCCGTCCTACGTCTCGCAGCTCTACGACCCGCGCAAGCTGCCGGGCCAGCCCGAGTCGGACTGCACGGCCTACGACTGGAACCTGCACCGCTACTGGTTCTGCAAGGAGCTCGTCACCTGGGACCAGGCGCAGCAGCGCTGCGAGGCCGTGGGCGCCAACCTGGCGACCATCGACCTGCCGATCGAGCAGACCGAGCTCGCCGGCCGTATCCAGCCCACCGGCAGCGACCACCACATCGGCTTCAAGCAGGTCGACCTCTACCAGGACACCTGGGGCGAGTGGGTCAGCGGCGCCGGGGTCGCGCTGTCGCCGCTGCCCTGGTCCGGCAGCGAGCCCAACGAGCCCGACACCAATCCCGGCACGCGCATGCGCTACCAGGACGGCCTGTGGGTCGACACCCCGACCACCTGGCAGGCCTACCCGTACATCTGCGAGACGGACAGCATCGTGGCGTTCCCGGACCCGCCGGCGGCGCTGACCCCGCAGAACGTCGAGATCTTCGGCGCGCAGCGCGACTTCCTCGGCAGCACCGATGGCATGACCGACAACGTCGCGGGCTTCATCGGCTGCTCGCAGGACGCCAACGAGCCCGACGCGGTCTTCACCTTCACCCTCGGCCACCCCGCCGACATCACCCTCGACGCGCCGAGCACCTTCGCGGGCGCGGTGCTCGGGCTGTTCAAGACCAGCATCGGCGCCCAGGGCTACATGGACTCGACCGCCGAGATCGGTGCCGAGCCCTGCGTCGCGGCGACCGGCGCCGGCCCGGACATGGCGGTCACCCTCGGGGCGGGGACCTACTTCGTCGTGCTGACGGGCACCGCCGGCTCGCGCGGCGACTACCACCTGATCTTCGGTGGGACGACCGCCGACCCGATCGCGTTCACGATGGAGAACGACACCATCCTGGACGCCACCGTCAACCCCGTCGGCAGCATCGATGACGACTGGGTCGCGAAGATCGGCACGATGGGCAACCTCTCCAACAGCTTCATCACGACCCGCCTCATCGACAACGCGGGCAACCCCAACACGCTCAACGCCACCGACCTCGGTGACGTCTTCGGCCAGGCCGTCGTCACGCTCAACGCGAGCACCTCCGGGCTGACGTCGGACTTCCCCGCGTCGCTGAGCTGCGGCGGCTCGAACCTCGGCAACGACGCGCTCTACCTCTTCACGCCGAGCACCGACGCGGACATCCGCATCCGCATGAACGAGGTCGACAACCCCGCCGCCTGGGACGGCATCATCACCCTCTACGACGGCACCGCCGGCGACCCGCTGACGCAGGGCGAGGTCTCGAGCCCGCCCATCGACCTCGACGGCGCCGGCAACGTCAACGAGGACGGCGTCACGGCCCAGGCCGTGAACGTGGGCCAGCCCCAGGTCTACACCGGCGACAGCACCCTGATGACGGCGGACGTCGAGAACGTCGCCTTCAACGTCGCGCCGAACCTGGGCGTCAACGTCTGCGGCGCGACGGTCGGTGGCGAGGATGCGTTCTTCAAGTTCGACCTGGTGGCCAGCACGGACGTGGTCATCTCGGCCCTGTCGTCGACGACCTACGACAGCACCATCGCGCTCTTCGACGACACCCCGTTCGAGGCGCCCCCGGCCGTGACCGAGGAGCACAACACCTCGACGCTGGCGCTCGCCAATCCCATCGGCGCGGTCGACGAGGACTGGCTGCACGTCAACGGCGACATGATCAACATGGGTGTGGGCGAGCTCACGCCCAACCAGATCATCGCCAACAACGACGACCTGATCCACGACCTGGGCGACATCGGCCTGCGGCAGACCTACACGACCGGCGGCAACACGGCCGGCCGCGACGCCGACTACACCACCACGACGCTGACCTGCGGTAGCTCGGACAGCTCCGCCGACGTCATCTACAAGTTCACCCCGGCCGCCAGCACGACGATGCGCATCGCGGTCGATAACCCCAACCCGGGCTTCAACCCGTCGCTCACGCTCTTCGACGGCACGAGCGGCGAGCCCACCGTGGGCACGGTGCCGGTCACCGACCTGGGCGTAGGCGGCCCGGGCAACCTCAACGAGGACCGCACGCTCGCGCTCGCCCACGACGTGACCGTCGCGGGCATCGGTCCGCAGAGCTTCGGCGGCGAGCTCAACCTGATGGCGAGCGACGTCAACGGCAACACGTTCAACCCGTCGGTGGCCTCGGGGGGCCCGGCCTGTGGCGCGGACGTGGCGGGCAACGACGCCTTCTTCCAGTTCACCGTGCCGGGCGGGCCGGACGTCGAGATCGAGATCAAGGCCGAGGGCACGGGCTCCGACCACACCATCGCGGTCTGGGACCAGAGCCCGCTGGGGGCGCCGTCGTCGAGTGTGATGGAGAACGACAGCCGCAGCGACGCGGCCGGCAACGCCGTGGGCACCATCGACAACAACTGGGTCGTCCACACGGCTGACCTGTCGACGCTCTCGGTCTCGGAGCTCACCGAGACGGGCGCGGTCGCGAGCAACGTCAACGCCATCCAGGACCTTGGCGACGTCTACCAGGACATCCTCAGCGTCACCGCGGGCGACACCTCGACCGGCGGGCTGGTCGGGACCTACGGCAACGCCACCCTGCAGTGCGGCGTCACCGACGATGCGACCAACGACGTGGTCTACCGCTTCAGCTCCAGCGTCGACACGACCCTGCGGCTGGCGATGAACAACAGCGACCCGGCCTTTGACGGCACGGTCACCGTGTTCGACGGTGACGTCGGTCCGCCGCGCACCCTGGGCGAGGAGGGGGTCGGCCTCACGACCGATCTCTGCCCGGGCGACTACAGCAACATCGACGACGGGGCGGTGAGCTTCGTCGGTGCGCCAGTCGTCAACTGGACCTGCGCAGGCACCGTCGAGTTCAACAGCGACACCCACGCCTGGAGCAGCCCGGACGCCTGCGCCGGCTTCCTCCCGGTGACCCCGGGCGTGGTCGACCAGGCGCAGACCGGTGGGCCGAGCCTGACCGTCGTGCCGCTGGACGACCTCATCATCGGCGCGACCACGACCCTGAAGCTCGTGGGCAGCCGGCCCGTCGCCCTCATGGTGACCAACAACGCGCAGATCCTCGGCACGGTCGATGCCAGCGCGGTCACCACCACGCCGGGCGCCGGCGGCGACTGGAGCTGCACGACCTCGGCTGGTGTGGACGGCACGGGCAGCCCGAGCGCGGGCGGCGGCGGCGGCGGCGGCGGCGGCTTCGGAACGTCCGGTGGGCGCGGCGGTGAGGGTGACAACGTGAACTGGGGCGCCGGCGGCTTCAGCCGTGGCGCCGCGACGCTGATCCCGCTGCTCGGCGGCTGCAACGGCGGCCTGGGCGGCGGCTGCGGGGCGCCGTCGAACGCCTACCGCAAGAAGCTCACCATCCAGGGCGCGCAGGTCCCGAGTGCGCAGAGCGCATTCCCGGTGCTCGTGAAGCTCACGGCCGACGGCGACCTCAATGCCCGCGCCGACGCCACCGGTCTGGACATCACCTTCCGCGACAGCGGTGGTGCGCTGCTGCCGTTCGAGCGCGAGTCGTACTCGGCCGGGTCGTTGCTTGCCTGGGTCAAGATGACCCTCACGGGTGCTGATCAGGACTTTTACGTTCACTACGGTGATGGCGACGTCACCGAGAAGTCGGCCCCGGCGAGCGTATGGACCAATGCCTACGAGCATGTCTGGCACCTGGGGACCGATCCCACCGCGACCAACGTTGACCGCGCAGGCAACGGGGGCGACGCGACTGGGGTCAACATGGAGCCGGGCGACCTCGTGGGCGCGGTGATCGGCAACGGCATCGTCTTTGACGGATCGAACGAGCGGCTCACATACACCAACGGGTTTACGGGCACTGGCCCGAGCACCATCAGCGCCTGGGTGAACCAGACGAGCGACCCCGACAACAACTCCATCATCTCGTTCGGCACGCCGGGGTCGAACAATGTCCGCTACCTCTTCTCGACGCACGACGCCACGAGCACCATCAGGGTGGGCTTCAATCCCAACGCGATAACTACCGATGACGGGATCGAAGGCCTGGGCTGGAAGCTCGTTACCTGGGTCTGGAACTCCGGCAACACGGAGGTGTTCCTCGACGGCGCGTCCGTGTACGGGCCGGTTGCGCACACGGGTGCGAACACGACCGGCACGGGGGGCAGGATCGGCGCGAACGTGCTGGACAACGTCTTCCTGGACGGCACCCTCGACGAGGTGCACGTCTCGACGGTGGCGCGGTCGGCAGACTGGCTCGCCACGGAGTACAACAACCAGAGCAACCCCGCGACGTTCATGGTCGCCGGCAGCGAGGAGGCGACCGCCAGCAGTGGCGTCGCACCGGCCGGCGGCGGTGGCATCCAGATCGCGGCGTCCGTGGTGAACGTCTCGGGCACGATCGTGGCCAACGGAGGCCTCGGCGAGCTGGGCTGCGGCACCGAGGGCGGCGGCACCGGCGGCGGTAGCGGCGGTGGCATCCTGCTCGAGGGCACCTCGGTCACGGTCAGCGGCACGCTCGTCGCCAACGGCGGCACCGGCGGCGACGGCAAGAACGGCGAGCCCGGCGGCGCCGGCTCGACGAGTGCCGGCTCCGGTGGCTCACAGGGCGGGGACGAGAGCGCCAACGGCGGCGGCGGCGGCGGCGGTGGCTACGGTCGCATCTACCAGAACGTGCTCAGCGGCGTCGCCTGCACCAACATCGACTTCGCCAGCGAGTACGTGGTGGGCCCGGTCGGCGGCGACCAGACCTTCCTCGGCTCGACCAGCGGCCTGAGCAGCGCCCTGGCGGGTCGCCAGTTCGACGCGCCGGGCATGGTCTGCGGCGCGGACATCGCGGGCGCCGACGCCTTCTACAGCTTCGACGTCCAGACCAACGGCACCACGGTGCACATCTCGGCGGACGGCACCGACTTCGACCACGTGCTGACCCTCTTTGACGCCGAGCCCGTCGCGGGCCCCGGCAGCAGCACCACCGTCGCACCCGGCAACCTGCCGGCGTCGGCCACCGCGCTGGGCGCCATCGACAGCGGCGGCGAGTGGCAGTGGGTCGACGGCGACACGACCGGCCTGACGCTGAGCGACCTGACCCAGCAGACGGTGACGTCCAACGACAACGACGCGGTCCAGGTCATCGCCCACAACCTGCTCGGCGAGCAGGTGACCATCAGCGGCGACAGCTCGATGGGCCCGATGTCCACCTACAGCGCCTCCACGCTGCAGTGCGGCGAGGACAGCACCACGGACGCCATCTACCAGATCACCCCGGTGGGCGGCGACGTCGACGTCCAGATCGGGCTGGCCGCCACCTCGATGGTGCTGAATCTGCGCAAGCCGCTCACCATCCAGGGCGCCGAGGCGTCCATGGAGTCCGACTTCCCGGTCCTGGTGCGGCTCATTGACACCGACCTGCGGGACAACGCCGACGCGTCGGGCCTCGACATCCACTTCGAGGACGACGTCGGCAACCCGCTGCCCTTCGAGCGTGTCAGCTACGCCTCGGGCAGCGGCACGCTCGAGGCCTGGGTCCGGATGGACCTCACCGGGGCCGACCAGGTCTTCTACATGTACTACGGCAACGGGGACCTCACGGAGAAGGCCACCCCCAGCAGCGTCTGGAGCAACGGTTTCGTCGGCGTGTGGCACCTCGAGGAGGACCCCAACAACGGGACCGTGGGTGCGGTCCGGGACTCGAGCTCCACCGGGGCCCACGGCACCGGGCACGCCGCACAGGCGGGCAACAGCACGGGCCCGATGGGTAGCGCCATCACCTTCGGCACCAACGACCACATCATCAACATGGGCAACCCGGCCGCCCTGCAGCTGACCGGGCCGATCACGCTGTCGGCGTGGATCTACCAGACCGCGTCGCCCACGTGGTCGCACATCATCTCGAAGCGCCACGAGACCACGGCGGCGTACGGCATGCTGACCGCCGCCGGCGGCGCCGAGCCCGGTCTGTGCCCGATGGGCGGGGACGACAACGACAACTCCTGGCGTTGCGGCACGGTGCCGGCGCTCAACACGTGGATCTACACCACCGTCACGATGAACGGCACCAATCACGCCGCTTACGAAAACGGCGTGCAGACGGGGACCAGCGCGACCGGTACCGCGCCGGTCAACGAGGCGGTCGACCTCCACATCGGAGGGCGCGGCGACAACACGGGCGGGGGTGACGTCGAGTTCCCCGGCACAATCGACGAGGCGCGCGTCTCCAACGTCATCCGCTCCGCCGCGTGGATGACCAGCGAGTACAACAACCAGCGCATCGGCTCGACCTTCATCAACGTCGGGGCCGAGGAGAGCGCCCCCGTCCCCTCCTGGAACGGTGTGGTCGCGCTCTTCGACGGCAGCACCGGCACGGTGCAGACCAAGGCGCAGGAGTCGTGGCCGAGCACGCCGGTGGCGGGCAACGAGGACTTCGCCAACGCCACCAACATCTCCGTCACGATGGAGGCCGAGGAGTGGACGGGCGACACCAGCGGCCACACGCCGAGCCTGGCGCTGAGCCCGATCGTCCCCGGCGCGCTCCACGGCGGGCTGTCCTGCGACACCGATGCGGCGGCGCCCGAGGCGTTCTTCGAGTTCGACCTGCCGTCGACCACCAACGTCCAGATCAGCACCGCGGGCACGACGTTCGACGCCACGCTCGCGCTGTACGACATCGACCCGGCGGCCGGGCCCACGACCCGCGCGGCGGCCAGCTACGACACGCTCGCCGCGTCGACGGCGGGCAACATCGGCACCGTCGACGACGGTTGGGTGATCGCCGACACGGACATGTCCGGCCTCACCGCGAGCGAGCTCACCAGCGTGGCGCTCGTCGAGGGGACCGACTTCGACAACGACGACCTGATCTCGACGGTGGCCGACCCGGTGGCGAGCCGGCTCACCACGACCGGCGCCGACATCACCGGCCTGGTGGGCGACTACGCGCCCTCGTGCTCACCGGATCAGAACCACGCCGACAAGATCTACAAGTTCTCGCCGACGGCGGCCAACACGATCCGGATCTCGGCCGACGACCCGATGGCCGGCTTCAGCCCGACCATCGCCCTCTATGCGGACGACCCGGGCGACGGCGTCGACCCGCCGCTGCCCATCGGCTCGGGCATCCCGGTCGTCCCGGTCCCGGTATCGAACAACGACGTCATCGCCAACGCCCACGCTCTGGTGGTCGAGGACCAGATGGCGTTCTACACGCAGAACACCGTCCCGCTCGCCGCCGAGGTGCCCTTCACCGCCAACTTCGGTGCTTGCGGGGTCGAGTCCACCGACGCGGTGGCCTACTACCAGTTCACGCTGGCCAACGCGCGCACCATCGAGTTCGAGACCAATGGCTCGGACTACGACACCACGCTCGCCCTCTACGACAGCTTCCCGCAGGGCGGCCTGCCGCAGGCGACCTTCCATGACACGGAGGCGGACTCCGACCCGGGCCTGTCGGTCGGCTACTTCCAGACCGCGACCGCGACCGGCACCTCCGGCAACGACGTCATCGTCACCCTGACGCTCACCGGCGCCGCGGGCGACGCGGCGTACTGGGCGGGCGAGAACTCGATGACGCCGGGGGCCGGCGACGACCTGCGCATCTTCGACGAGCTCGGCGACCAGCTCGACTACGTGCTCGACACCTACAGCGAGCCGAACGCGACCATCCGCGTGGCGCTTCCGTACATGCCGCCGACCGGCACGAAGCTGGGCATCTACTACGGCAATGGCAGCATCGCCCCCGATGCGGTGGGGAGCCTGCCCGCCGCCACCGGCCAGACCGCCACCCTCGACGACAACCAGGAGGCGATGGCCTCCTACATGGGCAACGTGGCCAATGCCTCGGTCGCGCGCACGGTCGACATGGGCGAGATGAGCATCAGCACCCTGTCGGCGACCAACGACGCCACCGGCGGCAACACCGACGCCATCCAGGACCTGGGCGACGTCTACGACAGCCAGATGCGTGTGCGCAACGCGAGCACCGTCGCGCCGGTCACCGCTATCTACCCGCAGAGCGTCGGCGCCTGCGTCTCCGACGAGACCGGCCGCGACGCCATCTACAAGTTCACCAGCACGGTGGCCACCACCGTGCGGCTGCAGGCCGACAACCCCACGCCGGACTTCACGCCCACCATCCAGGTGTTCAAGGACACCGGCGGCGGCGACCCGCTGACCTACGTGGAGGTCAACCAGGTCATGTCGGTCGATCAGCGCGGCGGCGCGGCCGACCCCGTCGAGCTGCCCATCACGCTGATGAGCGGCACCGAGGTCGACGGCAACCACGGCGAGATCGTGAGCAACGTCGTATCCTCCGGCGCCTACGACCAGGACGTGGCCTACGGTGCGGGCGCGCCTGACCTGGTCCTCTACTCCGAGGACTTCGCCGGCGGGCTCTCGGGCTGGGCGTACGACGGCGATGCTGGCTACACGCTGGGCCTCGACGGAGGCGCCCTACACATCAGCGGTGAGTCGAGCAGCACGACCCATGGTGCGAGCAGGGTAATCAGCCTTGCGAGCTGGTCCGGGTCGGGACTCACGCTCAGCTTCGACTACCGCGCGTTGTCGACGTACTCGGGGACCTCCAACGTGACCAACATCAGCTACGCCGTCTACAACGACGACACGGACGCGCTGATCGTGAGCGACCAACCGTGGGCCGCGGATGGCGACACGGGGTGGCAGTCGTTCAGCAGGGAGATCGGTGCCCTCGTCGCCGCCAACGGCGCGACGTCGCTTCGCATCCGCCTGTATCTCGGGGACTCGTGGGGCACGGACTGGGGGCAGCAGAACTGGTACGACAACGTCAAGCTCACGGAGGGACCCGGCGTCGGCTACATCGACGGCTACCGCAAAAAGATCTCCATCAGGGGAACCCGCGTGCCGTCGGCCCAGACCGGCTTCCCGGTGCTCATCAACCTGGCCTCCGATACCGACCTGTTCAACCGGGCCGACAGCAGCGGCCAGGACATCTACTTCACGGACAACGACGGCGCGACGCTGTCCTTCGAGCGCGTGTCCTACACGTCCGGCACGGGCGCGCTGATGGCGTGGGTCAAGGTGGACCTCACCGGCGTCAACCAGGGCATCTACATGCACTACGGCGACGGGGACACGACCGAGAAGTCCAACGCCGCTGGCGTCTGGACCAATGGCTACAACCACGTCTGGCACATGGACACCGCGCCCGGCGCCGCCACCCCCGACGTCGTGGGCGGCGCCAACGCGACGCCGGTGAACATGGAGCCGGGCGATCTGGTCGCGGGAATCATCGGCAACAGCCTCCACCTCAACGCTGCCCGCGCGTCGACGGACGAGCACCTCGACTTCACCACGCAGGTCGCCGGGTCTCCGGCGGTTACGATCACTTCCTGGGTCAATTTCGACGCTCCCAACGCGGACACCCAAATGCTGCTTACCAGCAGCTCCAGCACCAGTGCCTGGGAGTCTCTCGGGGTCCGTGGCGTGAAGGCGACCGGGGAGTTCGAGGCAGGATTCAAGAGCAACTTCACGTCGGGAGCGGGCCCCACCGTACCCATCGGAAGCTGGGCGTTCCTCGCGTTTACCTACAGCGGAGGGAGCAACGGCACCGTCAATCTGTACGTCAACGACCAGGTCGGGACACCCACCGTGCTGTCGGGCACGCCGAGTCTCAACGCCAACGACCAAGGGCGGATCGGTGATCGCGCCTGGAACCTCGGGCAGCCCACGTTCGCGAAGGTGGACGAGATGCACTGGGCCAGCGCGGAGAGAAACGCCGACTGGATCCTGACCGAGTACAACAACCAGGGCAGCCCGGGCACCTTCTACGCCCTCCGCGACGAGGAGGCCATCGCCGCCCCGGTCGCCTCGGACTGGCGCAAGAGGATCACTATCCAGGGCGCCCAGGCCTCCGCCGCCACGGACTTCCCGGTGCTGGTGCGGGTGACCGACACGGCCCTGAGGGACGCGGCGGACGCAACCGGTCGCGACATCTACTTCGAGGACACGGTCGGCACGGCGCTGCCCTTCGAGCGCGTCTCCTACGACTCCGGCACCGGCACGCTCGAGGCCTGGGTGCAGATAGACCTCACGGGCGCCGACCAGGACTTCTACATGCACTACGGCGACGGCGACCTCGGAGAGAAGTCGACGCCGGCCGCCGTCTGGGACACGAACTTCAACGCGGTCTGGCACCTGGAGGACGTCGGGAGTGTCACGGACTCCTCGGGGGGTGGACACACCGGGACCAACAGCGGCGCCGCCTCGGTGGCCGGTGTGATGGGCAACGCTGCCGACTTCAATGGCACCTCCTCCTACGTCGACTTGCCCACCGGTGCCCTGGCCGGCGTCACGACCCACGTCACGGCATCGCTCTGGGCATACGGCGATGCCGCCCAGCAGCCGCAGGCCGATTACATCTTCAGCTCCGTGGGTGCAGGCGGCACGTACTACATCCTCAACCTGCACGTGCCCTGGTCCGACAGCATCATCTACTGGGATGCCAACAACAGCACGACCGGCCACGCCACCGGCGTCGACCGCATCTTCAAGGCGGCGTCGGTGTCCGAGACCGAGGGGCAGTGGAACCACTACGTTGTGACGAAGGACACCACCGAGAGCGGCGGCGTGATGCGCATCTACATCAACGGCGCATTGTGGCACTCGGCGACCGGGACTCCTGAAGTGATGGACGGCAATGCGGCCATCCGCTTCAAGCTAGGCTCCAACGATCTGGGCAACTCCAACTACGGCGGGATGGTCGATGAGTTCCGCGTGGCCACCACCGAGCGCGAAGCGGGCTGGATCTCCACCGAGTACAACAACCAGCGCCCCGGCTCGAACTTCCTCGTCTTCGACACCGCCGAGGACATGACGCCGGCGCCCGCCAACATGTGCAACGCGGCCACCAATGACGAGGACCAGCTCTTCTCGTTCTCGCTGGCGTCCACGAGCACCGTCGAGATCGACACCACCGGCACGGGCTTTGGCCACACCGTGGCCCTGTGGGACGCCGACCCGCGCGGGTCCCCGGCACCGTCGGTAGACGGCACGGTCGCGGCCGAAAACGACACGGCCACCGACGCGGGCAGCCAGAAGGGCGGTGCGGTCCAGACCGTCACGGTCACCAACGGCACGGGCTCGACGCGCACCAATGAGTACGTCCGCATCGACGTCGGCTCGGGCGCGGCGAACTTCTGGGCCAACTACACCAGCCAGGACCACATCCGGGTCAAGGACCACACCGGCGAGGACCTGCCGTACTACATCTCGACCTTCACGCCCTCGACGTCGGCCGTCATTTGGGCGCGGGCCGCCAGCATCCCGTCGGGCACCAGCACCTTCGGCCTCTACTACGGCGACACCACGCTTCCCGCCAAGAGCTCGGGCACGACGGCGCAGACCACGATGGTCAGCTCGGTGCTCGTCGAGGACTCGGGCGTCACGCCGAACCTGGTCGGCACCCTCAGCAGCACGCCCGTCGTGCGCACCGCCGACCTCGGCAGCCTGACCATCGGCAGCCTGCCGCAGACCAGCGGCGCGCCGAACAACACCGACACCATCGCGACCATCCCCTGGGCCAACCTAGAGGGCGACGAGTTCACCACCACCGCGGGCGGTACCACGGTGGGCCGCGGCGGCACCTACCCCGCCCAGTGCGGCGGCGCCGACGACGCCGAGGACGCGGTATACACGTTCACCGCGACCTCCAACACCACGCTGCGCCTGAGCCTGGACAACCAGAGCGTGGCGCCGGGCGCCATGTCGCTGCACGTCTACGACGGCTCGACCGGTGGCCTGGTCAACAACCTGGGGATGGGCGGAGGCTCGGCTGGCGGTGGTGGCGCCACGGTCAACGCACCCAATGGGGCACCCGTTGGCGCGCTCAACTACGACTCGTCGTTCGTCACCTACAGCGGCGACGTGCTCATCAATTGCGCGGCCACCGTCGACACCGATGACGTCGATAGCTGGAGCGGTTGCGGCGGTGACGTCCCGTGGGTCGGTACCCAGACCCAGGGTGGCACCACCCGCATGATCATCGGCGTTCGCAGCCTGAACGTGGCGAGCGGCAGTCTGAAGATCACCGGCTCACGGCCCCTGATCATCTCTGCCATCGCTGACGTCACCGTCAACGGCACCATCGACGCGGGCGCCGAGGGCCAGGTCCCGGGTCCCGGCGGAGACACGCCCGACGGCGGCGATTGCCATTCGGGCAAGCACGGTGGCAACGGCGAGAACCGCGACAGCAACGATGATGGAGCAGCCGGTGGCGGCGGCGGCGGTTACGGTCAAGCTGGTGGCCAGGGCGGCCGCGGCCGTAGGTCCAACCTCCTCTGCCTTCTCGGCTGCTGGAGCAACGACGGCGACGCGGGCGGCACCTGGAACAACTCGATGAACCCGCTGCGCGGCGGCTGCGCGGGCGGCCAGGGCGGCGAGGGCCGCAACGGGGGCCGGGCCCTCGGCGGCGCTGGTGGCGGTGCGCTGCAGATCTCGACGTCGGGCAGCATCCTCGGCTCGGGCACCATCCTGGCCGACGGCGGCGGTGGCGGGGTCGGTAACGGCGAGGAGGACGGCGGCGGCGGAGGCGGCTCGGGCGGCTCGGTCCTGCTCGAGTCTGGCTCGGGCTCGTTCGCGGGCACCGTCAACGTCACCGGCGGCGGCGGCGGCGGCGGTCACGGTGACGGCGGCGGCCTCGGTACGGTGGGCGCGAATGGCGATGCCGGCGGCGGCGCCGGCACGGGCGGCTCCGGTGGCGGTGGCAATGGCGGGGCGGCGAACAGCGACGCCCCCGACGGTAACGCCAACGGTGACGGCGGCGGCGGCGCTGGCGGTGGCGCGGGGCGCCTCCTGACGGGAACGGTGGCCTCCATGGAGGGCTGGGACGTCGCCAGCGACGCCCCCGAGATGACCGCAGACGACGTGTACACGGCTGACTTCTCCCGTCACAACAGTGCCTACGTCGGCACGATCTACAACGACTACGTCACGCCCAAGACCTGCAGCGCCAGCGCCGACGGCGTCGACATGTTCCTCAAGTACACCGTCAGCGGTGGGCCCAAGGACATCGCCTTCGTCAGCGACAGCGCCACGGCCCACACCTTGTCGCTGTTCGAGGGGATCCCGTCCTCGCCGCGGCCGACGCCGGTCGCCGCCAGCACCGACGCCCGCGGGGACCACATCCTCGGCGACATGTCCTTCAACTACCTCGTGGGCTCCGACGACCTGGCGGGCAACACCAACCAGGCCTGGGGCGCGCACGTGCCGGTGACCGTCAACCCGTTGCTCGCCAGCGGCTTCGAATCGGCCCAGAGCCTCGGCGCCGCGACCGAGCAGTACACCGCTGTCAGCAGCGGCGACACGCTCAACGTCAATGACTTCTACGCGCCGCCGGCCGGCTCCTGCGGCGGCGGCTCCGCCATCGCCAAGCGCAAGCAGTACACCGTCTCCGGCGCCCAGGTGGCAGGGACGGTCAGCGACTTCCCGGTGCTCGTCCGCATCACTGACACCGACCTGCGTGACAACGCGGACCCGAGCGGGCTCGACATCTACTTCCAGGACGCAGCGGGCAACCGTCTGTCTTTCGAGCGCGAGTCCTACACCAGTGGCACCGGCGCGCTGGTGGCCTGGGTCAAGATGGACCTCACGTCCGCGACCGACGAGGTCTTCTACGTCCACTACGGCAGCGGCCGCCTCGAGGAGAAGGGCGACAGTGAGGACGTCTTCTCGAGCGACTACCGCGCTGTCTACCACATGGACTACGGCGGGGGCGCGGGCCGAGAGGACGACGCATCGCCGTACCGCAACGACCTGACGCCGTACGTGGTGGCGAACCAGCCGCGGGCGGCCAGCACCGCCGTGGCCGGCGCCGCCCTGAACTTCGCCGACACCAGCGACCAGCTCTCGATGGGCGACGCCGGCAGCCTCGATCTCACCGGTACGGTGACGGCGTCGATGTGGATCAAGGCGCAGAACTGGGCGCTCGACTACCAGACGTTTGTCGCGAAGCGCAACGACAACACCACGACCACCAACTACGAGTTCTTCAGCTACATCACGAATCGGACGCTGGGCTACTACGACGGCGTCGTGGACCCGGGCACGCAGGTGCCGCCCGTGGACACGTGGCAGTACGTCACTTACGTCGTGACGGGGGGCAACTGCCAGATCTACACCGACGGCACGCTCGCCGAGACGCTGTCCGGCGGCTGCAACGTCAACCCGATCAACGGCGAGTTCTACGTCGGCGGCCTCGACTACGGCGCCGGCGGCCAGCCCTTCGTGGGCGACCTGGACGAGGTCCGCGTCGCGTCGGTGACGCGCACGGCCGCGTGGGTCGAGACCGAGTACAACAACCAGCGGCCCTCCTCGACCTTCATGAGCCCGACCGGCGCCGAGGAAGCCGCCGTCAGCCCGTACACGGATCCGAAGCGCAAGAAGATCACGGTGGCCGCCGGCCAGGTCACCGGCACGCTCAGCAACTTCCCCGTGCTCGTCCGTACCACGGACGCGGAGCTGCAGGCGGGCGCCGACTCCAGCGGCAGGGACATCCACTTCCAGGACACCTCGGGCAACGAGCTTTCCTTCGAACTCGAGAGCTACGACGGGGGGACCGGCGCGCTGGTGGCCTGGGTCAAGATCCCGTCGCTCGCCGTCGGTACCGAGTTCTACATGCTCTACGGTGACGGCAACCTCGGCGACCGCTCCGACACCTTCGACACCTGGAGCGAGAGCTTCGGCGCGGTCTGGCACATGGGCGACGGCACCGTCGGCGGCGGCGTGGGTGAGCGGGACGCCACGGGCAACCGCAACAACCTCGCGGTGCCGGTCGGCCGGACGACCCCCGCCGATGCCGCCGGCCTGGTCGGCCGTGGTCGCGATTTCTCGGGCGCCAACAAGGTGATGTACGGCAACGACTACAACGCCACCATCAACACGGGCGGCGACATCACCCTGTCGGCGTGGGTGAATCTCACCACGAACCCCGGTGCGTGGGAGACGATCATCGCCAAGCGGTTCTCGGCGACCGACTACGAGCTCGCCCTCGACACCACCCCACAGCGCAAGCCGAGCTTCTACAACGACACGATCTACATCAGCGACGACGCGGTCGGGACCGCGCAGTGGGTCCACGTGATGATGACCGTCCAGGGCGGCACCTGCACGCTCTACCAGAACGGCGTGTCGGTGCACTCGATGGGCTGCGGAACGGGTGCCGATGCCGGCAACAACCTGGTCACGGTCGGCGGCCTCTTCGGTGGCACCCAGTCGCTCCAGGGCACGATGGACGAGGTCCGCATCGGGCTGGACGACCGCACGGCCGCCTGGGCCCAGGCCGAGTACAACAACCAGCGGCCCTCCTCGACGTTCCTGACCATCGACTCCGAGGAGGGCGCCGGCGCGGGCGACCAGCTGTACACGTTCACGTCCAACCACACCGGCACAATGCGGGTCGACCTCACGGGTACGGGCGGCGCGCCGCTCACCAATCCGGTGGTCGCGGTCTACCAGGGCACCAACCCGGCTCGCACCACGAACGTGAGCAACCTGTCTGCCGGCGACTTCTTCGGCCTCGACTTCGACAGCGCCCCTGACCTGGTCATCGATTGCGCCGGGTCCGGCCGCGGCGACCGCGCGACCATCGACACGTCCCTGTGCACGGTCGGCCCGGGGAACGACTGCCAGGCCGCCACGATCGTGACGGACAGCACCAACTTCTGCGGCAAGACGCGGCCGATTCCGGTGCGCCGCACGATGCCCGGCGGCGGTGATGTGGTCGTCGTGCCGGTCAAGAGCCTCGACGTGACCGTTGCGGGCAACCTGCGCCTGATCGGCGACAAGCCCGTGATCATCGTCGCCCAGGGCGACCTCAACGTGAACGGCACCATCGATGCCGGCGCTTCACACGAAATCCCGGGTGCGGGCGGCGACGACCCGTCGACAGGGGCCGACGACTGCGCGACTGGCACTGGCGCCGATGGGGTCACGGACACGGGTAGTGACGACGGCGGCGGCGGCGGTGCAGGGGGTGGCTTCGGCGGCGGCGGTGGCGAAGGAGGCAACGGCGACGGCGGTGGCGGCGGTGGCAATCGAGATGCCAACAACGGTGCCGAGTGGGCGAGCGACCTCACGCCCCTGGTGGGCGGCTGCGCCGGCGGCAACGGCGGCAACGGCTCGGGGACCCAGCAGGTCACCGGGGGCGGCGGCGGCGGTGTCTTCCAGCTCACGGCGTTGGGCACGGTCGGCGGCTCGGGATTCCTGCGCGCCGACGGCGGCGGCGGAAGAAACGGCGGCGACGACGAGGATGGCGGCGGCGGCGGCGGCTCCGGCGGCGGCATCCTGATCGAGGGTGGGTCGGAGGCGTTTGCGGGGACGTTCCAGCTGCGGGGCGGCGGTGGTGCCAGCGGCAACGAGCGCAGCAACAATGGCGGAAACGACGGAATCGACGGCGCCGCCGCTTCGAATCCCGCCCAGGGCGGCAACGGTACCGACGGCAGCTCCGGCGACGGCGGCGACGGCTCCGACACCCTGACTGCCAACGGGGGCAACGGAACCGACGGCGGCGCCCTGCTGAGCAACGGCTGGGGCGGCGGCGGCGGCGGCGGCAGCGTGGGCCGGTTCGTCGGCGGCCCCACCATCACGGTGAACTACAACACGGACTTCGTCGCCTCCTCGCAGGTGGGCTGCGATGCGCCCGGCGGCAGCGCCACCGCTTCCGTGCTCGACTTCCCGGTGCTGAGTGGCGAGACGTACACGGTTCACATCACGTCGGATAGCGTCGGCGGCGAGGGCGACTACGACTTCGACATGATCTGGAGGGCGGATTGGCCGGGCTGCGATTCCGACGCGTACGGCGCCGATGCGTACGCGCGCTTCGATCTGGCGGAGGCGACTCCGATCACGGTCGAGACGAACAACTCCACCATGGACACGGTGGTCGCGATCTACAACAGCGCCGGCACCGTGCTGGGCTGCAGTGACAGCGGTGCGTTCTCCACGGTCTTGGGCGCGGGCACCAACTACTACGCCGCCGTGCGCGCGCAAAACGGCAGCTCTCCCGATGCCTTCGAACTCGGGGTCTCGGGTGCACCCGGCGGCGCGGGCGCCGTGCAGTGCGAGGATGCGGTGGGGACCGAAGGGGTGCTCTCGCGCAACGTGGCCGACGGCACCTACTACATCGGCGTGGCCTCCGGCGCGCAGGCCACCATTCCGACCTCGCCCGACGGCGCCAACTGCAGCTGGACCACCTACGCCAACGAGGGCTACTGGCTGTGTGGCACCGGTGGCGTGGGCAAGGTCAACCGGTCGACCGCGAACTCGCGCTGCACCGCGGTGGGAATGCAGCTGGCCCGCTTCGATAGCATCGGCGAGTCCGCGCACGTCGGTGGGCTGCACAACGGTCAGGGCGCCATCTACTTCGGTGCCAACGACATCAGCAACGAGGACGAGTGGGACTGGCCCGACGGTGACAACTTCTGGGACGGCGAGGACAATGGGTCTGTCCAGAACGGCCTCTTCGCGAACTGGAATTCAGGCGAGCCGAACGACAGCTCGGGCGAGGACTGCGCGACGATTCTCGGTGACGGACTGTGGAACGACATCGACTGTGGTGATGTGCTGAGCTACGCCTGTGAAATCGACATGTCGCCGCCGGGCGGCCCGGTGAGCGTGTACGTCACCGAGGCGACCTCCGGAGCCACCTTCATGCCGGGCACCTGCGCCGCCGGGTCGACCGACGTCGCCGTCGAGGCCGGCAAGGACTACTACGTCGTCGTCAAGGGCAACTCGATGGGCGACGCGGGCACCTACGACCTCAACGTCAAGGACCTGGGCGGCGTCCCGGACCAGGCCTGCGGCGACCCGCTGAGCGCCGACGCGTACTTCGAGTTCGACGTGAGCGGCAACACCGACGTCACGGTCGACATCACGCCCGGGGCGACCGCGGCCTCGTTCCAGGTGTTCAACAGCAGCGACACGAAGGTCGGCGGCTGCATCGACAACACGTCCCAGACCTACACGCTGACCGCCGCGGCCGGCCCCTACTACGTCCGCGCCCGCGCCAACACGGCCGGCAACGGTGCCATCGCGCTGAGCTTCAAGGACGAGGCGCAGGCCGGCTCGATCGACTGCCTGCAGGGCAGCGCGGGCGGCGGCGTCGTCACCTACACGGACCTGGCCGCGGGCAACTACTACGTCGGGCTCACCGCGCAAAACGGCGAGGAGGCGTCGGTCGCCGACTACAAGATCAGGGTGCGCGACACGGGCGCAGTCGCCGCGTCGGGCGCCGACTACGTGACGTGCCAGACCGGCGGAGCCATCGACCTCGCGATCGACGCGAGCACCGACTACTACGCAATCGTCAAGGGCGACACCGCCGGGCAGGAGGGCGACTACGGCCTGACGATCACGGACATCACCGCGCCCAGAAACGACACCTTCTGCGCGGGCGGCGACGACCTGGCGGCGTCCGACGCGTACTTCACCTTCGACGCCGGCGCCGGGCCGACCGACCTCGATATCAACGTGCCCGCCGGCTACGTCTACGAGCTGTACGACTCGGACGACGACTCCGCTGTCTTCGGCGCGTGCCAGACGGGGCTGTCCCAGCCCACCGGCCTGTCGGGCAAGTACTACGTGCGCGCCCGCGGCACGAGCTACGCGGCCGGGGCATCCGAGGGTGGCCTGAGGATCGACGTGGCGCAGACCGGTGGTGCCTACGCGCCGACGCAGTGCGATGCCGGGCTCCAGGCCGGCGGCGCGACCCTCAGCGCGAACCTCGGGCCGGGCACCTACTGGCTGGCGGTCGGCGGCAACCCGGCTGGCTCGGACGGCACCAGCGGCAACATGAACCTCTTCGTGCGCGACACGGTCAACCCACTGCCGACCGGCGCCGCGCAGGTGGCCTGTGCTGCCGATACGCTCGACTACGTGGTCAACCCGGCCATGGACTACTACGTGGTGGTCAAGGGCGACGACGCATCCGCTGGCGACTACACGCTGACGATGACCGACATCGACGCCTCGACCTTCGGGTGCGGCACCGACCCGGTCGCGCCGGACGCGTACTACGAGTTCACGGTCGGCGCGGGCACCCACGACATCACCATCGACTCGACCGGCAGCACGCAGAACGTGGCGTTCATGCTGCTCGACAGTGGCGGCGCCGCACTCGACACGTGCAAGGACGTGCCGACCGACTACAACCTGGCGGCGGGCACCTACTACGTCCAGATCAAGGGCAAGGACTACGCCCAGCGCGCGCTGCCGGTGGAGCTGACGCTCAAGGACACCCAGATCAACGGCGTCGTCGCCTGCGACGCGGACACGCAGCCCAACGGCGCGTCGATCACGCGCAACCTACCGGCGGGTAAGTACTGGGTGGGCGTCACCGGCAACACGCTCGGCGGGGCGGGCAACAGCGGCGCCTACACGGTCAAGATCAACGACCTCGGCATGGTGTCGTCCTACGCGACGCAGATCGGCTGCTCCAGCGAGCCGAGCACCTACACGCTGCTGGACGGCCAGACCTACTACGCGGTCGTGAAGGGTGCGGGCCCCGGCGACCAGGGCGCCTACGACCTCGAGGTCCTGGACCCGAGCGTGGTCACGACGATGGACTGCGGCGACGCGGACCCGGGCGCGCCGGACGCCTTCTACCACTTCACGGTGGGCGACGTGGCGGGGCGCAACATCGCCATCGACATGGACGGCTCGCCGCTCGACGCGACGTACCAGCTCTACCGCTCCAGCGACGACACGAAGGTGGCGGGCGGCTGCGGAACCACCACCGGCGGCGGCTTCGAGCTCCTGCTCCCGGGTGCGGGCGCCGGCTACTACGTGCGCATCCAGGGCAACGACCTGGCGACCGCCGAGGGCGTGTTCGACATCAACATCCGCGACGCCGACAACTCGCGCGGCGTCGAGTGTCAGACCGGCACCTCGGCCACCGGCGGTGACATCACCGCGGTGCTCAACACGGGCACCTACTGGGTCGGCATCACGGGGCGCCAGGACTGGACGCCTGCGGGTCTCGCGGACCTCTACCTGTGGTTCGATGGCGACGACACCGCGAACATGGGGCTGTCGGGTGACCTGGTGCAGAGCTGGACCGACCGCAGCGGCACCGCGCAGACCCTGACGGCTGCCGTCGGCCGCGAGCCGCAGCTCATCCAGAACGCCGCCAATGGCAGGACCGCCGTGCGCTTCAGCGAGGAGAGCGTGCCGCTGGCCGACGACGACTCGCGGCTCACCGCGATGCTCGGGGGGCCGCTGTCGGACAACGACGGGATGTCGGTGTTCACCGTGTCGCGGATGCGCAGTCCGGAGAACTACCGGGCCAACTCGTGGCTCATCGCCGGCAATGACAACGTCGCGGGCATCACGTCCTGGGGCACGACCACCAGCGCCGTGGCGCCCGGCGCGGACCTCAGGGCGAAGATCCGTGACGGCGTCGGCAACACCGACTCGACCATCGCTGCTGCGCCCGGGCCCTCCATGATGGTGATCGCCGGCTCGGTGTTCACCTCGGGGGTCGACGTCGAGACGCACCACGACGGAACGCTCGGCGTGACCGATGCCACGGCCGCCACCGGGGTGACGTGGGACGAGATCGAGGTCGGCCAGAAGGGCGACATGGACCTCTTCGAGGTCATCGTCGTGACGCGCGCAGTGACCGCCGTCGAGCGGCAGCAGATCGAGGGCTACCTCGCCAACAAGTGGGGCATCGCCGACCAGCTACCCGCGCTGCACCCGGCGAAGAACAACCAGGGCGAGACGAGCCTGCTCGTCGAGGACGCCAACTACACCGGCAACTTCGCCACGCGCCTCGGCTGCGCGACCACCGCCGAGGGCTACACCATCGACGTCCCGGTGCTCGCGGGCCGCGACTACTACGCCGTCGTCAAGGGCGTGGCCCCGGCCGACGAGAACAGCTACGACCTCGACATCGCCGACGTCGGCAGCGTGCGCGACATCGGCTGCGGGGCGGACCCGCTGGCGCCGGACGCCTACTTCGACTTCACCGTCGCCGACGTGAGCCGGACCGTGGAGGTCGACCTGACGGCCTCGCCGATGGCCAACCGCGCCTTCCAGGTCTACCTGGATCCGGGCACGCCGGGCGACCTCACGGACGACGTGGCCCAGGGCTGCGGCAACACGCTGCAGACCTATCCGAACCTGCCGGCCGGCAACTACTACGTGGCCACCAAGGGCACCGACACCACCAACGGCGGCGCCGAGGGCGCGGTCGAGGTGGAGATCGTCGACACCGGGGGCGTGGGCTCGCTGGCCTGCAACGACTCCGCCGTCGGTGCCGCCGAGCTCACCCGCACGTACTCGCCCGGCACCTACTTCGTCGGTGTGACCACGCGCGGTGGCGATGCCGCGGCGGACTACCAGATGACCTTCCGCGACACCTCGGTCGTCGTGGTGGGCGGCGCGGTGCCGCTGGTCTGCGAAGACGTCAACCGCACCGTCGACTACGACGTCGTGGCCGGCACGCCGTACTACGTGGTCGTGAAGGGCGTGACCGGTGTCGACGAGGGCGCCTACACGCTGACCGCGACCGACATCGGCAATGTGACCCCGTTCGACAACGGCGGCGGAAGTGGCCCGGACTGCGGTACCGATCTGTCGGCGCCCGACTCCTACGTGGCCTTCAGCGTGGCGGACGTCGCGGGCAGGGCGGTCACCATCGGCATGGAGGGCTCGGTCCTCGACGGCGCTTTCCAGCTCTACCAGAGCGACGGCACGCCCGTGGACGACTGCTCGGACACGCAGCGCACCTACCCCAACCTCCCGCAGGGCAACTACTACGTCACGATGCGCGGCAAGGCCGTCGCCAGCGGCCAGGCGGACCAGCCCTTCGACCTGTGGATCCGCGACGACGACGGCTACGGCTCGATCGACTGCACCGACGGGACGTCGGGCTCGACGGCGACCATCAGCCGCACGCTCGCCGCGGGCACCTACTACGTCGGCATGACGACCCGCGGCGGGGCGGCGCCGGGCGCCTACGCAATCCAGTTCGAGGACGCCAACGCGGTGGGCGTGCCTGGCGCGGTCGAGCTCGCCTGCGACACCGGCGCCATCGACTACAGCGTGATCGGCGGCACCCCGTACTACATCGTGGTCAAGGGCGACCAGGCTCCCGACGCGGGCGACTACGGCCTGTCGGTCACGGACCTCAACGGTGCGGAGCAGTTCGGCTGCAACGACGACCCGTCCGAGGGCGACGCCTGGTTCGAGTTCGACGTGGACGACATCAACGGCCGCACGCTGACCATCGACACCGAGGGCAGCGTGCTCGACACCTCGATCGCCCTCTTCAGTGCCAGCGCGCCGGCCTTCGACGCGGTCAACGCCATCGGCTGCGACCAGGACAGCGGCACCGGCGAGGCGTCGCTGATGAACGTGACGCTGGCCCAGGGTAAGTACTACGCCATCGTCCGTGCGGACCTCGACGCGCCCGACTCGACGGCGGACTTCCAGCTGTCGATCCGCGACGACGACGTGCTGATCAGCGACTACTGCGACGACGACAGTGGCGCGGCCCAGACGACCATCCTGCAGACGCTGCAGCCCGGCACCTACAACGTGGTGCTCGGTGGCCATGCGCCGGCCACGGAGGGCAACTACGAGCTCAAGTTCCAGGACTACGGGCCGGTCCAGAACTCGGCGGGTGCACCCATCGCCTGCGACAGCGCGGCGGACACGATCAGCTACAACGTCACGGCCGACACGCCGTACTACGTCGTGGTCAAGGGTGACCAGGCCGCGGACGAGGGCAACTACGAGCTGACGGTGGAGAACATCGAGGCCTCGGTGGGCCTGGGCTGCGGTGCGGACCCGCTGTCGGCGGACGTCTTCTACCGCTTCAGCCTGACGCAGCAGACGCGGGTGCGCATCGAGACCGCCGGCTCCGCCATCGGCACAGCCATCGGTATCTACCGCGGCGACGCCACCTACTTCGGCACCAACTACGCCAAGAACGTGGGCGGCTTCGTCATCGACTGCAACTCCAACGGCACCAACTCGGTGATCGAGGACGACCTCGACCCGGGCGACTACTACGTGCTGCTCAAGAGCACCGCGTCGACCTTCGACGGCAACCCGCACGAGTTCAAGATCGCCATCCGCGATGCGGACACGCAGGCCGCCATCGACTGCGCGCCGGCCGGCAGCTCACTCACCCGCACGCTGGCCGCGGGCCGCTACTTCGCGGTGCTCTCCAACGACAACGTCACAGGGGGCGACTACAACGTCACCTTCACCGACACCTCCACGCTGCCGGGTAACTCGGCCACCGAGGCGGCGTGTGAGGACGTGACCGGCGAGATCGTCCACGACGTGACGGCCAACACGCCTTACTACGTGGTGGTCAAGGGCGCCCTGATGAGCGACGCCGGGGCCTACGACATGTTCGTCGAGAGCGCCGACAGCAACGGCTCGACCATGGGCTGCGGCGCCGACCCGGCGGCGCCCGATGCCTTCTTCAAGTTCGTGGTGACCCAGGAGACCGAGGTCATCATGGACACCAACGGCACCGTGATGGACACGGTGATCGCGCTCTACCACGGGTCGGCGACGAGCTTCGGCATCAACTACGCCAACGACGTCTACGGCGTGCAGACCAACTGCGACGACGACAGCGGCGCGACCGTGGGCGCCTCGCGGATGAGCTACCGCCTCGCTCCAGGCGAGTACTACATGGCGCTCAAGGGCAAGAACGCCTTCGCGCCGGCCGAGGACTTCTCGGTGTCGATCCGCGACGAGGTCGCCGGCGGCTTCGTCGACTGCGCCTCGGCCTTCAACGGCGGCAAGGTCGTGAGCCTGCTCGCCGCGGGCGACTACACGGCCGTGGTCTCGGGCCAGTCGATGGGCGGCGGCGCCTACGACCTGGTGGTCCGCAACCTCGACGAGAGCGGCGGCAGCGCCGGCACGCCCATCGCGTGTGCCGACGACCAGCTATCAAACGTGCCGGTGACCGCCGGGCAGGAGTACTTCCTGGTCGTCAAGGGCGACCCCGAGGCCTACGAGCTGTCGGTCAAGGACGACGTGGCGGAGGCGGCCAACTCCGGCGATGTATCGATCGCCTGCGCCAGCGAGAACGCGGGCACGCGCATCACCGGTACCTACCCGGCGGGCACCTACTACGCACTCGTGACCGGCGAGGAGGACGGCGACTGGACCGTCTCCAACGACGGTGATGACGACCAGGCCTACCAGATGTACTTCCGCGACAACGGCGCGCTGGTCGACTACAACCGCGTGGCCTGCGACAACGACAGCGGCCCCAACAGCACCTCGGCCATCGAGGCGGACCTCGAGGCCGGCACCCACTACGTGGTCGTCAAGGGCGAGGGCCCGGGCGACGTCGGCCCCTACCAGCTCAACATCCGCGACATGGACGCGGTCGACGACCAGCGCGTGGCCTGTGCGGACACGTCGAGTGCCGAGCGCATCGAGTACAACGTCGAGGCGGGCAAGGACTACACCCTCGTCCTCAAGGGTGACGGCGCGGGCCAGAGCGGCAGCTACAATCTCAAGGCCTACGACGAGGCGGGCCAGGGCCAGGCGACGGGCTCCTGGATGGCGTGCTCGTCCGACAGCCAGGACCTCAACGTCCAGCTGACCCCGGACACCTATTACCTCACGGTGAAGGGCCAGGAGCCGGACGAGCACGGTCCCTTCCAGGTCAACATGGGCGATGTCAACGCCAAGGGCGACCAGATGATCGCCGACATGCCGACCTGGGCGCAGATGAAGGACGAGCTGGCGGACTCCGGCGTCAAGGTGATGACGGTCTACTCGAGCAACTCATCGCCGGGCGACGACCAGATGCGCGCCATCGCGGAGTACACCGACACGGTGGACGACACCGGCCAGGGCATCGTGCAGCGCATCAACTCCAACGGCTCCGGCATCGGCAGCGGGCTCGTCAAGGCCATCTCCGACCTTGCGGGCTACCTGGCGATGGACATCTCGGTGGGCGTGGTCTTCGCGCCGGACGCGGGCGCGTCGGGCTTCCTCATCAACGTGGCGGCCAAGCCGAGCTCCGGCTGCGACTTCCCGCTGGTGCTGCCGCAGCTGCTGAAGAACTGCTACCCGGGCTCGACGCCGCGCTTCGACGTGTCGTTCACCAACCCGTGGGACAATCCGGTGCCCCCGAACCCGAGCGACCCCTTCGGCGGCTACCACTTCAAGCTGCAGATCGTCGGCAACGGCCAGTACGTGCTCGAGGAGATCCCCGTCTACATCATTCCGACGGACATCCCGGGACCGATGCCGATGGACATGGACGCCAACAGCTTCGAGGCCATGGGCTTCTACGAGCAGGACGTCTTCGCATCGGGCTGCATCTTCGACCTCGAGGAGAACGCGGGGCCGGCGTCCTGTGCGGACGGGATGGATAACGACGGTGACGGCGCGGTCGACGGGGCCGACCTCGATTGCATGCAGAACGGCGACGAGGGCTCGGGCCTCGGCTCGTGCCTCGACGGCATGGACAACGACGGTGCCAACGGCGCAGACCTCAGCTCGCCGGAGTGCCAGCCGGCGACGGCACCGGACTGGTCCGACGTCTACTTCAAGGCCGAGATCCCCGATGGCACGCGCGTCGAGTTCGAGATGTGCTCGGGCGATTCGATCGCAGAGCTCGGCACCTGCACGTTCGAGCCGATCATCACCGTCTCCGGCTCGGCGGTGCCCTGCGCCAACAACGGCCAGTGTCGCGGGGTGGCCGGCATGGACGGCTACTGCTCGGATGTCGGCAACTGCCAGTTCATCTCGCCGGCCAAGCGCGCGGGTGCCTGCGCACTCGACGCCCAGTGTGAAAACGGCCCGCTACCGTCGGGCGACTACTACATCGAGTCCTACTGCGACACGGGCGCCAGCGAGTGCGTCTACGTCACGGCGCCCGGCGACATCGCCTCGGCCTGGGACCCGAACACCAACGCGAACTTCCTGCCGCACGTCAGGGTACGCATCGGGCTCTTCTCCGACGTCATGAAGGCCAGGGCGCCGGTGTTGCGCGAGTGGTACGTGACCTACAACTGCCGCGCCGCCGACTAAAAAACGGCATCGCCTGGGGCGCCATGTGCCGCACTGGGCACGCTCGCTGGCTGCGGTGCGTGCTCACGTACTTGCGTACGCTCCGCGCGCTCCTCGCCAGCGACCGCACCCCGCACGGCACCTGACGCCCCATGCGACGCCGTTTTGGTGGATGGGTGGCGTGGTGCCGCGCGGGTGCCATGCCCGCTGGCTGCGGTGCGTGCTCACGTACTTGCGTATGCTCCGCGCGCTCCTCGCCAGCGACCGCACCCCGCACCGCACCTGACACCCGATCCGCTCCCGTTTTGGTGAACGGTTGAGATCACGGCGCACGGCGCGCTCCTCGCCACAGAATTTAATGACAAAGGGGGCTTTGCCCCCTTCGCGAGTTCGAGGGGCTTGGCCCCTCGAATCGCTACAACCCCCCAGGGGACGCACGCGCGTCCCCTCTGCTCGAGTGCGCACCGCGCACTCCAACATTCACCCCAGCGGGTCGCGCCTTCGGCACTCCAGTCGGCGGACTGCGGGCCGGGCCTGCGTCGTAGTCGCGCGCGACCGCGTGGACGTCGCGCATTGGCTACGCGGTCTGATCGCCGCGCCCTTGGCTCTCAGTCCATAGCCGGCCTGTCCGAGGCGGGTGGGGGTGGGGTGCGCCGGCGAGTTCCCCGCAGGGGTGTCGGCGGAAGCCCGCGCGCTTCTAGACTTTCATTCGCAAGCACTCGCCACCGAGGTCATCACACGTCAACCCGAGGACTGTC